>ERZ1673812.7-NODE-7-length-173828-cov-36.909129_pt1 | contig 173828 bp, 128 predicted proteins | sample MGYA00580150_ERZ1673812 | MGnify/ENA primary metagenome ERZ1673812 (study PRJEB41219, sample SAMN04549591) | soil metagenome | isolation source: soil | place: USA: Texas, Big Bend National Park | collected 2009-03-17 ... | reverse complement strand
CGTTCCCATCCCGAACACGGAAGTTAAGCTCTTCAGCGCCGATGGTAGTGAGGGTCTATCCCTTGTGAGAGTAGGACGCTGCCAGGCAATCACTTTACAATAGAAAAGAAGTTGTAAGTTTGTTTCTTTCAAATTTGATTCAGCCTATAGAAAATGAGGCATTCTACATAATAGTAACATCAGCTAGTCTTCTTTTACATTCCGCAGTAGCTCAGTGGTAGAGCATTCGGCTGTTAACCGAACGGTCGCAGGTTCGAATCCTGCCTGCGGAGCCATTTGGAGAGCTGTCCGAGTGGTCGAAGGAGCACGATTGGAAATCGTGTAGACGGTCAACGCCGTCTCAAGGGTTCGAATCCCTTGCTCTCCGCCAGAATGAAATTTTTGGCCCGTTGGTCAAGTGGTTAAGACACCGCCCTTTCACGGCGGTAACACGGGTTCGAATCCCGTACGGGTCACCATGGAGGATTAGCTCAGCTGGGAGAGCACTTGCCTTACAAGCAAGGGGTCGGCGGTTCGATCCCGTCATCCTCCACCATGTACATAGTAAATAAAATGAATATTAATGAATTTCGGCGCTAGGGCCACAGCATGTTATGATATGTATACATAATTTTTGTGTGAAGAGTGTTTATTGTTTTATCGGCGCGGGGTGGAGCAGTCCGGTAGCTCGTCGGGCTCATAACCCGAAGGTCGCAGGTTCAAATCCTGCCCCCGCAACCAATGGTCCCGTAGTGTAGCGGTTAACATGCCTGCCTGTCACGCAGGAGATCGCGGGTTCGATTCCCGTCGGGACCGCCATAAAAGGCTCGGTAGCTCAGTCGGTAGAGCAAAGGACTGAAAATCCTTGTGTCGGCGGTTCGATTCCGTCCCGAGCCACCATTATATGTATACATATGCCGGTGTAGCTCAATTGGTAGAGCAACTGACTTGTAATCAGTAGGTTGGGGGTTCGATTCCTCTCGCCGGCATTTTTTACAATCGGAGGGGTAGCGAAGTGGCTAAACGCGGCGGACTGTAAATCCGCTCCCTTAGGGTTCGGCGGTTCGAATCCGTCCCCCTCCACCATGATAGGGGCATAGTTTAACGGTAGAACAGAGGTCTCCAAAACCTCCGGTGTGGGTTCGATTCCTACTGCCCCTGCCATTTATAAGATGGCGACTGTGGCGAAGTGGTTAACGCACCAGATTGTGGCTCTGGCATTCGTGGGTTCGATTCCCATCAGTCGCCCCATATTAATATCATTGGGCTATAGCCAAGCGGTAAGGCAACGGACTTTGACTCCGTGATGCGCTGGTTCGAATCCAGCTAGCCCAGCCACCTTTTAAATTTAAGTGCGGAAGTAGTTCAGTGGTAGAACACCACCTTGCCAAGGTGGGGGTCGCGGGTTCGAATCCCGTCTTCCGCTCCAATAATGGCGGCATAGCCAAGTGGTAAGGCAGAGGTCTGCAAAACCTTTATCCCCGGTTCGAATCCGGGTGCCGCCTCCATTATTACAAGCCGGGGTGGCGGAATTGGCAGACGCACAGGACTTAAAATCCTGCGGTAGGTGACTACCGTACCGGTTCAAGTCCGGTCCTCGGCACCAGTGAGGAATTGCATCAATATCATTACGCCGATGTGGCGGAACTGGCAGACGCGCACGACTCAAAATACAACGGTTCATACGTTGACATAAAACGTTGATTTATCGGGCGATTCACGCAATGTGGGTCGCTTTTTTGCGTTTAAGCGCGCACGACCCGACAAAAACGCGGCAAGGAGGTGTTATATAGCGAAGTGAAACGCAGGAGAAAAAACATCATTCACGAGGATTTTTTCGAGCAGGAGCAGCGTCAAGTCGTGACGGAAGATTTTGACACGTCACTTAATGCGTTTTTACGTGACTGCAAGGTTCGCAACCTTTCGGAACATACGATTAAATATTATCGAAATGAATTATTAGCGTTTCGTGCGATTTTAGAAGCGCAAGACTTGCCGACCGACCCTGATAAGATTACGTTAAAGATCATTAAAGAAAACGTCATTTTATACATGATGGAACGCCAAAACCTTAAAGAATCCTCTATTAATACGCGGCTGCGGGCGATTCGAGCGTTTTTCAATTTTCTAGACCGCGAGGCGATGATTACCGCCAACCCGGTGAAAGATTTATCGTTAATCAAGCAGAAAAAAGAAGTCATTCAAACGTTTAGTCGCGACCAAGTACGAGCGATATTACGACAACCCGACCAATCAACTTTTACAGGTTTTCGCGATTATACGATTATGTTGTTGTTGCTCGAAACGGGAATTCGTGCCAGAGAACTCGTTGATTTAACGGTTAGCGACATATTGTGGGAAGATTCGCAAATCAGAATTAAAGGTAAAGGATATAAAGAGCGCTTAGTACCGATTCAAGCGACCATGAAACGTCAATTACGTAAATATATGGCGGTTCGTGGCGATGATGTTCCAAACGACGCTTTATTCGTCACAATCGACAATAAACCGTTAACCAAGCGCCGGCTTCAAGAAGCGATTAAAAAATACGGACGAATGGCGAACATTAAAAATGTGCGGTGTAGTCCGCACACGTTCCGTCACACTTTCGCGAAAATGAGCGTTCAAAATGGCGCTAACATGTTCGCGTTGCAGGCTGTTCTCGGACATGCTTCGCTAGAAATGGTGCGTCATTACGTAAATCTATTCAGTAACGACGTTTTCGATAGTCACAAGCGTTTTAGCCCCGTTGAAAAACTTTTCTAGCATAAGCCGAGCCTTCGTTGTATAATAATACCGTTAATACTAATTATTTCAAACGGGGGTATTACGTTGAGTGACGCGAAGAAAAAGTCGATATTCAAGAGGTGGTGGTTTTGGGCGATTATCGTAGTTTTGGCAATTATTGTTTATTTTACCGATGACTCGGAAGAGCAGCCGTCTAAAGAAACAGTGGTTGTCGCTAATAAAAGCGAACCTAAGGAAAAGGAAAAGAAGGAACCCGAAGTTAAAAAGGATGTAGAGAAACCGAAAGACGAAAGTAAACCGAAGGATGAGAATAAAGCAGTAAAGACACCGGAAGATATTGTTAAAAAGGTGATTGAGAAAGATCGCATAGTAGAAATTAATAAAAACGACCAAAACGGTCACCTATTAGTAAGGTTTAAAGGTAGCGAAAACCTTACAAACGAATTAACTGTCAAAGGGTTTTTGATAGACATTCGCGACTTACTTAAAAACCTTAAAAGCGATTCTAGTATACAATCTTTCACATTTAACGTCGTATATTCGCTAGTTGATAATTACGGGAATGAGTCGGAGGACATCGTAATTAAAGCGATGTTCAACCGCGAAACAGTTGACAAAATTAATTTTGACAAGTTCGACTTTAATAAAATTCCGGAGGTTGCTGATGAATATTGGTCGCATCCGGCGGTTCAACAGTAGCCCACGCAAAAATGCGTGGGTTTTTTATTTTTTTTTCGCAAAAATGTCGCATATTTTTAAACTCCTGTATCCTACATAAGTGAAAGATGAAAAATTTTATATATGATGTCGCACTTTGCCTCGTTATTTTGGTTATTAAAAGTGTAGGGGTCAAAACTACCCAATAATCTACATTCGCAAAAATAAAACATACGGAGGTGAAATCGTAATGGAATTAGCGAAATCTCACACTGAATTATCGAATGACATCAACGTAATTACGGCAGAAATCAACGCCTACAAGCAAATGGCGGGCGAAGCAATTTTCGAAATAGGCAGGAGGTTGAAGTATGTTAAGGAAAACGACTTAACTCGCGGGCAATGGTCAAAGTGGTGCAAAGAATCCATCGGAATGGATAGAGCGCAAGCTGATAAATTTATACGTATCGTAGATGAATTCGGCGATGAGTGTACGTACACTCAAATGGGCTTGCGTGCCTTGTACGAAATTGCCACCATGCCTCCGGAACAGCGTAACAAGCCACATACAATCCCGTCAACCGGCGAAGTCAAAACGGTCGATGAAATGACGGTGCGGGAGTTGCGGGAAGTTAAGCGTGCGCTGAAAGAAGCACAGCAAGCGAAAGAACAGGCGGAAAAAGCTCGGCGACAAGCAGAAGAACGGGCTAATATGGCGGAACGAAGCGAAGAGATAATAAGAAAGAGATTAGAAGAATTAGAAAGTCGCGAACCTGAAGTAGAAGTTAGAACGGAATATGTATATATCGAAAAAGAAGAAAGCGATAATGTTCGGGTAATAGACGAAGAAAAGCGGAAGAAATTTTATATCGATTTTATTAACGAACTAGATTACATTCGTAAAAAATACGGATCTATTGCGTTGGAAGGCGCTAAATTAAGAAAAGCAATCGAATATGACGAAGATGCTTGCGGGAAATTAGACGAATTTGATGATTTTTGGAAATTGTTTACAAAAACGTTATTTAAAAATGAAACTATTATCACTATGGAGGGATGATTCATGGCGTTTAATTTTTTGAGAAAAAACGAAATTGCTCCGCGTGTTAATGAAAAAGAACTTGAAGCGTTGGTAAAACCTATTTTATCGGAAGTGGTGAATGAAGTAAAACATTTATTAATAAAAGATTTTTTACCGTTAGTGTTAGATGAATTGAATGTATACAAGAAAAATAAGGCAGATGAAATAACAGTTACTCCAGAATTAAAAGGACTTCCTGATGAAAAGAAAGCAAATGAAATACTATCGATTTTATTTGAAAAAATAGGACATAATCACCCGTCATCTTTACGACCGTTCTATACTGAATTAGAAATAAAATTCGGAAAACCATTGTCGCTACTGCATAAGGAACGTATAGAAAAAGTCCCGAATAAAGGCGATGGTAAGTATCCGTACAGAAAAATGGATACTGTACTACTAGTTTTCGATTATAAAGAAGTATACGAGTTCGCAAAACAATATAAGTTTACTAAACTGAAAAAGAAAGGGGCTTAAAATGACGCAACAAAGCGCATATATACGAACAGGAACGACCCGCACCGGCTTTTCGCTAATGTTCCACGAATTATTCGATCTGTACCACCCGTACATCGGCGACAAAGCGACACTGTACTATTTGTACTTGTTAAGATACCGCAACAATGACGAAGGTCGAGCGTGGAAAGGCCGAGCATCCGTTACCGGGAAATTCCAACTATCGTACTCAACATTGCCGATACTCGACGCAATACTTGAGGCAGCTGAATTAGTTTCAATCGAGTACAAGCCGATAGGTCGCGGTAAAGACAAGATTATATACGTTGTTCACGACCCATTAGAACGCGAAAAGTTTCGAGAGAGGGAAGCGGATATACGCCGGAAGCTGGCCGAAGTTGCGCGAAAATACGAAAATATCGGAAAGCTTCTGGGGAAGGAAAAAGGAATTAAACTACTTGCGTGAAGATACAATCTTTACTTCTGTAGTTTATTATCTACAGAAGCGTAACTGAAAAAGAATATATTAAAAAGAATTACTTAAAAAGAATAAATACTTTGCGCCATGTATTCGTAAACTCATACATGGTCGCAGATAGGGTTAATAAAAATAGAACATTACACAGTTGATAAAAATGCGATATAAGGAGGTATTGAAAAGATGGAAAAAGTAAAAGTACCACAAGAGGTGGCGGATGCTATCGAATATGCGAAGAAAGTACACACGTCGCTGACAAATATTCTTGATGACGTTTTTAATTGTGGCGGAAGTGGAGACGCCGAAATGAAGAAGCTCGCGGAATTTTTTAAAGATGATGAGATCAGGTTGATGTCCACGCTAATCAACGGTTATGAAATCAAAAAGTCGTCGGAGGAAAAGTTGCGCGAGTATTATAATTGTCACACTCAAGATGGGGGTCTTGAGAACACTTTTGCGAGTGGGTATAACGTAGGGGTGCGATCAGGTATAGAGGACGCACTGAACATTCTCGGAATCAAGATCGAAGGCGTTAACGGCTAACACGTGTTTTAAGGCGTCTATCGGCGCGATACAGACGATTTTATCCGTACCTAATGGTTTTCTATTCGGAAGTATAAAACACGCTAATTTCACGCTAATTTTAAGCGAAAGGAAGGCGATAAAATGCGTTTAACAAACGAAGAACTCGTGGCAATTAGCGAGCGAGCGGAGAAAGCGTCGCCGGGACCGTGGGTCAAAACATTCGCTACGGGAATCGAAATTGTTTGCGACTTTGAAACGAAAATAATCTCGGATGATAGCGGAGTTATTCGGTATTCAGATGCAGAATTTATCGCACACGCCCGCGAAGATGTGCCGAAATTAGTTGCGGAGGTGGAGAGATTACGCGAGGCTATAATCGAAGCTATTGCCGACATTGAGACGATTAGTCCGCATGAAGCGAAAAAGACGTTAGAGGAGGCGCTTGAAAATGGCGACTAAAAAACCGACCAAACCATCGCAATACGACTGGCAAGCACGGTCAATCGAAGATTGGAACGCAAACACGTTTCTTGCGTACATTGGCGACAATACGCTCGAACGATACGGCGTTGAATACTCGCCCGGTGGTAGCGGCTCGAAACAGCAACGATGGGCGCGTGAACGTGGTATGTTAAAACAGGCGCAAGAACGGTATGGTAACGCGGTGCTGAAACGGTTCATCGACATTTGCTGGCGCGAGTATCGGACGACAAAGCCCGATCAATTTCCGTACCCAACATGGACGTTTATGTATTCGTACATGGACCGATATTTCACGCAGGCACAAGCGGAAGTTGTAGCGGAAAGTCGACGGAAAGCAAACGAAATTAATTACGAAGAATTGGAGGAGTGGTTATGATGAATCTGATGAATAAGTTTGGAATCGTTAATTTAGAAGGTTTAGGTATCAAAGCGAAGGTAGTTAACGTTGGAGAGACTTATACTACTTATAAATCCTTTGCTGTTGCGGCAGGTCATCCTGACGCGGCTGTTAATGATATATTCGGAGATTACGAAGAAGAGAAACGACGTCGTGTACGCGAAACATTCGGAGAAATAGTCGATGTTCTTGTGAAAGGAAATCACGAGCAAACAGGAGAGTTGATTTACGTCGTTAAGGCGAAGTCAGGCGAAAAGTTTCTGATCGGTGAGCGGGGCTTAAAAATAACAAAACGATTCGTCGATCTTCACGATCTTCACGATATGGAATACTGTGATTTAATCGAACATGTCGAAAAATCAATACGTGCGTTACGTTTACGCGCCTATAGGGAAGGTTACAAACAAGGACGTTTTGACGAAAAAATTAAAGGAAGCGGCAGTGAGCAATATCAACAACAACGCCGCGACGAAATTGTTGAGCGGGCAAAGCGTGATATTGACGAATTACGAGACGACGACGGTTTATATGAAGTTTTTAGCGCAGCAGACTTAAGTTACGCTTGTTTTGTGGACTTTATTGTAAACCGCGAAAAACGAACGGTAGTTGCTTTACTTCGCGGCTTTCAATCAGGAAAAGTTCTTGCTCGCGGTATCGCCAAGTGTCACCCTGACGACTGCTTTAACGCATACCTCGGCAAAGCAATCGCATTACGTCGCGCACTAGGTCTCGAAGTGCCGGACGAGTACTTGAACGCGCCGCAGCCGACGGAGGTGAGAGTTGGTGATGTGGTTGAAACATATATCCACGGATACCCGGAAAGATATGTCGTTGTTAAAACGGATAAAGAAGTCGAAGAAAAAGAAGGTCGTTGTCACATCGAATCAATTACCGCCAATTATTTTCCGGTAAAAACGAAAGTCATTGACGATAGTCGCGAAGAGGTGGCGGAAACGGAATAATACGGAGGGAGGCTCGATACTTTGGCGAACGAAAAACATTGTTTACTCGCGTACCGTTGTCAACTGGCGGGCGGTTCGGCATGCAACAACCAATGCCCGCACTTTATCGCCATGCACGGTATGAACACAAAAGGAGGTCGTGCCGGTTTGGCGGGCGTGCCGAGCGACTACAGGCTAGTTACGCTCACAAACTCGCCGGTACGCGCAAGCCAGCCGAAAATTTACGAAATACTCGACAAATACGCGACAACGTTTGAGCGACAATTTGACGAAATTGGTGATCGAATCAAGTCGGTCTATTTGTGGTCGAAGTCGCCCGGAACCGGTAAAACAACAACGGCTGCGGCTTTACTTAACGATTGGCTTGTCGCGCATTATCTCGGCAGTTTGAAACGAAATAGACAAGTGTTGCAACGACCGGCGTACTTTTTGGACGTGAACGAATGGCAAACGTTATACAACGAGTTTAACCGATCACATGTGCCGGAAGACATTGCCGAGCGTGCAAGCCGTGAATATTATCGTCAATTGCAAGCAGCGAAGCAAGCACCGTTTGCCGTGCTTGACGATATTGGCGTTAGGCAGGCAACGGAAGGCTTTCGCGGCGATTTACACGCTATTATTAATTACCGTGTTACAAACGGACTGCCGACGGTTTATACGTCAAACTTTCCGATCGAGGATATGGCGCGAATATTTGACGAAAGGCTTTACGATCGTATGCGTGATATGTGCGCTGTTGTAGAGTTTACAGGCGAAAGTAAAAGGGGGAAACGGAGGGGGTAGCGTGTTTTACCTTTTTTGGGAACATTCCGAATACGACAAATCGAAACCTAGACCGGAAGTTGAACGAGCGAGGAAAAGGCGGGAACGGAACGAGGAAATCGATAGATTGCTAGACGAAATGAACGATTACACGCGGCTTTATGAAACGTTTGGTGACGCTGAATATGCGGAAAGGGTCAGACTTGTGAAAGAGAAGTTGCGGAAATTAGCGGAGGTGACGGAATGAAACTGAATCTGCGGGAGATTGATCGGCTTGTTGCTGAGAAAGTTATGGGGTGGAAGATAGATGAACAAGTAAGTAATGATGATGTTGTAGCTGTTTTCGATGAGAAAGGTAATTGGGGAACCTTTAAACCTACTGAATGGATTCAAGACGCTTGGCAAGTGGTGGAGAAGATGCGTGAAGGAAGGATATTTAGCTTATGCGATGCTTGGGATGAAAATGATGAACCGATTTTTTACGCTAACTTTCAATATAACGATGGATACCACGTTGTTAATTATGATGCATATGCAAAAACCGCCACGCTTGCTATATGTCTAGCAGCGTTGAAAGCGGTCGGTGTAGAAGTGGAGGTGACGGAATGAAAACTTGTTGGTCATGCGGACACTATCTGATAGGCGGTGGATGTTGGAAAGACGGTCATATGGGCGAAGAAGGATGGAAGGACGTTAGCCCTGATGATAGTTGTTCGGAGTGGGTACCGGAGAAATCGCCAAAAACGATTAATGCCGAAATTGAAAACGAATTTTCGTGAGTTGGAGTAAAGGAGGTTGATACCGATTGAGTTACTCACACATGCTATTTTCGAAAATAATTGACGATAACAACGTTGCTGCCTTTAAACGCTACAACATCACCGAGGACGACTTCGCAACGGAAGGAGAACGTGAGGTTTATCGTTTTATCGTCAATTACGCGGAACAAAATGGCGGCCGCGTACCTTCACATGAAGTAGTCGCAGAAGAATGCGAAGATTTCGTTCCTATGCCGGGTATAGAAGATAGTTATGAATACTTAGTACGAGAAGTAAAAGACTTGGCGGCAAAAGTTGCGCTCGATCGCTATTTGTCGAAATTTGCTGAAAAATTTAATTCAGGCGAACGCGGGAAAATTTTACTAGAGGACTTGCAGAAAAATGTCGAATTGATTAAAATAAGAACAGATGTTCGTGAATCGTTCGGAACGGACTTGAACAACGTCAAAAGTCAGTTTCTTGCGGAATACGAGCGTCGGAAATCAGGCGAATCATTCCGTATTTGGAAGTCGAAATTCGACTTTATCAATCGGAGTGTTGGCGGATATATTAGCGGAAACGTTTACGTTGTTTACGGGAAAAGCGGTCGAGGCAAGTCGGTTATTACTCTCGAAGAAGCGATTGAAGCGGCATTGCAAGGCGCGAATGTGTTGATTTGGGCAATGGAAATGGGTTGGTTTGAAGTTTGGGTTCGTATATTCGTCAGCTTGAGCGGTCGGCAAGGTATTACAACCGCCAATATTGACGGCATTGACATGAGCGCAGGTTTTGATTCTAGCGCATTGCGAAACGGTAAGCTTCCTTGTGAATTTGAAACCGCATTTAAAAATTTTCTCGACGGTGTGAACGAACAAATTACCGGCAACATAATTGTTCGTGCGGTTGATGACGAAGATTTCCAATACAGAAATTTGCGGTCATTAGAAGCGGACATTCTCGCAACAAATGCCGATGTCATCGTGCTAGACCCGTTTTACTACCTACATTATGAACGAAACACGTCCAAAACCGCAGGCGGCGACGCAGCGGCAACATCGATGAAATTGCGTCACTTAGCAGGGCGCACACAGTCTGTTATTTTCGCGATAACCCAAGCGGAAGAAACGAAAGAAAACCGTGATGACGATGGTCAGCGAGAACTTAAATTACCTTCGCGTGAGGACGTGAAGAAAACGAAGCAGTTACTTGAAGATGCGTACTTGTTAATCGGCGTCGATACCGATTACAAGCAAGGGCGTGGATTGATCGGTTTAAACAAAGGACGTGATGGCGGTGAAGGCGAAACGCAGGAAATTTTGTATATTCCGCAATATGGTATCGTGAGAGAACCGGAAACAGGCGAAACAGTCGCCGGTCAATTCGATTTTTAGGCGGGGAGGGCGAGTATATGCCAACGATTGAAGTACGTGGCCAACCGATCGAAATTGACGTTCGTTCCGAATTAGAGCAGTTTGAGTGGGAACGTGCGACGTGGACAGAAGAAAAGTTGATCGCTGCAAGTCCTTTTCGGTATGATCGCAAACCGTCATTTTTTGTTCGCTTGCAACCATACGGCCAATATCCTGCCGGCGTGTGGTCCGATAGTGGTGCGTATGACGAAGAGTGGCGGAGCGGCAATTTCGTTAAGTTACTGTCGTTCCTGCGGTCGGAAACTTACGAAGAAACCGAAGAGTATTTGCTTATGACGTATGGCCGATCAAGTGGCGACGATCTAAAATTACAACTGAATTTGCGGCTGCCGCGTCGTTTTGAACCGTTGCCTGAATCGTTGATTGAGCCGGCGATTAGTCCGTATTTGACTAGTCGTGGCATTAGCGAGCAGGCACAACGGTTGGCAGGCGTTGGTCGCAGTCGACACAAAGGTTTTGTAGCGATACCATGGCGGACGGCTCGTGGCGAATTGGCAAACGTTATGTATCGGGCAGTACGTGGTAAGCTTTTCTTCTACGAAAAAGGCGGTTGGCCAATTCGCGAATTAGTGTGGGGAATCGATTTGATTTATCGAGAGAGGGCGAAATTAGCGGTATTGTGCGAGGCGCCGATCGATGCATTGACGTGGTGGAGTGCTGGCGTGCCGGCGATTGCGGTTGGTGGCGTGAACTTTTCCGACAAACAAGCGGACATCATCAAAATGTCGCCGATTGAAACGCTTGTGCTTGGCGCGGATAACGACAAAGCAGGCGCGAAACTGAATGAAGCGGTGAAGCGGAAAATGCGTGGGTATGTGCGTTTGATGAAGGTGGATTATGGCGATAAAAAAGACGCGAATGAGTGCGGCGTTGATGTACTGCGTGATAAGGCAGAATTATTCACGCCTGTATTCGACAACCTTTTCGATTGGAACGTCAAGAAATTCACAAATACGATCAATGGTTCGTAAGTTTACGTACTTGCCGTTAGAAATATTATTAATTGTACGACTACTAAATTTACAGCCACGCTCAACGTCTATTAATTTTAAACCCTTTTCCTCAAGCGTTTTAAAGAACGGTTCATAAGAAATCATAAAAAACCTCCTAAATTTACTTTTTTACATTTACAAAAGTAAAGTTTTATTGTATTATATGCATATACGATTTATTTTACAAAAAAGTTTCAAAAACATGTCGCAAAAACCCAAAATTTTTTGGTTAATAAAGTGTAAGGGTTAAAAAGGAGTGATGATATTGGTAAATGAAGAAAAACTAAATATTTTGGTAGAAGAGTTTCGTGGTGGAAGTGAAGAAGCGTTAAATACTTTATGCAAAATGTTTCTTCCAATAATACAATGGCACTCGGAACAAATTTGGCACAAAATAGAAAAACAAACAGAGTTTGAGTGTCGATGTATTTTAAAAATTAAAAAAGCATTATTAAACTTTGATCGCAACAAAGGCAGTTTAAAAAGTCTTATAACCTATGTAATCACGAAAGAAAAATACGACTTCCTCGCGAGAAGAAAGCGGAAATTATCAGATGTTGTTTCACTTGACGAACCTTTAACTGACCACGAAGGAAATCAGGCATACTTAGAAGTTGTCGACGTTTTGGCGGACGTCGAAACGATTACTCTAAGTAACCAAGGTTTAATGGAAAAGGTCGCCCTTTTGGCGAAAGGCGACCCACGGCGTTTGGCGATTCTGAAAGCGTGGAGTGAAGGCGAGACAAACGATCTTCAACTGGCGAAAGAATTGGCGTGTTCTTTCCCAGAAGTGTCAGAAAGTGGACATCGCAAATTCATCCAGCGTTTCAGAATCGAATGTCAGAAGCGTTTGGCGAACGCTATCTGACTGTTAAAAACGAGGGCGTTAATAAAATTGGCGTAGTATGCCCTCATCTATATTATAACGCATAATTTACTAAAATTAAACTTAACACGGTTATAAATTTAACACATTTTAGTACGGCTTGTCAACACTTTAAGGCGGTGAAGTTTGTATGACGGAAATATTATTATCGCTAGTTGCGTGTTTCATATCTTTCTATTTCGGTTATGTTTGCGGAAACGACGACAAACAGACGAGGGAGGATCGTTAAAATGGCGAAGGTTATCGATTTGCGTGAAATTCGGCGCAAGAAAATCATTGCACAATATATAGCGTTTTATGGAAAGGCGGCTAAATAGTCGCCAAACCGATTAGGGCGACTCGGCGTCCTTAATCCGAGAAAGTGGCGGTTAAATGAATCGCAATACGCTCGGCGGAGCCTTTAAGGCGAAAAGGTAGCGGTCGGCGATTGTCGGCCCTGAAACGCCGCCCACAAATTCCGGGCGGACACGGCCGCGCGGTTGCAACGTATACATGCGCGGTAAGTGCGAGGCGGAATTGGCGATAATGACTTAAAATACTGCAATAGCTGCAACGTATACATGCGCGGTAAGTGCGAGGGGGTTGAGGCGACGAAATATCGCCAAACCGATGCTGCAACGTATATAGGCGCGGTAAGTGCGAGATTCCGACTATTTGACGATTTTTACTTAACATTTGTTGCAACGTTTGTAGGCGCGGTAAGTGCGAGGGAGGTCTTAAAATGGCTAAAATTACGCAAACGATGAAGTATGAGATCGCTTTTGAAAAGGATTTATATAGATTATTAGACGATATTTCTTACGCCATGTGGCGTATTAAAAATAAAACGATAACAGATAGAGACAGATGGCAGGATGCGTCTTTTGATTATCACGCATTGACGGGTAAGTTCCCTAAAGAAAAGGAAGTGCTAGGTAAAAATTTGCAAGGGGCACTACGAGATAAGGCACAGAAAGAGTTTCAGTTCATAAATTCAAGGATAGTAGAAAGTAACGTTAGGGACGCATTAAATATATATAAAAAAGAAATGGCAAAGTTTTTGAAAGGAGAATCGGTTAGACCTAAATTCGAACGGGACGGTTCGTTTGAGATAAGCGGACAAAACATTAAAAACTTGGTGCGAATAACTCCGAAAAAGTATCAAGTAAAACTTTCGCTATTATCTCTTGAAGGCGCAAAAGAGCGCGGAACAACTACGCAGCAACAGATTACGTTAAAAACCGGAAATGGTGCGAATAAAATACTCGACCGTATAATTGACGGGACTTACAAGCTATGTGATAGCAATATTTCGCGGAAAAAATCCAAGTATTATTTGAATATCGTGTATCAATTCGAGGCAGACAAGTTGCCGCGCTTATCTAAAGATAACATAATGGGCGTTGACTTAGGTGTTGTAAACGCAGCGGTCTTGGCGTTCAATAACGAAGAAACGCGATACTTTATCGAAGGGAACGAAATTCGCTCGTTTCGTGCGAGAATAGAGGCGCGACGCAACGCTTTACTGCGACAAGGGAAATATTGCGGAGATGGTCGTATCGGACACGGTAGACTGACGCGGATCAAGCCTATCGAGAAGCTTCGCGATAAGGTCGCGAATTTCAAGAACACAACGAATCATAAATACGCTCGATTCATCGTTGACAAGGCGTTAAAACACGATTGCGGCGTTATTCAAATGGAGGACTTATCGGGAGTTAGCAGTCGCGATCGATTTTTAAAATCGTGGACTTACGACGATTTACAACGAAAAATCGAGTATAAAGCGAAAGCAGTCGGTATTGAAGTTCGAAAAGTTAACCCGAATTACACGTCACAACGTTGCTCGTGTTGTGGTCATATCGCGGAAGGCAACCGACTAACACAATCGGAATTTAAATGCGTTGTTTGCGGGTATAAAACAAATGCGGACTATAATGCGGCGAGGAATATCGCAGACCCACGAATAGAGGAAAAGATTGAAGCGGAATTCAAGCGGAAAGAACTTCTAAAGCGTGAGTTGGCGTAATGGGCGCCAACGTCCGCCGGAGAGCGCGAAGGCAGTCGTTAAGTAAATTTGTCGCGGCGGAACGCTAAAGCTATCCGTTGTTTCGGCTGCTAGTTCGCGCTTTGCGACGGGCGTGGGAATGTCGGCGGTTAGTGTGCACCGTTTCCGCGCTCGAAAATTAAAACGGAGGTTGATCGAATGAGCTACATTTCCAGACGCGGCGCCGATGCCGCCAAATCGGCAACAACCGAGCAACAACAAGACGCGAGCAAAGCGTTGGTAACGTTGAAAAGCGGTACGACACTGAAAGTACGCGTATTATCGAAAGACGATAGCGCGGAGTATTTCGCAGCTAGCGTATACAAAGTGTTTAACACTACGCCAGTCGCGCCTGACAATCTTTATCAAAAAGCGGCGAACATCTTATTTGAGCAGGCGAAAAAGGCGAAATCGGATGCCGAAGCCGAAGAACTAAAAACGCAAGCGCGCCAGCTAAAACCGAAGCCACGCTATTTATTCGGGTTCATCAATCTCGAAAATGGCGAGCCAATCGTTGTCGACTTGTCGAAAGCGCAAGCGCAAGTCGTATATCAAGCGCTTGATAAGTACGAAAAGAAAATCGGAAAAGTCGCTTTTGAATTATCGAAAAGCGGAACTGGTACTTCTACAGTTGTTAGTTTATCGCCAATTCTCGATATGGACGAAGATCTGACAGATACGGAGCGTGAAAACTTCGCGAAAGCAGACGGTAAAGAGTTTCCGGCGGAATTATTCGAAAAAGTGTTGTATATGAAGACCGAAGCAGAGCAAATCGAAGACCTGAAAGCGTTCGGGTTTGACGTTAGCCTATTAGGTGTTGACGGCGCGGAAAGCGAAAGCGACGATAATTTACCGTTTTAAAGGAGGTGGACTGATGGAAGTAAAAGTAATTAGCGGGCGTAATTACGACGGTTATGAGACATTATCTATTGAAGTCGACGGTAGATCAGTAGCAAATGTTTATCCGTTGTATGAATGTCCTGAGGACGCATTACTTGAACGTGATCTCAGCTTTGCTTATGACATACCGGAACTAATGCACGCTGCATACGAAGCGGGCAGACGCGGGGAACCGTTTAACATCATTGAAGTTGACGAAAGCGAGGCGAACTAATTGGCGCACATTACCGAAGTAGTGGGTAAATACTCGCAAGTGATCGCCAAAGCCGCGCTCATGGCAAACGGCTGGGAAGTCGCAGAAACGGAAACAGACGAAACTTACGACTTCGTTGCTCGCGACCCGATTAATCGTGAGTGGTACACGTTTCAATGCAAAACGATTCGGAAGCGATCTGATCGCAATAATGAGTTGGTTGTGTACGCTAAGAACGGGCGAGGTATACCATACGCTAAGCCCGACGCTGATTACATTATTGGCGTGTTGGGCGAAGAGGGCGAAATCCCTCGCGTGTGGTATTTTGAAAACGTTGGTTGCGGCGAGTATTGGGCGAATGAAACAAGCGCAAGTAAGCGTTGGATTGAGTTGCCTTTATGGTTGAATCGAGGTATTTACGAAAGCGACAGCAAGGTGGTTTAGCTTGATCGAAAATAAAACGGAAGGTGGCCAATAGTATGGCGAAATTAGAAAACGTGAAAGTTCTCGAAATGAGTTACGGTGATGTTACCCACATTCAATATAACGGTAAGATTTACGAGAGAGTTAGCGAGAAAGCGAGTGCTGGCGATTTGGTTCTAGTTGAGGACGAAGGAGTTGCGGAGGCTATTGAGGGCGTTGAATCGGGCGCTTTTTACGAATTGTACGAAGAAGATGAGTATGGCGATTTGGTTTTCGCCGATGACGACGATGATGAGCGTACTTACAGCAGTTGGTCCGACGAACTCGTACTTTTCCGCGCGATAGAAACGGATGATAAAGATATTGAAAAACGAGTTGCCGAGTTGGAACGTCGATTATCTGCGATTGAAAGCCGATCAGACCGTTTAAAAATCGGTGATTACGCGCGAGTTGTCGGAGATACGTATTATGGCGACATTACGGAAAACCAAATTGTTGAGATCGCAAGTGATCTCAACGAAGACGGACTTCATAGAATCGAGTTACTTGACGGTTCTGATTATGATTACGCACGACCTTCATCGTTAGAAAGATACACGGAGCATATTGACGAGGTTGAACGGTCAAAATTTAAGAATGGTGATAAGGTACGTTTAGTTAGTGGTGGCGACAAGTTTCCGTTGTGGGGTTTTTATAACGGAAAAGTTTACGAAGTAGATGATAATAACTGCAAACACGCCGTAGGCCCTTTCGGTAAATTAATAAGAATAGTCGACAAAGATGGAGGACCCGGTTATGCTAGACCGGACCAATTAGAGAAAGTGGATCCCGAAGAATTAAAATTTGCTGAAATAGGACGCAAGCCGGGCGAATTTAAAAAAGGCGACATTGTTCGTGTACTCGATAGTTGTGCTGGGCGCTTGAAAAAAGGCGGTCTATACGAAATAAGCGGTCATGAGGGAAAAAGCGAATATGTAACTTTAGAAGGCATAAATTGGTTTGCAGAATTTGAACTAGTCGCGCCAGTCGAAAGCCGTGTTGACCTTGACTGACGGCGTGGAGTGTGTCGTGTGCGGCGCAATACTAGACGACACACTCGCCATCTATGATCGATTCTCCGAGCAATACTTTTGCGACGAATCCTGCTTCGAAGAATGGTTTCATGAAGAGTTTGTGGACAACTACAAAAGGAGTTGGTTGCGTTGAATTTGAAACTTTCGCTTACCATCGATTCTAACGCAACTGAACGCGCACGTCAAGCGAATGAGCGACGAAACGTGGCGAGCGAATCGCTCGCTGACGCTTGGCGGCGGATTTTCGCGATGAAATTGACTGAATCTGATCGGCGGAAGTTGGTGGAAGTTAAAGAAGCGATGGACGCCGGTTTGATCGGTCGTAACCCGCAAGACTGCGTAACGAAGTCCGGTCGCCCTAAAGCGTTTAGTAAAGCGGAGGGACTTCGTTTATGGCAAGATTTGCAGGAACGAAAGCGCAAAGAAACGTTACGGCGCATGGTTGAAGAAACGCCGAGTAATTACAAATTGATAACGACTGATGAGCAGTTTCAAGCGTTATTAGACGAATTGACGAACGAACCGATCATTGCGCTTGATACCGAAACAACAGGCGTCGATCATTTCGCTGATGAAATAGTCGGTATTTCTATTACACTTCCGAACGCAGACAAACACATATACATTCCGATTGGACATACACAAGGCGAGCAGCTTGATCGTGAATACGTACTCGAAGGTTTGCGTGAGTATCTCGAAAGCGCAACGATTGGTAAAGTGTTTCATAACGCCATTTTCGATATTCACATGTTTATTCGGCACGGAATTCGCGTGCAGGGCTTGCGATGGGATACACAAACAGCAATGTCGATGCTGAACGAAAATGAACCGTCGTTTGCCTTGAAAAATTTAGCGACTAAATATTTGCGTGAACCGTCGGACACTTTCGATGAACTATTTGGTAAAAACGCTAAATTCGCAGAAATACCTTTAGATGTTGCGCTTGTTTACGCGGCGAAAGACACGCATTTGACTTGGCGTTTGTATGAGTTTCAACGTCATCATATGGCGAAATTTCCGAATATGTTGCGTTATTACGAAACGGTTGAAGTTCCATTGCTTGACGCGATCGTGGACATGGAACAAACGGGGTTTTTAATTGACGTTGACTATGCGAAAAAATATGGCGAGGAAATGAAACGTGATATTGAAGAAAAGGAACGGTCGCTGAAATCGAAACTAGGCGACATAAATTTGAACAGCCCGGCACAATTGAAGCCAGCGCTTGAAAAAATCGTTTGTCATTCGCTTGAATCAACGGATGCAAAGAAAGTGTTAAAACCGTTGAAAAATAAATTTCCGGTAATTGCGGAACTTCTGGAATACAAAGAACTCGTTAAACTTTATTCAACCTATATTAGCGTTTTGCCAGAATTGATTCATCCGAATACTGGACGACTGCATGCGCGATTCAATCCGATGGGCGCACGGACGGGGCGGTTTTCTAGCGGAGGTAATGGCGTAAACCTTAAGTTTTAGGGCGGCGCATAGGCGACTATGCGTGCAGTACCCCGTTAATTCATGGAAACCCCTAACGTGTAATGACGAGGGCGACCATGAGCCAAGCCATGAGGAAACTCATGGAAGGTGCAACGACTACCGCAAGGAGCCGTAACGTAAAGTCGACGGTGGTAAAGCGGCACGAAAGCGGGGCGACTATCTAAATAACATAACCGGCTTTGTTAATTTTAAGCAGAAAGGAGGTCGATGTTTTGGAAGAAGAGTGGAGAAAAGTACCAGGCTTACCAGACAGGATTGAGGTTAGTAATCTTGGACGTGTTAGGTCAACATATTTTGATCCTCCTAAGATATTGAGTCAGCACATTATAAACTCAGGATATAAGACTATAAGTTTAAAAATAAACGGAAAATCAAAAACGACGTTGGTCCACAGAATGGTAGCAAGAGCGTTTTGTGACGGCTATGCGGATGGTTTGGATGTTAACCATAAAGATGGCAATAGGCTGAATAATCGCGCGGATAATTTGGAGTGGGTTACAAGAAAGGAAAACATTCATGACTGTATTAGACGAGGAGCTTTCAATATTGATGCAGCTCATAAAGTTGCTCAGAAAAAGAGAAGAAGACCTGTGGCGCAATACACAAAAGATTGGGAATTAGTAAATACATTTGAGTCTGCCAGAAAAGCAGCTAAAGCAGTTGGTGTACATGAAAATTGTATCAGTAGAGTTTGTCGAGGTGAAAGAAAGTTTTCAGCCGGTTATAGATGGGTTTATTTAGATAGTCGATGATATAGTCTACACCGGGCCGGAATTGACCGGCCGATGAAAATGAGGGAAACCTCCGGAGCGCCGGATAAAGAGCCGGCGGTTAATAACAATGGTCAAAACCAGCCAAAATCTGCTAGAAAATTGTTTGTTGCGCCGGAAGGTTGGGTTATTTTAGGCGGAGACTTTTCGCAACAAGAGATTCGTTGCGCTGCCTATTTTACGCAAGAACCAGTATTGCTTAACGCTTATGCCGAAGGTCGCGACGTTTACGCTTCAATGGCATCTGATTTTTACGGGAAGCCATACGAAGAATGCGGCGATGGCACACCGGAGCGAAAAGCAATGAAAACAGGTGTGCTTGCGGCGCTATACGGAACGGGGCCGACAACTCTTTCGCAACAGCTTAGCTGCACCGTTGAAGAAGCGAAAAAGTTCCTCGACAAGTTTTTCCGCAAACACGCTAACGTTAAACGTTGGATTGACGAAACACAGGCGTTTTGTCGCAAGAATGGATTCGTTTGGATGGATAAACAACAACGAAAACGGCGGTTGCCAGAAGCGAAAAAGCGAACGTTTGGTTATGATGCGGATGTGTCGAGAGCATTGCGGCAAGGACCAAATGCCGTCATTCAAGGAACAAGCGCAATTCAAACGAAGACAACGATCGTGCGACTACATGAACTATGTAAACGGAAAGGTTGGCGATTGCTCGCGACTATACACGACGAGGTGCTTTTGTTAGTACCGGACACTATTACTCGCGAAGATATTGCGGAATTTGAGGATGTGATGATTAATACGTATCGTTTCGGTAATGTGCCGAATAAGACCGACATTGAGTTGTCGCTAAGGTGGGGCGAAGGTATGACAGTTGACGAGTGGTTTGCGAGAAAAGAAAAAGGAGTGGTTGCGTGATGATCGAAACGACAGTCTATAAAACTACGAAACCGGGTGATGACAATTGACGAATTTACAAGCGCAAATTGAAGGCGACTTAATCGCAATGTTAGACGAATGGCACTCGCTGCCAGAGGTTTGGGACAACGAATTAGATTCGCAAATTCACGAATGGTACGCGAATGTCGAACCGGTATATCCGAAGCGGCCGTATTTCAGCCCATCAGCTGCCGACGCTTGCCCACGCGAACTTTATATGAAAGCGATCGGGGCTGAGCGCGACAAGACGAAACAGCAACCGCATCAAGGGCGTTGGCAACGAATCGGAACAGCGATCGGAGGTGTTATTCAGCGCGACATTTTGTTTATCGAAAAACATTTCGAGCGGCTCACGGGCAATAAACCGCCTTTCGTGTTTGAACGCACACCTGACGGACGGCCGATGTTTGAGGACTTCGCGAAAAAGAATCATCTTGTCGAGTGTGGCGACGAACGATTTTACCTTTACGGCGCGCCGGACGGAATTATGCGCTATACAACGGACGATGGCGAGGTTATACGTGTTGGCCTCGAGATCAAGTCGAAGCAAACGACGCCAGCTAAAACGAGTTTACACTCGATGATTGCGCCTGACTATAAACACGCTAAACAAGTCGTTGCTTACAGCGCCATGTTTGATTGTGATTATTACGTCATACTCTACGTTAATGCCGCAAAGCAGGCGTGGGAAGTAACCGACGAACAATACGAAAAAACGCCGGACATGCGAGCATTTTGCCTGCATATTACTGACGACGATCGAGCGGAACTGTTCGATAGGCTGGCGGGCATTAACCGTGCTGTTCGCGAACGAAAGCCACCAAAACTAGACATTGACAAATTCACGTTTAACAATTACAAGACTGCGTGTGCATTGTCGCTAACTGACGAAGAGTTTGACGAAATCAAGGCGTATGTTAAGCGAGCGTTAAGATCGAGATTGCCGGAATGGCGCAAGCAGGCGTATTATGACGCGTTTGAGTTTATTCGTGATGTGAGAGAAAGGCGGAATGTAACATGAGTAAACTAGTTAAAGCTCGGTTAATAAAAGTTAAAGAAAACACATTGAATCCAGAAGACAGTACCTCGAAGTTAAATACAAAACTACAAGATACTATCGATGAGTTTAGATCGCTTGGTCTTAGTGTGATGATTGAAAAAGTTTATTCAGAAATGCCTAGATCGGGGAAGAGCGAAAGTTGTAGTGTAAGAGACTATATATTGGTAACTGGATATGAAGTTTAGAGTTTGTTGAAATTGCAAATAAACGACTAGAGGGGTTAATTGAATGACACGAATATTAGCTTTCGACACATCTCTTTCATCGCCGGGCGTCGCTCTCATCGAAATAAAGCGAAATAAACCGCGAATTATCGCAGTTAGCCACGTAAAAACCGATAGCAAGCAATCACACGCACTTAGAGCGCAAATTGTTTACGCATGGGCGGTCGCATTTATTCACGAACACGGCGCAAAGTTTGACGAGATTGTTAGAGAAGATTTTCAAGGGCGATCAAGCGTGCAAAACCATCCGGTTTTCGCAGCTTGGTCGGCAATTGACCGCGCGTTGGCTGACTTCGGTCTTGCGTTCACCGAAAAACCGATAAGCCAATCGAAAATAAAGCGGTTGGTGGTCGGCAAGGGTAAAGCGGAAAAAGACGAAGTGGAAGATGCGGTTCGGCGCCTGACTGGTTATACAGGTGAGTTTGCGACAGATGATTGTAGTGACGCGGCAGCGGTAGCGTTGGCTTGGGCGATTGAAAAAGGGTTGATAAAGAAGGAGGGATAGAAGTGACACAAATTGTGATTGCGGTTATTTTGGGGTATTTGTTATCGTTAGCGATTTACGCAGGCGTTCCTATTGGCGTTGCGTGGTTAATCAATACGGTTGCAGGAACGGATATAAGTTACGTCCTTGCAGGCGGAATCGGTTTCGGATTATGGTTTTTGGTAATTGTGATTAATATTATATATCTTTATGGTGTGTATAAGGAGGGCGGTAGGTGGCCGATGTGATTGACTACGCCTTATTGCGCCGATTAGTGGCTGACGAAGAACAAACGCTTGCCGACATCGAATACGAAATTAGGCGAATAGAGCGTAAACTAGCGGAACTTAAACGAGAACGTGACGAACATACAAAGAATTTGCGCGACTTGCGTGGTTTGTTGAACGTGGAGGTGAATAACGGTTGTTGACGATTTTTTCTATCGTTTGTTTAACGTTACTTTTATTTATATACATCGATATGGATACAAAAGGAAATGAGCAGTTAATCGCAGGTAAAATCGTTTTAATATCGTTGGTTATTATTCCGTTTATTGATACGCTAATTCGATTGTTTCAGCGGTGATTAAGTGATTTATTATACTTCACTTACAGGTAACACACGAAGGTTCGTTAAGAAAACGGGATTGCCTGCGGTTGAAATAAAGCGCGGTATGAAAGCGATCGAGCCTTTCGTAATTGTTACTTATACGATAGGTTTCGGTCAAGTTCCGCAAATTGTCGATGAGTTTTTAGAGCAAAATGGCGACTTACTTCGTGGTGTGGCGGTAAGTGGTAATCGTAATTGGGGCGATTCCTACGGGAAAGCAGGCGATATTATCGCGAATAAATACAACGTTCCGTTACTTTTAAAGTTCGAACTGGCCGGCACAGATGACGATGTTAAAACATTTAAAGAAAGGGTGGTTAAGTGCGGTATATCGAACTAAACAACGAAATCATGCAGCGTGATGAAAACGGAGACTTACAGCTTGAAAAAGACAAAGAAGCTGTCAAAGCCTATTTTATCGACTACGTAAATCAAAACACCGTGTTTTTCCATAACCTACGCGAAAAACTCGATTACCTAGTCGAAAATAATTACTACGATAAAACCGTGATAGATAAATATACATTTGACGAAATCAAGCGTGTTTATGAAACGGCTTATGCGAAAAAGTTCCGGTTTCCATCATACATGAGCGCTTTTAAATTTTATAACGATTATGCGTTAAAAACAAACGATAAAAAGAAGATACTAGAGCGGTACGAAGATAGAATCGCAATTGTTGCGTTATTTCTTGCCGATGGTAACGCGGACAAAGCCGTTGAGTTTGCGAAACTATTAATCAATCAAGAATATCAGCCTGCAACACCAACGTTCCTCAACGCTGGACGCGCCCGTCGAGGCGAATTAGTTTCGTGTTTCTTGCTCGAAGTTGGCGACAGTCTTAACGACATAAATATGGCGGAATCGATCGCAAAACAACTTTCGAAAATTGGTGGTGGCGTGTCGCTTAATTTGTCCAAAATTCGTGCAAAAGGCGAATCAATAAAAGAAATCGAAGGTGTCGCAAAGGGCGTCGTTGGTGTAATGAAAATGCTTGACCATGCGTTTCGGTATGCCGATCAGATGGGTCAACGACCGGGGGCAGGCGCAGCGTATCTTAATATTTTCCACGCTGACATTAACGAATTTTTGGAAACGAAAAAAATTAACGCTGACGAGGACTTTCGTGTTAAAACGCTAAGTATTGGCGTTATTATACCGGATAAATTCATTGAATTTGCGCGAGAAAACAAGCCCGTGTATTTGTTTTACCCGCACACTGTTTATAAAGCGTACGGACGTCATTTTGACGATATGAATTTATCCGAAATGTATGAAGAGTTAGTCGAAAATCCGGCAGTTCGTAAGAAAAAAGCAAACCCACGTCAATTGTTAGAAAAAATATCGGCATTACGGTTTGAATCTGGGTATCCGTTTATTGTGTTCGAGGACAACGTTAATCGTGTTCATGCGCTAGATAACGTTGGAAAAGTTAAGTTTTCCAATCTTTGTACCGAGATCGCTCAGTTAAGTATTTTGTCGGAATACACCGACTATGGCCAGCCTGACAAAATCGGCTTAGACATTTCCTGCAATCTAGGTTCGTTAAACATCGCTAATGTTATGGCGAACAAGTCGATTGAAAAGTCCGTTAAATTGGCGATGGATGCCTTAACAATGGTTTCAGATTCGACGAATATCGTGAATGCACCGGCAGTCGCTAAAGCAAATCGATTAATGCATTCCGTTGGACTTGGCGCAATGAATTTGCACGGCTATTTAGCACAAAACGGTATCCCTTACGAAAGCGAAACGGCTCGCGAGTTTGCTGACGTGTTTTTTGCGGCAGTGAACTACTGGTCGCTGATTCGTTCCAACGAAATAGCGCAAGAACGTGGCGAAACTTTCTACGGGTTTGAAGGCTCGAAGTATCACACCGGCGAGTATTTCGACATGTACCTTAATGAGGATTTCACACCAAAAAGCGGACGTGTGGCGAAACTATTCGAAGGTATTACATTACCTACTCGCGATGATTGGGCGAAGCTGAAAGAATCTGTAATGAAACACGGGTTATATCACGCTTATCGATTAGCAATTGCACCGACCGGTTCAATTAGTTACGTTCAGTCAGCGACAGCAAGCGTTATGCCGATTATGGAGCGAATTGAGGAACGCACATACGGCAATTCAAAAACATATTACCCAATGCCGGGCCTTTCGCCGAAAACATGGTTCTTATACAAAGAAGCATACGACATGGATATGTTCAGAGTTGTCGACATGATCGCGACAATTCAACGACACGTTGACCAAGCGATTAGCTTCACGTTATTCATGAAGGATACACATACGACGCGGGATTTAACGAGAGTTGATCTATACGCTCATTATCGCGGAATCAAAACGTTATATTACGCTAGAACGAAAGATACAGGCCAATCTGAATGTTTATCTTGCGCAGTTTAGGAGGTAGATTATTTGTCATATACAGCAGCGAATTGGGCGCAGCCTGACGATCATTTTACACAATTATTTTATGCACAAAACACTCGGCAATTTTGGTTGCCGGAAGAAATATCGTTAACTGGCGATATTCATTCGTGGAAATTACTAACGGACGCTGAACGACAAACATATTCGCGAGTGTTAGCAGGTCTGACGTTGCTCGACACACTTCAAGGAGACGTCGGAATGAACTCGATTTTACGACATGTGGACGGACACCAACGAAAAGCCTTGCTGTCTTTTATGGCAGCAATGGAAAACGCGGTTCACGCAAAATCTTACTCGAACATCTTTATTACGCTATGTTCGATGGAAGAAATAAACGAACTATTCAAATGGGCGCATGATAATCCGTTTTTGCAACGGAAGGCGGAAATCATAGGCGAACTATATAAAACGATTACTGATGATACATCGCTTTATAAAGCAATGGTCGCGTCGGTATTCCTAGAAAGTTTCCTTTTCTACTCCGGTTTCTACTATCCGTTGTACTTTTACGGACAAGGACGGTTAATGAATTGCGGTGAAATTATAAATCTTATCATTCGCGACGAAGCGATTCACGGCGTTTATGTCGGACTGCTGGCGCAGGAGTTGTACAATAAACAATCTGACGAAGTTAAACGAGAACTATACGACTTTGTAACGAATTTGATTATGCGACTATATGAAAACGAAGTTGATTACACTCACGAATTATACGACGAGGTTGGGCTAACTTATGACGTTCTTAATTTCGTTCGATATAACGCGAACAAGGCGCTTTCAAATTTAGGTTTTGAGCCTCAATTCGAACATGACGACGTGAATCCGATTGTAATAAACGGTCTTTCAACGAAAACGAAGTCGCACGATTTCTTTTCGATGAAAGGAAACGGCTACAAAAAAGCGAAAGTCGAGCCGATTCGCGACGAGGATTTTATTTTCGACTAAAGGAGGAACGTCAATGAACGATAAACCGATTAAAATTCGCAATTCACGCATTAAACGCGACTTCAAGCGACTGCTGGCGATTATTGCCGACAGTCGCGAGCCAGACTATTCGGAGGTTGAACGTATTGCCGAGCGCAACGGGTTTTACTTTGACGAAAAAGGAAACGTGAGGGAGGCAAATTAATTGGCGTTTTTCGGAATATCGGCGAAAAATGACGCTCAAAAACGAGCCATGCAGGCGTTGATTAACGACAAGCCTTTCACGTTTTTAACGGGACCCGCAGGCACCGGCAAATCCTTAATTGCGCAAGCAGTTGGGCTGGAACACACGATTGAAACGCGACGCTACCGCAAATTGATTTACACACGACTTCAAACACAATTAGGCATGGACGTTGGCGCATTGCCGGGCGACTTAAACGAAAAGACTTATCCGTTCGTCGCACCGTTTATGGATAATCTCGAAGTGATGACCGCCAAACCTAGCGAATTAAAGAAATACTTTGCGGAAGGCGACGACGACAAACGAAAGATATTTTTCGATTCGATTCAAACGATTCGTGGACGATCAATCAATCACGCATTTCTCATGCTAGATGAAGCGCAGAACCTAGACGTTCACACAATCGCAGCGATCGCAACAAGACCGACAATTGGTTCGAAATTTGTTTTTATCGGTAACTTCGCGCAAATTGACAACACGAAACTACGGAACACGAAAACGAATGGGCTTTACCGGTTGCTTGCCGGTTTATATGAGCGAGAAGCATACGAATATTTCGATCATATTAACTTAACGGAAGTTCAGCGCCATCCGGTTGTGGAAATCGTTGAGGATATTTTGCGAAATCACGAGATGGCGCCGGAATTTGCGGAGTTGGAAGCGAGAGGGAATGTTTAAGTCCGGCGACGGGCACGCTGTAAAGCGCGTAAATGAACGAGATATTACGGAGGTTGAGAGCGAATGACAAACGACAAACTCGATCAAATTTTCGCATTACAAGCGCAATTAGACAACCGAATTATTCACGAACGAAACATCGAAAAATCGCTCGACGAATGGGTTATCGGAATTACACTCGCAATGGAATCGGAAATTGACGAAATTCGGCGCGAAGTCAATTGGAAATGGTGGAAGAACGAAAAGCTTATCGATATTGAATCGTTACAAGAGGAAGTTATCGATATGTGGCATTTTCTCGTAAGTTTATCGCAAAAAGTCGGGCTAACGCCGGAAGATGTTTACCGCGTGTATTGTGATAAAAATGCTGAGAATCATGCGAGACAAGACGGAACGAGTAGTAAAGGAGGCTATAAGGTTGACGAACGTTCTGACCTATGAAGACCCAAACTACTCAATCAAGACAAAGAAAATAACCTATGTTGTAAATGACAAAGGGTGTTGGGAATGTACTAGCCATTGGTTGGATCAAGATGGCTATGCACATATTTGGAGGTTTGGGAGAAAAATCTCTCTACATCGATACGTTTATGAACAGGAGATAGGTAAAATACCCGACGGATTTTTTGTAATGCACAAGTGTGACAATCCTACATGTTTTAATCCAGAGCACCTCACAGTCGGAACGGTGCTTGACAACAATAGAGACAAAGTTTCTAAAGGAAGACAATGTTTAGGGGAATCTAACGGAAGGTCAAAACTTTCCGAAGTAGATGTAATAAAAATATTTTTAAGTAACAAAAGCGGCCCTGAATTAGCAAAAGAATTCGGCGTAAGTCATCCAGTTATATATGCCATAAAACACGGAAAAAGGTGGGTACATGTAACAAGTAAAATAAAAAGGAGGAACGAAAATGAAACATGTCGCTAGATTCGTTTTAGGAACGTTTTTCTTACTAATCGTAATTGCGATTACTATATTGATAGACGGTCTTGTAACCGGAAATGTAATAGCATATGTCATAGCAGGGCTTTTTCTTGCGTATTTTATCGGTTATGCATTGGAGGGAAGTGCATGAAAGTATCTTTAATCGCTCACACGCAGTTAAGCGAAGAATTTCGAAAACAATTCGATTATGGAGAGCAGACGTTTCCTGACGGTTACGAAAATAACGAATTAAACGACATGAGCGTTACTGACGGCCAAGCGGTCGCCCTTACCGCAATTCGAACGTGCTACAGCGCCAACAAACCGAGCGAAATCGTTGCAAAGGAGGGCGCTAAATATTTCGGCAGTAAAGCAACCGATGGCGAAGCAGGAACGGAAGCTGACCGCCTGTTCCGGCAAATTGTCCGCAGCAAACATTTGTCAACGCTTGAGCATCTATCGTTCACATTCGCGATCGAAGGCGTGAGCCGAGCGTTATTGGCGCAATTAACACGCCACCGCGTCGGGTTTAGCTTTAGCGTTCAATCACAACGATATGTCCGTTTCGGCTCGGACGACAAGACGGGCGGTTTTGATTACGTTGTGCCTCCGAGCGTAAAAGAAAGCGAAAAGATAATCGGTTTGTATGGCGATCCTGAAACGACGGCACGCGACTTGTATGAGCAAGTGATGAGCGACTTGCAAGTGACTTATGACATGCTGCGTGAAGTTGGAATCCCAGCCGAAGACGCCCGCATGGTTTTACCACAAGCTGCGACAACAAATCTAGTAATGACCGCAAACTTACGCGCTTTGCTCGATTTTTACGAAAAACGTAAGTCGGGCAATGGCGCTCAATGGGAAATTGCCGAACTGGCTGAACGGTTGAAAGACGAAGTAGTTGCGGTTGAGCCGTGGACGAAACCATTTTTCGAATAGGAGGGCGAGCGAATGACATTTTTATTATTGGTTTTATACTCAATATTTACCCTTATTTTGGCTCGCGTCTTTTTAGATGCTACGCCAGCCGAAGGGTTGATTATTTATTTTGTTAGTTTCTTGGCGTGTAGAGCGACATTTAAAGAACTGAAGGAGGAATCGAAATGAGCGAATACTTGAACATTAGCGAACTAGTTGGAAAAACGTTGATAAATATTGTTAAGAGCGACGACAATGATGAAATCCGTTTTTATACGAAAAACGGCGAAGTCTACTTAATGTACCACGAGCAAGACTGTTGCGAATCCGTATTTATCGAAGATATTTGCGGTGACTTAGACGATTTAATCGGAAGTCCGATTGTAATGGCGGAGGAAGTTATCGAAGAACGTCCGCCTCTTGATGAATGGGATGAAAGCTATACGTGGACATTTTATAAATTCGCGACTAATAAAGGATACGTGACAATTCGATGGTACGGAACGTCAAACGGATATTATTCGGAATCAGTTGATTTTATTAAAGTCAAGGAGGAATCAGATTGAAATTTCGAGTTGGTTCGGTTGATTATATCGTCAATGAAGTCGATGGGTTGTCTGAAAAATACGATTTATACGGCCAAGTAACGTATGACGATTGTACCATCGAAATAGACGCTGATTTAAGTAAAGAACGAAAACATAACGTCATCGCACACGAATTATTGCACGCTATGTTTTTTGAAGCGGGTTATGACGATCATGACGAAGATTTAGTTATACGGGTGGGTAACGTATTAGCGCAGGTGTTGCGTGATAATGATTTCGGATTTATGAGAACGGAGGAATCGAAATGAGCAAAATTCACGTGTTTCCTGACGAAAAATTAGGCGGCGTGTTACGCGAGTATGTCGAGGTTGATCGGAAGGCGATCGTTGGGGATTTATTAAAGATTACAGGCTCGAGCGCAATAAGAGTTGCAGAAACCGTATGTCATTTTGGCGTATATTATGAGCGAGATGATGGAGGAAATATTTTCGTACTGCATCACGAATACTGCGTTTTAGAACCGACCGACATCGTTCACGTCGACGGTCAGCGTTACCGTCTAGTCGACCGCAAGGCGAAAGTCGGCGAAAAGGTTATCGTTGTTGAAGCAAACGGTTCGTTAGTATATAGAAATGTCGGCGAGGTCGTAGAAATCATCGAAACAAACGGCGGCGATTTCGGCGGAATGATAAATCCGCATGATTTCGGTGAAAAAGGCGCTATTTACCATTTTCAATACCTCGTTCTTGAACCTGTTGAGCCAGTCGAAGAAGGCGACGACGTGCTAACGGTAGACGAAACCGAAGCGTCTAAGTCCGTACTCGACTTACTCGCTAACTTGGCACGGCGAGTGACGGAGTTGGAACGACAGCAAAAAGAAAATGACGACGAGTACACAGTCGAAGAACGAGTTGCGAGACTTGAACGGACTTTTACCGAATATATGCGTCGTGTCAATACAATCGAAACAGACATCGAGGAATTGAATATCGATTTAGGAACGGTTGAGGAAAACATCGAAATGATTCTCGACGACATTGTTGATTTAGACGAGCGCACGCAGCCGTTAGAAGCGCTAGTAAAGGCGGTGAAAAGCGGTGAATAAACCGCCAATCAAACTCGCCCTTTGCGGCAAACTTCGTTCAGGCAAGTCGTTAGTTGCCGGCTACCTGTCGCTTATGCACGATTTTCAACCGTTTGCCTTTGGCGACGCGCTCAAGAACGCGTTTCACCGTGCTTTTCCGCAAATACCGCGACAACCGAAGCCACGCGCCTATTATCAATCGTTCGGTCAATGGGCGCGGGCAACGATTGACGAAAACGTGTGGATTGACGCAACCATGCGAAAGGTTGACGAGTACTTAGCGCAAAATTGCTTGCGAATTTCGATCGAGGACGTGCGACAACAAAACGAATATGATCGGTTGAAACGGGAAGGTTTCGTATTTGTGCGAATTACTGCGCCAGATGAATTGCGGTTGGAACGTGCGCGGAAAGCCGGCGATGACTTTACCGAAGCGGACTTGGCGCACGAAACGGAAGTGTTCGTTGATACTTTCGAGGTTGATTACGAAGTGGCGAATGACGGAACGGTTGACGAATTGTGCGCGAAGGTTGACGTGATTATTCGCCAGTTAACCGAAAAATAAACACTTTCCCGTCGCTTGAACCGCGATCATACGCGAATTTGTACGGAGCTTCTTCGATCGGAAACGGGTGTTGCTTAACGAATCGCTTTGCCGACATATAGTATCGTTTGTCAATGACGTACTGCGCTAAATCGGCGTGAATATCGTCAATTACGCCAGGCTTGACGATGGCAAGCGCTTTGTTGTCAGCACGAAAAGCAACGGCAAGGCGGTCATATGGTTTGACGTCCAATAGTTTCCGTGCGGTTCTATTTATGTAAAAACGACGTTGATTATCGAGCGTAATAAACGGTGCGCCGTCAGCAGGCACGAACTCGAAACCGTCAAGCATATCGCTATATTCCTTTTTCAAACGTACACCTCATTTTCTGATATTTTACGATAAGTATAATCGATTTTTAAACGAAAATCAAGCGAAAGGTGGCGATTCAATTTGCAAAAAAGTAATCCGTGGGTATGGACGGAATTGGCGGAAGAAAAGAAGCCAGACCGAAAATCAGGCGAAACAGTACCAACGGGCTTTTTAACGGAAGGAGCAACAGAGTACTTTCCGCGACAATCGTGGATTGAAAAGGGTTATGTAAAACGGAAGGAGGCGATTACCGATCGATACTAACGCAAAAGAACGGGCACTTGAACAACGATACGCACTTGACAAACCAGATGGCGTTAAACGCTTATTACGCGACTATCACGCGTTAGTTGAACGGCAATATGACGGCGATTATGACGCAGTTATCTTGCTCGTTGACTTGACGACGGCTATCGAAAAAGCCGGCTTGACCGAAAGGCAACGCGAGGCACTTACGCTAGTGTATTTCGAGGACTTATCGCAGGTGGAAGCGGGCAAGCGAATGGGAGCAACCAAACAAACGATCAATCGGTTGGTTACGGTAGCAACGGCGAAAGTGGCGCGTGTGTACGAAGAGTGGGCGAGAATGGGCGAAGGTTATGTGCTTGGCGTAGACAATTCGATTACTAATACGGAATGGGAGTGGTAGGATGGGAAAAGAATTAATCGGAAGCCTTGAGTTAAACCGGATATATCAGATGGATTGCTTAGAGGGAATGGAATTGTTGCCGGATGAGAGTATTGATTTAGTCGTTACTGATCCGCCTTATCTTATGAATTATAGAAGTAATAGGCGCGTTAAGAACGAAAAATTTAAACACATAGCGAATGACGTAGATTCACACGATTTGATAAAAAAGTATTTAGCGGAATGCTACCGGATATTAAAGAACGACACCGCGATATACGTATTTTGTAGTTGGCATAATGTCGACTTTTTTAAAAAGGAATTTGAACGGCACTTTAAACTTAAAAATATTATCGTTTGGAATAAAAACAATCACGGTAGCGGCGATTTAAAGGGTGTATACGCGCCGAAACATGAATTCGTACTTTATGGACATAAAGGACGGTCAATTTTTCGCGAAAAACGAATGCCTGACGTAATTGATTGCGATAAGGTTCCGTCATTAAAACTAACACACCCAACCGAGAAACCTATCGAACTATTATCGAAATTCATCAAGAATAGTAGCGATGAAGGCGGCACTGTTTTTGACGGCTTCGCGGGAACCGGATCGACATTAGTTGCATCGGCAAAACTTAATCGCAACTTCATCGGCTTCGAAATCGAGCCTGAATACGTCCGTACCGCAAACCAACGCTTAGAAAACGTGTACGACGAACTAACCGAAAGGACCGACGCGGTGGAAGCGGTACGGTAAAACACGTGAAACGGAGGACGGTTAAGTGACAAAAACGAAACGATATTTCAACGAATTGAAAGCGTTAATTGACGCTGAAATAACATTCAAAAACTTTAATAAAGAACACGTGGGCAACGTTATTAATAAAGCGTTAGAATGGTCACGTTCTCAAACGATATTAAAACGACCGCCAAAAACGGACGCAAGGTTATGTTATTACATCGCATGCGAATTGTGGCTTGAACGATTAATCGAATCAGATTTACACGATCGGTTTAAGTCGACACAAGCCGTTGAGGACTTCGTTTGGAACGTAGTATCTCCGATAGGTTGGGGCCTTCACATTAACGGATACGAAACAGCTTATATTACGTTAATTCAAGACTTTAAACCGAAACTTCGCGAATGGTGGGCGCAGAGCCACGAGGTTGACAATCGTACAGTAGAGCGTATTGGCGTTCTAATGGCGTTGGAACGATTAGATGTAAAAGATGAGTGGGTTCGCGAAAAAGTAAACGAATTAAAGCAATCGTTAATAAACGGAAAGGGAGCGGTAGGATGAAGGTTAACAAAATTATAACGGGCGATAACGTCGAAGTGTTACGAAAAATGCCAGAAGGATACATTGACCTCACCGTAACCAGTCCGCCATACGATGATTTAAGAACGTATAACGGATACTCATGGGATCCTGAATTAATAGCCAATGAGTTATTCCGCGTTACTAAACCTGGCGGAGTTGTGGTTTGGATAGTCGGAGATAGAACGGTTAAAGGATCTGAAACAGGGAGTAGTTTTAAACAAGCGTTAACTTTTATGGATATAGGATTTAATTTACACGATACTATGATTTACATGAAAGATTCAATTAGTTTTCCGGATACGAACCGATATTATCAAATATTCGAGTACATGTTCATATTCAGTAAAGGATCTCCGAAGACTGTAAACCTTATATCTGACCGCAAAAATAAACACGCAGGCCATAAAATACGCGGTAGGGAAAGACAGTCTGACGGATCCTTATGCGGACGTAGAAAAGGAAATCCAGTCAAGGAATTCGGCGTTAGATACAACGTTTGGCAAGTTCAGACAGGTTATATGAAATCTACTAAGGATTTAATAGCATATAATCACCCGGCAATATTTCCAGAATCATTAGCAGAAGATCACATTCTGTCGTGGAGTAATCCAGGCGACATCGTACTCGACCCGTTCGGAGGCTCCGGAACAACCGCAAAAATGGCGAAAAAGAATGGACGGCATTTCATTCATATTGACATTAGCGAAGAATATAACGAAATTGCTCGCAAAAGATTGGAGGGCATCGCATGAATTTCGATCAATTCAACGAACGAATCAACGAACTTTGGGCGCAAACAAAGGCGGGCAAACTGTCGCGCGCTGACCGGTTCGCCGCAATTGAACGGCTAACGGACGAGTATATTGACGCGACTGGCCGTCGGCCTGATCCGGCGCAACTTGACCGGCTGACGACGCTTTGCTTGTATGATGAGATAACGGATAGCACACCTTACCGTATTCAAAATACTGAATATCCGATAATGGGCGAGCGATTATTCAACGAAAGATCGGCGAAAAATATTCCGTTAAAATCAATAGACTACGAACAAGAACGAAAATTAACGGGATCAAGAAGAAAACGCCATAAATCCGAAAATGCGTATATTGATCGGACTGTGAAAGCGAAAAATAAAGAACGACGAAAACGGTATAACGATTTTGTTCGCGGGAAAACGGAAGGAGTGTTTCGGGTTGTCATCAAAGAAACGGAATGAATTTTTACTGAACGGCTGACAAAACGTTAAAACTTTACGCTATAAAGAACGGATGGAACTTTTTACAAACGCCCGTCAGCGCAATGTTGGCGGGCTTTTTCGTACTAGCCGCAAAGTAAATTCAAACGAAAAGGAGACGTGATTGCATGGCGAAAAGTAATCGCGAAGCAGTCGATTTAATGTACAAAATCAATATTGACGCTGACGCCGCAATTAAGACGCTCAAGGCGATTCAGCGTGAAGCGCGGGAAGCCACGAAGTCGTTGCGGGAGCTTGAGGAGGAAGCGAAAAAGTCGCCGTATTCTTTAACGGAGTTAATCGATAAGGAGCGCAGAAATGCGCAAAAATAACAATACACGGACCACGCGAGGGGTCGACTTATTTAGTAGAAGGCCCCGCGAAAATTATCGTGAATTACGATTGACAAAGCGTTAGGCTGAGAAAAGGTGGTTGTATGATTCTTTTAAAACTTAAGCATTTCCTTGGCAAACGTCGTTTGCCTATGAATCATGAAATCTGTCTGGAACTAGGATGCGATGAATATCATGGTACTTCACCTTCGCAATTTTTCATGTTTGTGCAGCGAAAGCATCGGAAAGAACGTTTAACAAAGTTGTGACGGCGGCTTACGTGGTGCTGCCGTTTTTTGTTATTTTAAATTCAACGAAAATCTAACGAAATAGGAGGAAATTTAATGGTACTAAATTTGATATATTGTCCTTATTGCGAAATTGAGCATGTCCCGTCAAAAACAGTAGATAATCAAGGTAAGGTTGTCGGATTATTTTGCGATTGTGAAAGACTTTTGATTCGTGTAAATACTCCGTATTGGAATGGCGAAAGCATTCTTCCGCAATTAAACCGTTTCTTAAAAGCTAGTGTTCACTTGAATGCGCTAAAGAAAATGGATAATGACACCATACGCCGTCTTTCGAAAAAGATGGCTTATTTATTTTTGCAAACAAAATACGGTAAAGAACGAAAGATAAATTACGCATTTGTTGAGTATCATACCCGCGACATTATTTATAAACTGCGAGAAAGCGTGGTAAGCGCTAATGAATAATTTACGGGTTATAGACATCGAAACAGGCGAAGACAGGTCGAGCGAATACACGCTAAGACATCGCAATCAAGACGATGCTTATCGTAAATTAAAAGAAAAGCGCGGCAGACAACCGGACTTTACCGCATCAAACATGCGTAATTTGCACGAAGTGTATAACGTATTAACAACGACACAATGCGGTTATTTAATGTTGTTGCAATGCTACGTTGATTATGGCGAAGGAACAATCGTAAATAGCGATAAAACGCCAATGACAACAAGCGATATGATGAGCGTTTTACAACTAAATCGCAAACGAAGCACGTTTTATGATTTCTTGGGAGCGTGCGTTGAACACGGTATTATTATCGAAAATAACGATACTTATGCGGTAAATCCTCGTTACCATTTCCGTGGCGCTTTCGCAGATCAATACGTTGTGAAGTCGTACACTACGAAAATAAAACGAGTTTATCGCGAAGTTAAAGCGACTGACATCGGATTGATTTATCGCATGTTACCGTTTGTTCATTACGAAACGAACGCTCTTTGCGAGAATCCATTCGAAACGAACCCGGATAAAATACGATGGTTTACACGTAAAACATTGGCGGAAGCGATCGGAGTTTCGCCGAGCGAAATTAGTCGTAGATTACCGAAAATGACGTTTGACGGCGAATATGTAATAGCGCAAGTAATCGTAGGCGGCAAGCGTGTTTATATGTTTAATCCGTGGGTATTTTATCGCAAGAATAGCGAACCTGATAAAACGCTACAAGCGGTATTTAACGTTAAGCCGAAATAAAACGTGCTGACGCACGTGCAGGCGTCCAAGCTAACGCTTGGCCACCTGCTATCAAAATATCATTGTCGCAGAATCAAAAGAAGTAATTATGTATGTCCTGTTCGCTGATTGCGGAACGAAGCGAACGTATGTGAGCGAAGTGACGCACTTTGTCGAAAGACAAAGATGACAAAGATTAAGAAATAATTTTGCCTCAAAAATCGCTGTATCCCTTGCGGCTGTAAGGCTGAACACTATTTTTGGGTGTCCGAATAAGCGCACACTTTTTGGCGATTTGTCCGAATAAGCGCACACTTTTTTCCGTGCCGATGTAACACGCGGATAGTTTAAAAACGGCTGATTACGATTTTACGGAGGTGAAACGATATGACTAAACGCAAATTAAACGAAAAGCAAATTGCTGCAATCGAGTTCTTGGCGTTGCCAAAACGAGGTGGTTTGACGTATGCACAGATTGCGGAAAAGGTAGGCGTTGATGAACGTACTTTATATCGTTGGAAAAATGATGATTTCTTTAACGAACAACTAAAACGGAAGATTATCGCAAATACAATCGATAGATTACCGGAAGTTATGGATTCGGTACCGGATCATATTATTAAAGATGGTAACGCTGCGATGTTGCGTACATTGTTGCAAGCGCACGGATTGTTAACTGACAAGGTTGAAGTTGAAAATAAAAGCGAAAAAACAACGGATACGGACGCTATTAAAGCGGAGATTGAGCGTATTAAACGCTCTAGAGGAAATATAGGCTGACATGGTCGTTTTTCGTAAGTAAGTATATAAGAAGGATTTCGTGGAAACTGCGTCATGTTTTGTCGTAAAAGAACGTGTTTTATGGGGCGAAGGCGTCTGGCGCGTGGCAGTCCGAACATTTTCGCGAACCGCCTTCCGTTTATGCACGATTTTATACATTCTTAGCGTACTTCCAACGAATGGAAAACGTTGTAACCATGCGGCATCTAGCGTTGCATAAACGATGTGCGTAATGTATTGTTCGCTAATCAGTTGTTAACGTTGGTATATCGCGGTTTGTAACGAGTGATTAACGTTACAGAATTTAATTGTGTTACATTCGGTATGCAATAGGGTGTATATCATATGCGGTCAAAAAAAAAAAAAAAACCGGGGGGCGGTATTCGAAATCTACCGTCCGCGCCTTGTCCGATTTTCATCCGCGAAATTAAAAATCACTTTGACTTTAGTGTAATAAATCGTAAACAGAACGAGGCTGCTGACGTTTATTCAGCGGTCTTTTTGTGTTTACGACATTTAAGTGACGGCCCAGCCTGCGATTAGCTACCGCGGGTAACGTGATCCTACCGCACATGGGCCGTCAAATTTAACAAACGGTAGGAAAACGAAAGGTAGGCGATATGACTAGAAATAGAGGTGCTTGGAAATACCCAGATAAACGATCAATAATTACGGAAATTTGGCGAAGGTATTACGAAGGTTTGCCGTTAAATTATAACGCAATACACGCAGAGGACGATTCGTTAAGAAGGCGGTGTACTGCGTTATTTGGAGGTTATAGAAACGCTGTTGAGGCTGCGGGTTTTTCGTATGATTCTGTGAGAGTTGATACCGATATGGCTTCATACTACGGTATGATTTTCGAGAATTTAGTAGGCGAAATATTAACGGAACTTCGAATCGACTTCGAGCAATACGCACATAGTAAATATAATCCGGACTTTGTAATCAGCCATAACCGATGGATTGACGCAAAGCTATCGGAGTGGACAATAACTAATCGCGATTGTGAAACGATAGAAAAATACGAACCGTGTTGTAGACGTTTGACCATAGTGTACTTACGTGGGAGAGATTACGATAGAATGATTACAAATAAGACCAGGTTAATGCATGTTAATCGTTTAGTAAAGCAATTGCCACGTTATAAACGCGGTTATTTTTATACGAAGTTTAGCGAGATAGAACGTGGATTAAACGAAACAGAAACGAAAACCGCCTAACGCAAAGCTAGGCGGTTCAAATGATTACAACGACATCTCGAGGTAAACGTCGGCAACTTTTTCCGCAGTAATGCCGATATATCGAAGCGTCACGGACTGGCTCGAGTGGTTAAACAGTTGCATCAGAGTTTCGATCGGGGTTCCGTTTTTATACGCAAAATACCCGAATGTTTTGCGAAGGCTATGCGCACCAATCGCGCCCACGCGGTCGAGTACACCAGCGCGTTTCGCAGCATCATTTAAAATACGGTGAACTTGTACTCGAGTAATTGGCCTACTGCCTTTGCGACTTGGAAACAACCAATCATCGTCGGTTGCGTTTTCAGACACGAGTTCTCGAACGGCTTTCTTAACTGCACTGTTAAAATGTAGTCGTTTAGGTTTTGACGTTTTCTTTTCGCGAATATCAATAAAGTCACGGTTACGAACATCGCCAACTTTGAGTGTCAACAAGTCACTAATTCGTAAACCAGTGTTAATACCGATTGTAAACAACAGCAGATCGCGGCCATGTAATGCTTTTTTCATTCGGTTAATATCGCGTTTGTCGCGGATTGGGTAAACTTCGTTCATAAACGTAACCTCCGTTTGGTTGTGTTACATTCAATATAAACGATTTTTAAACGAAAATCAAGCGAAAGGAGGCGGTAATCTTGGCGTGGGTTGACGGGCGATGGCTCGACAAAAAAGAGCGTGACGATTTGTTCGCGGTGTACGATGAATATTTCTTTGACGTTATTATTCCCGAGTATGGCGAAGATTTTGACGCATGGCCTGAAGAAGCGCAAGAATGGTGGCCGGTTTACCGAAAGATTGAACGTGTTCGTCGTTGCGAAGGTAATTTACTCGAATTTTCGCTTGAATATTTTAGCGAAGCGCGCAACCCTGGAAACAACGGTAACTGGGACGGTTTCGACTTAACTGACGTATCACAAGCTCCCGAGTTTCATCGTGAAATAACCGAAATCATGAATGTCGTTTCAACGGAACATATTAACGCCAAGATTGCCGTTGCTGCGCCACGTGGTCACGCGAAATCAACGTACTTATCGAAGGCGTTCCCAACACACGAAATCGTTTATCGGTTGCGTAAATACGTGCTAATGATTTCGGAAACACCGAAAGTAGCGTTAGCTAACCTCGATTGGATTCGTAATCAGTTAAAATACAACGAAAAATTACGTGAAGATTTTGGTCCGTTATTAAGTCCAAAGGATCAAGCAAATATTCGCGATAACAACGAAGGTTTTATCGCGTGGATTGAACGCGAAAACGGAATTAAGGAACACGTTGCGTTACTCGAATCGGCGTCAACTGGTGGAGCGATTCGTGGACGTAACTGGAACGGTTATCGGCCTGATTTAATCATTCTTGACGACCTAGAGGATGCAAGACCTGGCGGTAATGCAAGTACACCCGAGCAACGTGAAGCCTTACGCGATTGGTTTCGTCAATCGGTCATTCCGTTAGGCGATCCGAAAGGAAAACGTACTGCGTTCGTTTACATGGGAACAACGGTACACGCAGATTCACTGTTAATGAACGTTTTATATAAGCGTTCGGACTTCACTTCGCGTGTTTACCGCGCTGTAATTGAATGGCCTGAACGGATGGATTTGTGGGAACAATGTCGTTTAATTTATCAAAATCACGATGATCCGAATAGAGGCGAAAATGCACGCAAGTTTTTCGAAGAACACGAAGAAGAAATGTTGCGTGGCAGTAAAGTGTTATGGCCGGACGGTCAGCCGTTGTGGAAGTTAATGACATGGAAATGGGATAACGGATCAAAAGCGTTCAACACCGAGTATATGAATAATCCAATCGACCCTGATTCAATGATTTTTAATCCGGAAACTTTTACTTATTGGGACGATTCTATTTCGGAGATACCGTTAGATCATGCGAATTACACATATTCAATTGGTATAGACTTCGCGCTTGGGAAGGAACGCGGTGACTACTCGGCAATTGTAACAGTCGCGAAAAACAAGCATACGGGTGTATATTACGTTGTTGATAGTTTTGGTCAACGTGTTAAGCCGAACGAGTTCATCGAAATAATTATTGAAAAGGTATTGCATTACCAACCTGACATAATAGCGGCGGAAGCACAAGCTGCACAGGAGTTCTTCGTAGACCAACTTTCCAACGCGTTAGTCAGTCGAGGCTATCCGGCGTTCACTCGCGTTAAGAAAGTTAAACATAGAACACGTAAAGAATTACGTATTGAAGCAATGTCACCGTTAATCGAAAAAGGTGAGATTCAATTTTCACGAAAACACGCGTTGTTGCTTGAGCAATTCGAGCAGTATGGAACTAACGCACATGATGACGTCATCGACGCTTTGGAAATGGCGTTATCCGCGTGTAAACAAAAGGAAAGCAAAATCATTACCTTAACGAAAAGATTTCGATAAACAGACGAAAGGAGGGCGTTAGTCACGTGAATATAATAAACGAAACAATGCCGTGGTTGCGGCCTGACCAAGAGTGGATTGGCGTTGACGAAATGGAGCGAATTGCTCGCGTTATTCGGTTATACGAGCGTTACGAAGGTCAGCAAGTTTGGCGCGACTACAAAAAACCAGACGACTTGGACTACGACCCGACGCTTTTAACGATAAACTTTGACCGATTATTAATTGACACAATGGCGGCGTGGGAATTCGAAATGGAGCCGAAATGGGAAGTCGAGCCTGACGTAATTGACGACCCAATCGACATGGTTTCGGAAGGGTACGAGCCGAGCGCAGAACAGGACGCCGAGAACAGACGGGCAGCTGCGAAAGAGCAGTTAATTAATTGGGTTCACAAAGATAACCGTACACACGAAAAATTGCTCGAGGCGGCAAAAGACCGAAAAATTGCCGGTACTGTTTGGGCGAAAATTGTTTACGACAAGCGTACAGGCAAGTTTCGCGTTGTGTTTCGGCCTGATTTCGAGGTAATCGCACGATACAACCACGAGGACGAAGAATTGCTCGAGGAAGTGCATTTCATCCATTACCTCGATAACGATTCACGCAAAATGTGGAAACAATCGTTCGTTCTCGAGTGGGACGAGGACAAAGGCGATTATGAATGTTATCTCACGGAAGCAGTTTACGAAATTGACGAAAATAACGATATTTGGCTCGATGATATGCGTATTAACCGTTCTAAAATGGGGCTTAACTTTATTCCGGTTGTTGAAATTCCGAACGAGCGCCTAACCGGTATGAATCGAGGTTATTCGGAAATCGAGAAATGGGCGGAAATCGCGGACGAAATAAATAAAAAACTATCGGACTACTCTGACGCAATTCGTTTCGAAATGTTCGCGATAACGTTGCTTATGAACGTCGATAACGACAAGGGCTTACAGGTTGCGCCCGGCGCGATGTGGAACTTACAAGGTGCTGGCGGTTTGCTTGAAGGCGAGCGACCTGACGCGAAAAAACTCGAATCAAATTTCAAGTTTAAGGAAGCGACGGAAGCTTATCTTGACCGTTTATACGCGAACCTTCACAAAATCGCGGAAGTGCCGAGCGTGAATACAGCCGAAATGAACGTTGGCGGTATTAACGACATGGCGGTTAAGTTGTTGTTTAGTTCGATTATTTCGAAAACACAGCGGTCATGGGTTGTGTGGAAGTCGCGATTACAATTAATCAACGAATATATTTTGCGTTATATGAAAGCGCGTCGTGACGACCCAAAATTCGCATATGATCGTGAATTAGTAGATTTAATTGACGACAATTACGACAACACGGTTCATTTCCGTTTACCGTTGCCGGAAGATCAGGCGGAATTAATTAACCGATTAACAACGGAAATGGCGAGCGATTTAGAATCTATTAAAGGCGCATTAGCGCGTAAAGGCGTTGAGAATCCAGAAGCGAAACTGATGGAAATTCTCGCAGAACGTAAGCTAATTCGTAAGGAAAGCGACCCATACTCGGGCGCTGACGAATTATTGTCCGAACGTTAAGACGTTAAACTAAACGGTTAACGAAATTAACAGCCGACGGGCTTTAAACGGGGAGGTATCGTAAATGAGCGAGGAAATTAAGAACGAAAATGTCGAAAATGAAACACAACACGAGGAAAAAACGCAACATGAAGAAGAAAAAGAACAACAAGACGAAACTTTCGTTCCACAATCGAAAGTAGATGAAATCGTGAAAAAACGCCTTGAGCGCGAGCGTAAAAAGTACGCTGATTATGACGAGTTGAAAGCGAAATTAGCTGAATTCGAAAAAGCCGAAGAAGAACGTAAAAAATCGGAAATGAGCGAACTTGAACGTCTACAAGCTGAACTTGCGGAACTCCAAAAGAAGGCGCAAGAGGCGGAAGAAGTGAAAAACAAAACGCTTGAAAGCGCAAATCAACGCCTAATCAAAGCGGAATTTAAAGTGTTCGCTAAAGAGCTAGGCGTTCGTAAAGAAGCGATCGATGACGCGTTTGTGTTAGCGGATTTGTCTACGGTTGAAGTAGACGAAGATGGTAATGTTAAAGGTGTAAAAGAAGCGATAGAAACGTTGAAAAAAGCAAAGCCTTATTTATTTGGCGGTAATGAGTATGCAGACCCTACGCCAGGTCAACATGAGGCTAAACGCGAAGGTACGCAAGAGCAAGCGAAACGTAAATTACAAGAATTAGCGGAAAAAGCGAAGAGAAGCGGTAAGATCGAAGATAAAATTGCTTACGCACAACTGAAAAAGGAACTCGGATTATAAGAATAGGCGCCGATTAAGGGCGTCCTTTTAATTTTCAAAAAACATTTTTAAGGGGGAAATTTTTCATGGCTAAAATTTATGACGCTAGTTTAGTAGGTAAAAAAGAATCTGTTGTTGATGAGATTTTATTACTTAATCCACACCAAACACCTCTAATTAATTTGCTTGGATTTTCTAATCCAGTAACACAAGTCGAGCACGTATGGTTTGAAGATGAAATGATTAGTTATGAATCTACAGTCAACGGCGCTAAATTAGCGACAGATACAACAATCACTGTTGCTAACGCTGAACCTTTCCGCGCTAACCAAGTAATCAAAATCGGCGAAGAGTTGTTGCTAGTAACAGCTGTTTCAGGAAACGATTTAACGGTAACTCGTGGATATGCCGGAACTACTGCGGCTGCAATCGCTGACGGCGCAAAAGTAGAAGTTCAGTTTGTCGAAGGGGTTGAGGGCGCAGACGCTCGCGCTGCACGTTATAAAGCACGCGTTCGTAAATCGAACTTAACACAAATTTTTGACGACACAATCGAAATTTCCGGAACTGCCCAATCCGTAACCCAATACGGAATCTCCAATATTTACGAATACGAAAAACAAAAGAAACAATTAGAACTCGCTCTTCAACTTGAAAAAGCGTTAATCAACGGTGTTAAATACGAAAGCGGTCAAATTCGTCAAATGAGCGGTATTCGTTCTTTCATTCAAACTAACGTAACTGACGCTAGTGGAGCAGCTTTAACTGACGTTATGATTAATGACGCTGCACAAAAAATTTACGAAAAAGGCGGTTTTGCTGGCGGAGGTAATTATGTAATCATGGTTCCGGCAAAACAAAAACGCGCTATTTCTAATTTCAACAGTTCTGAAATTCGTTTAGAGCGTCAAGACAATGGTCGCGGTTCTGTAGCCGATTATTTCGTATCTGATTTCGGGCAATTCGAAATCGTACTTAACAACAACTTAGGCGCAGACGAGTTGTATATCGTAGACACTAATCGCATGGCAATTCGTCCATTACAAGAACGCGCGTTCTTCCACAAATATCTTGGCGACAAAGGCGACTATGTAACTGGAACAGTTGTCGGCGAATATACGCTTGAATTTGTTCAAGAAAAAGCACACGCTCGTTTGAAAAACCTCGGTTAATGAAGGAGTGGTATCGTGGCAACATTTGAATCAAAATACGCTGAACTAACATTTTATGTCGACGGAAAACCTCGTTCTTTCCGCGACGGTGTTTATAAAACCGAAGATAAAGCGGAGATTGAAGTTCTTGAAAAATTAGCGGACGTAATATGCGTTGAAGAATCGCCAAAACCGACTACAAAACGAGCAACAACAGCTAAAAAATAACGGAGGTGGCGCTAATTGGCTATATCTGACCGACTACAAAAACGATTCCGCAATGTGCCGGGCGTCACTTCGGCGGATATAGCCGATTGGATTGCCGAAGCACAGACGGAATCAGACCTTAAAGAAGGCGAAAATTCGAACGATGATAACGCTATTTTGTATTTAGCGTTTTCAATCGGTTGTCGGGTAATTGCGACGGACGCAGCACGGTATTTCAAGTACACAGATGGTGAAGAAAGCGTTGATAAGTCGGACATTTACGAGAAATATTTGCGACTTTCCATCGACGCATATCGCCAATACCGTTATTACCGTGACGGAGGCGGTTCGCGAACAATAGCGCCGAAAAGAGTTGACGGCCGATGAGTAATCAAACCGAACTAAACGAATTATTTCGCCGTATTGCCGCCGAACATGATAAATTCACCGAAAAGCAAGTCGCATTTGCCATACAGGAAATCAACCGTATTCGCAGCGACATTACCGACTTGTTAGCCGGTTTTGCCGAAAGCGACGGCACAATCAAACGACAACGTCTTATGCGATTATTGCGCGAACTAGACATGATTGAGCGACAATTACGCCAATACGGAACGGTAGCACTAAACGACATAATCGAAGAATCAGCTGGTTTCGCAATCGAGCAATCAAACAGTGCAACGGAAGCGGTTATAGGTGTCGCGCTGATTTCGTCTGGCGTCGCACAAATAAATCGTAATGTCGTCGAAGCCGTGACATCACGAGTTGCCGAAGACGGTTTAAAATTGTCCGATCGTATTTGGAACGTGTCAGGCGAAATTCGCGACGCTATTGCAACGCAATTACGGGCGGACATTATTCGCGGCGAATCGATTAGTACGATGGTACGGAATATCCGTCAAATTGTCGATAATCAAACGTGGATGATTAGACGCTTAGTCATAACCGAAGCCAACACGGCGTACCGCATCGCCAACGCCATGAGTATTGAGCGAAGCGAAGTTGCGGACTGGGTGCGTATTGTTGAAAATGGAAGCCGTCACCCTCGACATCAGCAACACCGTTGCTATGAGTTAGCACGCGAAGATCGATACGGTCAAGGACGCGGAATTTACAAGCCGACTGATGCCGAAATTTACTCGCCACACCCGCAGTGCTCAGCGTTCATTGTTCCGGTTCTAAAAGACGAATATTTGTAGGAGGTGATTACGTTGCTAACCGAATCTGATTTAGCATGGATGAAGGCGAATCGTGCGGAACTGGTCGCGAATCGCACGTCAACAATCATCGTAAAATACAAGGACGTCACCGAACGCGACCCGTTCACCGGCGAGCCTATTGGAGAAACGGAAGTCAGTCGAACGGTACAAAGCGTAGTCACTGAGATTTCGTCGGCAACCGGAGCGGGCGCTGATCGACGATTGAAAAACGGAATAAAAGTCGAAGACGGCGACATTTGGCTTTCGATTACGATCGATGACGTTGCCGACATTGTCGATAAAATTGAGCGCATTGAATATGACGGCAAGCAGTACGAGATTCTCGCTATCGACAAAAAAGGTATCGGCGAAATCAATCGTATTGAAGTGTTAGGGCGGGTGATTTCGTAATGGCACGAAGAATGAACGTTCAAGTTTTCGGAATTGATGACGTGCTAAAGCGATTCATTGAAACGGGCGGAGAGCCTGCGAAACGTGATCTCGAAAAAATAACGGAAACTTACGCTCGGAAAATGGCGAGCGAATCCGCAGAAATGGCGCCGGTTGATACTGGCGCATTAAAAAATTCACTTGCGTCGTCGCCGCAAAAATCAGAAGGCGAAGAAATTGCGTGGGAATGGGGCTCAAACTTGCCGTATGCAACACGACAAGAATACGAGCATAAATCGAAAAAAGGATTCGTGCGTAAAGCGATTTGGAATAATCGAACGAAATACCGCGAAGCAATACGCAATCGAATAACGAAAGGGTGACGAACATGCAATACGACATTCAAGCGTCAATTTTACGTCACCTAGAACAGAAAACAGGTTTACGCGTGATTTGGGTTTATGACGGTGTGACGTTTCCGGACGATACGCAAAAACCATATATCACAATCGAACAAATGCAAGACGATATAACCATACTTGCGAAACAACGCGAAGCAGTCGAAATGATTTATCGATTTCAAATCGGGCTATTCGCAAAAACAGCCGCAGAACGGGCGAAATTACAAGAAAATATACGTAAAATTTTTCTTTATGACGATTTTGCGTTGCTTGATACGAGCCAGCCGGGATTTCCATCGGTTGGCTTTTTTAATTGTACCGTTGAGCGCATCGTTCCTATGCCGGTAGATGACATTACGGAAAAATCGCAATATCACCGTGTGTATTTTGACGTATTTGTTCAAAACATCGAAACAAAAACGAAGGAGTGACGAATAAATGCCGATTTTAAAAGGTGAAAAAATTGTTTATGCAGTCCGTTTTACCGATGAACTATCTCAACAACAAATTTTGCGCGTTCTTTATCAAACAACGGGCGGTCGTTCGTATGAAGCTGACGAAATTGAAGTAAATACGAAGGACATTGACGGTGTTGATTACGGGGCAGTAACGGAATCTATTTCGTTTGAGGGAATAATGGCAACAGACGATCCTGCAATTGAACATTTAAAAGATTGCATAAAAACCAAAAAGTTAGCAGAAATTCTCGAAATTAACACTGATACAAAAGAAGCGGAAGTCGGTAAATACATGATTTCTTCATTAGAATTCGAATATCCTGACGAAGATAACGCGACATATTCATTTGAAGCGACACTTGTCGGAAGTACGACGAATGAGACATTGACGGAAGTTCCAGCAGGCGCAACATCTATCGATTAATTAACGGCGGGCAATCGCCCGTCTTTTCTTTTACTAAAATAACGGAGGTAATAGTGTATGGCACGTTTTGAAATAAATGGAAAAGAATACGAATTGAAACTAACGTTTGAAAGCGTTAAATATTTAAACGGCTTATTTGACGGCGGTTCGTTTGAAGTTATCGGAAAAGCGATTATGGGCGACCTCAACACTTTCCCACACGTCATACATGCCGCATTGTTCCACACTGGCGAAAATTTCGCGTTGAAAGACGTTGAAAAAGCGATTGACGAAGCAATTCAAAACGAAAAACTCGATCTCGACGGAATTGTTAAATTGTCTAACGAAATTGTTACGAATAGTTTTTTCTACAAGAAGACGGTCGACAAACTGCTGAAAGAGAACAAAGAAGCGAAGAAAGCGATGGAACAACTTCTGAAATAAGAGACGAATACGAACAGGCGATATTTAACGGTTGGCGTTATTTATCGCTAAGACCACACGAAGTAAAATCGCTAACACCGCGCGAATTTGAGATTCTTATGCGAGCGGAAAATGAACGACGATACGACGATTATGAGCGTATGGCAATTCAGGCGCTTATGATCGAAAAAGCACACCGGGAAAAACGGCCGAAAATAACGGATTTGTTCAAGCGGCCTAACGAACAAACTCACGACAAAAAGACAATAAATGAACGGCGAAAAGAAGTTGATGAAATCAACGCATGGCTTTCGACGTTGACAACAGAACGGAGGGGGTGACGGCTTGGAAGAAAATATTCTCGTACGAGTTGGTGCGGATATATCGAATTTATCGCGTGGAATGAGCGAAGGAGCAAAAAGCGTACAAAATTTCGGACAGTCAGTACAAAGAATTGAGCGCATGGCAAGTGGAATGTCGTCTGTCGGCGCGACAATTGGCGCAACGTTTGGCGCTGTTTCGGCAGCAACAACTACAGCGTTGGCTGGCATGGTAAAGACGACGGTTGATTTTGACACAGCGTTAAGAAGAGCCGGCGCAATTGCCGGAGCAACATCGGGCGAACTGGAAGAAATGCGTGCGGCAGCGTTGGATTTGGGCGCAACTACAACGAAAAGTGCAAGCGAAGTAGCGAATGCTATGACGGAAATGGCTGCGAAAGGATATGACGCCAATCAAATAATTGCCGCCATGCCGGGAATAATTGCGGCAGCAGAAGCTTCTGGCGAGGACTTGGCGCTAACGGCTGATACTGTTTCATCGGCACTCAACGCATTCGGACTTGAGGCGAGTGAAGCGACAAGAGTCGCTGATATACTTGCGGAAACGGCTAATAAATCAGCGGCAGGTATACAAGACATGCAGTACAAACGGTGCTGGGTTGCGGGGAAACTCGCAGCATAAAGCAGGGCGTGAATTCGGTAGAGGCTAAACGTCACACATTTTCGGAGGTGCAAAAACTGCGTAGAAAAACGCACGAAGAATTTCTCGACCAACTTAAACAAGTTAAAGGAGAAGAATTTGAAGTTTTATCAAAATACGTAAACGACAAAACAAAGATTAAAATTCGACACAAAATTTGTGGGACGGTATTTTATCCTACTCCTAATAATTTGATAAGAAAAAGTGGATGTCCTATTTGTGCTAGAAAGTCGTACGGCAAACACAAAACACACACTCCGGAAGAATTCAAAGAAATGTTCTATAGTGTATTCCCTAAAGATTACGAACTGATTTCTGATTACAAATTGAGTACTGAAAAGGTGATAGTGAAGCATTTAGTTTGTGGAAATATATATAAAGTCTTACCAGGCAACCTAATTCATAAAAGAAGTGGTTGTCCTTTTTGTTTGCCTATTTCAAAAGGAGAGTTAATGGTCGAGAGATTATTAAAGAGTAAAGGCGTAAGTTTCAAACAACAATATTCGTTCGAAGATTGCGTTTATAAAACTAAATTAAAGTTTGATTTTGCTATTTTCGATAAAAATAACAATTTAAAAGGTTTAATTGAGTATGATGGCGAACAGCACTTCAAACCTAAAGAACGATTTGGAGGAAAAGAGGAATTTACTAAAACTAAAGAACGTGATCATGTAAAAAACGAGTATTGTAGAAACAAAAATATAAAATTGTTAAGAATTCCATATTGGAAGAAAGATAGTATGGAAGAAATTATAAATAATTTCTTAAAAATAATAATGTGTGACGCATGCTAATACCGAGCCAAGCCCGATCGGAAACGGCGGGAAGGCGTAGAGACTAGGACATGGAGCCCTAACGCATAACGGCGAGGGTGGTAAAGTCCCACGAGCGCGCCCCACCCTAACGTGTAATGGCGAGGGTGAAGATATAGTCCGAACCGGAGGCGAATTGACGCCTCGTAATGCGGCGAAAGCCCCGGAGCTACCGGATAAAGAGCCGGTAGGGTAACAAATTGATTCGTTTAAATACGCCGCACCAGTTGTTTCGTCATTAGGCGTTTCACTCGAAGAGTTAGCTGCGGCGACTGGTATAATGGCAGATGTTGGAATACGCGGCGAACAGGCGGGTACAACGCTTCGCGGCGGTTTAGTTCAGTTGTTAAAGCCGGCGGAAAAAACCGCAAAAATGATGGAATCGATGGGCATACAGGTGACGGACGCGAACGGTAAATTCATCGGCCTTGCCGGTGTAATACGCGAGTTTCAAGAATCGATGAAAGGTATGACCGACACGCAAAAACTCGCGACGCTTTCGCAAATTGTCGGAACAGAAGCGGCTAGTGGTTTCTTGGCGCTCATGAAAGCAGGACCGTCCGAAATCGAAAAAATGACGAAAGCGCTCGAAAATAGTGGCGGCGCGTCAAAAGAAGCCGCAGAACAAATGATGGGCGGAATTGGCGGCGCACTAGAAGAATTGAGCGGTGCGTTTGAAACGTTATCAATACTAATCGGTAGTCAATTAGCGCCTTATATACAAACATTCGCAACGTGGCTTAGCGGATTAATACAACGCTTTAACGAAGCTAGTCCTGCCGTTCAAAAATTTGTTGCGATTGGCTTAGCGCTAACCGCAGGTTTAACCGGACTTATTGCGGTACTTGGAGCGACCGCAGCCGGTATCGGATTTATGATAACGGGAATTATGCCGTTAATTTCGGCTATTGCGCAAGCTGGCGGGGTAACTGCGTTATTGTCAGGCGCATTAGCGTTTTTGGCGAATCCGATTACGTTAACTATCGCTGGAATAACGGCACTTGTTGCGGCTTTTGCTTTCGCTTACTCACAATTCGAAGGTTTCCGTAATGTCATTAATAGCGTTTTTTCAACTTTGTTGACATTCGTTCAGCCAGCGTTAACAGCGGTCACGACATTTATCCGCGAACAAATATCGGCGCTGTCTGAGTGGTGGCGACAAATATGGCCTGACTTGTCACTAGCGTTCATGAATATTTGGAATGGCATTGTTGCATTTATCACTCCGATTTTAAACACAATTCTTGCGCTATTTAAATTCGTGTGGCCTGCGATTGAGTATATCATCAAATCTGTATGGGAAAACATAAAAGGCGTGATTGAAGGCGCAATCGCTGTTATAACCGGCATCATTCAAGCGTTCTCTGCATTGTTTACAGGTAATTGGGACGCGCTTTGGAATGCAATAAAACAAATCGTTTCTGGCGCAATTGAATTCGTTTGGAACTTGTTCAATTTATTGCTTTACGGTCGTTTGTTAAAAGCTGGAACAGCGTTACTAAACGGGTTAAAAGCAGTTTTTTCCGCAGGATGGAACGCAATAAAAACAAATACAAGTAAAGTATTTACATCAATATGGAATTTTCTAAAAAACATATGGAATAGTACTGTTAATTTTTTAAAAAATGCCCTAAACGGTATTCGTGCAACATTTATGAACGTTTTTAACGCAGTACGTTCGTTCGTTTCAAATGTTTTTTCAAACATACGAACAATTATTTCAAACGCTGTTAAGTCGATGCGTGAATCTGTACGAATCGGACTGGACGCGATAAAAAATTTCTTCAAAAGTAAATTTGAGCAGATTAAGAACCTTCTAAAGAACGTTGATCTTAAGTCGGTAGGTAAAAACATTATTTCTGGACTAGCACGAGGAATATCGTCAATGGCAGGCGCTGTTATTAGTGCGGTTACGGACATTGCCGGAAAAATAAAAAATAAATTTCTTTCGTTTTTCAATATTCACTCGCCGTCTCGTGTCATGCGCGACGAAGTTGGACGTCATATCGGTACTGGTGTCGCAGAAGGTATTAAGCGTTCGACTAAAACGGCTGTTGCCGCAGCAAAGTCGCAATCAAAAGCGATTTCGGAAGCGATTAAAAACCTCGAAGTGAAATTCGATACGAAAAAGATTTCTGCGAGGACTTATATTAACGAGCTCGAAAAAATTCGTAAAAATTATAAATTGACCGGAGATCAAGCTAGAAAAATTAGTCGCGAAATTTTTCAGGCGAATCAATTAATCAAAAAGCAGGCGGAAGAACGGTCGAAAGTAATAAACTCTATAAACACGAAAGTAAAATCGGCTAACGATAAATTTTTAAGCAAGGTTAAATCAATTAACGATAAATTGAAAAAAGACATAGACGCCGCGAAGAAAGACTTTCAAGAAAAATTGACTAGTCTAACTGAATCAATTTACAATCAGGTTGGTCTATTTGATTCAGTCAACACAAAAAGAGTTAATCCTGCAAAATTATTACATGATTTGAAAGCCCAAAACGCTCAAATGAAGCAGTTTCAATCTGATCTTGCAAAACTACAAAAAATGGGCGTTTCTAAGGCGTTTGTTGACGAACTACGAGCGATGGGTGTGTCAGCAGCAAACGAAATTCACGCGATTGTGAATATGCCGAAAACAATGCTCAATGAATACGTTAATGCATGGCGAGATAAACACGCGTTAGCCGCAAAAGAAGCTAATATCCAAATGGCGGATGAACGAGCAGCATTAGCAAAACAAATCAAGAATATAACCGCAGCGGCGAAAGTGGAAATACAAAAAGCAAAGACGGAATGGATTGCGAACTTGAAAAAGATTGGCACTGACGTGGCAAAACTCGGTTCATTCCGAAACAGCGGTCGCGTTCTCGGACAGAGCACGGTACAAGGTTTAATCAACGGTTTAAGAAGCATGAAAGGCGAATTACAAAACACGACAAAATCGATCGCTAACGTAATCACTCAAACGATCAAGAAAACGCTTGGAATCCATTCTCCATCCCGTGTCATGATCGGACTGGCTAAATTCGTATCGTTGGGTGTCGTTAAGGGTATCGAATCTATGCGCAACAAAGTCGTCAAAACAACGGAAAAATTGTCCGAGTGGATGACGCCTGATGTACCAAGCGTATCGCTTGCTTACTCGACGCCGAACGGAGTATACGGGTCTTTATCTAGCGCAGTAAACGGAACAGTCAATGTTGATTCGCGCGACGAAATACTAGCGGCTGCAATTGATCGGTTAGAACGGTCACTTGACGGTATGACAATCGTAATGGACGGAGAACGTGTCGGTCATCTTGTTCGCGGATATGTAAACGAAGGAAATGCGGTTGATGCTACGATAAGGAGGTATTTCGGTTAATGGACGTTGAAATAACGAAACAAAACGGAAAGACATTTAAATTAAGCGACTATGACATAACCGTTCGTGATTTTGTCGTCGGATCAATCGAAATACTTCCGACATATAGCGAAATAGAAGGACGTCACGGGCGCGTTAATATGGGCGCTACTTACGGCACGCGAGCAATTAGCGTGCCTTTTTACTTTAAAGCGAATGACCTACTCGACTTTCCGTTGCTTCGCGACTTACTGTTCGAGTTGACGGTAGACACTGAACCATTTTATGTTCGCGAATTGCGGCGCGATGTTTTTCAAATCGGCGACAATAAGTATGTCGGAGGCAAACGGTATTTAGTACGGTTGGTAAATTCGTTTGATATTGAACAAACGTATAAATACGGTTTTGGTGAGTTGTCGTTTGAAACAACCGATCTACCATTCGCCGAATCCGTCGGCACAACGCAAGACATTCAAGAAAACGGAATTAACGCCGATGACGAGTTGTGGGGTTTTGGGATGGGATTAATCGACGAAGATGAAGCGTTAAAATATACGCATACTGGAACGAGTTTTCGTATTTACAACGCCGGGAATGTGCCGATTCATCCGTTCCAACAAGACTTAAAAATTACGATAAAACAAGTTGTAGACTCGACTGGTTATTTTGAGTTACGTAACCTTACAAACGGAACAGTTTTCCGTGTAAATGAATCTGTTTCAAGCGCGCAAACAATCGTTTTAGACGGCCCGAATATCACATCAAACGGTCTTAATTTTTTACGAAAAACTAACAAGGGCTTTATTGAGTTGTCGCCTGGTTGGAATGATTTTCAAATTTATGGCGCTAGTAGAGCGACTATAGAGTTTGACTTTAGATTCTATTACTTATAAATAGGAGGGATGTCAATGGCGCGAAGAGAGATCGGAACTAGATGGGATCGAGAAAACCGCAATAATATAAACGAAAATTTCAAAGAATTATATAATGTGCAAAACAGGGCGATTGAAGAAGCGACGCAAGCAGTTATTGACAGCGCAAAGTTGATATGGCTTGAGCCAGTAAACACTTTTGCAGATATTGCAACGACCTACCCCAATCCGGAAATAGGACATACTGTTTTCGTTAGAGATACCGGGAAAGTTTACCGTTTTTATGATGGGGATTGGATGGAAATACAACAAATTGATGCAGGACCGGTGAATGAAGTAGATACGAGATTGAGTGAGGAAATTGGGATTTTAGATAAACAAGACATTGATATTGCTTCAATCCCACGATATTCATATACCCCTTCTCAAACTTACGATAATCTTTTAGCACAAATGAGGGAAGAAATAAATAAAAAAACATGTGTTGTGGTGAATAGGTCATCATCATTAGCTTACTTTGAAGTGAACCATAGAATAAACCAAAGCGGCGGAGATGTAAAAATCAGAATAGAAGCAAAATATAATGGGAATTTAACAATTACGGCTAAACAGTGTGATACAGTTAATTGGTCAGGTATTAGTGCCTTTTCAGCACCAACGATGATTAGTGATGGTGTTTGGGAAAAAACAATACCGATAAGTTCAATCACGAAACCTTTCGTTGGATTTGGTATTCAAATATCAGCATCAGAACCGTCTACAACATTTGCTATCATCAGCAAAATTTCTATGATTCAAGATGGCGTTGAATTGGTAAATAATGATATTTTTAGACTTTTAGATGGAGCGAGTGGCATGGTTACAGCAGGACAGATTAATGCAAATTATGGGTATAGATATTATTTAGACCCAAATGTCGGCAATAAAGTTTCCGCACCAAGAGTCGTCTATGTGCGACCGAATGGATTAAATAGTGGACTAGGAAAAACTTATGAAGAAAGTATTTCGTGGGAATATTTCGCAGACACGTTTTATCCTGCATATAAAGGAATCACAGATTATGTGATTCTTGATAGTGGTACGTATAGAATTTCAAACAGAAAAGAATTGTTAAAAATTGACACAGCGGAAAAAATGACATTTATTTGTCCTAGTGGGAAAGCAATATTTGATTGTGGAGAAGAAAAACCAACTAGCAGTTGGACATATATAATCGGAACTGACTTTGTAAGTGTGACATATAATCCTATAAATCATTGGAATACTGATGTAAAAAATGGCACAGTTGATCCCATCATTACCTTCCTTGAAACTGGTACAAGAACAAGAACAAAACTCACGAAAGTAAATTCGGTAGAGGAATGTCAAAACACAGATGGTAGCTACTATTATGATTTTGCGAATAAAAAGTTTTATATAAATTGGAAAGCAAACGAGTCATACTATATAAGTATTCCTGAAATACAAACAGGATTTAGGGTTGAAGATGGAGACGCTGTTATAACCTTTGTAAACATAGAAGTAAAAGCTGCTGAAATGTATGCATACCTCATAAACCCAGCATCATATAGGAAAGGGAAAATATCATTTTATAACTGTGTAGGTGCTTCAAGTGGAATAAGTGATGATTTTCATATTCAAAATATGGACACGGACTTGATTAATTGTAGAAGTACCATGAGTGGAAATGACGGTTTTAACTTCCACTATGAAGGTGTTTCAAATCTAGTTAATTGCGAAGCATGGGGAGCTTATAATGACGGTATGTCACATCATGAAAACTGTAAAGGATTTGTATGGAATTACAGAGCCTTACACAACGGAACAAGCGCATCTACACCGGCTATGGGGGCTTTTGTATATCATGAGAACTGTTATTCAGAAGATAATGGTTTTGATAATCCACGACCATATAGTGGTGGATATGCTTTGTTAGGTGGTTATAACCATGATAAAACAACTGCTATCTATATTAATTGTAAATCGGTTAATGATGAGCGAGGGTTTGCTGGAACTATTCTGAATGATGGCGGAGGGAATAAAGGAGTAATAATAACTCATAATTGTGAGGTTGTTAATCCAGTTAATAGTGCTTATGTTACTGAAAACGGAGCAGAAATTAAAGCTATTTATGCAAAAGGAGATAGAACGATAAGCGGAAATAACATTAATTTTGTTGCATGATAAAATGACGCGTTTAACTGTGGTGTAAGTAATAATTGATTTTACCTTTAAAGAAGGTGATAACACTTGCTCTATGTCCGGGACTTAGAAGGAAACGAATACCCAGCGCAAGCAACGTCAACAAAAGATTTAGAATTAAACGGCAACCAATCGCTTTCGGCAACGTTCATTTCAAACAAAGTAAATGATCTTTTTATCGACAATATCGACCGCATGTGGGAAGTCGTTGACCACGACGGAGTTACTCATAAAATCATATACGCAAAAAAGCAAGGAAAAGGGAATCGTCTGACAGTCGAAGTCAAGGCGATTCCTTTATTTTTCGACAAATTCGATACAATGCGTATTTACACGGAATATAACGAACACATGACGGCATATGAGTTTTTCTCGCTTGTTTTCGCCAACACCGGCTTTGATTTTGTTCTTGTCGATTCTTTTGAAGCTGTAGACTGGGAGGGTCTAGGTGGCGGAGAAACACGTTTATCAGCTTTTAAAAAAGGTCTTGAACGCTATAAATGCGAGTTTCGTATTGTCGGAAATACCGTCTATTTGGAATCACAAATCGGTCGCGACACGGGTTTTATGTACCGACACCGCCTGAACGCTTCAAATATCGTACAGGAAAACGATGCAAGCGAGTTTTACACGTATGCAAAAGGGTACGGCGACTATTCTGACGAAGACGGTTGGCAGTGGGCAAATTTGGTTCGTGAGTATACGTCTCCACTTGCGCAAATTCCCGGAATCGGCATCCGTGAAGCACCGCCGATTATGGACGGTCGCATTACGCAAGCCGAGACGATGGACGAACGACTTAAAACGCTTGTTGATGAATCGTTGAAAATTAGCGTTTCCGCCGATATTCACGACTTAAGACGGCAGGGTTATGCGTTGGCGCAGCCGGAATTGGGTGATCGCGTTTTCTTAATTGATGAACGAATTGGTCTTGACACGGAAGTTCGTGTCGTTCAAATTTCGATCACAAAGGATTGGCAAGGCAACGTCATTGACTTAAAACTAACGTTCGGCACGCCGTCTATTACTAAACGTTATCAATCGAACATACAGACGGCAGTTGAACGTGTAAACGAAATTATGGACGGTCGTACAAAGATACCGTTTTCCGTACTTGATAATGCGGTCATTCAGGCGACAAAAGAACTTCAAGGTGTAATGAGCGAATTGAAAGTGCCGCCAAATGGCGGACTTATGGCGGTTGATAAAAATGACCCGAATAAAATTGTCGTGTTTAACGCAGCCGGAATCGGTATCTCTGACGATGGTGGACAGACGTTCCGCACAGCAATGACTGGTTCTGGAATCGTTGCGGACGTAATCACCGCCGGAACATTGCGAGGAATTACGATAATATCGGATGACGGACAAGGAAATTCCGTAACGATTGAATCCGGGTCTTTGGTTAGCAAAATTAACAATCGAGACATGGTTAAAATTTATGATTATGAGATTTATTTTTATGACCCGGGCCATGATGATGCATCTCCCGACTACGGAATAGTCGCAACGTTAAGTTCGTCTTGGAAAACTGATAATCCTAATACAAGAGGATTCGGTATTGTTGGATACAAGGATTACTTTTATGTAGGGGTTGCGGAAAGCGATACAAACGCTAAGCATTTTTTTGAAATCAACTTTTCTGAGTCTAAAACTTATTTGTACGGAGAAGGTCGTGACGAGAAAACAATCGGAAGTCTTGATTTACAGTCTGTCAGATCGGGGGCATACAATTATCAAACGTCTAAAATTTCAATAGTAAATAATTATTATAACAGCACTTACTGGGGTGGCGTTTTCGTTTATACAGGTCGAGGCACAGAATCTCCAGGAGGGGAGAATAAACGTTTCGGCTTTGAAGTTTGGCAATATGACGGTAGTGGCGGTTTAAATCAACATCTTATAATAGACAAAGGAAGTAATGGGAAATCTTACGCAGGTATTTATACTGATGAAGCGTGGCTTCCTAGCCAATCATACCTAAAATATAGGGACGGATATTATTATAATGCACTAGGCATCGGTATTGATTCTGATGTTATCAATAGAAGAGGTTCACTAAACGGAAACGCTTTGTTGTTTGTTGATATTTGGGATTTTAATGTTGACCCAAATGCGCGGTATCAAACTGGTCGTTATAATATGAGCAGCGCTGAAAATGTCTTTGCTGTTTTTGTACAACCAATGGGAAGTAATTCTATTTATTATAACGCGAGAGCCTATAACATCTCTAGTACAGGATTTGATGTATATGTCGCGAAAAACGACGCTTCTGATACGCCGAGCGCAACGCAAATTCAACTACAACTTATTATTATTTACGAGCCAAAATCATAGGAGGTAGATGTTGTGAACGTAAAAGAACAAAAACCTATTTCAATCGTCTTGGACGAAGAAAAACAACATAAACAATCGGAAGCGCCAAAAAATTAAAATAATATTGAGAAAGAGGGATGAGGTTGGAAAAAGCGAAGCATAACGCCGAATATATCATCTTTTCGTTTCAAAACCAATTAGCAGAAGCAAGTATGAAAATTGCGGAAAGGGATTCGAAAATTACTGAATTATTTCAAGAAAACGAACAGATGAAGAAAGATTTGCAGGAAAGAGAAAAAGAAATTGCAGAACTAAAAAAGAAAGTGGAAGAGTTAGAGAAGAAAGGAGAATAAGCGTGGAAAACATCATTAAATATGCTTCAGCCGTAATCGGAGCAGTTATCTCATTTGCGTTTGGGGGATGGCATACATTGTTAAGCATCTTACTAGCATTCGTCATACTAGATTACGTATCAGGATTCGTTGCGGCGGGGATCGAAGGAAAATTGAACAGCAGTAATGGTATGAGAGGGATCGCCAAAAAAGTGGCGGTCTTTTTTGTTGTTGCTGTGGCTCACATGATGGATGTTGCGCTCGGTTATGACGGTCATATTTTGCGTGATGCTACAATCTTTTTCTTTTTGGCAAACGAAGCGCTGTCTATACTCGAAAACGCCGGTAGAATCGGTGTTCCGATTCCGGGAGTGCTCAAAAAAGCTATCGACATTTTGAACGAAAAAAGCGAAGGAGAGGGTAAATGATGGCGAATATCGGTGTAGACATCGGGCATGGCAGCAATACATTTCCGCCGAACAAGGGAGTTTACAAAAACGGAAAAGGTTACGCTGAGCATACGTTTAATTCGAAAGTCGCCGTTTTGCTAGAACAATTTTTAAAATCAGCCGGTCATCGTGTCTACATGGCACAAAAGCCATACAGCCCGGACGTAAAACTAGCAAAAAGAACGGATTATTACAATTCGCTTGATCTCGACTTGATTATATCGATTCATGCAAACGCTGCGTCAAACCCGGAAGCGAAAGGACTATGCGCATTTTACTGGCATACAAGCGAGAAAGGAAAAAAAGCGGCTCAAATATACGCAAAATATGTAAAAGAGTACGGTTATACGCTTTACAATAACGGTTTTTACGCATCACGTCCGAATCACTGGTCAAACTTTCACATGGTTCGGGAACCGAAAGCGCCGGCTATTTTGACGGAAAACGGGTTTATGACAAATCCGGAAGAGTTTGAATTGATTTTTAAATCCGATAAATACGTGCAGGATGTGGCCGAAATCTTGGCTAAAACGGCCGTTGAGTATCTGGGTTCCGGAAAAATAAACACAAAACCAATTACACAGCCATCCACTCCTAAAAATCCGACTCAAACTGAAAAACAATCTAAGCCAGTAACGAATAATAAAACGAATCTCATAGTTGACGGGAAATGGGGGAGCGAAACTACTAGAGCGTTGCAAAAAGCGTTAGGAACGGTAGTAGACGGAGTAATCAGCAGTCAGCCGAAAAACGATGTAACAAAAGCTATTTATTCCGGCATTATTTTTGGTGATAAAGGCAGCATGGTAATTCGAGCGCTGCAGAAAAAGATTGGAGCTAAGGTTGACGGGAAATTGGGTCCGGAGACGGTGCGAAAATTACAAAAATATCTCGGTACGCCGGTTGATGGGAAAATCAGCAGACCAGAATCTTTGATGGTGAAGGAATTACAGAGAAGATTGAATGAAGGTACATTTTAATGCATAAAAAAAGCACGGTCATCAGACCGTGCTTTTTTGTTTTTTCGCCAACTCCAGCACTTCTTGTGCTGAAATCGGCTCTGTATCAAATGTTTCATGATTGACACACTGACATATGCCCAATCCGAGCAATTCGGAAGAGGCACATACCAATCTGTGTCGATAAAAGCCGCCTTCTATGCTTCCGTCGACATAATCGGAAGCAATTTCTCTTCCAAACTGATTTTCTATTTCTTGGATTATAATATAATCCACATTTTCTAATAACTCCTTTTCTTCTTTTGTGATGGAAGAAAGGAATTTCTTAGTTTCGTTTAATTCCTTCTTCCATTTTTTCATTTCATAATACTCATCTCCATCTAAGACCTGGAAAGGCTCTTTGATGTAATCGTGCTGTATATAGAACCGTTCCTCCTTTCCAAGGTTAATTTCGTTTCCGTCAATTTTTTCGTTGAACATTACTTCAACGAAAATTGGAACAGGAAGCGCATGTAAATTTGTTTCTGTCTCTAAAACTAATAAGTCATAATACACATGTCCTCGTTGGACATAGTATAAATTTTTGAATTCCTTTTGTTCGAATTTTTTAAACCAATTTTGATTCATTTTAATTCCTCCTTATTTAATTAGATAAAATTTTTCCACTCACCGATGATTTTGCCATTTTCGACTTGAGCAAAAAGGTATTCATCGGATTGGTTATCACGAACAAATCCATTCAATGCCGTTTCTATTGAAGCTTTATAAAACACTGTGTAGGGCGATTGTTTAGAATACGCAACCCCTAAAAATCGCCCGTCTGAAAATGCAGGCATCGAGAAGAAAAAACCTACATTGTTTAATGTATCAGCAACTATTTTTGCCATATCATGACGAGCATATATAGCGATATATTGACTTTCAACGAATTCGTTTCCTGGAACGTATTGTTCGGCAACACGAACGAAGCTATATTCATCTTCAATAACTGTATGTTCTCCAGGAACAAATCTCTCAAGGGTACCATGTGCAACAGTATCATATGTTCCTGCAACGTATGGGAAACCGTCATTTTCCGGAATCCCTTCAAATGCTTTTCGGTATAGAGAACCGGCAAACGAAAATACTTTCACATTGTTACCGAACTTTTCGAGAACAGCATATAAATCGGAAATTTTCCATCTTTTCATTTTTTCTCATCCTCCTCAATTTTTTTTCTTCCAAATACAGTTTCCATACCATCTCTTGATACAACCCATTGTTTTCCAAACTTCCGCACCGTCCCAGGTGGAAATTCGGAAATACGTTTGCGGATATAAGATTCGTCAATCCCCCATTCATCAGCAGCTTCTTTTGTGCTCATGAGTTCATCCGACAAGATTCTTTCAACATCCCCCAGACCATCAACGATCTGGAGAACGAATCCTTTTTCTTTTTCTATAGCTACAAATTCCTCTGTGATCTCTAAAAGTTCACCATTTTCAAAACGTATAGGTGCTGTCTCATACAAGCTGTCCGTTTCTTCATCATACCAATCTAGGAAGTTTTCCCAGATGATAATCATATGGCCTTTGTCTTCGATTTTCATTATTGTCATTTCCTCCTTTTACCGTGACTTCTTACTTTTATTATATCACGTTATCGTGACATGTAAAGACTATTTTATGATTTTTTAAAAGAAATTTGTAAAGCATCTCAAATTTCAGTAGTTTCATAACTTTCTTTAAATCGGTAAAACCACTCCACAAAGCTGAGGTATTCACCTTCATCTTCTATGCCAATCCCCTCGATCGCATCAAAGTACAGTTCATAGATGCGATCAAACGGGGCACCATCAAGAAAATCAGCGATTTCTTCTTCTAACACCGGATTCAATTCGCTGTCAACATAAGTCTTAATCCAATCCCAGTCTTTTTTGACCTGGATTTTGTCTTCATATTCACTATAGACTCTTTTTGCTTCACGCAACGTGATTAACCACGTTGCGCCACTTTTCCGGATTTCAGATCGTCTAAACTTACTGCGCCGGAGATCCCGTCGAACAGATCCTTCCGGCAGGGAAAACATTTCTTCAACTTCAGCAGGTGTGACAACGTCATAGAGGAACATTATGCAACAACTCCTTTCATTTTTGCTATTCTTCTCATCGCTTCGAAAATTTCTTCACGATAATTTCCTTTGCCACTTTGACGAACAAAGCATTTTTCATCAAAGTCGTAATATCCTTTGAAATTTACTTTTCTAGCAACAATATTTCCAAAATTGTCAACTAAAACGTTCATATCGCCTTCAATGTATAAACGATGTTTCCCATAGTTTTTCCATTCTTTCGCAGTGTAGCTTTTTAAAACAATGCTAGATCCTTTTTTCACAATAGCCCAAGCTGCTTTCAACGCTAATGCCATCCGAGCAATCCAATCACCTTCCATTTTCTTAGCCATTTTAACCGCCATTTTCATTACTTCTTTTGCTTTCATTTCTCCCATCTCCTTTTATATTACTTGATACGAATTCGTATCACTTTCTGATTTTATTATATGATACGTTTTCGTATCAGTCAACACCTTTTTTGAAATTTTTTTTTGCGAAAAAAAATAAACCGAAAAATGGTTTATTTCGCTTACAGCACGTCTGTATGCTTTTGCTTCCGTTTTCACTACGCTTGAAACAACGGCAACGGTTCGTCGTAAACGACTAAAATAGTGCGTGTTGACATGACGTGCAAGATGTGCTATTATTGAACTCGTGAATACGACCCGGTCGCACACGATTTGACATACCGTTGATTTACCGCGCGATTTTCGTTTATTTGCCGAATCGTGCGTGATTAACACGAATAGTGTGCGGTATGGATACGTATGAACAGTTGACATTACGCCGATGTGGCGGAACTGGCAGACGCGCACGACTCAAAATACAACGGTTCATACGTTGACATAAAACGTTGATTTATCGGGCGATTCACGCAATGTGGGTCGCTTTTTTGCGTTTAAGCGCGCACGACCCGACAAAAACGCGGCAAGGAGGTGTTATATAGCGAAGTGAAACGCAGGAGAAAAAACATCATTCACGAGGATTTTTTCGAGCAGGAGCAGCGTCAAGTCGTGACGGAAGATTTTGACACGTCACTTAATGCGTTTTTACGTGACTGCAAGGTTCGCAACCTTTCGGAACATACGATTAAATATTATCGAAATGAATTATTAGCGTTTCGTGCGATTTTAGAAGCGCAAGACTTGCCGACCGACCCTGATAAGATTACGTTAAAGATCATTAAAGAAAACGTCATTTTATACATGATGGAACGCCAAAACCTTAAAGAATCCTCTATTAATACGCGGCTGCGGGCGATTCGAGCGTTTTTCAATTTTCTAGACCGCGAGGCGATGATTACCGCCAACCCGGTGAAAGATTTATCGTTAATCAAGCAGAAAAAAGAAGTCATTCAAACGTTTAGTCGCGACCAAGTACGAGCGATATTACGACAACCCGACCAATCAACTTTTACAGGTTTTCGCGATTATACGATTATGTTGTTGTTGCTCGAAACGGGAATTCGTGCCAGAGAACTCGTTGATTTAACGGTTAGCGACATATTGTGGGAAGATTCGCAAATCAGAATTAAAGGTAAAGGATATAAAGAGCGCTTAGTACCGATTCAAGCGACCATGAAACGTCAATTACGTAAATATATGGCGGTTCGTGGCGATGATGTTCCAAACGACGCTTTATTCGTCACAATCGACAATAAACCGTTAACCAAGCGCCGGCTTCAAGAAGCGATTAAAAAATACGGACGAATGGCGAACATTAAAAATGTGCGGTGTAGTCCGCACACGTTCCGTCACACTTTCGCGAAAATGAGCGTTCAAAATGGCGCTAACATGTTCGCGTTGCAGGCTGTTCTCGGACATGCTTCGCTAGAAATGGTGCGTCATTACGTAAATCTATTCAGTAACGACGTTTTCGATAGTCACAAGCGTTTTAGCCCCGTTGAAAAACTTTTCTAGCATAAGCCGAGCCTTCGTTGTATAATAATACCGTTAATACTAATTATTTCAAACGGGGGTATTACGTTGAGTGACGCGAAGAAAAAGTCGATATTCAAGAGGTGGTGGTTTTGGGCGATTATCGTAGTTTTGGCAATTATTGTTTATTTTACCGATGACTCGGAAGAGCAGCCGTCTAAAGAAACAGTGGTTGTCGCTAATAAAAGCGAACCTAAGGAAAAGGAAAAGAAGGAACCCGAAGTTAAAAAGGATGTAGAGAAACCGAAAGACGAAAGTAAACCGAAGGATGAGAATAAAGCAGTAAAGACACCGGAAGATATTGTTAAAAAGGTGATTGAGAAAGATCGCATAGTAGAAATTAATAAAAACGACCAAAACGGTCACCTATTAGTAAGGTTTAAAGGTAGCGAAAACCTTACAAACGAATTAACTGTCAAAGGGTTTTTGATAGACATTCGCGACTTACTTAAAAACCTTAAAAGCGATTCTAGTATACAATCTTTCACATTTAACGTCGTATATTCGCTAGTTGATAATTACGGGAATGAGTCGGAGGACATCGTAATTAAAGCGATGTTCAACCGCGAAACAGTTGACAAAATTAATTTTGACAAGTTCGACTTTAATAAAATTCCGGAGGTTGCTGATGAATATTGGTCGCATCCGGCGGTTCAACAGTAGCCCACGCAAAAATGCGTGGGTTTTTTATTTTTTTTTCGCAAAAATGTCGCATATTTTTAAACTCCTGTATCCTACATAAGTGAAAGATGAAAAATTTTATATATGATGTCGCACTTTGCCTCGTTATTTTGGTTATTAAAAGTGTAGGGGTCAAAACTACCCAATAATCTACATTCGCAAAAATAAAACATACGGAGGTGAAATCGTAATGGAATTAGCGAAATCTCACACTGAATTATCGAATGACATCAACGTAATTACGGCAGAAATCAACGCCTACAAGCAAATGGCGGGCGAAGCAATTTTCGAAATAGGCAGGAGGTTGAAGTATGTTAAGGAAAACGACTTAACTCGCGGGCAATGGTCAAAGTGGTGCAAAGAATCCATCGGAATGGATAGAGCGCAAGCTGATAAATTTATACGTATCGTAGATGAATTCGGCGATGAGTGTACGTACACTCAAATGGGCTTGCGTGCCTTGTACGAAATTGCCACCATGCCTCCGGAACAGCGTAACAAGCCACATACAATCCCGTCAACCGGCGAAGTCAAAACGGTCGATGAAATGACGGTGCGGGAGTTGCGGGAAGTTAAGCGTGCGCTGAAAGAAGCACAGCAAGCGAAAGAACAGGCGGAAAAAGCTCGGCGACAAGCAGAAGAACGGGCTAATATGGCGGAACGAAGCGAAGAGATAATAAGAAAGAGATTAGAAGAATTAGAAAGTCGCGAACCTGAAGTAGAAGTTAGAACGGAATATGTATATATCGAAAAAGAAGAAAGCGATAATGTTCGGGTAATAGACGAAGAAAAGCGGAAGAAATTTTATATCGATTTTATTAACGAACTAGATTACATTCGTAAAAAATACGGATCTATTGCGTTGGAAGGCGCTAAATTAAGAAAAGCAATCGAATATGACGAAGATGCTTGCGGGAAATTAGACGAATTTGATGATTTTTGGAAATTGTTTACAAAAACGTTATTTAAAAATGAAACTATTATCACTATGGAGGGATGATTCATGGCGTTTAATTTTTTGAGAAAAAACGAAATTGCTCCGCGTGTTAATGAAAAAGAACTTGAAGCGTTGGTAAAACCTATTTTATCGGAAGTGGTGAATGAAGTAAAACATTTATTAATAAAAGATTTTTTACCGTTAGTGTTAGATGAATTGAATGTATACAAGAAAAATAAGGCAGATGAAATAACAGTTACTCCAGAATTAAAAGGACTTCCTGATGAAAAGAAAGCAAATGAAATACTATCGATTTTATTTGAAAAAATAGGACATAATCACCCGTCATCTTTACGACCGTTCTATACTGAATTAGAAATAAAATTCGGAAAACCATTGTCGCTACTGCATAAGGAACGTATAGAAAAAGTCCCGAATAAAGGCGATGGTAAGTATCCGTACAGAAAAATGGATACTGTACTACTAGTTTTCGATTATAAAGAAGTATACGAGTTCGCAAAACAATATAAGTTTACTAAACTGAAAAAGAAAGGGGCTTAAAATGACGCAACAAAGCGCATATATACGAACAGGAACGACCCGCACCGGCTTTTCGCTAATGTTCCACGAATTATTCGATCTGTACCACCCGTACATCGGCGACAAAGCGACACTGTACTATTTGTACTTGTTAAGATACCGCAACAATGACGAAGGTCGAGCGTGGAAAGGCCGAGCATCCGTTACCGGGAAATTCCAACTATCGTACTCAACATTGCCGATACTCGACGCAATACTTGAGGCAGCTGAATTAGTTTCAATCGAGTACAAGCCGATAGGTCGCGGTAAAGACAAGATTATATACGTTGTTCACGACCCATTAGAACGCGAAAAGTTTCGAGAGAGGGAAGCGGATATACGCCGGAAGCTGGCCGAAGTTGCGCGAAAATACGAAAATATCGGAAAGCTTCTGGGGAAGGAAAAAGGAATTAAACTACTTGCGTGAAGATACAATCTTTACTTCTGTAGTTTATTATCTACAGAAGCGTAACTGAAAAAGAATATATTAAAAAGAATTACTTAAAAAGAATAAATACTTTGCGCCATGTATTCGTAAACTCATACATGGTCGCAGATAGGGTTAATAAAAATAGAACATTACACAGTTGATAAAAATGCGATATAAGGAGGTATTGAAAAGATGGAAAAAGTAAAAGTACCACAAGAGGTGGCGGATGCTATCGAATATGCGAAGAAAGTACACACGTCGCTGACAAATATTCTTGATGACGTTTTTAATTGTGGCGGAAGTGGAGACGCCGAAATGAAGAAGCTCGCGGAATTTTTTAAAGATGATGAGATCAGGTTGATGTCCACGCTAATCAACGGTTATGAAATCAAAAAGTCGTCGGAGGAAAAGTTGCGCGAGTATTATAATTGTCACACTCAAGATGGGGGTCTTGAGAACACTTTTGCGAGTGGGTATAACGTAGGGGTGCGATCAGGTATAGAGGACGCACTGAACATTCTCGGAATCAAGATCGAAGGCGTTAACGGCTAACACGTGTTTTAAGGCGTCTATCGGCGCGATACAGACGATTTTATCCGTACCTAATGGTTTTCTATTCGGAAGTATAAAACACGCTAATTTCACGCTAATTTTAAGCGAAAGGAAGGCGATAAAATGCGTTTAACAAACGAAGAACTCGTGGCAATTAGCGAGCGAGCGGAGAAAGCGTCGCCGGGACCGTGGGTCAAAACATTCGCTACGGGAATCGAAATTGTTTGCGACTTTGAAACGAAAATAATCTCGGATGATAGCGGAGTTATTCGGTATTCAGATGCAGAATTTATCGCACACGCCCGCGAAGATGTGCCGAAATTAGTTGCGGAGGTGGAGAGATTACGCGAGGCTATAATCGAAGCTATTGCCGACATTGAGACGATTAGTCCGCATGAAGCGAAAAAGACGTTAGAGGAGGCGCTTGAAAATGGCGACTAAAAAACCGACCAAACCATCGCAATACGACTGGCAAGCACGGTCAATCGAAGATTGGAACGCAAACACGTTTCTTGCGTACATTGGCGACAATACGCTCGAACGATACGGCGTTGAATACTCGCCCGGTGGTAGCGGCTCGAAACAGCAACGATGGGCGCGTGAACGTGGTATGTTAAAACAGGCGCAAGAACGGTATGGTAACGCGGTGCTGAAACGGTTCATCGACATTTGCTGGCGCGAGTATCGGACGACAAAGCCCGATCAATTTCCGTACCCAACATGGACGTTTATGTATTCGTACATGGACCGATATTTCACGCAGGCACAAGCGGAAGTTGTAGCGGAAAGTCGACGGAAAGCAAACGAAATTAATTACGAAGAATTGGAGGAGTGGTTATGATGAATCTGATGAATAAGTTTGGAATCGTTAATTTAGAAGGTTTAGGTATCAAAGCGAAGGTAGTTAACGTTGGAGAGACTTATACTACTTATAAATCCTTTGCTGTTGCGGCAGGTCATCCTGACGCGGCTGTTAATGATATATTCGGAGATTACGAAGAAGAGAAACGACGTCGTGTACGCGAAACATTCGGAGAAATAGTCGATGTTCTTGTGAAAGGAAATCACGAGCAAACAGGAGAGTTGATTTACGTCGTTAAGGCGAAGTCAGGCGAAAAGTTTCTGATCGGTGAGCGGGGCTTAAAAATAACAAAACGATTCGTCGATCTTCACGATCTTCACGATATGGAATACTGTGATTTAATCGAACATGTCGAAAAATCAATACGTGCGTTACGTTTACGCGCCTATAGGGAAGGTTACAAACAAGGACGTTTTGACGAAAAAATTAAAGGAAGCGGCAGTGAGCAATATCAACAACAACGCCGCGACGAAATTGTTGAGCGGGCAAAGCGTGATATTGACGAATTACGAGACGACGACGGTTTATATGAAGTTTTTAGCGCAGCAGACTTAAGTTACGCTTGTTTTGTGGACTTTATTGTAAACCGCGAAAAACGAACGGTAGTTGCTTTACTTCGCGGCTTTCAATCAGGAAAAGTTCTTGCTCGCGGTATCGCCAAGTGTCACCCTGACGACTGCTTTAACGCATACCTCGGCAAAGCAATCGCATTACGTCGCGCACTAGGTCTCGAAGTGCCGGACGAGTACTTGAACGCGCCGCAGCCGACGGAGGTGAGAGTTGGTGATGTGGTTGAAACATATATCCACGGATACCCGGAAAGATATGTCGTTGTTAAAACGGATAAAGAAGTCGAAGAAAAAGAAGGTCGTTGTCACATCGAATCAATTACCGCCAATTATTTTCCGGTAAAAACGAAAGTCATTGACGATAGTCGCGAAGAGGTGGCGGAAACGGAATAATACGGAGGGAGGCTCGATACTTTGGCGAACGAAAAACATTGTTTACTCGCGTACCGTTGTCAACTGGCGGGCGGTTCGGCATGCAACAACCAATGCCCGCACTTTATCGCCATGCACGGTATGAACACAAAAGGAGGTCGTGCCGGTTTGGCGGGCGTGCCGAGCGACTACAGGCTAGTTACGCTCACAAACTCGCCGGTACGCGCAAGCCAGCCGAAAATTTACGAAATACTCGACAAATACGCGACAACGTTTGAGCGACAATTTGACGAAATTGGTGATCGAATCAAGTCGGTCTATTTGTGGTCGAAGTCGCCCGGAACCGGTAAAACAACAACGGCTGCGGCTTTACTTAACGATTGGCTTGTCGCGCATTATCTCGGCAGTTTGAAACGAAATAGACAAGTGTTGCAACGACCGGCGTACTTTTTGGACGTGAACGAATGGCAAACGTTATACAACGAGTTTAACCGATCACATGTGCCGGAAGACATTGCCGAGCGTGCAAGCCGTGAATATTATCGTCAATTGCAAGCAGCGAAGCAAGCACCGTTTGCCGTGCTTGACGATATTGGCGTTAGGCAGGCAACGGAAGGCTTTCGCGGCGATTTACACGCTATTATTAATTACCGTGTTACAAACGGACTGCCGACGGTTTATACGTCAAACTTTCCGATCGAGGATATGGCGCGAATATTTGACGAAAGGCTTTACGATCGTATGCGTGATATGTGCGCTGTTGTAGAGTTTACAGGCGAAAGTAAAAGGGGGAAACGGAGGGGGTAGCGTGTTTTACCTTTTTTGGGAACATTCCGAATACGACAAATCGAAACCTAGACCGGAAGTTGAACGAGCGAGGAAAAGGCGGGAACGGAACGAGGAAATCGATAGATTGCTAGACGAAATGAACGATTACACGCGGCTTTATGAAACGTTTGGTGACGCTGAATATGCGGAAAGGGTCAGACTTGTGAAAGAGAAGTTGCGGAAATTAGCGGAGGTGACGGAATGAAACTGAATCTGCGGGAGATTGATCGGCTTGTTGCTGAGAAAGTTATGGGGTGGAAGATAGATGAACAAGTAAGTAATGATGATGTTGTAGCTGTTTTCGATGAGAAAGGTAATTGGGGAACCTTTAAACCTACTGAATGGATTCAAGACGCTTGGCAAGTGGTGGAGAAGATGCGTGAAGGAAGGATATTTAGCTTATGCGATGCTTGGGATGAAAATGATGAACCGATTTTTTACGCTAACTTTCAATATAACGATGGATACCACGTTGTTAATTATGATGCATATGCAAAAACCGCCACGCTTGCTATATGTCTAGCAGCGTTGAAAGCGGTCGGTGTAGAAGTGGAGGTGACGGAATGAAAACTTGTTGGTCATGCGGACACTATCTGATAGGCGGTGGATGTTGGAAAGACGGTCATATGGGCGAAGAAGGATGGAAGGACGTTAGCCCTGATGATAGTTGTTCGGAGTGGGTACCGGAGAAATCGCCAAAAACGATTAATGCCGAAATTGAAAACGAATTTTCGTGAGTTGGAGTAAAGGAGGTTGATACCGATTGAGTTACTCACACATGCTATTTTCGAAAATAATTGACGATAACAACGTTGCTGCCTTTAAACGCTACAACATCACCGAGGACGACTTCGCAACGGAAGGAGAACGTGAGGTTTATCGTTTTATCGTCAATTACGCGGAACAAAATGGCGGCCGCGTACCTTCACATGAAGTAGTCGCAGAAGAATGCGAAGATTTCGTTCCTATGCCGGGTATAGAAGATAGTTATGAATACTTAGTACGAGAAGTAAAAGACTTGGCGGCAAAAGTTGCGCTCGATCGCTATTTGTCGAAATTTGCTGAAAAATTTAATTCAGGCGAACGCGGGAAAATTTTACTAGAGGACTTGCAGAAAAATGTCGAATTGATTAAAATAAGAACAGATGTTCGTGAATCGTTCGGAACGGACTTGAACAACGTCAAAAGTCAGTTTCTTGCGGAATACGAGCGTCGGAAATCAGGCGAATCATTCCGTATTTGGAAGTCGAAATTCGACTTTATCAATCGGAGTGTTGGCGGATATATTAGCGGAAACGTTTACGTTGTTTACGGGAAAAGCGGTCGAGGCAAGTCGGTTATTACTCTCGAAGAAGCGATTGAAGCGGCATTGCAAGGCGCGAATGTGTTGATTTGGGCAATGGAAATGGGTTGGTTTGAAGTTTGGGTTCGTATATTCGTCAGCTTGAGCGGTCGGCAAGGTATTACAACCGCCAATATTGACGGCATTGACATGAGCGCAGGTTTTGATTCTAGCGCATTGCGAAACGGTAAGCTTCCTTGTGAATTTGAAACCGCATTTAAAAATTTTCTCGACGGTGTGAACGAACAAATTACCGGCAACATAATTGTTCGTGCGGTTGATGACGAAGATTTCCAATACAGAAATTTGCGGTCATTAGAAGCGGACATTCTCGCAACAAATGCCGATGTCATCGTGCTAGACCCGTTTTACTACCTACATTATGAACGAAACACGTCCAAAACCGCAGGCGGCGACGCAGCGGCAACATCGATGAAATTGCGTCACTTAGCAGGGCGCACACAGTCTGTTATTTTCGCGATAACCCAAGCGGAAGAAACGAAAGAAAACCGTGATGACGATGGTCAGCGAGAACTTAAATTACCTTCGCGTGAGGACGTGAAGAAAACGAAGCAGTTACTTGAAGATGCGTACTTGTTAATCGGCGTCGATACCGATTACAAGCAAGGGCGTGGATTGATCGGTTTAAACAAAGGACGTGATGGCGGTGAAGGCGAAACGCAGGAAATTTTGTATATTCCGCAATATGGTATCGTGAGAGAACCGGAAACAGGCGAAACAGTCGCCGGTCAATTCGATTTTTAGGCGGGGAGGGCGAGTATATGCCAACGATTGAAGTACGTGGCCAACCGATCGAAATTGACGTTCGTTCCGAATTAGAGCAGTTTGAGTGGGAACGTGCGACGTGGACAGAAGAAAAGTTGATCGCTGCAAGTCCTTTTCGGTATGATCGCAAACCGTCATTTTTTGTTCGCTTGCAACCATACGGCCAATATCCTGCCGGCGTGTGGTCCGATAGTGGTGCGTATGACGAAGAGTGGCGGAGCGGCAATTTCGTTAAGTTACTGTCGTTCCTGCGGTCGGAAACTTACGAAGAAACCGAAGAGTATTTGCTTATGACGTATGGCCGATCAAGTGGCGACGATCTAAAATTACAACTGAATTTGCGGCTGCCGCGTCGTTTTGAACCGTTGCCTGAATCGTTGATTGAGCCGGCGATTAGTCCGTATTTGACTAGTCGTGGCATTAGCGAGCAGGCACAACGGTTGGCAGGCGTTGGTCGCAGTCGACACAAAGGTTTTGTAGCGATACCATGGCGGACGGCTCGTGGCGAATTGGCAAACGTTATGTATCGGGCAGTACGTGGTAAGCTTTTCTTCTACGAAAAAGGCGGTTGGCCAATTCGCGAATTAGTGTGGGGAATCGATTTGATTTATCGAGAGAGGGCGAAATTAGCGGTATTGTGCGAGGCGCCGATCGATGCATTGACGTGGTGGAGTGCTGGCGTGCCGGCGATTGCGGTTGGTGGCGTGAACTTTTCCGACAAACAAGCGGACATCATCAAAATGTCGCCGATTGAAACGCTTGTGCTTGGCGCGGATAACGACAAAGCAGGCGCGAAACTGAATGAAGCGGTGAAGCGGAAAATGCGTGGGTATGTGCGTTTGATGAAGGTGGATTATGGCGATAAAAAAGACGCGAATGAGTGCGGCGTTGATGTACTGCGTGATAAGGCAGAATTATTCACGCCTGTATTCGACAACCTTTTCGATTGGAACGTCAAGAAATTCACAAATACGATCAATGGTTCGTAAGTTTACGTACTTGCCGTTAGAAATATTATTAATTGTACGACTACTAAATTTACAGCCACGCTCAACGTCTATTAATTTTAAACCCTTTTCCTCAAGCGTTTTAAAGAACGGTTCATAAGAAATCATAAAAAACCTCCTAAATTTACTTTTTTACATTTACAAAAGTAAAGTTTTATTGTATTATATGCATATACGATTTATTTTACAAAAAAGTTTCAAAAACATGTCGCAAAAACCCAAAATTTTTTGGTTAATAAAGTGTAAGGGTTAAAAAGGAGTGATGATATTGGTAAATGAAGAAAAACTAAATATTTTGGTAGAAGAGTTTCGTGGTGGAAGTGAAGAAGCGTTAAATACTTTATGCAAAATGTTTCTTCCAATAATACAATGGCACTCGGAACAAATTTGGCACAAAATAGAAAAACAAACAGAGTTTGAGTGTCGATGTATTTTAAAAATTAAAAAAGCATTATTAAACTTTGATCGCAACAAAGGCAGTTTAAAAAGTCTTATAACCTATGTAATCACGAAAGAAAAATACGACTTCCTCGCGAGAAGAAAGCGGAAATTATCAGATGTTGTTTCACTTGACGAACCTTTAACTGACCACGAAGGAAATCAGGCATACTTAGAAGTTGTCGACGTTTTGGCGGACGTCGAAACGATTACTCTAAGTAACCAAGGTTTAATGGAAAAGGTCGCCCTTTTGGCGAAAGGCGACCCACGGCGTTTGGCGATTCTGAAAGCGTGGAGTGAAGGCGAGACAAACGATCTTCAACTGGCGAAAGAATTGGCGTGTTCTTTCCCAGAAGTGTCAGAAAGTGGACATCGCAAATTCATCCAGCGTTTCAGAATCGAATGTCAGAAGCGTTTGGCGAACGCTATCTGACTGTTAAAAACGAGGGCGTTAATAAAATTGGCGTAGTATGCCCTCATCTATATTATAACGCATAATTTACTAAAATTAAACTTAACACGGTTATAAATTTAACACATTTTAGTACGGCTTGTCAACACTTTAAGGCGGTGAAGTTTGTATGACGGAAATATTATTATCGCTAGTTGCGTGTTTCATATCTTTCTATTTCGGTTATGTTTGCGGAAACGACGACAAACAGACGAGGGAGGATCGTTAAAATGGCGAAGGTTATCGATTTGCGTGAAATTCGGCGCAAGAAAATCATTGCACAATATATAGCGTTTTATGGAAAGGCGGCTAAATAGTCGCCAAACCGATTAGGGCGACTCGGCGTCCTTAATCCGAGAAAGTGGCGGTTAAATGAATCGCAATACGCTCGGCGGAGCCTTTAAGGCGAAAAGGTAGCGGTCGGCGATTGTCGGCCCTGAAACGCCGCCCACAAATTCCGGGCGGACACGGCCGCGCGGTTGCAACGTATACATGCGCGGTAAGTGCGAGGCGGAATTGGCGATAATGACTTAAAATACTGCAATAGCTGCAACGTATACATGCGCGGTAAGTGCGAGGGGGTTGAGGCGACGAAATATCGCCAAACCGATGCTGCAACGTATATAGGCGCGGTAAGTGCGAGATTCCGACTATTTGACGATTTTTACTTAACATTTGTTGCAACGTTTGTAGGCGCGGTAAGTGCGAGGGAGGTCTTAAAATGGCTAAAATTACGCAAACGATGAAGTATGAGATCGCTTTTGAAAAGGATTTATATAGATTATTAGACGATATTTCTTACGCCATGTGGCGTATTAAAAATAAAACGATAACAGATAGAGACAGATGGCAGGATGCGTCTTTTGATTATCACGCATTGACGGGTAAGTTCCCTAAAGAAAAGGAAGTGCTAGGTAAAAATTTGCAAGGGGCACTACGAGATAAGGCACAGAAAGAGTTTCAGTTCATAAATTCAAGGATAGTAGAAAGTAACGTTAGGGACGCATTAAATATATATAAAAAAGAAATGGCAAAGTTTTTGAAAGGAGAATCGGTTAGACCTAAATTCGAACGGGACGGTTCGTTTGAGATAAGCGGACAAAACATTAAAAACTTGGTGCGAATAACTCCGAAAAAGTATCAAGTAAAACTTTCGCTATTATCTCTTGAAGGCGCAAAAGAGCGCGGAACAACTACGCAGCAACAGATTACGTTAAAAACCGGAAATGGTGCGAATAAAATACTCGACCGTATAATTGACGGGACTTACAAGCTATGTGATAGCAATATTTCGCGGAAAAAATCCAAGTATTATTTGAATATCGTGTATCAATTCGAGGCAGACAAGTTGCCGCGCTTATCTAAAGATAACATAATGGGCGTTGACTTAGGTGTTGTAAACGCAGCGGTCTTGGCGTTCAATAACGAAGAAACGCGATACTTTATCGAAGGGAACGAAATTCGCTCGTTTCGTGCGAGAATAGAGGCGCGACGCAACGCTTTACTGCGACAAGGGAAATATTGCGGAGATGGTCGTATCGGACACGGTAGACTGACGCGGATCAAGCCTATCGAGAAGCTTCGCGATAAGGTCGCGAATTTCAAGAACACAACGAATCATAAATACGCTCGATTCATCGTTGACAAGGCGTTAAAACACGATTGCGGCGTTATTCAAATGGAGGACTTATCGGGAGTTAGCAGTCGCGATCGATTTTTAAAATCGTGGACTTACGACGATTTACAACGAAAAATCGAGTATAAAGCGAAAGCAGTCGGTATTGAAGTTCGAAAAGTTAACCCGAATTACACGTCACAACGTTGCTCGTGTTGTGGTCATATCGCGGAAGGCAACCGACTAACACAATCGGAATTTAAATGCGTTGTTTGCGGGTATAAAACAAATGCGGACTATAATGCGGCGAGGAATATCGCAGACCCACGAATAGAGGAAAAGATTGAAGCGGAATTCAAGCGGAAAGAACTTCTAAAGCGTGAGTTGGCGTAATGGGCGCCAACGTCCGCCGGAGAGCGCGAAGGCAGTCGTTAAGTAAATTTGTCGCGGCGGAACGCTAAAGCTATCCGTTGTTTCGGCTGCTAGTTCGCGCTTTGCGACGGGCGTGGGAATGTCGGCGGTTAGTGTGCACCGTTTCCGCGCTCGAAAATTAAAACGGAGGTTGATCGAATGAGCTACATTTCCAGACGCGGCGCCGATGCCGCCAAATCGGCAACAACCGAGCAACAACAAGACGCGAGCAAAGCGTTGGTAACGTTGAAAAGCGGTACGACACTGAAAGTACGCGTATTATCGAAAGACGATAGCGCGGAGTATTTCGCAGCTAGCGTATACAAAGTGTTTAACACTACGCCAGTCGCGCCTGACAATCTTTATCAAAAAGCGGCGAACATCTTATTTGAGCAGGCGAAAAAGGCGAAATCGGATGCCGAAGCCGAAGAACTAAAAACGCAAGCGCGCCAGCTAAAACCGAAGCCACGCTATTTATTCGGGTTCATCAATCTCGAAAATGGCGAGCCAATCGTTGTCGACTTGTCGAAAGCGCAAGCGCAAGTCGTATATCAAGCGCTTGATAAGTACGAAAAGAAAATCGGAAAAGTCGCTTTTGAATTATCGAAAAGCGGAACTGGTACTTCTACAGTTGTTAGTTTATCGCCAATTCTCGATATGGACGAAGATCTGACAGATACGGAGCGTGAAAACTTCGCGAAAGCAGACGGTAAAGAGTTTCCGGCGGAATTATTCGAAAAAGTGTTGTATATGAAGACCGAAGCAGAGCAAATCGAAGACCTGAAAGCGTTCGGGTTTGACGTTAGCCTATTAGGTGTTGACGGCGCGGAAAGCGAAAGCGACGATAATTTACCGTTTTAAAGGAGGTGGACTGATGGAAGTAAAAGTAATTAGCGGGCGTAATTACGACGGTTATGAGACATTATCTATTGAAGTCGACGGTAGATCAGTAGCAAATGTTTATCCGTTGTATGAATGTCCTGAGGACGCATTACTTGAACGTGATCTCAGCTTTGCTTATGACATACCGGAACTAATGCACGCTGCATACGAAGCGGGCAGACGCGGGGAACCGTTTAACATCATTGAAGTTGACGAAAGCGAGGCGAACTAATTGGCGCACATTACCGAAGTAGTGGGTAAATACTCGCAAGTGATCGCCAAAGCCGCGCTCATGGCAAACGGCTGGGAAGTCGCAGAAACGGAAACAGACGAAACTTACGACTTCGTTGCTCGCGACCCGATTAATCGTGAGTGGTACACGTTTCAATGCAAAACGATTCGGAAGCGATCTGATCGCAATAATGAGTTGGTTGTGTACGCTAAGAACGGGCGAGGTATACCATACGCTAAGCCCGACGCTGATTACATTATTGGCGTGTTGGGCGAAGAGGGCGAAATCCCTCGCGTGTGGTATTTTGAAAACGTTGGTTGCGGCGAGTATTGGGCGAATGAAACAAGCGCAAGTAAGCGTTGGATTGAGTTGCCTTTATGGTTGAATCGAGGTATTTACGAAAGCGACAGCAAGGTGGTTTAGCTTGATCGAAAATAAAACGGAAGGTGGCCAATAGTATGGCGAAATTAGAAAACGTGAAAGTTCTCGAAATGAGTTACGGTGATGTTACCCACATTCAATATAACGGTAAGATTTACGAGAGAGTTAGCGAGAAAGCGAGTGCTGGCGATTTGGTTCTAGTTGAGGACGAAGGAGTTGCGGAGGCTATTGAGGGCGTTGAATCGGGCGCTTTTTACGAATTGTACGAAGAAGATGAGTATGGCGATTTGGTTTTCGCCGATGACGACGATGATGAGCGTACTTACAGCAGTTGGTCCGACGAACTCGTACTTTTCCGCGCGATAGAAACGGATGATAAAGATATTGAAAAACGAGTTGCCGAGTTGGAACGTCGATTATCTGCGATTGAAAGCCGATCAGACCGTTTAAAAATCGGTGATTACGCGCGAGTTGTCGGAGATACGTATTATGGCGACATTACGGAAAACCAAATTGTTGAGATCGCAAGTGATCTCAACGAAGACGGACTTCATAGAATCGAGTTACTTGACGGTTCTGATTATGATTACGCACGACCTTCATCGTTAGAAAGATACACGGAGCATATTGACGAGGTTGAACGGTCAAAATTTAAGAATGGTGATAAGGTACGTTTAGTTAGTGGTGGCGACAAGTTTCCGTTGTGGGGTTTTTATAACGGAAAAGTTTACGAAGTAGATGATAATAACTGCAAACACGCCGTAGGCCCTTTCGGTAAATTAATAAGAATAGTCGACAAAGATGGAGGACCCGGTTATGCTAGACCGGACCAATTAGAGAAAGTGGATCCCGAAGAATTAAAATTTGCTGAAATAGGACGCAAGCCGGGCGAATTTAAAAAAGGCGACATTGTTCGTGTACTCGATAGTTGTGCTGGGCGCTTGAAAAAAGGCGGTCTATACGAAATAAGCGGTCATGAGGGAAAAAGCGAATATGTAACTTTAGAAGGCATAAATTGGTTTGCAGAATTTGAACTAGTCGCGCCAGTCGAAAGCCGTGTTGACCTTGACTGACGGCGTGGAGTGTGTCGTGTGCGGCGCAATACTAGACGACACACTCGCCATCTATGATCGATTCTCCGAGCAATACTTTTGCGACGAATCCTGCTTCGAAGAATGGTTTCATGAAGAGTTTGTGGACAACTACAAAAGGAGTTGGTTGCGTTGAATTTGAAACTTTCGCTTACCATCGATTCTAACGCAACTGAACGCGCACGTCAAGCGAATGAGCGACGAAACGTGGCGAGCGAATCGCTCGCTGACGCTTGGCGGCGGATTTTCGCGATGAAATTGACTGAATCTGATCGGCGGAAGTTGGTGGAAGTTAAAGAAGCGATGGACGCCGGTTTGATCGGTCGTAACCCGCAAGACTGCGTAACGAAGTCCGGTCGCCCTAAAGCGTTTAGTAAAGCGGAGGGACTTCGTTTATGGCAAGATTTGCAGGAACGAAAGCGCAAAGAAACGTTACGGCGCATGGTTGAAGAAACGCCGAGTAATTACAAATTGATAACGACTGATGAGCAGTTTCAAGCGTTATTAGACGAATTGACGAACGAACCGATCATTGCGCTTGATACCGAAACAACAGGCGTCGATCATTTCGCTGATGAAATAGTCGGTATTTCTATTACACTTCCGAACGCAGACAAACACATATACATTCCGATTGGACATACACAAGGCGAGCAGCTTGATCGTGAATACGTACTCGAAGGTTTGCGTGAGTATCTCGAAAGCGCAACGATTGGTAAAGTGTTTCATAACGCCATTTTCGATATTCACATGTTTATTCGGCACGGAATTCGCGTGCAGGGCTTGCGATGGGATACACAAACAGCAATGTCGATGCTGAACGAAAATGAACCGTCGTTTGCCTTGAAAAATTTAGCGACTAAATATTTGCGTGAACCGTCGGACACTTTCGATGAACTATTTGGTAAAAACGCTAAATTCGCAGAAATACCTTTAGATGTTGCGCTTGTTTACGCGGCGAAAGACACGCATTTGACTTGGCGTTTGTATGAGTTTCAACGTCATCATATGGCGAAATTTCCGAATATGTTGCGTTATTACGAAACGGTTGAAGTTCCATTGCTTGACGCGATCGTGGACATGGAACAAACGGGGTTTTTAATTGACGTTGACTATGCGAAAAAATATGGCGAGGAAATGAAACGTGATATTGAAGAAAAGGAACGGTCGCTGAAATCGAAACTAGGCGACATAAATTTGAACAGCCCGGCACAATTGAAGCCAGCGCTTGAAAAAATCGTTTGTCATTCGCTTGAATCAACGGATGCAAAGAAAGTGTTAAAACCGTTGAAAAATAAATTTCCGGTAATTGCGGAACTTCTGGAATACAAAGAACTCGTTAAACTTTATTCAACCTATATTAGCGTTTTGCCAGAATTGATTCATCCGAATACTGGACGACTGCATGCGCGATTCAATCCGATGGGCGCACGGACGGGGCGGTTTTCTAGCGGAGGTAATGGCGTAAACCTTAAGTTTTAGGGCGGCGCATAGGCGACTATGCGTGCAGTACCCCGTTAATTCATGGAAACCCCTAACGTGTAATGACGAGGGCGACCATGAGCCAAGCCATGAGGAAACTCATGGAAGGTGCAACGACTACCGCAAGGAGCCGTAACGTAAAGTCGACGGTGGTAAAGCGGCACGAAAGCGGGGCGACTATCTAAATAACATAACCGGCTTTGTTAATTTTAAGCAGAAAGGAGGTCGATGTTTTGGAAGAAGAGTGGAGAAAAGTACCAGGCTTACCAGACAGGATTGAGGTTAGTAATCTTGGACGTGTTAGGTCAACATATTTTGATCCTCCTAAGATATTGAGTCAGCACATTATAAACTCAGGATATAAGACTATAAGTTTAAAAATAAACGGAAAATCAAAAACGACGTTGGTCCACAGAATGGTAGCAAGAGCGTTTTGTGACGGCTATGCGGATGGTTTGGATGTTAACCATAAAGATGGCAATAGGCTGAATAATCGCGCGGATAATTTGGAGTGGGTTACAAGAAAGGAAAACATTCATGACTGTATTAGACGAGGAGCTTTCAATATTGATGCAGCTCATAAAGTTGCTCAGAAAAAGAGAAGAAGACCTGTGGCGCAATACACAAAAGATTGGGAATTAGTAAATACATTTGAGTCTGCCAGAAAAGCAGCTAAAGCAGTTGGTGTACATGAAAATTGTATCAGTAGAGTTTGTCGAGGTGAAAGAAAGTTTTCAGCCGGTTATAGATGGGTTTATTTAGATAGTCGATGATATAGTCTACACCGGGCCGGAATTGACCGGCCGATGAAAATGAGGGAAACCTCCGGAGCGCCGGATAAAGAGCCGGCGGTTAATAACAATGGTCAAAACCAGCCAAAATCTGCTAGAAAATTGTTTGTTGCGCCGGAAGGTTGGGTTATTTTAGGCGGAGACTTTTCGCAACAAGAGATTCGTTGCGCTGCCTATTTTACGCAAGAACCAGTATTGCTTAACGCTTATGCCGAAGGTCGCGACGTTTACGCTTCAATGGCATCTGATTTTTACGGGAAGCCATACGAAGAATGCGGCGATGGCACACCGGAGCGAAAAGCAATGAAAACAGGTGTGCTTGCGGCGCTATACGGAACGGGGCCGACAACTCTTTCGCAACAGCTTAGCTGCACCGTTGAAGAAGCGAAAAAGTTCCTCGACAAGTTTTTCCGCAAACACGCTAACGTTAAACGTTGGATTGACGAAACACAGGCGTTTTGTCGCAAGAATGGATTCGTTTGGATGGATAAACAACAACGAAAACGGCGGTTGCCAGAAGCGAAAAAGCGAACGTTTGGTTATGATGCGGATGTGTCGAGAGCATTGCGGCAAGGACCAAATGCCGTCATTCAAGGAACAAGCGCAATTCAAACGAAGACAACGATCGTGCGACTACATGAACTATGTAAACGGAAAGGTTGGCGATTGCTCGCGACTATACACGACGAGGTGCTTTTGTTAGTACCGGACACTATTACTCGCGAAGATATTGCGGAATTTGAGGATGTGATGATTAATACGTATCGTTTCGGTAATGTGCCGAATAAGACCGACATTGAGTTGTCGCTAAGGTGGGGCGAAGGTATGACAGTTGACGAGTGGTTTGCGAGAAAAGAAAAAGGAGTGGTTGCGTGATGATCGAAACGACAGTCTATAAAACTACGAAACCGGGTGATGACAATTGACGAATTTACAAGCGCAAATTGAAGGCGACTTAATCGCAATGTTAGACGAATGGCACTCGCTGCCAGAGGTTTGGGACAACGAATTAGATTCGCAAATTCACGAATGGTACGCGAATGTCGAACCGGTATATCCGAAGCGGCCGTATTTCAGCCCATCAGCTGCCGACGCTTGCCCACGCGAACTTTATATGAAAGCGATCGGGGCTGAGCGCGACAAGACGAAACAGCAACCGCATCAAGGGCGTTGGCAACGAATCGGAACAGCGATCGGAGGTGTTATTCAGCGCGACATTTTGTTTATCGAAAAACATTTCGAGCGGCTCACGGGCAATAAACCGCCTTTCGTGTTTGAACGCACACCTGACGGACGGCCGATGTTTGAGGACTTCGCGAAAAAGAATCATCTTGTCGAGTGTGGCGACGAACGATTTTACCTTTACGGCGCGCCGGACGGAATTATGCGCTATACAACGGACGATGGCGAGGTTATACGTGTTGGCCTCGAGATCAAGTCGAAGCAAACGACGCCAGCTAAAACGAGTTTACACTCGATGATTGCGCCTGACTATAAACACGCTAAACAAGTCGTTGCTTACAGCGCCATGTTTGATTGTGATTATTACGTCATACTCTACGTTAATGCCGCAAAGCAGGCGTGGGAAGTAACCGACGAACAATACGAAAAAACGCCGGACATGCGAGCATTTTGCCTGCATATTACTGACGACGATCGAGCGGAACTGTTCGATAGGCTGGCGGGCATTAACCGTGCTGTTCGCGAACGAAAGCCACCAAAACTAGACATTGACAAATTCACGTTTAACAATTACAAGACTGCGTGTGCATTGTCGCTAACTGACGAAGAGTTTGACGAAATCAAGGCGTATGTTAAGCGAGCGTTAAGATCGAGATTGCCGGAATGGCGCAAGCAGGCGTATTATGACGCGTTTGAGTTTATTCGTGATGTGAGAGAAAGGCGGAATGTAACATGAGTAAACTAGTTAAAGCTCGGTTAATAAAAGTTAAAGAAAACACATTGAATCCAGAAGACAGTACCTCGAAGTTAAATACAAAACTACAAGATACTATCGATGAGTTTAGATCGCTTGGTCTTAGTGTGATGATTGAAAAAGTTTATTCAGAAATGCCTAGATCGGGGAAGAGCGAAAGTTGTAGTGTAAGAGACTATATATTGGTAACTGGATATGAAGTTTAGAGTTTGTTGAAATTGCAAATAAACGACTAGAGGGGTTAATTGAATGACACGAATATTAGCTTTCGACACATCTCTTTCATCGCCGGGCGTCGCTCTCATCGAAATAAAGCGAAATAAACCGCGAATTATCGCAGTTAGCCACGTAAAAACCGATAGCAAGCAATCACACGCACTTAGAGCGCAAATTGTTTACGCATGGGCGGTCGCATTTATTCACGAACACGGCGCAAAGTTTGACGAGATTGTTAGAGAAGATTTTCAAGGGCGATCAAGCGTGCAAAACCATCCGGTTTTCGCAGCTTGGTCGGCAATTGACCGCGCGTTGGCTGACTTCGGTCTTGCGTTCACCGAAAAACCGATAAGCCAATCGAAAATAAAGCGGTTGGTGGTCGGCAAGGGTAAAGCGGAAAAAGACGAAGTGGAAGATGCGGTTCGGCGCCTGACTGGTTATACAGGTGAGTTTGCGACAGATGATTGTAGTGACGCGGCAGCGGTAGCGTTGGCTTGGGCGATTGAAAAAGGGTTGATAAAGAAGGAGGGATAGAAGTGACACAAATTGTGATTGCGGTTATTTTGGGGTATTTGTTATCGTTAGCGATTTACGCAGGCGTTCCTATTGGCGTTGCGTGGTTAATCAATACGGTTGCAGGAACGGATATAAGTTACGTCCTTGCAGGCGGAATCGGTTTCGGATTATGGTTTTTGGTAATTGTGATTAATATTATATATCTTTATGGTGTGTATAAGGAGGGCGGTAGGTGGCCGATGTGATTGACTACGCCTTATTGCGCCGATTAGTGGCTGACGAAGAACAAACGCTTGCCGACATCGAATACGAAATTAGGCGAATAGAGCGTAAACTAGCGGAACTTAAACGAGAACGTGACGAACATACAAAGAATTTGCGCGACTTGCGTGGTTTGTTGAACGTGGAGGTGAATAACGGTTGTTGACGATTTTTTCTATCGTTTGTTTAACGTTACTTTTATTTATATACATCGATATGGATACAAAAGGAAATGAGCAGTTAATCGCAGGTAAAATCGTTTTAATATCGTTGGTTATTATTCCGTTTATTGATACGCTAATTCGATTGTTTCAGCGGTGATTAAGTGATTTATTATACTTCACTTACAGGTAACACACGAAGGTTCGTTAAGAAAACGGGATTGCCTGCGGTTGAAATAAAGCGCGGTATGAAAGCGATCGAGCCTTTCGTAATTGTTACTTATACGATAGGTTTCGGTCAAGTTCCGCAAATTGTCGATGAGTTTTTAGAGCAAAATGGCGACTTACTTCGTGGTGTGGCGGTAAGTGGTAATCGTAATTGGGGCGATTCCTACGGGAAAGCAGGCGATATTATCGCGAATAAATACAACGTTCCGTTACTTTTAAAGTTCGAACTGGCCGGCACAGATGACGATGTTAAAACATTTAAAGAAAGGGTGGTTAAGTGCGGTATATCGAACTAAACAACGAAATCATGCAGCGTGATGAAAACGGAGACTTACAGCTTGAAAAAGACAAAGAAGCTGTCAAAGCCTATTTTATCGACTACGTAAATCAAAACACCGTGTTTTTCCATAACCTACGCGAAAAACTCGATTACCTAGTCGAAAATAATTACTACGATAAAACCGTGATAGATAAATATACATTTGACGAAATCAAGCGTGTTTATGAAACGGCTTATGCGAAAAAGTTCCGGTTTCCATCATACATGAGCGCTTTTAAATTTTATAACGATTATGCGTTAAAAACAAACGATAAAAAGAAGATACTAGAGCGGTACGAAGATAGAATCGCAATTGTTGCGTTATTTCTTGCCGATGGTAACGCGGACAAAGCCGTTGAGTTTGCGAAACTATTAATCAATCAAGAATATCAGCCTGCAACACCAACGTTCCTCAACGCTGGACGCGCCCGTCGAGGCGAATTAGTTTCGTGTTTCTTGCTCGAAGTTGGCGACAGTCTTAACGACATAAATATGGCGGAATCGATCGCAAAACAACTTTCGAAAATTGGTGGTGGCGTGTCGCTTAATTTGTCCAAAATTCGTGCAAAAGGCGAATCAATAAAAGAAATCGAAGGTGTCGCAAAGGGCGTCGTTGGTGTAATGAAAATGCTTGACCATGCGTTTCGGTATGCCGATCAGATGGGTCAACGACCGGGGGCAGGCGCAGCGTATCTTAATATTTTCCACGCTGACATTAACGAATTTTTGGAAACGAAAAAAATTAACGCTGACGAGGACTTTCGTGTTAAAACGCTAAGTATTGGCGTTATTATACCGGATAAATTCATTGAATTTGCGCGAGAAAACAAGCCCGTGTATTTGTTTTACCCGCACACTGTTTATAAAGCGTACGGACGTCATTTTGACGATATGAATTTATCCGAAATGTATGAAGAGTTAGTCGAAAATCCGGCAGTTCGTAAGAAAAAAGCAAACCCACGTCAATTGTTAGAAAAAATATCGGCATTACGGTTTGAATCTGGGTATCCGTTTATTGTGTTCGAGGACAACGTTAATCGTGTTCATGCGCTAGATAACGTTGGAAAAGTTAAGTTTTCCAATCTTTGTACCGAGATCGCTCAGTTAAGTATTTTGTCGGAATACACCGACTATGGCCAGCCTGACAAAATCGGCTTAGACATTTCCTGCAATCTAGGTTCGTTAAACATCGCTAATGTTATGGCGAACAAGTCGATTGAAAAGTCCGTTAAATTGGCGATGGATGCCTTAACAATGGTTTCAGATTCGACGAATATCGTGAATGCACCGGCAGTCGCTAAAGCAAATCGATTAATGCATTCCGTTGGACTTGGCGCAATGAATTTGCACGGCTATTTAGCACAAAACGGTATCCCTTACGAAAGCGAAACGGCTCGCGAGTTTGCTGACGTGTTTTTTGCGGCAGTGAACTACTGGTCGCTGATTCGTTCCAACGAAATAGCGCAAGAACGTGGCGAAACTTTCTACGGGTTTGAAGGCTCGAAGTATCACACCGGCGAGTATTTCGACATGTACCTTAATGAGGATTTCACACCAAAAAGCGGACGTGTGGCGAAACTATTCGAAGGTATTACATTACCTACTCGCGATGATTGGGCGAAGCTGAAAGAATCTGTAATGAAACACGGGTTATATCACGCTTATCGATTAGCAATTGCACCGACCGGTTCAATTAGTTACGTTCAGTCAGCGACAGCAAGCGTTATGCCGATTATGGAGCGAATTGAGGAACGCACATACGGCAATTCAAAAACATATTACCCAATGCCGGGCCTTTCGCCGAAAACATGGTTCTTATACAAAGAAGCATACGACATGGATATGTTCAGAGTTGTCGACATGATCGCGACAATTCAACGACACGTTGACCAAGCGATTAGCTTCACGTTATTCATGAAGGATACACATACGACGCGGGATTTAACGAGAGTTGATCTATACGCTCATTATCGCGGAATCAAAACGTTATATTACGCTAGAACGAAAGATACAGGCCAATCTGAATGTTTATCTTGCGCAGTTTAGGAGGTAGATTATTTGTCATATACAGCAGCGAATTGGGCGCAGCCTGACGATCATTTTACACAATTATTTTATGCACAAAACACTCGGCAATTTTGGTTGCCGGAAGAAATATCGTTAACTGGCGATATTCATTCGTGGAAATTACTAACGGACGCTGAACGACAAACATATTCGCGAGTGTTAGCAGGTCTGACGTTGCTCGACACACTTCAAGGAGACGTCGGAATGAACTCGATTTTACGACATGTGGACGGACACCAACGAAAAGCCTTGCTGTCTTTTATGGCAGCAATGGAAAACGCGGTTCACGCAAAATCTTACTCGAACATCTTTATTACGCTATGTTCGATGGAAGAAATAAACGAACTATTCAAATGGGCGCATGATAATCCGTTTTTGCAACGGAAGGCGGAAATCATAGGCGAACTATATAAAACGATTACTGATGATACATCGCTTTATAAAGCAATGGTCGCGTCGGTATTCCTAGAAAGTTTCCTTTTCTACTCCGGTTTCTACTATCCGTTGTACTTTTACGGACAAGGACGGTTAATGAATTGCGGTGAAATTATAAATCTTATCATTCGCGACGAAGCGATTCACGGCGTTTATGTCGGACTGCTGGCGCAGGAGTTGTACAATAAACAATCTGACGAAGTTAAACGAGAACTATACGACTTTGTAACGAATTTGATTATGCGACTATATGAAAACGAAGTTGATTACACTCACGAATTATACGACGAGGTTGGGCTAACTTATGACGTTCTTAATTTCGTTCGATATAACGCGAACAAGGCGCTTTCAAATTTAGGTTTTGAGCCTCAATTCGAACATGACGACGTGAATCCGATTGTAATAAACGGTCTTTCAACGAAAACGAAGTCGCACGATTTCTTTTCGATGAAAGGAAACGGCTACAAAAAAGCGAAAGTCGAGCCGATTCGCGACGAGGATTTTATTTTCGACTAAAGGAGGAACGTCAATGAACGATAAACCGATTAAAATTCGCAATTCACGCATTAAACGCGACTTCAAGCGACTGCTGGCGATTATTGCCGACAGTCGCGAGCCAGACTATTCGGAGGTTGAACGTATTGCCGAGCGCAACGGGTTTTACTTTGACGAAAAAGGAAACGTGAGGGAGGCAAATTAATTGGCGTTTTTCGGAATATCGGCGAAAAATGACGCTCAAAAACGAGCCATGCAGGCGTTGATTAACGACAAGCCTTTCACGTTTTTAACGGGACCCGCAGGCACCGGCAAATCCTTAATTGCGCAAGCAGTTGGGCTGGAACACACGATTGAAACGCGACGCTACCGCAAATTGATTTACACACGACTTCAAACACAATTAGGCATGGACGTTGGCGCATTGCCGGGCGACTTAAACGAAAAGACTTATCCGTTCGTCGCACCGTTTATGGATAATCTCGAAGTGATGACCGCCAAACCTAGCGAATTAAAGAAATACTTTGCGGAAGGCGACGACGACAAACGAAAGATATTTTTCGATTCGATTCAAACGATTCGTGGACGATCAATCAATCACGCATTTCTCATGCTAGATGAAGCGCAGAACCTAGACGTTCACACAATCGCAGCGATCGCAACAAGACCGACAATTGGTTCGAAATTTGTTTTTATCGGTAACTTCGCGCAAATTGACAACACGAAACTACGGAACACGAAAACGAATGGGCTTTACCGGTTGCTTGCCGGTTTATATGAGCGAGAAGCATACGAATATTTCGATCATATTAACTTAACGGAAGTTCAGCGCCATCCGGTTGTGGAAATCGTTGAGGATATTTTGCGAAATCACGAGATGGCGCCGGAATTTGCGGAGTTGGAAGCGAGAGGGAATGTTTAAGTCCGGCGACGGGCACGCTGTAAAGCGCGTAAATGAACGAGATATTACGGAGGTTGAGAGCGAATGACAAACGACAAACTCGATCAAATTTTCGCATTACAAGCGCAATTAGACAACCGAATTATTCACGAACGAAACATCGAAAAATCGCTCGACGAATGGGTTATCGGAATTACACTCGCAATGGAATCGGAAATTGACGAAATTCGGCGCGAAGTCAATTGGAAATGGTGGAAGAACGAAAAGCTTATCGATATTGAATCGTTACAAGAGGAAGTTATCGATATGTGGCATTTTCTCGTAAGTTTATCGCAAAAAGTCGGGCTAACGCCGGAAGATGTTTACCGCGTGTATTGTGATAAAAATGCTGAGAATCATGCGAGACAAGACGGAACGAGTAGTAAAGGAGGCTATAAGGTTGACGAACGTTCTGACCTATGAAGACCCAAACTACTCAATCAAGACAAAGAAAATAACCTATGTTGTAAATGACAAAGGGTGTTGGGAATGTACTAGCCATTGGTTGGATCAAGATGGCTATGCACATATTTGGAGGTTTGGGAGAAAAATCTCTCTACATCGATACGTTTATGAACAGGAGATAGGTAAAATACCCGACGGATTTTTTGTAATGCACAAGTGTGACAATCCTACATGTTTTAATCCAGAGCACCTCACAGTCGGAACGGTGCTTGACAACAATAGAGACAAAGTTTCTAAAGGAAGACAATGTTTAGGGGAATCTAACGGAAGGTCAAAACTTTCCGAAGTAGATGTAATAAAAATATTTTTAAGTAACAAAAGCGGCCCTGAATTAGCAAAAGAATTCGGCGTAAGTCATCCAGTTATATATGCCATAAAACACGGAAAAAGGTGGGTACATGTAACAAGTAAAATAAAAAGGAGGAACGAAAATGAAACATGTCGCTAGATTCGTTTTAGGAACGTTTTTCTTACTAATCGTAATTGCGATTACTATATTGATAGACGGTCTTGTAACCGGAAATGTAATAGCATATGTCATAGCAGGGCTTTTTCTTGCGTATTTTATCGGTTATGCATTGGAGGGAAGTGCATGAAAGTATCTTTAATCGCTCACACGCAGTTAAGCGAAGAATTTCGAAAACAATTCGATTATGGAGAGCAGACGTTTCCTGACGGTTACGAAAATAACGAATTAAACGACATGAGCGTTACTGACGGCCAAGCGGTCGCCCTTACCGCAATTCGAACGTGCTACAGCGCCAACAAACCGAGCGAAATCGTTGCAAAGGAGGGCGCTAAATATTTCGGCAGTAAAGCAACCGATGGCGAAGCAGGAACGGAAGCTGACCGCCTGTTCCGGCAAATTGTCCGCAGCAAACATTTGTCAACGCTTGAGCATCTATCGTTCACATTCGCGATCGAAGGCGTGAGCCGAGCGTTATTGGCGCAATTAACACGCCACCGCGTCGGGTTTAGCTTTAGCGTTCAATCACAACGATATGTCCGTTTCGGCTCGGACGACAAGACGGGCGGTTTTGATTACGTTGTGCCTCCGAGCGTAAAAGAAAGCGAAAAGATAATCGGTTTGTATGGCGATCCTGAAACGACGGCACGCGACTTGTATGAGCAAGTGATGAGCGACTTGCAAGTGACTTATGACATGCTGCGTGAAGTTGGAATCCCAGCCGAAGACGCCCGCATGGTTTTACCACAAGCTGCGACAACAAATCTAGTAATGACCGCAAACTTACGCGCTTTGCTCGATTTTTACGAAAAACGTAAGTCGGGCAATGGCGCTCAATGGGAAATTGCCGAACTGGCTGAACGGTTGAAAGACGAAGTAGTTGCGGTTGAGCCGTGGACGAAACCATTTTTCGAATAGGAGGGCGAGCGAATGACATTTTTATTATTGGTTTTATACTCAATATTTACCCTTATTTTGGCTCGCGTCTTTTTAGATGCTACGCCAGCCGAAGGGTTGATTATTTATTTTGTTAGTTTCTTGGCGTGTAGAGCGACATTTAAAGAACTGAAGGAGGAATCGAAATGAGCGAATACTTGAACATTAGCGAACTAGTTGGAAAAACGTTGATAAATATTGTTAAGAGCGACGACAATGATGAAATCCGTTTTTATACGAAAAACGGCGAAGTCTACTTAATGTACCACGAGCAAGACTGTTGCGAATCCGTATTTATCGAAGATATTTGCGGTGACTTAGACGATTTAATCGGAAGTCCGATTGTAATGGCGGAGGAAGTTATCGAAGAACGTCCGCCTCTTGATGAATGGGATGAAAGCTATACGTGGACATTTTATAAATTCGCGACTAATAAAGGATACGTGACAATTCGATGGTACGGAACGTCAAACGGATATTATTCGGAATCAGTTGATTTTATTAAAGTCAAGGAGGAATCAGATTGAAATTTCGAGTTGGTTCGGTTGATTATATCGTCAATGAAGTCGATGGGTTGTCTGAAAAATACGATTTATACGGCCAAGTAACGTATGACGATTGTACCATCGAAATAGACGCTGATTTAAGTAAAGAACGAAAACATAACGTCATCGCACACGAATTATTGCACGCTATGTTTTTTGAAGCGGGTTATGACGATCATGACGAAGATTTAGTTATACGGGTGGGTAACGTATTAGCGCAGGTGTTGCGTGATAATGATTTCGGATTTATGAGAACGGAGGAATCGAAATGAGCAAAATTCACGTGTTTCCTGACGAAAAATTAGGCGGCGTGTTACGCGAGTATGTCGAGGTTGATCGGAAGGCGATCGTTGGGGATTTATTAAAGATTACAGGCTCGAGCGCAATAAGAGTTGCAGAAACCGTATGTCATTTTGGCGTATATTATGAGCGAGATGATGGAGGAAATATTTTCGTACTGCATCACGAATACTGCGTTTTAGAACCGACCGACATCGTTCACGTCGACGGTCAGCGTTACCGTCTAGTCGACCGCAAGGCGAAAGTCGGCGAAAAGGTTATCGTTGTTGAAGCAAACGGTTCGTTAGTATATAGAAATGTCGGCGAGGTCGTAGAAATCATCGAAACAAACGGCGGCGATTTCGGCGGAATGATAAATCCGCATGATTTCGGTGAAAAAGGCGCTATTTACCATTTTCAATACCTCGTTCTTGAACCTGTTGAGCCAGTCGAAGAAGGCGACGACGTGCTAACGGTAGACGAAACCGAAGCGTCTAAGTCCGTACTCGACTTACTCGCTAACTTGGCACGGCGAGTGACGGAGTTGGAACGACAGCAAAAAGAAAATGACGACGAGTACACAGTCGAAGAACGAGTTGCGAGACTTGAACGGACTTTTACCGAATATATGCGTCGTGTCAATACAATCGAAACAGACATCGAGGAATTGAATATCGATTTAGGAACGGTTGAGGAAAACATCGAAATGATTCTCGACGACATTGTTGATTTAGACGAGCGCACGCAGCCGTTAGAAGCGCTAGTAAAGGCGGTGAAAAGCGGTGAATAAACCGCCAATCAAACTCGCCCTTTGCGGCAAACTTCGTTCAGGCAAGTCGTTAGTTGCCGGCTACCTGTCGCTTATGCACGATTTTCAACCGTTTGCCTTTGGCGACGCGCTCAAGAACGCGTTTCACCGTGCTTTTCCGCAAATACCGCGACAACCGAAGCCACGCGCCTATTATCAATCGTTCGGTCAATGGGCGCGGGCAACGATTGACGAAAACGTGTGGATTGACGCAACCATGCGAAAGGTTGACGAGTACTTAGCGCAAAATTGCTTGCGAATTTCGATCGAGGACGTGCGACAACAAAACGAATATGATCGGTTGAAACGGGAAGGTTTCGTATTTGTGCGAATTACTGCGCCAGATGAATTGCGGTTGGAACGTGCGCGGAAAGCCGGCGATGACTTTACCGAAGCGGACTTGGCGCACGAAACGGAAGTGTTCGTTGATACTTTCGAGGTTGATTACGAAGTGGCGAATGACGGAACGGTTGACGAATTGTGCGCGAAGGTTGACGTGATTATTCGCCAGTTAACCGAAAAATAAACACTTTCCCGTCGCTTGAACCGCGATCATACGCGAATTTGTACGGAGCTTCTTCGATCGGAAACGGGTGTTGCTTAACGAATCGCTTTGCCGACATATAGTATCGTTTGTCAATGACGTACTGCGCTAAATCGGCGTGAATATCGTCAATTACGCCAGGCTTGACGATGGCAAGCGCTTTGTTGTCAGCACGAAAAGCAACGGCAAGGCGGTCATATGGTTTGACGTCCAATAGTTTCCGTGCGGTTCTATTTATGTAAAAACGACGTTGATTATCGAGCGTAATAAACGGTGCGCCGTCAGCAGGCACGAACTCGAAACCGTCAAGCATATCGCTATATTCCTTTTTCAAACGTACACCTCATTTTCTGATATTTTACGATAAGTATAATCGATTTTTAAACGAAAATCAAGCGAAAGGTGGCGATTCAATTTGCAAAAAAGTAATCCGTGGGTATGGACGGAATTGGCGGAAGAAAAGAAGCCAGACCGAAAATCAGGCGAAACAGTACCAACGGGCTTTTTAACGGAAGGAGCAACAGAGTACTTTCCGCGACAATCGTGGATTGAAAAGGGTTATGTAAAACGGAAGGAGGCGATTACCGATCGATACTAACGCAAAAGAACGGGCACTTGAACAACGATACGCACTTGACAAACCAGATGGCGTTAAACGCTTATTACGCGACTATCACGCGTTAGTTGAACGGCAATATGACGGCGATTATGACGCAGTTATCTTGCTCGTTGACTTGACGACGGCTATCGAAAAAGCCGGCTTGACCGAAAGGCAACGCGAGGCACTTACGCTAGTGTATTTCGAGGACTTATCGCAGGTGGAAGCGGGCAAGCGAATGGGAGCAACCAAACAAACGATCAATCGGTTGGTTACGGTAGCAACGGCGAAAGTGGCGCGTGTGTACGAAGAGTGGGCGAGAATGGGCGAAGGTTATGTGCTTGGCGTAGACAATTCGATTACTAATACGGAATGGGAGTGGTAGGATGGGAAAAGAATTAATCGGAAGCCTTGAGTTAAACCGGATATATCAGATGGATTGCTTAGAGGGAATGGAATTGTTGCCGGATGAGAGTATTGATTTAGTCGTTACTGATCCGCCTTATCTTATGAATTATAGAAGTAATAGGCGCGTTAAGAACGAAAAATTTAAACACATAGCGAATGACGTAGATTCACACGATTTGATAAAAAAGTATTTAGCGGAATGCTACCGGATATTAAAGAACGACACCGCGATATACGTATTTTGTAGTTGGCATAATGTCGACTTTTTTAAAAAGGAATTTGAACGGCACTTTAAACTTAAAAATATTATCGTTTGGAATAAAAACAATCACGGTAGCGGCGATTTAAAGGGTGTATACGCGCCGAAACATGAATTCGTACTTTATGGACATAAAGGACGGTCAATTTTTCGCGAAAAACGAATGCCTGACGTAATTGATTGCGATAAGGTTCCGTCATTAAAACTAACACACCCAACCGAGAAACCTATCGAACTATTATCGAAATTCATCAAGAATAGTAGCGATGAAGGCGGCACTGTTTTTGACGGCTTCGCGGGAACCGGATCGACATTAGTTGCATCGGCAAAACTTAATCGCAACTTCATCGGCTTCGAAATCGAGCCTGAATACGTCCGTACCGCAAACCAACGCTTAGAAAACGTGTACGACGAACTAACCGAAAGGACCGACGCGGTGGAAGCGGTACGGTAAAACACGTGAAACGGAGGACGGTTAAGTGACAAAAACGAAACGATATTTCAACGAATTGAAAGCGTTAATTGACGCTGAAATAACATTCAAAAACTTTAATAAAGAACACGTGGGCAACGTTATTAATAAAGCGTTAGAATGGTCACGTTCTCAAACGATATTAAAACGACCGCCAAAAACGGACGCAAGGTTATGTTATTACATCGCATGCGAATTGTGGCTTGAACGATTAATCGAATCAGATTTACACGATCGGTTTAAGTCGACACAAGCCGTTGAGGACTTCGTTTGGAACGTAGTATCTCCGATAGGTTGGGGCCTTCACATTAACGGATACGAAACAGCTTATATTACGTTAATTCAAGACTTTAAACCGAAACTTCGCGAATGGTGGGCGCAGAGCCACGAGGTTGACAATCGTACAGTAGAGCGTATTGGCGTTCTAATGGCGTTGGAACGATTAGATGTAAAAGATGAGTGGGTTCGCGAAAAAGTAAACGAATTAAAGCAATCGTTAATAAACGGAAAGGGAGCGGTAGGATGAAGGTTAACAAAATTATAACGGGCGATAACGTCGAAGTGTTACGAAAAATGCCAGAAGGATACATTGACCTCACCGTAACCAGTCCGCCATACGATGATTTAAGAACGTATAACGGATACTCATGGGATCCTGAATTAATAGCCAATGAGTTATTCCGCGTTACTAAACCTGGCGGAGTTGTGGTTTGGATAGTCGGAGATAGAACGGTTAAAGGATCTGAAACAGGGAGTAGTTTTAAACAAGCGTTAACTTTTATGGATATAGGATTTAATTTACACGATACTATGATTTACATGAAAGATTCAATTAGTTTTCCGGATACGAACCGATATTATCAAATATTCGAGTACATGTTCATATTCAGTAAAGGATCTCCGAAGACTGTAAACCTTATATCTGACCGCAAAAATAAACACGCAGGCCATAAAATACGCGGTAGGGAAAGACAGTCTGACGGATCCTTATGCGGACGTAGAAAAGGAAATCCAGTCAAGGAATTCGGCGTTAGATACAACGTTTGGCAAGTTCAGACAGGTTATATGAAATCTACTAAGGATTTAATAGCATATAATCACCCGGCAATATTTCCAGAATCATTAGCAGAAGATCACATTCTGTCGTGGAGTAATCCAGGCGACATCGTACTCGACCCGTTCGGAGGCTCCGGAACAACCGCAAAAATGGCGAAAAAGAATGGACGGCATTTCATTCATATTGACATTAGCGAAGAATATAACGAAATTGCTCGCAAAAGATTGGAGGGCATCGCATGAATTTCGATCAATTCAACGAACGAATCAACGAACTTTGGGCGCAAACAAAGGCGGGCAAACTGTCGCGCGCTGACCGGTTCGCCGCAATTGAACGGCTAACGGACGAGTATATTGACGCGACTGGCCGTCGGCCTGATCCGGCGCAACTTGACCGGCTGACGACGCTTTGCTTGTATGATGAGATAACGGATAGCACACCTTACCGTATTCAAAATACTGAATATCCGATAATGGGCGAGCGATTATTCAACGAAAGATCGGCGAAAAATATTCCGTTAAAATCAATAGACTACGAACAAGAACGAAAATTAACGGGATCAAGAAGAAAACGCCATAAATCCGAAAATGCGTATATTGATCGGACTGTGAAAGCGAAAAATAAAGAACGACGAAAACGGTATAACGATTTTGTTCGCGGGAAAACGGAAGGAGTGTTTCGGGTTGTCATCAAAGAAACGGAATGAATTTTTACTGAACGGCTGACAAAACGTTAAAACTTTACGCTATAAAGAACGGATGGAACTTTTTACAAACGCCCGTCAGCGCAATGTTGGCGGGCTTTTTCGTACTAGCCGCAAAGTAAATTCAAACGAAAAGGAGACGTGATTGCATGGCGAAAAGTAATCGCGAAGCAGTCGATTTAATGTACAAAATCAATATTGACGCTGACGCCGCAATTAAGACGCTCAAGGCGATTCAGCGTGAAGCGCGGGAAGCCACGAAGTCGTTGCGGGAGCTTGAGGAGGAAGCGAAAAAGTCGCCGTATTCTTTAACGGAGTTAATCGATAAGGAGCGCAGAAATGCGCAAAAATAACAATACACGGACCACGCGAGGGGTCGACTTATTTAGTAGAAGGCCCCGCGAAAATTATCGTGAATTACGATTGACAAAGCGTTAGGCTGAGAAAAGGTGGTTGTATGATTCTTTTAAAACTTAAGCATTTCCTTGGCAAACGTCGTTTGCCTATGAATCATGAAATCTGTCTGGAACTAGGATGCGATGAATATCATGGTACTTCACCTTCGCAATTTTTCATGTTTGTGCAGCGAAAGCATCGGAAAGAACGTTTAACAAAGTTGTGACGGCGGCTTACGTGGTGCTGCCGTTTTTTGTTATTTTAAATTCAACGAAAATCTAACGAAATAGGAGGAAATTTAATGGTACTAAATTTGATATATTGTCCTTATTGCGAAATTGAGCATGTCCCGTCAAAAACAGTAGATAATCAAGGTAAGGTTGTCGGATTATTTTGCGATTGTGAAAGACTTTTGATTCGTGTAAATACTCCGTATTGGAATGGCGAAAGCATTCTTCCGCAATTAAACCGTTTCTTAAAAGCTAGTGTTCACTTGAATGCGCTAAAGAAAATGGATAATGACACCATACGCCGTCTTTCGAAAAAGATGGCTTATTTATTTTTGCAAACAAAATACGGTAAAGAACGAAAGATAAATTACGCATTTGTTGAGTATCATACCCGCGACATTATTTATAAACTGCGAGAAAGCGTGGTAAGCGCTAATGAATAATTTACGGGTTATAGACATCGAAACAGGCGAAGACAGGTCGAGCGAATACACGCTAAGACATCGCAATCAAGACGATGCTTATCGTAAATTAAAAGAAAAGCGCGGCAGACAACCGGACTTTACCGCATCAAACATGCGTAATTTGCACGAAGTGTATAACGTATTAACAACGACACAATGCGGTTATTTAATGTTGTTGCAATGCTACGTTGATTATGGCGAAGGAACAATCGTAAATAGCGATAAAACGCCAATGACAACAAGCGATATGATGAGCGTTTTACAACTAAATCGCAAACGAAGCACGTTTTATGATTTCTTGGGAGCGTGCGTTGAACACGGTATTATTATCGAAAATAACGATACTTATGCGGTAAATCCTCGTTACCATTTCCGTGGCGCTTTCGCAGATCAATACGTTGTGAAGTCGTACACTACGAAAATAAAACGAGTTTATCGCGAAGTTAAAGCGACTGACATCGGATTGATTTATCGCATGTTACCGTTTGTTCATTACGAAACGAACGCTCTTTGCGAGAATCCATTCGAAACGAACCCGGATAAAATACGATGGTTTACACGTAAAACATTGGCGGAAGCGATCGGAGTTTCGCCGAGCGAAATTAGTCGTAGATTACCGAAAATGACGTTTGACGGCGAATATGTAATAGCGCAAGTAATCGTAGGCGGCAAGCGTGTTTATATGTTTAATCCGTGGGTATTTTATCGCAAGAATAGCGAACCTGATAAAACGCTACAAGCGGTATTTAACGTTAAGCCGAAATAAAACGTGCTGACGCACGTGCAGGCGTCCAAGCTAACGCTTGGCCACCTGCTATCAAAATATCATTGTCGCAGAATCAAAAGAAGTAATTATGTATGTCCTGTTCGCTGATTGCGGAACGAAGCGAACGTATGTGAGCGAAGTGACGCACTTTGTCGAAAGACAAAGATGACAAAGATTAAGAAATAATTTTGCCTCAAAAATCGCTGTATCCCTTGCGGCTGTAAGGCTGAACACTATTTTTGGGTGTCCGAATAAGCGCACACTTTTTGGCGATTTGTCCGAATAAGCGCACACTTTTTTCCGTGCCGATGTAACACGCGGATAGTTTAAAAACGGCTGATTACGATTTTACGGAGGTGAAACGATATGACTAAACGCAAATTAAACGAAAAGCAAATTGCTGCAATCGAGTTCTTGGCGTTGCCAAAACGAGGTGGTTTGACGTATGCACAGATTGCGGAAAAGGTAGGCGTTGATGAACGTACTTTATATCGTTGGAAAAATGATGATTTCTTTAACGAACAACTAAAACGGAAGATTATCGCAAATACAATCGATAGATTACCGGAAGTTATGGATTCGGTACCGGATCATATTATTAAAGATGGTAACGCTGCGATGTTGCGTACATTGTTGCAAGCGCACGGATTGTTAACTGACAAGGTTGAAGTTGAAAATAAAAGCGAAAAAACAACGGATACGGACGCTATTAAAGCGGAGATTGAGCGTATTAAACGCTCTAGAGGAAATATAGGCTGACATGGTCGTTTTTCGTAAGTAAGTATATAAGAAGGATTTCGTGGAAACTGCGTCATGTTTTGTCGTAAAAGAACGTGTTTTATGGGGCGAAGGCGTCTGGCGCGTGGCAGTCCGAACATTTTCGCGAACCGCCTTCCGTTTATGCACGATTTTATACATTCTTAGCGTACTTCCAACGAATGGAAAACGTTGTAACCATGCGGCATCTAGCGTTGCATAAACGATGTGCGTAATGTATTGTTCGCTAATCAGTTGTTAACGTTGGTATATCGCGGTTTGTAACGAGTGATTAACGTTACAGAATTTAATTGTGTTACATTCGGTATGCAATAGGGTGTATATCATATGCGGTCAAAAAAAAAAAAAAAACCGGGGGGCGGTATTCGAAATCTACCGTCCGCGCCTTGTCCGATTTTCATCCGCGAAATTAAAAATCACTTTGACTTTAGTGTAATAAATCGTAAACAGAACGAGGCTGCTGACGTTTATTCAGCGGTCTTTTTGTGTTTACGACATTTAAGTGACGGCCCAGCCTGCGATTAGCTACCGCGGGTAACGTGATCCTACCGCACATGGGCCGTCAAATTTAACAAACGGTAGGAAAACGAAAGGTAGGCGATATGACTAGAAATAGAGGTGCTTGGAAATACCCAGATAAACGATCAATAATTACGGAAATTTGGCGAAGGTATTACGAAGGTTTGCCGTTAAATTATAACGCAATACACGCAGAGGACGATTCGTTAAGAAGGCGGTGTACTGCGTTATTTGGAGGTTATAGAAACGCTGTTGAGGCTGCGGGTTTTTCGTATGATTCTGTGAGAGTTGATACCGATATGGCTTCATACTACGGTATGATTTTCGAGAATTTAGTAGGCGAAATATTAACGGAACTTCGAATCGACTTCGAGCAATACGCACATAGTAAATATAATCCGGACTTTGTAATCAGCCATAACCGATGGATTGACGCAAAGCTATCGGAGTGGACAATAACTAATCGCGATTGTGAAACGATAGAAAAATACGAACCGTGTTGTAGACGTTTGACCATAGTGTACTTACGTGGGAGAGATTACGATAGAATGATTACAAATAAGACCAGGTTAATGCATGTTAATCGTTTAGTAAAGCAATTGCCACGTTATAAACGCGGTTATTTTTATACGAAGTTTAGCGAGATAGAACGTGGATTAAACGAAACAGAAACGAAAACCGCCTAACGCAAAGCTAGGCGGTTCAAATGATTACAACGACATCTCGAGGTAAACGTCGGCAACTTTTTCCGCAGTAATGCCGATATATCGAAGCGTCACGGACTGGCTCGAGTGGTTAAACAGTTGCATCAGAGTTTCGATCGGGGTTCCGTTTTTATACGCAAAATACCCGAATGTTTTGCGAAGGCTATGCGCACCAATCGCGCCCACGCGGTCGAGTACACCAGCGCGTTTCGCAGCATCATTTAAAATACGGTGAACTTGTACTCGAGTAATTGGCCTACTGCCTTTGCGACTTGGAAACAACCAATCATCGTCGGTTGCGTTTTCAGACACGAGTTCTCGAACGGCTTTCTTAACTGCACTGTTAAAATGTAGTCGTTTAGGTTTTGACGTTTTCTTTTCGCGAATATCAATAAAGTCACGGTTACGAACATCGCCAACTTTGAGTGTCAACAAGTCACTAATTCGTAAACCAGTGTTAATACCGATTGTAAACAACAGCAGATCGCGGCCATGTAATGCTTTTTTCATTCGGTTAATATCGCGTTTGTCGCGGATTGGGTAAACTTCGTTCATAAACGTAACCTCCGTTTGGTTGTGTTACATTCAATATAAACGATTTTTAAACGAAAATCAAGCGAAAGGAGGCGGTAATCTTGGCGTGGGTTGACGGGCGATGGCTCGACAAAAAAGAGCGTGACGATTTGTTCGCGGTGTACGATGAATATTTCTTTGACGTTATTATTCCCGAGTATGGCGAAGATTTTGACGCATGGCCTGAAGAAGCGCAAGAATGGTGGCCGGTTTACCGAAAGATTGAACGTGTTCGTCGTTGCGAAGGTAATTTACTCGAATTTTCGCTTGAATATTTTAGCGAAGCGCGCAACCCTGGAAACAACGGTAACTGGGACGGTTTCGACTTAACTGACGTATCACAAGCTCCCGAGTTTCATCGTGAAATAACCGAAATCATGAATGTCGTTTCAACGGAACATATTAACGCCAAGATTGCCGTTGCTGCGCCACGTGGTCACGCGAAATCAACGTACTTATCGAAGGCGTTCCCAACACACGAAATCGTTTATCGGTTGCGTAAATACGTGCTAATGATTTCGGAAACACCGAAAGTAGCGTTAGCTAACCTCGATTGGATTCGTAATCAGTTAAAATACAACGAAAAATTACGTGAAGATTTTGGTCCGTTATTAAGTCCAAAGGATCAAGCAAATATTCGCGATAACAACGAAGGTTTTATCGCGTGGATTGAACGCGAAAACGGAATTAAGGAACACGTTGCGTTACTCGAATCGGCGTCAACTGGTGGAGCGATTCGTGGACGTAACTGGAACGGTTATCGGCCTGATTTAATCATTCTTGACGACCTAGAGGATGCAAGACCTGGCGGTAATGCAAGTACACCCGAGCAACGTGAAGCCTTACGCGATTGGTTTCGTCAATCGGTCATTCCGTTAGGCGATCCGAAAGGAAAACGTACTGCGTTCGTTTACATGGGAACAACGGTACACGCAGATTCACTGTTAATGAACGTTTTATATAAGCGTTCGGACTTCACTTCGCGTGTTTACCGCGCTGTAATTGAATGGCCTGAACGGATGGATTTGTGGGAACAATGTCGTTTAATTTATCAAAATCACGATGATCCGAATAGAGGCGAAAATGCACGCAAGTTTTTCGAAGAACACGAAGAAGAAATGTTGCGTGGCAGTAAAGTGTTATGGCCGGACGGTCAGCCGTTGTGGAAGTTAATGACATGGAAATGGGATAACGGATCAAAAGCGTTCAACACCGAGTATATGAATAATCCAATCGACCCTGATTCAATGATTTTTAATCCGGAAACTTTTACTTATTGGGACGATTCTATTTCGGAGATACCGTTAGATCATGCGAATTACACATATTCAATTGGTATAGACTTCGCGCTTGGGAAGGAACGCGGTGACTACTCGGCAATTGTAACAGTCGCGAAAAACAAGCATACGGGTGTATATTACGTTGTTGATAGTTTTGGTCAACGTGTTAAGCCGAACGAGTTCATCGAAATAATTATTGAAAAGGTATTGCATTACCAACCTGACATAATAGCGGCGGAAGCACAAGCTGCACAGGAGTTCTTCGTAGACCAACTTTCCAACGCGTTAGTCAGTCGAGGCTATCCGGCGTTCACTCGCGTTAAGAAAGTTAAACATAGAACACGTAAAGAATTACGTATTGAAGCAATGTCACCGTTAATCGAAAAAGGTGAGATTCAATTTTCACGAAAACACGCGTTGTTGCTTGAGCAATTCGAGCAGTATGGAACTAACGCACATGATGACGTCATCGACGCTTTGGAAATGGCGTTATCCGCGTGTAAACAAAAGGAAAGCAAAATCATTACCTTAACGAAAAGATTTCGATAAACAGACGAAAGGAGGGCGTTAGTCACGTGAATATAATAAACGAAACAATGCCGTGGTTGCGGCCTGACCAAGAGTGGATTGGCGTTGACGAAATGGAGCGAATTGCTCGCGTTATTCGGTTATACGAGCGTTACGAAGGTCAGCAAGTTTGGCGCGACTACAAAAAACCAGACGACTTGGACTACGACCCGACGCTTTTAACGATAAACTTTGACCGATTATTAATTGACACAATGGCGGCGTGGGAATTCGAAATGGAGCCGAAATGGGAAGTCGAGCCTGACGTAATTGACGACCCAATCGACATGGTTTCGGAAGGGTACGAGCCGAGCGCAGAACAGGACGCCGAGAACAGACGGGCAGCTGCGAAAGAGCAGTTAATTAATTGGGTTCACAAAGATAACCGTACACACGAAAAATTGCTCGAGGCGGCAAAAGACCGAAAAATTGCCGGTACTGTTTGGGCGAAAATTGTTTACGACAAGCGTACAGGCAAGTTTCGCGTTGTGTTTCGGCCTGATTTCGAGGTAATCGCACGATACAACCACGAGGACGAAGAATTGCTCGAGGAAGTGCATTTCATCCATTACCTCGATAACGATTCACGCAAAATGTGGAAACAATCGTTCGTTCTCGAGTGGGACGAGGACAAAGGCGATTATGAATGTTATCTCACGGAAGCAGTTTACGAAATTGACGAAAATAACGATATTTGGCTCGATGATATGCGTATTAACCGTTCTAAAATGGGGCTTAACTTTATTCCGGTTGTTGAAATTCCGAACGAGCGCCTAACCGGTATGAATCGAGGTTATTCGGAAATCGAGAAATGGGCGGAAATCGCGGACGAAATAAATAAAAAACTATCGGACTACTCTGACGCAATTCGTTTCGAAATGTTCGCGATAACGTTGCTTATGAACGTCGATAACGACAAGGGCTTACAGGTTGCGCCCGGCGCGATGTGGAACTTACAAGGTGCTGGCGGTTTGCTTGAAGGCGAGCGACCTGACGCGAAAAAACTCGAATCAAATTTCAAGTTTAAGGAAGCGACGGAAGCTTATCTTGACCGTTTATACGCGAACCTTCACAAAATCGCGGAAGTGCCGAGCGTGAATACAGCCGAAATGAACGTTGGCGGTATTAACGACATGGCGGTTAAGTTGTTGTTTAGTTCGATTATTTCGAAAACACAGCGGTCATGGGTTGTGTGGAAGTCGCGATTACAATTAATCAACGAATATATTTTGCGTTATATGAAAGCGCGTCGTGACGACCCAAAATTCGCATATGATCGTGAATTAGTAGATTTAATTGACGACAATTACGACAACACGGTTCATTTCCGTTTACCGTTGCCGGAAGATCAGGCGGAATTAATTAACCGATTAACAACGGAAATGGCGAGCGATTTAGAATCTATTAAAGGCGCATTAGCGCGTAAAGGCGTTGAGAATCCAGAAGCGAAACTGATGGAAATTCTCGCAGAACGTAAGCTAATTCGTAAGGAAAGCGACCCATACTCGGGCGCTGACGAATTATTGTCCGAACGTTAAGACGTTAAACTAAACGGTTAACGAAATTAACAGCCGACGGGCTTTAAACGGGGAGGTATCGTAAATGAGCGAGGAAATTAAGAACGAAAATGTCGAAAATGAAACACAACACGAGGAAAAAACGCAACATGAAGAAGAAAAAGAACAACAAGACGAAACTTTCGTTCCACAATCGAAAGTAGATGAAATCGTGAAAAAACGCCTTGAGCGCGAGCGTAAAAAGTACGCTGATTATGACGAGTTGAAAGCGAAATTAGCTGAATTCGAAAAAGCCGAAGAAGAACGTAAAAAATCGGAAATGAGCGAACTTGAACGTCTACAAGCTGAACTTGCGGAACTCCAAAAGAAGGCGCAAGAGGCGGAAGAAGTGAAAAACAAAACGCTTGAAAGCGCAAATCAACGCCTAATCAAAGCGGAATTTAAAGTGTTCGCTAAAGAGCTAGGCGTTCGTAAAGAAGCGATCGATGACGCGTTTGTGTTAGCGGATTTGTCTACGGTTGAAGTAGACGAAGATGGTAATGTTAAAGGTGTAAAAGAAGCGATAGAAACGTTGAAAAAAGCAAAGCCTTATTTATTTGGCGGTAATGAGTATGCAGACCCTACGCCAGGTCAACATGAGGCTAAACGCGAAGGTACGCAAGAGCAAGCGAAACGTAAATTACAAGAATTAGCGGAAAAAGCGAAGAGAAGCGGTAAGATCGAAGATAAAATTGCTTACGCACAACTGAAAAAGGAACTCGGATTATAAGAATAGGCGCCGATTAAGGGCGTCCTTTTAATTTTCAAAAAACATTTTTAAGGGGGAAATTTTTCATGGCTAAAATTTATGACGCTAGTTTAGTAGGTAAAAAAGAATCTGTTGTTGATGAGATTTTATTACTTAATCCACACCAAACACCTCTAATTAATTTGCTTGGATTTTCTAATCCAGTAACACAAGTCGAGCACGTATGGTTTGAAGATGAAATGATTAGTTATGAATCTACAGTCAACGGCGCTAAATTAGCGACAGATACAACAATCACTGTTGCTAACGCTGAACCTTTCCGCGCTAACCAAGTAATCAAAATCGGCGAAGAGTTGTTGCTAGTAACAGCTGTTTCAGGAAACGATTTAACGGTAACTCGTGGATATGCCGGAACTACTGCGGCTGCAATCGCTGACGGCGCAAAAGTAGAAGTTCAGTTTGTCGAAGGGGTTGAGGGCGCAGACGCTCGCGCTGCACGTTATAAAGCACGCGTTCGTAAATCGAACTTAACACAAATTTTTGACGACACAATCGAAATTTCCGGAACTGCCCAATCCGTAACCCAATACGGAATCTCCAATATTTACGAATACGAAAAACAAAAGAAACAATTAGAACTCGCTCTTCAACTTGAAAAAGCGTTAATCAACGGTGTTAAATACGAAAGCGGTCAAATTCGTCAAATGAGCGGTATTCGTTCTTTCATTCAAACTAACGTAACTGACGCTAGTGGAGCAGCTTTAACTGACGTTATGATTAATGACGCTGCACAAAAAATTTACGAAAAAGGCGGTTTTGCTGGCGGAGGTAATTATGTAATCATGGTTCCGGCAAAACAAAAACGCGCTATTTCTAATTTCAACAGTTCTGAAATTCGTTTAGAGCGTCAAGACAATGGTCGCGGTTCTGTAGCCGATTATTTCGTATCTGATTTCGGGCAATTCGAAATCGTACTTAACAACAACTTAGGCGCAGACGAGTTGTATATCGTAGACACTAATCGCATGGCAATTCGTCCATTACAAGAACGCGCGTTCTTCCACAAATATCTTGGCGACAAAGGCGACTATGTAACTGGAACAGTTGTCGGCGAATATACGCTTGAATTTGTTCAAGAAAAAGCACACGCTCGTTTGAAAAACCTCGGTTAATGAAGGAGTGGTATCGTGGCAACATTTGAATCAAAATACGCTGAACTAACATTTTATGTCGACGGAAAACCTCGTTCTTTCCGCGACGGTGTTTATAAAACCGAAGATAAAGCGGAGATTGAAGTTCTTGAAAAATTAGCGGACGTAATATGCGTTGAAGAATCGCCAAAACCGACTACAAAACGAGCAACAACAGCTAAAAAATAACGGAGGTGGCGCTAATTGGCTATATCTGACCGACTACAAAAACGATTCCGCAATGTGCCGGGCGTCACTTCGGCGGATATAGCCGATTGGATTGCCGAAGCACAGACGGAATCAGACCTTAAAGAAGGCGAAAATTCGAACGATGATAACGCTATTTTGTATTTAGCGTTTTCAATCGGTTGTCGGGTAATTGCGACGGACGCAGCACGGTATTTCAAGTACACAGATGGTGAAGAAAGCGTTGATAAGTCGGACATTTACGAGAAATATTTGCGACTTTCCATCGACGCATATCGCCAATACCGTTATTACCGTGACGGAGGCGGTTCGCGAACAATAGCGCCGAAAAGAGTTGACGGCCGATGAGTAATCAAACCGAACTAAACGAATTATTTCGCCGTATTGCCGCCGAACATGATAAATTCACCGAAAAGCAAGTCGCATTTGCCATACAGGAAATCAACCGTATTCGCAGCGACATTACCGACTTGTTAGCCGGTTTTGCCGAAAGCGACGGCACAATCAAACGACAACGTCTTATGCGATTATTGCGCGAACTAGACATGATTGAGCGACAATTACGCCAATACGGAACGGTAGCACTAAACGACATAATCGAAGAATCAGCTGGTTTCGCAATCGAGCAATCAAACAGTGCAACGGAAGCGGTTATAGGTGTCGCGCTGATTTCGTCTGGCGTCGCACAAATAAATCGTAATGTCGTCGAAGCCGTGACATCACGAGTTGCCGAAGACGGTTTAAAATTGTCCGATCGTATTTGGAACGTGTCAGGCGAAATTCGCGACGCTATTGCAACGCAATTACGGGCGGACATTATTCGCGGCGAATCGATTAGTACGATGGTACGGAATATCCGTCAAATTGTCGATAATCAAACGTGGATGATTAGACGCTTAGTCATAACCGAAGCCAACACGGCGTACCGCATCGCCAACGCCATGAGTATTGAGCGAAGCGAAGTTGCGGACTGGGTGCGTATTGTTGAAAATGGAAGCCGTCACCCTCGACATCAGCAACACCGTTGCTATGAGTTAGCACGCGAAGATCGATACGGTCAAGGACGCGGAATTTACAAGCCGACTGATGCCGAAATTTACTCGCCACACCCGCAGTGCTCAGCGTTCATTGTTCCGGTTCTAAAAGACGAATATTTGTAGGAGGTGATTACGTTGCTAACCGAATCTGATTTAGCATGGATGAAGGCGAATCGTGCGGAACTGGTCGCGAATCGCACGTCAACAATCATCGTAAAATACAAGGACGTCACCGAACGCGACCCGTTCACCGGCGAGCCTATTGGAGAAACGGAAGTCAGTCGAACGGTACAAAGCGTAGTCACTGAGATTTCGTCGGCAACCGGAGCGGGCGCTGATCGACGATTGAAAAACGGAATAAAAGTCGAAGACGGCGACATTTGGCTTTCGATTACGATCGATGACGTTGCCGACATTGTCGATAAAATTGAGCGCATTGAATATGACGGCAAGCAGTACGAGATTCTCGCTATCGACAAAAAAGGTATCGGCGAAATCAATCGTATTGAAGTGTTAGGGCGGGTGATTTCGTAATGGCACGAAGAATGAACGTTCAAGTTTTCGGAATTGATGACGTGCTAAAGCGATTCATTGAAACGGGCGGAGAGCCTGCGAAACGTGATCTCGAAAAAATAACGGAAACTTACGCTCGGAAAATGGCGAGCGAATCCGCAGAAATGGCGCCGGTTGATACTGGCGCATTAAAAAATTCACTTGCGTCGTCGCCGCAAAAATCAGAAGGCGAAGAAATTGCGTGGGAATGGGGCTCAAACTTGCCGTATGCAACACGACAAGAATACGAGCATAAATCGAAAAAAGGATTCGTGCGTAAAGCGATTTGGAATAATCGAACGAAATACCGCGAAGCAATACGCAATCGAATAACGAAAGGGTGACGAACATGCAATACGACATTCAAGCGTCAATTTTACGTCACCTAGAACAGAAAACAGGTTTACGCGTGATTTGGGTTTATGACGGTGTGACGTTTCCGGACGATACGCAAAAACCATATATCACAATCGAACAAATGCAAGACGATATAACCATACTTGCGAAACAACGCGAAGCAGTCGAAATGATTTATCGATTTCAAATCGGGCTATTCGCAAAAACAGCCGCAGAACGGGCGAAATTACAAGAAAATATACGTAAAATTTTTCTTTATGACGATTTTGCGTTGCTTGATACGAGCCAGCCGGGATTTCCATCGGTTGGCTTTTTTAATTGTACCGTTGAGCGCATCGTTCCTATGCCGGTAGATGACATTACGGAAAAATCGCAATATCACCGTGTGTATTTTGACGTATTTGTTCAAAACATCGAAACAAAAACGAAGGAGTGACGAATAAATGCCGATTTTAAAAGGTGAAAAAATTGTTTATGCAGTCCGTTTTACCGATGAACTATCTCAACAACAAATTTTGCGCGTTCTTTATCAAACAACGGGCGGTCGTTCGTATGAAGCTGACGAAATTGAAGTAAATACGAAGGACATTGACGGTGTTGATTACGGGGCAGTAACGGAATCTATTTCGTTTGAGGGAATAATGGCAACAGACGATCCTGCAATTGAACATTTAAAAGATTGCATAAAAACCAAAAAGTTAGCAGAAATTCTCGAAATTAACACTGATACAAAAGAAGCGGAAGTCGGTAAATACATGATTTCTTCATTAGAATTCGAATATCCTGACGAAGATAACGCGACATATTCATTTGAAGCGACACTTGTCGGAAGTACGACGAATGAGACATTGACGGAAGTTCCAGCAGGCGCAACATCTATCGATTAATTAACGGCGGGCAATCGCCCGTCTTTTCTTTTACTAAAATAACGGAGGTAATAGTGTATGGCACGTTTTGAAATAAATGGAAAAGAATACGAATTGAAACTAACGTTTGAAAGCGTTAAATATTTAAACGGCTTATTTGACGGCGGTTCGTTTGAAGTTATCGGAAAAGCGATTATGGGCGACCTCAACACTTTCCCACACGTCATACATGCCGCATTGTTCCACACTGGCGAAAATTTCGCGTTGAAAGACGTTGAAAAAGCGATTGACGAAGCAATTCAAAACGAAAAACTCGATCTCGACGGAATTGTTAAATTGTCTAACGAAATTGTTACGAATAGTTTTTTCTACAAGAAGACGGTCGACAAACTGCTGAAAGAGAACAAAGAAGCGAAGAAAGCGATGGAACAACTTCTGAAATAAGAGACGAATACGAACAGGCGATATTTAACGGTTGGCGTTATTTATCGCTAAGACCACACGAAGTAAAATCGCTAACACCGCGCGAATTTGAGATTCTTATGCGAGCGGAAAATGAACGACGATACGACGATTATGAGCGTATGGCAATTCAGGCGCTTATGATCGAAAAAGCACACCGGGAAAAACGGCCGAAAATAACGGATTTGTTCAAGCGGCCTAACGAACAAACTCACGACAAAAAGACAATAAATGAACGGCGAAAAGAAGTTGATGAAATCAACGCATGGCTTTCGACGTTGACAACAGAACGGAGGGGGTGACGGCTTGGAAGAAAATATTCTCGTACGAGTTGGTGCGGATATATCGAATTTATCGCGTGGAATGAGCGAAGGAGCAAAAAGCGTACAAAATTTCGGACAGTCAGTACAAAGAATTGAGCGCATGGCAAGTGGAATGTCGTCTGTCGGCGCGACAATTGGCGCAACGTTTGGCGCTGTTTCGGCAGCAACAACTACAGCGTTGGCTGGCATGGTAAAGACGACGGTTGATTTTGACACAGCGTTAAGAAGAGCCGGCGCAATTGCCGGAGCAACATCGGGCGAACTGGAAGAAATGCGTGCGGCAGCGTTGGATTTGGGCGCAACTACAACGAAAAGTGCAAGCGAAGTAGCGAATGCTATGACGGAAATGGCTGCGAAAGGATATGACGCCAATCAAATAATTGCCGCCATGCCGGGAATAATTGCGGCAGCAGAAGCTTCTGGCGAGGACTTGGCGCTAACGGCTGATACTGTTTCATCGGCACTCAACGCATTCGGACTTGAGGCGAGTGAAGCGACAAGAGTCGCTGATATACTTGCGGAAACGGCTAATAAATCAGCGGCAGGTATACAAGACATGCAGTACAAACGGTGCTGGGTTGCGGGGAAACTCGCAGCATAAAGCAGGGCGTGAATTCGGTAGAGGCTAAACGTCACACATTTTCGGAGGTGCAAAAACTGCGTAGAAAAACGCACGAAGAATTTCTCGACCAACTTAAACAAGTTAAAGGAGAAGAATTTGAAGTTTTATCAAAATACGTAAACGACAAAACAAAGATTAAAATTCGACACAAAATTTGTGGGACGGTATTTTATCCTACTCCTAATAATTTGATAAGAAAAAGTGGATGTCCTATTTGTGCTAGAAAGTCGTACGGCAAACACAAAACACACACTCCGGAAGAATTCAAAGAAATGTTCTATAGTGTATTCCCTAAAGATTACGAACTGATTTCTGATTACAAATTGAGTACTGAAAAGGTGATAGTGAAGCATTTAGTTTGTGGAAATATATATAAAGTCTTACCAGGCAACCTAATTCATAAAAGAAGTGGTTGTCCTTTTTGTTTGCCTATTTCAAAAGGAGAGTTAATGGTCGAGAGATTATTAAAGAGTAAAGGCGTAAGTTTCAAACAACAATATTCGTTCGAAGATTGCGTTTATAAAACTAAATTAAAGTTTGATTTTGCTATTTTCGATAAAAATAACAATTTAAAAGGTTTAATTGAGTATGATGGCGAACAGCACTTCAAACCTAAAGAACGATTTGGAGGAAAAGAGGAATTTACTAAAACTAAAGAACGTGATCATGTAAAAAACGAGTATTGTAGAAACAAAAATATAAAATTGTTAAGAATTCCATATTGGAAGAAAGATAGTATGGAAGAAATTATAAATAATTTCTTAAAAATAATAATGTGTGACGCATGCTAATACCGAGCCAAGCCCGATCGGAAACGGCGGGAAGGCGTAGAGACTAGGACATGGAGCCCTAACGCATAACGGCGAGGGTGGTAAAGTCCCACGAGCGCGCCCCACCCTAACGTGTAATGGCGAGGGTGAAGATATAGTCCGAACCGGAGGCGAATTGACGCCTCGTAATGCGGCGAAAGCCCCGGAGCTACCGGATAAAGAGCCGGTAGGGTAACAAATTGATTCGTTTAAATACGCCGCACCAGTTGTTTCGTCATTAGGCGTTTCACTCGAAGAGTTAGCTGCGGCGACTGGTATAATGGCAGATGTTGGAATACGCGGCGAACAGGCGGGTACAACGCTTCGCGGCGGTTTAGTTCAGTTGTTAAAGCCGGCGGAAAAAACCGCAAAAATGATGGAATCGATGGGCATACAGGTGACGGACGCGAACGGTAAATTCATCGGCCTTGCCGGTGTAATACGCGAGTTTCAAGAATCGATGAAAGGTATGACCGACACGCAAAAACTCGCGACGCTTTCGCAAATTGTCGGAACAGAAGCGGCTAGTGGTTTCTTGGCGCTCATGAAAGCAGGACCGTCCGAAATCGAAAAAATGACGAAAGCGCTCGAAAATAGTGGCGGCGCGTCAAAAGAAGCCGCAGAACAAATGATGGGCGGAATTGGCGGCGCACTAGAAGAATTGAGCGGTGCGTTTGAAACGTTATCAATACTAATCGGTAGTCAATTAGCGCCTTATATACAAACATTCGCAACGTGGCTTAGCGGATTAATACAACGCTTTAACGAAGCTAGTCCTGCCGTTCAAAAATTTGTTGCGATTGGCTTAGCGCTAACCGCAGGTTTAACCGGACTTATTGCGGTACTTGGAGCGACCGCAGCCGGTATCGGATTTATGATAACGGGAATTATGCCGTTAATTTCGGCTATTGCGCAAGCTGGCGGGGTAACTGCGTTATTGTCAGGCGCATTAGCGTTTTTGGCGAATCCGATTACGTTAACTATCGCTGGAATAACGGCACTTGTTGCGGCTTTTGCTTTCGCTTACTCACAATTCGAAGGTTTCCGTAATGTCATTAATAGCGTTTTTTCAACTTTGTTGACATTCGTTCAGCCAGCGTTAACAGCGGTCACGACATTTATCCGCGAACAAATATCGGCGCTGTCTGAGTGGTGGCGACAAATATGGCCTGACTTGTCACTAGCGTTCATGAATATTTGGAATGGCATTGTTGCATTTATCACTCCGATTTTAAACACAATTCTTGCGCTATTTAAATTCGTGTGGCCTGCGATTGAGTATATCATCAAATCTGTATGGGAAAACATAAAAGGCGTGATTGAAGGCGCAATCGCTGTTATAACCGGCATCATTCAAGCGTTCTCTGCATTGTTTACAGGTAATTGGGACGCGCTTTGGAATGCAATAAAACAAATCGTTTCTGGCGCAATTGAATTCGTTTGGAACTTGTTCAATTTATTGCTTTACGGTCGTTTGTTAAAAGCTGGAACAGCGTTACTAAACGGGTTAAAAGCAGTTTTTTCCGCAGGATGGAACGCAATAAAAACAAATACAAGTAAAGTATTTACATCAATATGGAATTTTCTAAAAAACATATGGAATAGTACTGTTAATTTTTTAAAAAATGCCCTAAACGGTATTCGTGCAACATTTATGAACGTTTTTAACGCAGTACGTTCGTTCGTTTCAAATGTTTTTTCAAACATACGAACAATTATTTCAAACGCTGTTAAGTCGATGCGTGAATCTGTACGAATCGGACTGGACGCGATAAAAAATTTCTTCAAAAGTAAATTTGAGCAGATTAAGAACCTTCTAAAGAACGTTGATCTTAAGTCGGTAGGTAAAAACATTATTTCTGGACTAGCACGAGGAATATCGTCAATGGCAGGCGCTGTTATTAGTGCGGTTACGGACATTGCCGGAAAAATAAAAAATAAATTTCTTTCGTTTTTCAATATTCACTCGCCGTCTCGTGTCATGCGCGACGAAGTTGGACGTCATATCGGTACTGGTGTCGCAGAAGGTATTAAGCGTTCGACTAAAACGGCTGTTGCCGCAGCAAAGTCGCAATCAAAAGCGATTTCGGAAGCGATTAAAAACCTCGAAGTGAAATTCGATACGAAAAAGATTTCTGCGAGGACTTATATTAACGAGCTCGAAAAAATTCGTAAAAATTATAAATTGACCGGAGATCAAGCTAGAAAAATTAGTCGCGAAATTTTTCAGGCGAATCAATTAATCAAAAAGCAGGCGGAAGAACGGTCGAAAGTAATAAACTCTATAAACACGAAAGTAAAATCGGCTAACGATAAATTTTTAAGCAAGGTTAAATCAATTAACGATAAATTGAAAAAAGACATAGACGCCGCGAAGAAAGACTTTCAAGAAAAATTGACTAGTCTAACTGAATCAATTTACAATCAGGTTGGTCTATTTGATTCAGTCAACACAAAAAGAGTTAATCCTGCAAAATTATTACATGATTTGAAAGCCCAAAACGCTCAAATGAAGCAGTTTCAATCTGATCTTGCAAAACTACAAAAAATGGGCGTTTCTAAGGCGTTTGTTGACGAACTACGAGCGATGGGTGTGTCAGCAGCAAACGAAATTCACGCGATTGTGAATATGCCGAAAACAATGCTCAATGAATACGTTAATGCATGGCGAGATAAACACGCGTTAGCCGCAAAAGAAGCTAATATCCAAATGGCGGATGAACGAGCAGCATTAGCAAAACAAATCAAGAATATAACCGCAGCGGCGAAAGTGGAAATACAAAAAGCAAAGACGGAATGGATTGCGAACTTGAAAAAGATTGGCACTGACGTGGCAAAACTCGGTTCATTCCGAAACAGCGGTCGCGTTCTCGGACAGAGCACGGTACAAGGTTTAATCAACGGTTTAAGAAGCATGAAAGGCGAATTACAAAACACGACAAAATCGATCGCTAACGTAATCACTCAAACGATCAAGAAAACGCTTGGAATCCATTCTCCATCCCGTGTCATGATCGGACTGGCTAAATTCGTATCGTTGGGTGTCGTTAAGGGTATCGAATCTATGCGCAACAAAGTCGTCAAAACAACGGAAAAATTGTCCGAGTGGATGACGCCTGATGTACCAAGCGTATCGCTTGCTTACTCGACGCCGAACGGAGTATACGGGTCTTTATCTAGCGCAGTAAACGGAACAGTCAATGTTGATTCGCGCGACGAAATACTAGCGGCTGCAATTGATCGGTTAGAACGGTCACTTGACGGTATGACAATCGTAATGGACGGAGAACGTGTCGGTCATCTTGTTCGCGGATATGTAAACGAAGGAAATGCGGTTGATGCTACGATAAGGAGGTATTTCGGTTAATGGACGTTGAAATAACGAAACAAAACGGAAAGACATTTAAATTAAGCGACTATGACATAACCGTTCGTGATTTTGTCGTCGGATCAATCGAAATACTTCCGACATATAGCGAAATAGAAGGACGTCACGGGCGCGTTAATATGGGCGCTACTTACGGCACGCGAGCAATTAGCGTGCCTTTTTACTTTAAAGCGAATGACCTACTCGACTTTCCGTTGCTTCGCGACTTACTGTTCGAGTTGACGGTAGACACTGAACCATTTTATGTTCGCGAATTGCGGCGCGATGTTTTTCAAATCGGCGACAATAAGTATGTCGGAGGCAAACGGTATTTAGTACGGTTGGTAAATTCGTTTGATATTGAACAAACGTATAAATACGGTTTTGGTGAGTTGTCGTTTGAAACAACCGATCTACCATTCGCCGAATCCGTCGGCACAACGCAAGACATTCAAGAAAACGGAATTAACGCCGATGACGAGTTGTGGGGTTTTGGGATGGGATTAATCGACGAAGATGAAGCGTTAAAATATACGCATACTGGAACGAGTTTTCGTATTTACAACGCCGGGAATGTGCCGATTCATCCGTTCCAACAAGACTTAAAAATTACGATAAAACAAGTTGTAGACTCGACTGGTTATTTTGAGTTACGTAACCTTACAAACGGAACAGTTTTCCGTGTAAATGAATCTGTTTCAAGCGCGCAAACAATCGTTTTAGACGGCCCGAATATCACATCAAACGGTCTTAATTTTTTACGAAAAACTAACAAGGGCTTTATTGAGTTGTCGCCTGGTTGGAATGATTTTCAAATTTATGGCGCTAGTAGAGCGACTATAGAGTTTGACTTTAGATTCTATTACTTATAAATAGGAGGGATGTCAATGGCGCGAAGAGAGATCGGAACTAGATGGGATCGAGAAAACCGCAATAATATAAACGAAAATTTCAAAGAATTATATAATGTGCAAAACAGGGCGATTGAAGAAGCGACGCAAGCAGTTATTGACAGCGCAAAGTTGATATGGCTTGAGCCAGTAAACACTTTTGCAGATATTGCAACGACCTACCCCAATCCGGAAATAGGACATACTGTTTTCGTTAGAGATACCGGGAAAGTTTACCGTTTTTATGATGGGGATTGGATGGAAATACAACAAATTGATGCAGGACCGGTGAATGAAGTAGATACGAGATTGAGTGAGGAAATTGGGATTTTAGATAAACAAGACATTGATATTGCTTCAATCCCACGATATTCATATACCCCTTCTCAAACTTACGATAATCTTTTAGCACAAATGAGGGAAGAAATAAATAAAAAAACATGTGTTGTGGTGAATAGGTCATCATCATTAGCTTACTTTGAAGTGAACCATAGAATAAACCAAAGCGGCGGAGATGTAAAAATCAGAATAGAAGCAAAATATAATGGGAATTTAACAATTACGGCTAAACAGTGTGATACAGTTAATTGGTCAGGTATTAGTGCCTTTTCAGCACCAACGATGATTAGTGATGGTGTTTGGGAAAAAACAATACCGATAAGTTCAATCACGAAACCTTTCGTTGGATTTGGTATTCAAATATCAGCATCAGAACCGTCTACAACATTTGCTATCATCAGCAAAATTTCTATGATTCAAGATGGCGTTGAATTGGTAAATAATGATATTTTTAGACTTTTAGATGGAGCGAGTGGCATGGTTACAGCAGGACAGATTAATGCAAATTATGGGTATAGATATTATTTAGACCCAAATGTCGGCAATAAAGTTTCCGCACCAAGAGTCGTCTATGTGCGACCGAATGGATTAAATAGTGGACTAGGAAAAACTTATGAAGAAAGTATTTCGTGGGAATATTTCGCAGACACGTTTTATCCTGCATATAAAGGAATCACAGATTATGTGATTCTTGATAGTGGTACGTATAGAATTTCAAACAGAAAAGAATTGTTAAAAATTGACACAGCGGAAAAAATGACATTTATTTGTCCTAGTGGGAAAGCAATATTTGATTGTGGAGAAGAAAAACCAACTAGCAGTTGGACATATATAATCGGAACTGACTTTGTAAGTGTGACATATAATCCTATAAATCATTGGAATACTGATGTAAAAAATGGCACAGTTGATCCCATCATTACCTTCCTTGAAACTGGTACAAGAACAAGAACAAAACTCACGAAAGTAAATTCGGTAGAGGAATGTCAAAACACAGATGGTAGCTACTATTATGATTTTGCGAATAAAAAGTTTTATATAAATTGGAAAGCAAACGAGTCATACTATATAAGTATTCCTGAAATACAAACAGGATTTAGGGTTGAAGATGGAGACGCTGTTATAACCTTTGTAAACATAGAAGTAAAAGCTGCTGAAATGTATGCATACCTCATAAACCCAGCATCATATAGGAAAGGGAAAATATCATTTTATAACTGTGTAGGTGCTTCAAGTGGAATAAGTGATGATTTTCATATTCAAAATATGGACACGGACTTGATTAATTGTAGAAGTACCATGAGTGGAAATGACGGTTTTAACTTCCACTATGAAGGTGTTTCAAATCTAGTTAATTGCGAAGCATGGGGAGCTTATAATGACGGTATGTCACATCATGAAAACTGTAAAGGATTTGTATGGAATTACAGAGCCTTACACAACGGAACAAGCGCATCTACACCGGCTATGGGGGCTTTTGTATATCATGAGAACTGTTATTCAGAAGATAATGGTTTTGATAATCCACGACCATATAGTGGTGGATATGCTTTGTTAGGTGGTTATAACCATGATAAAACAACTGCTATCTATATTAATTGTAAATCGGTTAATGATGAGCGAGGGTTTGCTGGAACTATTCTGAATGATGGCGGAGGGAATAAAGGAGTAATAATAACTCATAATTGTGAGGTTGTTAATCCAGTTAATAGTGCTTATGTTACTGAAAACGGAGCAGAAATTAAAGCTATTTATGCAAAAGGAGATAGAACGATAAGCGGAAATAACATTAATTTTGTTGCATGATAAAATGACGCGTTTAACTGTGGTGTAAGTAATAATTGATTTTACCTTTAAAGAAGGTGATAACACTTGCTCTATGTCCGGGACTTAGAAGGAAACGAATACCCAGCGCAAGCAACGTCAACAAAAGATTTAGAATTAAACGGCAACCAATCGCTTTCGGCAACGTTCATTTCAAACAAAGTAAATGATCTTTTTATCGACAATATCGACCGCATGTGGGAAGTCGTTGACCACGACGGAGTTACTCATAAAATCATATACGCAAAAAAGCAAGGAAAAGGGAATCGTCTGACAGTCGAAGTCAAGGCGATTCCTTTATTTTTCGACAAATTCGATACAATGCGTATTTACACGGAATATAACGAACACATGACGGCATATGAGTTTTTCTCGCTTGTTTTCGCCAACACCGGCTTTGATTTTGTTCTTGTCGATTCTTTTGAAGCTGTAGACTGGGAGGGTCTAGGTGGCGGAGAAACACGTTTATCAGCTTTTAAAAAAGGTCTTGAACGCTATAAATGCGAGTTTCGTATTGTCGGAAATACCGTCTATTTGGAATCACAAATCGGTCGCGACACGGGTTTTATGTACCGACACCGCCTGAACGCTTCAAATATCGTACAGGAAAACGATGCAAGCGAGTTTTACACGTATGCAAAAGGGTACGGCGACTATTCTGACGAAGACGGTTGGCAGTGGGCAAATTTGGTTCGTGAGTATACGTCTCCACTTGCGCAAATTCCCGGAATCGGCATCCGTGAAGCACCGCCGATTATGGACGGTCGCATTACGCAAGCCGAGACGATGGACGAACGACTTAAAACGCTTGTTGATGAATCGTTGAAAATTAGCGTTTCCGCCGATATTCACGACTTAAGACGGCAGGGTTATGCGTTGGCGCAGCCGGAATTGGGTGATCGCGTTTTCTTAATTGATGAACGAATTGGTCTTGACACGGAAGTTCGTGTCGTTCAAATTTCGATCACAAAGGATTGGCAAGGCAACGTCATTGACTTAAAACTAACGTTCGGCACGCCGTCTATTACTAAACGTTATCAATCGAACATACAGACGGCAGTTGAACGTGTAAACGAAATTATGGACGGTCGTACAAAGATACCGTTTTCCGTACTTGATAATGCGGTCATTCAGGCGACAAAAGAACTTCAAGGTGTAATGAGCGAATTGAAAGTGCCGCCAAATGGCGGACTTATGGCGGTTGATAAAAATGACCCGAATAAAATTGTCGTGTTTAACGCAGCCGGAATCGGTATCTCTGACGATGGTGGACAGACGTTCCGCACAGCAATGACTGGTTCTGGAATCGTTGCGGACGTAATCACCGCCGGAACATTGCGAGGAATTACGATAATATCGGATGACGGACAAGGAAATTCCGTAACGATTGAATCCGGGTCTTTGGTTAGCAAAATTAACAATCGAGACATGGTTAAAATTTATGATTATGAGATTTATTTTTATGACCCGGGCCATGATGATGCATCTCCCGACTACGGAATAGTCGCAACGTTAAGTTCGTCTTGGAAAACTGATAATCCTAATACAAGAGGATTCGGTATTGTTGGATACAAGGATTACTTTTATGTAGGGGTTGCGGAAAGCGATACAAACGCTAAGCATTTTTTTGAAATCAACTTTTCTGAGTCTAAAACTTATTTGTACGGAGAAGGTCGTGACGAGAAAACAATCGGAAGTCTTGATTTACAGTCTGTCAGATCGGGGGCATACAATTATCAAACGTCTAAAATTTCAATAGTAAATAATTATTATAACAGCACTTACTGGGGTGGCGTTTTCGTTTATACAGGTCGAGGCACAGAATCTCCAGGAGGGGAGAATAAACGTTTCGGCTTTGAAGTTTGGCAATATGACGGTAGTGGCGGTTTAAATCAACATCTTATAATAGACAAAGGAAGTAATGGGAAATCTTACGCAGGTATTTATACTGATGAAGCGTGGCTTCCTAGCCAATCATACCTAAAATATAGGGACGGATATTATTATAATGCACTAGGCATCGGTATTGATTCTGATGTTATCAATAGAAGAGGTTCACTAAACGGAAACGCTTTGTTGTTTGTTGATATTTGGGATTTTAATGTTGACCCAAATGCGCGGTATCAAACTGGTCGTTATAATATGAGCAGCGCTGAAAATGTCTTTGCTGTTTTTGTACAACCAATGGGAAGTAATTCTATTTATTATAACGCGAGAGCCTATAACATCTCTAGTACAGGATTTGATGTATATGTCGCGAAAAACGACGCTTCTGATACGCCGAGCGCAACGCAAATTCAACTACAACTTATTATTATTTACGAGCCAAAATCATAGGAGGTAGATGTTGTGAACGTAAAAGAACAAAAACCTATTTCAATCGTCTTGGACGAAGAAAAACAACATAAACAATCGGAAGCGCCAAAAAATTAAAATAATATTGAGAAAGAGGGATGAGGTTGGAAAAAGCGAAGCATAACGCCGAATATATCATCTTTTCGTTTCAAAACCAATTAGCAGAAGCAAGTATGAAAATTGCGGAAAGGGATTCGAAAATTACTGAATTATTTCAAGAAAACGAACAGATGAAGAAAGATTTGCAGGAAAGAGAAAAAGAAATTGCAGAACTAAAAAAGAAAGTGGAAGAGTTAGAGAAGAAAGGAGAATAAGCGTGGAAAACATCATTAAATATGCTTCAGCCGTAATCGGAGCAGTTATCTCATTTGCGTTTGGGGGATGGCATACATTGTTAAGCATCTTACTAGCATTCGTCATACTAGATTACGTATCAGGATTCGTTGCGGCGGGGATCGAAGGAAAATTGAACAGCAGTAATGGTATGAGAGGGATCGCCAAAAAAGTGGCGGTCTTTTTTGTTGTTGCTGTGGCTCACATGATGGATGTTGCGCTCGGTTATGACGGTCATATTTTGCGTGATGCTACAATCTTTTTCTTTTTGGCAAACGAAGCGCTGTCTATACTCGAAAACGCCGGTAGAATCGGTGTTCCGATTCCGGGAGTGCTCAAAAAAGCTATCGACATTTTGAACGAAAAAAGCGAAGGAGAGGGTAAATGATGGCGAATATCGGTGTAGACATCGGGCATGGCAGCAATACATTTCCGCCGAACAAGGGAGTTTACAAAAACGGAAAAGGTTACGCTGAGCATACGTTTAATTCGAAAGTCGCCGTTTTGCTAGAACAATTTTTAAAATCAGCCGGTCATCGTGTCTACATGGCACAAAAGCCATACAGCCCGGACGTAAAACTAGCAAAAAGAACGGATTATTACAATTCGCTTGATCTCGACTTGATTATATCGATTCATGCAAACGCTGCGTCAAACCCGGAAGCGAAAGGACTATGCGCATTTTACTGGCATACAAGCGAGAAAGGAAAAAAAGCGGCTCAAATATACGCAAAATATGTAAAAGAGTACGGTTATACGCTTTACAATAACGGTTTTTACGCATCACGTCCGAATCACTGGTCAAACTTTCACATGGTTCGGGAACCGAAAGCGCCGGCTATTTTGACGGAAAACGGGTTTATGACAAATCCGGAAGAGTTTGAATTGATTTTTAAATCCGATAAATACGTGCAGGATGTGGCCGAAATCTTGGCTAAAACGGCCGTTGAGTATCTGGGTTCCGGAAAAATAAACACAAAACCAATTACACAGCCATCCACTCCTAAAAATCCGACTCAAACTGAAAAACAATCTAAGCCAGTAACGAATAATAAAACGAATCTCATAGTTGACGGGAAATGGGGGAGCGAAACTACTAGAGCGTTGCAAAAAGCGTTAGGAACGGTAGTAGACGGAGTAATCAGCAGTCAGCCGAAAAACGATGTAACAAAAGCTATTTATTCCGGCATTATTTTTGGTGATAAAGGCAGCATGGTAATTCGAGCGCTGCAGAAAAAGATTGGAGCTAAGGTTGACGGGAAATTGGGTCCGGAGACGGTGCGAAAATTACAAAAATATCTCGGTACGCCGGTTGATGGGAAAATCAGCAGACCAGAATCTTTGATGGTGAAGGAATTACAGAGAAGATTGAATGAAGGTACATTTTAATGCATAAAAAAAGCACGGTCATCAGACCGTGCTTTTTTGTTTTTTCGCCAACTCCAGCACTTCTTGTGCTGAAATCGGCTCTGTATCAAATGTTTCATGATTGACACACTGACATATGCCCAATCCGAGCAATTCGGAAGAGGCACATACCAATCTGTGTCGATAAAAGCCGCCTTCTATGCTTCCGTCGACATAATCGGAAGCAATTTCTCTTCCAAACTGATTTTCTATTTCTTGGATTATAATATAATCCACATTTTCTAATAACTCCTTTTCTTCTTTTGTGATGGAAGAAAGGAATTTCTTAGTTTCGTTTAATTCCTTCTTCCATTTTTTCATTTCATAATACTCATCTCCATCTAAGACCTGGAAAGGCTCTTTGATGTAATCGTGCTGTATATAGAACCGTTCCTCCTTTCCAAGGTTAATTTCGTTTCCGTCAATTTTTTCGTTGAACATTACTTCAACGAAAATTGGAACAGGAAGCGCATGTAAATTTGTTTCTGTCTCTAAAACTAATAAGTCATAATACACATGTCCTCGTTGGACATAGTATAAATTTTTGAATTCCTTTTGTTCGAATTTTTTAAACCAATTTTGATTCATTTTAATTCCTCCTTATTTAATTAGATAAAATTTTTCCACTCACCGATGATTTTGCCATTTTCGACTTGAGCAAAAAGGTATTCATCGGATTGGTTATCACGAACAAATCCATTCAATGCCGTTTCTATTGAAGCTTTATAAAACACTGTGTAGGGCGATTGTTTAGAATACGCAACCCCTAAAAATCGCCCGTCTGAAAATGCAGGCATCGAGAAGAAAAAACCTACATTGTTTAATGTATCAGCAACTATTTTTGCCATATCATGACGAGCATATATAGCGATATATTGACTTTCAACGAATTCGTTTCCTGGAACGTATTGTTCGGCAACACGAACGAAGCTATATTCATCTTCAATAACTGTATGTTCTCCAGGAACAAATCTCTCAAGGGTACCATGTGCAACAGTATCATATGTTCCTGCAACGTATGGGAAACCGTCATTTTCCGGAATCCCTTCAAATGCTTTTCGGTATAGAGAACCGGCAAACGAAAATACTTTCACATTGTTACCGAACTTTTCGAGAACAGCATATAAATCGGAAATTTTCCATCTTTTCATTTTTTCTCATCCTCCTCAATTTTTTTTCTTCCAAATACAGTTTCCATACCATCTCTTGATACAACCCATTGTTTTCCAAACTTCCGCACCGTCCCAGGTGGAAATTCGGAAATACGTTTGCGGATATAAGATTCGTCAATCCCCCATTCATCAGCAGCTTCTTTTGTGCTCATGAGTTCATCCGACAAGATTCTTTCAACATCCCCCAGACCATCAACGATCTGGAGAACGAATCCTTTTTCTTTTTCTATAGCTACAAATTCCTCTGTGATCTCTAAAAGTTCACCATTTTCAAAACGTATAGGTGCTGTCTCATACAAGCTGTCCGTTTCTTCATCATACCAATCTAGGAAGTTTTCCCAGATGATAATCATATGGCCTTTGTCTTCGATTTTCATTATTGTCATTTCCTCCTTTTACCGTGACTTCTTACTTTTATTATATCACGTTATCGTGACATGTAAAGACTATTTTATGATTTTTTAAAAGAAATTTGTAAAGCATCTCAAATTTCAGTAGTTTCATAACTTTCTTTAAATCGGTAAAACCACTCCACAAAGCTGAGGTATTCACCTTCATCTTCTATGCCAATCCCCTCGATCGCATCAAAGTACAGTTCATAGATGCGATCAAACGGGGCACCATCAAGAAAATCAGCGATTTCTTCTTCTAACACCGGATTCAATTCGCTGTCAACATAAGTCTTAATCCAATCCCAGTCTTTTTTGACCTGGATTTTGTCTTCATATTCACTATAGACTCTTTTTGCTTCACGCAACGTGATTAACCACGTTGCGCCACTTTTCCGGATTTCAGATCGTCTAAACTTACTGCGCCGGAGATCCCGTCGAACAGATCCTTCCGGCAGGGAAAACATTTCTTCAACTTCAGCAGGTGTGACAACGTCATAGAGGAACATTATGCAACAACTCCTTTCATTTTTGCTATTCTTCTCATCGCTTCGAAAATTTCTTCACGATAATTTCCTTTGCCACTTTGACGAACAAAGCATTTTTCATCAAAGTCGTAATATCCTTTGAAATTTACTTTTCTAGCAACAATATTTCCAAAATTGTCAACTAAAACGTTCATATCGCCTTCAATGTATAAACGATGTTTCCCATAGTTTTTCCATTCTTTCGCAGTGTAGCTTTTTAAAACAATGCTAGATCCTTTTTTCACAATAGCCCAAGCTGCTTTCAACGCTAATGCCATCCGAGCAATCCAATCACCTTCCATTTTCTTAGCCATTTTAACCGCCATTTTCATTACTTCTTTTGCTTTCATTTCTCCCATCTCCTTTTATATTACTTGATACGAATTCGTATCACTTTCTGATTTTATTATATGATACGTTTTCGTATCAGTCAACACCTTTTTTGAAATTTTTTTTTGCGAAAAAAAATAAACCGAAAAATGGTTTATTTCGCTTACAGCACGTCTGTATGCTTTTGCTTCCGTTTTCACTACGCTTGAAACAACGGCAACGGTTCGTCGTAAACGACTAAAATAGTGCGTGTTGACATGACGTGCAAGATGTGCTATTATTGAACTCGTGAATACGACCCGGTCGCACACGATTTGACATACCGTTGATTTACCGCGCGATTTTCGTTTATTTGCCGAATCGTGCGTGATTAACACGAATAGTGTGCGGTATGGATACGTATGAACAGTTGACATTACGCCGATGTGGCGGAACTGGCAGACGCGCACGACTCAAAATCGTGTTCCCTTGAGGGAGTGTGGGTTCGACTCCCACCATCGGCATCATTAGTATCCGATATCTCACGATCAAAAATCGTGGAAGCTTTAAAACGACTGCGTTTGCAGTCGTTTTTCATTTTTTGGAAAACCGGAAGAATCCGATAGAATTCGAAAAAATTTTGCACGGCTATTTTGTATGGTAGAGCTCCTCCATTGCAACGTCTACCTGCCGGGATTCTTTTTGCTCCATCTCGTCCAAAATGTGTGAATACGTCTGCAATGTTGTCACAATGTCCTTATGACCAAGATGTCGAGAAACGTATTTAATATTCACCCCTTTATATAGGAGCATTGATGCGTGAGTGTGGCGAAGGCCATAACAAGTAATTGGCTTAATCCCGATCGTACCGCCTTTGTTTTTTTGTCATGTAGACACCTCATTTTTTAGTCTATTATTACTATAATAATCTGTGTCTACTTTTAGTCTAACATTACTTGTTACCTATTCTCTTCATCATACTCCAAAAATAGGTCTTGTAAATCTCCATTAATTGGTTCATTATTATTGTTAATTGTCACTTTAAACTCAATATCCTCTTCTCCTATTGATACTACCCCATCTAACACCCCTAAAATATTAGATACAGCATCCACTTCTACTTGTTCGATTATTTTAAATAATATTTCTTTATTTTTATCTGATAGTTCTGAATAAAACATCAACGCTTCTTTCCAATAAGGGTCTGTAACTTCATTAATATCAGTATTATTGAATATATCTCGATAAAAATTACGATTTTCTTTTATAATTGACTGATGTAAAAGTTTAACAAACTCTTCTTTATTCATATATCTCATCTCCTTCTCATCTCTGGATACAATTGTTTATTTAATTCAATTAATTTTCGAAGTTGAGAATTAGGAATGTCTGGATATACTCTTCTTAACTCCATTATATCTCTTGCTAATAATTGTCTTACACTCTCAATTCCTTTTGAACTTCTCAAAACTATTCCCCTAGGACCTTTTCTTGTATGTCCAGCTTTTGGTATTAATATTGCTGGTGCATTATTTGGATCATAATTTCGAATGAATTTTTTCATAATTGCTTTTTGTCCAACATGATGTGCATCTAACCTCGGTACACCTTTTATTTCTTTATATAATCCTACATCATACTTACTAAATTTACCCGTACCCTTACCGTCCACCTCATCCCCAGTTTTGCCAATCATGTTAATCGCAGTTTCTTTTACTTCTTCCTTAGCCTTGCTCATCCATGCGCGGGACGCTGGACCAATTCCCGCCAAGGCTGGCTGCCATTGGACAGACGAAACGCTGGTAAGACGGTCATCCCATTGCTTCTTAAAATATCGCAGCGTTTTGGTAATCGGCGCTTTCACGACTTGGAGGTACGCCGCTTGAAAGACAGACATCATTTTATCATAGCGGAGAACATATTTCATTTGCGGGACCAATTTCGAAACATCCGCTGCTATCCCGGCCGCTTTCGCTCCTTTGATCCCCGCTTTTCCAGCGATTCCTGCCCCTTTGGCTGGAGGAATGACGGACAACAATAACATTCCTCCCGTAACCAGGCGGTCCCATCCGGATATCCGTTCTCCAGTAATCGGGTCGTATTCTCCAAACAACCGCTACAAGTCATACCAGCCAAGAAGCTCCAGACTGAATTCTTTTATGTTGTCGGCGAGCGTTTGGTCTGCCTGTCTGATGGACGCGGCCGTCTGATACAGCAGTTCCTCCGCTTCATTCAGCTTTTCTCCATAGCGGTCGAGCCAATGAATCAGTTCGTCTGTAAGCTCGCGGATGGCGGCGGAACCGATGCCGGGAATCTCCATGGCAAAAAGAGGGAATCTCCTGGGAAAGCAAGGTCCGCGCGCGTTGTATAGAGCATTGCTCTATATAGTTTATTCGAAGTGCTCCTTGAGGAATAAACAATCCGCTTGAACTTTTTGTTCAAGCGGATTGTTTATTTATCGATATATTAGGGAATCTTGCTTCACACACTATAACAAAATTACTTTACCGTAATACTAGGAGGATATATTGATAATATTTCAATTACATCATTAGAAGTTAAAAATACATAATGTTCTACCTCTCTTGACTCGTATATACCGCAACTTTCTTTATGAAACCATTTCAAATATTCTGAGTTTTTAACTTTAAATAAAGACCAATCACTATAAAAATCTGTACCGTAATATTGATCTAAATAATTTAGCGTTTCTAATAACGAACCTTCATCAGTATTTCTATACGATAATACTCCTTCTTTAAAATTCACTACAACTTTTTTTTCACCATTTTCATCACTAAATTCTAAAATAACACCATCTTTACCATCCAAAAGCATATCATTATAAATTGTTGAAGGTATATCATCTAGCGGTATCCATCTTTCCCATTGTTCCATAAAACTTCCTCCATATTTGTTTTCTAGTAACGAAACTTTATTCTCTTCTTGCCATCTTGAATTTCAAGTGTAGGACGGCCATCACTACTTCTCTTTCTAACAATAACTGTTCTTCCATCCTTTAAAATACCGACTTTGAGGTCAGGCGTATCCTTAGTAATTTTAGGTCCCAACGAGTGAAAGTCATTCATTGCTTCACTAAATCCACCAGATAACTCATACTGAATAGTTCTTCCTTTTGTTGCTCTTCCAGGCTTAGCAACTTTAATTAAATCATCAACTGTTTTGCCAGTACCCTTAGTGCCAAGTTCAACGCCATCGTTGCCTGCTTTACTTCCGCCTAAATTTACCCCCGTCTTCTCACTCAGATAAGCTCGAACTTTATTCTCCAATCCATTGGTGTTTTCGGGCGGAACTTTAACGTTCTCAATCCCTTCTATGGCAAATCCCATTTGCCGGTCAGGGATTGAATTTTTCAGATTGGTCAGGCTATGTCAATTGTTGGGGTGCACTGGATGAGAAATGCTTGATACAGCTGTTCTAAGTTAGACCTTGCATTACTTTGCGATATCCACTTCTTAAAAACTTTTTACATAATAAGCTTTCTTTAATATGATTTTTTGTATTTACGAATTTAAGAAATAACCGGTGCAAAGTTAAACACCACCATTATCGAAAAAAATCCCCTCATAAGTAAACAGTAAATTGATGCATATTTACTGTCTCCTTATAGGGGGATGCTGTCAAAATTCGGCTACTTTTTCCTTTTCGTTCAAATAACTGGATAATAAAAGCCTTTGCTGTCATTATATATTTTGTCTATTATTGTTTTTCATCAACAGGCGTGACGGCGTCGTGCAGATATGTTTCTAATTCTTTGCGATAACGGTTTTGCTCCTCTTCTGTCCACTCCAAGTTTTTCGCCATATATTGAATAACGGATTCCTTCCATTGGTGAACTGAATGAATTTCAAAAAATAACGATCCCGTTCTCCGGATAAAGAAGTCCTCCGGTTTTACGACCATCTCTTCTTCCAAACCATATTGAAGCTGGGCTAAAACATCAATCGGTAATTGAAACTCATTTCTTACTTTCTTTAATTCAACTGCCAGTTCAAACACCCGGTCTACATTCGTTCCATATAATCGGACCAATCTTTCCGATTGTTTTCTGCTAAATCCCAATTTTTCTCCCTGTTCAACTTTTTTAGTTACGAACGATTCAAAATTTGTTGAACCTCCGAAATCTCCTCCCGAAATCGGCAGGTTTTTCGTTCTGCAAGGGGAAAATGCTGCGTTTTCTTCCTCTTTTAATAATTTGGCAACAAGATCAACGATCGTTTCTGCCATTTTACGGTATCCTGTTAATTTTCCGCCGGCAATGGTAATAATACCTGAATCAGACGTCCAAATTTCATCTTTGCGTGATATTTCAGAAGGACTTTTTCCTTCTTCATGGATTAATGGTCTGAGCCCGGCCCAGCTTGATTCAATATCTTCCACGGTGATATGGACCGTTGGGAACATATAATTAATGGCCTTAATAAGATAATCTCGATCTTCAACAGTCATTTTAGGATGTGCAATATCCCCATCATAGAAAGTATCTGTTGTGCCAACGTAAGTTTTTCCATCACGCGGAATGGCAAACACCATTCGTCCATCAGGTGTATCAAAATAGATCGCTTGTTTTAATGGGAATCGGCTTTGGTCAAAAACAAGGTGAATTCCTTTTGACAAAATCAAATGTTTTCCTTTTAAAGAGTGATCTTTTTCCCGTAACGTATCGACCCAAGGGCCTGTTGCATTTATAATTTTCTTTGCGAACACTTGATATGATTCTCCTGTTAATTGATCAACAACTTTTACACCTACGGCTTTGCCTTGTTCATAAATAAATTCGTCTACCTTTGCATAGTTAATCGCTTTTGCACCGCATTCGACTGCCTTTTTCATAACTTCAATTGTCAAGCGGGCATCGTCAGTTCGATATTCGACATAATATCCTCCGCCTAATAATCCATCTTGCTTTAATAAAGGTTCTTTATCAATAGTTTGCTTTGCATTCAACATCGTTCTTCGTTCGCTTTTCTTCACGTCAGCAAGGTAATCGTAAATTTTCAGTCCAATGGATGTGCTCCATTTACCGAATGTTCCTCCTTTATAAATCGGAAGAAGCATCCATTCAGGTGTAGTTACATGCGGGCCATTTTCATAGACGATCGCGCGTTCTTTCCCAACTTCAGCGACTAACTTCACTTCCAGCTGTTTTAAATAACGGAGGCCTCCGTGCACAAGCTTCGTGGAACGGCTTGAGGTTCCTGCGGCAAAATCCTGCATCTCAAATAAAACTGTTTTCATTCCACGTGTTGTTGCATCAAGTGCAATTCCTGCACCTGTAATACCACCGCCAATAATGATTACATCAAACTGTTTTCCATCGACGTCTTTTAATATTTCTTGTCTTTGATAAGCAAATACATTTTTGTTCATTTGTTATTCCTCCTGTGATCCGTCAAAAGTCCTAAAAAAAGAGACCACATACACACTACGCTTCTTCTACAGACGTAATGCTATGTGGTCTCTCCTTGTCTCCAACCGAATATTAACTTTGAATGTATTATAGCATATTCTTCATCTTCTGAAAATTCTTTTGTATGCGAATTTAAAATTCAAAGCTTTTCCCCATAATGAACTTTTCTTTATTCAGTTGATGAAGAATCAGTGTTTGAAAACGCTATTGACACCATCGCACAAGCCATTTTTTCTTCATTCAATTGATGAAGATGGCTTGCGTCTTTCATGTCTTCTACAGCGTTTCTGAAACTGAATGTCTAAAACTGCCGCCAAAACCTAAAGCATCGAAAAATTGGGTAGCCATTCAAAATAAATTATGACTGTTCAAATTCTTTCCATAATTGCTTATTGGATGTTGTCACGGCTGCAGCACCAGCTTGTAAAGCATTGTTGACATCGTCAATACTGCGGATAAATCCACCAGCAAAGATCGGGATTTGAATTCGTTGATGAATTTCAGCAATAATGTTCGGCATGGCGCCAGGTAAAACCTCAATCACATCGGGTTTTGTTTTTTCTAATAAGGAATAGCTTTTTTCTAAAGCGTTTGAGTCAATGAGAAAAACTCGTTGAATAGCCAATACGCCTTTTTGTTTCGCTTTCAAAACGACACTTGCTTTTGTCGAAAGCAGTCCATAGGGCTTGAAGGACTGGCATAAATATTCGGTTGCGTATTCATCATTTTTAAGACCATGTATTAAATCAACATGCAATAACAAGTTTTTACAATGCTGCTTAGAAATATTGACGATATTTTTCAACTGGGCAATATGGACATCTAATAACACACCATATGCATAGGAACTCTGAAGAAAAATTTCAAAATCCTTCATATTGCGAATCGCTGGAATAATTTTTTGATCTTTATATTCCATTGTTCGTTCCACCTTTTTTATTATTGGCAAAAAATCAGTGTGAATTCAGCTTTCAAACTTAATTGAAACAGAGAAGAGGTCTTTGCTTCAAGTCTCTAGAAAAAAAGAAATCCACAACAAAACACCCCTTCATCCAAACGACTAAAGGGAATTGATGTGGATCTCCTTCTCTCCGCTACAATTTATTAACTTATTAATATTGTACCATAAACAAAAGCGCTGTCAAAGCAATGAGAACATCCACGCATGATCGTTTACAGGGTGAAAAAAATTTTTTAATCGTGAGATTCATAACTACTATCTATTTCAAAAAATTTTCCAGTAATCCTGTTAACAAGTATATTAAAATGGAAAAAGGAGGGGATTTCATGTTCATTAAATTAACAGTTTACAAAAAGAACGGTCTTCATGTCCGGATGGCAGCAGCTTTTATTTCGCTGCTTCAAAATCTCATACAAAATAAAGAGATATTAAAAAAGACGTACGTTCTCTATCAGGATAAAAAAGTTCAAGTGAATAATCTATTATCTTTAGTGTCCTTAAAGATTGGACAAGGAGAGGAATTTATCCTGCATTTTGAAGAAAAAATAGACGATCAAATCGTCCAGCAGATAAAAGATTTTTTTGAACAAACGGATCTTGAAGATTCCCAGCAAGCAGAAACAGATCGACTTCTCATGGAAAATTCCATTACCCTTCATGAGGCCATATCTGCTTTACCGAATGGAATCGTCGTTGTGAATAGCGACAATATCATCACTTATGTCAATGCAGCTGCAGCAAAACTTTTGGAAAAAGATCCTCATGAGCTTATCAATCAACGCGCTGACGAAGTGATTCCCCATTCAAGATTGCATGAAGTACTGAAGACAGGAAAAATGGAATTATCCAAAAAGCAAGAAATCAACCATCATACATTGTTAACAACCCGTTCGCCAATTATTTTTAATGGAAAAACGATTGGGGCTGTTGCTATTTTTCAAGATATATCTACCATTGAGAAAATCAGTAAAGAATTGAATGAAGTAAAAGAGCTGCAGCAGCGACTAAATCTTGTTTTAAAATCTGTCTCAGATTTAATCGGATTAACAGATAAAAATGGAAATTTTATATACAAAAATGATGAAATGGATGTTTTGTTAAAAAAATTAAACAGTGTCCCAAACATTCAATCAATAATCGGGCAACATGAATGGGAAAATATTAAAAGCACTCAAAATCAGATTATGAAACTAATTCAAGTAAACCAACAATCTAGTTATATTACAAAAATAAATCCTATTTTCGTTGACGATGAATTTCGCGGAACAGTTGCCACCATGACTCCATTCGATGATATTAAAAAGCTCCTCGAAAAAATTGATCTAATGGAGCAAAGAACGAAATATTTGGAAATGGAGCTGTCCAAACATCAAGGATTTGATGAAGCATTTCATAAGATCATAGGAAACAGTGAGACATTAAAAGATTCCTTAACAATCGCCGCAAAGGTTGCAAAAACAAATTCGACAGTGATTATTACAGGAGAAAGCGGAACAGGGAAAGAACTTGTTGCTAAGGCTATTCATGAAGCAAGCGACAGAAAGAATAACCTATTTATTCGAGTGAATTGTGCAGCCATCCCTCCTCAATTAATGGAGAGCGAATTATTTGGTTATGAAAAGGGAGCCTTTACAGGAGCGTATAAAACACATCGAGGAAAATTTGAACTCGCTAATAAAGGTACGATTTTTTTAGATGAAATCGGTGATTTAAGTTTGGATTTACAAGCAAAAATTTTACGTGTGCTGCAGGAAAGGGAAGTGGAAAGAATTGGCGGATATGCGCCCATTCAGCTTGATGTTAGGGTAATTGCCGCGACTCACCGTGATCTCAAAAAAATGGTAGATGAGGGCAGTTTTCGCGAGGATCTTTATTATCGGTTGAATGTTGTCCCAATTCATCTGCCCCCTTTAAGGGCAAGAAAAGAAGATATTCCGCTTTTGGTGGAGGCGTTTCGAAAACAATTGAATGCTAGATTGGGAAAAAATATCAAAGGGTATGAAAAAGGATTTATGGAAGCATTGTGCAGTTACCATTGGCCAGGAAATATTAGAGAATTACAAAATGTGATTGAACGGTTATTTAATCTCGCAGATGAAGAAATTATGCGATGCAAGGATTTACCTTACTACATTTCGAACCCTCAATGTCAAGAAAATAAAAAAATAATGCAGAAACAGAGTATCAATTTTGGCAACGAAGTGCAGACGTTCAAAGAATATGAAAAACAAATTTTTTCCTTTGCTTGTCAATATTACCCAAGCTATAACAAGTTAGCAAAAGCGCTTGGGATCACTCATAAAACGGCAGCTAAAAAAATAAGAGAATATGGATTAGAGCATTTAGTTGGGAAAAAGTATCAAATGGATTGATATTTTTTCCCAATGAACTCGCCATAAAAATATGAAAACGCATCCGTAAAGCGCTTTCGTTGTTGGCATCATTTTTGCATTAATAAAAAGTGCAAAGTTAAGAGGAGGTATGTCTATGAAAAAATTAATCAATGATCCTAATCAAGTAGTTGAAGACATGTTAGCAGGGATGGTGGCGGCTCATTCTAATCGAATGAAGAGATTGCCAAATACAAACGTAATCGTAAGAAAAGAAGCACCTATTCAAGGAAAAGTTGGCTTGGTTAGCGGCGGAGGAAGCGGTCATGAGCCTTCACATGCTGGTTATGTAGGTAAAGGAATGCTAGACGGAGCGGTATGTGGAGAAGTGTTCACTTCCCCAACCCCAGATCAAATTTTTGAGGCGATTCAAGCGGTTGATAGCGGAAATGGGGTGTTATTGATTATTAAAAATTACACTGGCGACATTATGAATTTTGAAATGGCTGCCGAAATGGCTGAAGCAGAAGGAATCAACGTAGCAAAAGTGGTTGTGAATGATGATGTAGCTGTGGAGGATAGTACATATACGACAGGCCGGCGGGGAATAGCAGGTACGGTTTTCGTTCATAAAATTGCCGGTGCATTAGCGGAAAAGGGTGCGACGCTAAAAGAAGTAGAAGCAGTAGCTAAGAAAGTTGTGGAAAATGTGCGGTCAATGGGAATGGCCTTAACTCCATGCACTGTTCCAGCAGCAGGAAAACCTGGATTCGAGCTCGGAGAAAATGAAATCGAAATTGGAATGGGGATTCACGGAGAACCTGGCATTGAAAAAACACAAATCCAGCCAGCGGATGAAATCGCACAAATACTTCTTGAAAAAATTTTAGATGACTTAAAACTTGAGGAAAACGACAAGGTTGCGGTCATGATCAACGGTCTAGGTGCAACACCATTAATGGAATTATATATTATGAACAAAAAAGTCTCTGAGGTCCTAAAGGAAAAGAACATTTATATACATGAAACGTTTGTTGGTGAATTTATGACATCGCTTGAAATGGCTGGCTGCTCTATTTCGTTATTAAAATTAGACGATCAACTCATTGAGTTGTTAGACGCACAAGCGGATACAATCGCATTCAAAAAATAGCAATCTTGCTTTCTTACAGTCTGTCTATAGAAGGAATATGAGGAGAGATGATCAATGACATTTGACGTTGAACAGGCTAAAAAATGGATCATAACTTTTAACGATAAAATTCAGGAAAATAAGGAGTATTTAACGGAGCTGGATCAAGCAATTGGCGATGGAGACCATGGATTAAATATGGCACGGGGATTTCAGGAAACCGTCAAGAAAATTACAGAAGGCAAATATGATGATCTTGGTTCTTTGTTTAAAGATGTTGGCATGACTTTAATTGCTAAAGTAGGCGGAGCTTCAGGTCCGTTATATGGAACAGCTTTCATGAAAGCTTCTCTTGCTTTAAAGGGTAAAAAAGAAGTTGATATAAAGGCTTTAGTTGAGGCATTAGCAGCATCATTGGATGGGTTAAAAGTTAGGGGAAAGGCACAAGTAGGAGATAAAACGATGATCGATGTTTGGGAGCCTGTCATTGAGTATATGAAAAATCGTGAAACGCTTCATTCTAAAGAGCTTTCTGATTTATCTAAAGAGAAAATGGACGACACAAAAGAGCTTGAGGCAAAGAAAGGCCGTGCGGCTTATTTAGGAAAGCGTTCTATTGGTCATATTGATCCTGGGGCAGCTTCATCGTATTTATTGTTTGCTTCCTTAGCTGAATTGCTCGAAGAAGGAGAGGTGGCCCAATGAAATATGTAAGTCTTGTCTTAATTTCACATAGCTATGAAATTGTAAGCGGCCTAAAAAAGCTTCTGAATCAAGTTCAACCTGAAGTATCTGTAGCCATCGCTGGAGGGGTTGAAGGAGATATCGGAACAAATGCATTAGACATTAAGGAAGCAATTGAATCAGTCTATTCTGAGAAAGGCGTTGTCGTTTTGTTTGATTTAGGGAGTGCACTCATTAATGCTGAAATGGCTATTGAGATGCTAGAGAACAATGAAAACATTATAATAGCCGATGCTCCTCTCGTAGAAGGAGCTTATGCAGCGGTCGTTGAGGCTGGTTTGGGAAGCTCGATTGAAGAGGTCGTTCGAGCTGGCGAGAGTGCAAAGGAGCTTGTCAAAATCAATGACTAGCGAGAAAAATTAGGAGTGAACTTAATGATCGAAAAAGAGATTACAGTGACCATTGAAAATGGTCTGCATGCCAGACCAGCAGCAGATTTTGTGAAAAAAGTAAACCAGTATAAAAGCAAGGTTGAGTTAATGATCGGCGACAGAAGGATTAACGCGAAAAGTATTCTTCAGCTTATGAGCGTTGCCATAATGGAGGGACAGACGATCAAAGTGATGACTGATGGAGAAGATGAGAAAGACGCATTAGCGTTTATTGATTCTTTTCTCCAATCAGGTAAAGAATCGTAATCAAGCCTTTGCTTTTGAATTGTTGCAAAATTCATATTAGGCTCATGGGTCCCATTTCCTTTAACTTACTTCAAAACAAATAATATCATAATTCAAAAAAAAAGTGATTGACAACGCTTTCTTTTTGTAATAATCTGAAATCAAGTTAATATTTGTGATGGAGAAATGGAGATCCACAGTAATTCCCTGTATGCAGCCTGCATACTAAGGGGGGAATTTGCTGCGGATCTTTTTTATTGACCAAAATTGTAGTCTTTTCGCAAGAGATAACAAATATATGAAAAGGGAGGAAACTTTGATGTCTGCATTTTTAGGTGAGCTAATTGGCACCATGATTTTGATTGTTTTTGGGGGTGGAGTTGTCGGCGGTGTTGTACTTAAAAAATCAAAAGCTGAAAATTCAGGCTGGATTGTTATTACGATGGGATGGGGTCTTGCCGTAGCGATGGCGGCATATGCTGTAGGTCAATTTAGCGGAGCCCATCTTAATCCGGCTGTAACCATCGGATTAGCTGCAATCGGTTCTTTCCCATGGAGTGATGTACCGACCTATATTATTGCCCAAATGATTGGCGCATTTATCGGTGCTGTGATCGTTTATTTGCACTATTTGCCCCACTGGAAAGCAACCGATGACCAAGGTGCAAAATTAGCCGTATTCTCAACAGATCCTGCAATCAAAAATCCTGCAGCGAATCTTTTAAGTGAAGTCATTGGTACATTCATTTTGTTGCTTGGATTGTTGGCACTTGGAGCGAATAAATTTGCAGAAGGAATGAACCCGTTCATCGTTGGATTTCTCATCGTTGCAATAGGTCTCTCCTTAGGCGGAACTACGGGTTACGCCATCAATCCTGCCCGTGATTTAGGTCCGAGAATTGCTCATTTTATTCTGCCGATTCCAGGTAAAGGAAGCTCTAACTGGGGTTATGCTTGGATTCCTGTTGTAGGGCCGATTATTGGGGGAACGTATGGAGCGTTATTTTATAAATGGGCTTTTGAAGGAGTCAGTACCTCTGCTTTTTGGATTTTCACAATTGTTGTAGCAGCTATCGTTGTGGCAGCACTAGCAAGCAATAAAGAACAAAGCTTGAATGTCTATAAGAAAACGAAAGCAACACTTTAAGTTTATAATTTTAATAAAAAAATGAGGTGAAGAAAATGGAAACATATGTTTTAGCTCTAGACCAAGGAACGACAAGTTCACGTGCGATCATTTTTAATAAAAAAGGGGAAATCGTTCATATTTCACAAAAAGAATTTGCGCAATATTTTCCTAAACCAGGCTGGGTAGAGCATAATGCCAATGAAATTTGGGGTTCCATCTTATCCGTCATCGCCACTTCCTTGTCTGAGTCAGGAATAAAACCTGAGCAAATTGCAGGCATCGGAATTACGAACCAACGCGAAACAGCGGTTGTTTGGGATAAAAACACAGGTCAGCCGGTATATAATGCCATTGTTTGGCAATCACGGCAAACGGCAGATATTTGTGAGGAGTTAAAGGCGAAGGGACTAAATGATACATTTCGTGAAAAGACAGGTCTGTTAATTGATGCATACTTTTCAGGAACAAAAGTCAAATGGATATTAGATCATGTTGAAGGGGCTAGAGAAAAAGCGGAAAGAGGAGAGCTTTTATTCGGAACAATTGATACTTGGTTAATTTGGAAGCTCTCGGGTGGAAAGGCGCATGTGACGGATTATTCAAATGCTTCAAGAACATTAATGTTCAATATTCATGAGCTGAAATGGGATGATGAACTGTTAGAAATTTTAACTGTGCCTAAATCCATGCTTCCGGAAGTACGTCCATCTTCAGAAATTTATGCACATACAGTTCCGTATCATTTCTTTGGGCAAGAAGTTCCGATTTCTGGAGCGGCTGGGGATCAGCAAGCAGCACTATTCGGTCAGGCTTGTTTTGAAGAAGGCATGGCGAAAAATACGTACGGTACGGGCTGCTTTATGCTTATGAACACGGGCGAAAAAGCTGTTGCTTCTAACCACGGACTATTAACAACGATTGCTTGGGGATTAAACGGAAAAGTGGAATATGCTTTAGAAGGAAGTATTTTTGTTGCAGGATCTGCCATTCAATGGTTAAGAGATGGACTTCGTATGTTAAAAAATGCTGCTGATAGCGAACAATATGCAGAACGTGTAGAATCCACAGACGGTGTATATGTAGTACCGGCGTTTGTCGGGCTAGGAACACCGTATTGGGACAGCGATGTTAGAGGAGCTATATTTGGTTTGACACGGGGAACGCAAAAAGAACACTTTGTTCGTGCAACTTTAGAGTCCCTTGCCTATCAAACAAAAGATGTGCTGACTGCTATGGAAGCGGATTCGGGTATTTCCTTGAAAACCTTGCGTGTAGATGGCGGGGCAGTAAAAAATAATTTTCTAATGCAATTCCAGAGCGATTTGTTAGGTGTCCCTGTTGAACGTCCTGTTGTCAATGAAACTACTGCTCTTGGAGCGGCTTATTTAGCCGGCTTGGCAGTAGGATATTGGAAAGATCAATCAGAGATCGCGACACAATGGAACATTGACCGTACATTCGAACCATCTATGAATGAAGAAAAACGTAACAAATTATATGAAGGCTGGCAAAAAGCTGTAAAAGCTGCGATGGCTTTTAAATAAGGTTCTATGTCAATTGTTGGAGTGCACTTGATATGAAGTGCACTTTTTTTATGTATGGAAGGTAGATCAGTGAGCATTATTCCTTATTTCTGAGACGATCAAAGTTGCGGAAAAACCATAAAAAATTTTTTCTCGGTATAAGTTATTCATCTCAAAGTGTATTCAGCTTACTCTAACTTACGGATATAATTTTATATGAAGTATAGTATAGTTATTCTAAATTCTTTAGTATACTTCAATGAAAAAGGAATCCAAAGTTAGAAAGATGATATTTAATGTTCAAATTGGTAAGAATGCTAAAATTGCGAGATCTAGAATTGTTTCGTATAGATAATCAAGATAATGAAACTATCTGTATGCTGTTGATTTTAGATTACAGAAGACCAAGTGTTTTGGATGATTTTCCAATTTTAAAGGAAATAGAGGATGAAAATTCATTTGAAGGCGCGGAGAATTATATCCACACTGTAATAATTTCAGAGGAAAAATTAGAAGAAAATATTGTCGGTCGAATTATTGAAGTAATTGAAGGATTAGTGGAGCATAAGCCAAATTGTGACAATAACAATTCATTTTATATTAGTAAATTTCCTGATCATTTTGAGGCTGGTGCACATTTAATAGAATATATTAAACCTATTTTAAATAAGATGAATTTTGGAATTGATCTAACATATATCACTGATAAACATTTCAATTATTTAACTCAAGAATAATTTTTTCATTAAAAGTAAAAGCGGTATCAAAAATGGAGATCTACTTTTAACTTCTGCTGAACTCGGGGGAACGAAAGTAAGGAATCCGGAGAAGCTAAAGGCAGAGCGATAACCCCGCCTTCTTGTACTAAAATTTAAGTTCGGCATTGGATGTATTAAGGATTCCAGCTGAATGTAGGAACCCCATTTTGACACGATTCCGCACTAGAAAATCTGATTAAGTATTTCTCAAAGTATCCCTTGTGAAATAGTTGAACATGAGAAAATAAATTTGATGGCTAAAAAAGGATAAAGTATGTGGTAAAATAGTGAAAATTAAAAATTAGAGGAGCGTTGTTTGTGATAAATTATAATGGCCGCAAGTTTGTTTCAATTGAAAATACAGATAATGGAGAAGTTTCTTCAGAAACGCTTTTTGAATATAAACAAGAAGGAAATATAATCTCAGCAACGTATAGCGGTGGAGAAATTATAAAAGGATTCTTAATTGGGATAGTAAAAGAAGATGGATGCTTAGAGTTTAGGTATAACCATGTGAATATCAAAAACGAGATTAGGGGCGGAAAATGTACTTCTACTCCAAAAATCTTACCAGATGGGCGAATTAGACTGTATGAGAATTGGAAATGGCTCGATGATAAGGAAACGGAAGGAAATTCAATTATTGAAGAAGTTGTTGAAAATAATACTTGAGTTGAAGAATAAAGATTGCTGCGTCGCCGGCAGTATAGTGATGAAAAAGTGAAAAGAGAATTTAAAGTAGGTGCAACAGCTTTGGTGGAGGAGCAATAATGATTAGCACACAAAAAGATTCTGATGCTGCAATTATCTTGTTCACGAAATTTATGGAATCAATCAACATATGAAACATGTTTGTCAATCATTATCTGAAATTCGACTTTGATGTCTTCTGTTCGATTATGTTAGAACAGGAAACTCCTTTTGATTATTCTCAAGAGGAAGATGCTTACTTTAATTTTATGGAGAACATAGGTTTTACAAACGCTTTGGTCATAATTAAAAGTTTGTTATCGGAGATTAAGGATGGATATAAAAAACATATTTGTCGCCGGATTCAGTGCAGGAGCAGCCGTTGCTGGCTATGTAGTGAAGAACGACTTGTTGATGGAATTATTGGATATTATGGTTCCGTATTAGAAATTATATGGAAATATCGCCTCAATGCCCGGCATTGCTGTTCTTTCCAGAAGAAGAAAAATTATTTAATGTTGATGAGTTAATTTTAGCTTTAGAAAACAAGCATAATGTTGAGGTTCATAAGTTGAATGGACAACATGGATTCAGCGACCCATTCTCTTTAAAATATAACGAAGCATCAGCAAAAAAAGCTTTTTACCAGATGTTGTTTTTTCTTTGGAAACATTTAGACGTATTTAACTCCGATGGAAAAGCGGACTAACTTTTTTATCTGTGGTGAAGCTCTCTTCATGATTGACTAATTGGCAGGCTAGCTGAAGAAGGCAAGGTTTAGTTTCAAAACAATGACGATATTTTTTCTGGTATGAATTTTGAAACAAACGCAGTACATCACATCACCCAAGTGTGAAAAAAGTCGTCGCCCTCCAATCGTGTAAAAATCCCTGGAGATCGACGACAGCTGTTTTTTGAAAGAAACAGCAGAATAATGGGCCATTGTGAAAATTTTCCATGTTCGTTATAATTAAAACCAACATCCGCCATTATTTAGAAAACATACTAACATCAACGTTTTTTGGGGTTTTTATCTTAACTATAAGGAATTGAAACACGCGACGCCCGGCGACGAAAGCGACGTGTCGAAAGCGTTTTTATCTTAACTATAAGGAATTGAAACCACAAAATGATATGTTTTCCCTAAGCTATGACTATCGGTTTTTATCTTAACTATAAGGAATTGAAACAAATGTTCAAGACATGTAGGTTTAGTAGGTTTATTTGTTTTTATCTTAACTATAAGGAATTGAAACGTTTTGACATAATTAATAAATTGTTGGAATTGCTGGGTTTTTATCTTAACTATAAGGAATTGAAACTCCCTACCGCGACCGACCGGTTTGTGTTCGATCGTCAGTTTTTATCTTAACTATAAGGAATTGAAACGATTTTCCAAAACGAAACACAACTGAAATTGACGACTTTTCCATTATTAAAATTCAAAACAAGGGTCCCACGAAAAGAAGGGTAAAAATTCAGCTTAACTAACCTGTTGAGTAGGTCCATTACATATTAATTTGAATACCTATGTTAAATGTATCTCTATGTTTTAGTTTGCGGTGAAATATACTTAAAGTTACGGATGCTTTAATCAAAAAGGAGTAGAGTTGTTCCACTATGGGCAGGTTAGTCGAACCGAAGAGTTCTGAACGACTTCATCGGCGACGGCTGTTAGTGAATTAAGTGGAAAAGGGGCTGTACAGATGTTTGGAATAACTGGTTACGGAATTTATTTACTTATGGCCATATTTATGAATTTAACCCCTGGCACTGACACTATGTATATTATTAGCAGAAGTATATCACAAGGCAGAAAAGCAGGTATTTACTCTGTACTTGGAATTTCAACGGGTTCTTTCATCCACACTTTATTAGCTGCTTTTGGTTTGTCTATTATTTTAGCAAAATCTATTGTATTATTTACTGCAATTAAAATAATGGGTGCTGTTTATTTGGTTTATCTTGGTATAAAAATGTTGTTTCAACATTCATCCCTAGCATTTGAAGCTTCAGCATTACAGCATTTAGAATTCAAAAAGATCTATATGCAGGGAGTTATAACCAATGTTACAAATCCAAAAGTGGCGTTATTCTTTATTTCTTTTCTCCCGCAATTTATTATGACAGACAATCCTTACGGTCCCATTCCCTTTATGATTTTAGGAATTTCGTTTATTATTACAGGCACTCTTTGGTGTTTAATCGTTGCATATTTTGCTTCATTCGCAACCGAAAAACTAAGGGAAAACACAAAAATAGCAAACCTATTAAACAAATTATCGGGGATTATTTTTATAGGATTAGGAATAAAATTATTTCAAACGAAGGCGTCTCAATAAATTTAGACGGGGTTTGCATCAACCAAAAGCATAAACTAGGCGAAAACCGTATTGAAATTCCGTAATTTTTGCACCAGATTGGAAGCAGATCACTCGGACTGAAGCAAGATAAAACTTTCCGTACTTATGGAACTCTAAATACCGCCAAACTGGATAAGCGTGGAAAAATAAAATGAAAGCTCTCTGCTCCTCTTTGAGGTTCACCTTTTCAAAGAGGAGTATTTGTTTTGATAGTATTCTTTCTTAACTAGTAGGTGCTCTCTGATGTCAGTCTATATAGACACAATGAGAAGATAATTGTATAGTAAATCTATCGATCATGTCTATAATGAAATGGCAAAAGGTTTCTGCCAATGTGAAGATTTTTTACAAAGAATTTCCTAATCGTTGCGCTACATGTAAACACTGTACATGACTAACTTTGATCGTTTGGAAATGAATCGATGCTCTGGCAAAGCTTCAGCAATCGCAGCCCATATAGTTGAATGGAATCTTGATTAAAATGCTAATTTTTGTTTTTTTCTAATGGGCTTTATATCGCCTATTATCATTACTACTCGACACTAAGTTAAGGCCAATGATCCGAATTTTTTATTTGCGGCAGACGAAAAGAAGTAATTTTAAGTTGACAATATAAACTGTAATGATTATTATTACATTTAGGAGGAAGGTTCAATATGAATAGCGATTTTTCGATTGCCGTTCACTGCGTTGCGTATCTGGCTGAAAAGCAAAATCAGCGAGTAACCAGTGAAGACATTTCTCAAAGTGTTTCTGTCCACCCAGTAAGATTAAGAAAAATTTTAAGCATATTAAGAAAAGAAAATATAATTGCTTCTAAAGAAGGGGCAAAGGGCGGATTTTCGTTAAACGCTCAGCCTGAACAAATTACGTTAGACAAAATTTTTAGAATCACTAGTGAGGAAACGCTTGTGCCGAAATGTCCCGATTCCAATGACAACTGTATAATAGGCAAACATCTGTCAGATGTACTCATTCGTATTTTTCATAATGCAGAAGAACATTTTTTAAACTATTTAAAAGGTGTGACGGTCCAAGATATCATTAATGAAATTCATAATAATAGCTCAAAAAGTTCGTTTCATGCCTGAAACAAAATAGTTTGTTGCGGCAAAAATTTTTTTTAAATAAAACTGTAATAAAAAACGTTTCAGTTTAAGGAGGTGAATGATGATGAAGAAAAAACGAGTAGTCGTCGGAATGTCTGGAGGAGTGGATTCCTCTGTAGCTGCTTACCTTCTTAAAAAAGAAGGGTACGACGTCATCGGGGTATTTATGAAAAACTGGGATGATACGAATGATGATGGTGTATGTACGGCAGCTGAGGATTATGAAGATGTTAAACAAGTTGCCAACCAACTCGGGATTCCTTACTATGGCGTCAACTTTGAAAAAGAATATTGGGATCGTGTATTTACGTATTTCATGGATGAGCTGAAGCGAGGCCGAACACCGAATCCAGATGTAATATGCAATACTGAAATTAAATTTAAAGCGTTTGTTGACTATGCTCTTTCACTTGATGCGGATTATATCGCAACGGGTCATTACGCAAGAATCAACAGAGAAAATGGCCAAATCACCTTGCTGCGTGGAAAAGATGCGAATAAAGATCAAACGTATTTTCTTAGCCAGCTAACGTCGGACCATTTGTCTAAAGTTCTGTTCCCGCTGGGTGAGTTAACGAAGGGTGAGGTGCGAAAAATCGCCCAAGAATTGAACCTTATTACCGCCAATAAAAAAGATAGTACCGGAATCTGTTTTATTGGAGAACGAAATTTCAAAAACTTTTTAAAGAATTTTTTGCCGGCACAGCCTGGAGAAATTCGTTCGCTTGATGGGGAAGTGCTCGGTACTCATGATGGTTTAATGTATTACACAATCGGCCAACGAAAAGGGCTTGGCATCGGCGGCAAAGGAACAGGAGAACCTTGGTATGTCGTCGATAAAGATTTAGACAACAATGTTTTACTTGTTGCTCAAGGCAAAGACCATCCGGCATTGTTCTCTACTGGACTGATTGCATCTAACCTGAACTTGATAAATGGGGATGTTCGTCTTAGTACGTTTGCATGTACAGCTAAATTCCGCTACCGTCAAGAGGATCAAAAGGTGCGTGTCCATATTCGTCCGGATGGAACGGTGTTTGTAGAATTTGAAAAACCAGTTAAGGCTGTGACACCAGGGCAAGTAGCGGTATTTTATGAAGGTGAGATTTGTCTTGGCAGTGCCATTATTGACAAAGTGATAAAAGACGATGCTGCTATTGCCGCGGTTGCATCATAAAAAGTTCGTTACAAATATAATATATGTTTTTTTACAAATTATAAATATTGTTCATATCGGTAAAACAAATTATTTTAAACAGGGCCTTTCCTTTATATACGGCCCACCTTTTCTTAAGGAGTGGTAAAAACAATGGAAAAATTTAAAAATCATAAAGGGTATTCACGCATGTATCAAGAGAACAAACTGACTTTAGGGCTGTTCTTTCCGATTGAATCGTATATGGGAGACGTCCCTGAGATGAATATCGAAAAGCAAATGAAGCTGGCAAAACGAGCAGAAGAGCTGAATTTCGCTTCATTGTTTGTGAGAGATGTGCCGCTGCGCGATCCAAATTTCGGTGATGTTGGACAAATGTATGATCCGTTTACGTATTTAGGGTATGTTGCGGCTCACACAGATAAGATTGCTTTAGCAACTGGAAGCATTATTTTAACGCTGCGTCACCCACTTCATGTGGCAAAAGCGGCAGCTTCTGTAGACAGATTATCTGGTGAAAGACTCATTCTCGGCGTCGCAACTGGTGACCGTCCAATCGAGTTTCCGGCATTTTCTGTGAATCCTGAAGAACGGAGCGAATTATTCCGAGAATCAGTAGCTGCTATAAGAAAGGTTTGGCGTGACCATTTTCCGACGATTAACACGACACGAGTGCATATGGCAAGCGGAGATATGCTGCCAAAACCAAAATTGTCAGATATACCATTAATGGTAACAGGTCACAGTGGACAATCTCCTGAATGGATTGCTGAACATAGTGATGGATGGATATACTATCCGCGTGGAATTAAGTTTCAAAAAGCATTAATCGATAATTGGCGTTCGCTAACAGAAGAATTTAAGCCATTTTCCCAATCTCTTTACATTGACTTAACGGAAGATCCAAATCATGTACCAATTCCGATACATCTTGGATTCCGTACGGGACGAAATTTCGTAATTGAATTTCTTGGAGCTTTACAGGATGCAGGTGTGAACCATGTCATCATCAACTTAAAATATGGACAGCGTCCAGTCGAAGAAGTGATTGAAGAATTAGGCGAGTATGTGCTTCCGCATTTCCCTGCTTTAACATGATAAGAAAATTTAAAAACCATCAATATGAGAAAGGATGGATATGATGAAAGTTTTGGTCATTGGAGCCAACGGGCAAGTAGGACAACAAGTAGTAAATATGCTTCATGCGCATGAACAGCATTCTGTTCGTGCAATGGTTCGAAAGCAAGAGCAATTGGAGGATTTTCAGAAAAAAGGAATTGAAGCGGTGCTCGCTGATTTGGAAGGCACTGTCGATGAAATTGCCGAAGCGGCCAAAGGCTGCGATGCGATCGTATTCTCAGCTGGTTCAGGGGGACACACAGGCGCTGATAAAACATTGCTGATAGATTTAGACGGCGCTGTAAAAGCCATGGAGGCTGCGGAAAAAATCGGAATTGAACGTTTTGTTATCGTGAGCTCATTCCAAGCCCACAATCGTCAGAACTGGCCGGAAAACCTTAAGCCATATTATGTCGCCAAACATTATGCCGACCGTGTGTTGATGAATAGCGGCCTAAATTATACGATTATTCGTCCTGGTTATCTAAAGAATGAAAAAGGTACAGGACTGGTTACTGCAGCTGAAAACTTACCTGTCGGTTACATTCCTCGGGAGGATGTAGCAAGAACGATTGTTCAAGCTCTTGATGAACCAAATACGTATAGAAAAGCATTCGATTTAATGTCAGGAGATAAAGAAATTAGCGAAGCGTTGAAATCACTGTAATGTACCGTTCAACGGAAAAGGAAGGGATAAATTGGAAAATGGCTTACCCTTTTTACGCAATGGATTTTGCTTTCTATAATTCAATGGGTATTTATAGTTTTGAAGCTCGATGTGAAATGTTAAAGGAAATTGGCTATGACGCAACCCATTTATCCGTCTGGCACGGAGAGCGATGGAGAGATGTAGAAAAACTCAAAAACGTTAAGGAGAAATATGGGCTGGACGTCGCAGGTGTGTACGTTGTGTTAGATCTTTCACTAGGCGAGGACCATCCAAGAAATGCAGGCATTTTAAAGATGCTGGAGATTATGGAAGGATGCAGTACGGTTGAGCTGGCGATTCAATCTGTCGGAGAGCATATCCGCCCTTCAGATCCAAAAGGGGACGACATCGCAGTAAAATGGCTGGAAAAAGCATTGAAGATTGCCGAACGAAGAAATATTAACATTTTGCTTTACACGCATCTATCCTTCTGGATTGAACGCCATGAAGATGCAGTGAGACTATGCAAACGCCTGAACCATCCTAATCTTGGAATTGTCTTTTGCGGCTACCATTGGTATGCGGCAGATGGAACAAATCTAAAAGGAACGATTCAAGCGGTAGCTCCTTACTTAAAACAAGTAAACATGTCCGGCAGCAGCCGCAATCCGCACGGTTTTGGCGGAGTGGCAACAATCGAGCCTTTGGATGTTGGGGAGTTAGATAATTTTGCGTTGCTTGGACAGTTAAAAAAGATCGGTTATAACGGAATGATCGGCTACTTAGGTTGGAGTGAAGGCGGGGACGCTTATAGTAAGCTGAGACGTTCACTCAACGCGTTCCGTGATATGGAGCGTAGAGTTGAGGCACACCCGCACTGGGCAGATTTAAAATTAACTCCATAATGAAAAATATTGAGGTGCTAGTCGAACAATAATAAAGTTCAACTAGCACCTCGTGCATTCAGCCAATGTACTGCGGTATTCACCGAAGTACATTTTTTTTTGAAGTTTTACGATCCTTTATTTTTCAACAACTGTCTTTTCATTTACAGCCGTTTTTTTCACATACATCGTTACACCGATGATGATAAGAATAAGAAGCAACTGCGGCACTACTGTTTCAATCGTCGGATAGAAACCGATTGGTTCAATATAAGGAACATTCGGCAATGAATGTGTTGGCAGCGTGTTTGCTATCTGCATGGCATGAATACTGATTCCGAGCATTTTGAATGATAATACATAAATAAGCAGCGTTGCGCCCATAAAGAACGGCCGGACGGGAATCGCTGAACTAAAGCGGATGATAACAAACCCGAGGATCACTAAGATCGCCATGGCGATAGCGATTCCTAAAATTAACTGGCTGATTTCCATCGATGGAGCCATTCCGGCATAGAAAATAATCGTTTCGGCACCTTCGCGAAAAATTGAGAGAAAACTTAGCAAGGCCATGGAGAACAAGCTTCCTTTTGCCAATGCGTGTCCGAGATGCTCTTTAATATATTGATTCCAGTGGGCGATATTTGACTTTTTGTGAAGCCAAGCGCCAACCGTCAGCATCATTACTACAGCAGTGATGCCGACGATTCCTTCGATCGATTCGCGGCTTCCGGCAACAGTTATTTTGGAGAAAAACATGTTCATGACAACAGCTAGAATAGCACTAGAAATGATGCCGCATAAAACGCCGATCCAAATCCAACCTTGTTTGTCGGCATGATTCGTTTTCTTCAAAAATGAAAGCAAACCGGCGATGATTAAAAGAGCTTCAAATCCTTCACGCAGTAAAATAAGCATAGCATCTATATACGTATAGCTTGTTTTGGCTGCGATGAGCTGAAGGGAATCATACAATTCACTAATCATCGTTTGAGCTTTTTCTACGTTTTTATTGTCAGACTGCAATAAACTGATTGCGGAGGGAATTTCAGTTTCCATGCGATTGTATAGGGAGTAGTCTTTTGTCCGAACCTCCCCTTCAACTACCGGCCATATAAGCAATATTTTGTTTAAATGTTCTGATGCCTCGGATGGGTTATGATCTTTTAGCGACTGTACGCTTTTTTCCAATAAATCTGTTACATCACTTAATGTGTATTCATTTCCAGCGGATTTCCCCGCATTTTTTCCGCTTAAAAAATTTTCAATAGAAGCTGTCAGATCCTGGAGGCTCTTTAAAGCCTTCTCTCGATCAGGCGGAGTTTGCGTCAGTGAAATTCTTAACAAAGCAAGCTGTGTTTCAATTTCGCCATACGAAACAACGCTTTCGGTACGAACAATGTTCTCGTTTGCCGTCCAAGTGGAGAGTAATTGCTGATATTTCATGGCCGCCTGATCAAAATTATTGTTTTGAATCATTTTTTCGATTTCATCAATAAATTGATACATCTGTTTTAGCTTTTCTTTTTCTTTTTGCGGATCTGTCGGATTTTGTTCTTCTTCGTACGAAGTAAGCGCTTTTGATAAAGCGGACAAATTTTCACTTATTTTCGTTGCATCTTTTTCAGATTGAGCCAGGGCGTTTTTCGCATTTTTTAACTGTTTATCGACTTCAGCTGTTTTTTTGCTATCAACTGCTTTTACTTCGTTCCATTGCTGTGAGAATTGTTCCAAATTGTCCTGTACGACATCCCAGTTCGCTTCCTTTGTTTTCATGATGGCATCGCCTATCAAAACATATAAATCATCAAGGGTCTCTGCGGCTACGGCTTTATTTGAGAAAATACCCATTGTGAAAAGAATTGCGAAGGCAATAAGCCCTAATTTTTTATACATCAGTTTCAACTCCTATGAAAGAGAGAAAGGGATTATGAAAATAACGTTTCTCCAATATATCCGCCTTTTTTTACTCCAGGAAGACAGGCAAATACGGCACTTCCTCGATGGACGATATATTCGTTTAATTCATCCATTTGCGAAAGCCGCTTTTGAATTGGGATAAATTGCTTGCTTATGCTGCGCTGAAAGCTGATAAACAATAATCCGGCATCAAATGTTCCAGTTTTTGCATCTAGTCCATCCGCATATGAATAAGAACGGCGCAAAATTTTCTGTTTTCCGTCACCGTGAGCGACTCGAACATGGGCGGTCATTGGAATGTAGTATTCTCCGTTTTCATTCTTCTTTTCAAAATCCGGCGGATCAAACTCATTTTTTTGCCCGAGGTATGCACCTGAATCCCGGTATCTGCCAAACGTATTTTCTTGTTCCTTTAAAGTAGTCCGATCCCAAACTTCGATAAACATTTGAATCCGCCTTACTACTAAATACGTTCCGTTCACGAGCCAATCAGGTCCGTCACCGGGCTGCACCCAAACGTATTGATTCATTTCAGCAGAATTTTTCACATTTGGATTCACTGTTCCATCCTTAAAGCCAAATAAATTTCGCGGCGTTTCCTTTTTCGGACTCGCTTGCTTTGTACGCTGGAAGCCGGCCTGTGCCCAGCGAAGAACCGCTTTACCGCGGGCAATTCTCGCTAAATTTCTAACCGCATGGAAGGCAACCTGCAAATCATCCGAGCATGCTTGAATACAAAGATCTCCGCCTGTCCACTGCTCTTCCAGCGAATCAAGCGGAAACTTCGGCAGTTCTTTTAGTTCATCCGGCTGCTTTTTTTGCAAACCAAATCTGTCCTTATTGTTTTTTGTAAAAAGCGTCGGGCCGATGCCGAAAGTAATGGTTAAATTTGACGCATTAAGTCCTGCAGCTTCCCCCGTATCATCTGGAGGAAGGTATTTATTATTAGCTGGATCTCCAACCGATTTGCCTTCTGTCATAGCTGCGGCAGCCTTCGTCCATTCTTTAAAAAGCTGAATAAGCTCGTTTCTGCCTTCAGCCGTCACGTCAAATGCAGCAAAATAAATGTGGTTTTGCACTTCAGTTGCAATGCCTGCCTGATGTTTTCCGTAAAACGGAACAACCGCATTTGTATTTTCTTTTTTTTGAGAGGTCGGCAACACGTCAGCCAATGCTAGCGCTCCACCAATGCCGGATGCACCGATTAGCACGCCGACTCCTCCGATGCCCGCAGCCTTCAACACATCCCGTCTTGATACGTTCTTGTTAAAGACAGATGTCGTTTCTTTTTTATCAGGTTCAGACATCGGCTATCCCTCCAGTACAACCCCTAGTTTAGAAAGAGGCTCTGCCAGTTCATTAATCGATTGGCTCAATTCTTTTACTTGATCCTTGGTCAGCTCAGTATATGAAATATACCCGTCGCCTTTTTTATATTTGTCAAGAAGTGCATAAACTGCCTGAAACCGCTGTTCGATTTCCTTAGCGAGCGCTTCATCCTTTTCCTTAAGGGCAGGGCTCATTAATTCATAAATCTTTTCAGCACCCTCAACATTGGCAACAAAATCGTATAAATCTGTATGGGAATAACGATCCTCTTCCCCGGTAACTTTTGATGTTGAAACTTCATTTAAAAGGTCGACTGCGCCGGTGATCAAAAGATCGGGTGTCACATCAACAGTTTCAACTTTTGCACGCAAAAGCTTCACATCTTTTATAAGCTGCTCAGCATATTTTTCATAGCCTTTCGTCGTATTATCAACCCAGAGTCCCTTTTCAATCCGGTGATAACCTCCCCATTCTGCATCAGGGACATCACCTTCACGAGCGTCAATTTTCGGATCGAGTTCTGCAAACGCTTCAGCAATTGGTTCAGAACGCTCATAGTGCATGCGAGCCGGGGCATAAAGTTCTTTTGCTTTTTCCACATCCCCAGCAATCACTGCATTGGCAAACTCTTCTGTTTTCTTAACAAATTCATCTATTTCAGCGATCGCAAACGTGCGATAATCTGTAGATATTTGATTTAAATCAACTTGGGAGCTTTCTTTCGCTGTCTCTTTTTTTGCCGGTTCTGTTGCACTTTCATCTGTTTTGGAACAACCAAATAGTAAACTGCTAGACAAAAATAATATGACAGGCAATTTATAGCGCTTCATTTGATCAACAACCCCTCAAATTAATGATTTTCATTCTCAATTATATTGGTAATGAAAATCAACTTCAATAGTTTTTTTCCTGTTACTAGAACTTAAAGGTGAAAATTGTATGTCAATATTGCTCGCTAGACACGCCTATACGTTTTACTGCATGAAAATATTGAATGACTAACATCCTCGAAATGCAAATGTTAAGATACTTCTAGAATTTCAGTCTTTCAGTTTCATATATTTGATTATGACGAAAAACCATTTAATCAATGCTTGGTCAACACAACGTTTCATTGTTTTCACCGAATCATAATAATCTGATTTTGACAATGAAAAGTTCCATAGCTGTCGCTTGGATCGTTTTCATTTTCACGATGACCTATGAAGCGTTTATCTAAAAAACTTTTCCAGACAAGTCGCTATCTAAAATAAAAAAACTGTCCAGCAGTAAAAGCTTTTATTCAACGATTAGCGTATTTCAAAAGGAATTTTGCATAAAAAGTCGAATGTTCATATTGATGGAAAATGTGGGAAGGAGGAGAAAAATGAGTATCGTTGACCCTTTGAAACACGAAATTTGGCGCCGTTTTGTTCGGGAGGGAGTATTGGATCATGGGAGGATGAATAAAAGAATTGAAGAGTCATGGTATATTTGCCGCCGACAAAATGTCGATCCTTACGATGGAAAAGGAAGGATTGTGCTCGATTCGCAACTGTTGAGGGAAAGAAGGAAAAAGAATCAAAGATTGCTTCAAATTGCTGCTCCGATATTAGAACATTTGGAAAAAGTGTTTCAAGAAACGAAATCAATTCTTCTTCTCGCTGATAGTAACGGATACGTTTTGTATATGGACGGCCATAAACAGGCCATGAACAAGGCAGAAGCAATCAAATTTATTGAGGGGGTGAAGTGGACTGAAGATGAGGTGGGGACGAACGCAATTGGAACAACATTGAGGATTCGTGAACCTATTACGGTTACTGGGTTAGAGCACTACTCTCTTGCTTCTCAGCAGTGGGTATGTTCAGCCACGCCGATCTATGACGAAAAAAAAGAACTTGTCGGAATTATCGACTTATCTTACCCCATCGACTGCTCTCAATTTTCCAACCATGCCTTAGCTACTGTTGTCGCTGCAGCGTATACGATTGAACAACAATTTCACATGAGAAAAAAGGACGATATGTTGGAGTTGCTTAAATATTCATCGAAAGTGAAAAATCCTCATTTCCCTTCAATGATATGTGATGATCAAGGGAAGATTGTATGGATTAACCATTGTTTACGTTCTTTCTTCGCGAGCATGATGGATCAACCGCTTGAAGAAATTTGTGATAAAAATTGGCGAATCAAAACGAAGATCCCTATTTTTTCTTCCATTTACCATGATTTGATTGGCTATGAAGTTACCCTGCAGAAGACGAATCATCATGAAGCTTTTCCATTTCCTTCAACAATTTATCACTTTGAAGGAGTAGTTGGAAAAAGCTTATCATTTCAAAATCTTCTAAAGATCTGTGAAAAAGTTGCAAAAACGGAGTCGACTGTCTGTATCATGGGAGAAACAGGAACAGGAAAAGAACTCATTGCTCGTTCGATTCATCAAAATAGCGTGAGAAAAAATGAGCCGTTTGTTGCAGTAAATTGCGGAGCTATTCCAAAGGAATTGATCGGCAGCGAGTTATTTGGTTACGTTGACGGAGCATTTACAGGAGCCAAACGGACGGGACATAAAGGGAAATTTGTTCAGGCTGACGGCGGAACCATTTTTCTTGATGAAATCGGTGAAATACCGTCGGAAATGCAAGTAGCGCTTTTAAGAGTGCTTCAGGAAAAAGAAGTTGTACCGATTGGCGGGGAAAAGCCCGTTCCTGTTGATATAAGAGTCATAACTGCAACACATCGCAATTTATACAAATTAGTAAAGGAAGGAAAGCTGCGTGAAGATTTATTTTACCGCATTTATGTATGCACGCTTAACGTTCCGCCATTAAGAGAGCGTAAAGAAGATATCCCATTCTTTATTGAGTATTATTGTCAAAAAAATGATTGGCTCATTTCTTTTCCAGATGATGTCATACAGTTGTTTTCAGCTTATCACTGGCCCGGAAATATAAGGGAGCTGTTTAACGTGCTCGAGCGTATACGAGTGGAATATGGAGACCGTATTCCATCCATTTCCCGCTTGAAATCCATGCTGATTGCTTGGGAGCAAGAACAGGAAAATTCCGAAACATTCCATAAAGGTAATTTGTCGTATCGGGACCAGCTAGAAAGAGAACGCATTCTAAATATGTTGAAGAAAACAAATGGAAATATTGGTGAGGCGGCTGCTGCGTTAAATATCTCTCGAAGTACACTGTATCGCAAATTAAAAAAATATAAATTGAGCTAATTTGCGACAAAACGATAAAAATTAGGACAAAATGAGATGAAAAAAATATTTTTTATAAAGCGCTTACAAAGAATGTTGATTTGTAAGCATTTTTTTATTGGCATGATAGTTGCAAATGAAAAAAGTGAAGCCAATCAAATAGGAGGTTATCTTTATGACGATTGCCAAATCAACATCTACTCCCATTACACAAGAAAAAGCAAAATGGATATTTCAGAAAATGCATGAAATTCGCCAGTTTGAGGACAAGGTTCATGAAATTTTCAGCAAAGGAGTGCTGCCTGGCTTTGTCCATTTATATGCTGGCGAGGAAGCGGTCGCTGTAGGAATTTGCGCGCATTTAGATGACAAAGATTATATCACAAGTACGCATCGCGGACATGGACATTGCATTGCCAAAGGCTGTGATTTGAACGGAATGATGTCTGAAATTTACGGAAAAGCAACAGGATTGTGCAACGGAAAAGGAGGATCGATGCATATTGCCGATGTTGAAAAAGGAATGCTTGGGGCCAACGGAATTGTCGGTGGGGGGTTCCCGCTAGCTGTTGGGGCAGGCCTGACAGCAAAATTGAAGAAGTCGCGAGCGGTTGCAGTTTGTTTTTTCGGAGACGGCGCGAACAATCATGGAACATTTCATGAAGGTATTAATCTTGCAGCTATATGGAAATTGCCTGTTGTTTTTGTGGCGGAAAACAACGGATATGCAGAAGCGACCCCATTTGAATATGCATCCAGCTGTAAAAACATTGCGGATCGGGCTCAAGCCTATAATATCCCCGGAGAAGTGGTCGACGGCAAAGATGTGGTAGCTGTATATGAGGCGGCAGAAAGAGCAGTTGCACGAGCTCGAAATGGAGAAGGCCCGACATTAATTGAATGTAAGACATATCGGAATTACGGACATTTTGAAGGTGACGCCCAGACTTACAAATCTGCGGAAGAAAAACAAAAGCATTTACAGGAGAATGATGCAATTGCAAAATTCCGCCATTACATTCTTTCCAATCAATTAGTATCCGAACAAGAATTATTAAATATCGAACAACAGGTAACAAAAGCGGTTGAGGAGGCGGTACATTTTGCTGAAAAAAGCCCGTTTCCGTCTGCTGAGGATCTTTTAAAGGACGTTTATGTATCTTATTAAATCAAAGGAGTTAGGAGGAACGAAAAATGGCAAGAAAAATCTCTTTTTCTGGTGCGGTTAATGAAGCTATGAAGCTGGCAATGCGCAAAGATCAAAATGTTATTTTACTTGGAGAAGACGTCGCAGGAGGAGCGAATGTGGATCATTTGCAGGACGATGAAGCTTGGGGAGGAGTAATGGGGGTTACGAAAGGTCTTGTTCAAGAGTTTGGAAGAGAAAGAGTGTTGGATACGCCTATTGCGGAGGCCGGCTATATTGGCGCAGCAGTTACTGCCGCAGCAACAGGACTTAGACCGATTGCCGAATTAATGTTTAACGATTTTATCGGCAGCTGCTTAGATGAAGTTATGAACCAAGCGGCAAAACTTCGTTATATGTTCGGAGGCAAGGCGAAGGTGCCTGTAACGATACGAACAATGCACGGTGCCGGCTTTCGAGCGGCGGCGCAGCATTCCCAAAGCCTGTATGCCCTTTTTACCCATATACCCGGTTTAAAAGTCGTTGTTCCTTCTACACCGGCGGATGCGAAGGGACTGTTGCTTACCTCCATCTTTGACGATGATCCCGTTATCTTTTTTGAAGATAAAACACTTTATAACCTGAAAGGAGAAGTAGAGGAAGGATTTTATACGATCCCGTTTGGAAAAGCGGATATCAAACGGGAAGGCAGCGATTTGACCATCGTAGCGATAGGGAAGCAAGTGCACACGGCCTTGAAGGCTGCCGACATATTAAAAACGAGAGGAGTCGAAACGGAGGTAATTGATCCGAGAACACTGTCCCCGCTTGATGAAGAAACGATTTTATCTTCTGTATCAAAGACAGGCCGGTTAATTGTCATTGATGAGGCAAATCCTCGCTGCAGTGCAGCTGCTGACATTTCCGCTCTTGTAGCAGATAAAGGATTTGATTATCTGGATGGACCAATTAAGCTGATTACGGCTCCGCATTGTCCGGTTCCTTTTTCGCCTGCGCTGGAGGATCTTTACTTGCCGACACCGGAAAAAGTGCTTAAGGCAGCGGCTGAAATAATTGGAGACGAAGCGATCGTGACCGCATAAAAAAAGCTGTGCGTGTTGATGAATGGAGACATCAACACGCATAGCATTTCTAGTATTCATCAAAGGAGAGATGAAACATGACAGTTGAAATTATCATGCCAAAGCTGGGAATGAGCATGGAAGAAGGAACGGTAGTAGAGTGGTTAAAGAAAAAGGGCGATCCAGTAAAAAAGGGAGAACCAGTTGTGGTGATCAGCTCTGATAAGATTGAAAAGGATATCGAAGCACCGCAAGATGGCGTGTTATTAGAGATTGCTGCCGAGCAGGATGAAACAGTGGAAGTAGGAAAAGCCATTGGCTATATCGGTCAAGAAGGGGAGGTAATCAACAACATAACGAACGAAGCTGCCCAAGAAGTGGCGACAACCATTTTGAAAGAAGAAAGCTTATCTTCTCAAACAACAATTCGCGTTTCACCTGCCGCCCGAAAACTAGCACGTGAAGCCGGGATTGATTTGAGCAGTATTTCGGGTTCAGGGCCAAAAGGAAGAATTACAAGAGCGGACGTTGAAAAAGCGATTCAATCGAAAAAAGCATCTCCCCATTTAGAACCTGAACAAGAAGTAGTAATCCCGACAAATAAGCCGGCGGAAGAGCAAGAAGATATTGCAGTAAAAACTGTCACTGGCATGCGTAAAGTGATTGCATCAAGGATGTTTACAAGTCTGCATCAGACAGCACAGCTGACGATTCATATGAAAGCCGATGTGACCTCTTTATTTGAGCTGCAAGAAAAGATTAAAAGCGAACTGCAGGATGAGCAGAATTTAAAATTGACTATTACTGACTTTGTAGCTAAGGCGGTCATTCTGTCGCTGCGAAATCAAAAGCAAATGAACAGTTTGTATGAAAATGGGCAGATTCAAACGTATGATTCAGTGCATTTAGGCATTGCAGTTGCATTGGAGAACGGGCTCGTTGTGCCGGTTTTGCGCCATGCCGACAAGCTTTCCTTAAACGAAATTTCGAAAAATATCAAGGAACTAAGTAAGAAGGCAAGAGAAGGAAATTTAAGCAGCGAAGAAATGAGCGGCTCGACCTTTACGATCACCAGTTTAGGGGCTTACGGCGTTGAATTTTTCACCCCGATTTTGAATCCTCCGGAAGTGGGCATTCTCGGAGTAGGAACAGCTGCGGATACGGCAGTGTTTTCAGGAGATACCATTCAAAAGAGAAAAATTTTGCCGCTCAGCTTAACGTTTGACCATCAAGTAATTGATGGAGCTCCGGCAAGCCAATTTCTCGGGCTGGTGAAAAAATATTTAGAAAAGCCGTATCAGCTTTTATGGCTGTGAGTTTTCTGCTTTCAAGCTTGCTTGATTTTTTCACTATAAAAGTAATGTGTTAATAAAACAAGCGGATCTTTCATGATCCGCTTGTTTTAGCTTACGGGCAGCATTTAATTCTCATTCACAATAATTTTTATTTATTTAAGAAGTGCTTAATTTAAATTTTCCCTTTTTCATTAAGCAAATATCGTAGCTGCCGAGTTGTAATGTTTAGTGCTTCTGCTGTTTTTTTTCGATCTCCTGTATGTTTTTTAAGTGATTTGAGGACAAATGATCGGCCAATTTGTTTTTCTAATTCTTTAATGGAATCCAATACTTGTTCAAGGTCGATGTCATCTTGCTGTTTCCATAACGATAAAATATGTTTCGTCCAATTCGATAAATAAGCTTCTAAATCATCATGAACTGTGCTAGCTTTTGGAAATTTTGTTAGTTGGAAGCTGAAGCTGGTTTTTAATTTGTCGGGTAAATATTTTGGCGTAATTATGTCTGTCTCTCCATCTGCCAATGTTGCGGCTCTTTTGACAATGTTAAATAGCTCTCTGACATTTCCCGGCCAGTTATAGTTTTTCATTAGTTCAATGCTTTCATCTGAGAATGTAAGATGTGAAGCGTTTATCTTTTTTAGAAAATAATCCAAAAACAGCGGGAGATCTTCTATTCTGTTTCGCAGTGGGGGAATTCTTAATTTCACTACATCTAAACGATACAATAAATCTTCTCGAAACGTTTTTTCTTGGACAGCCTCGGCCAAATTTTTATTCGTGGCCGCAATGATCCGTGTATTCGTTTTACGGATCGATTCACCGCCTACTCTGAAATATTCCCCCGTCTCTAGTACTCTTAGCAGCTGTACTTGAATGGCCTGGCTTGCTTCACCAATTTCATCTAAAAACAGTGTACCGTTATTGGCTATTTCAAATATTCCTTTTTTCTGTTTAATGGCTCCAGTAAAAGCACCTTTTTCATGCCCGAATAATTCACTCTCCAATAACGTTTCGGAAACAGCTCCGCAATTTATTCGGACAAATGGTTGATCGTATCTTAAGCTCATGTTGTGAATAAAATGGGCAAGCACCTCTTTGCCTGTTCCTGTTTCTCCTTCAATTAATACATTTATGTTTTTCTTAGCAATTTTTTCCGCCAGCTTGACTAATTCATTCATCTTTTTATTGTTGCCGATAATAAATCCAATCGTATCGGCCAGTTTGTCGGTGTTTGCTGGTGAAGAAAATTTCTCGCTATTTAATAAATCTTCTAATGTTTTCTCTAATTGGCTTATATCATCGAACGGTTTTTCAATATAATCATTTGCACCATTCTTAATGGCCTCTACAGCCGTTTTCACTGTGCTGTATCCTGTCATAATGACAGCTTTACAGGAAGGATGAGCTGTTTTTAATTGCTTAAGCAAATGCAGACCATCTGTACCAGGCAGCTTGACATCAATTAGTGCTAAATCAAAGGAATGGAGCGAAATTAAGTTGGAAAAATCTTCAGCATTCAAACCTACTTTTACATCATATCCTTTTTCTTCTAAAAGATGTCGAAAAAAGTTTCCTACTTCACGTTCGTCGTCTATTACTAGTACCTTTTTCATTGCAAATCATCTCCCTTTCTATTCGTGTCTAACTGGGAGCTTTAAAATAAATTCACTGCCTTCTCCGTATTTACTGTTCACGACAATTGTACCGCCGTGTGTTTCAGCGATCCCTAAACTAACGGACAACCCTAGTCCAGTGCCTTTTCCTGGACTTTTCGTGGTAAAAAAAGGATTAAATATTTCCTGCAAATGCTGGTTTTGAATTCCGATTCCATTATCTGTTATGGACAGTGTGATCCATTTTTTGTTGTCTTCAATTATTTCTTTTGTTTCAATCTTGATGATCTTCTTCGGTATATTTTTTTCTTCCAAGGCATCCTTTGCATTAATTAACAAGTTTAAAATGATCTGTCCGATTTGCTGAATATTTCCTTTCACATGATCTATATGCTCAGCCAGTTCTTGTTGAATGATGATATTTTGTTGCTTAAACTGGTCGCTAAAAATTCCTAATACTTGTTCCACCGCTTCATTGATAGAGCATTCTTCGAACACATATTCATCTTGACGCGAAAAAGTAAGTAAATTTTGGATAATGGATTTACACCTTTTTCCACATAAATATATGTCTGATAAAAGTTTGTAGGAGCGGTCGTCCTGTTTGAATGATCTTAATAAAAGCTGAGAATTGCCAAGGATAGCTGTTAAAGGGCTGTTCAGTTCATGTGCGATTCCGGCTGCCATTTCTCCAATAGCAGCTAATTTTCCAGACTGAATTAGTTGAGCCTCCATCTTTCGTTTTTCTGTAATATCGATAATGTAGATGATATATGAATAAACCTCATGGCTCCTATTAAAGATCGGAAATGAGCGGAATTCAAAGACGTGATTTTTTAAATGAAACTCATCAATAATATTTTCTTTGACTGAGAGATATTTTTCCTGAGTAGCTTCCTTTTTATCGATTTCTAATAACTTGTGTATATTCTGTCCGATAAGATCGGTTTTAAAATATTCTTTTGCAGAATCATTCGATTTTAATATATTTCCTTCTAAATCTGTAATAAACATCATATCTGATACCGCACGAAACGTTTCTTCCCATTCTTTTTTGGCTGTTAAGACTTTATGATAAAGACGGACATTTTCGATGCAAACGGCAATCTGATCGGATAGCTGCTGAAAAAACGCAAGGTCTGATTCATCGAAATGATTGATTTTTTTGCTTCCAATGCTTAAAAGACCGATAGCAGCATCTTTGCTTATGAGGGGAATGACTAAGGCGCTTTGAATACCTAATGATTGATACGCCTTTTTTTCAATGAAATAATGAAGATCATTATTCATTTGGTAAAAAATTTTTTCTGACGACTCAATTGCCTGCCAATATAAAGAATCTTTTTTTGGAAAAACAAATCCAATAGGAAAATATAAAGAATTGGGAGGATATACATTTGTTAACGTCAGCTTATCGTGTTCATATAAAGATAAACTGATTCGTTCAAGCGGAAAAAAAATTTTTAGCTTTTCAAATATATTTTTCAACATTTCATCTATTGACATATCGATATTGAAGCTTCTATTTACCTCATTTATCACCTCTAGCTGCATGTTTTTCTTTTTGAGCTCTTCAACCATGATTTTCAATTCATTATAGTAGCTTTTTTTAGAAGACTGAACACCAGTCAGCTTGCTGATCATTTCTTCCCGCTCTTTTAGCAACATTTCTACCAAGCCTTTCTGAAAAGTTCTTCAATGATTTCGACAGTGACATCCCTTGGATTTGTGATCATACATGCATCATTTAAAGCAGTTAGGCTCATTTGAGGAATTTCTTCTTTTTTCACATGAATTTCAGACAGCCTTTGCGGAGCTCCGACATCTTGAATTAATTCTTTCACAAGGTCAATCGCCTTTTTGGCAGCTTCCATTTTGGATATGTCGCAATCATTTAATCCAAGGAGATACGCAATATCTGCAAATTTTTGAGGATTTGCTAAATAATTAAATTCCATGACATGAGGCAATAAAATAGAATTCACATCGCCATGCAAAATAGGATATCTGCCACCAACTGCATGAGACATTGCATGAACGGCTCCTAAAATGGCATTGGAAAAAGCAATTCCAGCTTGTAAACTTGCCATTGCCATATTGGTTTTCGCCTCTTTATTTAATTTAGAGGCGACAGAAGGCCGTAAATATTTAGCGACAAGCGATATGGAATTTTTGGCATGAACATCAGTTAGTGGTGTTGCGGCCAAACTAATATACGATTCAATCCCATGTGTTAATACGTCGATTCCTGTTGAAGCAGTTAAATGGGAACTTTTCGTCACGAGTGTTTCAGGGTCAATAATAGCAATATCAGGTATTAACGATTTTGAAATAATGGTCATCTTTTTCTGTTTTTCTGTATTTAAAATAATAGAAAATTGTGAAACCTCCGATCCCGAGCCGGCTGTAGTAGGGATCATGATTTGAGGCGGGAGGGGATGCTTAATTTTGTCGACGCCTTCATAATCATGAATGACTCCGCCATTTGTCGCTAACAGAGCAATAGCTTTGGCTGCATCAATAGCGCTGCCTCCGCCAATCCCTATCACCGAATCGCATCCACATTTAAGATATATATTTCGACCTTTATCCACTTCTGTATCCTTTGGATTAATCGTAATATCAATGAATGTCTCATATTTTAAACCGGCTTTCACGCAGCTATCAATGACTACATCCAGCCAACCGACCTCCGAAATACCGCGATCACTGACGATGAGCACATTGGATGCGCCCAAACGTAAACAGCAGTTACCAACTTCAGAAATAGAACCGTTTCCAAATATTATCTCCGGCATGACAAATTTATGAATGTTCATTATGTCCCCCCTTTAACATTGACAGTTTTTCCATAAATACATAATTCCATATTAAAATAAAAAAATCCTTTTAATATGTAAAAGGTAAACAAAATATGTAAGTGGCAAGCAACAATTCATTGCTTACCTCAACATACTGAAAGTAGCCGGCATCCGCCAGCTACTTTCAGACAAAAATACGAAATCAAGTAGAGAAAAACGATTTTTTTTTCTCTACTTGAATTATTTAGGGGCTTATCGAGCATTCCCCTATTTTGTTTAATTCTGGGCAATCCAAACGCTTTTCACTTCTGTATAGTTGTCTAATGCATAGGATCCCATTTCTCTTCCTATGCCGGATTCTTTATATCCGCCGAAGGGACTTGCAGCGTCAAAGACGTTGTAACAGTTTACCCAAACTGTTCCAGCACGGAGCTTGTTAGCAATGTAATGAGCTTTTGTAACATCGCGCGTCCAAACCCCTGCTGCTAATCCATAATTTGTATCGTTTGCACGTTCAATCAACTCGTCTATATCTTCATATGGCAAAGCGGCGATTACCGGTCCGAATATTTCTTCTTTTGAAATGGTCATAGAATCTTCAACGTTGGCAAAAATAGTCGGCTCTACAAAATACCCTTGTTCGGAAGGTTTTTGTCCTCCTGTTAAAAGTTCAGCACCTTCTTCCAGCCCTTTTTCAATATATCCAAGGACTCGGTTTTGCTGCTCGGAAGAAACAAGCGGTCCCATTTCTGTATCTGCTTTTAGTCCAAATCCTTGTTTAATAGATTTTGCATGGGATACCATATCGGCCACAACATTGTCATACTGTTTCTTCTGAATGAAGACGCGGCTGCCTGCACAACAAACTTGTCCTTGGTTGAACATGACGCCATTTAAAGCACCCGGAATTGCTTTTGAAAAATCAGCATCAGGCAAAATGATGTTCGGTGATTTACCGCCTAGTTCTAACGTAACGCGTTTAAGAGATTTCGAAGCGTTTGCCATAATTAATTTTCCGACTTCAGTTGAACCTGTGAAGGCAATTTTATCAACTTGTGGATGTTTGACTAATGCATCACCTGCTGTTTCACCAAATCCGGGAACAATATTGACAACACCAGCAGGAAAACCGGCTTCTTCAATAAGTTCAGCTAAATATAAAGCTGAAAGAGGTGTTTGTTCAGCTGGCTTTAATACAACTGTACAACCGGTTGCAAGCGCGGCGCCAAGCTTCCACATTGCCATGAGCAATGGAAAGTTCCAAGGAATAATTTGTCCTACGACGCCAACTGGTTCATGACGTGTATAGTTAAAATACGGTCCATTGACTGGAATTGTTTGTCCGACAATTTTCGTAGACCATCCAGCATAATAACGCATGTGTTCAATTGCCAACGGTACGTCGGCATTGATTGTTTCACGAATCGGTTTCCCATTATCCAATGTTTCTAGCTGAGCCAGTTCTTCTTTATTTTCCTCCATTAAATCCGCCAGTTTATACATGAGCCTGCTTCTTTCTGCTGCGCTCATTCTTGACCACGGTCCTCGGTCAAACGCTTCTCTGGCTGCCTTCACAGCGCGGTCGATATCTTCAGCATCTCCTTCATAAACTGTTGCCAATCTTTCTCCCGTTGCAGGGTTAGGAGTGTCAAATGTTTTTCCTGAAGCGCTTTCAACAAAGCTGCCGTTTATATACATTTTTTTCTTGCCGGATAAAAACTTTTCAACTTTTTCTTTTAATTTAGGGGCTGCAATTGAGCTCATCATCAATCCTCCTTCAATTTTAGTACGATACGACCGTTGATTTTTCCTTTTTCCATTCTTTCAAATACTTCATTTATTTCTTCTAATTCAGCGGTTTCAACAATTGGACGGACTTTTCCGCGAGCAGCAAAATCTAATGCTTCCTGCATGTCCTTTCTTGTACCGACGATGGAACCTTTAACGGAAACGCCGTTTAATACTGTATCGAAGATCGGAATAGGCAGATCAGCATTTGGCAGACCGACAACAACTAATGTGCCTCCCCGTTTCACTGACTGATAGGCCTGTTCAAATGCTTTTTTATTCACCGCTACACTAATAGCAGCATGAACTCCGCCTACTTGATCATGTATCGCTTTGACAGGATCTTCTTTTAAACCGTTGATTGCAATATCTGCACCTAAATCTTTGGCTAATTTTGATTTTTCATCACTGATATCAACAGCTACCACATTAAGTCCCATCGCTTTGGCGTATTGTAATGCAATATGACCAAGTCCTCCAATACCGTAAATGGCCACCCATTCACCTGGCCGAGCACCTGATACTTTCAACGCTTTATATGTCGTTACGCCTGCACATAAAATTGGCGCTACTTCAACTGGATCTAAGTTATCAGGAATTTTCGCCACATAATCTGCGGGAGCTTTACAGTATTCCGCATATCCGCCATCAACGGAATATCCGCCATTCAATTGATGCGGGCAAAGTGTTTCTTGACCAGTTAAACAATATTCACATTCACCACATGCAGAATATAACCATGGGATGCCGACGCGATCTCCCACTTTTATTGATTTAACTCCCTTTGCGACTTCTACAACAATTCCGACTCCTTCATGCCCCGGAATTAACGGCAATTTCGGTTTAATCGGCCAGTCACCATGGGCTGCATGTAAATCCGTATGGCACACACCGCATGCTTCGATCTTAACTAAAACTTCACCTTCCTCTAGTTTGGGTCTTTCCACCTCTTTAATTTCAAGTGCTTTTTTAAATTCGTTAACTACTGCTGCTTTCACTCAAATCAACCCCTTTCATTTTTTTCGACTTTATATCATGCAAGAACCGTACCAAAATTGAAAGCGCTTAATTTGCGGAATATTAGAAAAATACAAAATAGAATTTTGCCGAATTTTTGGCAGACTTGAACAAAATATTGGCAGAATTGTTGCATGAAAAGAAAAAGCAGGTTGTTCCAGTTGGAAACCTGCTAAAAATATAGTGTTCAGTTTTTGCTCAAGCATGAATGATCATATTGCTTTCGGCACTGACGATATGCTTCCATGCAGATATTTTTTGGGGCGACATGTTCGGATTAAAGAGATTTTAAATCCTTCATCCAACTTTTTTTCGTAATTCCAAAATAATTGTGTAATTGCTGATATATTTGAAATAATTTTTTATATTTTTCTACATGGCTGAGAATTGGTTTGTAAGTTTTCAAAATTGGTTGTTTCATCCTTTCAACAGCCTCTTCTACGCTATCATATCCTCCATTTTCCTTGCCAGCTGCAACAGAGCCAAGAATGGCAGCGCCAACTGCAGGGGTATAATCGCTGGCTGAAACAATAATCTCTTTATTTAAAACGTCTGCATATATTTGCATGAGTAAATCATTTTTTTGGGGCAAACCACCGCAAGCAAATATTTCATTAATTTTTAATCCTGCTTGTTCATAATTTGAAATAATGATTTTTGCGCCAAATGCTGTAGCTTCCATATATGCTCTATAGATATCCTCAGGTTTGGAAGCGAGGGTCAGTCCTACAATCATTCCTGAAAGATCTGCATCTGAAAGTATAGATCGGTTTCCATTATGCCAATCTAATGCAATGAGACCAGATTGACCAGGCTCTAGGTGAGATGCCTTTTTTTCCAGTAAATCAAATACTGAAATTCCTTGTTCTTTCGCTTCTTTCATCAATGATTCCGGAACTTGTTTTGCAAACCAGCCAAATAAATCGCCTACAGCGGATTGTCCGGCTTCGTATGCATATAATCTTGGGATAATAGAATTTTTTACTACTCCCGAAATACCCGGTATATGAATTTCTTTTTTGCTCAGCATAATATGGCAAGTGGACGTCCCCATTACCATTGTCAATTGATGCGGTTTGGATGAACCGACTCCTAATACTGCGGAATGAGCATCGATAATGGCAACGGCGACAGGCAGATTTTTCGGCAATCCTAAAAGACTTGACATTTCATCAGTGAGGACCCCAGCTTTTTCACCAATATATCCAATTTTACCTTTTAACTTTGAAGAAACAATGTTTTTAAATTCAGGATGGAGCTTTTCGAAAAATTGCACGGGAAAACCGCTGTTTTCATTCCAAAAAGCTTTGAAGCCTAACGAGCAATTGCTTCTGACAACTTTCCCTGTTAACTGTGAAACAATCCAATCTCCTGCTTCCAAAAATAAGCTGGCTTTTTCATACACTTCACGATCTTTGCAAAAAACTTCATAGCATTTTGGGATAAACCATTCTGTTGAAATGTTGTAGCCGTAATTTTTTAGCCAGCTTTCTTTATGTGAAGAAGCTAATTTGAACATTTCTTCTGTTTCTTTTTTTGGTCCATGATGCTTCCATAATTTTACCCATGCATGGGGATTGTTTTGAAATTCCTTGTGAAAACATAATGGTTTTCCTTTTTCATCTACTGCGACCATAGTAGATGAGGTGAAATCAATGCCAATACCTATAATTTGTGAAGAGCTGATATTTGCATCTTTGATAGCATGAGGAATTCCTTTCATAATGACTTCTAAATAGTCGCCCGGATGCTGAAGAGCATAATCTCTGGGTAATCTCGTCCCATCGTTTGTCGGAAGCATCTCTGTAATCACTCCATGCGCATATGGAATGACACATTGTCCTTTAATAGATCCATCGTCAATGTTTACTATTAAAACTCTCCCAGATTCAGTACCGAAATCAATTCCAATAGTATATTTTTCCATACCAACCACTCCGTGAAAATGCTTTCATTGTACTGATTATATTAAACTAATAAAATAAAATTTACAAGCATAAAATTAATATAATCGAGCAAAAATAAACATATTTTTGTTCATTTATATTGACAATTTAAACAATATCGAATTATATTCATTATAAACAATCAAAAACAAGCAAGAAAAAACATAAATGAACATGGAGGATTAAGGATGACAGATGTGATTCATTCAAAGGCTTATAGGTTAATAGAGCCTGGAAAATTTAAAGAAACAATTATTGAACATAAAGTAAAGGAAGGTGAAGTTGTCGTCCAGCCTATTTTAGCCAGTATTTGTCATGCAGACTTAAGATACTATACCGGCAAAAGAAGAAAAGAAGCTCTTAACCAAAAGCTTCCGATGGCATTATTTCATGAAGGGATTGGAGAAGTAGTCATTTCAAAAGATGAGTTTATACAAGTTGGACAAAAGGTTGCAATTGTGCCAAGCATCCCTGGTTACAGATTAGAGCAAAAGAAAAAAGAAGATTGTTGTGAATCCTGCAGGAGAAATGTCGCAGATAACTATTGTAAAACTGGAGTGTTTTTAGGAAGCGGATATGACGGCATTGGTCAGGAGTTTTTAGTATTGCCAAGCGAAAATGTTGTACCAATTCCAGAAAAGCTGAAAGATGAGATTGCTGTATTAGCAGAGTTATGCTCAGTTTCACTGCATGCACTGAATCATTTGAAAGAAGAAGATTTTCATAAAGGGAAAATTGCTGTGTTCGGAGATGGACCAGTAGGATATTTAACAGCCGCAATGCTATATCATTATTTTCATATTCCTAAAAGCCAGCTATTAGTGTTTGGAGCAGTGGAAGAAAAACTGAATCAGTTTGATTTTGCCACTGTACACTTAGTTAACGATTTTCCTTTTTTAGAAGCTAAAGGGGTGACAGTTGCAATTGAATGCACAGGTGGCAAGTTTAGCGAAAGCGCTATCAACCAAGCGATTGATTTATTGGAGCCTGAAGGCAAATTGATTTTAATGGGGGTGACAGAGCAGCGTGTACCAATTAATACGAGAGATGTATTAGAAAAAGGGTTGCAGCTTTACGGAAGTTCCAGAAGTTCAAGTGAAGATTTTAAAACTTTGATGCAAGCATTTCTAAATGAAGATTATCAGAAAACTCTCTCTAAGTTGATACCGGAAAAAAGCATAGCAATCCGAAAGGCAGAAGATTTAAAAAAGGCAATGGATGAAGCTGCTGAACATAAAGGGTGGAAAAAAACATATTTATCTTTTTCATGGAACTAAATAAAAGGGGTGTAAAATAATGACACAAGTAACTGGAGTGAAATGGACTGAAAAATTAGGTATACCTTCTTCGATTGCATGGGGTTATTTAGGGATTTTAATTTTCATGATGGGAGATGGACTGGAAATTGGCTGGCTAAGTCCTTGGTTAATTGATCAAGGATTTACAGTTCAGCAAACTAGCCTATTGTTTTCGGCTTATGGGGTGACAGTCGCTGTTTCTTCGTGGCTGTCTGGAGTATTAGTTGAAGCACTTGGTACAAAAAGAACGATGTGGCTAGGGGTGTTATTTTATATACTGGGAACAATTGGATTTTTGAGTTTTGGGCTGCCGAATTTTAATATTTGGTGGATGGTTCCGTTTTATGCATTAAGGGGCTTGGGATACCCGCTGTTTGCATACTCTTTTCTAGTATGGATTGCTTACCGTGCCGATCAGGAGCATCTCGGAACAGCAGTCGGCTGGTTTTGGTTTGTATTTACGGGAGGTTTAAATGTTTTAGGGGCTTATTATTCCGTAGTTGCAATCAAATTATTTGGGCACTATACTACGTTGTGGTCATCAATCTTTTGGGTCGTATTAGGGGCGATAATCGCATTAATAGTTAATAAAGACAAATTAGAACCAAATCAAGGAAGTTCTGCAAAAGAAAAATTATATGAGCTAATAAAAGGTGTCACAATTGTCAAGGAAGAGCCGAAAGTATTATTAGGCGGCATTGTTCGTGTCATTAATACTACTGCGCAGTTTGCATTTCCTGTTTTTTTGCCTACTTATCTTGCTGGACACGGAATTCCAACATCTACATGGTTGGCTATTTGGGGGACAATTTTTACAAGCAATATTTTATTTAATCTATTTTTTGGATATATAGGGGATAAAATTGGCTGGCGCAATACCATCATGTATTTTGGCGGTATTGGCTGCGGAGTTACTACTTTAGCTATATATTATTTTCCAGAGTGGTTTAATGGTAATATTTGGATCGTTGGCTTAGTAGCCATTTTATGGGGCGGATTGTTAGCGGGATATGTTCCGTTGTCTGCTTTAGTACCTTCGTTGGTGAAAGAGGACAAAGGAGCTGCAATGTCTGTTCTAAATTTAGGCGCTGGCTTGCCTGTTTTTGTTGGTCCTGCTATCGTTGGCCTGTTAATTGGTTCAATAGGAAATGTAGGAGTTATTTGGGTGCTGGCAATACTTTATTTTGTAAGCGCTATATTAACCAAATTTATTACATTGCCTGAAGAAACGAAATAACAAGATCTGAAAAAACATAGTCGATTGAATTCCTAATGAAAAGAGAATAATATAAGAATAGAAAAATTTAAATTGTTAGGAAGTTCGACTATGTTAGCTCTTGAAAGGCAAAAAAAAATAGTAGAATACGTAAAGGAAAAGAAAATTGCTACTGTGGCTGAATTGGCTGTATATTTTCATGTCCATGAGGCAACGATTCGAAGAGATTTGTCGCTATTAGAATCAGAGGGGAAATTGAGAAGGACTCATGGCGGCGTTGTCATTGAGGAAGATAAAGTAAAATCGGAGCCGTCTTTTCAGGATCGGGAAACCGTTCAGTTCGAGGAAAAACGAAGAATTGGCATGCGTGCTGCACAGTTTATACAAGATGGCGAAAATATTATACTAGACTCAGGAACAACGACCGTTCATATTGCTGAAGCGATATTAGATAGAAAAAACATAACAGTAATTACAAACGATATAAATGTTGCGGCAAAGTTGCGTTTTTCAAATGGGATTAAAGTTATTGTAACAGGTGGCACGCTATATCCGGAAAGCTATATGTTAAATGGACTCATTGCTGATGAAGTGTTAGGTAATCTCCATGTGGACAAAGCATTCATCGGAACGCCAGCCCTTCATCACAAATTTGGTCTTACTCATTTTGATGAACAGATTGCTGCAACGAAGCGTTCTATGATAAAAGCTGCGAAGAGCGTCTATGTTGTAACGGATCATACGAAAGTAGGAAGGATTGCATTGCATACTGTTGCCAGTCCAAATCAAATTGATGCAGTTATTATAGGCTCTGAATTAAGTGAGATTGAAATCAAAAAATGGGAAAATAGTGGCGTTAATCTTCATCTTGTATAAAGAAAAATTCAATATTTTACTCAAAATGCTTTCATTTTTTATTAACAATAATAATGAAAAAAGCAGATTGCACCGTACGGGCAGTCTGCTTTTAATTTACTAGCGGCAATTTTGCGAAATCAAGTACGAACAAAAAAACCTTTGAGTTTTGATTAGGAGCTGATCATGCTTTTTGTCCATTTAAAGCATTCGCAAATTCCTCTACTGCTGCGTCCAATCTTTGCACCAGCTCTTCAGACAAGCTGTATTGTTCATTTTCTTCTCTGGTTACCCAGGCATCAACGGCATAAACGCCTCCTAGAATATATCTGCTTCCCATTGTGGATAACACTGGTTTTAGCGCATAATCTATAGATAGAAGGTGAGCCAATGTGCCACCAATAAACAACGGAAGTATTGTTTTACCCAAAAGCCCTTTTTGCGGAAGTAGGTCAAGGTATGTTTTCAATACGCCTGTATAAGCTGCTTTATACACTGGGCTTGCGATGATAATTCCGTCAGCTTGTTCTACTTTTTGGTTGGCGTTCAGAATCGCCTCGCTGTCGAATTTTGCTTTGATTAAATCTTCCGCAGGCAGCTGTACTACTTGAATGTAATCAATCTCAATTCCTTTTTGCTGCAATTGCTGTTCAGCATATTGGATTAATCCATTTAATCTTGATGATGGAAACGGACTTCCATTGATAATTACAACTTTGCTCATTTACTACTATGCTCCTTTCTACGATTCTAAAAAAACATATAAATCTTATTGAAATAGTTCGCTTTATGCTATCATCATTTTTATATTCTGTCAATATATGGAGGCTCTTAGCTGTTATTCTAATAGCCTTCAATTTGAGCATAAATCAAGAGAAAATAAGAAGCAACTTTAAGCTCTTGGAGATTTAGCTTTTTCCAAAATTTTTTTGAGAAAGTTACATATTGTTCACTTTCTTTTAGATTCAACAATTCGCGAAGATATGAGACGCCTCTTTACGTGCTATTCTTTAATCCCGATGACGCGAATTCGCTTATAATCGGCAAACCAGATGCCATTTTTATATATGACGTTTTTCAAGTTGTTTTCCACGTTTGTGAAGATAAGATTTTTTGTTTCGTTTGTCAAACTGTTAAACAGGCTGCCAGCGAACATCTCTATCCAATTTTTTACCCCATTTTCCCCATGTAATGGCGTTGGGCGGTCAAAATGCTGGGCGAACACGACACGGAACCCCACTTCTTCCATCAACGATGAATATTCACCAATGCTCGGGAAATACCAAGGAAATTGGTCTGCTAATTCCTCCATGCCCAATTTATTGAATTCATTTCGGATGGCATCGGTAATCGTTTTGACATTGCCTTTGCCGCCGAATTCCGCTACAAAACGGCCGTTCTCCTTTAAGGCCTGGTATATATTGATTAACGCCTGTTTTGGCGGCTTGATCCAGTGAAGAACTGCATTGGAGAAAACGGCATCAAACTCGTTGCGGTATCCAAGATTTAGAACATCCTTCACCTCAAAGCTTAAACCGGGGTATTTTGCTTTAGCCTGATTAATCATATTTTCTGATTTATCAATTCCGACGACGTCAACTCCTAATTCGTAAAGCTTCCAGGCTAAATCTCCCGTACCGCAGCCGAGGTCAAGAATACGTTCACCTTTTTTTGGCTCCAACAGATCAAGCAAATGCTCTCCAAATTTGGAAACAAATGAATGTTTTGCATCATACAAAGCTGCATTCCAACTGTCTTTTTTCATGTGATAGAATCCCTTCTTTCATTTGTAGTAAAAATATGGGAGAATTTTGCAAAATGCATTTCAATGGAACATTCGCTTATTTTTGGCCATTTCTAAACGGTTCCAGTACTTCATCCACCCATTGACGAAATTTTTCATACGCTTCCTCATTTGTTTGAACATTTTCTATAAATACACCTTTAAATTTATCATAATAATGCTCTTTATTTGCAAATAATTGTTGAAATTCTTCCTCTTTTAAATCGTCAAAAAATAAATCCATTGTGCCATCAGTTCTTTCCCAGGCAATTCCTTCGATAAAAGGGGAAAATTCATCTTTAAAGTTGTCTACATGTAAATGATTCCCGGTGTAATTTTTCGAATGAAAGTAGTCATTCTTCTTCATGAATGTGTCCTCCAAATTGATTTTTACATAATTTGAATTTTTTGCTAAGTATCTCGTTAAGAAAGATTACACAATATAACAAGATGTTTCTTGTTTACCAATTTGAAAACTATTTTCGGAGCAGGTAACCTGCATCACGCTGCGCTTTTTAACTTCATTTTATATTTTAGAATATTTCAATTGTTTCTAGTAATGCTCTATTTCATAAAGATTTTAGTTTGGACAAAAGAAAAAGCTTTGAATCATTTAACCCGTTTATTTTTATATAAAACAAGGTGTCATTCCCTTATGATAAAATGGACGAGAAGAATGTTTATCCCTACAATCTGGCAAAGGCGGGTAAAAAAGATGAAAAAAATAATCCCTCATATTTATTTGCATAACTGTAAGGAAGCGTTGCAATATTATCAGCAAGTATTTGGAGGAGAACTCAAAAATGTAGAGACATCCGATGGAAAAGAAATGTTTAAAGGCCACGAAGGAAAATATATTCATGCCGAGCTGCATATTAACGAATCATGTGTACTTTATTTTGCCGATGTTTTCTCACCGGTGACGAAGGGGAACAATATATGGCTGACATTGGATTTGGAGTCAGAAGATGAAATAAATTCAATTTTTACAACATTAGCGAAAGACGGACAGGTCAAAATGGAATTGCAAGATACTTTTTGGAATTCAAAATATGGTGTGGTAATCGATAAATTCGGTGTAGTTTGGGAGCTAAACTATGCAAAATAATAAGCGGCAGAAATTCTAAAAATAAGTGTTTGATTTGAACATGTTTTGCTATAATTGAATAAAAGCTTAGAGGAGATGAGTAAGATGAGTCAGCAAACAGTTGAGAAGGGTTATTTTGGCCAATTTGGAGGAAGCTTTGTTCCAAAGGATTTGCAAAGAGCATTGGACATACTGGAAGAGAATTTCGAAAAATTTAAAAACGATTCAACGTTTAATGAAGAATTGGCATATTATTTAAGAGAATATGTTGGTAGAGAAAATCCGCTGACATATGCGAAAAATTTCACAGAAGCGCTCGGGGGCGCGAAAGTTTATTTAAAACGTGAAGATTTAAATCATACCGGAGCACATAAAATCAATAATGCAATTGGACAGATCTTGCTTGCCAAACGGATGGGGGCTACTAGAATCATTGCAGAAACAGGTGCTGGACAGCACGGTGTTGCAACAGCAACCGCGTGTGCGATGTTTGGAATGGAATGCACCATCTATATGGGCAAGCTCGATACAGAGCGGCAGGCATTAAATGTGTTTCGGATGGAGCTGCTTGGTGCAAAGGTAGTACCGGTTGAAAAAGGACAAGGACGTTTGAAGGATGCGGTGGATGCAGCTTTAGCTGATTATGTGGAAAATTACCAAAACACGTTTTACTTGCTTGGATCTGCTGTCGGCCCGCATCCGTATCCAACAATTGTCAAGCATTTTCAATCGGTTATTAGTGAAGAGTCGAAAAAGCAGATTCTTGAAAAAGAAGGGAAGCTTCCAACAGCAGTGATTGCTTGTGCAGGAGGAGGAAGCAATGCAATCGGAGCTTTTGCGCATTATCTGGACGAACCAAACGTAAGATTAATAGGAGTGGAGCCGGAAGAGGCACCAACGCTTACGAAAGGTGTTCCAGCTGTTATTCACGGATTTAAATGCTTAACTTTGCTTGACGAAAATAATGATCCAATGCCGACTTACTCTATTGCAGCAGGGCTTGATTATCCTGGAATTGGTCCAGAGCACAGCTATTTGAAGGAAACCGGACGGGCAGAATATGTTACGGTGTCTGGAAAAGAGGCTTTGGAAGCTTTTCAGCAATTATCTAAGTTGGAAGGAATCATCCCTGCCCTTGAAAGTTCACATGCTGTAGCATATGCGATGAAACTTGCCCCGCAGCTAAGCAAGGAGGATATTGTGATCGTTAATCTCTCTGGCAGAGGAGATAAGGATGTCGAGCAAGTGTTTGAAATGTTGAAAAAATAAGGTGAAAATCGGCGTTTTTGAACGTCGATTTTTTACTTTCTTTTAACGATTCATCAGCTGAATTTTTAGAAGAGCAAGTTGTTTATAGTAATATAAAAAAGGCAGATTTTTGATCCACCGGATAAGTGTATATTTATCTTTGAAAAAATTCTTGACAGCTCTGAAATGGGCAAGGTATGGGAGCTGTAGTCACGAAAGTGCTATAGAAAGTTAAAAGATATGGGATAAGTGCGCTCATCACATTTTTTCAATGAATCAAAATGGTGTAGTTTTTGAGGTATAGTTATCATTTGGTCTTAACTTTACTCTGATTTTATAGGAATCTTCTCAGCTCTTAGTATTTTATGTTGGTTGATAAATTTAGTTTGCGAAGGAATGACTGAGGGGTTCAATCTAACTGTTATCTAAGCTTGCCATGATTTCGGAGTTTACATTTAAACGCCGGACATTTACCACCAGCTTTGTAAATATATGAACAAAATAAGAAAAACTGTTGATTTAATGCTTTTTTCAGTGGTATAGGGTGTTAAATGGACAGCTTGGTATCTATTTTGTTCACAATTTCGACAAAAACATAAAAAAATGTCGTTTTTTTTACATTTTTCCGTTGCACCGTCATTTTCGCTTTGCTATAATAAAACCCGTCATTGCATTACGGCTACCACGAGCGATGCTTCGATGAATAAGCATCGAGTTGCCTCGACGCATCTCCTTCTTCGAATAAGCTGGAAGAGGAAGAGGCATGACAAATGCGTGTTTTTCGTCTTGATAGAAAAGAAATAATGTATGCGGGTGTAGTTTAGTGGTAAAACCTCAGCCACGAGCGATGCTTC
>ERZ1673812.4-NODE-4-length-225098-cov-22.119848_pt1 | contig 225098 bp, 218 predicted proteins | sample MGYA00580150_ERZ1673812 | MGnify/ENA primary metagenome ERZ1673812 (study PRJEB41219, sample SAMN04549591) | soil metagenome | isolation source: soil | place: USA: Texas, Big Bend National Park | collected 2009-03-17 ... | reverse complement strand
TAGCCCCATGGAATATAGAGCTAAAGCCGCTTAGGTATATTTTTATTATTTCTACAGTCTACTTGACAGGGGACAGTTCAAAGCTGTAGCCGAAAGTAAGTAATTTTTTTATATGATTGGACCGCCAAGTTCTTCAATTTCCTTCGGAACGTTCGAGAATTTTTTGAAGTTCTCTTTGAATGCTTTTGCTAATTCATACGCTTTTTGTTCATAAGCGTTTTTATCACTCCATGTTTTAATAGGCTGTAAAACTTCATCAGGCACTCCTGGAACATGAGCAGGAATCGCCAGCCCGAAAATAGGGTCTTTTACAGTTTCCACCTCATCGAGTTCGCCTTCCAATGCTGCCTGAACCATGGCTCTTGTATAAGCAAGTTTAATTCGTTTTCCTACTCCGTATTCTCCGCCGGTCCACCCTGTATTGACTAAAAATACTTTCACATCATGTTCTTCGATTTTTCTTCCGAGCATTTCAGAGTATCTTGTAGCTGGAAGCGGAAGAAATGGTGCGCCAAAGCATGTGGAGAACGTTGTTTTAGGGGAAGTAATACCCCTTTCCGTTCCAGCAAGCTTGCTCGTATAACCGCTTAAGAAATGATACATAGCCTGTTCTTTCGTTAATTTGCTTATTGGCGGTAGAACACCGAACGCATCAGCTGTTAAAAAAATAATAGTGTTAGGGTGACCCGCAATGCTCGGTTTAGCAATATTGTCAATCGCTTCAATTGGATAAGCCGCACGGGTGTTTTCTGTTAATAAGGAGTTGTCATAATCAGGAATTCGTGTCGATTCATCAACCACAACGTTTTCCAAAACGGAACCGAATCGAATCGCGTTATAAATTTGAGGTTCTTTTTCTTCAGACAAACCGATGCATTTTGCATAACAGCCGCCTTCAATATTAAAAATACCAGATGAAGACCAGCCGTGTTCATCATCACCAATTAATCGGCGTTTTGGATCGGCGGAAAGTGTTGTTTTGCCTGTTCCCGATAAACCGAAAAAGAGCGCGACATCGCCTTCTTGACCGACATTGGCGGAGCAGTGCATTGAAAATATATCTCTTTCTGGAAGCAGGAAGTTCATGACGGAAAAGATAGACTTTTTCATCTCGCCTGCATATTCAGTTCCGCCGATCAGGATTATTCTCTTTTCAAAAGAAATAATGATAAATGCTTCTGAGTTCGTTCCATCCACAGCTGGATCTGCTTTAAAGGAAGGAGCGGAAACAATCGTAAACGGATTTTTATGCTCCTTTAAATCGTCTTGGCTTTTCGGACGGATAAACAGTTGGCGAGCAAATAAATTTTGCCACGCCAATTCATTGACCACTTGAATTGGAAGACGATATTTTTTGTCAGCTCCGGCAAATCCGTTAAAAACATAAATTTCATCTCTATTTTTTAAATATTGTATGACTTTTAAGTACAGTTTTTCAAAAACTTCTGATGAAATTGGCTTGTTGACGGGTCCCCAATCAATTAAATGCTTGACAGAATCTTCTTCAACGATGAATTTATCTTCTGGTGACCGGCCGGTATATTTGCCTGTTGTAACCGAAACTGCACCTGTATTTGTTAAAAAACCTTCTTTCCTAGCTAAAACTTTTTCTACAAGTCGTGCGACTGGTAAATTATGATATGCATTTGGTCCGCTGATCAACGAAGCTAATTCATTTGATACATCTACAATATTCATATACATACCATCCTTTTTTTGCATATTTGAAATGGTTTTATAGAAATAGTATAACACATTCGCAAAAATAATCCATCCTATTTATCGATTTCTGAAAATAATGTTTTTACTATATATTTTGCCTTCATTTTTGGGCATCATACGAATCATGATTGATCAGCTGATACTGAAATAATGGATATCAGATGATTTGGAAAATTACAGAGAAGCTTTATTTATTGTTGACAAGTACTTTTTTGCTCCTGTATGATATACATTTGAACGGATACTCTTATCCCGAGTTGGCGGAGGGACAGGCCCTATGAAGCCCAGCAACCGGCTCGTTGAAAGAAGACAGTAGAATATGGCTTTCAAAATCCCGGTATTCTATGGACATACAACATGATGCGAAAGAATTCCATATTCATAGACGAGCAATGGTGCTAACCTGATGCAAGGTTATATCCTTGAACGATAAGAGTGAAAGGCAATGATGTTTATAACAACCTTTCCTCTGGCAGGGAAGGTTTTTTCTATGTATAAGAGAAATCTCGTTTAGCCAAGTTTTTCTTATCGTACGAAATTTTGATATGTTTACAACAGTGGTGAGGGAATGAGTTCCGTGTCAATGTCAAGGAGTGTAGCACTCCATAAACATCATTTTAAGTTTGAGGAGGAAGCAGTAAATGACAAAAAAGCGCCGTCTGTTTACATCTGAATCCGTAACGGAAGGGCATCCGGACAAAATTTGCGACCAAATTTCAGATGCGATTTTAGATGCCATTTTAGAAAAAGATCCGAACGCACGTGTAGCTTGCGAAACATCTGTCACCACCGGACTTGTATTAGTCAGTGGAGAAATTACGACAAGCACGTATGTGGATATACCAAAAATTGTGCGAGAAACGGTCAAAGAGATCGGCTATACGAGAGCTAAATACGGTTTTGATGCTGAAACTTGTGCTGTTTTAACATCAATTGATGAGCAATCACCCGATATTGCTGCAGGGGTGGATAAAGCTTTAGAAGCGCGAGAAGGACAAATGACTGATGAAGAAATTGAAGCGATTGGCGCTGGAGATCAAGGGTTAATGTTCGGTTTTGCATGCAATGAAACGAAGGAATTAATGCCTCTCCCGATTTCCATTGCCCATAAGCTTTCACGCCGGCTTACAGAAGTTAGAAAAAGCGAAGAAATTCCTTATTTGCGTCCGGACGGAAAGACGCAAGTTACGGTAGAATATGATGAAAATGAACAGCCGGTTAGAATTGACACAATTGTCATATCGACTCAACACCATCCGGAGGCAACTTTAGAACAAATTAAGCAGGATATTAAAGAAAAAGTAATTGATCCGGTTGTGCCAAAAGAACTGATCGATGAAGAAACAAAATATTTCATCAACCCTACCGGACGTTTCGTTATTGGCGGACCACAAGGAGATGCAGGATTAACGGGACGAAAAATCATTGTCGATACTTACGGAGGCTATGCGCGCCATGGCGGAGGAGCTTTCTCAGGAAAAGATCCGACGAAGGTAGACCGATCTGCAGCTTATGCGGCTCGTTATGTAGCGAAAAATATTGTCGCAGCCGGACTTGCAGACAAATGCGAGGTTCAGCTGGCCTATGCAATTGGTGTAGCGAAACCTGTCTCTATTTCTGTTGATACGTTCGGTACTGGCAAAGTAAGCGAAGATGTTTTAGTTGAATTAATTCGCAATAACTTTGATTTGCGCCCAGCTGGCATTATAAAAATGCTTGACTTGCGCCGCCCGATTTACAAACAGACAGCTGCTTACGGTCATTTCGGACGCAACGATCTAGATTTGCCATGGGAACGCACAGATAAAGCGGAAGCTTTGCGCGAACAAGCTCATCAATATTTGTAAAATAAAAAAGGTGTCCAATGCGATGCATGCATTAGACACCTTTTTGCTTTTACGGTCCGAATGCGACAAAACAGATGGTGCCTGCTGAAGCTCCTAGAACTATTCCCGCCAGCACATCTGAAGGGTAGTGTAGGCCAAGAAAAATTCTTGATAGTGCCACACTGAATGCGAGAGGAAGCAAAATCCATGTTAAGGCTGGAAAAAAGAGCAAAAATGGTGTAGCCACTGAAAATACAGCTGTCGTATGTCCAGAAGGAAATGAATGGTCAGTTAACGGATTTTCTAACACTTTTGTTTCAAATAATGTAAGATAAGGCCGTCTGCGTGGATAAATTCTTTTCACAATGAAAACCGGAATATGACTGAAAAAAAGAGCAGCTGAACTTGCCAAGGCAACAGTTTTTACAGGTTCATTAAAAAATAACATCAGCATTAAACATGTTGCAATTGAAAAAACAGCCCCTCCTAAATGAGTAACATACCGAAAATAAACATTCAGTCCTTTTCGTTCAAAATGCGAATTAATCAGTTTGAACAACTTGCACTCAAATTGGTAAAGCTGATTCAGCAGTCTGCCCATGTTAAAGTTCCTCTTTTCAAAAAGCAAAAATTCTTATAAAAAATTTTCTCTCATATTTATGTAAACTTCAACAAATCTAATAAAAATTTTACAAAATTTTAAAAATACATGAAGCTGCCCGGTAAAGAATGACATTTGAAAGAGAAAGTTTTAAAATGTTTTTATAAGCAATTTATATGTTGTTCATACGAGCAATATTTTTATAATATTGAGCTTTTTCGATATACTCGCGACGGATGCGTTCCATATCTTGAAGATCTTCTTCTGTTAATTCTCTAATCACTTTGGCGGGTCTTCCGAATGCTAAAGTTTTCTCAGGTATCTTTTTGCCTGGCGGGACAAGACTGCCTGCACCGATAAAAGCGCCTTTTCCGATTTCTGCTCCATCCAGAATAATCGAACCCATTCCAATTAGAGCTCCTTTCCGCACAATCGCACTATGGAGCAGAACTTGATGGCCGACGGTTACATCATCTTCAATAATTAACGGTTTATTTGGGCTCTGGTGCAGACAGCATTGGTCTTGAATATTGACCCGATTTCCAATAATAGTTGGGGCGACGTCACCGCGAATAACCGTCTGAAACCAAATGCTTGATTCATCTCCTATTTGAACATCGCCGGTGATTGTGACAAAATCAGCTATATAAGCCGAATCGCTAATTATAGGTTTTTTGTCTTTATATGGATAAATAACCATGGGAACCATCCTTTTCTTTTTTTCATATTATAACAAATTTTCCGTCATGTTCGGAAAGGAGTTAATTATGTGGAAATGGGTAAGTTCTACTCCTAAAGCTGCGATTGTCATCATTCATGGAGCTGGAGAACATCATGGACGTTACAAATGGCTGATAAAAAAGTGGCAAACAAACGGGTACCATGTTGTCATGGGGGATTTGCCAGGACAAGGAAATTCATCCTCCAGACGGGGACATGTCCAATCGTTTGATGAATATATTGATGAAGTTGACCGTTGGATCAGGGAGGCTCAATCTTTCCAATTGCCGCTTTTTTTGCTGGGGCATAGCATGGGCGGTTTAATAGCCATACGTACGCTGCAGAGAAATAAAATTCCGTTAAACGGGGTCATTTTATCTTCGCCATGTTTAGGAATTTTGCAAAAACCGAGTAAAGCGCTCGATCTTTTGGCAAAAGGATTAAATATTTTCGCGCCTAGGGTACGCTTTGATTCCGGTTTGACAGTTGAGATGGCAACGAGAAATAAGGAAATTCAAGACATAAACAGAAACGACTCCCTTTACGTAAGAAAAGTTTCTGTGCGCTGGTACAGAGAGCTTCTTCATGCCATTGAACTAGTATTTCAGCAGCTTCCGCAGTTTCCAGATGTCCCTCTTTTCGTCATGCAGGGAGGAGAAGACAAAATTGTTGATAAATCAGCAGTTCAAAAATGGTATAGTCAGTTGAATCTCACGGAAAAGAGCTATAAAGAATGGGAAGGACTATATCACGAAATTTTTAATGAACCGGAAAGAGAACTTGTTTTTCAAGATGCGTTGAGATTTACAGAAAGCCATTTAACATAAACACTGGAATTTTACAATGAAGAGGTGAGTTGATCTTTGAGTATACCTGAACACCCTATCAGCCTTATGTCAAGAGTTTATAGGGAAATTCTTCCGACCGTCCATTATTACTTAGATGGGTGGAAAAAAAAGGCTGAGGAAATACCGAATCCTGAATTGAGAAAGCAGGCGCTTGCAAGCATAAATACGAAGGCATTTCATTGCGAAGGAGGAAGCATTTTAGCGCTTTTGTCGAACTCTCATATAGAGGAATGCATAGAGTTTATCGTTGCTTATCAAACGATTAGCGATTACTTGGATAATTTATGCGACAGAAGCACTTCTTTTGATCCGGAAGATTTCCGCATGCTGCACCAATCAATGAAGGATGCGCTGTCGATTCATGCAGAATTAAAAAATTACTACCAATTTCGTGAGGACCAAGATGACGGCGGATATTTAAAAGAGCTTGTCATGACATGCCAAAGAATGCTGAGCCAATTGGAGAACTATCCGGTTATAGCTGGCTATTTGATGGAGCTTTGCGAATATTATTGTGAACTGCAAGTACATAAGCATGTAATAGAAGAGGAAAGAGTGCCAAGGCTAGTACAGTGGTTCGAACAATATAAATCTTCCCTCCCGGATATGCGGTGGTATGAATTTTCTGCCTGCGCTGGATCGACATTGGGCATTTTTTGTTTAGTCGCCTATGCATTTCAGCCCAGCTTTAACGAAGCGATTGCCAAAAAAATTAAAGATGGTTACTTTCCATATGTGCAAGGGCTTCACATTTTATTGGATTACTTTATTGATCAAGAGGAGGATCAATTGGAGGGCGATTTAAATTTTTGCAGTTTTTATGAAAGCACATCAGAAATGATGGAACGATTAGCTCATTTTGTACATGAAGCGGACAAAAATTTAAAAGGTATTCCGAACGAAAATTTTCATAAATTAATTAACCGCGGATTGCTCGGCATTTATTTATCTGATGACAAAGTATTAGTACATAAAGATTTAGGAAAGCTGGCTAAAAAATTAATAAAAAAAGGAGGAACAACCTCCGTTTTCTTTTATGTGAATGCTAGGGCATATCGAACGTTCCGAAAATGGAATTTGATTAAATCTTCTTGATGGATAAAGCTAGCCGGGATATTATTCCCGGCTATTTTGCTTTTTCGATTGCTACAATAAACGGAGGGGAATTTTTTTGGTTTAAAAAACGATATTCAAGTACATGAGCAGTATGTTGATCGATTTGTTCGGCAAATTTAAGAAGCTCATCTCTCTCACGTTTTCCTTCCGGATGGCCGTGATAAACGACCAGCACGATCATTCCACCGGGTCTTAATATGGATAAAAGCTGCTTTACTGCTTCAATAGTTGATTCTGGTTTTGTCACAATGTTTTTTTGGCCACCGGGCAAATAACCGAGATTAAACATCGCACCGGCGATATGATTGTGATGTTTTTTCGGAATCGTATTGAAAATGTCATCATGACTGGAATGAAACAAAGTAACACGGTCGATTAAACCGGATTCCTTCAACCGTTTTTCTGTCTCTTCAAGCGCTTGTTTTTGAATATCATATCCAAACACATGACCTTGTTCGCCAACGAGTTGTGCTAAAAAGACGGTATCATGTCCGTTCCCGACTGTTGCATCAATAACGATATCGCCGTTTTGGACAGCGGAAGCCATCAATTTTTTTGCAAATGGAAGAATGCGAATGAGGTTCATTTTGACATCACTCGATCTTTTGTATAATACTTCCCTTGGTAGCTGTTTCGTTTTTCGAGTTCGGCATCAATGGCATTCAGCACTTCCCATTTGTTAACGCTCCACATCGGCCCTATCATTAAATCGATCGGACCGTCGCCTGTAATGCGATGAACGATCATTTCGGGAGGCAGTACCTCTAGCTGATCGCAAACTAATTGTACATATTCATCAAAGGATAAAAAGCGCACCATCCCTTTTTCATATTGCTTAACCATCGGTGTACCTTTTAACAAATGGAGCAGATGAATTTTAATTCCTTGAACATCCAGCTTAGCAACTTCTTTTGCAGTTTCCATCATCATATCGTACGTTTCAAGCGGAAGACCGTTTATGATGTGTGTGCAAACTCGGATTCCGTGCTTTCTGAGCTTGTTAACTCCTTCCACATAACATTCATAATCGTGCGCACGGTTAATTAAATCAGCGGTCCGCTGGTGAACGGTTTGCAATCCTAATTCAACCCAAAGATATGTCCTCTCATTTAATTCCGCCAAATAATCAACAACATCGTCAGGCAAACAGTCAGGCCTTGTAGCAATGGACAAACCGACAACTCCTTCGAGACCTAATACCGTTTCATATTTCTCACGAAGAACTTCCACGGGTGCATGAGTGTTTGTAAATGCCTGAAAGTAAGCAATATACTTTCCGTTTTTCCATTTCTCATGCATTTTGCTTTTAATGTCGTGAAATTGCGTAACAAGATCATCAGCTCTGTTTCCGGCAAAATCGCCCGACCCTGCGGCACTGCAAAACGTACACCCGCCATGTGCTACCGTACCGTCGCGGTTTGGACAGTCAAATCCTCCGTCTAAAGCAACTTTAAACACTTTATCTCCAAATGTATTTCGTAAATGGTAATTCCATGTATGATACCGTTTGTTGTCATTCGTATACGGAAATGGATTGTGGTTCGCCAATTCCTACTCCTCCTGTTTCGATATACTATCAAGACATTTTACCATGATTGCCAAACCAATCTCAAATAAGAATTTACCAGCTTTTTTCATGATGGAGCTTGCAGAAATAGCGAAAAATACAGTTGATGAAGAAAATTCTTCATCAAGGAGGGGATTTGTTTGGCTACTAGACAATCCGTGGAAGAGTGTATTCAACATTGCCAGCAAGCATTGGAATATGCAAATGAGCAATATATTGAAGGGCTGAAACAGGAGCATTACAATGATGAAGAATATACAAATGCACAGCAAAAGCTTCAAGATGCACTTGCAGAAGTGGAAAAACTCAGTTTAAGCGCAAATGACCAGCAGCGGGAGCAGCTTCACCGCATGCGCCTTCAACTGCAGCACCTTCAAAATGAGATGATTTTGCTCGATCATTAAAATTCCAGGGCAAAGCCTGATTGTAGGCTTGCCCTTTAATTGCAATTATGATTTTTCATTTATTCTTTAGCCGATTTGATCTTATATATAAATTTGCATAGGGAAAGAATGGTTTTTGGAATAAAAACGAAAATATAGAATAAAAATATCTTTCAACAGATTGCGCTATTACCGATATAAAAGCTCGGCTCAATGCGAATGAACGATTACATTTTCAAACAAAATCGGGATCAGTTTGTTGAAATCAGCCAAACTTCTAGCAAAATCTGCTATACGACTATGTACATCATAATTTCCCTAAGATCAAGAGCCCCCGAACGAGTGAAATCATTCAGTGTTTTTTATATGCGGAATCAGAAAATGTTGATTGCATCTTTTCTGTATTATGTGTACTATATAATGTAGTACACATAATACAAAAGAGTCCTTTTTGTAAGAAAGAAGGGTATTTGATGTTTGAAATTGACCCGAGAAGTGCCACTCCGATATATGAGCAGATCATAAAAAAAATGAAAGAACTATGTATCAAAGGTGTGTTAAAGCCTGGCGATAAACTGCCCTCTGTAAGAGAGATGTCTTCCATGATTATCGCTAATCCTAACACGGTTTCAAAGGCTTATAAAGAGCTGGAAAGAGAAGGCTTGATTGAAACGCTGAGAGGACGGGGGACATTTGTATCGAAAATGGTGCAGAAAAAGCTGGATGAAGAGAAAATTGAAATAATTAAAGAGGAGCTGCGGCAAATTATGATCGATGCATTTTATGCAGGAATCAGCTTTGAACAAATATACCAATGGATGAAAGACATGAATAACGAATTTGCCAATGCTTTTCATAAATAAAGTTTAGCAAAGAAAAAGTATTTGAATCTCTGCAGCGTGAGTTTCAGCTTGTTTGGCTAAAACGGTTCAGAAAAGATAAAGGAAAAACTTTGTTCGGAGGGCATATCTTATTCTTCTCGGTGTTATTCATGCAGCTTTGGCTGCCCATTAGCTAGGTAAAAAATCCCCGGAAAAACGGCATAAATTCAATTAAACCAATGAGTATCGGTAAGATTCTTGTATGAACCATGCGAGTAAACGGGCAGAATTATTTTTTGTTGGACATTAAAAAATCCCAATCCATATATTTGTCATTTTAGCTATTGCAACCAACAAAAAAACGAAAATTTCCAGTGAAATGTAAATGTAATAAAATAATAAAGGATTCTTAATTTTTTTCTCCTAAAATTATAAAAGGAAATATACATTTAAAGTGAAACTATTTTGATTTTAGTTCGTTCTAATTGTTGAGCTGCTTTAAGTTGAGGTGAATAAAATGTTAAAAGACCCAAAGATATTAATATTAACGGCAAATTACGGAAACGGTCATATCCAAGTTGCTAAAACATTGGAGCAGTCTTTGCATAAGATGGGAATCAACAACGTAAAAGTTTCTGATTTAATTAGCGAGTCTCATCCAATTATGGCAGAAATTACAAGATATTTATATTTGAAAAGTTTTTCCATCGGTAAGCAATTTTATCGGTTATTTTATTATAGTGTGGACAAAATGTCTAACAAACGCATTATGAATTTGTATTTGAAGCTTGGACACCGCAAGTTGAATCAGCTAGTAAGGGAGATAAATCCTGACATCATCATTAATACATTTCCTATTTCCGTTGTTCCTGAATATCGCACGCGGACAGGCGTGTTCATCCCGACATTTAATGTGCTGACCGATTTTTGTCTTCACCGAGTATGGGTTCATAAAAACATTGATAAATATTATGTTTCGTGCGACGATGTGAAGGAAAAACTGACAATGCTCAACATCCATCCAGCGCTTGTCAAAGTAACCGGAATTCCTATTCGGCCGCAGTTTGAAGAAAAAATGGAAACGATCGATTTATATAAAAAATACAATTTGGATCCGAACAAGAAAACTTTGTTAATTGCTACAGGCGCTCATGGAGTTTTAAAAAATGTAAAAGATTTGTGTGAATCATTTTTTACACGAGATGACATGCAAATAGTCGTTGTATGCGGAAATAACCAATCGCTGAAAGATGAGCTTGAACCGCTTCAGTATATTCACCCGGATCGAATAAAAGTTTTTGGCTATGTCGAAAGAATCGATGAGCTCTTTCGCATTTGTTCCTGCATGATAACAAAGCCTGGAGGGATTACTCTCAGCGAGGCGGCCGCATTAAAAGTTCCGCTTATTCTCTATAAACCTGTTCCGGGGCAGGAAAGGGAGAATGCCGATTTGTTTGCAGCAAAAGGGGCGGCGGTTGTCATCAATAAGCTTGAAAAAGTTCAAGAGACGGTCAATGATTTATTTAACCACCCTGAAAAAATGGAAAAAATGAAAATGAGCATTGCTGAATTATATAGACCAAACGCTGCTGACACGATCTTGCAGGACATTTTAAATGAAGCAGAAATGCTGCTTGATTCAAGCTTGAAAGGGTCTGTCAATTATTAATTATTAGACTGAAATCCAAATTTTTCGACATTGACTTGCATGAACTCATAAAATTCATTAAAATAACAATATGATAAGTGGATGAAAAAGCAAGAACGGTGAAAAGGATCAGTAGTGGATAAAGGCGTCTAGAGAGTTGACGGAAGGTGAAAGTCAATCGTTGTTTATTCACGAACTCCCCTTTGAGTTGCGGGTGTGAAATGTATTCCGGTACAGACTAATGCCCGACGTGTTTCCACGTTACGGAACAGAGTGAGTGCATTTGCGCTAATTTGGGTGGTACCGCGGGAAATTGTCTCTCGTCCCTTCGTCGTGGGGATGGGAGTTTTTTTATTATTTGACGCTTATACATATATATAGCAAAGGAGGATTTTTACATGTCTTACAACCATCGTGAGATTGAGAAAAAATGGCAAGATTATTGGCTAAAAAACAAAACATTTAAAACAGAGGATGATTCCGATAAACCGAAGTTTTATGCATTGGATATGTTTCCGTATCCTTCGGGAGCTGGTCTTCATGTAGGACATCCTGAAGGTTATACAGCAACCGACATTTTGGCGCGAATGAAACGGATGCAAGGATACAATGTTCTCCATCCGATGGGATGGGATGCATTTGGACTTCCGGCTGAGCAATATGCTTTAGATACCGGCAACGATCCTGCGGAATTTACGAAAAAAAATATTGATAATTTTCGCAGACAAATTCAATCACTAGGATTTTCCTATGATTGGGATCGGGAAGTAAATACAACTGATCCGGAATATTACAAATGGACGCAATGGATCTTCTTAAAACTTTATGAAAAAGGACTTGCTTACATTGATGAAGTGCCCGTCAACTGGTGCCCGGCACTCGGAACTGTTCTTGCAAATGAAGAGGTCATCGACGGAAAAAGCGAACGGGGAGGACATCCTGTTGAACGCCGTCCGATGAAACAATGGGTGTTAAAAATCACCGAATATGCTGACAGGCTGCTGGAAGATTTAGAAGAGCTTGATTGGCCGGAAAGCATAAAGGAAATGCAGCGAAATTGGATCGGCCGGTCGGAAGGTGCGGAAGTTCATTTTACAGTCGATGGAACTGATAAAACCTTTACTGTTTTTACTACTCGTCCAGATACGCTTTTCGGTGCTACGTATACAGTGCTTGCACCTGAACATCCGCTTGTGAAAGAAATTACAACCGAGGAACAAAAAGAAGCGGTGGAAGCCTATTTAGATCAAATTAAAAGTAAAAGCGATCTCGAAAGAACGGACTTGGCGAAGGAAAAAACAGGCGTGTTTACCGGAGCCTATGCTGTAAATCCTGCCAATGGAGAAAGATTGCCGATTTGGATTGCCGATTATGTTTTAATGAGCTATGGTACAGGTGCGATCATGGCCGTGCCTGCCCACGATGAACGGGACTATGAATTTGCGAAAAAATTTGACCTGCCGATTAAAGAGGTTGTCGCTGGAGGAAACATCGAACAAGAAGCTTATACAGGAGACGGCGAGCATGTAAATTCCGACTTTTTGAACGGATTGAATAAAGAAGAAGCAATTGAAGCGATGATCAAATGGCTGGAGGAAAACAAAAAAGGACAAAGAAAAGTGACATACCGTCTCCGAGACTGGTTGTTCAGCCGTCAACGTTATTGGGGTGAACCGATTCCGATCATCCATTGGGAAGACGGCACGATCACAGCTGTTCCTGAAGAGGAGCTGCCGTTAGTGCTTCCGGAAACAGATGAAATTAGACCTTCGGGAACCGGTGAGTCACCTTTAGCGAATATTGAGGATTGGGTGAATGTCGTTGACCCGAAAACAGGCAAAAAAGGGCGGCGCGAAACAAACACAATGCCTCAATGGGCGGGAAGCTGCTGGTACTATTTGCGCTATATTGACCCGCACAATTCAGAACAATTAGCTGATCCTGAAAAATTGAAAAAATGGCTGCCTGTGGACATTTATATCGGCGGGGCTGAGCATGCTGTTTTACACTTGCTGTATGCCCGTTTCTGGCATAAATTTTTATACGATATCGGAGTAGTTCCGACGAAAGAACCGTTCCAAAAATTGTTTAACCAAGGAATGATCCTCGGCGAAAACAATGAAAAGATGAGCAAATCAAAAGGAAATGTCGTCAATCCTGATGAAATCGTTGAAAGCCACGGAGCGGATACTCTCCGTTTATATGAAATGTTCATGGGTCCGCTTGATGCATCCATTGCATGGTCAACAAAAGGACTCGACGGCGCAAGAAGGTTTTTAGATCGTGTATGGCGGCTGTTTGTAATGGAAAATGGCGAGTTGAATCCGAAAATCGTCGATGAACCGTCTCAAGAGCTTGAACGCATTTATCACCAAACAGTGAAAAAGGTAACGGAGGATTATGAAAATCTGCATTTTAACACAGCTATTTCGCAACTGATGGTATTTATTAATGAAGCTTATAAAGCGACAATTCTTCCGAAAGAATATATGGAAGGCTTTGTAAAGCTTTTATCGCCGGTTGCTCCGCATATTTGCGAAGAGCTTTGGGAAAAACTCGGCCATTCTGAAACGATTGCTTATGAATCGTGGCCGGCATGGGATGAATCAAAGCTTGTCGAAGATGAAGTGGAAATTGTCATTCAAATCAACGGAAAAGTGCGGGCAAAGCTGCTTGTACCAAACGATGCTTCTAAAGAGGAAATGGAAAAAATCGCGATGGATGATGAAAAAATAAAAGAACAGCTTGAAGGCAAAACCGTTCGTAAAGTGATTGCTGTTCCTGGCAAGCTTGTCAACATCGTAGCCAATTAAGCTTGAATATCAATGAAAGGATGGCCATTCATGGTAAAAGAAATCACACCAAATGATCTCAAAACGAAGCTTGAAAACGGCGAAAAATTAGACATTATTGATGTCCGCGAGGAAGAAGAAGTAGAAGAAGGCATGATTCCACAAGCAAAACATATTCCGATGGGAGAAATCCCGGACCGCATTGAAGAATTTGATAAAGAAAAGGAATATATTTTCGTCTGCCGCTCAGGAAGAAGAAGTGAAAATGTTTGTTTATATTTACAGGATCTTGGTTTTAATGTCATCAATATGGTTGGCGGAATGCTCGAATGGACAGGGGAAACCAAACCGAAGAGCGAGATAAAAAAATAAGTGGAAAAACCGCGCTTATGTAGGCGCGGTTTTTCCTTATAAAGGAAGATTAGCGTGGCCAAAACAGTAAACCATACCGCATGTAATACCCTCAAAATCCCCATAAAAACTGCCGACATGAGCAAATCTTTTCCCTTTATTAAAAGTGTCATATTTGTACAAGCATAAAAGTATATTGGAAGCAACGAGATAAATAAAGGGAGTGTGAAGAAATTGAGCTATAAAGTCGCCATTTTTGACGAAGAGCATGAAAAAGATTTAGAAGAGGAAGTGAACGCTTTTTTAACTGCGCTTCCAAGTCAAAAATATATCGACATAAAATATCATGTAGCGGTAACATGCGATCAAAAAGGTGAACAAATTTACTGTTTTTCAGCGATGATTATTTACAAAGAATAAGAAGACTTTCACATTAATAATGAAAAGTCTATTATATTTAGTAAGAATGTAAACAGAATTAGACGTGAAGCGCAGGTTGATTGTAATTTTAGAGAATCTTCGTCAATGCATCAATATTCGCATGCGCTCCAAGCAGTTGCTATGCCCAGTGGATCTTGAAAGCTTATAAGCACTGATCCAGATAGGAAACACTTTATAAATTGTACCTGATGTGAGAAAGTCGAATAAAACTGAAATGATCGCCATCGTTTTGCAGGATGGAAGACGGACTAACTCATGAAAAAGTTTTTTAAAGCAAGTTTAGACCCGTTTGAAAATCCTTGTTTATGGGGAATCTAGGTCTTTTTTTATTGGAAAAAAGATTTCAATGCCGTTACGAAGCGACCGCATGAAAAAAGGATGACCAATTTTTTTGAAGTTATCCTAGAACCTTTTGAAAGGAAAAAACGCTTCGCATCAACCAGAAATTGTAAGAGCTAAGACAAAAAAGGGTGATCATATGTACTACAGTGCGATGTTGAATATAAAAGGAAAAAAGACAGTCGTTGTCGGCGGAGGGAAGGTAGCGGAAAGAAAAATAAAAGCTTTGCTCGATGCATGTGCTGATATAACGGTTGTCAGTCCCGATCTATCAGATCATCTTTTTCGAATGCATCAAGAAAAAAAAATATCGTGGAAACAAAAAACGTTTGAAAAAGACGATGTAAACGGTGCGTTTCTAGTCATTGCGGCAACGAATGAAAGGGAAGTTAATGAGCAGGTCTACCAGTCATGTGAAGCACATCAGCTGATCAATGTGGTGGATGCACCTGAAAAAAGCAATATCATTATGCCGGCAACATTTAAAAGGGGCGATTTAATCATCAGTGTATCAACGAGCGGAAAAGTTCCGGGGCTCGCCAGAAAATTAAAAAATAATTTGGCAGAGCAGTTTGATGAACATTTTGCTGACTATGTTGAATTTTTAAAGGAAGGTCGAAAACGTGTCTTAGAAGAAATCAACGACCCAGAGCAAAAAAGGAGTGTTTTACATCAATTATTAGACAAGAGCTTTTTAGAAGCTTCAAATGAAGAACGGTATAAGCAGCTGGAAATGCTTTTGAATGCGAACAGGTCTAGCGAATAGCTAAACCGGATCGCACATGGCCGTTCAACGGGATAGCGATTTGTGCAAAAAAAGAAGCGCCCCCAAAAGTCAGCTGCCCTGACTTATCGGTTCGCCCTTTTCCACGTAACGGCTTGCGTACAAGCCTGCCAACCGTCCGGTTACGAGCGCAGCCGTGATGTTGTAGCCGCCCGTGTAGCCGTGAATATCCAATATTTCACCGCAAAAATAAAGACCGTTCATTAGTTTAGAGGCCATCGTCTTTGGATCAATTTCCTTTATAGAAACGCCTCCGCCGGTCACAAACGCTTTTTCGATTGGAAGCGTGCCGTTTGCTTCGAAGCGGAAATCTTTCACTAAGCGAACAAATTGGCGCAGCTTATCTTTTGAAAGCTGGGAGAATGTCATCGAATGGTCGATTTCGGATTCTTCCAGCAAAAATAGTAAATATCGTTCAGGCAAGAGACCTTTTAATACATTTTTAACAGCCTTTTTCGGTTCGCCTTTCAAATTCAGCCAAATATGCTGAAAAAGATTTTCTTCATTTTCAGTAGGCAAAGCGTCAATTGACAACGTCACCGTTTTTTCTTTTTTCAATTGTTTTACAACAAATTGGCTGCATCTTAGTGCAGCAGGACCTGATAAGCCGAAATGGGTAAAAATAAAATCCATTTTGTGCGTAATAATCGGTCTGCCCTTTTGATTCAACACACTTAAAGCCGCATCTCTTAACGACAGGCCTTGCAATTGTTTTGTTCGGATAAACGGTTCATTCGAAGTAATCGGCACTTCAGTTGGAAATAATTCCGTCACAGTATGACCGGCTTTTTTGGCCCACACGTATCCGTCTCCAGTACTTCCGGTATGAGGGACAGATTTTCCTCCTACAGCTACGATAACAGCTTTGGCAGGAATAAAGGTTTTATTTTTCAACCAGATTCCTTTTACTTTGCTTTCACTGTATTCGATGTTTTCAACCGGATGATTTGTTTTAATTGTAACGTTCAGCCTTTTTAGTTCGGAAAGTAGCGCATTGACTACGTCTTGAGCTCTATTTGATACTGGAAACATCCGGCCATGGTCTTCCTCTTTTAAACGAACTCCAAGGTTTTCGAAAAAGCGTATAATGTCTTCATTATTAAATTGCGAAAAAGCGCCATACAAAAATCGTCCGTTGCCGGGAATATTTTTGATAATTTCTTCAATTGACCGGCGATTTGTCACATTGCACCGCCCGCCACCGGAGATCGCCAGCTTTCTTCCTAATTTTTCTCCTTTATCGACTAACAGCACGTTCGCTCCGTTTTCAGCGGCGGCGATGGCGGCCATCAATCCAGATGGTCCTCCTCCAATCACTGCTACATCATAATTCATATTGTCACAACCTTTAAAAAGTTAATGTTGCTTGTCCAATTTTTTCGTACTTTTAGATTGATCCTAGTTTCGTCTACATCCTAGTCTTATATCATTATAAAAAGATGAATTTTTGAATTCAAATAGTGATAACTATATCTTAGTTCCTAGTGAATGTGGTAAAATGTTATAGTTGAAAATTTTGTTAGAAACAATGGTGAGCAAAAGATGTCGGATAAATTATTAAGAGGGACGTTTATTTTAACATTAGGTACATATATTTCAAGGATTTTAGGAATGATTTACGTCATTCCGTTTTTCGCGTTGGTAGGAGAAACGGGAAGTGCTTTGTATCAATATGGATATGTTCCGTATACGATTTTTTTAAGCGTTGCGACAATGGGATTTCCTATGGCCATTTCAAAATTTGTCGCAAAATATAATTCCATTGGTGATTACGAGACAAGCCGCAGAATGTTTCGATCTGGGATGCTGTTTATGCTTCTTGGAGGAATTTTCACTTGTTTCATTTTATTTGTGACTGCGCCTTTCTTTGCGGAACACCAGCTTGGCCAACAGGAGCTGCAAGGTGTGACAGTTGAGGATGTCACATATGTTATACGAATGGTCAGCCTTGCGCTTATAGTTGTTCCGATCATGAGTTTAATACGAGGTTTTTTTCAAGGGCATCAGTCAATGGGCCCGACGTCCGTTTCCCAAGTAATAGAACAGCTAGTGCGCATCATTTTTTTGCTTGTTTCCAGCTATATCATTTTAAAAGTATTACATGGCGATATCATTACAGCGGTGGGTTATGCGACATTTGCCGCCTTTGTTGGCGCCATCGGCGGGCTGTTCGTCCTTTTTTTGTATTGGATGAAAAGAAAAAATTCCTTATTGGCGATGCAGGAGAACAAAATTGAACCTTCCGGCATTTCTACGAAGCAAATGTTTCTCGAGGTGTTCAGGTATGCCGGTCCGTTTGTATTTGTCGGACTAGCTATTCCTTTATATCAATTTGTCGATTCTTTTACGTTTAATAAAGCTATGATTCAGGCGGGAGAAGGCGAAAGAGCGCAAGAATTATATGCCATGGTCAATTTTTTAGTGAATAAAATTGTCATGATTCCTGTTTCTTTAGCAACTGCTTTTGGCTTAACTCTCGTGCCGGCCATTACAAATGCGTTCACGAATCAAAACTTTCCGTTTGTTAGAAGACAAATTGACCAAGCGTTTCAAACATTAATGTTTCTCGTTCTCCCTGCATCCATTGGGATCATTATTCTTTCCGAACCAATCTACATGTTTTTTTATAATGACAATGAAACAGGTGCGAGCATTTTAGCTGCCTATGCACCGATCGCTTTGCTTTTTTCTTATTTCACTGTTTCAGCCGCCATTTTGCAGGGGATTAATAAACAAAAATTGGCTGTCATCAGCCTTGCATTCGGTCTTCTGCTAAAAATTTGTTTAAACAGCTGGCTTATCACGCAGTTTGGTGCATACGGTTCGATTATGGCAACTGCGATCGGGTTTCTTGGCTCGCTCATATACGGATTAATGATGATTCGCCGTCATACAGGCTACTCGTATAAAAGATTTTGGAAAAGAACAATATTTACGGGAATTTTGGTCATCTGTATGTCAATTGTCGTTGTAGCGTTTTCCTCTCTCTTCACTGTCTTTTTTGATTACCATGCAAGTAAAACAAATGCCGCCATCATGGTTGGAATTGCTGCATTATTAGGAGCAGGCTCGTATTTTTGGCTGGCTAAGCAATCAGGATTTCTAAAAGTTATTTTTGGAACTAGATTTTTAAGTAAGAGGAAGGAAAGGGGGTAGATAATATGCGTATTGATAAACTATTAGCACATGCTGGCTACGGCAGCAGGAAAGAAGTAAAAAAGCTGCTAAAGGAACGGGCCGTTCATGTTAATGGAGAAGTGGTGACGTATCCGAAAACAAATGTCGACCCGAATAAACAAGAAATCATCATTCACGGTGAACAGGTGTTGTACAAAGAACATGTTTATTTCATGATGAACAAGCCAGCTGGTTTTTTATCTGCTACAGAAGACAACGTCCAAAAGACTGTGGTCGATTTGCTTGATCCGGAAGATCTTCGCTATAATCCCTTTCCTGTCGGCAGGCTTGACAAAGATACCGAAGGGCTATTGCTGTTAACATCGGACGGACAGCTTGCCCATCAATTAACATCGCCCAAAAAAAATGTTCCTAAAAAATATTTTGCGGAAGTTATTGGTCTAGTGGCAGAGGAAGATGTCGAGCGGTTCAAAGCAGGTGTAAAACTTGATGACGGTTATGTTACAAAGCCTGCCTGGCTTGAAATTATTAAGGCAGACGACATTTCTGAAGTTTTTGTCACCATAACGGAGGGGAAATACCATCAAATTAAGCGGATGTTTTCTGCTGTCGGGAAAAAAGTGAAATATTTAAAACGAATCCAAATGGGAACGCTTGAACTAGATCAAACATTGCAAACAGGGGAATATCGAGAACTGACAAAAGAAGAATTAGAACAACTGCGATCGATTCAAGGACAGCCGGGCGATTCAGCCGATTTTCCTTTGTAGTTTGAAAAACGTTCAAATTGAACTTCCGTTTTTTAAAAAGGCGGACAAACTGGCGCCGAAAAAGGTGGAAATTGCTTGCAACAGCAGACAAAAAGGGGCTGAGACCAAAAGTTATGTAACTTTTGGATCAGCCCCATATATGTATGTGAACGAATAACCAAATTTTCTTTTTTTAGTAGCTAGGATGACATCTTGACCTTCTTGTTAGTTGTTGCCCATTTTCCTCTTGCAGGACTGTGCACTAAATCGTTATATGCTAACACGTTTAAATCCCTCTGAATCGTTCTGGGGGTAATACCAAATTCATCGACAAGCTCTTGAGTTGTTACTGTACCCCTTTCATGAATGAACATGTAGACGGATTTGATTCGGGTTAGCATACGGTTTGTTGAAGGTTTCAAAAAACCACTCCCTATCATTTAATGCATCGAAATCACAAACCTACATACTCTTCAATGTCCATGCATTAGATGTCAAACTCCTAAAGTGGTACAATTCCATTATACACAATTTACATGTAAACTTTCCAGTGTGTTCATAAAATTCACATAATATTTACAATACTTACCTCTCATAGGCCGATTTAACAGCTTGAACTGACCCCAGTCGAATAGACAAATAGTGAAGTGATGATTCCTTCAATCGGTAAAAAAGGTTCCATTGGTGATTAGAAAGCTTGATGAATGCAAAAAAAACCCACCGTTGGAGTTTTCAAAAATCTACAAATTATCTTTTTCTTAAATACCTTTGTTAAGCAATCAGATGCAAACAATAAAACGATGCCTAAATAGATGAAAGGCAAATCCTTGCCGCTAAAATCGATAAGCAATGAAAAAACGATGTAAAATACAAGGGCAATGCCTAAAGAAATATTAAAAATTATTTCCAAGAAAATCACTCCAATGATGATACATTAGTATCTTTTTCATTTTACCACTCCCTCTTTTTTAAGAGAGACGCAAAATCTATTGAAAAGTTCCGAAAAAATAATAAATATTTCTTATGTTGTTTATTGTTTTAACTTTATCGGCATTTTTTACTTTGTCTTCCATTCGTTTTTTTACCTGTTGCCTAGTGTTAAAGGTTTTTTAAATAGTTGGCAATTTTCAAGATATTTTTGCTTTTCTAATAGAAAATGGTTCATTGCAGTCCAATAAGCTATTACTGCAAACAAAAGCATTTTCTCAACTGTTTTCGCATTCAGAACTCCTTCGAATCTTGATACATAGAAAAGCTCATTTGGTGAACGACGAAACGGTGTTACGCAAAGATTTTCGAATGTTTATACATAGAAAAACTCCCCTTAAGGCAAAACAGATTGCTCTACCTTAAGGGGTGCATATCAGCTTAGAGAGGCATCTCCAATTTCAAAAACCCGATATCCATTTTTTATTTTTAATAGATTTTCCTTTTGGGAAAGCCTCTTAATTAATGACCTCCCAGGAAAAAGAGCTGGATGAAAAATAGTACGGCGAAAATGTACAAAAATGGATGAACCTCTTTCCATTTTCCTTTCATGACTTTCATGAGAGGATAAGAGATAAATCCGAGCGCAATTCCAGTTGCAATACTTGATGTAAGCGGCATGCTTAAAATGACTAAAAAGGCCGGAAATGCTTCATCAATTTCTTTCCAATTAATTTCGGCAATTGAGCCCATCATTAAGCTTCCAACTATAATTAACGCAGGTGCTGTAATCGCTGAAATGCCGGACACAGCAGCAACGATCGGACTGAAAAATGCAGCAACACCAAACAATACGGCAACGGTTAAAGTTGTCAATCCAGTTCTACCGCCAGCAGCTACTCCTGAAGAAGACTCAATGTAAGCACTCGTCGGAGTTGTTCCGAGCATAGCGCCTGCTGTTGCTGCTATTGAGTCAGCTAGAAGGGCTTTGCGTGCGTTCGGCATTTCATCCCCTTTCATTAAACCTGCTTGTTTGGCAACGCCGATCATTGTTCCAGTTGTGTCAAAAATGGTCACTAATAAAAAGGAAAAGACGACTGCAAATAAACCATGTTGAATCACATCCCCAATTGCATCAATCGGGTTGGCGATTATAATGCCTTCCGGCAGTTTTGGAATTGAAACAATTCCTTGGTCAAACGATAATTGTCCGGTAAAAAATGCGATGATACCGGTACAAATCATTCCGATAAAAAGTGCACCATGAACATTCAAGCTCATTAAGATAAGAGTTATAGCAAGGCCGACAAGAGCGAGAACGACGGAAGGAGAATGCAGATCCCCAAGAGTCACTAAATTTTGCGGATGATCGGTGATCAGCCCGGTCAATCTTAGTCCGATAAACGCAATAAATAAACCGATGCCGGCGGTAATTCCATTTTTTAAATTGCTTGGAATGGCTTCGATTATTTGTTTACGAAACGGAGTTAGCGAAAGAATAATAAACAGGATGCCTGCAAGAAATACTGCTGAAAAGGCAATTTCATAATTAACTTTTTCCGCCCCAACAACAGTATAGGCAAAATATGCGTTCATTCCCATACCTGGAGCGATCGCTATCGGATAATTTGCCGAAAGCGCCATCCATAAAGTACCGATGATCGTGGCAACAACTGTCGCTGTAAACACTTGATCAAACGGAACGCCTGCTTCCGATAAGATAATTGGGTTGACAACAACGATATATACCATTGTTAAAAAGGTGGTTAAACCGGCAATAATTTCAGTTTTAACATTTGTTCCGTGTTCTTTTAGTTTAAACATATGATACCTCCAATTAAATACGAACATTTTATAAAAACATATATATAATATTCGTTTTTTGACTTTTTTGCAAGAAGACAACCACATTTTTTTTGCTGAAAAAAAAGAGAATCTTTATGTTACACTTAAATAATAAGAGAAAGAAAGGATCGAACGTATCATGAACTGGATGGATGAAGTGTTAAAAAGAAAAGAAGAAATTATTTTAGAAACACAAAAATTTCTACAAATCAAAAGTGTGCTCGATGAAAAAACAAAACAAATTGGAGCACCGTTTGGCAAAGGAATTAAGCAAGCGTTAGAACATCTTTTGCAAAAAGGGGAAAAAGACGGGTTTCGAGTCAAAAATTTAGACGGATATGCCGGTCATATTGAAATGGGAAAAGGAAAGGAAATCGTCGGCGTCCTCTGCCATGTTGATGTCGTGCCAGAAGGGGACGGCTGGTCATTTGATCCTTACGGCGCAACGATCCATGATGGGAAAATATATGCCCGCGGTGCGTTGGATGATAAAGGGCCGACGATGGCAGTATACTACGCCATGAAAATTGTAAAAGAATTAGGTCTTCCGTTATCTAAGCGGGTGAGAATGATCATTGGCACTGATGAAGAAAGTGACTGGCGCTGTGTCCATCATTACTTTAAGCATGAAGAAATGCCTGACATCGGATTTGCGCCAGATGCTGATTTTCCAATTATTCATGCAGAAAAAGGGATAATCGATGCAGTGTTTTCGGTGAACAGCGTGAATAAACATGCAGCAGGAAAATATGTGTTAAAAAGCTTTTCTTCCGGCAGACGGTTTAACATGGTTCCTGATTTTGCGAAAGCTGTGCTTGGAAATGTCCAAAATTTCTCAGAGGTTGAAAAAAGCTTTAAGCAATTTTTATCAGCATCACAATTAAAAGGTCGAATGTATCAAAATGAAGAAGGTGCAGTCGCCGAGCTTGAAGGGATATCCGCTCATGCGATGGAACCTGATAACGGAAAAAATGCCGGGATTTATTTGGCGAATTTTTTGTCAGCATTGCCGCTGGATGGCGAAGGAAAAGGCTTTGTTGATTGGATTAATCGTTATTTTTATCAAGATACAAGAGGGAAAAAGCTGGATATCTCAACACAAGATGAAGTAAGCGGTGAGTTAACGGTGAATGTCGGAATTATTCATTACGAAAAGGGGAAAGAGAAAACCGTTAGCATTAATATCCGCTATCCTGTAACAAAAAAAGGGAGCGAGATTAAAGAAAAACTAGAAAAAATAGCTGGTTGCCAGCTTATTCACTTTTCCGATTCAGCTCCCCATTACGTAGAACAAAATCATCCGCTTATTCAAACATTGAAAAAAGTGTATGAAGAGCAAACAGGGCAAAAAGCGGAGCTCATCTCCATCGGCGGCGGCACTTATGCCAGATCTCTCAAGGCAGGAATCGCCTTTGGTCCGTTGTTTCCGGGAAGGGAAGATATCGCTCATCAAAAAGACGAATACATTTATATCGAAGACCTGTTAAAAGCGACAGCCATCTACGCTCAAGCGATTTATGAATTAGCCAAATAAGTGTCCTTTAGTCTACTAGCTTCAGCCCAATAACAGAAACGATAATTAAGGCGATAAATGTTATTCTCCATTTGTCTTTCGGTTCATCGAATACATACATGCCGACGAGCGTGCTGCCGACAGTGCCGATACCTGTCCAGACTGCATAGGCAATGCTCATCGGAATTTCATTCATCGAAAGCGATAAAAAATATAAGCTTAAAATAAATCCGCCAATTAGCATAAAGAAGGATGAGAAGCTTGGCGACGAGTTCACTTTTGTTAATCCTGTTACGCCGATGACTTCGCAGCATCCTGCAATAATTAAAAATATCCAGCTCAAGATTTGTCACCTTCTTTTGCTTCCAATTTGCTTGTTTGATATTTCAGCCCGATGATTCCGCAAATTAGCGACAAAATAAATACCATTTTCATCGGGCTGAAATGGGCGTCGAATAAAATAACCTCACATAAAATTGTTCCTAAAGTGCCGAGTCCGACAAATATTGTATATACCGTTCCTGTCGGCAATTTTTTAGTTAAATAAAGAAGCAGCAAAAAACTTATGCAAATAGAGATCACGGTTAGCATCCATTCCAAAACATTGTCTGAGTGCTTTAAGCCGATGACCCACGCCACTTCAAAAATAGCCGAAACAACGATTAAAAACCAATTCATAAACAAATTCCCCCTTTCCATCACAATCAAAAAAGCCTGCGAGAAACCATAAGGTCATTCTCCCAGGCTTTTATCCTTCCGTGTACACAGCAATTTGTGCGTTTTCTCTCGGACCAGTCCAAGCGAACGGCACTTGCGGAACCCTAGAAAACTTTACATAATTAGATTCAATTATCTCACAGAAACAGCAAGAAGGCAATTTATAATCGGTTATTCAAATAAGAACAAATCGCTTGATAAATAGCGTTCGCCTGTATCAGCCGTCATGCACACGACAACATCATCAGGAGATAATCTTTTTGCAACTTGAATTGCGGCAAAACATGCAGCACCTGATGAAGGTCCCACTAATATAGCTTCTTCCTTGGCGAGTCTGCGGGTGATTTCGTACGCTTCATCGTCCTTCACTTTGTGTATTTCATCATAAATGTTCGTGTTTAATGTTTTAGGGATAAAGCCAGGACTTGTTCCGACAAGTTTATGCTTGCCAGGACTGCCCCCGGATAAAACAGGTGACCCAGCAGGCTCGACAACGTGAATGGTCATCTCAGGAAAATATTTTTTTAACGTTTCTCCCGTGCCGGTGATTGTTCCTCCTGTTCCAGACGTTGCAACAAAAGCGGAAAGCGGTTTTCCTATTTCTTTCATTGCTTCGACAATTTCTAAAGCTGTTGTTTTCCGGTGGGCATCTGGGTTGGCAGGGTTTTCAAACTGCATCGGTATGAAGCTGTTCGGTATTTCCTTTACCAGTTCTTGCGCCTTTTTAATCGCACCGGGCATTTTCTCGTCCCCAGGCGTTAATACAACTTCAGCTCCGTATGCTTTCAGCAAATTGATCCGTTCTTCTGTCATGGTGTCCGGCATGACAATAATTGCCCGATATCCTTTGGCGGCCGCATTCATGGCGAGCCCAATGCCAGTGTTGCCGCTTGTCGGTTCAATAATTGTAGCTCCCGGTTTTAACAAACCTTGTTTTTCAGCTTCTACGATCATATTATAAGCAGCTCTGTCCTTAACGCTGCGGGTAGGATTAAAATACTCAAGCTTTACATAAATATCTGCGCCGTTTTTCGGGCTAATTCTGTTTAATTTGACTAATGGAGTTTCTCCTATTAAATCAGCGATATTATGAACTACGCGCATTCAAAACACTTCCTTTTGATATAGTCCATCCATATCATATCATAATTTATACGGACAGAAAAACTCGGATATACAAAGAATGCGCAGTTTTTGCTACAATATGTTCGAAAGTGAGGATAGAAAAAAATGCAAAAACATTATTTTCTTGCATTGGATGTTCCGATTGAAACGGCAAAAAGTATTACAAAATGGATATCAGCGAATCAAGATCGGTGGCACTTTTCGCGTTACGTCCATCCTTTTGACTATCATGTAACATTAGTGTTTTTAGGGAATGTTGATGCAAAGAGGCTTGCTTTGCTGTCAGAAAGCTTGCTTGAGCCCTGCCGGAAAATTCCGTCTTTTTCACTTGAACTTTCAGAGGCAGGAATTTTTGGGAAACGGGAACATCCGCGAATTTTATGGGTAGGCGTGAAAGAAAACGAGTTATTATACCAGTTGCGAAATGAAGTTTATAATACGTGCAAAGCTTTCGATTTCTCTTTAGATGAACGTCCGTTTAGACCTCATATTACTGTCGCCAGAAAATGGGAAGGACAGCTTTCATTTTCCTTGGAGGAGAAAAGCGCCCCATATTTGTTAAACGAACATTTTCATGTGGGTTCTGTTACTTTATTCCAAACGAATATTGACCAAACGCCTAAATATGAAGCGATCAAACAAATTCCTCTTGGAGGATAATGAGAGGAGTAAGGGGTAAAAAAATTGAAAATATTTAATTTGATATGGCAAATAGGTTTGTTGTATGTCATTTATGTTATTGGCACGTTCCTTCAAAAATTGTTTCATTTAATGATTCCAGGAAGCATTATAGGCATGTTGATTCTTTTCGCTCTTTTGCATTACGAGCCTTTTCAAAATTTAGTGAAAGACGGGTGCTCTTTTTTAGTCAAGCATCTTGCCCTTTTATTTATTCCTGCGACAGTTGGGGTGATGGAATATTTTTCGCTGTTCCAATCAAAAGGTATCTTGACAGTATTCATTGTCATTATTAGCACGGTGCTGGTGATGTCCATTTCATCTTTCGTCAGCCAGATGACCGCTGCCAAAAAAAAGCAGGCTGCTGGGCAGAATGGGAGTGATCAAGGCTTATGAAAATAATAGTCTCCATCTTAATGATACTTGCTACAGTGCTGATTTATTGGCTAATGGTTAAATTGTACAATAAAATCCATATTCCATTATTAGTTCCGATTGCCACTTCAACATTTGTCATCATTAGTTTATTGATTACATTTCATATTTCGTATCATACGTACATGTATGGAGGAAAATGGATTGATGAGCTTCTAGGCCCTGCCGTAGTCGCGCTGGCATTCCCGCTGTACAAGCATCGATCAACATTGAAAAAGTACGCTGTATCAATTGTTTTGAGCGTTGTCGTCGGCACGATTATCGGGCTGTGTTCAGGAATTATGATGGCTGTTTTATTCGGAATAGATAAGGAACTGATTCTTTCGCTTGCACCCAAATCGGTCACTTCGCCGGTAGCTATGGATATCACAGACATAATTGGAGGTAATCCTACCCTTGCTGCAGTTTATGTCATGATAGCAGGAATATTTGGTGCGATGTTTGGACCTTATTTATTGAAATTACTTCGCATACATCATCCAATTGCTATTGGGATCGGATATGGTACAGCTTCCCACGGAATTGGCACAGCGAGGGCAGCAGAATACGGCAGTCTGGAAGGAGCAATCGGTTCGATTTCGATGACGTTAAGCGCTATATTTGCTTCCATTATCTGCCCGTACGTTGTTCAGCTATTTTTGTAGAGATAAAGAGGAGATGACGCGATCTTGGCTCAGTTGATTAAAATGGAGGATTATATATCAAGGTATGAAATAGATCTAAATCGTTATGCCAATCAATTTATCCGCTTGAAAAAACAACAGTGGGAAGAAATTAAAAAAAGGTTTGAGAGTATCCAATTTGCTCATTCAACCTTAGATAGTGAAAAACAATTGTTTTTAGATCGGATTTTCAACTCCCAGCTTGTATGGGCAAGCTCTACCATTCGGGAAATTTCCCCGATGGATGAAGCTTTTGAAAAGGATTCGCTGCTCAAATATTTTTTGCAGCGGTTTCCTGACACTTATTTTGTCATGTATTATCCGGTTTTTCTTATTAAAAAAGCCTCTGTCCAAGGAGAAATTATCATCATTCGGCCAACAGATGTCGTATGCCTTACCGCATTAGAATATAAAGAAAACAACGTATTAATCGGTACAAAACAGAAATTTTGGCTGAAACGGGACGATCAAGGCGAGAAAAAAATATTATCTCCCATTATCGGATTGGAGCGGACAGCAAATATAGTAAAACAGATTTTATCAAATGCGGAGGTTGACTTTCCAATTCGAAAAATATTATTAAACAGAACGGGATATATACATGCTTCAGAGCTGCCGGCAGATATTGAAATAATTGATGTGAGAAGCTACGACGACTGGTTTCAAAATATGCGGCGCCAGCCTTCTCCTTTTAAAAATATGCAACTAAAAGCTGTAAAGGCTCTTTTAGCATCATGTGCAACAAATGCGGTAAAACGATTTAATGAATGAATTTTTTGAAAATGTTCGATTACATGTTGTTCTTTATGGAAGTATGAGGGTATGTTTTTACTTTTTCTTGACGAAAAAGACTGTTAGAAGATAAAATTTATTATGGATAGCTATTGGAAACATCTCATTCAATTCAATAGCTGTCTTTTTTATTGTGCAGGGTGAATCTACTAACGAAATGTGGGCTTGAAATTGAAGGTGAATTGGTTGGAAGACGTATTAGGTAGCGATTGGGAAATATCTCCGGCAGGAGGAGCGACAGGAGAAGCCTTTTATGCTGAAAAAAATGGAAAAAAACTGTTCTTAAAACGCAATTCTTCGCCGTTTTTAGCTGTTTTGTCAGCGGAAGGAATTGTTCCTAAGCTCGTTTGGACGAAAAGAATGGAAAACGGTGATGTGATTACGGCGCAGCATTGGCTAAACGGGCGCGGTTTAAAACCGAAAGATATGAAAAACGAGCACGTTGCGGAGCTCCTAAAGAAAATCCATCGGTCGTATGAACTACTTGATATGTTAAAACGTTTAGGAAAAGAGCCGCTCTCGCCTGAAACGCTGCTTGAAAATGTAAAAAAAGCAGCGAATTTGGAGCTTTTGGAGCTTCCGGTTATTCGACAAGCACTATGTTATTTGGAACAAAACGTGACAGAGGTGCAGCATAAAGAAGCTGTTGTTTGCCATTGTGATATTCATCATAACAACTGGCTTTTATCTGAGGACAACCAATTGTATTTAATCGATTGGGATGGAGCAATGATTGCCGATCCGGCGATTGATTTAGGAATGCTGTTATATACTTACATTCATGAAAGTGAATGGGATGAATGGCTGAAAAAATACGGAGCTGATTTAACGGACGATTTAAAAGTTCGCATGCATTGGTATATGTTAGCTCAAGTCATTTTGTCCATCTCTTTTTTGAGAAAGAAAAACAATGAAAAAGAAATGGCGGAGCAGCTGGAATTTTTAAATGCTTTGCTTAGGAAAGGGCATTGATATCCTCAAGCCATTGAGTCAACTGCCCTTGATGTGAGGCGATAAAATCGGTTATATCGCTGGAATTTTTCCCGTTTTGGCAATAAGTATATATTGTTTCAAGCGATTGCTTTAACTGATCATTAACTTCAGCATTGGCCATTAATGACCGAATGAGGCGCTCTAATTGCTCATATTCCGCTACTGATCCGCAGCATTCACTTTCATGTTCAGATAAAATATCTTTCAGAAGCATCAGTTGATCACGATAATTCAATTGCATTCATTCTCACCCCATTTCTTTATTGATTAGAATATACATCATTTCGATTTCTATACAATAAAGAGCCGTTCAGTATACGGCTCTTTTGACATAGTAAAAAAATAAACAGAGGTGGAATATGCGTTTAAGAAATAAGCCTTGGGCCGGAGATTTTTTAAGAAATCATCCCCAATTTGTTATACAGCAGCCTTTTGAATGGAAAGGGAAATGGAACGATTTGTTCGGGAATGAGCATCCCGTTCATATAGAAGTCGGCACCGGCAAAGGACAGTTTATTGTCGGTATGGGGAAGCAAAATCCGCATATTAATTATATCGGCATTGAGCTTCAGGAAAGCGTCCTCGTCTCGGCTTTAAAAAAATTAAAAGAAGAGGAACTTCCGAATGTAAAGCTTATGAACGTAAATGCGAGCCAGTTAGCTGAAATTTTTGCGAAAGGCGAGGTTGAGCGAATCTATTTAAATTTTTCAGATCCTTGGCCAAAAAAACGCCATGCGAAGCGGCGCTTAACACATCATTCCTTTCTTTCCATTTTTGAGAGCATTTTAGCTGATGAAGGTGAAATTCATTTTAAAACGGATAACCAAAGGCTGTTTGAATATTCGCTTGTCAGTTTTTCCGAATACGGATTTTTATTGAAATGGGTAAGTTTAGATCTTCACCAAAGTGATTTTACAGACAATGTAATGACGGAATACGAAGAGAAATTTTCCAAAAAAGGACAAAAGATTTATAGGGCGGAAGTGAAATTGCGAAAGTGAAAATTCGGTAAAGACAAACATCCCTGCACGATAGTGTGCGGGATGTTTTTTTGATAAAAAATGGAATCTTCGAGGGATGAATCTTCTGCACTCTTCAGTCTTTTGCTTAAGCAAAAACTTTAGGCGAATTGATTTGTTTCGTACACGTGAGGATTCCGTAAGCACATTTTTAAAATGTTCAGATTTATCGTTTCATTTTTATTCGTCATTCGATCTTCGAGAAAAGAGAAAGCCAGTCTTTTACGCGGCGCCTCGCCGCAAACATCGAGGCCGATCACTTTTTTTTCATTTAATATTGTCCGCAAATAAAAAAGCAATGTCGCAGCACTCATTGTACCTTGGTCCCAGTTTGTCACCGCCTCCCCTTTTTTTAAAACATCTTTGTCGATGCTAATATAAACAAAATCATTTTGTATTTGTTGAATTTGTTGTAAAATATACGGATGATTTTCAGGTGTATACGGGATGACCTTGACTTTTTCTATTTCTTGTTTTTCTGTCCATTTTGGACCGATGATAATGGCTTTTGTTAAAAAAGGATTGTCTTTTAGCGCAAAAGATAACCATGAGCCGCAAGAAATTGGCATGTTCTTCCCGATTGCAGAATCGTCTAAGTCTGTATGATGGTCAAATAGAAGAAGGGTAAACGGAAGTTTTATTTCATTCAACAGGAGATATGTAGCATAGTGATAATCGCCGCTGCCGATGAACGTAATTCCTTTTTGCTTGCGGCTCAACAGCTTTCTTTTTATTACTTTTAACGATTGTCCGTCACAAAACAGCCGGGTGCCTTCTAAATCAGTGAAATCAATGCATTCGTGAGAATACGATTGTAATTTTCTTTGATAATGGTATGTTTCATCAAAATGTAAAATCGTCACACCTTTTTTAACAATCCCCATTTTTTTCACTCCCCAAAGAGACAAAGAAATTCGTTTTCTCTGTTTCTTGTTAAGAGGAAAGCTGATTTACATGTAAAATGGTTCCGCTCGATGCATCGACAATAACTTCAAACTGTTCAGTTTTCCCTTTATAAAAACGGCTGATTCCTGCCTCATACACTTTATAAGATATATCATTTTTTTCATAATCTTGCGGGATGGTGTAAATCCAGGATCCGTTGATCGGGCCTTTTTGTTTAAAAGCTTTTTTCACCGATTCAAGTGCTTTTTCCGGCGAAAGAAACGGCTTTTTATATTCGTTTTTTAATACATATCCGACGGCAATCCCTGCTGCGAAGCCGATCAGGAAATTTTTCCATTTCACAATCTTCCCTCCTTAAACAATTTACTATTAGTATAACGCAGTTTTGTTACATTTGTGGAATATACATTCATCATTCGCTAAAATAAGTTTATACATATTTTGTGTACGTGATGGTCTAAATTAAGCTAAAGAAGGGGATATAAACATGAACAACGAAACGTTGGATTTATTTAAAACATTAACAGAGCTGCCGGGTGCATCAGGCAATGAACACGCTGTTCGCTCATTTATGCGCAAAGAGCTAGAAAAATATGCAGATGAGATCGTTCAAGACAAACTCGGCAGCATTTTTGGAGTGAAAAAAGGCAGTGAGGATGGACCAACTATAATGGTTGCAGGCCATATGGACGAGGTAGGCTTTATGGTCACATCTATTACAGAAAATGGAATGATCCGCTTTCAGCCGCTGGGAGGATGGTGGAGTCAGGTTTTGCTGGCGCAGCGCGTGCAAATTATAACTGAACGCGGTCCGGTGATCGGCGTGATCGCATCCATCCCTCCGCATTTGCTCAATGAGGAAGTTCGGAAAAAGCCGATGGAGATTAAAAATATGCTGATTGATATCGGCGCTGATAATCGCTCAGATGCGGAAGCCATAGGAATCAAGCCAGGACAGCAAATTGTTCCGGTCTGCCCGTTTACGCCGATGGCTAATTCGAAAAAAATTTTGGCAAAAGCTTGGGACAACAGGTATGGATGCGGGCTGGCCATTGAGCTGTTGAAAGAAGTGAAAGATGAAACATTGCCAAACGTTTTGTATTCTGGAGCGACTGTCCAGGAAGAAGTAGGGTTAAGGGGAGCGCAAACGGCCGCCAATTTGATTAAGCCGGACATCTTTTTTGCATTGGATGCGAGTCCTGCCAACGACATGAGCGGGGACAAAAACGAATTTGGTCAGCTTGGAAAAGGAGTTCTGCTGAGAATTTATGATCGGACAATGGTCACTCATCGGGGAATGCGGGAATTTATTCTTGACACAGCTGAAACAAACAATATTCCATATCAATATTTTACATCCCAAGGCGGAACAGATGCAGGCCGAGTACATATTTCTGGCAGCGGTGTGCCTTCAGCGGTAATCGGAATATGCGCCCGATATATTCATACTCATGCTTCGATGATCCATGTCGATGATTATTTAGCAGCAAAAGAATTGCTTGTGAAGCTCATAAAAGCTTGCGATCGATCCACTGTTGAAAAGATTAAGCAAAACGTTTAACATAAAACATTCCGGAGGGAAAAAATGAATGTCGCAATCGGATCGAAAAACCTGGCGAAAATCAATGCGGTGAAGGAGACCTTTTCTCTTTTGGAAGAGAAGAACATGGAATTCATCTCAGTTGATGTTCCATCCGGGGTTTCAACACAGCCATTTTCCGATGAGGAAACATTGCAGGGGGCATTAAATCGGGCAAAAAATGTCTTTGAAAAAGTTAAACCGGATCTTTCGGTTGGTCTTGAGGGGGGTGTGGATGTTACACCTCGCGGATTGTTTTTATGCAATTGGGGTGCATTAATTGATAAAGATGGAAATGAATATATTGCTGGAGGGGCGAGAATCCCGCTCCCGAATGAATTTCTTGAGCCGTTGAAAAAAGGCTTGGAGCTTGGAGATGTAATGGATGCATATGCGAAAAAAAGAAATGTGAGACATCGAGAAGGAGCAATCGGAATCTTTACAAACGGCTTTATCGACCGTAAAGAAATGTTTGCACATATCGTGAAGCTGTTAATAGGACAATATCAATTTTCCAAAAAAAATTAACTTTGATCGGCTCAGGCATGCGAGTTAGTAGCTTTTTTTGCTGAGATTTGTTACGATGCCAATGAAAAAAGATAAAAGGAGACTTGCAGAGATGGAAAACATTCAATCTGTTGATCATTTTTGGGAGCTTACGAAAGGAAAAAATGCTTTATTTGTATTTTCGGCTGATTGGTGTCCAGATTGCGGGTTTATTAAGCCGCATCTTCCTGAATTGGAAAAGGAGAATCCGCAGTTCGCATTTTATTATGTCGATCGGGATGAATATATCGATTTATGCGCAGAATTAAATGTTTTTGGCATCCCAAGCTTTATCGCATTTAACGAGGGAAAAGAGATCGGACGCTTCGTCAGCAAAGATCGGAAAACAAAAGAGGAAGTTCAGCAATTTTTAGATGGCTTAAATCTTTAATATAAAGAAAATAAAAAGGAGATGATCAGCCTTATGAATTCTGAAAAAATGGTCGAATTGTTAAAAGAGAAGTTAAATGATTACTCATTTCACTTTTCATTTAATCGAAAAAAGGATACGTTAAGAATCGAAGATCCAGAATTGAAAAAAGGGCTGACACTCTCCTTGCCAGGTATTATTTCAAAATGGAACGAAAAAAAAGAAAAAGCGATTGATGAATTCGTTTATTACATAACCGAGTCTCTCTCAGCTATGAAAAATGAAGGTGCATTAAGCGGCAAGGAAAAACAGATTTATCCTGTCATTCGCTCAACTTCCTTTCCGGTTGAGTCGAATGGCGTTCCTCTTATTTTTGAGGATCATACTGCTGAGACCCGCATTTATTATGCCCTTGATCTCGGAAATTCGTATCGCCTAATTGATGAACAGATGATGAAGAAGGAGAATTGGACGCGCCAGCAATTGAAGGAAATGGCTGCCTTTAATTTGCGTTCATTGCCGACAAAAGTAAAAGAAGATAAGGTCGCAGGCAATGTTTTTTATTTTTTTAATTCAAATGACGGCTACGATGCCAGCAGGATTTTAAATGAGTCAATTTTAAAAGAATATGAATCAAAAGTTCAAGGGGACATGACTGTCAGCGTCCCTCATCAAGACGTGCTGATCATAGGCGACATTCGAAATGAAACGGGTTATGACGTGCTGGCACAGCTGACGATGAGCTTTTTTACAAATGGGAGGGTGCCGATTACGGCTTTATCCTTTATTTATGAAAATAAAAAGCTCGAACCGATCTTTATTTTGGCAAAAAACCGCAGAAAACTGACGAAAGGAGACGATGACAAGCAATGAATGTATTTTACAATAAAGAAGGAATCGGCGATGTACTCATCATCTCTTTAAAAGATATACCGTATGAACAGAAGCGGTTTGAAAGAAAAGGAGATGTTGTAAAAATATTTGATGCTGAAACTAATGAAACAGCAGGCTTCAACATTTTTCAGGCAACTTCTTATTTTTCGCTTGACGGAAACGGCCAATTAGATGTAACGGCAGAAATGGTGGAAAAGATCAATCAAACAATTGCGCAAAACGGTTTTTCAGATAAGCTGGAGGCAGATTTATCACCGAAATTTGTCGTTGGCCATGTATTGGAAAAAGAAAAGCATCCGAACGCTGACAAATTAAGTGTATGCAAAGTCGATGTGGGGGATGAAGTGCTTCAAATTGTTTGCGGGGCACCGAATGTTGCAGCTGGACAAAAAGTTGTTGTTGCAAAGGTAGGAGCGGTTATGCCAAGCGGAATGGTGATAAAAGAAGCTGAACTAAGAGGCATTTCCTCGAGCGGCATGATCTGTTCGGCAAAAGAATTAAACCTGCCCAATGCACCAAAAGAAAAAGGGATTCTTGTATTGGAAGATAGTCGAAAGCCAGGGGAGCCGTTTTTTAAGTAAAAATGCGATAAAATTTCAAAAAAACACGCGGAAAACATTTTGTTTGCCGCGTGTTTTTTATATGATGATTTATTAATTTTTGACTCATTTTAAATCATGATTCAACCGTTCCACTGAATGAAATGAGCGGTGATCAGGAAAATAGCAGATAATCCAAACCAAATTAAAAATAATGGTGCATAAAAGCGAACCCATTTTTGCCATGAAACTCCAGCTAGTGCTAGTGCAGCCATAAAATATCCTGAAGTTGGAAATAATATGTTGCCTAGCCCGTCTCCAAATTGGTAGGCCAAAACAGCTGTTTGTCTCGTAACTCCGATTAAATCAGAAAGCGGAGCTAAAATCGGCATAGTAACTAATGCTTGTCCGCTGCCTGACGGAATTAAAAAGCTAAATAGCATTTGGACAATAAACATCCCAATGACACTAAATGTTCTTGGTATTTCGCCTACTATCGTTCCTAGTGTATGGACAATGGTGTCCATTATTTGTCCGTCTTCCATAACTACTGATACTGCTCTGGCAATACCAACAATGATTGCCCCAACTAAAACTTCACGAAAACCGTCATTAAATGCTTCGCAAATATCGTTTAATGTTAATCCAGCGATCAGGCCTACAACCACACCCATTATAATGAACAGTCCAGCCATTTCTAACATAAACCAGCCTTGAGTTAAAACACCGTACACTAATAAGACAAAAAAGGATAACAATGCAAAAGAAGCAGCTTTTTGTTTTTTATTCATTTCATTCCTTTTGGATACAGATTGATTGAAGTACATATTCCTTTTAGCATGATCGTCTTTATATACTAAGCTTGCTTCAGGATTCTTTTTAACTTTTTTAGCATATTGCATAATGTAAATCATTCCTGCTAAAACAAAGACAACGAAAGCCGCTATGCGAAATTCTATACCTGAGTATATTGGAAGTCCTGCAATTTTTTGACCTAAACCAGTATTAATAGGGTTAAGAAAGCCTGTCATAAAACCAGCAGTAGTTGCAACTAAAGCAACCGCCGCCGCCACCATTGAATCAAATCCTAAAGCAATAAATAGGGGGAGAATTACAGGTATATAAACTAAACTCAGTTCTTGCGTTCCAATTAAACTGCATATAATTGCGAATACAGTCATTAAAACTGGAATTAACACAATACCATTGGAAGCAAATGTTTTTGCTAGTTTCTCTACTCCTATTTCTATAAGTCCTGTTTTTCGAATAACGGCAAATATACCGCCGATGATCAAAGTGAAAAAAACGACATCACTTGCTGCAACTAATCCTTTTGGGACTGCCATCATAAATTCAACAGGACTTACAGGTGCTGCTTCAACAAAATCAAATGAGTTTGGATCAATCGTTGTTCTTCCTTCAGGTCCTGGAATACGTTCATAAACGCCAGCAGGTACAAAATAAGTAGCGGCTGTAGCAAGAATTATTAAAACAAACAATATGACATAAATATGAGGCATTCTTAATTTCTTTTTCTCCAATTGTGGTTTTTGATTAATAAAAGCTGCATTTTTTACACCTTTTTCAGCTTCCATTTTTTATCCCTCCTCTTCTGTTTGTGACACTTTATGTTCGTTTTTATAACATAATAATTTGTGGTAGCTATTCTGTCATTGGTTATTTTCACTGAAAATGAACTATTTTTTTGTAAAATCTATTAAATTTTACAATTATTTTAATTTAAAAAATGAAATCATGTTATAAAAAATAACATAAAATTATTTAAGTTTTCAAAAAGTGCTGATTGATATAGAGGTATGTATCGGATGTACGAGCGAAAAAGGGAAGTTAATAAAAACTTATTGAATGTGATAAGAAAACGAAAACAACGAATTTTCAAAAAAGTCTTCCAATCTGTATTAATCTGTTATATATTAAAAATGTAATTTAAAAACTGTTTTATAACAAGGTAGGTGAGGAAACGTGAAGGCTAGTGCAGCATCTAGGCTGGAAGTGAAGGGAACTCTTCTGCCTTCTTACAGGGAGATTTTAACGAACGAAGCCCTTCAGTTCGTCGAAAAGCTTGAACAAACATTTGGTTCAAGAAGAATCGAGCTGCTTGAACTGAGGAAAGAACGGGAAAGGCGAATTAATGAAGGGGAGAAGCCGTCGTTTTTAAAGGAGACGGAACATATTCGAAAAGGGGACTGGACGATACCGCCTGTTCCAAAAGATTTGCAGGATCGCAGAGTTGAAATTACTGGACCTGTCGACCGGAAAATGATTATCAATGCCTTAAATTCAGGCGCAAAAGTTTTTATGGCGGACTTTGAAGATGCCACATCACCGACTTGGGAAAATATTGTGGAAGGACAAATTCACTTAAGGGATGCGGTCAACAAAACGATTGAATATGTGAATGAAAATGGAAAGGTATATAAGCTGAATGAAGAAACGGCAACGCTGATCGTGCGGCCGAGAGGACTCCATCTAGAAGAAAAACATGTCCTATTGGACGGAAAACGGATTTCAGGCAGTCTGTTTGATTTTGGCCTTTATTTCTTCCACAATGCAAAAAAACTGATCAAAAGAGGAAGCGGACCTTACTTTTATTTGCCGAAGCTGGAAAGCCACTTAGAAGCCAGATGGTGGAACGATGTTTTCTGTTTCGCGCAAGATGAATTGGGGGTAAAGCGGGGGACGATTAAAGCAACCGTTCTGATTGAAACGATATTGGCCGCGTTTGAAATGGACGAAATATTATACGAGCTGAAAGAGCATTCAGCTGGATTGAATTGCGGCAGATGGGATTACATTTTTAGCTATCTGAAAAAATTCCGAAACGATCAAAACGTCATTTTACCTGATCGGGCGCAAGTAACGATGACGGTTCCGTTTATGAGGGCGTATTCTCTGCTCGCGATTAAAACGTGCCATCGCCGGAACGTTCATGCCATTGGAGGAATGGCAGCGCAAATTCCGGTTAAAGATGATCCGGTGAAAAATGAAGAGGCGTTCCAAAAAGTGCGCGCTGATAAAGAGCGGGAAGCGAAAGATGGACACGATGGCACATGGGTGGCACATCCTGCGCTTGTACCGGTTGCCAAAGAAATTTTTGACCAATATATGAAACAACCTAACCAGATTGATAAACAGCTAGATGTTGAGATTTCAGCAGAACAGCTTCTTGAAGTCCCGGAAGGAACAATTACAGAGCAAGGATTAAGAACGAACATTGATGTAGGCATTCGTTATCTTGCATCATGGCTTTCTGGAAGAGGAGCTGCACCTATCCACAATTTGATGGAGGATGCTGCAACGGCAGAAATTTCAAGGGCACAGGTATGGCAATGGATTCGTCATCCAAAGGGGGTGTTGGAGGACGGACGGAAGGTTACAATAGAGCTTTATGAAAAAATTAAGCAGGAAGAGCTGGAAAAAATAAAACAAGAGTTTGGTGAAGAAGCCTATCAAAAAGGGCGTTTTGATGAAGCGGCGAAATTGTTTGATGAGCTTGTGAGAAATGATGAATTCGTAGATTTTCTGACGCTTCCAGGATATGAAAGATTAAATTAAAAAATATTTCAAAAAAGGGGAGAGAAAAGATGACATTACAAGAAAAAGCGAGACAATTGCAAGAAAGCTGGGAGAAAGATGAACGCTGGAAAGGGATTACACGCCCTTATTCGGCTGAAGATGTGTTGAAGCTTAGAGGTTCCATTGAAATCGAATATACTCTTGCCAGAAGAGGAGCAGAAAAATTTTGGAATTTAATGAAAACTGAGGAATACGTAAATGCCCTCGGAGCTTTGACAGGAAATCAAGCTGTCCAACAAGTAAAAGCCGGATTAAAAGCAATTTACTTAAGCGGCTGGCAAGTGGCAGCAGATGCTAATCTTGCGGGGCAAATGTATCCGGATCAAAGCTTGTATCCTGCTAACAGTGTGCCGCATGTCGTAAAGCGGATTAATCAAGCTTTGCAGCGGGCAGATCAGATCCATCATATGGAAGGGGATCATTCAATCGATTGGTTCGTTCCAATTGTTGCGGATGCTGAAGCTGGATTTGGCGGTCAGTTGAACGTTTTTGAATTGATGAAGGCGATGATTGAAGCAGGAGCAGCTGCTGTTCACTTCGAGGATCAATTGTCTTCTGAGAAAAAATGCGGCCATTTAGGCGGAAAAGTTTTGCTCCCGACACAAACAGCTATTCGCAATTTGATTGCTGCAAGACTGGCTGCTGATGTGATGAATGTTCCGACTGTTATCATTGCTCGCACTGACGCCAATGCGGCTGATTTGATCACAAGCGACATCGATGACAGGGATAAAGAGTTTATTACTGGGGAACGGACACAGGAAGGATTTTTCCGCACTCGCGCTGGTCTTGATCAAGCGATTGCTAGAGGTTTGGCATATGCGCCATACGCAGACATGATTTGGTGTGAAACATCTGAACCTAATTTGGAAGAAGCACGGAAGTTTGCTGAGGCTATTCATAAAGAATTCCCAGGCAAGTTATTGGCATATAACTGCTCACCTTCCTTTAACTGGAAGAAAAAGCTTGATGACGATACTATCGCACGCTTCCAAAAGGAAATTGCTTCTTACGGCTACAAGTTCCAATTCGTTACTTTAGCTGGATTCCATGCATTGAATTACAGCATGTTTGAACTTGCACGCAAGTATAAAGATCATGGAATGGCTGCCTACTCTGAACTTCAGCAAGCCGAATTTAGAAGCGAACAGTATGGTTATACAGCAACACGGCATCAGAGGGAGGTTGGAACTGGTTATTTTGATGAGGTTGCCCAAGTGATTACTGGAGGTACTTCTTCTACAACCGCTTTAAAAGGGTCTACGGAAGCTGAACAATTTACCACAACTTAATTGACTGGCCATAATCATTACCTTCACATAGATTGAGCCAATCCTCTGGGATTGGCTTTTTTTTATCATTTAACGCACCCATTTCGCATATTCTTTGGATAGCTCCATAAATTTTTCTCTATCTTTTCGGTCCAGAGCATCATTAATTTTGTCTTCCAGCATTTTTTTTCGATGATTGAACCATGCTTCGTCCAGAATCATTTGGATGTATACATCCATCATGAAGTTTTCTGGATTTTCCTTCACAGAACGGGTCTTCATCAGTTCGGAATAAGATTTCCGGTTTTCCATAACCCATCACCTCTGATGCCTTTTTTATATTATATGGATTTCGGAAGGAAAAATCAACTTATAATTTGTAATTTTTAGAAAAATTATATTAACAATAACATCTTGCCTTGATCTAATGCTTTGTATTTAAAAATTTTAAAAAAATATAGAAATTTTGGAATTTTTATGATAGATTTGAATCAGTAAAAAAGAACTATTATATAGAAAAAATTAGGAGGTAAGAATTCTAGTGAGTACGAAGCAGTTTGAGGCAGAAAAATGTATTGTAAATGGGGAAACAATGGCAATTTTGCCTTTTAGAAAAGAACATCACTTGTACGCTAAAATTTTGGAAACTAGCGGAGAGCGCATAGTACCTATTCGACCTGTTTATGTTATTGATCAAAGCTGCCGTTATTATGGTTCAAGCTTTAAAGGAAGAGTTGAAGGATCAAAAGGGCTGCTTGGCATAACAAAAAAGCTTCCGATTGTCATTGATCCTGCCAATTCCCTTTATTTTTTTCCTACTCATTCACCCGCAAGGCATCAGTGCGCCTGGTTTTCCCATTCCCACATTTCCCGCTTTATGAAAACAGATTCGAATTGTACGGAAGTCATATTCCGTAACGGTCAGAAAATAGTTGCTGACATATCTCCATCTTCTTTTTCCCATCAATTTTATAAAACGGCACATCTTCGAACGATTATCTCTTCAAGAATTGAGCAGGAGCAGCGCCGCATGAACACAATCCTTTTTCCGAAGGAGCAGCATGCATATATTTATGAACAGCTTGTTCGCGAATTCAGAAAAGAAGATGGATAAGCTTTATCTTCCGGCACGCAAGCTGTCAATTTGCGTGCTTTTTTCCGTGTTAGAAAATGGGGGAGATTTCATTTTTTCTGTTATAAGGGGACAGGCATTCAACGGGCGAAACAAATAGTCCTGTTCCCTCATCTTCTGTAGCGAACGGTTTGGCCGTTGTCTTTCTTTTAAGATAAAAAGTCTAAGAGGTTGGAATGCCAGATTTTTTTTCAGTTTTAAACAAATAATGTTCAATCAGTTCATTTACTTTATTTCGGATTCTTGGATTGAAGTAGCTGTGGTGTTCTTCGTAGCCGTTATAGTAGAAAGTGTACGTTGTGAATGCTTCATCCTGTTTGGCTTTTAAAACTTTCACCTTTTGTCTGCGCAATTCTTTGCGAACCTCTGCCAAATCTTTTTGTACAAGCTTTAACGCCTCTTCAATTAGATGCAAATAAGGATCTTTCAGCTTGAATGGACTTTTTTTTACGACATTCATGTCTTTGTTCAGCACCGTAGCAGTCATCGGTAAGTAGATCGACTGTTCAATCAAATGGCGAATGTCGGTTGGTATTTTCGACATAGGGAATACCTCGCTTCAAATGGAACATATGTTCTATTTTTATTATAAAACAGGAAAATAAATCATTTCAATTAATTTTTTTCGGCAAAATTTTTCAACTTATGCTCAAAAGGTGTAAAATAAAAGGAGATGTTGAAGTAAGGAGTTAAGATATGGATGTCATTGCATTTTTCGATTCCATTACATTAGAAGATGTTGAACGATTCTTTAAAGAATACCGAGCGCTCGGACCTCTTCCAGGGATTCTGCTTCCGATGCTTGAGGCTTTTTTTCCGTTCTTGCCTCTTATTCTGTTTGTAATTGCGAACGCTAATTCATTTGGACTTTGGTTCGGCTTTTTGTACTCGTGGATCGGTTCATCGGCAGGCGCATTGCTCGTGTTTTTTTTAGTGCGAAAGTTTGGCCGGAAGCGTTTTTTAAATTTTTTAAGCAGACATGAAAAAGTAAGACGAATGATGAACTGGGTCGAACGGCACGGCTTTGCTCCTTTATTTTTAATGCTCTGTTTCCCTTTTACGCCTTCTGCGCTTGTAAATGTAGTAGCCGGTCTTTCCAAAATCAATGTGTGGCAGTTTGCGCTCGCTGTTTTATCAGGGAAGCTCGTGATGATTTTTATGCTTAGCTTATCAGGGTATGATTTACGGGAGCTGATTGAAGAGCCCGTCCGGTTGATCATTGTGTTTGTTGTGATGGCGCTCATGTGGTTTATCGGAAAAAGGATTGAGCAGCGTTTAAATGTTTCGTTAATTAAACGAAAAGATAAAAAGTAGGTGAAGAGCCGTGAGGAAAAAACGAGTTATTGCGGGAATCGTCACTTCAGCTCTTTTATCAACCGTTTTAATTAAAAATATTGCGTTTGCCGCGTACACTGTTGATGGCGTATCGATGCAGCCCACCTTAAAAGAAGGCCATCATTTTTATATAAATAAATTGACGAATCGGTTTAATAAAATTGAACGGTTTGACATTGTCGTGTTTCAGATGCCCGGCGAAAAGCAAGTTTTGGTTAAAAGGGTCATCGGCCTTCCAGGAGAAAAAATTGAATATCGAAACGACAAATTATATGTGAATGGGAAATATGTACCGGAACCATTTTTAAAGAAAAATAAAGAAAAAGTATATGGAAATCCAATCACAGGGAATTTTACATTAAAAGAAATAACTGGAAAAGAAGCGGTGCCGGAAAAATGTATTTTTGTCATTGGCGACAATCGGTTAAACAGCAGGGACAGCCGGCATTTTGGCTTTGTTCATGAAAAAAATGTGATCGGAGAGGTAAAACCGTAAACGATGATTCCTATTAGTTGGAAATTCGGATTGTCCGAATCAATGGATTTTCAAAACCATTTACAGTAAAATAAATGTATTCATAAACACGAAATCAGAATGGGACAAGAAAATTGTCCCATTTTCCGTTTGGATGCCTTCTGAAGGGGGGAGATTTCATGGGTATTAAGTTTTTGGTCGGTTCATCCGGCACAGGAAAAACGACGGCAATCTTAAACGAAATTAGGGAAAAATTAAAAGAAGATCCGTATAATGGAAAACCTATTTTGTTTCTTGTTCCAGATCAAATGACTTTTCAAATGGAATATGAACTGATGAAAACTCCGGAATTAGGAGGAATCATTAGAGCGCAAGTATTGAGCTTCAACCGTTTGGCGTGGAGGGTGCTGCAGGAGGAAGGAGGCATCAGCCGTACCTTTATTTCCCAAACAGGCATGAACATGTTTCTTCGAAAAATCATCGAAGAAAAAAAGCACGAATTTAAAGTGTTTTCCAAAGCAAGTGAAAAAAAAGGCTTTATTGAGCATATCGAACAGATGATTACAGAAATGAAAAGATATATCATCAGTCCAGATATGCTGGATGATCAAGTAAAAAAATTAGCGGAAAGCCATGATCATAGAGAGCGGATTCTTTCCGATAAATTGAAAGATTTGGCGGGCATCTATCGTTCCGTGGAAAAATTATTTGCTGATAAATACATAGATTCAGAGGATTATTTGCAGCTTCTTTCAGAGAAGATTTATGAATCAAGCTACATGGACGGAGCGGAAATTTATATCGACGGCTTTCACAATTTTACGCCTCAAGAATTGCAAGTAATCGAATCGATGATGAAAACAGCTTCTTCTATAACAATTGCTCTCACATTGGATAAACCGCCTGAAGAGGCCGTTGCCGACGAGCTTCATTTATTTTACATGACGGCTGAAACCTTTTCTTTGCTGAAAAAAATGGCTGAACGAAATAATATTTCCATTGATGAAGTAGCATATATGACTGACCGGAAACGTTTTATTGAAGAGCCGTCACTTGTTCATCTAGAAAAAATGTACTCTTCCCATACTCCCGAACCTTTTCACGGAGACAGCGCGATTGTATTTATGCAAGCGGTGAATAGACGCGCCGAAATTGAAGGGATTGCTAGAGAAATTATCCGCCTCGTTCGGGATGAGGGAGTGCGATTTCGGGAGATTGCACTGCTTATTAGAAACATGTCCGATTACAGAGATTTGCTGGAGCAATTGTTTCAAGATTACGAGATTCCTTTTTTTATAGATGAAAAAAGCTCAATGACATATCATCCGCTGATCGAATTTATCCGCTCGAGCTTGGAAGTCATAACCGGAAACTGGCGGTATGAAGCTGTTTTCAGAACGATTAAAACAGAATTTCTTTACCCGCTAGATGCCGATAAAGCCGAAATGAGAAAAGAAATGGATCAATTGGAAAATTATGTGCTTGCCTACGGTATTCAAGGGAAAAAATGGACGGATCAAGCCGGCTGGACGTACAGGAAGTACCATTCATTCTATGGCAACGACAAAAAGACAGATGAAGAAGAGGAAATAGAAAAACGGATCAATCAATTACGGAAGCTGATTGTGGAGCCTCTGCAGGCATTGGAAAATAAGATGAAACGCGCCAAAACCGGCAGGGATATGGCCGAAGCGCTATATATGTATTTAGAACAAACAAAAGTGCCTGATAAGCTGGAGCTTCTTCGTCTAGATGCGGAAAATGGAGGGAACTTGATTGAAGCAAGGGAGCATGATCAAGTTTGGAATGCTGTGATAGAGCTATTGGATGAATTTGTAGAAATTATGGGCGATCAGGAAATTTCCATTCATTTGTTTAGGGAAATGGTCGAAACCGGAATGGAATCGATGAAATTTTCTCTCGTTCCGCCGGCCATTGACCAAGTGATTGTCGCAACACTTGACCGGTCACGTTTATATGGCATTAAGATGGCATTTATTGCAGGAGCAAATGACGGAGTGCTTCCAGCAAAACCGGTGGAAGACGGAGTTTTAACAGATGATGAAAGAGAGCTTCTATATCATAATGGAGTGAAGCTTGCGCCGACAGCTCGAAGAAAATTGCTGGATGAAAATTTTTTGATTTATTTAGCGCTCGCGTCTGCTAAGCAAAAGCTGTATTTATCGTATTCTTTGGCGGATGAAGAAGGAAAAGCGCTCATGCCGTCTATTATTGTCAAACGGTTAAAAGAAATATTTCCAGATGCTAAGGAAATGATCTCTCTTAATGAACCGGAAAGTGAGGAGGCGGAAGAACAGCTTTCTTTTATTGTCAGTCCGAATGTTTCTTTGTCTGTTTTAACTTCAAAATTGCAAAATTGGAAAAAGCAGTATCCTCTCCATGAGCTGTGGTGGGATGTTTACAATTACTTTGTATATGATCAAGAATGGAGCAGCAAAGCGAAAAAGGCGATTGCCAGCCTGTTTTATTCAAATACAGAAAGACCTTTATCCGAAGAGGTAAGCAGAAAATTATATGGACGGAAAATACAAGGAAGCGTTTCAAGGATGGAGCGGTTTCGGGCATGTCCTTTTGCCCACTTTGCTTCTCACGGCTTAAAGTTAAAAGAACGGGAGTATTACAGATTGGAAGCGCCGGATATCGGCCAATTGTTCCATGCGGCATTAAAGCTGATGGCAGACCGGCTTCAAAGCATGAAAGTAGAATGGCGCGAATTAACAAAGGAGAATTGCGAAAGACTTGCTCATGATGCAGTCGAACAGCTGGCGCCGAAGCTGCAAAAAGAAATTTTAATGAGCACAAACCGCCACTATTATATTAAACGCAAGCTTCAAAATATTGTTGCCCGCGCATCAAAGGTTTTAAGCGAACATGCAAAAGCAAGCGGTTTTGTCCCAATTGGTTTAGAAATATCATTTGATGAAAAAAGCAAGCTCCCCCCGTTCCGATTTAAGCTTGAAAACGGATGTACGTTGGAGGTCGTCGGAAGGATAGACCGAGTGGATAAAGCGGAAAGTTCGAAAGGTCTTTTGCTTCGCATCGTCGATTTTAAATCGAGCGACAAAACATTAAATTTGGCAGAAGTGTATTACGGCATTGCGCTGCAGATGCTCACTTACTTGGATGTTGTTATTTCCAATTCTCAATCTTGGCTTGGCGTAGAAGCGACTCCAGCAGGGGTGCTGTATTTCCATATTCATGATCCGTTCATACAGTCCCCAGATTTATTAACGGATGATGAAATAGAAGAAGAAATTTTGAAGAAATTTAAAATGAAAGGCTTGCTGCTTGGAGACGAAGAAACGGTGCGGTTAATGGATCAAAAATTGGAAAGCGGCTATTCCAAAATCGTTCAAGCCGGCATAAAGAAAACCGGGGAATTTTATGCAAATTCTCAAATCGCCAGCGAGGATGAATTTCATGCATTACGCTCGTATATCCGGCGCGAATTTAAGCGGATCGGTACGGAAATAACAGACGGAAATATTTCCATTGCGCCATATAAAATGAAAGAGAAAACGCCTTGCACCTTTTGTTCCTTTAAATCGGTCTGTCAATTTGATGAATCGATTGAAACGAACCGTTTTCGCATATTGAAAAGCTTAAAAGGGGAAGAAGTGCTGCAAAAGGTAAGAGAGAAGGTGGATTCAGATGAAGAATGAGCTGAAAAAGTTAGAAAAAGGCCAATGGACCGATGAACAATGGAAAGCGATTGTTGCCGACGGACAAGATATATTAGTGGCGGCCGCTGCCGGATCAGGGAAAACGGCCGTTCTAGTTGAGCGGATTATTCGCAAGCTGACCGACAATCAGCATCCTGTAGATGTGGACCGGCTGTTAATCGTAACGTTTACAAACGCTGCGGCTGCAGAAATGCGCAGCAGAATTGGCGAAGCGCTGGCAAAGGCTTTGCGAAAACAGCCTTCTTCCCTCCATCTGCGCCGCCAATTAACCCTTTTAAACAAAGCGCAAATATCAACATTGCATTCTTTTTGCCTGCAAGTTGTTCGCAAATTTTATTACAAAATTGATATTGATCCCGGGTTTCGAATAGCGGACGAAACAGAAATGGAACTGTTAATGGAAGATTGCATGGATGAATTGTTAGAAGAAGAATACGGAATGGAGCATAATGAACTATTTTTCGAATTAGTTGACAAATATACAGGCGATCGCTCAGATGATGAAATCAAAAAAATTATTAGATCCATTTATGAATTTGCTAGATCTAATCCATTCCCGGAAAAATGGCTTGATGAAATGGTGCAAATGTATGACATAGAACAAGCTGAATCATACGAGGACTTGCCGTTTTTTCAATATTTACGGAAGGATATAGCGATACAGCTTTCCGGAATAAAGGATTTGTTAGCGAGAGCTCTCGACATTACGAAATTGCCGGGCGGCCCCTCTCCAAGGGCTGAAAATTTACTCGATGACATGAAACAGGTGGAAAACATTATAAACGCTTCATCGTGGCAGGAGCTTGCCGAGCAAATGAGAGCTTTTCAACCGACACGCGCCAAGGCATGCAGGGGAGAAGAATATCGAAAAGAGCTCATTGATGAAGTGACGGAAATGAGAAAGAAAGCGACAAAGGAAATAGAGAAATTAAAAAATGAGCTTTTCTCCAGGGATATTCAAAACCAACTGCTCGATTTGAAAAAAATGAAGCGCACAATGATTTGTTTAGCCGACTTGGTGAAAAAATTTGCTGTCCGGCTGGAAGCAATGAAAAAAGAAAAAGGAATTGTCGATTTTTCGGATCTTGAGCATTATTGTTTACAAATATTAACAGAAAAAGATGAGAAAGGAAATGTTGTTCCGAGTGATGCTGCTTTGTCTTTTAAACGACAATTTCAAGAAGTATTAGTGGATGAATACCAAGATACCAACTTGGTGCAGGAAGCGATTTTAAAGCTGGTGTCAAAAGATCATGAAGCGGAAGGAAATCTATTTATGGTCGGCGATGTAAAACAATCCATTTATCGTTTCCGGCTGGCTGAACCGTTATTGTTTTTGGCGAAATATAAACGGTTTACCTCCAGCGGAACGAATTCCGGCTTGCGCATCGATTTAGCTAAAAATTTCCGCAGCCGAAAAGAAGTTTTGGACGCCACAAATTTTCTTTTCAAACAATTGATGGGAGAGACTGTAGGCGAAGTCGTTTATGATGAGGCAGCAGAATTGAAGCTTGGCGCACGTTATCCAGAGAACAGTAGAATGAATACAGAGCTCCTCCTAATAGACCGCCGGAAGGAGGAATTAGCAGAAAAAGAAGAAATAATAATTGAATTTGATGAAGAAGAATTGGAAACGGTGCAGCTTGAAGCCCGCCTTATGGCGAAAAAAATAAAAGAGCTTATTCAGGAAGGCTTTCCTGTTTACGACCGAAAGCTTGATCGTACGAGACCTGTCACATACAGAGATATTGTGATCCTGCTTCGTTCGATGCCTTGGGCGCCGCAAATCATGGAAGAGTTTAAGCAGCAAGGTATTCCGGTGTATGCGAATTTATCAACAGGATATTTTGAAGCAACAGAAGTGGCCATTATGCTTTCGCTTTTAAAAATTATCGACAATCCTTATCAAGATATTCCGCTCGCTTCTGTGCTGCGTTCGCCGATTGTCGGCTTAAGCGGAAATGAACTTGCCATCATCCGTCTTTATAAGAAAAACGGTCCGTATTTCGATGCACTTGAATCATTTTTGCAGCAAGAAAAAGCCCATCATAGCGAGCTTTATCAAAAAGTAAGCGAATTTGTCAGCCGGCTCAATCAATGGCGGAACTTGGCGAGAAAAAGCTCCGTTTCGAATTTAATTTGGCAATTGTACCGTGATACCCGCTTTTTTGACTTTGCAGGCGGAATGCCCGGCGGAAAGCAGCGGCAGGCCAATTTAAGGGCATTATATGACAGAGCAAGGCAATATGAGGAAACGTCCTTTCGGGGATTGTTCCGATTCCTGAGGTTTATTGAAAGAATGCAGGAACGGGGCGATGATTTAGGAGCAGCAAGAGCTTTAGGAGAACAGGAAGATGTTGTCCGAATTATGACGATTCATTCAAGCAAGGGGCTTGAATTTCCGATTGTTTTCTGTGCAGGTTTATCTAAACGATTTAATATGAAAGATTTGACCAAAAAATATTTGCTCGATAAAGAATTAGGATTTGCCTCGCTGTTTATCGATGAAAAAAAGCGGATTGTGTATCCTACTCTTCCTTATATAGCTGTAAAAAAGAAATTGAGAATGGAAATGCTTTCGGAAGAGCTTAGGGTATTGTATGTGGCTTTGACTAGAGCAAAGGAAAAGCTGTTTTTAATCGGCACAGTGAAAGACGGAGAAAAAAAGTTTAAAGAATGGGAGCAATCATTCACTCACCGCGAATGGCTGCTTCCAGATTACGATCGTTTAAAGGCAGTATGTTATTTAGATTGGATCGGTCCTGCTGTCATCCGTCATAAAGATGCGGCAATTTTACGAGAAGAAGAAAGAGAAGCAGCGGATGAAATCTTCTCTTATCCGGTGAAATTGCAAATTGATGTGATTCCTGAAGAAAAATTAAAAGAGCAAAATGAGCAGGCAGCGGTTATGATGGATGAAAAAATGGACGCTTTGAGAAATTTTGTTCCTGTTCAGTCAACAAGTAGCTTTGCCAACCAAGTGCAAAATCAGTTGTCCTGGATCTATCCTTTTTCAGATGCAGCCTCTCTCCGGTCGAAGCAATCGGTGACGGAAATTAAAAGAAGACTTCAATTTTCAGATGAATACAGCGACATTTCCATAAAGAAGAAAATACAAGGGAATTCCTCGTACAAGCGTCCGAAATTTATGCAGGCAAAATCTCTTACAGCAGCAGAAAAAGGAACGGCCATGCACACAGTGATGCAGCATTTGCCATTGGGTGAAGACTTGACGGAACAAACGATTCGACAAACCGTGCATTCTCTCGTGAAAAAAGAAATATTAACGGAGGAGCAGGTGGAAGCGGTCAATGTAGTAGGAATTGTGCAATTTTTTGAATCACCGCTGGGTAGACGCCTAAAAGGCGCAAAAAAAATTTTTCGCGAGATCCCTTTCAATTTGGCAGTTCCGGCGAACGAAATTTACGAAAAAGGAAGTTCTCTCAATACTGAAACGGTCATCGTTCAAGGTGTGATCGACTGCCTTTTTGAAGATGACGATGGGCTCGTTCTGTTAGATTACAAAACGGATGCGGTAAAGGATCGTTTTCCATCCATTGAAAAGGCAAAGCCGATGCTTGCTTCTCGATATGAAATTCAAATTGACTTGTATGCAAAGGCGGTAGAGTCAATCTTAAAAAGACGAGTCGATGATCGGTATTTATTCTTTTTTGATGCAGGGCTCATCATAAAATTATAGATTTGCAGACTATTTTAGAGGTGAGGCAATTGAGAATCTTGCATACGGCGGATTGGCATCTCGGAAAAACGCTTGAAGGTCGGAGCAGGCTAAAAGAGCAGGCACAATTTCTTGATGAACTGTATGAAATTGTTGTAAAGGAGAAAATTGATGTCATTTTGATGGCAGGAGACGTTTTTGATACGGTGAATCCTCCGGCAGGAGCAGAAAAGCTGTTTTATGAAAGTATTTCAAGACTTTCTGATAGAGGAAAAAGACGTGTTATCATCATTTCCGGAAATCATGACAGTCCGGAACGATTGCAAGCAGCAGCTCCGCTGGCAAAGGAGCAGGCGATCGAGCTGATCGGCTACCCGAGAGGCGATGTTTTAACGGTTGAAGTTCCGCGGACAAATGAAACAATGAAGCTGGCGGCGCTTGCTTATCCGTCGGAAGCAAGGCTGAATGAACTGCTTTCAAACGAATATGATGAACTCTTATTGAGAGAGCATTACGATGAAAAAATTCGCGGCTTGTTTGCAATGATGAGCAGAGAGTTTGAACCTCATACGGTGAATATTGCCATGAGCCATCTTTATGTAGCCGGAGGCAGCACGACAGATTCGGAGAGACCGATTGAAGTCGGCGGAGCGTATACAGTTCGAGCCACAAGCCTCCCGGAAAAAGCGCAATATGTCGCATTGGGGCATCTTCACCGGCCGCAAAATGTTAAAAAGTCCAATGTGCCGGCAAGATATTCCGGATCGCCGCTTGCCTATAGCTTTTCTGAGGCAGGTTATACGAAGTCTGTCACAGTGATCGATGCAAAACCCGGCGAGAACGCGGTTGTTTCCGAAATTTATTTGTCGAGCGGAAAACCGCTTGTGAAATGGAAAGCAACTGGCGGTCTTCTTCAAGTTCACCAGTGGCTTGAAGAAGGAAGAGACAAAAACGCATGGATTGATCTTGAAATTTTTTTGACCGACAGCCTTTCATTAGAAGAAATTCATCGGTTGAGAAAATGGCACGACGGTTTTATTCACATCCGGCCGATTTTTGAAAAAGAAGCCGAAAAGGTCCAACAAGAAAGAAGAGAAAATCTCCCGATTGATGAAATGTTTAAACGTTTTTACAAAAAACAAACTGGCGGCGCCGAGCCGGAGGCAGAGCTTATTGAACTGTTTATGACATTGCTCTCTGAAGACTTAAAAGAGGAAGGAGCACAGTCATGAAGCCGATAAAACTTTCTTTAGCTGGACTGAATAGCTATCGAAAGATGCAGACGGTCGATTTTGAAACACTATGCGACGGCGGTGTCTTCGGAATATTTGGTCCGACTGGCAGTGGAAAATCAACGATATTGGATGCCATTACGTTAGCGCTTTATGGAAAAGTAGAGCGAGCGGCCAATAATACGCAAGGGATAATGAACCATGCGGAAGATCAATTATATGTCAGTTTTACATTTGAGCTTGAAGATGGCCGATCAAAAAAAAGATACACTGTTGAACGAGCGTTTAAGCGGGTGGATAATGTCAGGATCAACACAAGGCTGTGCCGGCTTCTCGAAATAGGAGAAGAAACGGTCGTTTTGGCAGATAAAACAAATGATGTAAATGACAAGATTTACGAGCTTTTAGGGCTGACGATAGAGGATTTTACCCGCGCTGTTGTCCTTCCGCAAGGGAAGTTTGCTGAATTTCTTTCTTTAAAAGGCTCGGAAAGAAGGAAAATGTTTGAACGATTGTTCAATTTGGAACGATTCGGCGACCAATTAAATAAAAAGCTGAAAAAACGTCTTTTGGAATCAAGACAGCAATTCGCTGAATTGTCAGCGGAACAAGCAGGTCTTGGCGATGCCTCGAAAGAAGCTGTTTTAGAGGCAAAAAAAACGTTTATACGCTGTGATACAGTGCTGAAAGAACGGGAAAAGCAGCTGGATGAGGCAGCAAAGGAATTTGAGCGGATTCAGACAATCTGGAATTTGCAGACGGAAAAAACGACTTATGAGAAAAAACGACAGGAGCTTGAGCAAGAAAAGGAGCGGTTTCAAGAAATCGAAGAAAAGCTGAAAAAAGCTGAGCAAGCGGAGATGCTGAAACCATATGCGGAAGCAGTGCTCGAGCATTTAGCGGAAAAGGACCGTTTTGAAAAAGAAACAGAGCTTTGGCAGCAGGAAGAGAAAAAGCTAGCAAGCCTTTATAAAGAAAAAAAGGAAGCTTTTGAAGCGATTCGTGCCAAAAAAGCTGTTGAAGAGCCGGAGCTTTTAACAAAACGTGAACTATTGAAACAGCTTATCTCATTGGATGCAGAAATCAAAGAGGATGAAGCATCGTTTGCAAAGCTGAAAGAAGACTATGAAGCATTGAAAACGAGGCTGCATGAAAAACAGCATACAGAGAGAAAGACGAGCGAATTATTAAATAGGGCGTTAGAGAAGCAGCAGGCTTTAAAACAGCAGGCGAAAGAAGAAACAGTTTCAAGAGAATTCCGGGAAAAAATCCAAAAAGCATATCAACAGAAGCTGAAAATCATGCAGCTTATGAAAGACGAATATGAATTAAAAAGCAAAAAGCAAAAGAAAGAAGACCAGCTTAACGAATGGCGGGAAAAGGCTGACGAGTCCGCCCGCAAAAAGAGTGAATTAAACGAACGCCTGGCAGGTAATTTCAATCAATTACAAAAAGTTTATGATCGTTTATGCAGCCAAATGCGGGAGCATGAATTTTTTAAAGAAAAAGTAAAGGATGATTTACAAGCTGCAAAAAGTCAGCTTGAAGAAGAAAGAACAAATCAGGCGGCAGCTTTGATTTCCGAGCAGTTGACGGAGGGGGAGCCTTGCCCTGTCTGCGGCTCCACACATCATCCGGCCCCGAACAGACATTTTTCGATTGAACGTTTAAAAAAATTAGAAGAAACAACGCAGCAGCTAGAACGAATTTTCAAAGAATGTGATCAAACCGAACAGCTGTATTCCTCGCTGAAGCAAAAGCTGCAGGAGCTGTCTGAAGATTTACAAGCGGAACAGTCATTCCTTGCCGGAGTGAAAGAAATAGCGTCGGCTAACGAAGAGCCGATCATTACGATGGACGATAAGCCTCATGATCTTTTGGCATATGACAAATTTAAAATCGAATGGAAAGCTTTGAACCAAGATTACTTAGAAATAAAAGACGCAATAAGAAAAACAATAGCAGACATTCGTGAAGTCAACCATATTACAGCACAAATAGAACCGTTGCTGGATGCTGGGGAAAAAGACTTATCCGAAATCATGCTACAATTGCAAAATGTAATAGAGCAGCTGGAAGAAGAAAAAAGAAAGTGGGATTTAGAGTTTGCTGATCTCGATATGGATCAAATCGAGATGTATGTAAAGGAAATTAGTAAAAAAGACTCGCTCGTTGAACAGCTGCACGAACGAATTGAAAAAAGCGTCAGCTTTATTCAAGAAAAAGAACAGGAAATCGAGCGGTTAAGGGAAGAAATACTCAATCTTTCCACTCAATTAGCTGCCAAAAAAGGAGAAATGGACAGGCAGGCAGAACTGATAGCCGATAAACAGAAAAGGCTCACAGCGCAAAGAGCTGCAAAGGAAAACCTTTTAACAGAGCTTAAGAGGATCGATCTTGCCCTTGAACAGCTAAAAAGGGATGAACAAGCAGCTTATGATATTTTCCAAAAAACGGCAAATGAATATCAAAAAGCTGAAAGTCAGCTCCATACCGCCAAACAGCAATTGACAAGCTGTATAAGCAAGCTTGAAAAAGCGGAAAAAAATTGGAACGACCGAAAACAGCAGACTCCTTTTGCAAATGTGCATGAAGTGAGAAATTCCGTTTTGCAGGAAGAAGAAAAACTGGCTATGCAAACGAGTCTAGATCAATATAAAAAAGAAATGGAGCATGTAGCATCTGCAATTGAACGTCTGGAAGAAAAATTAGGCGGAACTGTTCTTAAGCAGGAAACATGGGAAGAAACGAAAAAATGCTTAGAAGAAGCTAGAAAGCAAGTAAACGAAGCAATGGAACAAAGAGGCGCGGCGGCAAAGCATTTGCAGCTGTTAAAGGAAAAACATGAACGATATGTGGAAATAGAAAAAGAGAAAGAAGAGTTGCAGCTTCTTCTTAATCGGTTAGAAAAACTTCAAGCCGTCCTGAAAGGGAATAGTTTTGTCGAATACATGGCTGAGGAACAGCTTCAACAAATAAGCTTTGATGCTTCACAGCGGCTTGGGGAATTGACAAGACAAAGATATGCGATTGAAGTCGATTCAGAAGGCGGTTTTATCATGCGTGACGATGCAAATGGCGGAGTAAAACGACCTGTTTCGACATTATCTGGCGGAGAAACATTTTTAACTTCTTTAGCCTTAGCTTTGTCGTTGTCCACCCAAATTCAGCTTCGCGGAAAATATCCGCTTCAGTTTTTTTTCCTTGATGAAGGGTTTGGAACGCTTGATGCAGAGCTTCTCGATACGGTTGTATCGGCTTTGGAAAAACTGCAATCGCAAAATTTATCCGTTGGCGTAATCAGTCACGTGCAGGAGCTAAGGGAACGATTGCCTAAGCGGCTGATCATTGAGCCAGCTGAACCTTCCGGAAATGGAACGACCGTGCGAATCGAAACGATTTAATTACATGAAGCAAGGATATTTCTGACCTAGTATGCCGTTACCAGTTAACAGCAAGTATTACATTCTCTAAAGGATCTTAACCGCTCAACATGACGGGGCTGTCTAATAAGTCGATTTTCCGGCTTATAGACGCCCCGTTAATGTTTTAGAAATGTTGATATATCAATGTTTATGATGTTTCGTTTTCAATGGATTTTGACTTTCTAAGACAGCCCCTGCTAATCTTAGCATGTTTTGATTGCTGTGCTCATCCGTACTTTTTTAACCGTTTTTCATTGTTTTGACAAGATGTATGCTGCTTCAGCATTCTCCAAATAAGCGAAAAAAGCAGGTTCGATGGTGACGCCTGCTGCATCATGCACAAATCGTTTCAGCATTTCCAAATAAGCTTAAAAACAGGAGAACGGTACCATCTGCAATTTACCCCGTTTTGAAATAGGTTGAGTAAAAGTTTTCCGTCAAAAAAAAAGACTATGAAAAGGCGAGTCTTATAAAATATAAAATTCCTCTTTTACAACGGGATGAAAATCACTTTACGAAATTAACTGTATTGTATGTTAATGTTGTGAGTGCGAATGCTTTCTAACTGTATAACAGTCCATGAAAAAACTAATGCAGGTTTTCAGCTTCTTTGAACCGATTCATAGTTTCACTCTATTTGTGCATCATGAGGACATCCATTCCTAAAAAGAGTCTTTTGATCTGAAATGCAAGACAATGCGCTTTTTTTATTGAGCAGGACAACAAATTGAATGTCCTGCTCGCAAATAGTGTTTCTGGATCATAATATAAATCCAATCGTTATTTTTCACTAAGTCTTTTTAACGAACCAGGTGGCTATGCATTTGCCGTCTGGTTTTGATCATTTACGTCCGGATCGATTCCGTTTGTTATGCTGAGACCGTTGTTATTAATATGAAAATCGCCTGTGCAGCTGCTACCAGAGCCGCTGATGGATTTTGATGCTGATTTTGGAGATAAATAAAAGGAATCTCCGAAATTCACAACTCCTCCTGAAACGGAATTAATTTTTATCGGTCCGACAATCGCTGGCATGAGGAACATCCTTTTCCTTGTTGTCTCATAAATCACATGCGTAGAGAAAATCTATTGTTCAGGGATCAATATGTTTTGTCCTGTTGAAATTACCGTTGTTTTTCGTCGCCATCAACGTTTTTAGACAATTGTCGAATATGTTTTATTCGTGCTTCCGCGCATATTTCTTCGGCTGATCCAAAGTTCACGATGCTTGAAGATGAAATGCCCAAAATTTTTACGTGATCGACATATATGTTCGGAGAATTGTTTGAATATGCGCTGGAAAATTGTTCGTCAAAGGAAGGCTGAGGAATAGATTCGCGGAAAAGCTGATAGGAGCGAAACGACCCTTCCTTTGTATTAAATTTTTCATAGTCCCGCTGAACTGCCAGAACATTCGTTTTAGGGGTAATTTTTTTCGCGTCACCGATTTGGAATACGGAACAGATGTCTACTGAGTGTATATACGCCACTCTTATGTTCGCAAATCTTTTTAACAAATACATTAGTCTAATGACAAAGGAACAAATGGACCGATGATTAATGATTCAGGTGGCGTATCAAAAATGGAAGAAAGAGAGATTTTATCCGCATCCCCTATTAAAAAAACTGATGAACTTGAAACCCCTATGATTCTCACCATGCCCACATGCAAGCCGTTATTGATGACGGTAAAATTCATGACAATTCGTCGCCTTTCTTTTTATTGGGGAAATGTTTAAAAAAATGATCGATCGATTGATCAATATCTTTTTTTACCTTTTCTTCAATCCATTGTATTTTTTCTTTTATATCTGTTTGCTCATGGAGACGGAGTCTTTGTAGATAATAAGTAATCCTTCCTTCAAGTTGTTTTCTAATGTCTTCTATGATGATAGCTTTATATGTTTCATCTAATTCATATTCATAGTTTTTAGCAAAGTCTTCAATCTTTTTCGGACATTCTTCTTGTAAATAACTATGAATGCTTTCAACGCATTGTTCGAATATTTGCTGTTTTAATTCGCGATGAACATCATCGACGTTTAGTTCTTCATTTTTTACGGAAAATTGTTCAATTGCCTCCTGATCGGCAGGATTTAAACCGATATTCAAGACTCCTTCGAGCGTTTCGATTTTCAATTGGTCAAATTTGTACTCAACTTTTTCAATATTTGTATAAGGTTTGTTTTTGATCTCTTCCATTTGTTCTTCAAGGTAAAGAAACCCTTTTTCCAGATGGTCGATTCTTTTGCTTTGGGAATGGAGATATTGTTCCAATTTTAGGATATATTGCAATAATGATTGCACAGTGTAATTCATGATGTTCTCCCCACCTTTATCAGCATTCGTTACCATATTTATATTCTTTTCCAAATGAAAGGTGAATCACTATGAAATGCTTGGTGGACGGAGAGGCACAATGACTCCGTTTCCCTGGCCGGATGGAGCGGGAGACGGTTCAGTAAATTGTCCTGTGTTGTATAAATTCGACAGCGGTTTTATGATTCCGGCGCTGCCGATTTGAAATACGGATGAATTGGCGATCGTTCCGATACGTATAAATTGTATGTGAATCGATTGTTGAATATAAAAATTCATAAAACCACCCTCTAAGCGTTTAACACTTGCGGCTGATCAACGAGATCACTGTCAAACGTATTCGTAATGCTGTTTTGATTAAATACGTAAAGACCGTCGCCTGTATTGAAGGAACCTGCCCCTGCGAATGTTTTCACTTCACTGTATGGTGAAATGTTTACGACGTCTCCGACATGAACGACACTGGCCGTCCCGACGCTATTTACCTTCATAGCACCAACAATTGCAGGCATCGTTTTCCATTCCTTTACCTTAAAAGTTATTTAGCTATTTTTAGTGTATGTTATGTCTTGAAAACTGTGATAAACGTTTAGAGTCGCATTTTTGTATCCTCAATATTTCACAAAATAACTATGCAAAATTCGTGGTGCTTTTAGCCCGTTTACATGAAAAACTCCATCAAATGATTGCACAAAAAAATTTTTTTGCCCGAATAGCATGATGACTCTTCTTGTTTTACAATGTTTTTCATTTGTCAAGGAAAAATAATGGAAAAAAGTACAAAAAAATTATTATTCTTACTTGACATATAGGATTAATACGATTAAAATGTAACTCAATATTATTTTCTTAAACTATCAAAAAGTTTTTGTCGTGAAAATCCCTACCGTTTTAGTCGAGATTAATCTAGTAAACTTTCAGGGGAAGGGGGCATTTGGTGAAGGTTTCAAGCAGAGGTGAATATGCATTACGTGCTTTGCTTGTACTTGGTCAGCAACAGGGAAAAGTCTGTCCGATCAATGAAATCGCCAAACAAACGCTAGTTACGGTCAAATACTTGGAACAAATCTTGCTCCAATTAAGAAAATTGGGGTATGTGCACAGTAAAAGGGGTATACAAGGAGGCTATATGCTCCGTTTATCGCCGACTGACATTAACATAGGGGAGGTTATCCGGCAAATTGAAGGTCCTTTATCTCCAATGGGGTGTGCCAGTACGACGGCTTATGTGCCGTGTCCATTGGAAGATAAGTGTTTATTAAAGCCGCTTTGGACGGTTGTACGTGACACAATTGCCCGCGTTCTTGAACAAACAACTTTAGATGATTTATTGAATAAAAGAATTACAACGGGAATTGGAGGGGAGAGCTTTGTTAAAAACGAAAATTGATCAGGAGTGGATTGAAAGAATTATACGTTCACTAGAAGATTTGGAATACGGATCTGTGCAAATTATTGTACATGACTCAAGAATTACACAAATCGAAAAATTGGAAAAATTCCGTTATCCTTTAGAACGAAAGGATAGCCATAACAAAGGGGCTAAGTGAACATATAAAACAATATCATAAAGAGGTCGTCGATCGGTCCACCGAAGACTCCCTATGTCTTTTCAATATTCCCGGATCGAGGAAGTTTTTTTATTTATAACACCGCCATCGAAACATAGCGGAAAGGGAGATGAATTTTATGAATATTACAAATAAACGTAAGTCAAAAGGACTATTTTTTCTATTATCTGTTATTACAAGTGTAGCTCTTGTTTTAAGTGCTTGTGGTTCAAAAAATGAAAGTGCCAGCTCCAGCTCAGAGGGAGATAAAAAGGCAGTCGAGTTATTAAACGTTTCTTATGACCCTACACGTGAGCTTTACCAAGACTTTAATAAAGCTTTCGCAAGCTATTGGAAAGAAAAAACTGGTCAAGAGGTTACGATAAAGCAATCACATGGCGGTTCTGGCAAGCAGGCGCGGTCTGTTATCGATGGTTTGGAGGCTGATGTTGTAACGTTAGCGCTGGCTTATGATATTGACGCCATTGCAGATACTGGATTGATCGAAAAAAATTGGCAACAAAGATTGGATAAAAACAGTTCTCCTTACACGTCCACTATTGTGTTTCTAGTACGCAAAGGAAATCCGAAAGGTATTAAAGATTGGGACGATCTTGTCAGATCTGATGTTTCGATTATAACCCCCAATCCAAAAACATCGGGTGGAGCACGCTGGAATTATTTAGCTGCATGGGGATACGCATTGAAAAAATATGGCGGCGATGAAGAGAAGGCAAAAGAATTTGTTGCGAAAATATATAAAAATGTTCCAGTATTAGATTCCGGGGCAAGGGGTGCTACAACAACATTTGTCGAAAGAAAAATCGGTGATGTTCTTCTTGCTTGGGAAAATGAAGCTTTTCTAGCCATCAATGAATTAGGAAAGGATCAATTTGAGATTGTTGTGCCTTCTGTAAGCATTTTAGCAGAACCTCCTGTTGCTGTTGTAGACAAGGTGGTTGATAAGAAAGGAACGCGCGAAGTAGCTGAAGAGTATTTGAAATATTTGTACACGGAAGAAGGACAGGAATTGGCAGCAAAGCATTATTATCGTCCAACATTGCCAAAAGTCGCTGAAAAATATAAAGATACATTCCCGCAATTGGAACTCTTTACAGTTGACGAACTGTTTGGGGGCTGGAGAGAGGCTCAGAAAAAACATTTTGACGACGGCGGTATTTTCGATCAAATTTATCAGCCGAAATAATGATTTGTTCCGATGAATGGAGGATTGGAAGTGGCCAAAACAAAACAACAGCACAGAAAAGGGGTTATTCCAGGTTGGGGACTCACGATGGGCTTTACGCTAACTTATCTTAGTTTAATAGTGTTGATCCCCTTGTCCGTTATCTTTTTAAAAGCCTCAACACTCAGCTGGGAGCAATTTTGGCAAATCGTCACAACTGACAGGGTGGCAGCCTCGCTTCGTTTATCTTTTGTTTCTTCATTTATTGCCGCTGCCATCAATTTAGTTTTTGGTCTTTTGCTTACTTGGGTGTTAGTGAAATATGATTTTCCAGGGAAAAGAATTATCGACGGATTAATCGATTTGCCGTTTGCTCTCCCAACTGCAGTAGCGGGAATTTCTTTAACAGCTGTTTATGCCCCGACAGGCGTTATTGGACAGTATTTGGACCGCTTCGGTATTGAGGCTGTTTATACCCCGCTCGGTGTCGTAATTGCTTTAACGTTTATCGGATTGCCGTTTGTTGTGCGGTCTATCCAGCCCATTTTGCATGATTTAGATCAGCAGTACGAAGAAGCGGCAGCTGTTTTAGGTGCAAACCGTTGGCAAACGTTTTGGAAAGTGATTTTGCCATCACTTGTTCCTGCGATGTTCACCGGGTTTTCGCTCGCATTTGCGCGGGCGTTAGGCGAATACGGATCAGTCGTTTTCATTTCCGGCAATATGCCAATGAAAACGGAGATCGCCCCTCTTTTGATCGTCACCAAATTGGAACAGTACGATTATGAGGGGGCAACAGCGATTGCCGCTATTGTATTGATTATCTCTTTTTTCCTGCTTTTTCTTATAAATTATTTGCAATGGAGAACGAGTCGAAAATATTTTATTCATTAAGTCACTAAGGAGATGTTATGCCTCAAATGGGTACTAAAACGAAGAAACAGCCTCTTGTCGGTGTTCATACAGAATCTGCGTGGATTCGTTTTATATTGACGGGAACGGCTCTATTATTTGTTGGTTTTTTTCTCATTATCCCGCTAATTACTGTTTTTACAGAAGCTTTGAAAAACGGTTTAGAAGTTTATTTTGCTTCGGTTACAGAACCGGATGCTCAATCAGCGATCCGTCTTACACTTTTGACCGCAGCAATAGTAGTGCCATTAAATTTTATTTTTGGTATTGCTGCTGCATGGTGTATCACAAAGTTTCAGTTTCCCGGGAAAACCTGGCTCATCACGCTTATTGATTTGCCGTTTTCTGTATCGCCCGTTATCGCTGGTTTAAGCTTTGTTTTATTGTTTGGTGCACAAGGTTTGTTAGCGCCGGTTTTAGATTCGCTCGGATTGAAAATAATCTTTGCTGTCCCAGGCATAATTTTGGCTACTTTATTTGTAACTTTTCCGTTTGTAGCCCGCGAGTTAATACCGGTCATGCAGGCAAAGGGGAGTGAACAGGAGGAAGCCGCTTTATCTTTAGGTGCCAGCGGATGGAAAACATTTTTATTCGTGACGCTTCCAAACGTCAAATGGGGAATTTTATACGGCGTCATCCTGTGCAATGCGAGAGCAATGGGTGAATTTGGAGCCGTTTCTGTTGTGTCAGGGCATATACGAGGAATGACAAATACGATCCCGCTCCATGTAGAAATTTTATATAATGAGTACCAATTTACTGCTGCATTCGCAGTCGCTTCCCTTTTAGCTATGTTGGCGATCGTTACATTAATTGTTAAAGGGGTGCTTGAATGGAAGGGTGTAGTTGATGGAAAAGGGTAAGGAGTGTGCATCATGGATATCAATGTGAAGCAAATTTCTAAAAATTATGGCTCATTTCAAGCATTAAAAGAAGTAAATTTAACAATACCGTCAGGGAAGATTACCGCTTTGTTAGGTCCATCCGGTTCAGGGAAAACTACGTTGCTGCGGATGATTGCCGGATTGGAAATGCCTGATAGCGGAGGCATCTATTTTGGCGACCATGATTATACGACAAAAACGGTCCGTGAAAGAAATGTCGGTTTTGTTTTTCAACATTACGCTTTATTTCATCATATGAATGTTTTTGAGAATATTGCATTCGGACTTAAAGTGCGTCCGCGAAAAGACAGACCGACCAAACAAGACGTCCAACGAAAAGTAAATGAATTGCTTCATTTAGTCCAATTAAATGGTCTTGATCGCCGTTACCCGGCTCAATTATCAGGCGGACAGAGGCAGAGAGTTGCATTAGCTAGAGCGTTAGCAGTGGAGCCGAACGTGCTTCTGCTTGATGAGCCGTTTGGAGCTCTTGATGCAAAAGTGCGTCAAGAATTGCGGAGATGGTTGCGGCAGTTGCATGAACAATTACATGTAACAACTGTTTTTGTTACGCATGACCAAGAAGAGGCCTTAGAGGTTGCTGATCAAGTGGTAATCTTAAATAATGGACAAATTGAGCAAGTCGGAACACCGGATGAAGTATATCAACATCCAAAAACGAAATTCGTGTATCAGTTTCTAGGGCGTGTTAATGTTTTTCATGCTGAAGTGAACGATGGTCGCCTACATATCGGAGAAGCATTATTTGCTGCACCTGATGAAAACATTCAAACGAAAAAAATGATCGGGTATATTCGTCCTCATGAAGTGCGAATAACTCGACATAATGATAATCAAAAATCAATTCAAGTAAAGGTTCGCCGCATCCAATCTTATGGTCCGATTGTCCGTTTGGAATTGGAAAGATTGAAAACGAATGATCTGATCGAAGTGGACTTGAGTGTTGAACAGGCGAATCAACTGAACGTGAAAAATGATGAGATTCTTTATGCTGACTTGGAAAAAATAAAGTTTTTTTCAGATTCTCCATCCGTAGAATGAATAAATAATGTCGCCAAGATCATTATCACTCGAAAAGCCTGCATTTCAAAAAGAATGTAAATAAATTTGACTAATAGTTTTTATAAGGACAAAGGGGGTAGCAAAATGAGGAGAAAAAATCAAAAATCTTTGCTTGCCTTGCTTTTAATCATGATTGTTAGTTTATTTGCTGTTATATCCGGCTGCTCAGGAGAAGAAAAGAATGTGAAAAGCGCCGGTGAATCTCAAGAAACAAAAGATAAAGAGGAAAAGGTAGTTAGAATCGGATATCAAAAATACGGGACATTAAACATCTTAAAGAAACAAGGAACGCTGGATAAAGCGTTAAAAAGTCACGGATATTCTGTCGAATGGATTCAATTTCCGGCAGGTCCGCAGCTTTTGGAAGGATTAAATGTCGGCAGCATTGATATCGGGCATACTGGCGAAGCGCCGCCGATCTTTGCACAAGCGGCAGGCACTGATTTAGTTTATATTGGTCATGAGCCAGAAAGCCCTCTTTCAGAAGCTATTCTTGTTCCAAAAGATTCACCCATCCGCACTGTTCAGGATTTAAAAGGTAAAAAGGTTGCGCTCAACAAAGGCTCAAACGTCCATTACTTGCTCGTAAAAGCTTTGGAAAAAGCGGGGCTGACCATAAATGATATTGAACCTAAATATCTCGTACCGGGAGATGCAAGAGCAGCCTTTGAACAAGGAAGTGTGGATGCATGGGTCATTTGGGATCCTTTCTTTGCTGTTGCTGAAACGGAGACAGGCGCCAGAGTTTTGGCAGACGGAAAGGATTTAGTGAAAAATAGAGAGTTTTATTTAGCGAGCAGAAAGTTTGCCGAAAATCATAAAGAGGTTATCGATCTGTTATTGGAAGAAATCAATAAAACAGATCAATGGGCTAAAAGTGCTCCAAAAGAAGTTGCAGAACTATTGTCACCTGAATTGGGAATTGATGTTGCTTCGCTTGAAAAAGCAGCTAAAAGAAGAACATATGGTGTTCAGAAAATAAGCGAACAAGTTCTAAATGATCAGCAGGTAATAGCAGATACTTTTCATCAATTAAAATTAATTCCTGAAAAAATCAATGTAAAAGAAGCAGCTTTGGAGGAAACAAACAACTAAATGAAAACAATAGCGAACCGACCAGACAACTGGAGGCTCCTACTTAGCAGAAGCATGCTAAGAAAGGGGCCTTTTTGCGCATTTAAAACCTTGAATGACAGATGAAAATCTAAAAACGAAATGGGTGGAGTGAAAAATGAACATTTTTTGGTTTATTCCAACACATGGTGATGGGCATTATTTAGGTACTACCATTGGAGGACGTACAACCGATTTGTCTTATTTCAAACAAATTGCCCAAGCAGCGGATCGCCTTGGTTACAGCGGGGTACTGATTCCAACTGGAAGATCTTGCGAAGATGCTTGGATTATTGCCTCTGCCTTAATTCCCGTTACGGAAAACTTACGGTTTCTTGTGGCAGTTCGGCCGGGGTTGATGGCTCCTTCCGCTGCTGCAAGGATGGCCTCGACATTTGACAGAATTTCAAATGGACGATTGCTAGTAAACGTTGTAACCGGTGGTGATCCGGTGGAGCTGAAGGGTGATGGAATTTTTTATTCACATGATGAAAGATATGAAGTGACTGACGAATTTTTGACAATTTGGCGAAAGCTGCTTGCAAATGAAAAAGTCGATTTCACAGGTCGTTACTTACAGGTGGAAGGAGGAGACCTTTTGTTCCCGCCAGTGCAAAAACCATATCCGCCTGTCTTTTTCGGCGGTTCATCATTGGCTGGCCAGCAAGTAGCGGCAAAGCATGCAGATGTATATTTAACATGGGGAGAGCCGCCGAAACAGGTTGCTGAAAAACTGAATCAGGTGAAAAAGCTGGCAGAGGAACAAGGAAGAACAGTGCGCTTCGGCATTCGCTTGCATATCATCGTCCGTGAAACGGATGAAGAAGCATGGCAAGCAGCCGAACGGTTAATCAAATATGTGGATGATGAAACGGTCGCTCAGGCACAAAAGGTTTTTGACCGTTTTGATTCAGTAGGGCAGCGCAGGATGTCAGATCTTGTGAAAAGAGACCGCAAGTCGCTTGAAATCAGCCCGAATTTATGGTCAGGAATCGGTCTTGTGCGCGGCGGAGCAGGTACGGCGCTAGTCGGCAGTCCGGAAACAATTGCAGAAAGGATGAAGGAATATGCTGATCTCGGCATCGAGACATTTATTTTATCCGGCTATCCTCATTTAGAGGAAGCATATAGAACAGCTGAACTGTTGTTTCCTCACTTGCCGATAAGCCATGTTCAAAGAAACAGTGAACCACAACCGTTTGGACCATTTGGAGAAATTATTGCCAACAACAGTTTACCAGCAGAAATGGAGAGAATCAGAAAATGAAAAAGTCGTTGTTTTCCGATCAAGTAAAAAAACAATTAATCCCATGGCTTTTGCCTATATTGATTTTAATCATTTGGCAATTGTTATCCTCTAAAGGGATTCTTTCAACAAAAATTCTTCCAGTGCCGTCAGACGTTGTGATGGCAGGAGTGGAGCTCATTCGTTCTGGTGAATTGTTTCAGCATTTGCTGATCAGCTTTAAACGAGCCATAATCGGTTTTTTGATTGGAGGAAGCATTGGCTTGTTTCTCGGCCTTATTAACGGGCTGTTTCCGATCGCAGATAGAATTTTCGATACAACGATTCAAATGGTGCGGAATATTCCTCACCTGGCCATGATTCCTCTTGTCATCCTTTGGTTTGGAATTGGTGAGGAAGCCAAAGTATTTTTAGTAGCAGCTGGAGTGTTGTTCCCGATTTATGTGAATACACTTCATGGCATTCGGTCAGTAGATCAAGGGTTGATTGAAATGGGACGGGTATATGGACTTCGTTCCTGGCTTCTCTTTTGGCAAGTGGTGTTGCCCGGCGCCCTCCCGTCTATTTTAGTCGGAGTTCGATATGCACTGGGGATCATGTGGCTGACGTTAATTGTTGCTGAAACAATTTCCGCAGATTCTGGTATCGGATATATGGCCATGAATGCGAGAGAATTTATGCAAACAGATGTAGTGCTGCTCAGCATTCTTCTATATGCATTATTTGGAAAAATAGCGGATTCAATGGCAAAATGGCTTGAAAGAAAATGCTTAAATTGGAATCCAAATTATCAAAACTTGTAGAGAATGGGGGGATAAATGTGGAATCTCCAACTTTTGGAACTCATCTGCAAATCAATGGTGTAGAGAAACACTTTGGGAATCAGCAAGTTCTGCGCGGAATTGATCTTGAGGTGCAGCCTGGCGAGTTTGTAGCGATCATCGGCCGAAGCGGCTGCGGAAAAAGCACGCTGCTTCGTTTAATTGCCGGATTAGATGAGCCGACAGCTGGTGAGATCAAGGCTAACAGCGAATTGATGAAGGGATTAAATCCGGAGGTTCGCATTATGTTCCAAGATGCCAGACTTTTGCCTTGGAAACGCGTAATTCAAAATGTAGCGATTGGCATGAAAAAAGAAGATTTACCTAAAGCGGAGTTAGCTCTAAAGCAGGTTGGTCTGATCGACAGGGCAAAAGAATGGCCTCACGTTTTATCAGGAGGACAAAAACAACGGGTGGCACTTGCAAGAGCATTAGCAAGCAAGCCAAGGCTGTTGTTATTGGATGAACCATTAGGTGCGTTAGATGCTTTAACACGCATTGAAATGCAGCGTTTGATCGAACGATTATGGAAGGAGCAAGGATTTACAGCTTTGCTGATTACACATGATGTGGAAGAAGCGGTAGCAATGGCAGATCGAGTGGTGTTGATAGAGGATGGAAAAATTGCGATGGATACACCGATTAAATTTCCTCGTCCTAGGCAGCGCGGTAATGCCGCATTTGCAGCCCTCGTCGAAAAGATTTTGCGCCGCGTAATGGGTGAGGAAGAAAACACACCAGCTGTCTATGCAAGGCAATCAACGTAATAAGCTTAATAATCATTAAAGGGGGATTTACTAATGAAAATTATCAGAAAAAGTATGTTTTTAAGTTTGATTTTCCTTTTAGTGCTTTGGATTTCAGGCTGCGGCAGCAAGGAGGAGGCAAATGAGACCTCCAATGCGGAAAAATCAAATGCCAAAGCGGAAGAGGAGACATTACCAGACGAACTTAGAATTGGCTATCAAAAATCATCTATTTTGCTTTTCTTAAAGGAAAAAGGCAGCTTAGAAAAAATTTTGGCTGAAAAAGGAGTTAAAGTCACATGGCATGAATTTCAATCAGGACCGCCATTATTAGAGGCGTTGAATGCAGGAAAAATTGATGTAGGATATGTAGGCGGAGCACCTGCTGTACTTGCAGGAGCCGTTTCAGATTCTGAATTAGCCTATCTTGCCTATGAACCGGAAGTATATCGGGCGATTGTTGTTCCAAAAGATTCACCTATTCAAAAGATAGAAGATTTAAAAGGGAAGAAGGTTGCTTTTGGTAAAGGATCAAGCGCACATTATTTGCTCCTTACTGCTTTAGAGAGTGTAGGGCTGACTTTGAATGATATTACTCCTGTCTATTTACAGCCTTCAGATGCTAGAGGAGCTTTTGAACGCGGCAATGTGGATGCATGGGTGATTTGGGATCCATATCTTGCGGACGCAGAAGAAAGTGGAGGTGCTAGAATCATTGCCGATGCAAAAGGTCTCCCGCGTCAATATGGATTTATTGTAGGAAGACGCGATTATTTTCAAGAAAATCGTGAACTTCGAAATTTAGTGATCAGTGAACTAGAGAAGGTTCACAAAGAGATTCAAGCAGACAAACAAGGGGCTGCCGAAAACTTTTCACAGAAAACTGGCATTTCGAAAGATGTATGGAAGCAAACTTTGGAAAGAAGAGAATATGGAGTATTTGACATCACACCTGAAGTGGTGGATGCCCAACAGAAGCTTGCAGATACTTTTTTAGAGGCAGGATTGATAAACGAGAAAATAAATGTGCAAGATGCTGTTCTTTCAGATTAACGAAGCAAGAAAGTGGTCATTTCATGCTTTATAAGTTATAATGACCCTGAAACGGAATGTTCAAAAGAAAGATCCATGCGATAACGATTGACAAGCGCAAATAGTTGTCCTTTTACAAATGGAGGTGTTTATCCCTCCATTTGTTTTTGTGGAGAACAGTTGTCCTTATCTTCACGGAAGCGGTAATGGCCGGTTTGCAAGCGGGCTGTCTGTGAACCTTGAGGCCGTTTTTCTTTTCAAAATTTTTTTCATTGAATGAGATAATCTTTTCGCTGCGGGAAAGGATGTAATGAATGGAAATTACCCGTAAAAATCCAAACTCGTTTTTAACGAAAACAAACGGCTATTTGCAAGGGTATTCGTACAGTTTAAATCCGTATGTCGGCTGTTCATACGGCTGCCATTATTGTTATGTACAAAAGCTTCCAGTCGCATTGTTTAAGAAAAAAGAGTGGGGAACATGGGTTGAAATAAAGGATGAAAAGCCAAACCAATTTTTAGGCGAATTGAATCGGGCCAAGAAGAAAGGGAAAGTGACGATTTTCATGTCATCCTCAACAGACCCTTACCAGCCGCTGGAAGCGAAGGAATTACGAACAAGAAGGCTCCTTGAAGTGATAGCAGAAATGCCTCCGGACTTTTTATTTGTCCAGACGAGAAGCCCGCTTGTCACTAGAGATATTGATATCTTTCAAAAATTGGGGGATCGGGTGCTTGTCAGCATTACCGTTGAAACGGACAGAGATGATGTGCGCAAAATTTTTTCTCCAAAGGCGCCGCCGATTCAAGCTAGGATCAATGCGCTTAAAAAACTAAATGAAGAGAACATTCCGTCACAGGCGGCAGTTTCTCCTGTACTGCCTTTTTCTCCTAATTTTACGAATCTATTACGGAATGCGACGAAACGAGTCTGTTTAGATGATTTCTTTTTAGGAGATGGAAGCGGCGGAAGACGATCACAGGCGCTCGGTTTGTCAAAGCTTTTTTCGCAAATTGGAGAAGAAGAATGGTTTTCCCCTGAAAACATCGAATATGTGAAAGACTTATTTTTACATGTGTTTGCGAAAGATCAGCTGTTCATTTCTAGGCAAGGCTTCATTCCGCCCGATGGGAGTCATGAAGAATGATCGATTCTCATATTCATTTGGATCAATACGATCCAAAAACTATTGATGAGCAAATCAAAAAGTGGCAGGAAGCGGGCATTACTCATGTTGTGGCCGTTTCAACCGATTTAACATCCGCCTATAAAACGCTTGAATTGAAGCAGAAACATGAAGATTTTATTATAGCAGCTGCCGGCTTTCACCCTGAACAGGAGATTCTTGAAGAACGGGAGCTTGAAGAGCTTCTATCGCTGATTCGAACAGAGAGGGCGATTTCAGCTGTCGGGGAAATTGGTTTGCCGTATTATGAAAAAGAGCGATTATTTGCAAAGTATTCGGAACAAACTTATATAGATGTCTTGAAGGAATTTTTGAAAATCAGCGTTGAACATTCACTGCCAGTTGCCTTGCATGCAGTTCATGAAGATGCGGAAAAAGCTTTCCATCTTTTGCAAAAACATCAAGTGAAAAAAGCGCATTTTCATTGGCTTAAAGCGGCATCATCTGTAGTGAAGGAAATTTGTAAACAACACTATTATATTTCTGTGACTCCGGAAGTTTGCTACCGCCTGCGCGATCAGCAGCTTGCTGAACAAGTTCCGATGGATCAGCTGCTTATTGAGACGGACGGCCCTTGGCGGTATGGGGGAGCGTTTAAAAATGTTGACACAACCCCGTTATTTTTAAAGGAAATTTGCCGCAAATTGGCGAATATTAAAAAGAGGCCGCGTGAAGATATTGTGCGCACAACTGCAAATAATGCGAAAAAACTTTATCTTAATTGGGGGTAGAACATGAAGCTTGTCACTGCAAATATTCACGACAGAACGTTTATCGGACTAATTTTTAACGAAGATTCGGTTATTGATATTCAAAAAGCGGAACTGAAGCTTTATGAATCGGAAATATCGCCTGCATCGCTGCAAGCGTGCATTGAAATGGGTGAAAAATTTGTCCGCCATATTGAAGCATTACAGGAATGGGTTGCGAAGGAAAAAGAAAGGGAGACATATGTCTATCCGCTGTCAGCTGTTAAACTCCAAGCACCGATTCCACGGCCGAAGAAAAACATTATGTGCGTCGGTAAAAACTACCGTGACCATGTTGCGGAAATGGGAAGCGAAAGTGATATTCCTTCCGATTTGATTCTGTTTTCCAAACCTTCAACTTCCGTTATTGCTCATGAAGGAGAAATTGATCCTCATCTTTATTTAACCGACGAACTTGATTATGAAGGGGAACTTGCAGTTGTCATTGGGAAAAAAGGAAAACAAATTCGCGAAGAAGAAGCCTATGACTACGTTTTTGGATATACGATCATCAATGATGTCACAGCAAGAGATTTGCAAGCTCGCCACAAACAATATTTTTTAGGAAAAAGCTTGGATACATCATGCCCGATGGGACCGTATATTGTACATAAATCGGCTGTTTCGAATCCACAGCATCTGTCTATCGAGACGAAAGTTAATGGCGAAATTCGGCAGCAAGCCAATACAAATCAAATGATTTTCCCGATTAAACGGATCATTTCCATCATTTCTCAAGGCATGACTCTTGAACCGGGAGATATCATTGCAACAGGTACACCTGCGGGAGTCGGAAAAGGCTTCAATCCGCCGAAATTATTAAAGCCTGGCGACACTGTCGAAATTACGGTAGAAGGAATTGGCACGTTGAGAAATAAAGTCAAGGAAATTTAATAGCGAAAGGACGGGCAAGAGTGAGCCCCTTTAATCTTTCGTTTTAGTGCGTCTTTGTCAATTTAGTGAAATCATTTTATTTATCATAGTAATTGCTATGTTTTTGGATGATCATTTGATATGATGAATGTGGACTTGCAAGTATAGATGGGGGAGGGCATTTATGACACATTTGCATATTACATCATGGGTCATTTTGCTGATTTTGTTTTTCATTGCCTTTGCCAAACCTTCAAAAGGTTTGCATATGGCTGTGCGAATCTTTTATTTAATCGTGTTGGCAACTGGACTTGAATTAATTTTCCGCTATAATGTGTTCAGCATGGCCAACTATGTAGGGGAATATGTCGCTAAAATTTTCCTTGCCATTGTTTTGATCGGGCTTATGGAAATGGTTTTGGGCAAAAAGAAGAGAAACGAATCGTCCAAAGGCATTTGGATCGGCTTTTGGATTGTGCTGATTCTCGTCATTTTGCTTGGATTTAGACTGCCTCTTACTTTTTAAAAAATATGTTGATGCAAAAATATAGGAGCGTATTTCGCAGGGGCTGTCTTAGAAAGTCAAATCGCCATTGAAAACAAAAAATCATAAACACCGATATATCAACGTTTCTAAAACATTAATGGGGGCGTCAATAAGCCGTAAAAACGACTTATTAGACACCCCCCTATTATTTTTCTTTCTTGTCTTTGACAATAAAAACCAGCCTTAAAAAAACATCCAAATCCTATAATTATTAGAATTATATGGCCTATATTTCATATCATCAATGGTTAATGAAAATAAAAAAGCTCCAAGCAAAATAAATGGAATAGCTAATAACCACCTCAAATTATGAAACTCTCCTTATCTCGTTTTTTATTAAGGCTTGAATAATAATTCGATATGAGTTCATTGAAACCTTGCTAATCGCCAAAAAGTTGGACGAAATTCCGCGGATTGGAAAAAAGTTTCAATGCAGGCGATGCCTTACGTTTACTTTCTTTTTGTGAATATCCTAATGTTTTAGGTTCATATTTTTGTTTTTATAAACATTTTCGGTAGCGCAGTCTACATTGATGTTGGGCAGCCGGTCTGTTTCGCCCATCATTGAATAAATACTTAGCCACAGGGTGACAATTCGAACGAATAGCATCTTTTTGAATATCCAGCATTATCAGGCTGAAGCTGTTTTTTATGTGTCTCCTTAAAAAAATTTAAATGACTCTTCTCTGCACTCCCCCTATCAATTGCAAAGCTTTCATTACTCCGACTGTCTTAAAAGTACTTTTTAACTAAATCCTTTTTTCCTTGAATTGCAGTTATGAAATAGAGCTGACAAAGCTTCGTTCCCCTGTGCTTACAGTGAATTCAAACAGGTCTTTTTGTTTGTCTCCCCGATGGAAAAAATGCTGAACCGCACAAAGAGAATCCGTATTATCAAATATAAAAACAGAAGCGCCTTTCATCGGTTTGTTTCCATGGTGATACAACAATTGATTGTGGCAGTAGATGATGTCATAAACGGAAAAGGATAAAGCATTTAAATGGTGTACAAACATTATAAAGCTTTCATCATCCAATTCATTTAAAAAAGAATGAAATGCATAGGGGAATGTCTTCTTGATTCGAATTTTTCCGCCTGACCGCAAGTATTCTTCCTTATTATGTCCAATATCAACCCATCGGCCGTTTTTCAAAAGTTCAATGTGCTGATCGTTTAAATCATCAAGAGAAATCTGTTCATCATCTTCATCATCGATCAAAATCGGTTTTGCTTGAAGCATTTCAACGGTTGCGGTCCGAAAACTCCTTTTTTGTTTATGGAGAAGGTCATTTTTTACGTCCGAAAACAATATGAACACCTCAATACTTTTTATTGATTGTTTTAGACAAAATGCTTTCTTTTTATACAAATGGGCAGGTAACATTGAACTTTTTTTGCATACAATAGCTACATCTTTCATGTTATAGATAGTGGGGTGATAAGCATATGTGTGGAATTGCTGGCTGGGTAAATTTTCAACAATCACTTTTCCAAAATACTGAAATAATGGAAGACATGATTGACACGTTAAGCAAAAGAGGGCCTGATGATACAAATATTTGGGGAAAGAAGCACGTATTGTTCGGGCATAAAAGACTTGTTGTCATTGACCCGGAATGCGGTCGACAGCCGATGACAAAACAAAAAGAAGATAATTCCTACACGATTTGTTATAACGGCGAGCTATACAATACGGAAGATATTCGCAAAGAATTATTGAAAAAAGGCTATACGTTTCGCGGCCACTCAGATACGGAAGTTCTTTTAGCTTCATACATGGAGTGGAAAGAAGAATGTGTGCACCATTTAAACGGAATTTATGCTTTTGCCGTTTGGGATTCAGCAGATGAAAAATTATTTATAGCACGCGACCGTCTTGGCGTTAAACCGCTCTTTTTTTATGAAAACAACGGTAATTTTCTGTTCGCTTCTGAAATAAAAGCCCTTTTAGCCAATCCTGAAGTCGATGCTTTGCTCGATCAGGAAGGGCTGCAAGAAATTATGGCGCTGGGGCCGTCGAGATCTCCCGGTTCAGGCGTTTTTAAAGGAATCGAAGAGCTTAGACCCGCCCATGCCCTCGTTTTTAATCGAGATGGCTTAAAAATATGGAGGTATTGGAACGTTAAAAGCCATCCGCATGAGGATTCTTTTGAAGAAACGGTCGAAAAAGTGCGTGAATTACTAATAGATGCCGTCACAAGACAGCTTGTCAGCGATGTTCCGCTATGCACGTTTTTATCGGGAGGATTGGATTCGAGCGCCATTACAGCGATTGCCGCCAGGACATTTGAAAAGGAAGGAAAGGGGCATCTTCATACTTATTCAATTGATTACGAAGGGAATTCTGAGTATTTTCAACAAAGCGAGTTTCAGCCGAATGCTGATGCCTACTGGATTCATTTAATGAAGGAATCTTTTCAAACCATTCATCACGAATGTATCATGACACAGGAAGAGCTTGTCTCATATTTGCAGGAAGCGGTTGAAGTCCGTGATCTTCCGGGGATGGCGGACGTCGATTCTTCACTTCTTTGGTTTTGCCGGCAAATTAATAAGGACTTTGTCGTGAGCTTGTCGGGAGAATGTGCGGACGAAATTTTCGGCGGATATCCGTGGTTTTACCGTCCTGAGGAATTGGCAAGAGAAGGATTTCCGTGGATTCGTTCATTAGATGAGCGGATCAAGCTGCTCCGGAACGATTGGCAAAAAAAGCTGAATATAAAAGAATATGCTTTAAGGCAATATGAAAAAACGATTGAAGAAACACCTGTTTTAGATGGAGAACCTGAAACGGAAAGAAAAAGGCGGGAGCTTTTTTACTTAAATATGATATGGTTTATGACAACATTGCTTGACCGAAAGGATCGCATGAGCATGGGGGCATCGCTTGAAGTGCGCGTTCCGTTTGCAGATCACCGGCTTGTCGAATACGTCTGGAATATTCCGTGGGAATGGAAACGATATGGCGATCGGGAAAAAGGCCTATTACGGAAAAGCTTAGAAGATCTTTTGCCGAAGGAGGTTGTCTACAGGAAAAAAAGCCCGTATCCGAAAACACATCATCCGAAATATACGAAGCTTGTAAAAGAACAGCTTGAAAACGTATTGGCCATGAAAGACTCCATATTGCACGAGCTTTTCGATGGGAATGCATTAAATAAATTAGTAGAGACAGACGGTGCATCTTTTCAACGCCCATGGTACGGACAGCTGATGACGGGACCGCAGCTGTTAGCCTATCTTTGGCAAATTCACATTTGGTTTGAAAAGTACCGGATTAATATCATTTGATGAATTTAGGGAAAATGAGGATGTCTTAGAAAGTCAAATCGCCATTGAAAACAAAAAATCATAAACACCGATATATCAACGTTTCAAACACATTAATGGGGGCGTCAATAAGCCGTAAAAACGACTTATTAGACACCCCCCTTGCTTTTTATAATAAAGAAGGACAAACATGTTCAGCATGTTATAATGTTTTTTATAATGAAATTCAAAAATGATCTGCAAGGGGAGCGGGAGGGGAGAGATATATAAACATTTTGTAGAAACTGAATGATTCATCGGTAGAAAAAAGATTTTTATGAAAATGATGAACGTTTTCAAAAAATTTTCTAATGTCTAGGAATCAAGCAGGGAGAGAAGCTTACAATAAGATCCGAATTTGGCCTGGTACGGTTCATGTTGTAAGATAATAGTTCAAGAAGATCATGAATGAAAAATTAACTGACCTAACTTTTTGAATACGTTGACGAACTGTTTGATCGTGGCGCAATCCAGGCAAAATGATGTAGGTAACGCAATGATTTCAAACATGTAAACTTATTTTTCAGTTAGCATGGAAGGAATAAAGGCTCTTTCAAATGAAACGGGGATAAGCCAGCGAGTGATTCGCGAGGCTTATAAAGAAAAACTCATCGGAAAAGGGGATAAATCCCATCAAACATTACATACATTCGATGAGAAGATTGACAGCAAACCAAAACAGATGCAACACCGCTTGCCGATTTTGCGGAAGAGTTGAAGCGGCGAACTTAGATGAATTGAGCGACAAGCATGGATTTTGCTGACATAAGGAGGATTTTGACGAGTGAAAAAAGGATTGATCTTCATTTTGTGTGTTTCATTGCTTTTTTGTTTTTCAGCGACTGCTAGCGCTGTAAACTTGCAGGATGAGTCAATTTATCACGTAGCAGTTGACCGCTTTTACAATGGAACGACGGCCAATGACGGCGAAAGAAAGGGCGGTCTTGAACATTTTCTTGGGGGTGACTTGCAAGGGGTGATCAAAAAGCTGGATTACATAAAAGGAATGGGCTTTACAATCGTTTCATTATCACCAATATTTCAAAATGAGGCAAACGGCTTTCATGGGAAATGGGTGAAAGACTTTAAAAAAGTGGACGAGCATTTTGGAACAATGCAGGATTTAAAACAGCTGACAAAGGAAGCACATAAACGTGATCTAAAGGTCATGATAGATTTTGTTTTCGAAACAGGACCGAACCACCCTTGGCTGTCTGATCCAGCTAAAAAAGAATGGTTTGTTGAAGGAAGTACGACATTCGATGTTTCCCGCCCCGATGTTCAAGCATTTATAATCGATGTCGCTAAATGGTGGATCAAACAAAGTGATATTGACGGGTATCGGTTGATTGACGCGAATCGAACTGGACCTCAATTTTTAAAAAAAATGGCTGAAGAAGTTAAGTCTGTCAAAAAAGATTTCGTTTTAGTGGCAGATATTGGCGGGGGTGATCCGAATACATATCAAAACAGTGGAATCGATGCCGTGATGAATACCTCTTTTGCGAAAAATGCGCAAAAATCATTTTCGAATGTGGATGAACCGCTTTCAGGATTGGACGGGTTTGCGCAATCCAATCTGCCTGTCGTTTCGTTTTTAGATGACGAGGATATCGTTCGTTTTACAAGAAAAGCTGTTGAGAATGAAGCGTTTCCAGTGACAAGATTAAAACTTGCCTTGACGTATTTATATACTTTACCGGCTGTTCCTTTTGTTTATTACGGGACGGAGATTGCATTGGATGGCGGAAATGGAGCAGTCAATTATCGGATGATGGATTTTCGCACGAGCACCGAAATAGTCGAGTACATAACAAATTTAGCCGACATTCGCAAAATCCTGCCTTCTCTCCGAACAGGGCAATATCATTTGTTGTATGAAAAGGACGGCATGCTCGTTTATCAATTAAAAAGCGGTGATGAAACATCCATTATTGCCATTAACAACACATCGCAAACAAAAAGCGTAACGATCGGATTTCGATATTTGCCGGATAATCACGAATTGAGAGGGTATTTAAAAGGGGGAAGCATAAAAAGTTCAAAGGACGGATACACGATCACTTTGGAACGGGAAACATCGGAGATTTTTAAACTGGACGAACAAAAAGGCGCGAGCATCCCTTTTATTTCCATTTTGATCGGAGTCCCAGTTTTGTTTATCCTTTTCTTATATGCCGCATATAAAAAAGGGAAGGGAAAACAGCCGTCGTAAAATGCAAAATAAAAAGCTGATCCCTTAAAGGTGCAAAAAAAGGACAAACTCGTCTTGATTTGCCATTTTTAAGCTGCTTCTATGTACACATAGGCTTTAAACAGGAATTTTTCAACTGAAAGCTTCGGGGCGGAAAGTTCGCCTAGCACATCTTCCTTTTCATATTGAGATGTTGGAAAAGAAGCCTAATTCTTCCTTTTTGAACGCAAAAAAGCCCCTTCCTCATATCAAGACGCTGGAAAAGGAGCGGCTCCATTTAAAGTGGGTAAAACAATATTGATCAATGGATAACAGATTAGGAAAGAGGGCTTCTTATCAATAGCTTGTGAATTTGGAACAAGCTTTTGCTCGCTTTTTCGTTGTGACGTTTGTATTTTAATTTTAAAGGATGCAATGTTTTTTCACGTTTATGTTGTAGGCTTGTGCTTTTTCTCATAAGATGGGAGTAATAGAAAAAGGGGAGGAGAAATGTATGAAGCCGCTTCGCTTACGGGGGCATCATTTATTATGTGTGCACGGATTTCGCGGAATGGGATATAGTCCATCGTTTGTAGAGAAGATGTGGGAAGTAGTTACAAAAATTCGTGATGAAGAGCAAGACTTTCCCATTCAAGTCGTCTCTGCACTTGATGATGCGTGCATGGCATGTCCGCACCATGGAGAATCGACGTGCCAAGCGGATCCGAATTCAAATGAGCATGTGATTTCCATGGATCAAAAAGTAATCCGCCATTTAGGCATTGAAGAAAATGGGATTTACTTAAAATCGGAATTAATGGGGCTCACGGCCCAAAAAGTAGTCCCTGACGACTTAGATTACTTATGTGCGAATTGCTCCTGGCTTCCGCACGGTGTATGCAAAGAAGGCATCGCCAATGTCCGTAACGGGAATATTGCGCAAAAGGAAGCTAAGTAGCTTTTTTCGGTTTTCGTCACTGCCAAATCTGTCAGTGTAGCTGATTACGGCTTTTCAAAATTATTGGTGCATATTGGCGCAATCTTGTTGAAATTTTGTACTCTTTTTCGTCTTCGTCATCTTTTACATAATCCAAGTATTAGCGAAACCATGTTGAGATTTTGCCCCTGTTAAGCAGGAAATAGCCTCTGCGTGGAAATAGCCGAGCGACAATTCGGCTATTCTAATTTTAAACACGGAGGCTATGCTTCTTCACTATAATATTGCAAGCTTTGTAGAAAGCTGTTTCCGTTTCTTTTCTATAGGAATCATGAATGAAGATGTCATAAAGGTTTGCAACATTTGTTGTCCTATGGATCATAAGCTGTCAGCTTAAAAGAAGGGTGCTTCCATGACGATTTTTCTTTCGAGCTCGGGAACTGGATTAATAAGTTGGAGGAAAACTAGATTGTTTGAAACGCTCTGTATCGGACGACGATAAGATTTGAATTAATAAGTTGGAGGCAAACGGATTGAGCAGCACTTCACCGTTTTTATACTCTTTCACTAGGGATTCGCACTGTGATCGAAGTTGACCAACACCAGTAGGCTCCTAAATTAAAAGTCTGATGGAAGGTGCCATTTTTATAAAAATTTGAAAGGCTCGTCTTGTTTTAAAACAAACAGACGAGCCTTCTTTTCGTAAAGGTGAAAATAGATTGCAAAGACATTTTTTTAGCCTTGATGAAGAAATTTCACGCAAACCGGATCAGGCACGGAAATTTCTGATGGCAAGCGTGTCAATTTGCCGGTTTCAGGATCGCGTTCAAATAAGACGGCGTTGCTTGATTCTTGGTTTGTGGCGATCACAAATCTTTCTGTCGGATCGAGGACAAAGTCTCTAGGCCAATGGCCGCCGGTGCTTGTCCATTCAACAAATTCAAGCTTGCCACCATCATTTTCTACCTTGAAAACAGCAATGCTGTCATGGCCGCGGTTAGCAGCATAAACGAACTTGCCGTCGGAAGAAATGTGAATGGCGCTGCCTTGGCTGTTTTCTGCGAAATCTTCCGGAATTGCTGGGATGTATTGCAGCTCTTGAAAACTTCCTTCATCTGCATTATAAGAAAGAACGATCACTTCATTGCTTAATTCCGTCATCACGTAAGCGAATTTTCCGTTTGGATGAAAGACGATATGGCGAGGGCCGCTTCCAGGTTTAACAGAAAGGCTGCTCACCTTCTTTAAAACACCTTGATCACAAGAGTAGGTAATAATTTGGTCAATTCCTAAATCAACAGCTACAACATATTTTTCATCTGGTGTAAACCCCGAATAGTGAGCGTGCGGTTTTTCTTGCCTTTCAAGATTAGGGCCTGAACCTGTATGTTCTGCAACGCTTGCCGCTGGATTTGCGCTTTTGTCTTCATTCAGCAAGTAAGCCTCGATCGTTCCGCGATGGTAATTAGCGGTGACGACGAAATGGTTTGCTTTGTTGACGCTGACGTGGCACGGAGAAGGTCCTTCCGTCACTTGCTGGTTGATGCTTTGCAGATCGCCTGTTTGTTCGTCAATGGAAAAAACAGCAAGTCCCCCTGAATTTCCGTCTTTAACAACCGAATATAAATTTTGATTGTCTTTGGAAATCGCGACATATGTCGGATTGTCAAGCTCTGCTGCTACTTTAGCTTCACTAAGCTCTTTTTTCTCAGTGTCCAAAGTAAATTTGTAAATGCCTTTGCTTTCACCTTTCGTATATGTACCGATATAACCGATGAATGGATTTGCCACGAAACATGCTCCTTTCAAATATACTTTTCTAGAATTATATCATGGAAATTCTCCTATTTTTCTATTTTAAAATGAACGAAAATTAGACAAAAATTTACAAATAATTAAAATCAACTAAATATTTCGATATTACAATAATTGAGGTTAGAAAATTTTAGGGAGGAGTTTTATTTGAAAAAAAGAAAGAGACGCTCTATGCTGGCTGGAGCTTCCGCTGTTTTGCTTGTTCTTGTTTCCGTGTTAACACCGATACATACGTATGCAACAGCAACAGTTGCAGGAGACGCCGAGCAGCAGATGGAGGAACAAACGAAATCAACGGATAAACCAAATCAAGAACAACCGCTTCATCAAAATGACAGCGAGCCAAATGTTGAAGAAAACAACTCTCAGCAAAACGAAGTTCAACAGGACAAAAGTGATGAAAGACAGCCTGATGCAGCAAATGAAGAAGTGAAAGAACCTGCAAAAGGAGGGGATCATCCATCTTTTCCGGTTAATGAAAGTGAACAAAAGCAGCAAGAACCAGAACAGCAAGATACTGATACAGTTCCCGAAACTTCAAAACAAGAACCAGAAGCAAATTCACAAACTACCCCCCAACTTGAACAGCAAGCTGTAACACTGCCACTGGAAATCGTTCATCAGCCACCGGCAGTCATTCAAAAAGACCGGTCGCTTAAAATTGATGCGGAAGGAAAAGACCTTGCAGAGTTGACATTGTTTTATCGTACAGCTCCGGGTATGCTTGTGAAAAGCATGAAAATGGAGAAAATAAATGATACAACCTTTACGGCAACTGTACCAGAAAGCGACTTATGGTCTTATACTTTTTCTTATTGGTTTGAAGGGAAAAATGAGACAGAAACAACAAGACTTCCAATAAATTCTTCTGAAACATTTTCAGTAGCTATTCAACAAGATGCGGAACCGGATTATCAAAAAGTTCCGAAAATCTTAATCACCGAACTGGCTCCAGACACGTCAAATGTCGGAAGTGCTGACGGATATGAATTTATTGAGCTTTACAACAATACCAACAAGCCGATTGAATTGCGAAATTATGAACTTCATTATCAATATCCGGGTACAGCAAAAGCCGATCAAGTTTTTCAATTTTCGGATAATCAAGTAATAGCTCCGCAAAAAACTTTCATTCTCTGGGTGAAAAATAGTTCTAATCAATCTTTAAGATTGGAAGATTTTAATCAATTTTACGGAACGGATTTGAAAGAAAGCGAAGTCCAAGCCTTGCCATTTGAAGGAATGGCTAACAGCGGCATCCGGGCATTAGCTGTTTATTCAAAGGATGGTTCATTAGTATCTGCAGCAGCATATAATGATGGAGCTGATGATGTTGAAAGAGATAAAGGAATCATTTATCAATTTACGGAAGAGACGAAAATGAAAAAAATTGGCTTAAGTGAAAAAGCTAATCCAGGTGCATTCATCGAAGGGCAAGTGCCGAAGACACCTGTCGCCATTGAAGAGCCTGATGACAAAGAAGCTCCTGTCATTACACATCAGCCAATAGCAGAATGGGAAAGCGAGGAGCCATTTATTGTAAAAGCTACAGTCACTGATAATAAAAAAGTCCGTTATGTCACATTATTTTATAAATTGACGGAAAATGGAGCATACAAATCCCTTCAAATGACTGAAAACGGAAATCAAAATGAATATAGGGCGGCGATTCCCAGTGCGGACATGTGGGGAAGCGAACTCCTATATTACATAGAGGCATCAGATGGAACAAACACGGTCAAAACAGAGGAACACCATGTTCAACTCAAAACTCCCAATATTGATTATCAAAAAGTCCCAAAACTTCTCATTACTGAAGTAGTTCCGGACAGCGCCAATATAAATGGGTTGGACGGTTATGAATTTATTGAAATTTATAATAATACTAATCAGACCATTGATTTTAAAGACTACAAAATCCGTTATCGATATCCGCAGGAAGGTGCAGAATCCGATCTTATTTGGGGACCTCCTAATGAGGATCAATCACTGCAAATTCCTTCAGGTGGGACGCTTGTATTTTGGATCATCAATCAAGGGAATGCATCGTTGGCTGTTGAAGATTTTAATAAACATTATGGTGTTTCGTTAGAAGAGAACAAAAACATTGTGAAAATTTATAATAACGGGATGGCCAACAGTGGTGCGAGATCATTAGTAATTGCCACAAACAGCGGAAAAGAAATTTCCGTTGCTCATTATAATGATCAGGTAAATATTGATGATACTAAAGAGGACAAAGGGATTTTGTACAAATATCCTGCGGATGGAAGCAATATAATGCAAAAAATTAGTGCCGGCGTTGAAGCGGCTACACCCGGATCGGTAAAAGACGGACAAACTCCGAAAGTGAAAGTAACTGTTCCAGCCGATTCAATGGCGCCAACTATTGAAAATTTAACAAATACTGAAAAAGCCATGGAAACGGATAATATTTTCATCAAAGCGGAAGTAAAAGATAATATCGAAGTCAAAACCGTTTCTTTATACTACCGGACAAAAATACAAGAACCATTTAAAAAAGTGAATTTAGAAGAAAGCTATAATTCGAGATTATATGAATATACGATTTATTCGCCTGAATTAATTGGGAAAAAAGTAGTAGAGTATTATTTTGTCGCTGGCGATGGAGTGAATATCAAGGAGTCTCCTAAGTTTACCGTTCAAATTGGAAATGCAAATAAGAAGCAGGGATTGCGGTTAAATGTAGAAAATGGACAAATTGTTTCAAAAGAAACCGTAGTGAAGGCAACAGGCGATCTTACACCTGAGGAGGTTTCCTTATATATTGATGGAGCAAAACAAACAAATACTTTCCGCACGATTGAATCAGACGTTTATTTTGCCTTTGATGTTCGTAAAACGAATCTTTATTTTCAAAACGGTGTGACGATAGGAAATGACATTTTGAGAATATTTGATGACACCATTAATCAATATGCAACAATTACGGTTCCGATTTCGTCGGAAAGGCTGAAAATCGGTGAAGATTTATCAATTGCGATTAGGGCAGGCACAAAGGTCAGTCCATTTGATGAAACATCTGAAGAAAATCGAGATGATTTTTATGTAAAAAATGTGCGATTAGTTTTATCTGACGGCACAACTCTATACAGCAGCGAGCATCAAGATCAAAAACAGGAGATTTCCGTCGGCGACAGTGCCGGATTAAGCCCGGTTGTCGAATTTACGTTCAATATTCCGGATGAAAAATTTACTTCCCTCGGTTACTTATGGAATAGCGAAAATGAAGAAGATGGCGAGCATGAAGTGAAAGCAGTTGACCAAAAGGGGAATGAAGTGAAATCGACAGTTATTGTCGATAACACAATGCCAATCATTAAACCAACTATTGAGGAAGGAAAAAAATATAAAGGATCTTTTGTTATTGATGCTGAAATTCAAGATAAATGGAGTAAAATTAGATCGATCACTGCCAAATTAGATGATCAATATATCGATCTTCCATTTGCAGCTTCGTCAGCACAGCTTCAATCAGGCAAACATCAACTTGTCATTACAGCTATTGATGAGGCAGGCAATGAAGGAAAAAGCGAAGTCACTTTCTATACAGTGGACGAACATCCGCTCTTACCTGATTTTTCCGAAACAGATGAGGATGCTTTAAGTGCTAAATTGTCCGTAAGAGTGGCGGATCCGACAATGGACGATCTTGATGTATCTTTCTTTCAAGCTTTTCAGTATAAAGCATCAGATGAAGAACATGTAGATATTTTGCAAAATGCATCTGATACAGAACCGCCTGCTGGATTTCAAGTTGAAGGCGAAAAAGTTCTTTCGAAAGATGAACGCAGGAAGTTGGAAAACGCAGATGGCGAGGCGCTTGCAACAACATCAACTGAGCAGTTTCCGTATCATCGCTTCAACGTTACCGTTGATCAAAAAGTTGATGAAAATGATGAAATAGAACTTATTTGGAACGGTTCTTCATTGCCGGGACGAAAAGTGACGATGTATGCCTGGAACAATATGGAAAATAAATGGAAGGAAGTTGCTTCACAAACTGCCGGTGAAGAAAGATTTCAATTGAAAGGGAGCGTAATTGCGAAAGACTATGTGAAAAACCAAAAGGTGAGCGTGATCGTTCAAGACCAAATCGCGCAAACTATAGATTATGATTATACGTTTGTATGGATGAGCGATACGCAATATTATTCGGAAAGCTATCCACACATTTATCAAAAGCAAGTCGAATGGATTCGAGATCAAAAAGATAATCTCAATATTCAGTATGTATTTCATACAGGTGATCTAGTCGATGAAGCAGATGATCATAATCAATGGGCAGTGGCCGATCAAGCTATGAAAGTGCTAGATGATGCAGGAATCAGATATGGAGTTCTAGCCGGCAATCATGATGTTGGCCATAAAGACGGAAGCTATGACAATTATTATCAATATTTCGGCGAGAATCGGTTTGAAGGTCGTGACTATTATGGAGGTTCTTATAAAAATAACCGCGGTCATTATGATTTAATTTCGGCGAACGGTAATGATTATATTATGGTGTATATGGGCTGGGGCGTTTCGGATGAAGATTTGGACTGGGTGAATTCGGTGCTTGAAAAGTATCCCGATCGGAAAGCAATTTTAGCATTCCATGAATATTTACTAGTCAGCGGAAATCGCAGCCCGATTGGAAATCAAATTTTTGAAAAAGTTGTTAAACCAAATAAAAATGTGATGGCGGTATTATGCGGACATTATCATGACAGCGAGACATTAGTCGATGAGATTGATGATAACGGAGATGGAGCGCCTGACCGAAAAGTATATCAAATACTTGCTGATTATCAAGGCGGTCCTGAGGGCGGCCAGGGCTATATCCGTTTGCTGCATTTCAATACAGATACGAATCAAATTTATGTAAAAACATATTCGCCTTATTTAGACGACTACAACTTTTACGATCCGGAACAGTATCCAGGAAAAGATGAATTTATCATTGAAACCGATTTACAACCGCAAGAGAAAAAAGTAGCAACAGATTCTTTTGTTGTCAACGTCTATACCGACAGCTTGATCGGCAAAGTCGAAAACGTTCCGAGCGGCGAAGTGGCCTCTGTCATGTGGCATGATTTAGAGCCAAACCAAGTGTATTATTGGTACACGGAAGCGGAAGATCAATTTGGCGGTAAAACGCGCTCATCGATTTGGTCTTTCCAAACGAAAGAAGGTGAAATTGTTCCAAATCCGGCTGATCCGGGAGAAGGTGGAAATGATCCGGAAAAAGACAACAGGGATAAAGGTGGTCAAGGCGATAAAACACCTTCCGAAGGTGGCAGCAAAGACAATAAAACACCTTCCGAAAGCGGCGGCCAAGAAAAAGATCAAGATCATTCGGGTAACGAAGTTCATCCTGAAAACGAAAATCATAATGGAAACAACGGTAGCGGATCAGGCGGCACAAATAATCCTTCTGGTACGGATGGAACTACGGATGGAACGAAATTTGAACAGGTGAGTGAGAATCAAGCTTCGGCATCACTTCCGGATACAGCAACGTACGTGTATCGCTGGCTGCTGATAGGCATGCTGCTGATAGCAATGGGAATGATGCTGAAGATTCGTCACCGCAAAGCTATTTACAAATAAAATAGGAAACCCCCAAAGCACATGTGCTTTGGGGGTTTCTTGGTGCGCCCGACATGGGTGTAATCTCTAGGATGAAAGTCCCGAGCTCTGAAGGCAGAAGCAGCAGTTAGCTTAACGCAAGGGTGTCCGTGGTGATACGGATTCTGATGGAAGCGGGCGGCAAACTTTGGGTCTCTTGCCTGAATAGTCAGCCGTCCTATGATTTTTTCCATTAAAAAATGACCATTTGAAAACTTCTTCTATATCTATTATGAAAAAACAATTTCTATAAAGTTTGTAAATGATCGGAAATTAAAATTGACAAAAAGAAAAAAGTATTGATAAAATTACCAATGAATTGGAAAATTTAATATAATATTCAAAAAAATGAAAGTGAAGTTTAGAGTTTACAAAGAAAATAGATTTTTCCATTATTCATCGGGATAAGCAGTGGTTTTAGCACAAGTATCTTTATACAAAATAAAAGAACTATTTTCAGTTATTGTTGATCGCTGGACAGTGCATTTACGTGAAGAAAAAAGGATAGAAAACATGATCCCGTTTTCTCTCTTTCGATCTATCATAATTGAATGTTTCCAATCAACTGCAAAGCGGGGAATATAGAATGCTGTCATTATATATTCAACACAAGAGACACGGTGATGAATTTGAGCTGAAAAATATAGAAGTGACCATCATGCCTTCTCAAATCACATTATTATTAGGTCATAATGGGGCGGGGAAAACAACCATTATTAAATCACTCTTTGGATTAATGGATTATGTCGGTACTTTATCCGTAAATAACAAAAAGATTGATTTGAATGTTTCTGAAGATGTGGATTATTTGAAGAAAAATGTTTCCTATATTTCAGATGAGATTGCTCTTTTCGATTATTTGACGCCGAAAGAATACTTCTCTTTAATCGAAAACTCATTTAAACATCAGGTAGACCATCAGTTATTAGAAAAGCTTATAAAAATTTTTGAACTTGAAAGGTATCTGCATATACCGATAAGCAATTTATCTCATGGCAATAAGAAAAAAACACAAATTGTTTCACAGCTTTTTAAAGGAAGTGAATTTGTCATCTTTGACGAGCCGACGAACGGGCTGGATCCCGATATGGTCATTATCTTGCGAAAAACTCTTCATTTTTTAAAAACAAAAGGCATCGGAATTCTATTGTCCACCCATCACCTTAGTTTTGGGGAAGAATTGTACGACAAGGTTATTTTGCTTCGAAACGGAAAAGTAAAATTAAATTGTACGCGGGATCAAGTATTTGAGCAGTTTGGCAGAATGTCTTTGGAAGAAATATATGAAGAAGCAAACAAGGATTATTACTTGAAAGCAGAGGAGATTTTAAATGCCCCCGATGTTCGAGATAATAGCGAGGATCGAGATTCCGAAACAGGTTAAAAAAGCAAAAAATATCTTTTTGAACTACCCGACTCATTTATTGGCAGTTGTTTTAGGAGCGATTCTCCTTTATGTCGTATATGCCTTAATTTTATTTCAATATTTGGATTTCATTCCATTGAAAAAGACAGACGCTTTTGATTCAATTTTGGTGTTCAGCATCTTATTGGCATATTTCCTTATGATATTTTCCAGAGAAAAGTTAAAAAGAAAGGAGTATGCCTTTTTCTTTTTAAACACTTCTATTAATGCGGGTCAATTTGTTGCGGGAAGCTATTTTTTGTTATATGTCTTTTTTAACATCTTCATTTTTTTCGCATTTTTGCCTTTGCTCATTTCTTTTTATATAAAACATATTCAAATACATATCTTTCATATTTTTCTAGTTCTTCTTTTGTTGTTTATTATTTTTTGGTTCATCCTGTTTATTTGGATTTTATCCTCTTTGATTGTCGGAAAATGGCTGGGCAGACATAAAGATGGACTTTATTTCAAATCATTATTATTTATGTCCGTCATATGGGGGCTGCATTTTGTTTCTAAACATATGGCGGAGCGTATAGGAAATTTCGGTTTTCTGTTTTGGATCGGTTGTTTGGCCGCTCTTTTAATATTATGGATAGGGATAAAAAATTTATCGGGAAGGTATTTATTTGGTTTATTTCAGCAAAGCCATACAGGTCATTATCCTAAAAAAATAAAAAGCAAGGAATTTAAGCTTAATCATTACATTATTCATTTTGTATTGGAAGCAATCTATTATTTTCGAAATCGACTTTTTGCGGAAATGGCTCTTATGTTCTCGATTCTCTACGCTCTCACCATAGGGGTTTATATTTTCTCGGATGCAATGACCTTTGCCATTGTATATTCATTTATTATGAATTTAGGTTTAAAAGAACTTATGATTGTTTTGCCTTTATGTATTGGGATGCATTTTAGGCAATATAATCTTTCCATATTTATGATCAATGCACCGGCTTCCGTCTATTTTTTTCCGAGAATATTCATGGCAATAGCAGTAAATTTTATGATTTATTTTTTATTTGTAGTTTTAAATTGCTTTATATTAAATCAAGATTTTCTTCCGCAATTAACCGGAATTTTTTCTATTTTTTTCGTCACAATGCTCTCAACCTTTGCCGGATTTATAGTAAGAATTCATGACGGGAATAAGGCTGTAGCGTTAATTATAATCCTTGTCATTGTGGCAATCATTGATTCTTTTTTACATTATTTCATTTCGCAAAGTTATTATATTGATTTTATATATGTTGCAGGCGGGATTTTTCTATACTTGATTTCTCAAAATATTTTTTTAAGAAGGCCTGTTTTCAAATGATAAAAGTGCTATTAGCAGTCTGGCCTCCAATTTTTCATGAGACGGGATATATCGCAATGAATTATAAAGAGGGAATGAAATATATTGGACTTCGGCAAATAATCAATTTTTGAAGTATTTTTATGTAATATATTTTAATTCTGAAATAAATTTGTGCATTTCCCGTCAATAGCAGTGTCGATAGTGTGAATAAATATGACTGACAGCTTTTTTGTGAAGATGTTATTTTTAACATCGTTATGTAATTTGCTCTTTTTGTCCTCAAATGGCCTGATGAAAAAAATTGTAAAAGCAATAGAAGAAATGAGGAAGATGTTATGACAACTTTCTTTAGAGCGCTTATGGGCGGAATCAGTTTAGTTTTTCTGTACGCTTTAATAGTTCTAATAACCCCTTTTATTATTCGGTTATCCGGCATCACCCACATTGAATCAAGTCCGAAGATTCTGAACCTTCCCTTATATGTCATCAAAATAGAGGGAAGTAAATTTGTAGCGGAAGCGACCTGGTTAGGCTTAATTCTTTCACTTGTAGCAGGCACGGCTTTTTATTACTTGGTTCATTTCTTTACAAGAAACAGATCCCGTTAATTCATAGAAGGAGCCGCTGAAGAGAGGGGCTTGTAAAAAATTTTGCTTATTTTTCACGACATACCGTCAAGCAAAATATTGAATGCCACGAAATTTTCTTCTTTACTTTGGATTTGAAAGCGATTGATGCAGTCTGTAGAATTTTCCAGGAATTAACAATCCAGGGAATTCATTTATCAGCACCTGACAGGAGCGAACATGTATCGATGACTTTGTTTAGCATATTGATCTGGCCATGTGGATATTGCTCTCAGATATGCCAGAGCTATTTACAAATAGAAAAGCCCCAAAGTATTGGATTTTGGGGCCTTTTTGCAGATTAACCATTTACGATCGTGCCGCCGTTTACGTGGAGAATTTGCCCTGTCATATAAGTAGAATCGTCACTTGCTAAATATACATAAGCAGGCGCAACTTCCATCGGCTGTCCGGGCCGCTTCATCGCTGTGTTGGAGCCAAAAGAAGCTACTTTTGTACGATCAAAAGTAGAAGGGATGAGCGGTGTCCAAATGGGTCCTGGCGCTACACCGTTGACTCGAATGCCTTTAGGGGCCAATGATAAAGCAAGCGAACGGGTAAATGACGCAATGGCGCCTTTAGTTGCCGAATAATCAATGAGCTGTTCATTTCCATGATAGGCTGTAACAGATGTCGTATTTATGATCGTGCTGCCTGTCTTCATATGGGGAAGAACAGCCTTTGTCATGAAAAAGAACGAAAAAATATTGGTCCGAAACGTTCGTTCAAGCTGTTCTGCTGTAATGAATTCAATTCCTTGCTGCGGATGCTGCTCGGCTGCATTGTTTACTAAAATATCCACTTTTCCAAATTGATCTTTTGCTCCCTTCACCGCTTGCTGGCAAAATGCTTCGTCGCCGAGATCGCCGGCTATTAAATGACATTTGCGCCCGAGCTGTTCAACATACCCTTTTGTTTCCTTTGCATCTTCATGCTCATTTAAGTAAATGATGGCCACATCGGCACCTTCTTTGGCAAACAGCACCGCAACCGCCCTCCCGATGCCGCTGTCGCCGCCGGTAATGACCGCTGTCTTTCCTGCAAGCTTTCCGCTGCCTTGATAAGAAGGATCATCAAAGATTGGTCTTGGATTCATAAACGATTCAATCCCCGGCTGCACATTTTGCTGTTGAGGCGGAAGTGTATTAGGCTGATTTTGCTGCTGAACCATAAAAACCTCCTCCTAAAACAAGTAAGTATATAGTTAGTATGGGAAGTTGGCGGGATAATAAACAAAAATTGATTATCGGTATATTTTTAGAAAAAAATGATTTTTCAAAAAACTATTGATACAATAATCTGTTTTATGGTTATATTTAGGTGTAATAACAGTATTTGGTTATAAAATTAAATGGAGATTATTTGATATGACATTTGGAAAAAGCGAACCGTTAATAACAAAATGGCTTTTGGGTGATGAAATGTTAATAATAAAGTGGCTTAAATGGAAATTAATGATAAGATGGAGAAATAAATCGGAGAATATAAAACTGATTCCTGATAATATTTAGAAGGAAGGACATTATTTTGATTGAGTATCTTAAAAGATATACTTATTTTTTCGATGAATCTCATCATTTTATATATTCTTTTTCAACTAATATCGCGAGATTATATCGAATAAAGAATATCGCAAATGGATTCAAAAAGGAACATTTACCGCTTAATAAGCCCATTTGACGGGGACGGAAATGGCATGTATGGATGTTTCAGAAGATCAAAAAGAAGCGCTTGTAGGTTACTATCAAGTGCTGGCAAAACCAAATCACGGATATTCCCGCATTCTGTTAAAAGGGTTAAATGGCGATTTTGAATATGAAATAAAAGGAGTCGAAAACACATTTTTTGGCGATGAACTGATGAACGTCGGCATTCAGCTGACGAACGATATCTTTGATGCCCGCTTCGGGGTCAATGAATCGGGCGATTTTTCTTCAAAACTCTTTAAGCTCAAAGCAAAAGAATGATAGAAACCGGGGCGCCTGCCTCGGTTTTTTCATCAGAGCCTCAAATACTTCCCCTTACACCCAGAAGGAGTGATGGATTTTTCCCGCAGGCTGGGGCATGGATCGGGGAAGAGTCAAATTACCCAAAGTGCACAAAATCCGGGCAATTTGCAAAATGTGAACGGTATTTACGGATTTTAGGTTGAAGTCATGAGTTTTGCTAATTGGCAGCAATTGTTGCTTCGCCTTGTGGATGATCATGTAAGTGAATGATTTTGTTGCATACTGTGTCAAAATCATTGCTATGGTCTATAATGATAAAAATGGAATTTGATGAGCCGCTTTCAATTAATTTCTTTATCTTTTCTTTACCGCTAAAATCCATATGAGAAATTGCTTCATCAAACATAATGATGTTTGCCCCTTTTAAAAGGGCTCTGGCAATAGCAATTCTTTGAATTTGGCCTCCTGATAAATTTTTTCCGTTTTCCCCAACTAATGTATTTTCTTTATCAGGCAATTTTTCTATAATATCATCTAAACCAGTCGTTCTCAGCACTTCCATATAAGTATTCGAATCAACGTTTTCTACACCATATTTAATATTGTTTTCAATTGTATCGTTAAATAAATATATTTTTTGCGATACGATGCCAATGTTTTTCCGAAGCGATTTTTTATCTATGTCATCAATCGGTATTCCATTTATAAGAACTTGTCCTTTTCCTTTTTGCACATTATATAATCCCATTAATATTCTAAGTATTGTTGTTTTGCCGGTTCCATTTTTCCCCTTTATTAAAAGCTTATCAGCAGGGGCTAGCGAAAAACTTACATTATTCAAGATATATGGCTGGTCTTCTTTATACCTAAAAGATACACCTTTAAACTCAATGCTCTTAATATCATTTATTTTGACTTTATTCTGTTCCTCGTCTTCTCCTATTTGTTCAATAAATATATGGAGCCTTTTTAAACTTACTAATGCCGGCTGGATCGTTAGAACAGTAGCCGATATATTTTGAATTGGCGAATACAGTCTGGGAAGATAGTTCATAAATACCATATATCCGCCTATTGTCATACTATTTATTATGACATCTTTTCCACCCATAACGATTAATAAAACAGAAGACAGTGAACCAACCAAAACAATTAATTCCATACCAATTGAATAAAAGATTGATTGTTTAATATTGGCATCCACTAGATCTTTAGCTGCTGAATTGATTTTTTCTGTTTCCTTATCCTCTACCGAGAGATTTTTGACTTCTTCGATACCCTGTACTGACTGCTGTATTTTGTTGTTTAAAACGGCACTTTTTTCAGCTGTTTCAGTAGATATATGAAATATTGAAGACAAGAATTTGTTTGAAATGATGTAATATGCCGGCATTAGCAGACATAAAATTAATGTTAATTTGAAATTGATTGCTGCCAGAATAATAAGGGTAGCAAACAGTTCAAAAAAACTCAGCAAAATTTTAAATGTGTTGGCAGAAAACAATCCCCCTATATTATTTACCTCATTTAATCTTGATGTAATATATCCGCTGGGGTAAAAATTGAAAAACTCCATAGGCAGTTTCAGCAGTCTTGTTGATATATTTTGCCGAAGATTCAACACTATATTCTGGCTTACTTTTGTAAAAACTACATTGGAAAAATAGTTGAGCATACTCTTAATTACATATATTAATGCAAGTATTGCACTGAATAAAAGAACATAGTGATAATCTTTTTTTGCTATTCCAAAATCAAAAATATTCTTAATGATTAATCCTGGAAGTACAGTGATTGCAGAAAGAACAACTAATAAAAGAAAAGCTATAGACAAGCTCTTTTTAAATTCTTTTAAATAGCTAAACAATAATTTTACGCTGTTGTTCATATATATCGCCCCGGTTTAGTTAGTAGAGGTAACCGTTGATTTTTCTATTTTATTGCAATAGACCATTCCATCAATCCTTTTGGATTTAAAATAATCTAGCGCACGGCAATCAAAGCAAAATAAATTTCTCTCACAATTTGAACAATGTTGAATTTTCGTTTTAGACATCTCCCAAAAAATTTTGTATTCTTTTCTGTGGAAAGCTTCCCAAAGTTTCTCTTTTTTTAAATCTCCCAACTCATAATCCCTTATCATCATGCAAGGATAAATTTTGCCGTCAGAGGAAATAAAGATTTGGCCGTATAAACAGTTGTTATATTTTTTTAAATAGGGAACTGAATTCAAATTGATAGGAATTTCTCTATTTTCAGGGTTCATCATTTCAGCTATTCTGCTAATAGAGTAATATTTATTTGTAGGATATATATAGATATTTTGGTAATTTCTCTTTCCAAATTTTGATTGAATCTCTTCAAAAGAAGAATCATCTAAAGAAGAGACTATTATTGAAACAGTATGAGGTATTTTGTGTGTATCAATTATTCTAAAAGTTTCCTGAATACGTTCAAAAGAGCCGTCAACTTGGGTGATTTTTTCATATTGTTTATTTTTGGAACTGAAAATTTGCAAAGCTAATGAAACATTTTGATCTTTTAAGAACAGGCCAATATCGTTATTTATTAAAGTGCCATTTGTAAAAATGGTAACGTTGATTTTGTGTTTAAAAAGATAATTTAGCAGTTCTTTTAATAAATGCCATTTTAAAAATGGTTCTCCTCCTGTTATAAAGCATTCCTGTATCCCTAGTTTTATGCTTTGATCAATTATATCCTTCCACTCATTGAAATTCATCTCTTCTTTGGCCGGCCATTTTTTACATCCGCATGATCTGTAGATTACATTTTCTTCGGTACAAAATAAACACTTTAAATTACACGTCCCGGTTAACTCAATTACCAATCGATTTAGTCTAAAAGGGATTAATTTATCGTATTTTAATGTAGCAATTCTACTTGTTTTTATTTTTTCCAAGTATACACCATCACGATAATAAGCACCTAAATTATGTTCCAATAAATAATCTATTAATTTATCAGGAATGTTTTCTTTATCCTGTTCGTTATTATTTAATGATTCTATAGCTTCGGCATCAGTTTTATTAAATTGAAATTTCTTTCCGCTTATTAAGTGATAAAGTACCGCCCCTTCATTTCCCTTCAAAAATATGACTTCCGGATGAAGTTTAAAGTTCATACGTTTCCTCTCCTTATTCTCTAATCTCTTGAAATATTCCCGGATTATTTTCTAAAATAGAGTAGTATGTAGAGAAAGAATTTATAATTCCTTCTCTAAAGTTTTTGCAAAAAGTGTCTTTTAATTGAAATCCTTGTCCGTCAGTTTCAGTTATTACATAGCAAAGGTTGCAAATATTATTTAAATTACAATTTTTGCATCCTGCTAAAGCAGAGAAAAAATTATTCATGTAATTAGCTTGCTTAGTTGGATCCAAGCCGGTTTCTATATTTCCAACAGGATAATGAGGATTAATTTTTTCGCACATATGAAAATTTCCATCACTATCTACAGCCAATTTATGGATTCCAGGCAGGCAAGTACCTCTTAACTCATTATTGCTATAAGCAGTATTCATCATAGGATCGAAGATGATGCTTTTAAGAATTGTTTTGGAAAAGTTAGTTGCTTTCTTTTCAAACTGTTTATCTTTCGCTCTTTCAATGAGTCCTTTGATAAAATCTTTTCTTCTTTCTAAATAGGATTGCTCCAACTGGACACCTTTATAGTACTCAGTATTTATATTACTTACCCTGTTTACTCGCTGAATCCGCTTATCCAGTTCAGGATGCTCCATAAAGTATTTATCTAATTTACCAAAATCTGTTAAATTATCATAAGTTATTAATATTCCATAAGGTAGTACCGGTTTATTTAGTCTCACTTTTTCCCGATATATATCATCCATTAAAGCCAGATTTTTAAAAACTCTGTCAAACGTTCCCTTTTCATTGATTGTAACCCGGTTTCTATCATGATTTTCCTTATCACCGTCTAAACTTACAGAAATAGAAAAATTTTTATCAAACATATAATTGATTTTGTCTTCAGTTAATAAATATGCATTGGTTGTTATTGAAAAGAAAATATTGTCAAATACCTTTTTGTAATTATCGTTGGTGTACTCAACAACCTGTTTTATAAGTTTCCAGTTTATTAAAGGCTCTCCTCCATAAAATCCAATGGATATGCTTAAATTGGGGTTGTATTGGATACTTTTTATATTTACATTCATATAGTAATCAATAGCGGATTTTGCGGTTTGAAAATCCATACGTTTATTTGAAAAATTCTTTGAATAAAAATAATGATCAGAGTAAATACAATATTTGCATCTGAAATTGCAAGCATCGGTAACAATTAAGCATAGATGCGATATTCCCTCTGTCAGTAGTTTTTCTTTAATAAATTGTTCAGTGATTTTTGGCAATTGAAAATCTGATTGAAAGAGGTTATATTTTACAATTTTATGAAGCAATTCATTTAGATTATTTTTTTTGAAGTCTTCTTCATGAATGGTGTCACCTATCTTAATTGCCGACAAAAAGTTTTTTTCTGATTTATTTACTGGAATAACTATTCTCGTACTGTTGTCATAACAATAATTACCTTTCTCGGTATCAAATAATAATGGTTCAGTTAAAAATTTAATCATTTCACTTCCTCCTCACTTATAAAGTACCAAGAGCCACAAAATGCGTCATGGCTCTTGGCCTATTAAGATATTAAGCTTTAAAGAAGCGTGCTTCCCCTGCTGCAAACCCTAATACGTCTGCGATCGGTGAGACTGTGTCAGCTGCACATGCAGCACCGCATGTTGCGATGCATTTCACCTGACAGAATAAGGTTGCCATTGTCATCCTCCTTTCTATTTTAACGTTAACCCTGTTGCAACCATCTTAGGGGAAGAAAGTGAAGAGGCCTCTCTACCAAAAATTATAAATGATGAACTCCATTAATTTACAGAAAAATTTTACATATTTTTGAATTTTTCCAACTATATGGGAGGCTATTAAAAAGGTAAATCTGACAGGGCATGAAAACAAGAAAATGATGGAATGATCCGGCGGAATGAGAAAATGGGTGGGAATCGCACAGCTGTTAATGAGAAAGCCGTCGATCTTAATTTTTGATGAACCGACAGCGGGATTGGACATTGAAGAGCGGATTCGCTTCCGCAATTTGCTAAAAAACCTTGGTTTGGAGCATACCGTCATCATTTCGTCGCATATTGTCGAAGATATTGAGTTTTTATGGACAAAGATCGGTGTTTTAAAAAGCGGAACGTCCTATTCGAAGGAACGCCAGCCGAGCTGAAAGCCCATGCGGAAAGATATGTATGGGAATATCGTGTCTCGCCGAATGAATTGGATACCATCATGGCGGAAAATGAAGTGATTCAGCTTCTCGAAGAGGGAGACGACGTGAATGTACGGGTGTTTGCGAAAAAAGAGGAAGAAGGGGCGAAACAAGTCGCACCAAGACTAATTGATCGGTATTTAGCCGTTGTTAGGGGTTGAACTAAAATGAGAGATTATTTAGAAAGCAATTATGCACCTTTGTATTTGACCGAAAGACGATGGGGCTCACTTTTTTTGTCCCTGCTGTGATGTTTAGCTTATCTATGTTGCTTATTCTGTTTGTTCCAAGAGAGGAAGATGATATTCACAGTAATATCATTATTATTCAAGGTGTTTTTATACCGTTTACTTGCTGGTGCCTTATGTATCGGCTGAGTGAAATGTATGAAGAAGGGGCGCATGAAACGTTAGTTCCATATTACTAAAAACGGTTTGGGATGGATTTCTTCCAGTACTTGATTGTCAATATTATCGGGGTTTTTCATTTATGTACCGCTTTTGTGATGAAATACGGGATGACTTCGTTATCTGGTCTTAACGTGATTCATTTTATGATTTTAGTATTATTCTATATGCTTTTTGGCACATCACTTATCGTGCTGATTAAAAACATTGAGATTTCTCTAACGATTATCATGATTTACACGGTTTTAGAAGTGCTTACGTTAGGAGAATTTATCCATGGCCGCACATCTTTCTATTCGATCCGCCTGTTTGGGATCCATTTTTATTGAGAAAATGGTTATTTTTGTCGATAACCGTTATCGTGCTAATGTTTATAACAGTTGTTTTCATTCAGCGGGCGGATAGGAAGCCGCAATAGGCTATTTTAATACAATTTATTCAAGCTTATGGTTAGGAAAAGCTTTGAGGCGATTTAATAAAAAATGGATAACGAAGTGCTAAACGAGCACTTCGTTATCCATATGCATCCGAAAATAGCTTGCCCTTAACGGCGAGACGAAATATTAAAGGACATTAAAATATCGAGCTTCAGGGTGTGAGACGACGAAGGCAGAGACGGATGCTTCCGGTTCCATCATAAAGCCTTCCGTCAGCTGGATGCCGATTTTTTCAGGCTTTAACAGCTTAAACAGCTTCGCTTGATCTTCTAAGTCTGGACAAGCCGGATAGCCAAATGAATAGCGCTGACCTTGGTATTTTGCTGCAAACCGTTCCTGCATTGTGAAGTCAAGCGGATCCGGGAAGCCCCATCGGTCGCGGATCAGCTGGTGCGTCCGCTCTGCAAGACCTTCTGCCAGCTCCAGCGCCAATGCTTGAATCGCATGGCTCCGGAAAAATTCACCGCTTTCTTTAAACTGCATGGCGATGCTGCGAATGTCTTTTCCAGCAGTTACGGCAAACAGGGCGATATAATCATGCGGTGTTTCATCTGACCGTTCGCTTACATAGTCGGCAATGCATAAAAACGGCGGCTTTTCCTGCCGAGGGAATGTAAACGTCTCAATGATTTTATCTTTTGCAGCCGGATCTAAAATGTGAATGGAGTTTCCTTCGCGATAGGCCGGGAAAAATTGATAAATAGCAGATGGACGGAACCAGCCATTTTCTTTCCCTAAACGCAGCAATTCATCTATTTCATTTTTTAGTTCTACCGCTTTTTCCTGTTTTTCCAGAAGCATCTGTTTGACATTGCCTTTTAATCCGAGATGGTGTCCTAAAAGCATTTGCATGTTCACATACGGGACGACTTGGGCAATATCAATGTTTTGAATAATGTGTGGATTGCAGTCAGCTGGATGATATACGGTCGGTTTGGACACAGATGATTTTTTTTCAATGATCATAACAGGTTTGCTGCTTTTCTGTCTATTCTGTTTTTCCTCAACTGCGACCGTTCTTTTCTCAAGGAAAGCATCCGGGTTTTCTCTCAGCTTATTGGCAAGCGACAGCCCGTCCATTGCATCTTTCGCATATAACACAGGACCGTCATATTCCGGTGATATTTTTTGATCGGTAAATTTGCGTGATAATGCAGCACCGCCGACTAAAATCGGAATCGAAATGTTGGCTGTTTTTAAGTCTTGTGCTGTTAACACCATTTGCTGGGCTGATTTGACGAGCAGTCCGGAAAGACCGATAATATCAGGCTTTTCATTATTGACCGCTTCAATCAGCTGCTGCGGCGCAACTTTAATGCCTAAATCAACGACGCGGTAGCCGTTGTTGGAAAGAATAATGTCAACTAAATTTTTGCCGATGTCATGGACGTCGCCCTTGACTGTAGCTAAAATGACTTTTCCTTTGCCGCTGTCATCTTTTTTTTCCATATACGGTTCTAAAAAGGCGACAGATGCTTTCATCACTTCCGCACTTTGAAGCACTTCAGCAACAATCAGCTGATTGTCGTTAAACAGTTCGCCGACAATTTCCATTCCTTTCATTAACGGCCCGTTGATGATATCGAGAGGATCATCATATTTTTCTAGTGCCAGCTGCAAGTCTTCGATTAATCCTTGCTTTGTTCCTTCCACAACGTATTGTGCGAGCCGTTCCTCCAAGGTTAATTCCGTTTTCGGCTTTTTTTCCTCTTTCTTTTTGTCGCGGTAAAAGTTCGTAAATTGTGCGAGCGTCTGATCATTTGTTTCAAATAATAAGTTTTCTGCCAACTTCCGCTCTTCCTCAGGGATCGAAGCGTACCGTTCTAATTTTTCCGTATTGACGATCGCATAATCGAGCCCTGCCTGTGTGCAATGGTATAAAAAAACGGCGTTTAATATTTCTCTGCCGACCGGCGGAAGCCCGAAAGAAACATTGCTGATCCCGAGAATAGTTAAACAGCCGGGAAGATGTTCTTTAATTAAACGGATCCCTTCGATCGTTTCTTGGGCAGATCCGATATATTGCTCATCACCTGTGCCGACAGGGAAGACGAGCGGGTCAAAAATAATGTCGCTTGGACTTATACCGTGTTGATTGACTAAAATGTCATAAGACCGCTTGGCAATCTCCAGCTTTCGCTCCGCAGTCAGAGCCATTCCGTCTTCATCGATTGTTCCGACGACAACAGCCGCACCGAATTGTTTCACAAGCGGGAGAACTTCTTCAAACCGTTCTAAGCCGTCCTCTAAATTGATCGAGTTGATGATCGCTTTCCCTTGTGAGTATTCGAGCGCTTTTCTGATGACATTGGCGTCGGTTGAGTCAATGACAAGCGGCGCTTTTACTTTTTTTACAACCTCGCGGATGAAGTTTTCCATATCTTCAAGCTCGTTTCGGTCCGGATCTGCGAGACAGACATCGATGACGTGGGCGCCGTTTTTCACTTGAGCGCGGGCGATCTCCGCTGCTTCTTCAAATTTTCCTTCCGCAATGAGACGCTTGAATTTACGCGAACCGATGACGTTTGTGCGTTCACCGACAAACAGCGGGCGCATTGATTCATCATAGCGAAGGGGCTCGATGCCTGATACCGTATGTTGATTTTGCTTTTTGACGATTTTTCGCGGTTTTAAGCCTTCCATTGCCTCCCTTATTGCGCGAATATGTTCGGGAGTTGTTCCGCAGCAGCCGCCGACCATATTAAGCCAGCCTCTTTCTGCAAACCCTCTGATTTTTTTTGCTAAAGATTCCGGTGATTCATGGTAGCGACCTTCTTCATCAGGCAGTCCGGCATTCGGATAACAGCTGACAGCGGTATTGGCGATTTCAGACAATGTGCGGATGTGATCGGTCATGAATTCAGGACCTGTCGCACAGTTTAAGCCGACGGCAATTGGATTCATATGTTCAGCTGAAATGTAAAACGCTTCAATATCTTGACCGGCGAGAGTTGTTCCCATCGGTTCTATCGTTCCGGACAGAATGATCGGCACTTCTTTCTTGAGCTTTTGAAAAGCTCGTTGAATTCCTAAGTAACCTGCTTTCACATTGAGCATATCTTGGCTTGTCTCAAGGAGAAGTACATCAACGCCCCCCACTAACAGTCCTTCCGCTTGAACTTGATAAGCTTCTGCCAATTGTTGGAATGTGACGCCACCTGTAACGGAGAGCGTTTTAGTCGTTGGCCCCATTGATCCTGCCACAAAACGAGGCCAATCCGGTGTTGAATATTTTTCTGCAGCGCGCTTTGCAATCTCAGCTGCTTTTTTATTTATTTCAAAAGCAAGGTGCCCCAAGTTATATTCTTCGAGGACGATGCTTGTACCGCCAAACGTATTTGTTTCGATAATATCAGCGCCTGCTTCAAGGTACGCTTCATGAATACGGACAATCGTTTCAGGGGAAGTGATGTTTAAATATTCGTTGCATCCTTCATATTCTTCACCGCCAAAATCTTTCGCAGATAATTCTGCAGCTTGAATCATTGTTCCCATGGCTCCGTCTAGTATTAAAATTTTTTTCTCCAGCTGTTCCTTTATGTTATACATGGGAAATCTTCCTTTCTCGTTTTGCCTTTTCTTTTTCATGAATGTATTCCGTCAGCTCGACTGTCATCTCATAATGCAAAAACGGAGTGATTAAGTAAATGCCGTTAAACAGGTCAAATGCTGCGTCAATAAGCGATTTTGCAATGGCAAGTCCTTCTCGTTTTCCCTTTTCTTTATCATTGCCTGCTTTTTGCATCTGTTCGCGAATCGAATCAGACAATTTAATGCCTGGCACTTCGTTATGAATAAATTCAGCATTGCGGCTGCTTATTAACGGCATAATCCCGAGATATATCGGAACATTCAGATGTTTTGTTGCTTCATATACTTCTTCGATCAGCTTCTCCGAGTAGAGCGGCTGCGTAATAAAATAATCGGCTCCACAGCTGATTTTTTTCTCAAGCCTCTGAACTGCGCGATCAAGATGTCTTACGTTCGGATTGAAGGCGGCGGCTACAGTAAAGTTTGTTTTTTGACCAAGTGATTTTCCGGAGTATGACAAACCTTCATTAAATTGCTTAATTAAGCTGATTAAATCAAACGATGATAAATCATAGACAGAGGTTGCACCCGGAAAATCACCGATTTTGGACGGGTCGCCGGTGACCGCTAAAATATCGTGCAGGCCAAGCGTATGCAGCCCCATTAAATGGGATTGAATGCCGATTAAATTTCTGTCACGACATGTTAAATGAACGAGCGGGCGAAGCTGGAAACGGCTTTTCACAATATTTGCGCAAGCAACATTGCTGATTCTTGGTGTAGCAAGGGAATTATCCGCAAGCGTAATTGCATCAATCCCCGCTTTTTTCAACGCTTTTGCTCCTGTTAAAAATTTTTCCAAGCCGAGCGTTTTCGGCGGGTCCAATTCTACAATCACTGAGCGTCTGTTTTTTGCAATATCTGGGAGAGGAGTTTCTTGACTTTCTTTCATAGGTAAAACATGAATTGGAACATTTCGTTCTTTTACTTCTTTCTCTGTGACAGGAGGGAGGTTTGATACAGCTTCAGCCATTGCCCGAATATGTTTCGGCGCGGTTCCGCAGCATCCGCCGAGAAGCCGGACACCTTGTTTTCGGAATTGAAGAGCCGCTTCATAAAAATAGTGTTCATCTGATTCATAAACTAATCTTCCGTTTTCATACCTTGGCAGGCTGCCGTTTGGAAAAGCGGATAAAAAGGCATGTTCAAACAGCGGCACTTCTTCCAGAGATTGCAGCATATGATAAGGGCCTAAACGGCAATTGAGGCCGACAATATCTGCACCAAGTTCTTCAAGCATTTTCAAACCGTCTGCCAATCTTGTTCCATTTTGAAAGACGCCTTGTTCGTGCAAAGAAACATTTGTGATAATGGGCAAATCCGTTTCTTTTCTAGCTATTTGCAAAACGGTTTTCAGTTCTTCCAAGTCGTAATAGGTTTCTAAAATAATGCCATCTACGTTTTCGGATAAAAGGACATGAAGCTGCTCACGAAAATTTTCGGCAATGTCAGATAGCGTGAAGGCGCTTTTTTGAAACGAACGGATGCCGCCGATTGTTCCGATGACATACCCTTTGTTTTCCGCTTTTTGTAACGCCCTCTTTGCAAGTTCAACCCCTTTTTGGTTGATGATCTTTATATCATCTTCCAGCCCATATCTGGCAAGCTTTATGCGATTGGCGCCGTATGTATTTGTTTGAATAACAGTTGCGCCTGCGTCTAAATAGGCTGAATGAATCCGTTCTATTTCTTCCGGTTTTGAAACGTTTAGCTCATCAAAGCATCTGTCTATTCCGAATGAGTATAGTAGAGTCCCCATTGCTCCGTCGGCAATTAATATATGATTCTGTAAATCTTGTAAAAGCCCCATAAAAAGTCCTCCAATCAAATGAAATAGGCGCCTGCAAGGAGGCGAACACCTATATAAAAAAGAAAAGCCTTCTAAGAAGAAGACTTTTTCTTGAACATTTTCCCCTTCTTCTTATCTTCCGAGCGCAAATTTACGCATCGCTGGATTTAGCACCTTGGTACCCAAAGTTTTTGGGTAATCCGGTTGCTGAAGGTTCATCGGGCCAGTCCCTCCGCTTCTCTTGATAAGAACGCTTTACCGTATGAAATTTTAAAACAACGGATTAATCCTAATTTAACGAATTTTATCAAAATAATCAATATAAAATTTCAATTTTGTGAACAGGGCAAAGCTAGCGAAAATTAATAAATTGTACGTCGATCGGCAAGTCGGCGCTTTTCACAGCTGCAATCACTTTTTGCAAATCGTCCTTGCTTTTGCCGCTTACCCGGACTTGGTCGTCTTGAATTTGGCTTTTTACTTTTAGCCCGGTATTTTTGATCAGCGCATTGATCTTTTTCCCGTTTTCTTTGTCAATTCCGTTGACAAGTTTGGCTCTTTGTCTGACAGTGCCTCCTGAAGCCTTTTCGATTTTCCCGTACTGAATATTCTTGGTTGCGACACCGCGTTTAATCATTTTGCTTACTAATACATCTTTTAGTTGATTCAGCTTATATTCATCGTCAGAGATTAGCACAAGCTCATCTTTTTCTAGGGATATATCGCTTTTAGATCCTTTGAAATCATATCTGTTTACAATTTCTTTTTTCGCCATTTGAATGGAATTGTTCACTTCGGCAATATCCACTTTTGAGACGATGTCAAATGAATTCTCCTTAGCCAACTTTTTACCTCCAATAACGTTATTTACATTCATTATAGTGAATGTCGTTCAGTTGAACAACTCTTTTAGGGGTTCCTCGCAAATTAAATGAAAAAACCGTTACTTAAAGCAACGGCAAGGAAATTAATATCTGCTTAAATGCAATTAAGCTAAAGATGTCGCTTTAGAACATTTAGGGGAAAGAAAGTCTTGTAAGTTTTTTACTGCTTCGAGCGAATCTTCTCCTTCAGCGCTGATGACTACATGACCTTCTAAAAAGGCGGAAAAACCGAGCATGCTTAAAACGCTTTTCGCATTTAATTGGAGCTTTTTTGTTTGGAATAAAATGTAGCTGTTAAATTTAATCGCTTCATGGACAAGGGAAATGACATATTCCGGCTCCATCTCTTTTGTAAGATACACGGAAATTTCATGTTTCTTCATTGTGCCACCTCTTGTATACTTATTTTACAATATCTTACATTAATAAAGGATAGATTCCCACATGTTTGTCATTTCCTCTTACATATAAAAAAATGACCTCCGCTTTCGAATATGGAAACGTTCTGGATTTCTCTGTTTTTTAATGAAATGAATGGTCTAATCAAATTGAAAGTTATTGCCCCGCCCCATGTTTTATTAGACAAAAATGAAAACAAAAGCTAGAGAAAAGATGCATACTGTAAGATAAGAAAGCGTCTTTTTCTTTCAGAACGTCCGGATAGAAGAGGTGGAAGACTCGCCTTTAGAGATATTTCAAAAAAAGAAAAAGCCCGACAGGCGGGCATTATAAATGATCCGTTTTCTTTGAGTATTGCCGTTTTCCAAGCTCTCGATTTTTTTCCTTCAATAGATTTTTTTCGTGTCGTTTTGCATTGTTGTCTACAGCTTTTTTATCATTATCGCTTGTTTTGGACATTCAGGAAGCTCCTTTCAATACTGTTATATACTTATGATTTCCATGAAGCTTCTTGAATATGTTTATTTAGAAAAAATACAGCAAGGGTGCCGGGGCCAGAGTGTGCACCAATGACAGCACCGATCGTATGGATGATAATTTCTTTTGGATGAAACGTTTCTTCAATTAATTGTTTTAATTCGAGAGCTGCTTCTTCATCATCACCATGGCTGATGGCGATTGTCTGTTCACTCAATCCGTCTCCACGCTCTTCCATCAGCTCAAGAATTCTCCGGTAAAGCTTCTTTTTCCCGCGGATTTTTTCCAGCGGGATCAGCTTTCCTTCTTCGACATGCAAAAGCGGCTTGATATTAAGCAGTCCGCCAACAAACGCAGATGTTTTGCTGATTCTCCCGCCGCGAGCCAAATATTCCAGGCGATCAACTGTAAAAATGTGCTCCATATGACTGCAATACTCTTTTACTGCATTTGCCATTTGTTCTAAATCAAGTCCTTGTTTTGCTAATTGAATGGTGTAGCGGACAGCAAGTCCATACCCAAGTGAAGCACATTTCGAATCGATAATTTGCAGTTTCCAATTCGGATATTTTTCAAGCAATTGCTGCTGAACCATAACGGCAGTTTGATATGTACCGGACAATTCGGAAGAAAAGGCAATATACAGCGCCGGCTGATTGTCTTTCGCCAGCTTTTCAAATTGATTGGTGATTGTTTCCGGTGATGCTTGTGATGTTTTAGCAACGTTTCCAGCTCTCATATAGTCGTAAACTTCTTTTGGTTTGATTGTCAATTGATCCTCATAGTCCTTCTCGCCAAGGTGGACACGAAGAGGGATGAAAGAAACGCCTTGATCGTTTAAAAAAGAGACAGGCAGATCACAAGCACTATCAGCGATAATGTGAATATTCATTAATCACACCTACTTTTTTTCATTTACATATAGTCTATCTTGATCACAAATAGAAAACAATACAATTTGTGCAAACTGAAAATTTAAAAAAGAAGGACAAAAAAAGAAAAAATGGACGAAACAAGAGGAGCTCGTTTCGTCCATTTCATATTTATTCCTTGTTCAAAATGTGCCGTACAATCGGCATTCTGGATGGTGTTATGCCTGCTCGATTTTTTCTCGATGCAGATGCTGTACAAAGATTGGTCTGTTCAAATTCGATCTGTTCATTATAAAAACAGCCCTTAAAAGGATTCGAAAATGAACGGAAGGGCATTATCCTTCGAAGCTTGCTTCGTTATTGACTCTTGCTTCTGATTCGGCAAACGTCATACGGTATGGAAACTTTTCATCATGTTTTTTGACAGCACCTTTTCCTTGCTCAATGAATCGTTTCGATTTATTCCGTTTGCCCAAGTTGGAATCCCCCTTTTGATCATTGACGAAATGAGTTCGTCAATTATAGGGTATCCCTTTTTAAACATCTAAATCCTTGTCAATTGTTGTGAGGTGTAAAAAGATAATCGAACTTTTGGACTTTTGCAAAGATTAAAGGGACAGCAATTCCTTTAAAAATTTTGCAACTCCGTCTTCTTCATTTGTCAGCGTAATTTCATCAGCAATCTCTTTGAGCGGCTCAATTCCGTTTCCCATTGCAACGCCTAATCCCGCATATTCGATCATTTCCAAATCATTGTCTTCGTCTCCAAAAGCGATAATTTGCTCTCGAGGGATATTGTAAAATTCGGCGATTTTTTGCAATCCGACTGCTTTATTAATGCCTGCTCGGATAATTTCAATAACATGCCACGGGTGAGCCCAGCTTCTGTGGTCTACAACTTCCGCATGAACTTCATTTAAATAATGGCGAATCCGCTTGACATTTTCTTCGTCTGAATGGATTAACATGCTTGTGACATCGCGATTTAAAACAGCTTTTAAGTTGCCGATTTCAATTTTCGGATTTCCTATACTGAAAATATCCAACCATTGTTCATTATGGTAATGAAAATAAACATGATCAAGCACTTCTGCTAAAATGTTATGGACTTGATGCTGTTCGGCGATTTCTACAATCTCTTTTACAACAGATACATCAAGGGTTGTATGATGAAATCCCCAGGATTCATCCAGCGGATGATGGACAAAGGCTCCGTTAAAATTGACAATCGGGGTTTTTAAATTTAATTCTTCGTAATACATTTTGCTCGAGCGGAACGGCCTTCCTGTTGAAATGCATATGATATGCCCTTCTTCTTGTGCTTTTTGCAAAACATTTTTTGTAAAAGGAGAAATCGTTTTGTCATCTTTCAGCAATGTGCCGTCTAAATCCAATGCGATTAAATGTTTTTTGGCCATAATCTCTCCTCATTTTTTGTTTTTATTTAGTGTATCTTTTTTCCATCTTTTTTGTCCACATGTTAAACTAATTTTAGCAAAAAAATAATGAAAGGAGCATCCTAATTGAAGGTCATTGTTGAGCATACGATGGCGGACAATATCCCTGTACTGCATGTATGCAAAGAAGATTTTATAAAAGATGAGCTGCCGCTTGTTGTGTTTATCCATGGATTTACGAGCGCAAAAGAGCATAATTTGCACATTGCCTATCTTTTGGCGGAAAAAGGTTTACGAGTAGTATTGCCTGATGCGAAATTTCACGGAGAGAGGGATGAGAATCTTTCAGAGGCTGACTTAAATTTAAATTTTTGGAATATTGTTATCAGTTCTGTTAAAGAGCTCGAAAAAATAAAAAATTATTTTTTTGAAAAAGAATTGATTGACGGGAAAAATATAGGGGTAGCGGGAACTTCCATGGGCGGTGTTGCTACACTTGGAGCGCTCACTCAATATCCGTGGATCAAAGCTGCTGTCAGTTTAATGGGCAGCCCAAATTATCAGGAATTTTTCAAATATCTTGTGGACTCCTATCAAAAAGCAGGCTATACCTTTCCGTTGTCTGAAGAAGAAATTCAGCAGCAATTTGATGCATTATATGAGTATGATTTATCCGTACATAAAGAAGCGTTATGCAACCGCCCCCTTTTGTTTTGGCACGGGATGAAGGATCAAGTTGTACCATTCGCTCCTACTTATCAATTTTATGAAGAGATAAAGCCGTTGTATGCTGACAATCCGGAACATTTGGCATTTATTGCGGAAAAGGATGCAGGGCATAAGGTGTCTCGAAAAGGGGTGCTAGAAACGGTTGAATGGTTTGTACGGCATTTGAGGTAGAAAATTTTTAATGTGACATTAACTTCGATATAATGTAATTAACGAATATAAGAGGAGTGGATCGAAATGGATGAAGCGCTGAAGGAAAATATAATGGGTGCTCTTGAACAAGTTATTGACCCAGAACTCGGCATTGACATTGTCAATTTAGGATTAATATATGATTTGGAACTGAACGATGAAGGAGTCCTCAAAGTAACTATGACATTGACGGCAATGGGATGCCCCCTTGCTGGAACAATTGTTCAACAAGTAAAAGCTGCGCTTGACGGAATTCCAGAAATCAAAGATGTCGATGTCAACATCGTTTGGAATCCACCTTGGACGAAGGACCGCATGTCCAGATACGCAAAAATTGCCTTGGGTATTCAATAAAAACTTGTGCAGACTGGCGGAAAAGGCCAGTCTTTTTTATTATGCAAATGTTTTATCAATTTGACTGCAAGTGTCATTATGTTTTTTTTTCGTTTTTATCGCTTCTTTTGTTTATCTCATCACCATAATGGAGCTTTTATCCCGAAACATAACTTGCATTTTTTCTTCAGCATGGCATATCCGGATAATTTGCAAGGGATTCCCTGCTCTCTACTACATTAAGAATCCTTGTTTTTGAACAGAAAAATTATAAATATACAATTGATTTTATTTTTATACAGTATTATAATGGTAACTAATTTAACGGAATGAATTGAAGGTGATTGAGGTTGAATATAGGAATTATCGGGGCAACAGGATATGGCGGTGTGGAACTTTATCGAATTTTAGCCAATCATCGGTATGTCGAAAACATTCATTTATATACATCTTCAGCAGAAAAAAAGAGCTATATTGACGAATATCCGCATTTATCCCATATAAAAGAAAATGAACTAAAACCGCTAGAGCCGGATCAAATAAAAGAAGAAAATGATGTTGTTTTTCTTGCGACGCCGTCGGGGATATCGGCTTCACTGACGCCGGAATTGCTTGACGATCAATTGAAAATCATCGACTTATCAGGCGATTTAAGGTTAAAAAATAGTGATGATTATGAAAAATGGTATAAAAAAGCACCAGCGCCTGAAATGCTTTTGCAGGAAGCGGTATACGGCTTGACAGAGCTGTATCGTGAGGATATTAAGAACGCTAAAATTTTGGCGAATCCTGGATGCTATCCAACTGCAACCTTGCTTGGCCTAGCACCGCTTGTGCGGGAAAAAATCGTCAAAGAGAACTCGATCATTGTTGATGCAAAATCGGGTGTTTCAGGTGCAGGTCGAAACGCTTCGCTTGCTACAAGCTTTGTTGAAATACAAGATAATTTCAAAATTTATAAAGTACATCAGCATCAGCATATACCGGAAATTGAACAGGAGCTTCATAAGTGGGACGAGAAAGTCGGCTTCATTTCGTTCAGCACCCACTTAGTGCCGATGACAAGAGGGATTATGGCGACAATGTATATTGAATTATTAGAAGAATGGAATACTTCAAAATTAGTAGATTTATATGAATCATTTTATAAACATTCACCATTTGTGAGAGTGCGTACAAACGGAACGTTCCCAAGCACAAAGGAAGTGTACGGCTCGAATTATTGCGATATCGGTCTTGCATTTGATCAAAGAACAAGTCGGTTGACAGTCGTATCTGTCATTGACAATTTGATGAAAGGCGCTGCAGGGCAGGCAGTGCAAAATTTCAACATTATGTCAGGATTCCAAGAAAATGAAGGACTAAACTTTTTGCCAGTATATCCATAACATCAAGGAGGACTTCTAGTGACAACCAAAATAAGAAAAATAGACAACGGTTCAATTACAACACCGAAAGGCTTTTATGCAGGCGGCTATGAAGCGCACATCCGCTACACTCATAAAAAAGACATCGGCATCATTTATAGTGACGTTTCAGCAACAGCTGCAGCTGTTTACACACAAAACGTTGTGCAAGCTGCCCCAATTTTTGTGACAAAAGAGAGCATTGCAAAGGAAAACAAAATTCAAGCGGTGATTGTCAACAGCGGCAACGCCAATGCCTGTACAGGCGAAAAAGGTTTAAGCGATGCATACGCAATGCGGAAATGGACGGCTGAAAAGCTTGGAATTGCAGATCATCTTGTGGCTGTCGCTTCAACAGGAGTAATTGGCGAATATTTAAACATGGAAAAAGTCCAAGAGGGGATCAACAATATTGAATATGAACGTTCATCAGCAGGAGCCAAAAGCTTTGCCGAGGCTATTTTGACAACAGATACGTGTGAAAAGACTGCCTGCTATCAATTTGAAATCGAGGGAAAACAGGTGACCATCGGCGGAGCAGCAAAAGGATCGGGGATGATTCATCCCAACATGGCGACAATGCTCGGGTTTTTGACGACAGATGCGAATATCGATGAAAAATCGCTGCAGCAAGCTTTCCGAGAAGTTATCGATGAAACGTTTAATCAAATAACCGTTGACGGCGATACATCAACAAATGATATGGTGCTTGTTTTAGCAAACGGAAAAGCTGAACACTCAATGCTGACGGAAGAGCATCCAGATTGGCCTGTTTTTAAAGAGGCGTTGAGAAAAGTAAGCGAAGATTTAGCAAAGCAAATTGCCAGAGACGGTGAAGGTGCGACAAAATTGATTGAAGTTTCTGTTAATGGGGCTAAATCAAAGCAGGAAGCGAACATCATGGCCAAGACGATTGTCGGATCCTCCCTCGTCAAAACTGCAATATATGGAAAAGATGCGAACTGGGGAAGAATCTTGTGCGCCGCCGGCTACAGCGGAGCGGAATTCGATCCGAATCAAATGGAAGTGTATCTCGGCCATATCTTATTATTTAAAAACGGATTGCCAGTTTCATTTTCGGAACAAGAAGCGATCCAATATTTGGATCAGGAAATCGTAGAAATCAAGGTAATGTTAAATAATGGTGAAGTACAAGGAAAAGCATGGGGATGTGATTTAACATATGAGTATGTCAAAATCAATGCAAGTTACCGGACATGATAAACCGATTGTTGTCATTAAGCTTGGCGGCAGCATGCTGGAACAGCTGTCAGAAAGCTTTTTAGACAGCATAAAAGAACTGTTAACTACGAAACGGGTCATTATCGTCCACGGTGGAGGACCGGACATTAACAATATGTTGACAAAATTAAATGTAAAAAGCGAGTTTTACAACGGCATGCGTAAAACGACAAAAGAAGTGCTTGAAATTGCAGAAATGGTCCTTTCAGGAAAAATTAACAAACAGCTTACGGCTCTGTTGACACAAAAAAGTGTGAAAGCGATCGGTCTTTCAGGCACTGATGGTCAGCTAATTGTCTCGTCATTTTTAGATGAAGAAAATCTTGGCTTTGTCGGCAAAGTCGAGCAGATTAATGATGAACTATTGCGTTCGCTGCTAATTCTTGACTATGTTCCAGTCATTGCCCCGATCGGCATAACGGCGGATGGGCAAAAATTAAATATCAACGCAGATCTGGCTGCTAGTGCAATTGCTGAAAAAATAAATGCGGAACAGCTGCTGTTTGTGACGAATGTTCCGGGAATTTTACATGACGGCAAGCTTATTGAAGAAGCAACGGAAACGATGATCGAAAAACTCATTGAACAGAAGGTTATTTACGGCGGGATGATTCCGAAAGTACAGGCGGCTTTAGATGCGCTTTCTGATCAGCTTGAGCATGTGATGATTGTGAGCGGCAACGACCGTATTTTTAAGGAAGGGAAAATGATCGGGACGAAAATTACGAAAAAACGAGAGGTCGTGGTCAAATGAGTTATTTATTTCCAACCTATGCGAAGTGGGATGTGGCGATTGAAAAAGCAGAAGGAAGCTATGCATATGATGCAAACGGAAAAAAATATTTAGATTTTATTTCCGGAATTGCTGTATGCAACCTGGGTCATTGTCCGAAGCAAGTGGCGGATGCCATCACTGAACAGCTGCAAAAGGTATGGCATACTTCTAATCTTTTTCATATCCCCCTTCAAGAAGAGGTTGCCAAGCAATTGGTGGAGCATTCAAGCGGAGATGCCGTATTTTTTGCGAACAGCGGCGCCGAAGCGAATGAAGCCGCCATTAAACTGGCTAGAAAACATACCGGCAAACATAAAATCATTACATTTTACCAGTCTTTTCACGGCAGAACATTTGCGACTATGACGGCTACTGCTCAAGAAAAAGTACATAAAGGGTTCGGTCCTCTCATTCCTACGTTCGAATATCTTCCTTACAATGATGCAGCTGCGGTGAAAAACATTCATGATGAGGATATAGCTGCTTTTATGCTGGAAGTGGTTCAGGGCGAGGGAGGAGTTATTCCTGCAACGAAGGAATTTTTACAGGCGGTAGAAGAAAAGTGCAGCGAGATCGGCGCATTATTCATCGTCGATGAGGTGCAAACTGGAATCGGACGCACCGGAAAAGCATTCGGCTACCAGCATTACGGCATTTCTCCGGATATTATCACTGTCGCCAAAGGATTGGGAAGCGGATTTCCTGTCGGAGCCATGATCGGAAAACAAGAATTGATCGAAAGTTTTTCACCGGGAACACACGGTTCAACGTTCGGCGGGAATTATTTGGCTATGGCAGCTGCGAAAGCAACTTTGGAAACTGTTTTTCAGCCAAGCTTTTTGCAAAGCGTTCAGGAAAAAGGTCAGCGGCTGTTCGAAGGTCTATCAGAACACTTGAGAGATGTGCCTACTGTAAAAAAAGTGCGGGGTAAAGGATTGCTGCTTGGAATTGAGCTGGATATTGAGGTCAATAAAGTGCTTGCTTCTTTAAGAGAAGAAGGGCTTCTAGCACTTTCAGCTGGATCCAATGTGTTACGGCTTCTTCCTCCGCTCACTGTTTCGAATGAAGAAATTGATTTAGGACTGGGCATTATTGCTTCTGTTTTGAAAAAAGAAAAAATCTTCTCTTCCTAAAAGAGGAGAATTTTCTTGCAAATTGTTGTATAAATATACATCAAAGAGGTGTTCAATATGCAAGGTTATCTTGTATTAGAAGATGGAACAGTTTTTGAAGGCAAGATGGATGAAATCGTGTCTCCTGTTAAAGGGGAACTCGTTTTTTATACAGGAATGACAGGATATCAAGAGGTGTTGACAGATCCTTCCTACAAAGATCAAATCGTCGTTTTTACGTATCCGCTTATTGGCAATTACGGCATCAATGATCAAGATTTTGAAAGCAAAAAGCCGCAGGTGAAAGGGGTCATCCTTTTTCAGCTGACTGAACACTATTCCCATTATAAAGCGAACCGTTCATTAAAAGACTATTTACAAAAATGGAATATTCCTTATTTAACAAATGTTGACACGAGAGCTGTTGTCAAACAAATCCGATCAAAAGGGACATTGCATGCGGTCATTTCAAAAGACAAACAATACGACTCTCAGGATAAGCTCTCCGATTTTCCGATTCGCGATGTTTCTGCAAGCGAAATCGAAACGTTTGGCAATGGTGCGACACACATTGCGCTAATTGATTTTGGATTTAAAAAATCGATTTTGAATTCTTTGCTGAAAAGAGGCTGTAAAGTTTCAGTCGTTCCGTTTCATCAAATGGAAAAAGTGTTTGAAATCAAGCCGCATGGCATCGTGCTGTCGAACGGACCGGGCGATCCAAAGCAAATGAAAAATTATTTTTCAACATTAAACCAATTGATGAAGCAATATCCGACGCTCGGGATTTGTTTAGGGAATCAGCTGATTGCCCTGTCGTTTGGCGGGAATACAACAAAGCTCAGATTCGGGCACCGCGGAGCAAACCATCCGGTAATTGATCAAAAAACAGGAAACGTATTTATTACATCACAAAACCACAGCTATGTGGTGGATAAAAAAAGCTTGGAAAAAACACCTCTTAAATTGCGATATACAAATGTCAATGACGGCTCAGTTGAAGGGCTTGAGCATGAAAAATTGAAAGTCATGTCTGTTCAATTTCATCCGGAAGCCCATCCAGGACCGGAAGATGCTAGTTTTATTTTTGATGAATTTTTAGACACATATGTAGCAGCAGGGAGAGAAAAAGTCTATGCCTAAAGATACATCATTAAACAAAATACTAGTGATCGGTTCAGGTCCGATCATTATCGGCCAAGCGGCGGAATTTGACTATTCTGGGACGCAGGGATGCTTGGCGTTAAAAGAAGAAGGATTTGAAGTTGTACTTGTTAACAACAATCCTGCAACGATTATGACCGATACGAAAATTGCCGATGCGGTCTATTCAGAGCCGCTTACGGTGGAAAGCATTGAAAAAATAATTGCAAAAGAACGTCCAGACGGCCTTTTGGCAACATTGGGGGGCCAGACGGCTTTAAATCTAGCTGTGGAGCTTGATCAGGCAGGGATTTTGCAAAAATACGGCTTGAAACTGCTCGGAACCTCGATCGAATCGATTCAAAAAGGGGAGGACCGGGAGCTATTTCGAAAGCTGATGATTGATTTGAACGAGCCGATCCCGGAAAGCAAAATTGTGGAGGATGTTCCGTCCGCCCTTCAATTTGCTGATGAAATTGGTTTTCCGATTATCATTCGTCCGGCTTATACGCTTGGCGGCAAAGGCGGAGGCATCGCCTACAACCGAGAAGAGTTTATTTCCATTGTCACAAATGGACTTAAAATGAGCCCAATCAATCAAGTGCTTGTGGAAAGAAGCATTGCCGGATTTAAGGAAATCGAATATGAAGTGATGCGCGATGCAAAAGGTACTTGTATTACCGTCTGCAATATGGAAAACATTGATCCAGTCGGAATTCATACCGGGGATTCGATCGTTGTTGCCCCATCTCAAACATTAACAGATGAAGAATATCAAATGCTCCGGCAGGCGGCTTTGAAAATCATCGATGCATTAAAGGTGGTCGGGGGCTGCAACATTCAGTTTGCACTTGACCCTGAAAGCAAGCAATATTACGTGATTGAGGTCAACCCTAGGGTAAGTCGCTCTTCCGCACTTGCTTCGAAAGCGACCGGTTACCCAATTGCCAGAATGGCTGCAAAGCTAGCTGTTGGCTACTCATTAGCGGAGCTGAAGAACCCGTTAACGATGTCGACATATGCCAGCTTTGAACCTGCACTTGACTATGTAGTTGTCAAATTTCCGCGCTGGCCGTTTGATAAATTTACAAAAGCAGATCGGAAGCTTGGAACAAAGATGAAAGCAACCGGCGAAGTGATGGCGATCGAACGGACGATGGAAGCCGCTCTGCAAAAAGCTGCGGAATCGTTGGAATTAAATAATATCGGCATTTATTTGCCTAAGCTTGTGAAAGAAGATACGTCAGCTCTTATTAACCGCCTCCAGCATGCAGATGATGAACGCTTTTTCATCTTAATGGAGCTGTTAAGAAGAGGAGTTTCTATAGATGAGCTTCACAGCCAGACAAAAATTGACTATTATTTCTTGCATGTTTTCAACCATCTAATTGAACTTGAAGGAAAAGCGAAAAAAGAAAAGCTGTCTCCAAGCCTTTTAAAAGAACTGAAATTTTTCGGTTTTTCCGACCGTTCGATTTCATATTGGCAAAAGACAGAAGAAAAAGAAATCCGAAAGCTCCGTAAAGAGTGGGGGATTAAAGCCATATTCAAAATGGTTGATACATGTGCAGCAGAATTTGAAGCGAGAACAAATTATTTCTATTCTACGTACGTTTTCGGTGAAAACGAAGCTGTCTCCACAAGAGGAAAGAAGAAGGCGCTTGTCATTGGTTCCGGCCCGATTCGCATCGGACAGGGAGTTGAGTTTGACTACAGTGCTGTTCACTGCATTCAAACATTGCAAAAGCTTGGATATGACGCGATCATGATCAACAATAATCCTGAGACGGTCAGCACTGATTATGAAACAGCGGATCGATTATATTTTGAGCCGTTAACAGTCGAGCATATATTAAATGTTGTTGAAAATGAAAACATTGACGTAACGCTCGTCCAATTTGGCGGCCAGACGGCGATCAACTTAGCGGAGAAGCTTGAAAAAGCAGGCGTGAAGCTGCTTGGTACAACTTCTGAGCTTCTGGACATATTGGAGGATCGAGAAAGATTTTATCAGCTATTAGACGAAACGAATATCCCGCACATTCAAGGAGCAATGGCACATACAAAAGAGGAGGCGATATCGGAAGCGAAAAAGCTGCGGTATCCGATCCTGTTAAGACCTTCATATGTTATTGGCGGAAAAGGCATGGTGAAGGTAAAAAATCAAGAAGAGCTGCTTTCGTTAGTGGAGCAGACGGACGAAAATCATTTTCCTCTTCTTTTAGATGAATTCCTTTTTGGTCAGGAAGCGGAGGTTGATTTAATAGCTGACGGGAAAAATGTGTTTATTCCGGGATTTATGGAGCATATCGAGCCCGCTGGTGTTCATTCTGGCGATAGTTATGCGATTTTTCCAGCTGTGTCGTTGTCAAAAGAAATAAAAGAAAAAATGACCGACTATGCGGAAAGAATGGTTCAACATTTGCAATATAAAGGCATTATGAACATTCAATTTTTAATTGATGGTCAGGACGTTTATGTGCTGGAAGTGAATCCGCGTGCGAGCCGGACTGTGCCGATCGTCAGCAAAGTTGCCGGAGTGCCGTTAGTAGATCTTGCGACAACCATTTTAACCGGAAAAATGTTAACTGACTTACATCCTCAAATAGCAGCCCATGAATATGTGGCTATTAAATATCCGGTATTTTCAACGCACGCCCATTCAGATGTCGATATGAAACTAGGTCCGGAAATGAAATCGACGGGCGAAGGAATGTGTGTCGGCAAATCTGTTGAGGAAGCGATGCGGAAGGTATTCGATCATTTATTTCCAATTCATTCGGACGGTATTTTTGTGGATGGAGATAAGAAAGATGATGTACTCGATTATATAAAACCGGTAACGGATAATTTTGAAAGTTGGCTTGAGAAAAAAGAAGCGGTGCTTTATTATAATCCGGAAGAAAACGATCAGGCAAAGGCAAGACGACAAAAAGCGCTTGAACGAGGAATTATGGTATTGACGGAAGAAGCATCATTTCAGGCATTTTTAAGTGCACTAACAGTTAGCAAATACACGCCTATTTCTTTACATGAACTGTCAGATAAAGGAGTCGAAATGAGTTTATGAGTACACTTAAAGGTCGTAACGTTTTAAAGCTGCTTGATTTTACATCAGAAGAAATTCAATATTTGCTCGAGGAAGCATTGAAATTAAAGCAAAACCCGCTATCAAACGTCCTTCATGGGAAAACGCTGGCGATGATTTTCGAAAAATCATCCACTCGAACTCGTGTCTCCTTTGAAGTAGGAATGCTGCAATTAGGGGGACATGCGCTTGCTCTTTCTTCAAAAGAGCTTCAGCTCGGGCGCGGTGAGACAATCGCTGATACAGCGAGAGTATTGTCGCGATATGTGGATGCCATTCTTCTCCGCACAACTGACCATAATCGGGTCAAAGAGCTTGCCGAATATGCAACTGTCCCTGTCATCAATGGTTTGTGCGACTTGTACCATCCTTGCCAAGCGTTAGCTGATTTATTGACAATTTATGAGCTGAAAGGCAAATTTTCAGGCGTAAAAGTCGTTTATGTTGGCGACGGCAACAATGTCGCCCACTCCCTTATGGTTGGCTGCGCAAAAGTTGGCGCTCATTTTACGATCGCAGCCCCAGAAGGCTATGAGCCAAATGAAAGCATTTTGAAACAGGCGAAAGAAATTGCTGGCGAAACGGGCGGGAAAGTCGAATTAATTCATAATCCAGACGAAGCGGTTCAGGATGCTGATATTATTTATACGGACGTTTGGGTCAGCATGGGACAGGAAGAAGAAACAGAAGCAAGAATGAAAGCATTTAAACCGTTTCAAGTAAATCAATCCTTGCTGGCAAAAGCAAAACGAGATGCAAGCTTCCTTCACTGCCTGCCGGCTGCGCGCGGTTTGGAAGTGACAGATGAAGTGATGGACGGAAGCCAATCAGCGGTATTTTTGCAGGCCGAAAACCGCCTTCATGCGCAAAAAGCAATTTTAAAAGAAATTATGGCTTAACAAGATCTTTCGTTGATAAAGCAGGATGATCTCCTGCTTTTTTTCTTTTGAAACCGGGGCGAAAGGTTTTACTCTACTGCATGTATATCCAGACAAAAAAGAACGACAGGTGAGACGATTTTGGGAATAATTGTAAATAATGATTCTCACAGAAACAGTAAAAAGAGCTTTTGACCCAGCATTCGGTGCTTGCACGCTTAAACGATTTTTTCAAAAGGATGCCATATGCAGTGAGTTCGATTTTGGGCGTTGAGTAAAGTTTCGAAGTACATCACATAATGAAAATTATCAAAGGTGTTTCTGTCTATACATGAAAAATCTTCTGATAGCCAACAATAATGTCCAAGGAGGGATGATTCATGGGTCAAAATCGTCAATTCAGGCCTGGTCAAAAAGCACCTAACAACGGAATTTACATCGAAGTCGGCGAGACCGGATCGATGGTGGTCGATCCCAAAAAGGTTGAACTCAAAGCAGGAGATCGATTCCCCGAAACATCCAACCATAATCGGGTTTGGACCTATAAGCGCAAGCCGTAATATTTCGAACAACGCTAAGCCATTCGGAAAACGAATGGCTTTACTTGATTTATAAAGAAGTTATAATAAAATTAAAGGTCAAAAAAAGTCAAAATAGGGGCGTTTCGGTATGGATGTAAATCAATTCACGGAGAAGCTGCAAAAAGGTCTGGTAGAAGCTCAAAAAATCGCAAAAGAACATGAACATCAAGAAGTGGATGAATTTCATATTTTACTTGCTTTTCTGCGGCAGTCTGACGGGATTTTTCCAAGAATTTTAGAAAAACTTAAATGTCCTGTACAACAAATTGAGTCAGCGATCAACGTGTATTTACAAAAAAAGCCGAAAATATCTGTTCACGGAAACGGTGAGGTAAATATTTATATTTCCCGTACTCTTTCAGAAGCTTTTGCAAAAGCGGACGAAATAAGGAAAGATTTTCAAGATGATTATTTATCAGTTGAACATATTATATTGGCATTTTCCGAATCGAGCTCAAAAGAAGTGAGAGAGCTTTTTCAGCAATATCACTTAACAAAAGCTGCCATATTGAAAGTGTTAAAGGAAATAAGGGGGAATGCTCGGGTGACATCACCTAATCCAGAAAGCACTTATGAAGTATTGGAGAAATACGGCCGTGATTTAGTTAAAGAGGTGAAAGAAGGAAAAATTGACCCTGTCATTGGCCGTGATCAAGAAATTCGGCGCGTGATCCGAATTTTATCAAGAAAAACGAAAAACAACCCGGTGTTAATCGGTGAACCAGGGGTTGGAAAAACAGCGATCGTGGAAGGATTAGCCCATCGGATTGTACGAAAAGATGTACCGGAGGGATTAAAAGATAAAACAATATTTGCTTTAGATATGAGCTCGCTCATTGCGGGAGCCAAGTTTCGCGGAGAATTTGAAGAAAGATTAAAAGCCGTTTTGCAAGAAATCAAAAAGAGCGATGGACGGATTATTTTATTTATTGATGAATTGCACACAATAGTCGGGGCCGGCAAAACAGAAGGAGCGATGGATGCCGGCAACATGTTAAAGCCGATGCTTGCGAGAGGTGAGCTGCACTGCATAGGAGCAACGACACTTGATGAACATCGCAAGTATATTGAAAAAGATCCGGCGCTTGAGCGGCGTTTTCAACAGGTGCTTGTGAGCGAACCGTCTGTGGAAGACACGATTTCTATTTTACGAGGACTAAAAGAACGGTTTGAAATCCATCATGGAGTCAAAATTCATGATTCGGCGATTGTAGCTGCGAGTGAGCTCTCGCACCGCTATATTACAGAACGCTTCCTGCCTGATAAAGCGATTGATTTAATCGATGAAGCATGCGCGATGATCCGCACGGAAATAGATTCAATGCCGACAGAACTTGATGAAGTGACGAGAAGGATTATGCAGCTTGAAATTGAAGAGGCTGCATTGAAAAAAGAAACGGATGACATCAGCCGAATCAGATTGGAAGAGTTGCAAAAGGAACTTGCAAATTTAAAAGAGAAAGCAAATGAAATGAAGGCGAAATGGCAGCTTGAAGTCGAAGGTATTCAACAGCTTAGAAGCTTGAGGGAAGAGCTGGAAAAAGCACGCAGAGATTTAGCTGATGCTGAAGATGAATACGATTTAAACAAAGCGGCTGAGCTGCGCCATGGAAAAATTCCGGCGCTGGAAAAACAAATCAAACAGTTGGAAGAAGAAATGAAGCAGAAAGAGGAAAACAAGATGCTTCGCGAGGAAGTAACAGAAGAGGAAATTGCCGGTATTGTGTCAAGATGGACTGGCATTCCGGTAGCAAAGCTTGTACAAGGGGAAAGAGAAAAGCTTCTGAAGCTTGAACAAATATTAAAAGAAAGGGTCATCGGGCAAGACGATGCAGTTGAATTAGTATCGGATGCAGTTTTGCGTGCGCGGGCAGGCATAAAAGATCCGAACAGGCCGATTGGCTCCTTCCTCTTTTTAGGTCCGACAGGGGTCGGGAAAACGGAGCTGGCGAAAGCATTGGCAGAAGCGCTTTTTGACAGCGAGGACGAAATAGTCCGCATTGATATGTCGGAGTATATGGAAAAACATTCTGTCTCAAGGCTGATCGGCGCACCTCCGGGTTATGTCGGATATGAAGAAGGAGGACAGCTGACGGAAAAAGTTCGGAGACATCCGTACTCGGTTATATTACTGGACGAAATCGAAAAGGCTCACCCAGAAGTGTTTAACATATTGCTGCAAATGCTTGATGACGGCAGGGTGACCGATTCGAAAGGAAGAACAGTTGATTTTAAAAATACAGTGATCATTATGACATCCAACATCGGTTCTCAGCATTTGCTCTCCGGTTTAAATGATCAGGGGGAAATAACAGACGAAGCGAAAAAGAAAGTTCTTGATGAGCTCTCCATGCATTTCCGGCCAGAATTTTTAAACCGGATTGATGACACGATCCTGTTCAAGCCTTTAACAATGAACGAAGTAAAGGGAATAGTAGAAAAACTTTTAAAAGAGCTTCAAGCGCGCCTATCCCATAAACAACTTACACTAAAGATTACAGATGAAGCGAAGGAATTCATTGCAAAAAGAGGATTTGATCCTGTATTTGGTGCACGGCCGCTGAAACGGTTTATTCAAAAGCATGTAGAGACAAAACTTGCGAAAGCGGTTATTGCTGGAACCGTTCATGATCGTGACCAAGTTCTGTTAGGGGTAGAAAATGAAGAAATTGTTATAAAAACGGATTTGCATGCTCATGAGAAGAGCGGAGCAGCAAAATTAGAATAGCTATAAATGGATATTAAAACCCTTCTCAATCGAGGAGGGGTCTTTTTTTGTGCGGACCATGTAGACATAGGAAACTGTGTTCTGGCGGCGGGGAATCTGATTCGGAGACTAAAAACAGGGCGAGATTCCTATCAGGCTAGTTTCATGGGGAGTTTGCACAACTAAGCAAAGCCTAATTCTGCCTAAAAGACTAGAAAACTATAATTGGTAAAGCGTAGTGATTTATAAGTTTTTTCCGCCAATCTTAGTTGTGCTGACGTATACGTAACAGCTTCATGTAAATTTGCTAGGCTGAAATCTTAAATATACTGACGTATAGTTAACTGGTAAGGGTCTGTCCAAAGACAAATCTCCATTGAAAACAAAAAATCACAGGGGATGTCTTAAGCCCAAAAATGACTTACTTAGACTATCCCCTTTTTTTTGAATTTGTCTATATTATGACGTAACAAGTGAGGCTTCGCCGATAGCAGCAGGCATCTAATCGCTGATTTTCGTTATAAATAAAAAGAAATTGGCAATTCGCCAATTTCGACAAATTCTTAATGCTCTTTTGAAGGTTCAGCCGGAATTAACTCCCCAATTATAAAGAGAAGTACGGTAAAAACAACAGAGATTATAATTGCTGTTGAAAAATGGAATGCAGAGCCTGTCATGGAAGAAACAACATAGCTGGCCATGTTGACAAGCAAAAACGTCCAAAAAAATGTTGCGAAATATCTCATTATCTTCACCTCGTTTATTCCTGTCTTTACTTATATTATCATACAACATTTTTCATGAAAACGGTTGTTTCGCGATTTTTTTGCGAGCCTTTTTGACATTTCGTACATACATTATAAAAGGTCATCGATGGAAAGGTGGTGGGCAAATGGAAGGTGTTTCGGAAAGATTTTTTCAAATTGAAAACGAGTGGAATGTCATTCATCTTCCGGAAAAGCCGAACGGATTCGGCATCTTGATCATTGGCGATCGAACCCATTTTGTTGAAAATGGTTCAAGCTACTGGTTGGAGCATTACGGGCGGCGTCAGCTGATCAATACGTTAAAAAGCTGCGGATATACATTGTTTCATTCCAATCTTTACGGACGCCATTGGGGCAGCTCTCACGCCGTTTTGTTGGCAAAACAGCTTTATCATCTTGTCATGAAACAAGAAATTTTAAATAAAAAAATCCATATACTGTCTGAAGGTATAGGAGCACTCGTTGCGCTGCAGTTGATGGAAGAGATGCCAAATTCCATCCGTTCATCGGTGATGATCAATCCTTGTTTGGACATAAAAGCCCAAATAGCGGAAGAGAAAAAGAATAAATTTTTTTACAAACAAATGATAAAAGAACTATCAAAAGCTTACCAATTAGATGAAAAAGCTGTCACCCATTATCCCTTTGTCCGTATACAAGACTTTGTATCAAAAATACCTGTAGGCATCTGGCAGAAAATGAACGGGGGAAGCTATTCCTATAAAATTCATGGAAAAAAATATGAGGAATGGAGAAAGCAGCTGAAAGCTCCAATTCAATTCACATTTTATTTCCAGGAAAATATAAATCGGATCCATGATATGATAAGAAGTTTTTACAAAGAGCATGAAAGAATCTTATAGAAATGGAATTGAGGCCTGGGCGAAAATGCTCAATAAGTGAGCAGGCTGCCCCCTTTTTGTTTGAAAAGGGCATTGGACTAATCTCTTCTTTTTTCGCATACGATACAATAATAGTTTTTTCATAAAGGAGGTTTTCAAAATGTCAACTGCCTTAAAGCAGTGTAAACATATTTTAATTGTTGGGGTTCATCAATTTGAAGGCTTTCATATATGTTCAAAACTGGTAGAGGAAGGATTACTAGTCGATGGAGTGGTAATCGTTCCTAAAAATCCGTTGCAAAAAAAAATATGCGAAGAAGAAATGATGTGGCTCGGGCGGAACGCACATTTTCATTTATTGGAAGAAGACAGCTGGATAGAGGATGCTTCCAAAAAGCAATATGATTTGATTTATTATTGTCAAACAGATCATCAACCGATAGACGATGAAGCTGAAAAACACCGATTGGAAAAAACGGTCGAAATCGCATCCCTCAAGCAGACTCCGATTATTTTTATATTTTCTCTTGAAGGAGAAAATCCGCTGGAATATAGGGATGAAGAAATTGACAGCTGGATGCAGCAAATAGGACAAAAATGGACTTTCCCTTATTTATTTGTTTATCTTCCAACCGTTTTCGGACCTTGGCAGCCGCTAGGCCATTGGATTTCGAACAGTTTGTTGGAATGTACAGGCATCAGCCGTTCCAAGACGAATGCGAATGAAAAAATTGTCATTCGTGACATTCTTCATATTGATGAAATAGTTCCGGTGTTAACAGAATTTGACGAAGATTTGTTTGCGAAAAAAACAATTTACTTGATTTCCGACGACAAAGAGCGCATCAAGAAGGTGATGAGCTTTTTTGACATTTTTCATTACATTTACAAGCCTATATCGAAAAGCGAACATCATTTAGTTGTTCCAAAGACGGTCGAAAACATTGAAAAGAGTTTGCAAGAATTAAAAGATTTTTTCCTGCAAAATACACGCAGACTTTATACCTAAATATAAAATTTCTTTACTTCATTGACGGCGTATAGCAAAATAAAAGAGGAATGAAGTGAAACGTGAAAATTTTAGTACTAAATATACATCGTGTTAAAGAGGAAGCTTCCTAGAGAAACGCCTCATAAGCTATATTTCGTGACAATCAAATTGACCGTAAATTCAAAAGATCGTTTTGAACTTAGCTGAGATCGATATGTAATCATTTCGATTATTGAGAAACCTCACCATTTCAATGATGATGCAGTTCACTGGTTTAAAGGAGTTGCTTGGTATGTATAAAAAAATGTTTGTGATCATTTTTATTTTATTATTTCTCGTTGGCTGCGGACAAGCATCAGAAAAAGGAAAACTGAAAAAGGTGGGTTTGCTCGTTCCTGAAACGATTAATGATCAAGTTTGGGGGACAAAAGGGTATAAAGGGCTGTTAAAAATTCAGTCTGAGCTGAATGTAGATGTTTTTTATAAAGAAGGAATGAATTCCGAAGCGGCGGTGAGGGAGGCGGTCGAAGAATTTCACGGAAAGGGAGTTAATTTAATTATCGGGCACGGTCACGAATATGAGGGTTTTTTTAGAGATTTGCTGGATCAATATCCAGATATTCATTTCGTTTTTTTTAATGGTGATGCAAAAGGCCCGAATGCCACAAGTTTAAATTTTGAGGCGCATGCCATGGGCTTTTTCGCAGGAATGGTGGCAGCACATATGACAAAAACAAACGAAATCGGAATTATTGCCGCTTTTGAGTGGCAGCCTGAAGTGGAGGGGTTTTATCAAGGGGCGCAATTTGAAAATCCAAACGTAACCATTCACATTGAATATGTCCAAGGGTTTGATCATGTTGACTTGGCGCTTGAGAAGCTCGATAAGCTTGTCGCAGAAAATGTAGATGTTGTTTATCCGGCAGGCGACAGATACAACGTGCCAGTGATCGAAAAAGTGAAGGAAAAAGGAATATATTCAATTGGCTTTGTTTCAGATCAAAGTGATTTGGGCGAACAAATGGTTTTAACAAGCACAGTACAGCATGTGGATGAGTTGTATTTATTAGTCGCAAAAAAATTTATAAAAGGCGAACTGGAAAGCGGGAATTTATATTTTGATTTTCAAGATGGTGTGATTGATTTAGGGAAGTTCAGCCCTCTAGTAGATAAAGAATTTAAAAATAAAGTTTTAAAATATGTGGAAGAATATAAGAAAACAGGGAAATTGCCTAACGAATAATGCTATGGTGAGATAAATAAAATAAAAATTTTGGGGGATGGTTGAATTCATCCCCTTAATTTTTAAATAGTTTTTTAATTTGATTGACGAACGGCTTTATTTCTTTAATAATTGGCTTCAGCTCAGATAATTTTGTCACAATATCATCGACTTGCTCAAAAATTTTTTGATAGTCTGATTGCTCGTTTTGCTCGTTTTTTTCGGAAGTTTTTTCAGAATGAACCGGAAGCTGCCGGCCGAACATAAATTGGGTAAAAAAATCGGGTTCTGGTGCTTCTGCTTTCTCTTTTTCATCTTCCTGCCGCTCGTTTACGTTTTCATCACTCATTCCCGTTTCACCTTCCGTTCTTTTTTCCTTTTCATCCTATTTTATGAAACAAAACTGAGTAAGGAATAGACGATTAGCTCAATCTATCAGTCAAAAACAAGAAAACCTGTAGTTAACTGTTATGAAGCATATTGCTATAAGTAGAAAAATAATATAAAATTAGTACCAAGTCATAACATTTGATAATAATTTTTTGTGAAGGAGATGTTCTTGATGAGAGCTGGGATCATCGGGATAGGCCGTTATATACCGGAAAAAGTTGTGACTAACTATGATTTAGAAAAAATCATGGATACGTCTGATGAATGGATTCGAACAAGAACCGGCATTGAAGAGCGGAGAATTGCTTCAGATGATATGAAAACATCGGATTTGGGCGCAAGAGCGGCATTAGAGGCCATTGAAGATGCAAAAATTTCCCCGGAAGAAATCGATATGATTATAGTTGCGACCGCAACACCTGATCAATCCTTTCCGTCAGTTGCCTGTGTTCTGCAGGAAAGACTTGGTGCAAAACGGGCTGCTGCTTTGGACATAAGCGCCGCATGTTCAGGTTTTATTTATGCGATGGCAACGGCAGAGCAGTTTATACAAACAGGAGCTTATAAAAAAATTCTTGTCGTTGGAGCCGAAAAGCTTTCGAAAATTACGGATTGGAATGACCGTTCAACAGGTGTTTTATTTGGGGATGGTGCCGGGGCGGTTGTTTTAGGCGAGGTAAGTGATGACAGAGGGATTCTCTCATTTGAGCTAGGAGCGGACGGAAGCGGCGGCAAGCATTTATATGAAAAAGGCCATATTGTGATGAACGGGCGTGAAGTATTTAAATTTGCTGTGCGGCAGATGGGAGAATCAAGCATTAATGTACTGGAAAAAGCGGGATTAACGAAAGAAGATGTTGACTTTCTCATTCCGCATCAAGCAAATATCCGCATTATGGAAGCCGCCAGACAACGGCTTGAATTGCCGGAGGAGAAAATGTCCAAGACGATTCACAAGTACGGGAATACTTCCGCAGCATCAATACCAATTTCTTTATACGAAGAAGTAAAAGCTGGTAAAATAAAAGATGGTGATCTTATTGTGATGGTCGGCTTCGGCGGAGGTTTAACATGGGGAGCCATTGCATTAAGATGGGGACAGTAAAATCATTCAATCAAAAATAAAAATGCTTTTTTTCCGTCATACAAACCGAAAAAGGCGAGGTGTAATGATATGGAAAAACGTAGAGTAGTTGTAACAGGCATCGGTGCCGTGACACCGATTGGATTGGATGCGAAAACAAGCTGGGAAAATGCTTTGAAAGGTGTATCAGGCATTGGAGAATTGACGAGAGTCGATAAAGACATATTTCCTGTCAAAGTTTCCGCCGAAATAAACGATTTTAAACCTGAAGATTTTATGGATAGGAAAGAAGCGAGGAAAATGGACCGCTTCACACAATTTGCATTAGCCGCCTCGTTGATGGCGCTTGAAGATTCAGGTTTAAAAATAAATAATGAAAACCGTGAACGGGTAGGCGTTTGGATCGGTTCAGGCATAGGCGGAATGGAGACGTATGAACAGCAATTCGAAACTTTTCTGGAAAAAGGTCCGAGACGTGTAAGTCCTTTCTTTGTTCCGATGATGATTCCTGATATGGCAGCCGGACAGGTGTCCATAGCGATCGGCGCGAAAGGTCCAAATTCATGTACAGTCACTGCCTGTGCAACAGGATCAAATTCAATCGGCGATGCCTTCAAAGTAATTCAACGTGGCGATGCCGATGTGATGATTACGGGCGGAACAGAAGCGCCGCTGACCAAGATGGCTTTTGCAGGTTTCAGTGCAGCAAAAGCGTTGTCGACAAATCCTGATCCGAAAACTGCTAGCCGTCCTTTTGACAAAAACCGCGATGGCTTTGTCATGGGAGAAGGTGCAGGAATACTTGTTCTTGAAGAGCTGGAACATGCTTTAAAAAGAGGAGCAAACATTTATGCAGAAATCGTCGGCTATGGATCAACAGGCGATGCCTATCACATTACACAACCGGCTCCTGGCGGAGAAGGCGGAGCACGTGCAATGAAAATGGCAATTCAAGATGCAGGCTTAAAACCGGAAGATATCGATTATATTAATGCCCATGGAACAAGCACCGAATATAATGATAAATTTGAAACATCGGCGATTAAAGAAGTTTTTGGCAGCCATGCTTATCAATTAACCGTCAGCTCGACAAAATCGATGACAGGTCATCTCCTTGGAGCAGCAGGAGGAGTTGAAGCCATTTTCACCATTTTAGCAGTGAAAGAAAATATAATTCCTCCGACAATTAATTATGAAACACCTGATCCTGACTGTGACTTGGATTATGCTGTTAATCAGGCTAAACAAAAAACAGTTCGGGCGGCGCTCAGCAATTCCCTTGGTTTCGGAGGACATAACGCCACGCTCGTTTTCAAGAAATTTGAAGAAGCCTGATGTCAACATATAGGAAATTAAGGATTATATGAAACCGTTATTGCCTAAACAGGCAGTAGCGGTTTTTCTTTTTAAAAAAAATTCAAACATCTTTCTTTTCTAATGAATAGTGTAGAAAAGGAGGTGCGAAGATTTGGGAGTTATTGACACAAAAAACTGGTTGAAGGAAAGCCGGAATCCAATCGAGCTTTGTGAAAAGCTAGAGAAATATTTTCACCATTTACAAGCGGAGGAAATCCATCACTACCTGTCACAATACGGCATGCTTCGAACTGGCTATGAACATTGGCTTGTTAAGGCTGATGATTCGAATATTTGGACAAAAGCAAATAACATTTTTTTGAAGTTAAAGAAAAGATGGAACGGTCCAGATGTCCCTATTTTTATTTTTCCTGTTGAAGAGCGAAAAAGTTTTTTTGGGAGAGATTTTAAAGGTCGTTCGGGGTTGTCTTTTCAGGATAAAATGTTTTTATTTTTATCGCCGGATGTAAAAAATGATGAGCTCATTGCGCTATTGATTCACGAATATCATCATATTTGCAGGCTTAGGAAAAATCCGAAGCACGAAAAAGACTATACGCTTCTTGATGCGATTATTTTGGAAGGTTTGGCGGAGCATACGGTTTACAGAACGATAGGTGAGCAGCATGTAACAAATTGGGTGAAAAAATATTCGAAGAGACAACTATACAGCTGGTGGAAAAATTTAATTGTTCCGAATCAAGACATAAAATGGGACCATCCGTTATTCGATCAGCTTTTGTTCGGAAAAGGCTTTTATCCGACCATGCTTGGATACGCAATTGGATATGATATCGTACAAACGTTTTATAAACAAAAACCGTTTTCAACAAAAGAAAGCTTTTATTTGCCTGCCGAACAATTCGTGGAAAGCTATGAAACAAAGGAATAGGCTCCTTTGTTTCTATATTTATTAATAATTTGGACAGACTGTGAATATGAATAAAAAATAGAACGAAACTTCCAATGATGGGGGAATGGATTTGGCACGATTAAAACGACCATGGCTGTATATATCGATTCTCTTGTTTTTATTGCTTCTACATGGCTGCTCAAGTCTGGATTATAATAGAAAGCCGCAACCAACGGTTAAGGAGATAAAGGAGGAAGAGCTCGATCCGCTGATTGTTCCGGAAACATTTATAATCGGTTCAACTGAATCGCCGCAGCTTTTTAATCCTTTGTATTCTCTAGATGAATCAAGCTCGCAGTTAGAAGGGATGCTTTTTGATGGACTGGTGACAGTTGATGAGCAGCTGCGGCCGAAACCGCATCTGGCTGAAAAGATTCAGCAATCAGAGAATGGACTTGAATATACGGTCACTATTCGGCGCGGGGTCAAATTTCATGACGGAAAAGAATTAACGGCGGATGATGTTGTTTTTACTTACAGCATTCCTTTAAGCCCTGATTATAATGGCGAAAGAAGTTCAGACTTTGAAATGATTGACAGCATTGAAAAGCTTGATAAGTATACAGTGAAATTCCGTTTAAGAGAAAAAGACGCCTCCTTTCTTCCAGTCACATTATCATACGGCATATTGCCGAAGCATTTGTTGAAAAATGTACAGGTTGCAAAATTAAAGGAGCATAAGTTTAATACATCACAGCCTGTGGGCACTGGGCCTTTTCGGTTCGTAAAATGGGAAAAGAATGGATTCGTAGAGCTGGCCGCAAATGAACATTATTTTTTAGGGAAGCCTCGAATCAAACAAATCAAGTATAAAATTGTTCATAACCAGGAAGCTCTTTACAAACAGCTGAAAAACGGCGAGGTTCATTACGCCCCTGAAATAGAACTATCCAACGTAAAAAAAATAAAAAGGTTAAGAGGATTGGACGTTCAATCGAACATTTCCCATTCTTATGTGTTTATCGGCTGGAATGAAAAAAACGAACTTTTTCAAGATAAAAAAGTAAGGCAAGCCTTGACGATGGCGATTAACCGCAGAGCGATCGTTCACAAGATTTTGCACAGACAAGGAAAGGAAGCACATATTCCAGAAACGCCTATTGCTTCTATTTTTACCGACGAAATTCAAACATTAAAGTATAACCGGAGAGAAGCAAAAAAGCTGCTGAAAGAAGCGGGATGGGAAGATACGGACAGGGACGGCATACTGGATCGAGAAGGAAAAGATTTCTCGTTTACGTTAAAAACGAACAAAGGAAATGTTGTTCGCGAAAAAGTTGCGTTGCTCGTGCAAAAACAATTGAAAGAGATCGGAATTGACGTGAAAACAGAGTTTTGGGAATGGGAAGATTTAATTAAGCAAATTTCACCGCCGAATTGGGATTACGATGCGTTGATTTTAGAATGGTCGTTATCTAAATTTCCGAATCATTTTGATATTTTCCATTCCAGTCAGAGAGAATATGGATTGAACTTTGTTTGGTGGGAAAACGAACAGGCCGACCTGCTGTTGTCTAAATCTAGAAAAATAATGGACGAAAGCGAACGAAAACAAATTTACAAGGAGATATTTCAAATTATCGAGGATGAACAGCCATATACAGTTTTATACTATCCGAAGGAATTTCGAGCGTTGCCTGAACGGTTAAACGGCTATATTTTTCATCCGAAAAATTATTTTTATAAAGTGCATGAATGGTCCTTTTCTGAAAGCTGACAGGCCTGAAATCCGCATTGATCAAAAGTGGAATACGTAATGATGAAAAGTTTTTTGGGCAATGAAAAATTTGGAATAAAAACCTTCTCCACTGACCATAATGATGACAAACAGTCTTGTAGTAAGGGGGCTAATTATGCTGAATTTGTACGATGTTTGGGTAAACTGGTTTGAAGGAGAAGAAAATGGTTATAATGTTTGTCATTTTCATGAATGGAGAAAGGATGATAAGGTTGAACTGTTAGACCAAGTACCGCTGATTAAAGTGAGTAAAGAACTTTATGATTATATTGAAAATGACTTAAAAGAACTGCCTGAAAAACTTTTAAAGGATGTTTACCAGAAGGCATACGCCCGGAAAAACCATGAGAGAATTCAGCTAGATTATTGCTTTGTTGTTTCGGATGGCAACGGCATTTTAGCAGTAGATACGATCGGATATACGACGCCAATTCGCAAAAGCCGGCTTATCCCAAGACAAGAGCAGCTTGTATATGACATGGTGAAGGATTTAGAGCCGGAATCATACGAGTTCTCACAAACAAATGACAAAGACAAAAAAGATTATCATCTTTTATCCCTTGCACCTGAATATATGCACGGATTAACCCGCAAAGAAAGACAGCTGAAACAGCTTTTGTTTATGGCTCTTGATCAATTGCAATCGACAAAAAATACGGCGGAAATGAAATATTGGTATACGGAATGGAATCCGTACATGTATGGTCAAATTCAATCACTCGGTTTTGAGGAAATTTGGACTATGCTTTATGAGGAAGCGATTGTCGGATGGTCTCAAAAGCATGAACAATTATGCGAACGATTAATAAAAGGGCAGCCTTTCTTTGAAAAGCTTTGGGAAATGGAGCAAGAACCGAAAGTAAATTAAGGAAGAGGGCACTATATCAGCCGCCCTCTTTTTATCGAACATATTTTTTAAGCTAGTATATTTGTTTTGTTTAATCAGCTCCATCATCAATCGTCATTCGTTCGCTAGCGCTTTTATTTTCGTTTTTTTCTTCCCAATCCCATTGCATTCTCCATTTTTTTCAACATTTTGGATGCTACTTTGTTTGCTTCCTCCCGGCCTCTGTCTAAAATGTCATCAAGTTCATCAGAATCAATGAGCTCATAATATTTTTCCTGAATCGGCTTTAAAGTGTTAATGACAACTTCTGCCAAATCCGCTTTAAATTCACCATAGCCTTTTCCTTCGTATTTTGTTTCCAGCTCGGCAATTGACACGCCAGCTAAAATTGAATAAATAGATAAAAGGTTGGAGATGCCAGGTTTGTTCTCTTTATCATAACGAACCACCCCGTCTGAATCAGTCACAGCGCTTTTAATTTTCTTTTCAATTTTTTTTGGATCATCGAGCAGGGAAATAAACGATTTTTCATTCGCATCGGATTTGCTCATTTTTTTCGTCGGATCTTGAAGCGACATAATCCGAGCACCGACTTTTGGAATGCGGACTTCTGGAATTTTAAAAATGTCTGCATATTTTTTGTTGAATCTTTCGGCTAAATCCCTTGTCAATTCCAAATGTTGTTTTTGATCCTCGCCGACTGGAACAAGGTCCGTGTTGTACAAAAGAATATCGGCGGCCATTAAAGGCGGATAAGTTAACAGTCCTGCTGAAACAGCTTCTTTCCCTTTAGATTTATCTTTAAATTGTGTCATTCTTTCAAGCTCGCCAATATAAGAAACGCATTGAAGCATCCATCCTGCCTGCGCGTGAGCGGGCACCTCCGATTGAATGAAAAGGGTGGATTTTTCCGGATCGATGCCGACTGCTAAATATAATGCAGCAAGGCTCTTAATGTTTTTTCTTAATTGAAGTCTGTCTTGCGGAACAGTTATTGCATGCTGATCGACAATGCAAAAATAGCATTTATATTCATGCTGGAGCTCTACAAATTGTCTCATTGCTCCGATATAGTTTCCGAGTGTTAACGTGCCGCTAGGCTGAATTCCTGAAAAGATCGTTTTCATGTGCAAACTCCTCCTGATTTTTATATATAAAAAAGCCCATCCGTCCGTATAGGGACGAATGGACCGCGGTGCCACCCTAATTATTTCACAAACTTTCATGTGAAATCACTTTTCGTCTTTTAACGCAAGACAAAAACGCCGCAGCTTACTGATTTCAGCTGAGAGCTCAAAAGTCCATTTCCATACCGGACAGTGTTTGTTTCCACCAGCCACAAACTCTCTGAAAACTGTTTTCGGCATGTACTTCTCTTTCTCATCGCCTATGTATTCATTTACAGATGATTATAAAAAAATTGTGTATTCTTTGCAACTTCTCAGCGTCTTTCTGAAAAAATTTCTTTTTCACGTTTGATCGAACCAAAAAAGGGGAAAAGAAGAGTAGAGAAAGAAAAGAGGTGTTAATTGAGAAAATGGCCTTGAAAATGATCATCATTCACCGGTTGTAACATTTTTGTTATAATTTGAGAAATAAAAACATATAGGCGAAGTTGCTTTTTTATAGTATAATAATCAATACAAATTACTTTTTTAAATTTATTTTAATGTGAGATTGGCATAGTTTTTATATATACACTTATATTTTTCTCGAAAAGGAGAGTGATTGGCATGGTAATATTGTATACATCTCCGAGCTGCACATCTTGTAGAAAAGCAAAATCTTGGTTGGAAAAGCATCAGATTGAATATAGAGAGCGGAACATTTTTTCCGAGCCTTTAACGATCGAAGAAATTAAAGAAATTCTTCGTATGACAGAAGACGGAACAGATGAAATTATTTCCACTCGTTCAAAGGTTTTTCAAAAATTGAAGGTTGATGTTGAATCGCTTCCTTTGCAGGAGCTGTATGATATTATCCGGAAAAACCCTGGAATTTTGCGCCGCCCGATTTTGATTGATGAAAAACGTCTTCAAGTCGGTTATAACGAGGATGAAATACGACGCTTTCTGCCAAGAAAAATTCGCACCTACCAGCTGAGAGAAGCTCAGAGAATGGCAAATTAAAAGGGAATGATGCCTTCCGTACGCAAAGCAAAATAGATTGCGGAAGGCTGTTATTTTTTTGTTATATTGTACAGAAGGGCAAAGAAAAGGATGAGACAAGCTGTGAAATAAGGGAGAGTTTGTGCAACAGCTTCAGTTTTCAACAGAGGGGTCATTTTTTCATCCGTTGCCATCATTTTACCTGCTGTATAAGCTAATATTCCTCCGCCCCCGTAAATGAGCAAAGGAAATCGGGACATGGCAGACATGATAAATCTGCTTCCCCAAATAATGATCGGAATGGATATAAGAAGACCTGTTATGACAAGAAAGATATTTCCTCCAGCTGCTCCAGCAACCGCAATGACATTGTCAAATCCCATAAAAATGTCAGCCAAAACAATCGTTTGGATGGCTTTCCACAATGAGCGGTGGCTTTTCACGGAAGTATGCTCACCTTCATTTCCTGTCAATAATAAAAAGGCAATATACATTAAAAATAATCCGCCAAAAAACTGTAAAAAAGGAATGTTCAATAAATGGACAGCCAGTAATGTCAACAAAATTCGGCTGAGTATCGCGAGCATTGTTCCAAATAAAATTCCTTTCCTCCGCTGATTTTCCGGCAAATTGCGGCATGCCAGCGCAATGACAATGGCATTATCTCCTCCTAATATGAGGTCAATGCCAATGATAAGGAATAAAGATGTGAAAAATTGTTCATCCATCAGTCAACCTCTTTTCAAATTATGGCTCGTACAATATATATGAAAAACGAAATATTTTATGCTTAATAGGTAAATAACGGTTTTTTTCAAAATCAAGGCTTTTTTTATTTCTTTATGAAGTGATTTATCATACAATAGAATTAGAATTGAACAACTTGGTGCTCGCGATGAAATTTTGAAATTTTTTAAATTAGGAAAGAAAAGTGCAACGAATTCGGGGGTTTATTGTCCCTTCCAAAAATTTAAAAAGAAGGGAAGGTTGTTCAAATGGAAATCGAACGCATTAATGAAAACACAGTAAAATTTTATATTTCATATGTTGACATAGAAGAACGAGGATTTGACAGAGAAGAAATCTGGTATAACAGAGAAAGAAGCGAAGAGCTGTTTTGGGAAATGATGGATGAAATTAATGATGAAGAAGACTTTCCGCTTGAAGGTCCGTTATGGATTCAAGTTCATGCCAATGACAAAGGGCTTGAAGTCATTGTCACAAAAGCACAGCTGTCAAAAGACGGACAAAAGCTGGAGCTTCCGGTAGTCGATGAAAAATTAAGAGAAATCCCGGTTGATGAGAATATAGAATCTTTGTTGGACAAACATTTTAATATGTCTGAACGATCTTCCTCAGATGAGAAAGATGAAACGGCGCAATTGCAATTTGTCATAAAGTTTCAGGACTTTGAAGACGTTATTTCGTTAGCATCCCATCGTTTGGACGGATTTTTGAATAGCTTATATGTATTTGAACAAAAATATTATTTATTCGTTGAATTTTCGGATAAAGACGATGAACAAATTGAAAATTTGCTCAGCATTATGCTTGAATACGGTCAGGAATCAAGGATGACAATTCACCGTCTTGAAGAATACGGAAAGCTGATTATGAAGGACAATGCCTTGGAACAAATCGAAACGCACTTTTCTTAAATTGCCGATTTCATGTTCGAAATCGGTCTTTTTTACTTAAGGAACGCTTTCATATCGCAGATCAAACAAATATGTCCAAATCGAGAGATAAGAAATATCGATTGCCTGGAGGAAGCTTATGAGAAAATTTCTGCAAGTAATCGTTTTTGCCATTGGTCTAGCTATCATCTTGTATTTAACAAAGAACATCTGGGAGGAATGGTTTTTAGGAGCCGTTTCCATTTTGTTCACGTTATCCATCATTTTTATCGGTTTTGTTATTTTCTTGGAAAACCGCCACCCAACTCAAACGCTTACTTGGCTTGTTGTTTTAGGGGGATTTCCATTAATAGGCTTCTTCTTTTATATATTTTTTGGAAGAAATGTCCGGAAGCATCGTCTATTTAAGAAAAAAGCTTTAATAGATGAGCAAGCTTATGCCAAATTTGAAACCAGCTTTCATACTTATGAAGATAAAATTAAATTCATGAGAAATCACCAGCGCCTTTTATTTAAGCTTGCCCATAAGCTTGGCCGCAGTCCGATTTCTTTTCGGACAAATACAAAGGTGCTGACGAACGGCATTGAAACATTTGACCATATTTTTCGAGAGCTTCAAAAGGCGGAAGATCATATTCATCTTGAATACTATATTGTTCGGCATGATGTAATTGGGCAAAAATTAAAAAAGCTGTTGATCGAGAAAGCGAAAAACGGTGTAGAGGTTCGATTTTTATACGATGCAGTCGGCAGCTGGAAGCTGTCCAAAAAATACAGGAAGGAGCTTCTTGATGCCGGGGTGGAAATGGTTCCATTTTTACCTGTAAAGCTTCCGTTTTTGTCTAACAATATTAACTTTCGCAATCATCGTAAAATTATTGTGATTGACGGAAAAGTCGGCTTTGTCGGAGGTTTAAATATAGGAGATGAATATTTGGGAAGAAATCCGTATTTCGGCTTTTGGCGGGATACGCATATGATGCTCGAAGGGGAAGGAGTACGGACGCTCAATCTTATTTTTTTACAGGATTGGTATTATATGACTGGGCAGAAGCTGCTTACCGATCGATATTTGCTGCCTCATTTTCAAATGGACGATAAAGAAGGAGGCGTTCAGCTAATCGCCGGCGGTCCTGATAATAAGTGGGAGGTCATTAAAAGCTTGTTCTTTTCGATGATCGTTTCCGCAAAAAATTCGATATGGATCGCCTCACCGTATTTTATTCCTGACGAGGATATAAAATCCGCTTTAAAGATTGCTGCGCTGAGCGGCATTGACGTTCGTCTCCTCGTTCCGAAAAGGCCTGACAAACGGATTGTATTTTATGCGTCGCGATCTTATTTTCCGGAGCTTTTAGAAGCCGGGGTTAAAGTGTACGAATATGAAAAAGGGTTTATGCACAGCAAAATCATTATTGTTGATGGCGAACTGGCATCGATCGGTACGGCGAATATGGATATGAGAAGTTTTCATTTGAATTTTGAAGTAAATGCTTTTTTATACCGAACGGACAGCATTGAAACGCTTGTAGAGGATTATATTCGAGACATTGAAAATTCAAGTGTCATCGACCTTGAACAATTCAAAAAACGCCCGCTATATATAAAGCTGTTTGAATCAACGTCGCGGCTTTTGTCTCCTTTATTATAAAACACCGTTTTTGATACAGCGGTGTTTTTTTTAGGATAAAGCTCTATTTGAGCGGATTTCACAACACCACGGGTGAATTGCCGGCCGTCACGATGTGAAACGAATGAAGCAACATCTAACTTCCGCCTCTTTAGCGGCAAGCATGCGTTTTTGAAAAAAGTATATTTTTCCATGAAGTGTTTCTGGCATCTTTTAAAACTTTTGAAAAACGCTGCTTTTGAAAGGATTTTTTTCCCTTTTGTCGAATGTTTTTATTTGTGAAAGGAAGTGATGATTTATATGCTTGTTGCCCTTTTGCGAAACGGCGAAAAAGTAAATGTCGCCGCCCCGTACTGGTCGACAGAAAGGCTTCTAAAACTGAAAGAAGAGCATGCCTTTTTTTGTCCGGCTTGCAAGGAGCCGGTAAAATTAAAAATAGGTAAAATCAAAATTCCTCATTTTGCCCACTTAACGGCCTCTTGTCAGGCTGATTCGGAAGCGGAAAGCACGTACCATTTGAACGGAAAAAAGCAATTGTATGTTTGGTTGAAAAGGCAGCGGTTAGCTGCGGAAGTGGAAAAATTTATACCTTCTATTGCACAACGAGCGGATCTGTTTGTATCTTTTCAGCATAAACGGTATGCGATTGAATACCAATGCTCTAATATTCCCCCTGATCAGGTGATAAAACGGACAAATGGCTACAAAAAAGAACGAATTAAACCGATTTGGATATTAGGCTGGAAACAAATGAAGCAAGTCGGCGTACATCAATATCGACTGACTCCTTTTCATTGTCAGTTTCTTCATTCCCCGCAAAATGATCATCCTTTTATCATCAATTATTGCTCAGATAAGAAAACCTTCATCTTTTTTTCCCATCTGATTCCGTTTTCTAAACAGAATATTTTTGCCGCATCTGCTATGATCTCCCCAGAGTCGTTTTTCTTTCGAGATTGTTTGCAAGGAAAGAGTCTGGCGGCAAACGGTTTATGGAAGCATTGGCTGAAGAAAATAAGTCAATATCGCTTAAAGCCGCTGTTTCAAAAGACGAACGAAGAGCGAAAGCTGCAAAAAAAGGTTTACGAAACAGTTGGCTTATCTTTATCGCAGCTGCCAGTTGAAGTTTTTATCCCTTTAAAAAGCGGTTATATGGTTGATGAGGCGGTCTATATTTGGCAATGCTCAGTTTTATTATTTATTGAAACATTGCGCGCCGATGAAGTATTTCACGCAGAAAAGCTAGTTTGGCACCTTAAGAAAATAGGGATGAAAGAAAGAAGCTGTAGTGTAAAAACGGATTTAAAAAAGCCGATTATTGAATATTTAACGACTCTTTCCCATTTAAAATTTTTGCAGCCAATCGGTCCATATTCGTTTCGAAAAACATCATCTCCTTTTCATTTGGAGTCGATGGAAAAGCGTGAACAACGTCTTGGACATTATTTGGACAAGGAAGGTATGTTTTTTTCTGCTGTAGAATAATATAAACATAGTGATTTATTGCGTTTTGAAAAAAATTTCAATATGATGGAAACAGACTGATTTTTTTAAAGGGGGAAATCGAGAATGGGCAATGAAACAGCTGTCAAAAGGCTGCCAAAACGGGAAGAAATCCCTGTTGAGTATACTTGGCGGCTAGAAGATATTTTTGCTTCTGATGATGAATGGGAAAAAGAATTTGAAGAAGTAAAGCAGCTAATTCCAAAAATCGGTGAATATAGAGGAAAATTAGGTCAATCCTCCGATCTGTTATATGAGGCGCTCTCTTATCAAGATTCCGTGATGGAGAGGCTTGGAAAGCTTTATACATATGCCCATATGCGCTACGATCAAGATACAACTAATTCTTTTTATCAAGGATTGAATGATCGGGCAGCAAATCTTTATACACAAGCTTCCAGCCTCTCATCCTATATCGTTCCGGAAATACTATCCATTGAAGAAGAAAAGCTTCAGCAATTTTTGAAAGAAAATGATCAATTGAAGCTTTATGCACATGCCTTGGACGAAATCAACCGACAAAGACCGCACGTGCTCGATGCGGAGCAAGAGGCCATTTTAGCTCAAGCTGCGGAAGCCCTGAGCACTGCCTCCAATACGTTTGGAAAATTAAATAATGCGGACTTGGAATTTCCAGCAATTAAGGATGAAAATGGAGAAGAAGTGGAAATCACTCACGGCCGTTATATCCAGTTTTTGGAGAGTGAAAATAGACGAGTCCGTCGCGATGCGTTCCAAGCATTATACGCAACATATGGAAAATTTAAAAATACGTTTGCCAGCACATTAAGCGGAGCTGTTAAGAAAAATAATTTTTATGCGAAGGTGCGGAAATATGAGAATGCCCGCCAGGCTGCACTAAGCGCCAACAACATTCCGGAGGAAGTCTACGACAATTTAGTGAAAACAATCAATGAACATTTGCCGCTGCTCCATCGTTATGTCGATTTGCGGAAAAAAGCGCTGAAGCTTGATGAACTTCATATGTATGATCTTTATACGCCGCTTGTACAAAACGTCGATATGAAAATCACGTATGAAGAAGCGAAAGACATCGTATTGAAGGGGCTTGCTCCATTAGGTGAAGAATATGTCGGCATTTTACAAGAAGGCTTTGAAAACAGATGGATTGACGTTAAGGAGAATAAAGGGAAACGAAGCGGAGCTTACTCCTCTGGCGCCTATGGAACAAATCCATATATTTTGCTGAATTGGCAAGATAATGTGAACAATTTATTCACACTTGTTCACGAGCTTGGCCATTCGGTGCACAGCTACTATACTAGAAAAACACAGCCGTATCCGTACGGAGATTATTCTATTTTTGTCGCGGAAGTGGCTTCTACATGCAATGAAAACTTGTTAAATGAATATTTGCTCAACACGATCGATGATGAAAAGAAACGTTTATACTTGCTGAATCATTTCCTTGAAGGGTTTAGAGGAACGGTATTCCGCCAAACGATGTTTGCTGAGTTTGAACATTATATCCATTTGAAGGCGCAAAACGGAGAGCCGCTCACACCGGAATTTTTGACGCAAACGTATTATGAGTTAAACAAAAAATATTTTGGTGACAACATTGTCGTCGATGAAGAAATAGGCTTAGAATGGGCAAGAATTCCGCATTTTTATTACAATTTTTACGTTTATCAATACGCAACAGGCTTTAGTGCTGCAAGCGCCTTGAGCAAGCAGATTTTATCGGAAGGAGAAACTGCCGTTGAAAGGTACATTAATTTCTTGAAAGCGGGAAGCTCTGATTATCCGATTAATGTGCTGAAAAAAGCAGGGGTCGATATGACATCAACCAAGCCGATTGAAGATGCATGCAAAGTATTTGAAGAAAAGCTGACGGAGATGGAGGAGCTGCTGTTAAAGTAAAGTGAAAGAAAACAGGAGCATCATCTGAATCCAAAAAATTAGTGGCATGAGTTCGATCTGGAACTGGACTCATGCCTTTTTTGTTTCCGTTCATATAAAAACTGCACCTCCAATTGTCAGTTGTATCTACTAATTGAGATGCAGTTCATCATCTCGTTCTCTTTTTTATCTTAAAATCCGCGGAACGTTTTTCGATGGTTAAACAGAAGAAACGATATGAAAAGAGAAATAAAAAGCAGGGGGGCAGAAACGAAAATCGGTGCGAGATTCATCAATCCTAACAGATTATAAAAAAAAGCGAAGATGACGAGCAGCAGGCTGATTATGAGCCAAAATGTTTTCACGATTTTTCCCTCCTACACATGTTCTAAAACGAGGAAAAAGATTTTGTATATTGTATGCAGCTTGCCCGTTCTTCATGTTTTGTGACAAATTTGTGAATTGTTGTTTTCCCCTCTTGCAAACTGAAAAAGGAATTTGTTATATTAAAAACGTGAAATTGATCACAAACAAACATTTACCCCTTTGTTTGACCGTGAAAAATTTCTCCCATCCCCTTTGTTGTCATAAGACAAAAAAGAAACCACAAACGTTTGTTTGTGGTTTCTTTTTTAATTGTTTAATAAAGATAAAGCGCTTACATTTTTGGTTAAAAACTCTCCCCATCAGCATAGAAGCCGATGGGGAACGTTTCGTTGAATTAAACCCCGCATCTCACTGCCCGATATAGCGCCAAAAAGTTCCATATTTCACAGGCACCCGCTCAACTAGTTGCTTTAAAAGCAGTCTTTTCATTTCACGTTCCGTTTCTTCATCAGTCATGTTATACACAACGGAAATCTCTTTTGTTGCGACAAATTTATAATGCTTTAAAAAAATCTCTATTGGCGGCACTTGAGACGGCTTCGGTTTATCTCCGACAAGCTCGCAAAGAATATCAACATATGTTTCATAAGGATATAATCCGGTAATTTTTAATCCTTCCTTCTCTTCACGGCAATGAAAAAAGACAAGGGAAGGAATTTCATGCACGTCCATTTCTTCTGTAATTTTATAATCGCATTGAAGTGCTTTTCTTGCACTTTCGGAATATAAGTCCCTCTCAAATTCATTGACATCAAGGCCGACATTTTTAGCAATTTGTATGAGAACGTTTTGATCAGAGACATTTTGCTTTTCTAAAAAAACAACTTCCTGTAAGTGCCGCAAGAAACGGATGCCCGCTTTTCTCCCTTGAAGCTCCGCTGCTTTTAAAGCAAGGGAAGCTCTGTAGGGTGATGATATAGGGTTTTCAAGCCAAAGGTTGCCGTCACATGACATGCCGGTTCTGCTCGCTATCTTCTCCCATGATTGGGCAATTGTTTTCGGTTTCCGCCGTTTTGTTAAGTTTAAATTAGCAAGCTTTCCGCAAACAATATGGCGCAATGAGAAAAGCCTGCCGTATTCGATTTGCAGTTTTTTTATAAACGGTTCAAGCGCCCAGCATTCAGGGCATAGCGGATCAATAAACATATAAATCTCGATCGGCTTTTTTGGATGGCTGTGACAATGAGAAAAGAAGTGAGCAGCATTCACTTCGTCTTTTTTGTCAGGTTTCAACTGAATACTCCTCCTGATCTTCGTCTTTCGAATTAATCATGTGATGGGCGGTCACCACAAGCCGATCGTAGAAAAACTCTCGTATTTCCCCGTCAAGTCCGACCTCGTCCATTGCTTTTCGCATACATGAGAGCCATGCTTCTGCTCTCCTCGGCGTAATCGGAAATGGAAGATGGCGGGCTCTGAGCATAGGATGTCCGTGTTCTTTTGTGTAAAGTGGCGGACCACCTAAAAACTGCGTCATAAATTGTTTCTGCTTTCTGGCAGTTTCCGTTAAATCCTCCGGGAAAATAGGTTTTAAAAGAGGATGTTTTTTAACATTTTTGTAAAAAGCATCGATTAGAGCGTGAAGTTTCTTTTCTCCAATCGCGTCATATGGAGTTAAGGGTGGTTTTGTCATGGTGATAGCTCCTTTGGAATCATTCGTTAATAATGATGTTACATTTATTTTATCAACATAACTTATTTATCTCAAACGAATCGCTTTGAAGGAGTTGGCTGAGGCAATGCAAACAAAAGGATAAATAGCGAAAGCGGGAGCTATTTCCGCAAATATGTTGTGCTTGCTGTGAAATGAACATAGAAGGACTTGCGGCTTGAAGCGCAGCTATCGAAGATTAGCCGAAATCGATTGGATAAAATGTTTCCAACTACTTTTAATGAAAAAGAAAAAGGTGCTGTTTGTTTGCACCTTTTTACGCAAAATATTTTTGAGTAATTTTATTTACATAGTTTTGCGTTTCTTTAAATGGCGGGATGCCTCCATATTTGTCGACATTTCCCGGACCGGCGTTGTATGCAGCCAGCGCCAATTTTACATTACCGTTATATCGGTTTAAAAGCTGTTTTAAATATTTTGTGCCGCCCTCGATATTTTGCACAGGATCAAACGGATTTTTTACACCGAGCGCTTTTGCTGTAGAAGGCATGAGCTGCATATAGCCGGCAGCTCCTTTAGGACTGACGGCATTTGCCTTGAAGCTTGACTCCTGTTGAATCACAGCTCTGATTAATTTGGCATCGACACCGTATTTTTGAGCCATCTTCTGAATGATTTCATTTAGATCAGCGGAAACCTGTTTCTGTTCATTTGTTTTTTTGGCAGATTGGGAGGAAGACAGTGAAATATTCTCTTTGGCCGTTTCAGATTGTACATATTGTTCGATGAAGGCATTTAAAACATCCTGAAAGTTCAGCGAAATTGCTGCATCTTTTGTTTGCGGCCCATCGGATTGGCCTGACAAAAGACGAAGGACTTCAAGCTCAAACAGAACATTGAAATTATAGTTTGTATTCATCACAAATTCTCCTTTGAAAATTTTGCGGAATAAAACCGCTTTATTTTATTTTCTGTTTGACGGATCGGGATGTTGTGTTTGTTTAAAATCTCCAAAAATTGCTGCTTTCCTTCCTTTTCATCCTCTGCCTCAAATTCGATTTCAAAATCCTCTCTATTTTCATATCGGCTATGATCGAGAACAATTTCACCATTTTTATATTTTTTTGTTGCCCGGCTTGTAATGAGCGAACCGAAACAAAAAAGGCTTTCGGGCTTGATTTCAAGCTGTTTGATTTTTTCGACCACTGATCCCTCCTTCGGAAAGACTGACTCATGAATGGCTGAAACTGCTTCTTGATCGGTTAAAAACTGGTGTGTTTCCAGCAATCCGACATGATAAGGCTCCTTTAATGTCAAAACATATTGATCCTTCTTTTTACGAATTCTTAAAGCGGCGCCATGATTTTTCAACGTAAAACATTTTGTGTCAAAATAATAGTTTTCCTGCTCGGCAAAATCTTTTTCGGTCAATTGAAAAAAATCAGCTAAGCGGTGGAATTCTTCTTTTGTAAGCAGGTTTTTAAATTCTATCTCAAGCTCTTGAACCATCGGGCATTCCTCTCTATGATTAATATCAAAATAAGGTAATGTAGTTATGAATATGATACAATAAAATATACATGAGATGAACTTGAAATGTTTGATTGGAAGGGTGAACAGCATGAAAAAAAGAATTAAAGTGCTGGCGGTTAGCAAAACGGAAGGCAAATTGCTGCTCGAAACGGAGCAAGTCCATGATGCAGGGAATCTCGCAGCAAAAGGACAGATGCTGGTAGATTCAGACCAATTTTCTTTTATATACATATTGGATAATGGCGAAGACTTTCTTTACATAGATTTATCATCGGATATTTGGCCTCATTTAAAAGAAGCCAAAAATGAAGAGCTTCCTGTTTATGCTAAAGTGGGAGAAAAAGAAATTTTGCTTACCCAATTTCACGAGGAGCTCGAGTTTTTGCTTGAAAATATAAAGGGAAACGCAAATTACGGCGAGGAGATGGAAAAAATGGTCGAAAGCGTGTTTTATTAGGAGGAGGGCTTTATGAACTACAAGGAATGGGAGCAATTTTTAGCGCCTTATAAGCAGGCAGTGGAAGAATTAAAGGTCAAATTAAAAGGGATTCGTTCCCAATTTGAACTAAGAGGAGAGCATTCTCCAATTGAGTTCGTGACAGGCAGGGTAAAACCTGTGCCGAGCATTTTAGATAAAGCGAAGCGAAAACAAATTCCACTTGATAAAATAGAAGAAGAAATGCAGGACATTGCCGGTCTCCGAATGATGTGCCAATTTGTCGGCGACATTCAATTGGTTGTTCAAATGCTAAGAGATCGGCATGATTTGGAAATCGTGGAGGAAAGAGACTACATAACCCGAAATAAAGAAAGCGGCTACCGCTCTTACCATGTTGTGGCCCGCTACCCAGTTCAATCGTTCGAGGGATTGAAAAAGGTTTTGGTTGAAATTCAAATTCGTACGCTTGCCATGAATTTTTGGGCGACGATTGAGCATTCTTTAAATTACAAATATAGCGGGAACATACCTGAACAGATTAAAATCCGCTTGCAGCGCGCAGCTGAAGCAGCTTACCGGCTGGACGAGGAAATGTCGCAAATACGGGGAGAAATTCAAGAAGCGCACGCGATATTTTCACGCAAAACAGAAACAACATAAAAAAGGAGAATGATTCTTAAATGAAGTTTTCGATCACATCAAAAGGTGATGAAACATCTAATGCTTTGGCGCAAAAAATCAGAACCTATTTGCTCGATTTCGAGTTTCAATATGATGAAGATCAGCCGGATATCGTGATTTCCGTCGGGGGAGACGGAACATTGCTTTATGCATTTCATCGATATAATAAACGATTGGATAAAACAGCGTTTATAGGAGTTCATACGGGGCATTTAGGATTTTATGCCGACTGGCTCCCGAATGAAATTGAAAAAATGGTGATTGCAATTGCTAAAACACCGTTTCAGATCGTTGAATATCCATTGCTTGAAGTGGTGGTCCGGCATAATGGCGGGAGTGAAGCCTCCTACCTTGCGCTAAATGAATGCACAGTGAAAAGCATTGAAGGGACTCTCGTCATGAATATAGAAATTAAAGGGCTTCTCTTTGAAACATTTCGAGGAGATGGGTTGTGTATTTCAACACCGACAGGAAGCACCGCCTACAATAAAGCGCTTGGCGGTGCTCTCATTCATCCTTCACTGCGGGCTATTCAATTAACAGAAATGGCTTCCATAAACAACAGGGTGTTCCGGACAATCGGCTCGCCGTTAATTTTGCCTGACCACCATACGTGTATGCTAAAGCCTGTCAATGATGTTGATTTTCAAATTACAATCGATCATTTAACACTTCTTCACAAAAACGTCAGGTCCATCCAATGCCGGGTCGCACAGGAAAAGGTAAGGTTTGCGAGATTTCGGCCTTTCCCATTTTGGAAGCGGGTCCGGGACTCGTTTATTGGCGACAGATAAAGGAAAGAAAAAACATGGGGACATTTCAGCTTCATTGGGACATCAAAAAAGAACATCATGGCTGGCTGCTTAGAGAATTTTTGCGGGAGCATCATATTTCTAAATCCGCTTTAACAGATATTAAATTTAACGGTGGAAAAATTGTCGTTAACGGGAACGAAAAAAATGTCCGATACGTCTTACAAGAAGGCGATCAAGTAACCGTCCATTTTCCGGAAGAAAAGAGAAGCCAGTCGCTCATTCCAGAGAACATACCATTGGACATTGTTTATGAAGACGATTATTGCCTTATTGTAAATAAACCGGCGTTTTTGTCCACCATTCCGTCTAGAGAGCATCCGTCAGGAAGTCTTGCGAACGGGCTTTTACACTATTATGATCAACAGCGGCAAAATCTTACGGTGCATATCGTCAATCGGCTTGACCGGGATACATCCGGGCTGCTTCTTGTAGCCAAACATCGCTACAGCCATTTTCTTTTTTCAAAGGAACAGCAAAAAGGAGCGGTAAAACGGACATACATCGCAATTGTCCATGGAAGGATCAGCGAAGACGAAGGCACCATCGATGCGCCAATTGCAAGAAAGAACGATAGCATCATCGAGAGAACTGTCAGGGAGGATGGAAAAAAAGCTATTACGCATTTTCGGGTCATAAGCCGCTTTTCTGACAAAACGGTTGTTGAGGTAAAGCCTGTAACTGGTAGAACTCATCAAATTCGTCTACATATGTCCTATATAGGTCATCCGCTTTTAGGAGATTCGCTTTATGGTGGACAAAAAGAAGAAATTGACCGCCATGCCCTCCACAGTCAGTCGCTGTCCTTCTATCATCCCGTTTTGCATAAAAATTTGACGTATATTTGCAAGCTTCCTCCTGATATGGAAAAAATAATAAAGCATGCGCGCCTGTAAGTGCATGCTTTTGTTATGAAAAAATGTACGACAAAATCAGATAGATTTGTTAATATAGTAAAACACAAAACTTTTCGATATTTTTCCGGAAAGGAGGAGATTTTATGCAGCCTAAAACAGATGCACCGGAATACAGACAGTTGATGATTGACAAGCTGAGAGAGAACAATGTAGAGGAATTCCGTTCGCTGTTTTTTGAGCTACATCCATATGATCAGGCAAAATTTTTTCTAAAACTTGACCAGCCGGATAGAATGCTTTTATATCAAATTCTATCTCCGGAAGAAATGGCGAATGTTTTTGAAAATATAAGGGATGATAAAAACCGCTACAAATCGCTGCTTGAGGAAATGCATCCGGCATTTGCCGCCAAAATGATGGAATACATGTACGCTGATGATGCGGCAGATGTATTAAGTGAGCTGACAAAAGAGAAAATTTCCAGCTATTTAACCATCATGGACGCTCAAACTGCCAAAAGCATAAGCGAGCTTCTTGATTATGAACAATTTACCGCAGGAAGTATTATGACAACCGAGTTCGTTGCCATTAATGCCAATTATACGGTGCAGTCAACGATGGACTTGCTGCGGAAAGAAGCTCCTGATGCGGAAACAATATATTATTTATATGTGATTGACGAAGAGAAACATCTTGTTGGTGTCCTGTCGTTAAGAGATTTAATTGTTCATGAAGACGATACTTTGATTGCTGACATTATGAAAAAGAAAGTCTACTCGGTATCTGTGGCGGATGATCAGGAAGAAGTAGCAAGAAAGATGAAGGACTACAATTTTTTGGCTCTTCCGGTTGTTGATTTTCAACATCGTCTTGTTGGAATTATAACTGTTGATGATATTATTGATGTGCTGGACGAAGAGGCTTCTGACGATTATTCGAAACTGGCCGCTGTCTCGGATGTAGATTCATATGATCCGAATGCTGTTTCTGCTGCCAAAAAAAGATTGCCATGGCTTATTATTCTCCTATTTTTAGGAATGTTCACCGCCGGCCTAATCGGCCAGTTTGAAGAAACGTTGAACAAAGTGGCAACTTTAGCGCTCTTTATACCATTAATTGCAGGGATGGCTGGAAATACAGGAACACAAGCTCTCGCTGTTGCCGTAAGAAGAATTGCAACAGGCGAAGGCACTTCCGAACGCGTGTGGAAAATTATTCTCAAAGAAGCTGGAACCGGCTTGATTACCGGAACAGTATGCGGAATTGTTGTTGCACTGACAATTTTTATTTGGAAGCAGAAATTTTTCTTAGGACTGCTAGTGGGTCTTTCCATATTGTCAACGCTGACTGTTGCGACAATTGCCGGGGCGTTTGTTCCTCTTGTCATGCACAGGCTTCGCATTGACCCGGCTGTGGCCTCCGGTCCATTTATTACAACGATTAATGATATGATCAGCATTTTGATTTATTTTGGCATGGCGACACTATTTATGAACTATTTGCTCTAACAAAATTAGCTAAAGGAGGCGTAATATGGAATCACATGCAGTAACCTCTCTTGTCATCGTGCTGGTCGGCGCTTTTTTAACCCCGATTTTGCTGCATCGGTTCAAACTGGCATTCATTCCTGTCGTCGTTGCGGAAATTATTGTCGGATTATTCATCGGGAAAACGGGATTTAATTTAGTGCAAGAAGATGTATGGCTGTCAACTCTCTCAACGCTGGGATTTATATTTCTCATGTTTTTAAGCGGGCTTGAGATTGATTTCACCATTTTCTCCAAAGAGAAGAAAAAAGAAGAAAAGCTGCCCAACGGAAAAAAAGCTCCTCATACTTTTTTGGTTGCGTCAATTGTTTTTCTTGGCATTTTCGTTGTTTCATTACTTTTATCGTATTTGTTAATGTGGATGGGATTTATCCGCAATGCCTTTTTCATGACGTTAGTGATTTCAACGATTTCTTTAGGAGTAGTAGTGCCGACGCTGAAAGACGAGCAAATTATGAAAACAACCATCGGCCAAATTATTTTGCTGGTGGCTGTCATAGCCGACCTTGTCACCATGATTTTGCTGGCGGTTTTTGTCTCCTTAAACAGCGAAGGAGAAAGCAATACGTGGCTTCTGCTTCTTTTGTTTGCAGCAGGCGTACTGCTTTACTTTATTGGCAAAAGGTTTAAAAGTCGATCCTTTATTAAAACGATGTCAAAAGGAACGGTTCAAATTGGAACAAGGGCGGTTTTTACGTTAATTCTCGCACTTGTAGGTTTATCGGAAACGCTTGGGGCAGAAAATATTTTAGGCGCCTTCCTTGCGGGAGTTTTAGTCTCGCTTTTATCGCCTAATTCAGACTTGGTGCAAAAGCTAGATTCGTTTGGATACGGTTTTTTAATCCCGATCTTTTTTGTCATGATAGGGGTGGAATTGGATTTATGGGAATTGATCAAAGATCCGAACCTTCTTTTGTTAATTCCTTTGTTATTTCTCGCCCTCTTGATCTCAAAGTTTATTCCCGTTTTTGTGCTGAGAAAATGGTATGATATGAATACAACGATTGCGGCGGCGTTCTTGTTGACTGCTACTTTATCATTAGTTATTGCGGCAGCTGAAATTGGACAGCGAATCGAACTGATTGATAAGCAAATGGCTGACGCACTAATAGTAGTTGCCGTGTTAACAAGCATTATCACGCCGATAGGATTTAAAAAATTATTCCCTAAAAAAATGGCGGTGCAGCCTAAAAAGAAAATTGCTTTTATTGGTGCAAATCAAATGACCCTTCCAGTCACAAGAGAATTGGACAAAAATTTGTATGAAGCAACCGTATATCATACACAGCAAGACAAAATTGAAAACGGGACTGCTCAATCGGTGTTTAAAATTGAAGAATTGAAAGACTATTCGATAGAATCATTGAATGAACACCACATAATGGAAGCTGATATAGTAATAGTGGCTACTGGGGATGAAGAAAGAAATGCGGAAATTGCGACATATGCAAAAGAATGCGGCGTAGAACAGGTCATCGCCTCAATTTCTTCCCCGGAGTTGGATCAAGCATTAAAAGAAAAGGGGATCAGCGTATTTTCCGTCATGCTGTCAACAAAAACGCTGCTCAGGGCTTTGATCGAATCGCCTGGCGTTATGCGGATCTTAACAAACCAAGACAACTCTCTTTATCAAATTAATATGAATAACCGAAAATATGATGGAATGAAGCTTCGATACTTTCCGTTTACAGGAGATTGTATCTTTGTCCGGATTTTTCGAGGTGAAGATTCCATTGTGCCTCACGGCGATACCGAATTGAAAAAAGGGGACCGCTTGATTGTAACGGGTTCCCGCAAGTATGTAAATGAGTTAAAAGATGAGCTGGAATTTAGCAAATAATATTTGCAAACAAAACAAATTGTGATAGCATGAAATTAGTATGAAAATTTAATAAGCATCCACTAGGGGAGCCTTTGGAAAGGCTGAGATTAAAGTGTTGACTTTAAGACCCTTTGAACCTGATCTGGATGATGCCAGCGTAGGGAAGTGGGAATTTGAAACATATGTCTGATATTCCATTACCACTTTCCAGCAAGGAAGGTGGTTTTTTATTGTTTCCAGTCTCACCCTTGGACAGCTGCTTTCCAGTTTTGAACCTTGAAAGACGAGTGTGAGCGTCTTTCTCATGAAAGGAATGTACATGTTGGAGCTTCATGCCGTAACAGACGGAACAAAACCAGTCAACGAGCTAATACGCATAATTTTGTCCATATCAGATCATGTTGATTACGTTCATATACGAGAAAAAAATAAAAGACCATGTGAGATCATTCATCTTGTAGAACAGCTTTTGGCAAACGGGATAAGGAGAGAACAGCTTGTTATCAACGATCGGCTCGATGTTGCGCTCCTAACAGGCGTTCAAAATGTTCATCTTCCGGGAACCGGCCTGCCGGTAAAAAAAGTGAAAAGCGCTTTTCCGCAAATAAAAGCCGGTGTCAGTGTCCATTCATTAGATGAAGCGGTAAAAGCAGAAAAAGACGGAGCAGACTATTGTTTTTTCGGAAACGTTTTTGAAACGAACAGTAAAAAAGGACTTCCGGCAAAGGGAACAGATTTGCTTGGGAAAATCGTTGGACACGTCAATATTCCTATTATCGCCATCGGTGGGATCACGCCTGATAATATGCAAAAGGTTTTAGAAAAAAAAGCAAGCGGTATTGCCGTTATGTCCTATATCTTTTCTTCGAAAGATCCAGAGAGCGCTGCCAAACTTTTCAGGAAAGGGGAAGCTTTTTAAAATGAACGTTTTTGATGTTGGAATCATCGGGGGAGGGGTCATCGGCCAAGGGATCGCCTATGAGCTATCAAAAGCTGGGCTGAAGACCGCCGTGTTTGAAAGCGGCGAAATCGGAGGTAAAGCGACATCCGCTGCAGCAGGAATGCTGGGTGCCCATTCTGAAAATGAAAAAAGAGACATATTTTTTGAGCTATGCTTAGAGAGCCGAAATTTATATCCGAGCCTTGCAAAAGAATTATTGGAGCAATCTGGTGTGGATATTGAGCTTGTGCAGGAAGGCATGTATCGGCTTGCATTTACTGAGGAAGAAGGCCGCTTTCTGCAATCGCTTGCAGATGAGGATGAACTAGAATGGCATTCAAGGGAAAACGTACTGGCAAATGAGCCACATGTTTCTGAAGACATTGCGGGAGCTCTTTGGCTTAAGCATGACGGCCAAGTGAAAGGTTCATCTGTTTGCCACGCATATGCGAAAGGCGCTAGAAAATATGGTGCATCTATTTTTGAACAATGTCCTGTTTTCGACGTGATTAAAGAGGGAAAAGCATACAAGCTTGTCACTTCCCAAGGAGTTTTTATATGTGGAAAAGTCGTCGTTTCAAGCGGAGTTTGGAGTGGCTTTTTCTTTGAAAAGCTGGGGCTGAGAAATCCAATGAAGCCCGTTAAAGGAGAATGCTTAGCCATAAAACCGAAAAAACTGGTGATCAACAAAACAGTGTTTTACGAGCACTGTTATATCGTACCGAAAAAAGACGGCACCGTTATTATTGGAGCAACTTCTTATGAAAACGACTGGGATACGCATCCGACAGTCAAAGGAGTATCCGAATTAATGATAAAGGTTCAGAAAATTATGCCAGAAATCGGGTCTGAACCGGTCGTTAGTGCTTGGTCGTCGCTCAGGCCGCAAACAGCTGACGGCTGGCCGTATTTTGCCGAGCACCCGGAGCATGAGGGAATCTTTTTTGCGACCGGCCATTATCGAAACGGCATTCTTCTAGCGCCGATTACAAGCTTGATCGTAAAAGACATGATTTTGAAAACGAATCAATATGAGCGTTATGTTCATAGCTTTTCTTTAAACCGATTGCTTTCTGATGCGAAAGGGAGGTGATTAAACAGTGAAACTTCGCATCAACGGCCAGCAGATGGAAGTGGAGAATAGTGTTCGGAACATAGAAGATTTGCTGAACTTTTTTCAATTGCAGGAAAGAATTGTTGTCGTTGAACGAAATGGTGAAATTGTTTCAAAAGAACAATACAGTATCCAGACATTAAATGATGGTGATCAAATTGAAATTGTCCATTTTGTTGGAGGGGGATGATGATTCATGTTAAAAATAGGTGATAAAACATTTCAGTCGAGATTAATGTTAGGAACTGGAAAATATCCGTCTTTTGAGATACAAAAAGAAGCGGTGGAAGCCTCAGGTGCTGAAATTTTGACATTTGCCGTCAGAAGAATGAATATTTACGAGCCTTCACAGCCAAATTTTTTGGAGATGTTGGATTTATCGAAATATACTCTTCTGCCGAACACGGCTGGGGCAAAAACTGCGGAGGAAGCAGTCAGAATCGCCAAGCTTGCGAAGGCATCAGGATTATGTGATATGATTAAGGTGGAAGTAATTGGAGATGATAAAACGCTTCTCCCTGATCCGATTGAAACATTGAAGGCATCAGAGATGTTATTGGAAGAAGGGTTTATTGTTCTTCCATACACTTCAGACGATGTTGTTCTGGCGAAGAAGCTTGAAGAATTAGGGGTTCATGCCATCATGCCGGGAGCATCTCCGATCGGATCAGGCCAAGGAATTGTCAATCCTCTCAATTTATCATTTATTATTGAGCAAGCAAATATTCCAGTCATTGTTGATGCCGGAATCGGTTCGCCGGCAGATTGCGCACTCGCCATGGAGATGGGAGCAGATGGTATCTTATTAAATACAGCTGTTTCCGGTGCAAAGGATCCTGTGAAAATGGCGAAGGCAATGAAGCTGGCGATTGAAGCAGGCAGACTTGGATATGAAGCAGGACGCATCCCGAAAAAACGGTATGCACAAGCAAGCAGTCCAACGGAAGGAATGTTAACGACATAATGGAACGATATTCTCGTCAAATCTTGTTTTCTCCTATTGGAGAAGAGGGACAAAAAAAATTGCTGAAAAGCCATGTGCTCATTGTTGGAGCTGGAGCGCTCGGCTGCGCAAGCGCTGAAATGTTAGCCCGTGCTGGAATCGGTAAAATAACCATCATTGACCGTGATTATGTCGATTGGAGCAATCTCGGGCGTCAACAGCTGTATACGGAAGAGGATGCGAAACAAAAGCTGCCAAAAGCGGTTGCTGCCAAAAAACATTTGCAGGAAATCAATTCGAACATTTCGATTGAAGCGATTGTGGGCGATTTCTCAATTGATTTTATTGAACATGTAAAGGATGTCGACCTTATCATCGATGGGACTGACAATTTTGAAACGAGATTTTTCATCAATGATTTAGCGATGAAGCACGAAATACCTTGGATCTATGGGGCAGTAGTGAGAAGTTATGGAATGACCGTTTCCATCGTTCCGAAACAAACACCATGCCTCCATTGTATGCTCCAAGCGATTCCGTCTGACGGAATGACGTGCGATACAGTTGGCGTGATCAGCCCGGCGGTGCAAATCGTCGCCTCTTATCAAACAGCAGAGGCACTGAAATATTTAGTCAGCGGAGAGGTGTCCAAGAAGTTAGTTTCATTTGATGTTTGGACAAGGGAGCATTCTGCAGTGGACATGACAAAATTAAAAAAGGCCGACTGCCCATCGTGCGGACATCACCCGACATATCCATATTTGTCGGTTGAAAATGGATTAAAAACAGCGGTTTTGTGCGGAAGGAATACCGTACAAATACGTCCGCAGCAAAAACAGAAGATTTCGCTATCAGAAATTACCAATCGTTTGCGCCCGATCGTGAAAGACTTAAAAGGAAATGCTTATTTAATTTCCTTTCAGGCGGATGATTTCCGCGTTGTGCTTTTTCAAGACGGAAGAGCATTAATTCACGGCACTAAGGAAGAAGAGAAAGCAAAAGCTATTTATCAACGTTACTTCGGAGCTTAAATGGAGGTGTGTTTATGACCATTGGAAAAGCGTTGACGATTGCCGGGTCCGATTCAGGAGGAGGCGCGGGAATTCAGGCAGATTTGAAAACTTTTCAGGAGTTGGATGTATACGGAATGAGCGTGATCACGGCCGTTACGTCTCAAAACACATTAGGTGTTCATGGCGTCTACCCTGTTCCGATTGAAGGGGTGATCAGTCAGCTTGATGCAATTGCTGAAGATTTATCGCCAGATGCGGTCAAAACAGGAATGCTTTTTAATCAAGAAATCATCCAAATCGTCTCAAATAAAGTTCAAAAGCATGGATGGGAAAAAATTGTCGTTGATCCAGTAATGATTGCAAAAGGCGGACATCCATTACTTGAAGAGTCTGCCATCAACGCGCTCATCAACGACTTAATTCCGCTTTCGTTTATTGTGACGCCGAACATCCCGGAAGCGGAAGCGATCACGGGCATCGAGATAAAATCGTTTGATGATCGGAAAGAAGCTGCGAAAAAAATTTGCCAAATGGGAGCAAAGCATGTGATCATAAAGGGAGGACATCAGCCATCGGGCAGCGAAATCATTGATTTGTTGTTTGACGGGCATGATTTTTATGAATTTAAAGGCAACTATGTAAACACAAAGCATACGCACGGAACAGGCTGCACTTTTTCTGCTGCGCTGACAGCTGAGCTCGCCAAAGGTAAAGACGTTATCGAAGCCGTAAAAACCGCAAAAGAGTTCATCCATCTTGCTGTAGAAAATGCACTAGGCATTGGAGGCGGCCACGGTCCTACCAATCATTGGGCATATAAAAGAAATTTAGCTGCTTCGAAATAACATAAGCCGGACATATATGTTCTGGCTTTTTTCTCTTTTGTCCTTTATAATTATGATCAGGTATTAATAACTTGTAATAATGTTTAGGAGGATTTTCCATGAAATTGAATTTGGAAGGCCGAAACATTGTGGTCATGGGTGTTGCAAACAAGCGAAGCATTGCTTGGGGAATTGCCCGCTCTTTGCATGAAGCAGGAGCAAGATTGATCTTTACATATGTGGGCGAAAGAATGGAGAAATCGGTTCGAGAGCTTGTAGATTCGTTAGGACGGGAAGATTATCTCGTGCTGCCTTGTGATGTAACAAAGGATGAAGAAATCGAGCAGTGTTTTGAAAAAATTAAAAGCGAGGTTGGTGTGATTCACGGTATCGCTCATTGTATCGCCTTTGCGAATAAGGAAGAGCTGAGCGGTGAATATTTGAACACAACAAGAGACGGCTTCCTGTTGGCCCACAACATCAGTTCTTATTCTTTAACGGCGGTTGCGAAAACAGCCCGTCCTTTGATGACAGAAGGCGGAAGCATTGTTACATTAACTTACTTGGGCGGTGAGCGAGTCGTTCAAAACTACAACGTAATGGGAGTTGCGAAAGCGTCATTGGATGCTAGCGTGAAATATTTGGCGAACGATCTAGGTAAAGAAAATATTCGCGTCAATGCCATTTCCGCTGGTCCGATTCGTACGCTTTCGGCAAAAGGTATCAGTGATTTTAATTCAATTCTGAAGGAAATAGAAGAACGTGCTCCGCTGCGCCGAACCACAACACAAGAAGAAGTTGGAGACACGGCGTTGTTCCTGTTCAGCGATCTTTCCCGCGGCATTACAGGGGAAACGATTCATGTTGATTCAGGTTTTCATATTTTAGGTTATTAAGCTAGCTGAAAAAGATTAATCTGTGTGCGTTACTCGCACAAGATTAATCTTTTTTTATGGCAGGATAAAATGAAATTTTGCTGTCAGCTTCAAGGTGCCACTATTTCAAGCCGTGAAGCTTGGATTTATTGTTGATGTTCTGTTACGACTTTTTGTCTCAATGTGCAGCGATTTTCAAATGCTCTTTTGTCATAAGAAAAAGTTAGATTTCCGTCATGATTTCATTCTATCGTGTCATAAAATAATGAGAGAAATCATATTAGAGGGTGGCGATCAAACTTGATTAAAAAAGAAAAATTAGAACCTTTGATGTATATTGTCCAGCCGAATATAAAAAAACCTGAAGTGACCATGCAGTCGACGTTATTAAAAAAAATTGCAAATAATTCTAAGCAAGCGGTAAAGAGTACATGGACGAAAGAAGAGATTTATAAAAGAAGAAGAGAATTGGCAAATATGACGATTCATGAAAAGATTGATTTCTTTTCAAGTCTTCCGGAGCATGTGTATAAAAACGTATGTGAAATTAAAACAGTAGAGAAAACATACAAAGGAATTATTTTGTCAAAGGAAAACGATGTCGTTCAAATCCGTACATTTGATCAAAATGAACCTTTGAAAATAAAATCGAAAAGTATTTTAGACATAAAAGTGTTAGGGAATTAAAATGGAGAACTCGGTTATGCCGGGTTTTTTATTTGAACGATACAAGTCTTCTCACTATGTTGGGGAACGAAAGGAGTATTGATTCCGATGGAATGGCATTGGTTTTCATTTGCTCTCATTGCATTGGCAACTTTTCGATTAACGAGAATTATAGTGTTTGATAAAATCGCTTCTTTTTTGCGCGCTCCATTTATAACAATTGTGGAGGAAAAAGCGGAGACAGGTGAAACCGTTTCTTTTTTCAGACCGAAAGGAAAAGGGCTTCGATTGTGGATCGGTGAGCTTTTAAGCTGCTATTGGTGCACAGGAATATGGTGTGCCGCCATTTTATTTTTTGGAAATGAATATATAAACGTCATTTTCTATCCGATTACAGTTATTTTAGCGATCTCAGGCTTGGCAGGAATTATTGAACATTTACTTGATTGATTGTCGCCATTTACAATGTCCCTCAAGCACGAATTGAATAAACTAAGGGAATGGTTTGTTAAAGACATGAAAAGAGTTCATTTCGTCAGGAACGAATATTGAACCATGAACAATTTACAGCTTAAAATGCCTCTCAGGCGGAATCGGCTCACTCTGGGAATTAGATGTAAGGAAATAAAAGGGGTTCATTTTGGTCAGAAACGACAGGACGATATAGAACCTATGAACCTTTACAGCTTAAAATGCCCCTCAAGCGGAATCGGCTCACTCTCGGAATTGGGTGTTAAGAAAGGGAAAGGGGATGAAAGTTGCCGTTTTGTCAGGAACGAAAAGGAGCAATTTGACCCCATTTATGAACGCAATAAATAAACATTTACAGCCGGAAGCTTTAATAATTTCTTGCTGATTTCAAACACCACTGTGGAGCATGTCCCTTAAGTCGAAGCTTTAGCAATAGACGATTCAAAAAAACGGAAAAGTGTAAGAAAACCTGAATTTTTTACGAATTTGATCCGTTCATCTCAATTTCATTGATTTATGAGACTGACATGGCGGCTGCATTTCTTTACGAGAAGTTTCAGCGTCAAAAAGTTTTTCTGGCGGCAAAGTTCTTATTCTGACTAGCACCCTGTAATGAATTTTGCCGCCTATCGCTGAAAGGTAAGCAGCCAATTTCGAATGATTGTGTGGAAAGGACAGATTGTTAAAGTCGTGAAAAAAGAAACGGTCAAAAAATGAAAGTTCTTTTATAACCGAAAGGAATATAAAGAACTTTCATAAACTTGACCGTCTGTTAATTGATAATAATTTTGTTTTCAAACGGAATGCCTTCTTTCTTCTCCTGGCAATATACAAACCCTTCAATCACCAGCGCTTCATCGAAGACATCGAATGGGAAAGTAATGTGAAAGCCTTCAAAAGAGATTTTTTCATTTGGTTCGATCGATAATTTTTCACTAGGTTTCAGCCAGTATTCCCCTTTTTCTTGAATTTGCTTTCGCCATTCCGGGTGCAAATACTCCCATTCCAAGGAAGAATGAGTATTATAGTTGAAATCATTTTCGTTTTGATTTTTGGTTGTAATGATTTTTCCGCTGAATTGAACGTGCTGATGGGGATGAATGTGAATGCATAATACAGGATAATGCAAAGGTTGTTCTGTGATGTTTTCCATCAAGGCATTGCCAAGAATCGTTACCGGATCATCGCTTTCACGAGGAAGAACAATCGAATACGAAAATTGAGCGCGAATCGGATCGTTTATGGAGGCGTTTTTTTCATTTTGGACAGATTCATTCTCTTGTCGTTGGACATTTTTTTCGTAAAGTGATTGGAATAAAAATTGAGAGACATCTAAAAGTTCATTTCGTTCAGCAGTTAATAAATCGATCCGAAGCTGCTCTTTTTTCGATTCGGTGATCAATCGTTCTTTTTCGTTTATTTCAAACAAAAGGTCTTGAATCTTTTTGTCAGCGGCTTGCTTTTCCTTTAATAAACCAGTGACAGCTGCTTTCAGCAGTTTTAATAGGTCGTTTCGCTCCTCTTCAACAATGGAAAGCTGATTGCTGATCTTTTCAACATGTTTCTCAGCTTCTTTTAATTGGGATTGAACGGAAAGGATTTCATGTTCAAATTGTTCTTTTGCGATGCGATATTGCTCGCTGGTTCGGATGACTGCTTTGTAATATTCCGTTTTTTCCTGTTCCTGCAGCAGCTTATTTTGCATGCTTGCCAATTCATTTTTGTATTTCGAAATTTCGGATTTATAGTGGATAAGCTGCTGCTGAAGCTGTAAATAATCCTGTTTGTTCCGTTTTATTTTGTTCATTGAATCTCCTCCTCGGACAAATAAAAAAATATAAGTGGAAAACAGTTTGTTGCCATTTCCTCCAAACAGAAGAATTTTTATTTAACGATTTAACAGGAAAATAGTATAAATGATAAAACCTCAGATCATTAATAAGCGTGATGTACGGAATTTGGCTGATAAGCGTTTCAAAACAGCCCAATTTGCTATAAAAGGATGGAAACTCACAAAGCGCCGCTACCGCCAGCTTTGAAAGAGCAGTTTTACTATACATATGTATGTTTCCTTCATTTAACACTTTCCCGGAAAAATGAGAGGAAAAATAAAAAGGGGAGAGCGTCCCCTTTTGCAATTAATTTATTCCTCCAAGGCGTAATCGTCGTTTGGAAAAATTTCCGGACATTGCGGCGGAATTTGCGGGTTTGCGCATGTAAGAGATGAAGGAAGTTCCCGACGAGGTCTGCAAAATTTTCCTTCTACCTCAAGCTTCACTTGGGCTTCCATTTGCACATCTAGACAGATCGTGATAGAAATGTCTAATTGGCTGAATGATTTATTATCCCAAATCAAGTTAGCGTCAGTTTCAAAATAGGAAACGTGGCTGTTTAATGTTGTGCCGGGCGGCGCGCATAGGAAGAAAGTTTGAACCGTTGCAAATGGAATAGCATCTGACACACTAGTGACAGTACCTTGCAAATCGGAGATCGCAACGACAATATACCCTCTGATCAGAACTTTTACTTTTTGAAGGGTAATTTTTCCTCCTTTTGGTAAATGAACGACTACCGATTGACGACCTTGCGGCTGAACGATTTCTGTCACCGTTATAGAATTTGGTGAATTTGGATCAACAGGATTTCCCAAGCTGTCTGATAAGTAGCAATTGACATTTAAAAGCCCATCTTCAAACAGTGAAAACGGATCTTCCGATGTCCCTGCTATTCCATCGAAATTAAAACCGATGGATGATAATTTTCTAAAGCTTAACTGAGGAAGATCAATTTGACGGTTCACCCAGTCATAAACTTTCGGAACGCGAATACATAATCTCTCTGTATCATGTCCCAAATGGCTCATGCTGTTACCTCCTAATCATTCTGATTTCCAAAACCTTCTTAGGTGTCGGACTACTGTATATTATGAGCAAACTGGTTAAATGTGCAGTGACAGGAGCGGAAAATTTAATTTTTTAAAAAATTCTCTTTCCATTAAAAGAATGGTTTTGCCCCGTTTTAAAAATTCATTTAAAAAGCCATTTGTATCTTTTTAGTAGGCTTCTGTCAACATTTTTTATTTGAGCTCATACATTTACAGTGAGAGGTGAGATAGATGGCGCAAATCAATAAAGAATTTTTGCAACGGATGAGAGCGGAGCTTGCGTTTTATAAAGAAAAGGCAAAAGAATCGATAGAATTGGAAATATTATTGCAGGAAAAAGAGCGGGAGCTTGAAAAAGCAATCAAAGAAAACGAAAAGCTAAAAGAAACGATCGAAAAGCACCGCCAGAGCAATGATCGAAATTTAAAGTGGGAGGAACGAAAAAAGCTTTTAGAAAAAATCGAAGTGTTAAAAAGAAAATTAGCTGAAAAAAATCATCATCTGGATGAAAATGAAAAAAAGGAGGACGAACAAAAACAGGAAGATTGGTTTTTCCGAATTTTAAAGGAAACGCAAGCCATTCAAGGAACAGTTGAACCTCAGGAACGGAAGGAATATTTTGTGAAGGAAAAAAACGAACAGAACAACCAAAAGGAATTTCATTTTTGGATGATGGACGATGTGGTCAAAAACGATTAGAAAGAACACAGATCAACCTTATTCTTCATACGATGAATAAGGTTCTTATTTTGAGGGAAAGGGGAGAAACATATTGAAAGAAAACATAAAAGTTTTTTCCAGTTCATCGACGAAAGAAAATGCGATCAAAAAGAAGATGATGAAAAAGAAAATACATCCATTCGGAATAAAAATTTACAATTCAACGACTTCCGGTGGCTGCGGCTGTGGGAAAAAAGGGTTTTAAAAAGGGAAATATGAACAAGCTCGAAAAGGAATTCGTCAAATGGATCGAAGGTATGTACAAAGAACATGACAAAGTGCAGCAAAAATGTTCAAGCTGGATGATGAAAAAAGACAGGGAGCTTTTAGACCTTGAAAAAACGGCGGCAAAATTTGAAAAAGAGATCGAAAAGATTGAAAAACAAATTTGATAGGGAAATGAAAAGGGAATCAAAACAGGTTGAAACCCCACCTAAAAAATCCGCACTTGCCCATCTTATGTGTCCACTCCAAATGAGGAATTGCTTCATACAGTATAGTGATGAATAAAGGAGGAGGTGCAGAAAAATGGGCTTTGGTTGCGGATATGGTGGATACAGCTATCCTTATAGCGGCGGTTTTCATAATAACAGCTTTGTGCTAATCGTCGTTTTATTCATCTTGTTGATTATCGTTGGTTGTTCCTGTTTTAAATACTAATCTGTAAGTCTTTTACAATACTAATGGTGAGTGCTGGTCACGGATGGATGTCCGCCTTTTAGAAGGCGGACTGTACTTTTTCTTCATCACGTTTTCATTTCATTTTCATAAAATATTAAGGCCTGTTATACAGGACATTTCGACAATTTAGGAGGGGACGAATTTCAGAATGGATCATATTTTTAAAAATATTGAGAAAAAAACCGGCGTCAATATGAAAGATGTACTCGAACTGGCCAATTCTTTGCAAAATTCCAATTTTAATGATGAAGCAACTGTCAGAAAAGTGATCAAGCGGGTTGCGCAATTGGCGAATCGGCCGGTTCCAAGAGAATTAGAAAATAAAATTGTCAATGCGATTGTAAACGGAAAAGAAAATATGGATTTTAACACCATCGCCAATATGTTGGACAATAAGAAAAAATAGCGCGTCAGCGGGTGTGCTCCCGCTGATGTTTTTTTACATGATGTTTCAATTTTTAGAAAAACTGGTAAAAATGAATGACAGATCGATTTAGAAAATAATTTTTTGCAAATCAAGAAAGGAGAGAGCAACATGGGATATATTTTTTCCGTTCAGACTCCTGCCTTTTATGAATATGCCAACAGAGCTGTTCAGCCAAAGGAAGATTATGCGAAAGTCAAACAGCGAAACAATGTTATGATGAATGAAGAATATTGGCATTTCCAGCTAAAGCAAGATTTATTCGCAAATAAGCGCAAATATAGCAAAAAAAGATTTCATGAATATGTTTAGAAACAAGCTAATATTTTTGGACAAATAATCCGTTGTTTTGATCCCATTCCGCGTAAAAAACATCTTTCGCGTCTTCCACACTGTAAGCGAGAAGCTGCTGCTGAAGCCATTTTTCATCAAAACCTGCTTCTTTTAAATTTTCACTAACCACTTCTCCGTCAACAATAATCGTGTAGGGGATGGTAGCTGGCGAAGATAAAATATTTAAATCGTTTCGGGTCGGCTTATCAAATTCCGATTTTTTCAATACGCTGATCGTGCCGTCCGTTTCAAGAACTGCGTATTCCACTTCGCGGATCGAAAAAGCTCCTTTTGCTCTTAGTAAATGTTGAAGCTGGTTCATATCAAGCTTGTTTTTTTTCAGCTGATCACGAATAATTTTTCCTTTGTGGATGACCATTGACGGAGCTCCTTCCAGTATTCCGCGGGTTCTTCTCCATTTTTGTGTGATGAATTCCAATAAATAGATTAGCATTCCCCATATCACGACCGTAAATAATATTTTTTCAACGCCCATTTTTACATCAAATACAGCATTGCCAACTAGCTCACCTAAAACGAGCGCAGAGATAAAATCGAACGTCGTGATTTGCGTAATTTGTGTTTTACCTAGTATTTTTGTCAATAGAAAAAGGGCAAAGAAACCGAAGACCAGTTCAGTGGCAATTGCTACAAATTCCATTTCCATCACCTTTGCTAAGATCGGTAATGGTTAGGTTGTCCCAACTGCCGAAATTCATGTACATTCTTTTAAAAAACTATGGGAAGTCGTGCGGTGGAGAAAATGGAGAAACATTCGAATTGATCTGAATGTAATACAGGGAGATTTTTAACCTCTTTAACACGCTTTCTGACCATTCCAAATGAAAGACCGCAATCCGCGGCCTCGTTTGGTTGTCTTTATTTATGAATGTGGATGTAACGTTTTTTCCATCGTGACATGAGGAATGCCCGCATCCATAAAAATATCGGAAACGGTTTGATATCCATGCTTTTTATAAAAATTTTCTACTTGTACTTGGGCGTTCAATTTTATTTTCTTTAATCCTTTTTCGGCCGCGAGTTTTTCAAGTGTTTCCAAAATGATATTTCCCGCTCCTTTTCCGCGGTATTGTGGCAGAACACAGATCCTCTCGAGCTTTCCGATGTTGCCAATGACACGAAATCTGCCAGCTCCAACAGGCTGATGATCGTCATAAAGCACGACATGCTCGGCAAAGGCTTCATATTCGTCGGTCTCTATTTCTATCGGAACGTTCTGCTCTTCTACGAATACTTTTTTTCTTACATATAAAGCATCATTTCGTTGTTTTTCATTAATAGCTTTGACTGCCTTCATCAGTCTCGTCCTTCCCCAAGCAGGAATGTTTCATAAACAGTCCATGAGCCGTTTTCTAATTGATATAAAATGTGGAATCGGTCGATCGTTTCCACGTGTTGAATTTTTAACATTTTTAAGCGGCCGAGAACGTCAGAATGTTCATCATCCGATAAATTTTGTCCGATTGTAATGTGAGGGACGAAAGCGTACTCCGGCTCCTCTTTAAATTTTCCTTGATGGAGAAGCTCATGCAATTTTGTTAACTCTGGATTTGGTTCAACTTTTAAATAAATAACGTTATTGACAGGAGCAAATGAACTGAATTTGTAGACGGAGAGTTTAAAAGGCTTAACCTGTTTCGCAATTTTCCTAAGTTCTTTCACAGTGTCGCCAATTTCTTTTTCGTCAGCTTCAAACGGTGCCTTCAATGTTAAATGAGGAGGGACAAGCGCATAATTCGGATCGTAACGTTTCCTATATGAGTTGGCAATGTCTTGCAGCTTTTTTGAAGGAAATAACACAATTCCGTACTTCATTTTTTTTGCCTCCTTGATATTTACTCGTATTCTTTATTATAACAACTTAAAGAATCAATTTTCATGATATAGCAAACATTTTTTTTAATATGTCTTTTAGCAGCGGCTGCCAATATGTCCAGCGGTGATCGCCGTCAAATTCTTCATAAATGCATTCGAATCCTTTATGTACCATTTGTTCATGAAGTTTTTGATTGATTGTATAAAAATCTTTTATTTTCCCATCAGTCGTTTTTACAGCCGTTTCCTGTTTCCCGATTTGATGATAAATAGATAGTAAAGAGGGCTGTGAAAAAGCATCGATCGCTTCTAACACCTTTCCATCCACATATGGTGATTGCATGATCACTTTTCCAAATGTATGCGGATAATGAAGCGCTGCCATAAGCGAAACGGTTGCAGCTAGAGAATCGCCGATAAGCGCGCGGCCTCTTCCTATTGGCAAAAGCGGAAAACGTTCTTCTAAAAATGGAATTAATTCATGAGCTAAAAAACGGATATAACTGTTGAACTGGCTTCCATCGGGATGATATTTTCTTCTTCGATCTTGAATGTCTTTATAAGGAATGCCGACGACAATCAAATCTTCAATCGTTTGCTCCTCCGTTAACTCCTCAACAAAACGCGCGATCCTTCCCAGTTTAAAATAGTCTCCGCCATCTTGAGCAATGAGAAGATGATGATGAGATAATGGAGAAAAGGAAGTCGGCAAATACATGAGCAAAGAAACTTCTTCCCCCAGCTCTTCGCTAAAAAACGTTTCTTCTTTTATAGGTGCGACTTTTTGGGCCATACCAATTCCTCCAAAATTGACTAATTACCAGTTAGGCTGGACTTCTCATTATTTTATCACTCTTTTGAAAAGTCTCCAACAAATAAAAAGGTTGACAAAATAAAAAATGCTTATATAATGATAACGACTAATCCGATAAGATAGGTAAGAATGATCATATACTGGGGGAATTACTTTGTCTGTCCAAATTGCGCATATTTCAAAAACATTTCAACATCATGGCGTCTCCCAAACGGTTCTTGACCAAATTGATTTGACTGTGCAGAAAGGAGAATTTGTTTCCATTCTTGGCCCTTCCGGCTGTGGCAAGTCGACGTTATTATCGATTGTTGCCGGGTTAACAGCCCCCACATCGGGAAAAGTGCTGGTAAACGGGAAGGAAGTAAAGGGACCTGGAAGCGACCGGGGAGTAGTGTTCCAACAGGCAGCCCTTTTTCCATGGCTGACAGTTGAGGAAAATGTCATGTTTCCGCTGAAGAAAAAAATGCCGAAGGAAGAAGCGAAAAAAAAGGCGTACGAATATTTGGCCATGGTTCAATTAAGCCAATATGCCAAGCATTCTCCGCACGAGCTTTCCGGCGGCATGCAGCAGCGCGTATCGATCGCAAGAGCTTTGGCGATGGATCCTGAGGTGCTCTTAATGGATGAGCCGTTCGGAGCGTTGGATGAGCAGACGAGATCACGCCTGCACGAAGTGTTGGAAAAAATTTGGATCGATACGAAAAAAACAATTCTATTTGTTACGCACAGCATCCAAGAGTCGTTAAAATTATCGGACCGTATTATCGTCATGGGTACAAGGCCTGGGAGAATTATTGATGAAATAGAAGTGTCTTTTCCGAGACCACGTGATGAATTTAGAAAGCAGCTTGCTGAATATGAAGAGCGCATTCAAAAGCTGTTGAAGTCAGAAATTGATAAAGTAGTGAAAGAGGAAGAAAGTTATGCAGCAGGTCGTTAAACGAATCATTTTTTATGCAGCCGCACTGGGTATATGGGAAGCAATCGTCAAGCTGTTAAATATTAAGGCTGTCGTCTTTCCGGCTCCGAGCGATATTTTTCAGGCATTGTGGAACGGTTTTGCTGATCTAACTCTTGTTTATGATTTGCTGGCAAGTTTTCAGCGGCTGGCAATCGGGCTTGTGATTGCTCTTATTCTTGGAACAGTGTTAGGCGTCGTTTTTGCAAAATCGAAAGTAATTGATGATACCATTGGCTCTTTAATTTTGCCGTTGCAAAGCGTGCCGAGCATCGTTTGGCTGCCTCTAGCCATCATCTGGTTCGGTTTAAATGAAAAAGCGATCATTTTTATTGTCGTGCTCGGTGGAACGCTTGTGATGACATTGAATATGCGGACAGGGATTAAAAGCGTTCCTCCAATATATACAAATGCGGCAAGGACAATGGATTACAGCGGATTTTCTCTGTTTACACACGTGATTTTTCCAGCAGCCATCCCGCATGCAGTAACTGGTGCAAGGCTTGCTTGGGCGTTTGGGTGGAGAGGCCTGATGGGTAGCGAACTGTTAAGCACCGGCCCGGGTTTAGGCTATACGTTAAAATTCGCATCAGATTTTGGCGATATGGCGTTAGTGATGGGCATTATATTTATCATTGCCTTAATTGGAATTTTAGTAGATTTAGTTTTTTTCAGCAGAATTGAAAAGAAAGTGATGAAAAAATGGGGATTGCTTGAACAATAAAGGAGGAAGTTGAGATTATGAAGAGAAAAGGTTTGCTGCTATCATTTATCACCTTGTTGTTAATTGGGATTTTATCTGCCTGCGGAGCCGGCGGAGGGAATGAGGCATCAGGAAAAGAGAAAAGCGGAAAAAATAAAGTAGTCATCGGCTATTTCCCAAATATTGACCATGTTCCGGCGATGATTGCGAAGGAAAAGGGCTACTATGAAGAAGCGCTAGGGGATCAGGTAGAGATTGAATATAAAACTTTTCCGGATGGCGGTGCTTTTATGACAGCGTTGAAAACCGGCGAAATTGACGCCGGGCTTGTCGGTCCAGCTCCTGTCATGAATAACTATTCTAATGGTGCAGACGTGAAAATTATTGCCGGTGCGTCATCTGGGGGTACTGTCGTCGTAGCAAGCAAAAAAAGCGGAATCGAAAGCTTAGATGATATTCATAATAAAACATTCATTACTCCTGGTGTCGGCTGCACTCACGATGTCCAATTTGAAACGTACTTGCAAGATTACGACATTGCTTCATCAAGAATCGGCGGCACATTAAAGCATACAACTGGAAACCCGGCACAATATCAAGCTTTCTTTGAATCGGGAAAAGTGGATTTAGCCGCTGTGCCTGAGCCTTGGGCTTCATTATTAATAAAAGACGGGGCGAAAGTGATTGTCGATACGAAAGATATCGCCTATGGCACAACGCTTCCGAACACTGTTTTAGTGACGAGCAACAAATTTATTAAAGAAAATAAAGATTTAGTTCAAAATATTGTCAAAGCCCACAAAAAAGCAGTCGACTTCATCAATAAAAACAAAGAGGAAGCACGCGATATTGCCATTCAATCGATTAAAGAAATAACAAATCAAGAGCTTGACCCAGAAATTATCGACAGCGCTTGGGAACGTGTCCGCTATACAACCGAAGTGGATGAAAAAGTTCTTCAAGACTTTTCTAACTCTTCTTATGACTTGAAATTTTTAAAAGAAAAACCGGATCTTAAAGGTCTTGTAGATACAAGCTTTTTGAATTAAGCAATAAACCCCCTATACAGAAGCTTTTTGATATTATGCGGCTTCTGGATAGGGGGGGTTATTTTGTTGATGTAAATTCAAGATGGAGCAGTTGTTAAAACAGGGCTTATCCCAAAAGTTGTTTATGACTATGCCTGTATATTGGGATTCTGTTGTTGTGAGAGCTTTTTATTCAAATCGCTCGAATAAGCTCCCGTTTTTTCACATTGTTTGGAGCTGTCCAGAAAGTCAAAATCCATTGAAAACGAAAGATTATAAACATTGATATATCAACATTTCTAAAACATTAAAGGGGCGTCTATAAGCCGGAAAATCGACTTATTAGACAGCGCCTATATGAATTTCAATTTCTCCATTTGGGCCGTATTTTTCAAAATCATATGTGTAAGCACGCTCTATTAAACCAGTTTCTTCTTGCTTCCAAATCTTACTCCAAGTTTTAAAAATGCCTTGTTCGTCCGTTTTATCTACTTGAAAAACTTTATTTTCATGTTCCTCGAGATTTCAATTAAAAGCTTCCCCATTATTTTCTTCAATTGCAATGCTTAATAAATAATCTCCTCTGTAGTCGCTTTCATAATCATAATAAATTCCGTACACATTGTTTAGATGATGTTCTAGTTTTTAGAAAGCGTTTTCTCACATAATTTTGATTTGCCCCATCATTTGCTCGTCATGAAAATTATTGGTTCGTATGCTGTCGATCATATACAGCATCATAAACAGTCTTTCCTTTCCATAATATTGATAAAAAAGAGAAGGCGCATCAGTAAAGAATGTTCAGCAAATTTTCCAACGGCACGTTTATGTTCATCTTTTTTGCTTCCCAGCTTCACCTGCAAAACAAATATCGCATCTTCGTTTTCTGTTCAGCTGCTTTATGGAGTACGGGTTCGTTTGACAGAAGTTGGCGAAAAATTTATCAAACGATTAGTTTGCCAATTCAATCGTTTCATTTACTGTTTATTAAATTCTCTTAAAATTTTCCAATTCCTCTAAAGAAGATCACCTCGTTCACAATTTTTCTCCAAATACGACAGCTTCCGAATTGGATATTTATATTTTAAAATCTATTAAAATTTGGGAAGCCTCAGGGGAAAATAAAACCACTTTCATTGAAATGATGGAGGATCAAAGGTGATCCATACAAAAAAATTTCCCTTTTGGCTTTCGCAAAAAAACATTTCAAGAATCGACGGATTATTTAAAGAATGTTCTTATTTTTCTTTAGTTTTACTGAAAATAAATCAAAGTTATCGGAATTGTTGGCAGGAAACGTCTTGAATTTTTTTTAAAACTGAGGTAAAGTTATACCTATCAAAAGTTCATATCGGAATTCTTATCGAGAGAGGCGGAGGGAACTGGCCCGAAGAAGTCTCAGCAACCGGTACAAGGACGGCGGCATGATAACCTTTGTACCAAGGTGCTAAATCCAGCAAGCATTTTGCCGTAAGATATGCTTGGAAGATAAGAAGGAGCCAAACAATAAACGCCTTCTTCTTATGAAGAGGGCGTTTTATTTTTAAAGCCTCCTCTACAGGCAATGAAAGCAGCACATTTTTACTAACTAAAAAAGGAGGAAAGTCAAAGATGAATATTGAAACAGTTTTGGCCCAATTAGGAAATCGAAGTGAAGCTCTTACAGGAACAGTAAGCGCCCCCATTTATTTGTCCACAGCCTACCGGCATAAAGGAATAGGTGAATCAACAGGCTATGATTACACTCGGACAAAAAATCCAACGAGAGAGCTTGTCGAGGACGCCATAGCCAAATTGGAGGGAGCCGATCAAGGATTTGCATTTTCTTCCGGAATGGCAGCGATTCAGACGATTATGGCTTTATTTAAAAGTGGAGATGAACTGATCGTTTCAAAAGATTTATATGGCGGGACATACCGCTTGTTTGAAGAAGAGTGGCGCAAATACGGTCTTTCCTTCCACTATGACGATTTTACGTCTCGCGAATATACGGAATCATTAATAAACGAAAATACTAAAGCGATTTTTCTAGAAACGCCCACTAATCCGCTTATGCAGGAAACATCGATTTCCTCGTTGGCGGAATTGGCCCGGAAGCACAATTTGCTGCTGATCGTTGACAATACGTTCTACACACCTGTTTTGCAGCGTCCGATTGAAGAAGGAGCGCATATCGTGATTCACAGCGCAACGAAATATTTAGGCGGTCACAACGATGTCCTTGCCGGCCTGGTCTGTGCAAAAGGGAAAGAAATTTGCGAAAAATTAGCCATGCATCAAAATGCAATTGGTGCGGTATTATCTCCTTTTGATTCGTGGCTGCTGCTTAGAGGAATGAAAACTTTATCATTGAGAATGGCCAAACATCAGGAAAATGCAAGGGAGCTGGCGGCATATTTAAAAGAGCTTCCTGAAATTGATGATGTATTATATCCTGGCAGAGGCGGAATGCTTTCCTTCCGTGTGAAAAAAGAAGAATGGGTCAATCCGTTTTTGCAGAATCTGAAATTAATCTGTTTTGCGGAAAGCCTTGGAGGGGTAGAAAGCTTTATAACGTATCCAGCTACCCAAACACATGCGGACATTCCGGAAGAAATCCGAATTCAAAACGGTGTATGTAACCGGCTTCTCCGTTTTTCTGTAGGGATTGAAAGCGTGGAGGATTTGAAGGAAGATCTCAAGCAGGCATTGCAAGCAGCTGCGAAAGGGGATTTACTAAATGCATGACCAATGGAGCTTTCAAACAAAATTGATTCATAATAAACATAAGGTTGACCCGACAACCGGTGCTGTCAGCGTGGCGATTCAGCAAGCGTCAACGTTTCATCAGCAAACATTGGATGAATCTCCTGAATTTGACTACAGCCGTTCAGGAAATCCAACACGAAAAGCGTTGGAAGAGGCGATTGCCGAACTGGAAGGCGGAGTGAGAGGCTTTGCGTTTGCTTCTGGGATGGCCGCTATATCAACAGCTTTTCTTTTACTTTCTTCCGGTGATCATGTTTTGGTCACTGAAGATGTGTACGGCGGAACATACCGGATCGTTGCCGATGTTTTATCGCGCTTTGGCATTGAATATACGTTTGTCGATATGACGGACCTTGATGCCGTAAAAGCAAATATACGTCCGAACACAAAAGTGATTTACATTGAAACGCCCTCGAATCCGCTGTTAAAAGTGACGGACATTCGAGCAATTGTGCAGCTTGCAAAAGAAAACGGCTGTTTAACATTTGTTGATAATACATTTATGACTCCGGCTTTGCAAAGGCCTCTCGATTTAGGGGCCGATATTGTTTTACATAGTGCAACAAAATTTTTGGCAGGTCATAGCGACTGTTTGGCAGGACTGGCAGTTGTGAAAGATGAAAAGCTTGGCGAAGAGCTTTACAAACTTCAAAATGCCTTCGGCGCTGTTCTCGGCCCGCATGATTGCTGGCTTGTATTAAGAGGGTTAAAAACACTTCATGTGCGGCTGGATCAATCCGTCAAAACAGCTTCTCAATTAGCAGAATTTTTGAAAAAGCACCCTGCCATTAAAAAAGTGTACTATCCAGGTCTTCACGATCACCCAGGGTCAGATATTCATTTGCGGCAAAGTGTCAACGGTGGAGCGGTTTTATCGTTTGAACTAGAAGATGAAAAAGCGGTCAAGATTCTTGCTGATCATGTTCAGCTGCCTGTTTTTGCAGTCAGCCTTGGTGCAGTTGAATCGATCTTGTCGTATCCAGCTAAAATGTCCCATGCCGCGATGCCGAAAGAAGAACGGATCAAAAGAGGGATAACCGATGGTCTTCTTCGATTAAGCGTAGGACTAGAAAATTTTGAAGACTTAAAAAATGATATGGAGTCTGGTCTTTCTACTGTTTTGGCCTATCAATAAATTTTTTCTTACCTTAAATAGAAGACAGGGAGATGTCGAATACCGACAATTCCTGTCTTTTTTTATGTTGATAATCTAGCTGACATATTATCCCACATTTTTTCATTTGTTCTTTAATATGATAGTAATGCACCCAAAGTCAAACGAATTTAAAAAGGGGGAGTATCAATGATCAAATGGCGAAGCGGACTTATATTCTTAACAGCTCTTCTTTTCATAATGATCATTTCTGCGTGTGGAAATAACAGCGAAGGAGGAAGCAGCAAAAGTGATGGCTCCAATCAAAGCGGGGAAAAGGCAGGAAGCAAGACGTTAAGCATTTTAACCGGAGGCACAGGAGGAACTTATTACCCGCTCGGCGGATCGATGGCGCAAATTATTTCGGAAGAAACGGACTTTAATGCAAATGCACAATCTTCAGGAGCATCAGCAGAAAATATGCAAGCGCTAAAAAATGGTGAAGCTGATATTGCGTTCTCGCAAACTGATATTGCTGCTTATGCATTAAACGGTGAATTGATGTTCAAAGACAATAAAGTCGACAATGTTAAAGCAATTGGGACTTTATATCCGGAGACGGTGCAAATTATTACAACAAAAGATAGCGGCATCCATTCTGTTGAAGATTTGAAAGGCAAGTCGGTTTCCGTTGGTGCCCCTGGGTCTGGAGTGAATGCAAACGCACAGCAAATTTTAGAAATTCATGGATTAAGCTTTGATGATATTAAAGCGCAAAGCTTATCTTTTGACGAATCAACGGACGGCATTCAATCCGGGAGCATAGACGCTGCATTCATTACTGCGGGAACACCGACGGCTGCAGTTGAATCGCTCTCAGCACAAAAAGAAATTAGAGTAATTCCGATTGCGGATGACAAAATCAAGCAATTGATCGAAAAATATCCTTACTATGCTGAAGATACAGTACCAAAGGGGACATATAAAATTCCTGAGGACGTAAAAACAGTCGCTGTAAAAGCGATGCTGGTCGTCCGCGGCGAATTGGATGAAGATGCCGTATACAATATTACAAAAGCGATTTTTGAAAATACAAATAAAATTACTCACGCAAAAGGCAAATTAATCAAAGCGGAGGCAGCCCTTGATGGAATAGGCAATTTGCCCCTTCATCCTGGGGCTGAAACGTATTTTTCAGAAAAAGGAATCCAGCCATAACGTATCAAAGATAGGCCGTTTTAAACGGTCTATCGATTTCATTTATGTAACTCCATTTTAGGCGGGGATTTTCATGAGAGCTAGGATGAAAGCTTTGTTCATCTGTCTTCCCCTTTTTATAACAATCAACGTTTTTTTATTTTTCCTTCCTATTGTAAATGCCATCGCTTTTTATCATGAAGATCAGAATGACTTATTAGGTTATCTGCCTGTCCGTGATGATGACTTGTTTCAAATTCAGTACACTCATTCCATCCATCTTACGGATGTGAAGGAGACATATACATTACGCAATAACAAAATCATTCAGACAGAACTTGAGTATGAAAATTTTGCTGTTGGAATGCCTTCTAATGTGGAAGGAGAGGGGAAATTTTTAGAAAAGGATGGAAAATTTTTTATAAAAAACATGGAGCGAGAATTTTCCTATATTGATTTGAGAATTGGACAAGTACAGGCCGATCACCGAATTGTTTATCAAGGTAACAGCTACAAATTGGCGGATTTTTTTGGACCCGGCTCATGGGTAAGAATAAAACCGGCAAAAATCAGTATTTGGCAGCAGGTGAAAGGAGTGAATATTCGTGAGTAAAGAGAAATTTGACGTACTGTCAGAAGAAGAGCAGCAAATGCTGCTTGAAAAATATGATCCTGAAGCAGGAACGAGGAAGCTAAAAGGCGTGTTGGGCGGCATCGCATTTGCCGGATTATTGGCATTTTCGCTGTTTCAGTTGTATACATCAATTTTCGGTGTTTTTACAGCGCAAATCCAGCGCTCTGTCCATCTCGGTTTTGCGCTTGCTTTGATTTTTCTTTTGTTTCCGGCTAATCGAAAAAAGAGGAAAGAATATAAATTTCAAGTGGCTTGGTATGATATCATCCTTGCGCTTTTAAGTATTGGCGTTGGAGCATATTGGCCGCTGTTCATTGATGACATTGTAATGCGCGTCGGAATATTGACAGAAACGGATTTTTATATCGGAATTTTAGCTATTTTACTAGTTTTAGAGGCAACAAGGAGGGCGGTTGGGCTGCCGATTACGATCATCGCGCTGCTTTTCTTGGCGTATGCCTATTTTGGTCCTAGCATGCCTAACTTTCTCCAGCATAGCGGTCTTAGTTCTGAACGAATTGTTCAAACTATGTTCTTTACAACCGAAGGGATTTTAGGAACTCCGCTAGGCGTGTCATCAACCTTTATCTTTTTGTTTCTCCTTTTCGGCTCCTTTTTAATTAGAACTGGGATTGGTCAATATTTTAATGATTTGGCCGTTGCCGTTGCAGGGCGCAGAATTGGCGGTCCTGCAAAAGTAGCTATTTTTTCCAGTGCCCTTCAAGGAACGATCAGCGGAAGCTCAGTTGCCAATGTCGTCACATCCGGCGCGTTTACCATCCCGATGATGAAAAAGCTTGGTTATAACAAAGATTTTGCAGGAGCGGTGGAGGCTTCTTCATCTACAGGCGGTCAGTTAATGCCGCCGGTTATGGGAGCAGCTGCGTTTTTAATGGTTGAATTTATCGGGAACGGCATTACGTATTGGGACATTGCCAAAGCGGCAGCTATTCCGGCTATTCTATATTTTGCAGGGATTTGGATCATGACTCATTTTGAAGCAAAGCGAATCGGTTTAAGAGGCTTGTCAAAAGAAGAAATGCCGAATCGGAAAGAAATTTTGAAAAAACTGCATTTGTTAGCCCCGATCGTTGTTATTATTATTTTGCTAATGTCAGGAGTGACCGTTACACATGCTGCCATTTATTCGATAGTCATTTCGATTGTCGCTGGATTTTTAAATCGTGAGAATCGGATGACATTTAAGGATATTGTATTAGCGCTCGTCGACGGCGCCCGTACAGCGTTAGGGGTTGCGGCAGCAACAGCCGCTGCTGGAATTATTGTCGGCGTTGTGACGAAAACCGGGCTTGGTTTGAAGCTTGCCAACGGGCTGCTTGATATCGCCGGGGGCAATCTCATTCCGACATTAATGCTGACGATGATAGCTTCGTTGATTCTTGGAATGGGTTCGCCGACTACAGCGAACTATGTTATTACTTCAACGATTGCTGCACCAGCGATTATTTTGTTGGGGGTACCTGATCTGTCTGCACATTTATTTGTGTTTTACTTCGGGATTATTGCCGACATTACACCGCCAGTTGCTCTTGCAGCCTTTGCCGCAGCCGGTGTATCAGGAGGAGAACCGATCCGAACGGGAATTCACTCTTCAAAATTGGCAATCGCCGCTTTTATCATTCCGTATATTTTCGTTTTGTCTCCGCAAATGTTAATGATTGATACGACATGGCTTGGAATTTTATGGGTAGTCTTTACGGCGTTTTGCGGAATGATCGCAATTGGAGCCGGGATGATCGGATATTGGATGAGAAAAATGCATTTGATTGAACGAATTGCCGCGGTCGTGGCCGGGCTGTTGCTGATTTATCCAGAACGTTTTTCAGACATTTCAGGTCTCATCATTTTCATCGCATTATATGCGTTTCAATATATATGGAAATACAAAGCTGATCAAAAAGTGAAGGGTGAGAGCATTTAAAGAAGACAGGTTGTCATGGAAGAATCGATCCATTGATTAGAACATGATTCAGTCTTCTTACAGGCGGAATCATTGAAACGCAGAATAAACGCGGAGAGCAATTCACATTGGAACGAACAAAATCAGGATAAAATGTCGGAGAGACAGAAAGGATGTGTTGGAATCAATCCATAAATTTGCAGAAGGCCGATTTATTTTTATGCTGCAAAATTCAAAATGTTGTTTAAGAAAAACCGCTTTATGTCACGAATAGGTGGGAAATGGAGTGGCATTTCAACCTAGACGGCAAAATGAAATCCGATAGAAAACGAAAATTTAAATCTATAAAAACCAAGCATAGAGGAAAAAATGAATGATCAGCTCTATAGGCGCGATTCTAAAACGGCAAAAAATAATGAAGTGGAAGCATCATTTGACACTTCCACTTCAATCATATTTGCTTGGAATCTTAATTGAAAAAACGATTAATCTTCAAACAATTCGTCCATTAACTCTTCAATTTCTTGTCTTCGTTTGCTTGTTTCTTGTTTATCGACATAATAACGGTTATTTTTCTGAATAATTACATCTCCCGTTTCTGCATTTTTAGGCAACTGGCTTTTTAAAATTTCGATTATTTTGCCGTTTTCATCTTCGCAGACTGCGATGTCATTTTCAAATCGATCAATAATAAATTTCATAATGTCCCACCTTATCTAGGAGTGAAAGATGTTTGTGCTTTATAAGTTTTGTTTTTATAAGTGGCTGATACATCGATTTTAACAGTATAACCTTTTGCAGCACGGCCGATTTTTACCGACAATGGCTTGCCAATAGTACCGGTATAAGTGGTGTTTTTGCTTTTGTATTTAAAAACAGCTTTATATTTTGTTCCGTTTGGCAGCCCTTTTACATTCAGTATTATTGTAGAGTTTTGCTTTGGAGTTTTGTTATCGACACTTGCTGTTAATTTGTAGCTAGTTGGTTTGCTTGCTGCACCGGACGATGCGGCTTTTACATTAAAGGAAAGATTGGAGCCGTTCGTTGTTGCAACAATATGGCCTTGTTTATCCGTTCTAAAAGTGTTTATTTTGTATGCTTTCAGCCGATTGATCACATCTTGAGTAGGATGGCCGTATGAGTTCCTGCCGACGGAAATGACGGCATATGTCGGTTTTACTGAGTTTAACAGCGCTGTGCTTGTAGATGTTTTGGCGCCATGGTGTCCTACTTTTAGGACGTCAGCTCGCAAATTTTGTTTAGCTTTAATCATATCCGATTCTGCTTTAAGTTCCGCATCGCCAGTGAAAAGAAATGATTTTTTACCGTAAGTAAGCTTTAAAACAGCACTCCAGTTGTTTAAGTCGCTTTTTGGATATGCTTTGACAGGCCCAACGAATTTTGCGGTAACTCCTTTGATCGGCAAAGCAACATTTGCTTGAGCGGTCTTTATTTTTTTGCCTTCACGCTTAACAGCATTTAAAAAATCTTTGTAGCTTTCCGTCGTATGGCTGACTTTTGGCGCATACACTTGCTCTACTCGAAAAGCAGATAGCACAGTGTCCAGACCGCCAATATGATCTGCGTCCGGATGAGTTGCAATCATTATTTCGATATCATCCACTTTTTGCTTTTTCAAATAATTAACAACGTCATCTCCATAACTGTTATTTCCACCATCAATGAGAATATCTTCTCCATTCGGAGCTTTTATGTAAATTGCGTCTCCTTGTCCGACATTAATAAAATGAACATACATATTTTTTGCCTGAGCGCTTGTTGTTTCGTGAAACGGGATCAACAGAAAAGAAAAAGCAAACACTATCGAAAACAATAGCTTACGTAATTTCATCAAAATCCCTCCGAGTACTGAATAGATCAAATTGATTATACAGCGTGGTAGGAAAAATTTACAAGATTTAATTTAGAAAATTTTATTTTTTTTTACAGAAAATTAAATTTTCTAGTTTAATTGAACTAAAGTCTCATATGATTTTTTCATGCCGAAAAAAGAAGCCGACCCAAAAGGCTTGGATCGGCCTAAACAGACAAAGGTCTGTACATTTTTAATTTTGTTGAAATCTGGTCATTTCAAAATTTAATTTTTCAAACGCAACTGTTGTTGAATGGAGGAATCAAAAAGTTTAAGTAAAAAAACTAGTTTGCATATTTTAAAACAAGGAGAAACGTAATTTGTTAAAAACAATTGATAAGAAGATTAAATAAAACATTGTGTTGCTAATTATTGTTGTCGCCAATTAGCTCGCTGTACCTAACTTTATTTAGCGTAAAAACATATTGCACAGTCAAAAAAGGTGAATATAACTAAAATTATTAAAAAATACAATATGGCCGCGAGAAAATGGAAAATTTGAACGATATAAAAGGCGTAAACAAAATTTACATTTAAAAAAAATTACAAGTTAAATAGTCTGTTGAATAAACCTGATATTTTAATGTTTCGCCGTTAAAAAGTCGGCAAAAAAAGAGAAAAAGAAAACGCGGTTCTTGTATTTCACAAGAACCACGTTATACTAAGGTTTTTAATGATGATTCCGACTGGGCTCGAACCAGCGACCTCCACCCTGTCAAGGTGGCGCTCTCCCTGCTGAGCTACGGAATCATATTAACAAAACAGATGAATTTCTAATGCGTTTTTTTGACAATTTCTATTGTAATGTTGTTATAAAAATATGTCAAGCCTCAATATGCAAGTTTTTTTACTTGCTGTAGTTTTTAATCATTGATAAGCTCTTTCTGGTCTTAGAATCTAAATTGATAAAAGGAAGTGCTTTTAATAGAAGCACAAATGTTGAGAATTATAAATTATGCGAAACGACCAACCGGATTACCGGGCGGTTTTTGTTTCTGATTGACGACAAAGTGTAACAGTAGTTATTTTTTCGTTTTATCTAAATAATCTGTAAGGAGTCCTCTTTGTTATACAAAATGATAGGAAAGAAAAACAAAAAACAGGAGTGTCCTTTTGCCATTTATGCAATATTTTTGAAATCGTTTTAATAATTTGATAGGATAACATTTATAATATAGATCATTTTTGAAAATCCTTATAAAGGAATGTGATAAAAAATGAAAAAAGACCAAGTCTTGGATCAGAGGCACCGCCCTTTGCGCGATTTGCGTATTTCTGTAACCGACCGATGCAATTTCCGGTGCACGTATTGTATGCCGAAAGAGATATTCGGAGACGATTATCAATTCCTTCCGAAGGATCACTTGTTGACGTTTGAAGAAATTGTCGAGCTCACGAAAATTTTTGTTGAGCTTGGCGTGAAGAAAATTAAGCTGACGGGAGGCGAACCGCTTCTTCGAAAGGATGTATATAAACTAATTGCCATGCTTTCAAAAATTGAAGGAATTCATGATATTGGTTTGACAACAAACGGCGTGTATTTAAAAAAGTATGGCTCAAAATTGTATGAAGCAGGTCTTCGCCGATTGAACATCAGCCTTGATGCGATTGATGACGATACGTTTCGACGTTTAAATGGCCGAGATGTATCAGCAAAGACGGTCTTGGCAAATATTGATTATGCTGTATCAGTCGGATTTTCGGTTAAAGTAAATATGGTTGTACAAAAAGGAGTAAATGATCACCAAATTTTGCCGATGACGGAATATTTTAAAAACAAGAGGATTCCATTAAGATTTATTGAATTTATGGATGTAGGCAATACAAACGGCTGGAATATGAAAGATGTCTTGATAAAAAAAGATATTGTAAAGATGATTAGTTCTGTTTATTCCATTGAACCAATTGATGAAAACTACTTTGGAGAGGTAGCCAAGAGATATCGTCATCAAGACACAGGTTCAGAAATCGGATTTATTACATCAGTATCAGAACCATTTTGTTCAAGCTGTACGAGGGCGCGTATTTCATCAGACGGAAAGCTGTACACTTGTTTATATGCCCACGAAGGATTTGATTTACGGGATTTCATTCGTTCAGGAAAAAGTCCAGAAGAAATCAAAATGGCTATTGAACGTGTTTGGCAAAATCGTAAAGATCAATATTCTGTTGAACGTACAGAAAACAAAGGTATGTTGAACAAAAATAAAATTGAGATGTCATATATAGGAGGATAAACAATCGGCGTTTGGTGATGAAATGCTGATTGTTTTTTTATTTTTTTAGAAAATTCGAAAGAGAAAAAATTAAAATTGAAATCGCAAAATTTTTAAACCATTAAAATACATTTTTATCTAATATATAGAAACAAGGAGGGGAGCAATTGGCTGATGTATTAATTGTTGATAATGATAAATCTGCTCGGAAGGATTTAAAGTCAATTATTGAAGATAGTAAATTCAGCTTTCTTTCCATTTATGAAGCAAGTACATCTCAACGAGGTATGATCCTTTTAAAGCAAAATCGACCGACTATACTCATTGTGGATATCTCCTTGCCAGATATAGACGGTATCAAATTAGGGAGATCAGCGTTGCAACTGTATCCAGATTTGCCCGTGATTGTTGTGACTCAGTTAAAAATGTTCGAGTTTGTTCAGGAAGCGATCAACTCAGGTTTTTCAGCTTATTTGTTGAAACCGCTTTCCAAAAATGAACTGCTTGATACATTTGAGCGGATTTTGCCCCAAGGATTAAATAAAGAAATTAATCAAACCATCAATGGTAAAAGTCATTTTTCCTCTGACTTAAAAAATCCGATCGAAAGTGCCATTCAGTTTATTCAAATGAATTATGGTTATGCTCTTACTCTAAAAGAAGTAGCAAATCAAGTGTATTTAAGTCCATCTTATTTCAGCCGATTGTTTAAAGAAGAAGTTGGTATGACATTTGTGGAATATTTATCGTTTGTTAGAGTTCAAAAAGCTAAAACGCTGCTTAGAGTTTCGAGTCTTCCGATTGAAATTATCGCTAACAATACCGGTTTTTCAAATGCAAGCTATTTTGCAACCGCTTTTAAAAAATTGGTTGGGAAGACGCCAAGAGAGTATCGGGAGCAGTTTCATTTTAAAGAATAGGAGGTGAAGTCGTGATTACGATTAAAAAGGAATTGGAACGCTGCAAAAAGGAAGGATTATCAGGTGTTATTGGAACCATTATTTCTACAAAAGGATCTACCTACCAAAAGACAGGGGCAAAATGCTTCGTATCAGAAGATCGAAAGCTAACAGGTCTTTTAAGCGGAGGCTGCGTCGAAGCAGATATTGTGGAACATGCTGTAAAAGTGCTCGAAACGGGAAAACCGGCAGTTCTCCACTATGATTTTTACGGAGAAGAGGATATTGTTTGGGGACTTGGTGTCGGCTGTAATGGAAAAATGAACATTTTTTTACAACCATATCTGCCAAAAAAGCAGCCTGAAAGGACAGAAGTGATTGATCAATATTTTTCACAATCCCTCCAAAAACAATTACACGCTGTCACGATCGTGAATGCGAAAGATGAAAATCTTCAAGGAAAAATGTGGATCCTAGACCCTATGCAAAGTAATGACGACTCACTTATTACCGTTTCTGAAATTGCTCATGATTATCAAGATCGGAAAAACAATTTAAAAAATGAAATGGTTTATTTAGGTGGTGAAAAAGAATTGTACGTATATTATGAATCATTAAGTCCACCACCACACTTAAAGATTTTTGGCGCAGGTCTTGATGCCATTCCGCTTGTCAAAATGGCGAAAAGCTTGAAATGGATTGTGACTGTTCTTGACCATCGTCCTACTTATTGCAATGAAAATAATTTTCCTGATGCTGATTTTATCCAAGTTTATCCTAAAGGGTCTGTTCCTGACGTTTCGTTTAATGAAAACACATATGTCATTATAATGACACACAATTTTTTGCACGATCAAGAAATATTAGAATCCATCATTCATTCAAATGCGGCTTACATTGGCCTTTTAGGTCCGAAAAAAAGAACTGCCCAATTAATTGAAAGCAGCCAAACTCTAAAGGCTCATCCTTCTATTCAGCAAATTCATAGTCCTATTGGTCTTGATATTGGAGCGAAAACACCGGAAGAAATTTCCTTTAGTATTTTGGCTGAAATTATGACGGTGTACAGAGGAGGAACAGGAAAGAAATTATCAGAGCTGGCGGCAATGGCTTATTCCTAAAAAAGATACATCAGTCATAAAGGTGAAAAAACATATTTTGTTGAGTGATATCAGCTGCAGTTTTTTCAAAGCGGATGGTCAAACACAATCTATTAATACCATCTATTGGAAAGGTATTAACCAAAATACCGTGGATGTAAGTAAAAAATCTCAGTTAAGCGGTAGTGTTGCTGTCTTAACTCGGAACTGAAGTTTCTGTGAAATAAGTAAACCGATTGGTTTTGGTAGATATTACCAATCAAGGCTGATTACATTGCTAAAAATAAGATTAAAAAATGCATCTGACAAGACTGACACCGTTGTTGCGTTATTGTGCCGTGATTCAATGCTATGAAAGAAATGGGAACCTGTTTATTGTTCAAGCAAAATATCGAATTAAAAAGGTCATCCAGTTCTTTAAAGGGATGAGCCAAAAGGGCAAAAATTCGTAATGATATTTGTTTTGCTGCGATCGTAATATCCTCAAGTTATTGAGTCACCACAAAATTATGAGAGATTTCTTCGGAAGGAGGTAAGTTAAATGAGTAAAGTGATTGGGAAAAGAGTGACGCGTGTTGAAGATGCTAGATTATTGACTGGTCAGGGAAAATATATTGATGACATCGGTACCCCGCCGAATACTGGTCATGTGGCCATTTTAAGGAGCCCTTATCCGCATGCCAAAATTGTGTCTATCGATTATTCGGAAGCCTTAGAAATTCCTGGAGTAAAGGGTGTTGTAACAGGTAAGGATGTACATCCTCTATTAAATCCTTTTAGTGTTGGCGTCAGTGCTCCAGTACACTATTATCCAATTGCTATTGATAAAGTTCGTTTTGTAGGTGAGCCAGTAGCAGTTGTCGTGGCAAAAAACCGATATATTGCGGAGGATGCGTTAGAAAAAATTAAGGTGAAATATGAAAATCTTGAACCAATTGTAGATATTGAACGTGCGCTCGAAAAAGGAGCACCTATTTTACATGAAAATGTTGGTTCAAATATCGCTAATCATAGAACTTTTCATTATGGAGATGTAGAGAAGGCTTTTGAGCAGGCTGACAAAATCATCAAGCATCGTTTTCATTTTCCGAAATATTCTGCAACACCGGTTGAAACATATGGTATTGTCGCCCAATACGATCATAGCTCTGATAGTTATACAGTTCACGCGAACTTTCATGGGCCGTTTGTACTTCATTCGATTATGGCAGGTGCATTAAAAATTCCAAGCAATCGGTTGCGGATTATTATACCAAAAGATATTGGCGGCAGTTATGGAATTAAGGCAGGAATATTCCCGTATATCGTTCTTTGTTCCGTTGTAAGCCGTCTCGTAGGCTGTCCAGTGAAATGGATCGAGGACAGGCAGGAGCATTTAGCAGCTAGTTCAAGCTGTACGGATCGAGTCACATATATTGAAGCAGCAGTAAAAAATGACGGAAAAATACTCGGATTAAAAATGAAAATGATTGACAATGTTGGTGCATATATCCGGGCACCAGAGCCGGCATGTCTGTACCGGAATCATGCTAACACAACCGGTGCCTATGATATTCCAAACTTAATGATTGATGCGTATGCCGTTATGACGAATAAATTGCCAACAGGGCTTATACGCGGATATGGGGGACAAGAAACGTATTTCCCTCTTGAACGGATCATGCAAATCATTTCAGATGAATTAAAATTAGAGCCAGCTGAAGTGATCAGACGGAATTTAATTAAAAAAGAACAATTTCCATACAGAACGGCATCTGGTGGAGTGTATGACAGCGGCGACTATGAAAAAGCATTTGACCTGTTATTAAAAATCGGTAAATATGATGAATTCAGAAAAAAACAAGCTGAAGCACGCAAGAGGGGAAAGCTTCTTGGTGTTGGCCTCGCTGTTATCGTTGAACCATCCGGTTCGAATATGGGGTACATTACGATCGCCTTAACTCCAGAGGAAAGAAAAGCAGGATTGCCGAAATCTGGTTGTTCAGAAGCGGCGACGATTTCGATGGATCCTATGGGAAATGTGAATGTGCGCATTAGTACAACACCGTCCGGACAAGGGCATGAAACGGTCGCTAGCCAAATCGTATCGGAAATTCTCGGAATTCCGCATGAAAAAATTAATGTTGTAGCTGAACTTGATACAGCAACAAGTGCATGGTCCATTGCTTCTGGAAGCTATTCCAGCCGGTTTGCGTCACTCGGATCAAGTGCAGTGTACTACGCAGCACATAAGGTAAAAAATAAGCTTATCAAAATTGCTGCACATTTTTTAAAAGCTAAGGAAGAAGATTTAACAATTGAAAAAGGCAACATTGTTTCCAAAACCGATCCATCTAAATCTATTTCTATAAAAAGGGTTGTTGGATCAGCCCATTGGAATCCGCTTTCTTTACCAGAAGGGATGGAGCCTGGAATTTATGAAACAGCCTATTATACAGCCCAGGCTGAACCGCCGGATGACCAGGATTTAATTAATTCATCGGTTACGTATGGATTTGTTGCTGATTTAGTGACAGTTGAAATTGATCCAGAGACGGGTGACATTCACATTCTTGATTATTTCACGGTTCACGATGCAGGAAAACTATTAAATCCGCTTATTGTCGATGGACAAATATTGGGAGGCCTAGTCCATGGGCTTGGCGGCGCCATGTATGAAGAACTCGTCTACGATGAAAAAGGTCAGTTTTTAACTGGATCGTTTATGGATTATTTATGTCCAACAGCGCCTGAAGTACCAAATGTAACGATCAAACATATCGAGACGCCGTCACCACTTACACCATTAGGCGCTAAAGGTCTTGGAGAAGGAAATACAATGAGTGCACCTGTTGTCATTGCAAATGCAGTAAATGATGCGTTGAAGCCATATGGTGTGACGATTGATTCATTACCAGTAACACCAAATAAAGTATGGAACATTTTGAATCATTCTAAAAAACAGGAGGTTTCATCATGAACGGAAAAGGAAGCGTAACATTAAATGCAGGAATTGAAAAAGCATGGGAAGTGCTGCTGGACCCAGAGGCATTAAAAAATTGCATTATGGGCTGTAAAAAATTAGAGCCTGTCAATGAAAACAAATATGAAGCGGAAGTATCTATTGGAATTGCTGCTGTGAAAGGAAAATATGAATCAACCATTGAAATTGCTGATGTTCAAAAACCGAACCATTATAAGCTCGTTGTAAAAGGGGAAGGCGGACCAGGAAGTGTTGAAGCAGCAGGAGTTGTTGATCTTGTTCCAATTGACGATAACAAGACGGAATTGAACTATACGTATGAAGCGGAAGTTGGCGGAAAAGTGGCAATGGTTGGGCAAAGAATGCTAAATGGTGTAGCTAAATTAATCATTCAGGACTTCTTTAAAAAGTTTAATAAAGAACTAGCGAAAAGCGAACAATCTATTTAAATAGAGAAAATACTAGTCAAGCACAAAAATCAAAGGAATTGGAAATTCTAAACCTTTTGAATGGCTTTATCCAATTCTTTGAACTGCTAGATCATACTGTGAGTGGACGCAATGAAAAGGTCGATTGAGTCTTCTGCACCGATAAGAAAATCTGGCTGCCTTTTGAATGGAGTTTGCTACATTTAGCATCATTAAAGCGATTTTTGCCCTTTTCCTGAAAATAACCCTTTTCATGTAAGGATCTGTGGAAAGGACTATTCGGGATGTCCCCAGTCCACTTGTTGATCAATCACGAGAACTTGCTCTAATCCATGCTGTCTGGAAGCTGTCATATTCAGCATTGGTGGCAAGAGGGAACAAGATTGCGGGTTAGAAGTTCGAACAAGAGCTGGAGAAACAGACTTTATAAGTAGTCATAGCTGATGGATTTCTCCCAATGATCCTTAATACTACTATCTAGGGGCATCACGAAAAGTCTACCCCTAAAATGGAACTTTTTCAGTTAGTGCCAGTTAGCAACACTATCTGAAAAAGTTATCAAAGAGTCTAACTGGAAAATGCCTCTCTCTAAAGAGGATTCTAAAAATACTAAACGAGGAGGGGAGTATATGAAACCCGTAAAATTTGATTATTATTCCCCGAAAACAGTTGATGAAGCTTTAACACTTTTAGAAGAAGCAGGATTTGACGGGAAAATCATTGCCGGTGGTCAAAGTCTTGTACCAATAATGAACATGAGACTATCATCGCCAGAATGTTTAATTGACATTAATCAGCTTCATGATTTGCAATTTATTGAGTTTGATAGTGACAAAGTTAAAATTGGTGCGTTAACGAGGCAGGCGGAAGTTGAAAGATCGGATATAGTTCAGAAGCATTTAGGGCTTCTAAGTGAAGCGGTTCCCTTTATTGGGCACGTTCAAACGAGAAATCGGGGAACATTTGGAGGAAGTCTTGTTCATGCTGACCCAACAGCTGAAATTCCTCTTTCATTGATGGCGCTCGGAGGGACCCTTCATATTGCTTCTAAAGAAGAGGTGCGAGAAGTAAACGTCGAGGATTTCTTTATTACTTATTTAACAACTGACATAATGCCAAATGAGATGCTGAGGGAAATTCACATTCCTATAGAACAAGAAAGAAATGGATATTCATTTTATGAAATTTCTCGTCGTCACGGTGATTTTGCACTCGTTGCCTCTGCTTGTCAATTAACGATTGATCATTTAGATCGCATTACAAATGTAAGACTTGTATTAGGCGGTGTTGAAGCAACGCCATTGTTAATAGAAGGGGCAAACGAATGGATGAAAGGAGAGGTTTTATCTGACTCCCTTCTCCAAAAAGTCGAGGATATAGTGGATGAAATGGTAGATCCAGAGTCAGATATACACGCAACTGCTGAATATAGAAGACATCTTTCGAAAAAATTGGCAGTGCGTACGGTGAAATCAGCCTACGAACGAGCGAGGGGTGAAGCCAATGAGCGTTCATGAAATTGAAGTGACGATCAACGGGAAAAAGTATAAAGAACAAGTTGAGTCAAGATTGCTGTTAAGTGATTTTTTACGAGAAACGTGCGGTCTCACTGGCACGCATGTCGGCTGTGAACATGGTGTGTGCGGCGCTTGCACGATCCATTTAAATGGTTCAGCTGTTCGAAGCTGCCTCATATTTGCGGTTCAAGTGGATGGGCAGGAGATCACAACAGTAGAAGGTTTGGGAGAAGACGGTCAATTAACTCCATTACAAAAAAATTTCATTGAATGTCACGGCCTTCAGTGCGGGTTCTGTACACCTGGAATCTTAATGTCAGCAACTGACTATTTACAAAAAAATCCGAATCCTTCCGTTCAAGAAATAAAAGAAATGCTATCAGGACATTTATGCCGATGCACGGGTTATGTTGGAATTATAGAAGCAATTCAAAAAACAGTTGAAGAAAATAGTAATCATGCTCGGGTGGAAAGGTGATGATGATATGAACCTTTTAACTCTTTTTGAATTTGCTGTTGAGCGTCATCCAAATCGACTTGCTGTTGTAGAAGGAGACAGAAGGTATACGTACAGGCAATATCATAACGAAGTGGAAAAAGTCGCTGCTTCACTTCAAAAAATCGGCATTAAACAGCATGACCGCGTTATGATCCTTTTAAAAAATCGTCTTGAAAATACGGTGATTTATTGGGCGCTGCAAAAAATTGGAGCCATTTACACTCCAATTAATTTTCGGCTTTCGGTGAAAGAAGTTGAGTATTGTGTAAATGATGCTGAGGCTGCTGCTGTCATATACGAGAGCGTAAGCCAAGAATCCGTGCTGAAAGCAAATCTGCACCAAAAACCGATACTTATTGGGTTCGGCGAAGTAGAAGGAGCTGATATCTACTATGATGAGCTTGTTGAAAGAAGTCCTGGCAGCTTGGAAAAGCCAACGATAGATGATAACGATATCGCTCTTATGCTTTATACGTCCGGAACAACAGGAAAACCAAAAGGAGTTCCTCGAACGCACAAAAATGAATATAGTGCAGCGCTAGCCCATATTATCCAAAACCAATATCAAGACGGGGAAAGTACATTAGGGACAATGCCGCTTTATCACACAATGGGAATGCGCTCCCTTCTATCTATTATGTTTTTAAATGGAAAATATGTTATTCTGCCTGATTTTGATGCAAAGGAAGCGTTGGAATTAATAGAACGTGAAGAAATTACATGCCTTTACTTAGTACCTACGTTATATCACGATATGTTAAATCACGCTGAATTTCATCATTTCGATTTGTCTAAGTTGAAAAAAATTGGTTATGCAGGCGCTTCTATGACAACAGCTTTAACAGAAAAATGTATTGAGATGTTAAAGCCTGAAGTGTTTGTGAACCATTTTGGCAGCACTGAAATTTACACATTTACAATAAACCATAATGTGAAGGAAAAACCAGGATGTGCCGGTAAGCCAGGATTTCATCAGAGTATCCGCATTGTTAAGGCAGATCCTGATGGCAATGCAACTCCAGAGGATGTAGTGGAAAAAGGAGAACTGGGAGAAATCATTGTCAATATTGAATCACCAGAAAGCTTTAAAGGCTACTGGAATAGACCAGATGCTACAAAAAAAGCCATTCGGGATGGATGGTATTTTACTGGAGACCTTGGCAAATTAGATGAGGATGGAGATTTATATGTCGTCGGACGTGTCGATGATATGATTATTTCCGGCGGAGAAAATATACATCCTCTTGAAGTAGAAGATGTTTTAGCCAAGCATCCGAAAGTGCATGAAGTTGCTGTAATTGGTGAAGAAGATGAGCGCTGGGGCCAAGTTGTTTCTGCCTATGTCGTACCAAAAGATCCGTCACTTACCATACAGGAACTTGACGATTATTGTAAAAATAATACAAAACTTTCAAACTTTAAACGTCCAAGAAAATATGTATTTATTCAAGAAGTACCGAAAAGCCCTGTTGGGAAAATTCTCCGTCGTAAACTCAAAACGGGAGAATTTGAACTATATATAAATGAAAGTGAAAAAATCGTTTAATTTTTTCAAAAAAGAAAGGGGAACCAAAACATGGAAGCAGTAAAACAATATGATCACATTCGAGTTGAAAAAAATCCGGAAAAAAAGACGGCAACAATTGTTTTCGACCGTCCAGAAAAAATGAATTATATTAGCATGCTAGCTCGCTCACAATTTCCAGAAATTTTTGATGAGTTAAATAAAGACGATGATGTTCGCGTCATCATTATTAAAGGTGAAGGAGATAAGGCATTTAGTGCAGGAGGGAATATCCCTGAATTTTTGGAAGTGCATCAAGAAGAATTATCACATCTTGCTGTAAACGTTGCAGCACCAGAACGTTCTCCAAAGCCTGTCATTGCTCAGCTTCAAGGCTATACGTTTGGAGTCGGTTTTGAAATTGCTATGGCATGTGATTTTCGAATTGCAGCAGATGACACATTATTAGCACTGCCTGAGATGAATCTTGGTATGATTCCAGGAAGCGGCGGAACACAAAGGGTGGCCAAAGCAGTAGGATTAACTCGCGCAAAAGACATGATTATGCGTGCACGAAGAATTCCTGCTGAGGAAGCGTATCAATGGGGCCTTATTACAAAGGTTGTTCCAAAGGAAGAACTAGAAAGCGCTGTCGATTCACTCGTTGAAGAGCTTGTAAACTTCTCTCCGCTTGCATTAAAAGTATGTAAACAAGTGCTCAATGCAGCCGAAGAAACACCGCTTAGTGCAGGAATTGAAATAGAAGGAAAAGCCTATGGATTGCTTCGCACTACAGAAGATTTCAAAGAAGGAGTCGAAGCATTCGTCGAAAAAAGAAAGCCGAATTTTAAAGGCAAATAAGACGGAAACTTCGGGAAACGGCGAGCTAGCCGTTTCCTAAAGTTAAAATTTACTGAAAATTAAAAATTTTTCAAAAGAAAGGTGGAGTAGTATGAATGGTAATATGGAGACAACCGTTCAGCAAACTTCAGCATTGGAAGCATCGACTAGTAGAAAGCAAATGATAATAGCCGTTATGGCGTCTCTGTTGGGTTGGTCGTTGGATTTGTATGATCTCTTTATTCTTCTCTATGTTGCACCTGAGTTAGGAAAGTTGTTTTTCCCGACAGATAAACCGACACTTTCATTGGCCGCTGTGTATGCTTCTTTTGCAGTTACACTGTTTTTGCGTCCTCTCGGCTCAGCGCTTTTTGGTGCCTATGCTGATCGCCATGGGAGGAAGCGAGCAATGGTTGTGGCCGTGTCTGGTGTAGGGATTTCTACCGCCCTGTTTGGAGCGCTGCCAACAGTGCTTCAAATCGGTGCCGCTGCATCAATCATCTTTATTATTCTTCGTTTAATCCAAGGTGTATTTGTCGGAGGAGTTGTTGCCTCCACTCATACAATTGGGACGGAATCCGTACCGGAGAAATGGCGCGGCTTGATGTCCGGCCTTGTCGGCGGGGGCGGTGCTGCTCTTGGTGCATTGCTGGCCTCCATTGTATATTTTGTTTTGTCAAATATTTTTTCTGGGCCGGAATTCAGCGAATGGGGCTGGCGCTTTATGTTCTTTACCGGCATATTGAGCTCTGTTCTCGGACTGTTCGTATTCAAGAAGCTTGAGGAGTCACCGTTATGGGTGCAGCATAAGAAGGAGCAAGAAACGAAACCGGAACATCAGCAGTCTCCGGTGAAAACGGTATTCACTAAATATTTGTCAGTTTTATTAATTAATTTAATGATTGTAATCGGTGGCGGCTCAGCCTATTACCTAACTTGCGGGTATTTGCCTACCTTTTTAAAAGTAATTAATAATATCCCGCAGACCGTATCCTCTATAATTCTTATGGTAAGCAGTATTTCTGCGATGGTTGCTGCTGTTGTTCTCGGTCATTTGAGCACCATTATTGGCAGAAAGAAAACGTTCATTTTACTAGGCATCGTAAATCTGTTTGCTCTTCCGTATTTATATACAGAATTGGCACACGCTCAAAATCTGACAATGATTACGCTCTTTGCAATGGGGTTGTCGTTTTTAGGGAATGGCTCATATGCTCCCGTGCTGATCTTTTTAAATGAACGTTTTCCTACATCTATTCGTTCGACGGGTACTGGACTGTCCTGGAATATGGGATTTGCTGTAGGCGGGATGATGCCGACTTTGGTAACAGTGGTCAGCGGTCAAACGTCGAATATTCCAGCGTCCTTGGGGTATTTCTTTATTGCTCTCTTCATTTTGTATCTGTTGGGCAGCTTCATCATACCAGAAACAAAAGGGAATTTTAAATAAACAGCGAATCAATCGGAAGTCAACAAAGCTTACGAAAACAGCCTTTAAAAACAACAAACAGGATAGGAAAAAGATCTGTTTTGAACAAGCCTATCGTACGATTGCTTTGAGACCTCCTTCTTAAAAATGTTCAAAAAGAAGGAGGTTAATTGATTTTATCCATAAATATTTACTCTACTTTATCATATTTTTCATGTTCCGAACTTATTCATTGCAACGCGAAACATATCGATCCCATTATTTTTAAATTCAGCTTAACAGTAAAGTCCGCGTTTGATCCTAATTATTTTGTTCGAACTTTCGATAATATTTGCTTAATCCTTCTTTTTAACAAATCCTTTTGACTCATAAAAAATATCTTTTTCATGCTATTATTACTCTTTTCACCTAAAGATCGGCATTGATCATTCTTGATTATTTGCAATATTCCTCTTTTTCATCTTAATACATACACTTATTATTTATTATATGCCGATAATAAGTGAAATTTCTGCCTTTATTTTCACACATAATATCCAAGCATTTCACTCATGAAAACATGATACACTCCATGGATTTGTAACAGGTTACATCAGTGTAAAATATAAGCTATTCTCTAAAAGATTGTTGTTACCAATCATAGAGAAATATATATCATATGGTAAAATAAAGTAAAAAGGGGTAGTTTCAATGGGATTGCCAAAATGTTGTAAATGTAACCATCCATTTAGTTGGAGAAACATATTTTGTGCTTCGTTCAAATTTAGCCAAGAAATAAAGTGCCCTAAGTGTGGAACAAAAATGTATCCAACAATGAAATCAAGACAAAAAATGGGTATAGCAACTTTTGTACCATTGGTCATATCTTTTGCATTACAGGTATTTGGGCTTCCATTCAAGTTTACTATGTTGATATTTTTGTTGTTGTCAGTTTTGGGTATGATATTGCTGCCATTTTTATATTCGTTTGTCGATCATGAGGAGCCCCTTTGGTGAAAAAGGACGTATTGTTAAAGCTGATGATAAAAGGGTTTTTGCGTAATCTTGATGATAGGGAGGAGTTTTATGGAGAATATTTGTGTGTAAAGTTTTTAGCTTCTCATCTTAATTCAATAATCCCGATTTTTCATCAAAAGGACCTCAGAACCGGTACCCCCGTATCGCCTGAAAAAAATCCCCGCATATAACTATAGTGTCAATGAGAGAAGCTGTCGTTTACGATTACGAGAAGAGAGATATATGAAAGAGAAATGAATATTTTCTAATAATATAAGGAAATTGAGGATCGAAAACAGTTCAGAAATCTATTCAATCTCTCAACTGCTCCTTCGAAATTAATGAGAAAGTAGGTTGGGATTTATTTAAGCGATGCCTTTCAAAAACGAAAGAGGGTTTTTCCAAAATTTCTATTTTTATTGAGGAAGACGAAAAGACATTCGGACTGTTATCGAGGACATCGTTTGATCTCTACCGATTAGTAAGAGCAAAAAAGGGATAGAAACACAAAGTACGTTTTGAAAAAATCTCTACTCAACATCTTCTGAACTTGCGCAAAAAGAAGTATGGTTAAAGATTACAAATAATCATTTGATCGTATTAAATGATCAATAAGCGAAACATCGTTGTTAAATTATGAAACGCAACAAAAGACAATCATTCGAAAAAACGAAAATGGAAAAATCAGCGAAAATTATTCTGAAATAATGTGATAGATTCTTAATAGATCAACAAAAAGTATCTATAACCGCTCTTGCGAATGTAGAGGGTGTCGAACTTTCTCCATTTGAGCGAAACATTGCTTAAAGTGTTTTTAAACATCATACTCCAATTACCATGTGAATACATGAAAGTTGATGCGATTGATATCGAAATGACCGCAATATGGTATAATAATAGTTATATTTAAAATGAAGAAAGGAGCATACCGATGGCTGAAATTACAAATGAAATGATTTTGCAAGCGATTAAAGAACTGGCTGAGCAGCTAAAAAACCATTCAGAAGAAACGAATAACCGGTTTGAGCAAATTAACCAACGGTTTGCACAAATTGACCAACGGTTTGAGCAAATTGATCGGCGGTTTGAACAAATTGACCAACGATTTGAACAAACCGATCAGCAGTTTGAACAAACGAAGCAGCAATTGGTCGAAATCAATGAGCGGCTCGACCAAGTTGAACAAAAGATCGAGGAGATGGACAAACAACTCACTGATGTAGCAAACGGTCAAAAAATTCTTGTGGAAGAGTTGTTTGAAAATAAGAAAGAAATCAAGCGAGTCAAAAATATTTTAAACATATATTAACCGCACTGATCTATTAAGTGTTTTTTTTGGACAAAACCGTTAGATAAAAACAAAATGATGTCTGAAATTAGCTTTTCGCCTCCCTGTTTTCTTCAAAATAATGTCCAAACTTCTTCGCCGTTTTCTATTTAGCTTTATTCATTCCTATTATTATCCAATTAATACTATCCCCGTTTTTAACACATAATCCCCGGAATAGGATCTGGCTTGTGCTGTTTACAGTGTGAGAAAAAAGACGCAACAAAGGATAAGTCCCCATTCAAAAAACAGCGGCTGTCTCATCGGTTTAACGGCCATTGCGGCAGCCTCGTTATGCTTTCACCTTATTGATTAATTTTTATTATAAATGCAATAATTTTTTCTATCAGCGAAAGCAAAGACTGACATTAGTTTTAAGCGCCTCAGGCTTTTTACTTTCGGTACTTTCCATTCTTCACTGTTCGAAAACCTATTTACAACAAAGCAAATTTTTCCTATAATTATAACTAACTAATTAGTTAGTTATAAAAAAGGGGGTTCTTGTTGGCTGTAAAAAAAGGCGAGGCGAGTAAGAGAAAGTTATTTCTATGCCAGAAGAGCTTTTTACGAAAAAAGGGTTTTCAAAGTACCAAAAGAAGTGAATTTGTTGCAAACGAAAGCTTAACACAAGCTGCGTTTCAAAAGTAAGGAAGATATCTTTCAACAAATATTTCAAAATTTTGATCAACAGTTAATAAAACTAAGGGATGTTGGAAAAATCTGTTGAACTATCGCTATCGGATGTCAAAACTTTTGTAACCAACATGTTTATCAAATTATTTACTTTTTTAGGAAAAAACAAATCAGACAAGGAGACAGTGATCAGATTCGAAAAAGATTGATATGTTCAATAACAAGCGATTCGGAATTGTAAAAGAAAAAATTGACACATGGGTGGCAGCAGAGTCCATCGCTGCTATTATAGAACGATTGGTACATCGATATTTATTAACAGGAGAAAAAGTAAAGTAGGACAGATGTTTTTGGGCGGAATTCAAAATCGTTCGAAAAGCGGTGATTGAAATGGTATTAGAATGGTTGGATTCTCAACTTCATTTGATTAGCGTGCTTTGGTTATTTCCCATTTTGTTTATGTTTCATGATTTCGAAGAGATTCTTACGGTGGAGAAGTGGACCAAACAGAACAAAGAACAAGTTCTTGCGGTTTTACCTAAATCAATACGAAAATATTTTTATAGCAGCTTTCAGATGACAACTGTTCAATTTGCGAACGATGTATTTTGGATTTTCCTTACCATTACAACAGCAACATGTTTAGCCGTCATTTTCTCTTTTTACTATATTTTTTTAATGTTACTGTTTATCTTTTTTGCCCATGTGTTCACACATTTAGGGCAAGCATTCTATCTAAGGAAATACACTCCTGGTGTAATCACTTCCATCATTCTAGTGTTGCCCTATTCTTCATATACCTACTATCGATTGCTGAAAGAACAAGTCATAAGCGGAACAGATATATTGTGGAGTACTATTGGAGCTTTCATCATCGTGCCAATATTATTTCTGTTTCTGGTGTATGAAAGAAATAAAGCTACAAAAAAAGTTGAGGAAGATGGTGCCGACAAGAATTTTTTGTAATGTAAGATAGATTTGAAGTTACACGATTAACTGTAGGCGGGTAACTTTCATATAAATATAACCCAAAATGTGCAGAGCATTCTATCGAAAAACTTCAGAAAGATCAAATTAATACAATTGTTGTACATGATATTGAAATATTTAATAGAGATATCATTTCGATGTGGGTACCGTCAAGAATTTTGTGTTATGTAAGATAGATAGGGCATCTCTGAAATGGATTACCTTAAACAATTTAAGAAAGACCAAATTTGATACAATTGTTATACATGATATCAAAATATTTAACAGAAATATCATTAATTGGTTTATACAAAATGGATTTCATTTCAGTTTGTACTTTAAAAAATTAATAGGTTGTGTAAAGAATTATTGAACGAATGGAGAGATCACTTATTAACTAACGGATTCCCTTTTAAAGTGTAAAATTAAAAAACTTTTGAAAGTACATTAAAAAGCAGGGTAATTGTCATATCAAATTACCCTGCTTTTTTCTCCTCTTTGCAAATCAAAAATATAAATAATGTAAAATTTTTTATCCAAAATGTAATATATATATTGAATCATGTAATATATATTGTATAAAATGTAATATATAAATTACATTCAGAGAGGGTTTTGAAATTGTGAAAAACAATCTTAAAGTTGCTCGTATCCAAGTAAATCTGACCCAACAACAACTGGCAAAAAAGGTTGGTGTAACTCGCCAAACTATCAGTTTAATCGAAAAAGGAAAATACAATCCTACTTTAAAATTGTGCCTCGAAATTTGTTATGCGGTTAATAAAACGTTAGATGAAATTTTTTGGGTAGAAAAGGGAGAGTGATTAAATTGCAAAAAATAAAAGACGAACGATTATTATTGAAAAATCTGCAAAATTTACGAATTGCCTACATTTTACAGACACTTGGAATCATCGGAATATTAGGCTATGACCTAATAACAAAAGGAATAGATGGAATGAGAGAAAATCCATTATGGTTTGTGTTTATCCTTACAACGGTCGTATCAGCTTTCTTATCAATGAACATTAGTGTGGAATATGAAAGTCAAAAAAGGTCACCCAAAAAAGGATTCCTAATATCACTTGTTGTATTAACACTTATTTCAACTATAATAGGAATCCTCACATCATTAAGTGAAGGATTTACTGCAATTAATGTTGTTTTAATTGCAGGAATAATTTTTATATGTGGAATCGTTCCGATTTCTTATCTATATTATTTGAGAAAGAAAAGCATAGATGATCATACAGATTGAAGGAATAAACAATTGGAAAAACTTTTTTAAAAAATATTTAAAATTAAATAAACGAATAGCAGGCGAATATTCCGTGGCTGTTGTCCCACCAAAAAGAATGGCCCAAATTCCAGTGAACGATTTAAACGTTGAGGAAGATTTTATATATTTTTGCTTTTCAAAGTTTACAAAATCAATGATAGCAGCCTTTGTTTTTTTGTCATGTAGACACCTCATTTTTTAGTCTATTATTACTATGAGCATTTTGTAAAATTAGATTTTTATTAAAAAGAGTTTTAAAAGAAACCCAAATAAATTGGGGTATTTTGTATCTTTGGTTTACAAATATTCTGTTTGTCCTTTTTTGGGCGTACTTGCAGAATTTTTCGCTTTAAAAATTTTTTGTCTCATCACCATATTCTGTGATGTTCACACAATTCCGGAAATAAGTTAGCGAGATTGATACTCAATCTAGAGTAGCTCCTTCGTCAGCTTGCAGACCACTAAGTTCATTTATCCATTGCTTTAAAGAATATTTAGTAATTTGATACCTTTTACAAAGCTCTTGAATAGTACATTCTCGGTTTTCATATGCAAGTAAAACTTCAAGTTTGAACTCTGTAGTATATTGCTTATACATAGAAAACTCCCCCTAAGGTAAAACAGATTTTTTATATTTTAATCTGTCTACCTTAAGGGGAGCATATCAAAGGGGATCATATCAGTTTATGGTGGCCTCTTTTTTGTTTAGAATTGATTTTTTGAAGGTTTTTGGTTGCAAATGTAGAATTTTGGTTAATGGATGTCTGATTTACCTTGTTTTAAGGAAGGTGTAAACATGAGTTTGAGGAATTTTCATACGCCTTTGACTGAAGCAGAAGTAGATGAGATTTATCAGTTATTGACACCGAAGCAACGCAAATATATGGACGCTTTTACGAAACGAAGCAAAAGAGCAAATGGCTAGAAGTTTTAGCATTAAAAAAAGGGATTATCGTGACGGAAGATATGGATAACGAACAACTGGCAGAAGCAGTCGATGATTGGATTTTAGTTGAAATATTAGATGGAGGATGCGGGAATCGACCGTTTCGCTGCGAATGCGGCATGTCTCTCCGATATCAGTACATTGTAACCCATAACAAGCAAAACAAAACATACAAACTAGGGGAAACGTGTTTAGGAAACTATACCCGTTTAACACCAGAAATTATTCGGGATATTAAAAAAGGTTTTCATACGGTACATCTAGAACGAGATGAACTGCTCCTTAAAATTTTTCGTGGCGAGGAAACAAACATAAAAGAGTTTGCAGGAATTGAAATCCCACAATCTTATCTCGAGCAAATAGATCATGACATACCACTTTTAGATAAACAGCTGAAAAAACTTCATGATCAACTTCGTGCAAAGAGAATAGAAGAACAGCAAAAACAACGTCAAGTGGAAAGAAAACGGCAAAAGGAAATCCTTTACCAAAGTCGTCAACGTAAAGCAACTAAGGCGCACACCGTCTCATACTATTCGTACCATTCCTCACCCAAAACCCGTTCGCATCTTTGTATTTCCTATGAAGAATTAATTGAACGACATTTAAATGAATTAAAACAAATACGTGCAAAAGAAAAACTGATTTCAGCAGGATTAAAGAAAGATTGGGATACAATCCAAGATATTGTCCGAGCAGCTAAAAGAAGAGAAGAGTTTGATTACGGTCTATTTAAATTACTGTTGAGTAATTTGAAAATATCGTTAAGAATAGAATAAATCTTTAATCAAGCGGAACTTTAAAAGAAATTTTTATAATGCAAAATAGATAGGGTATCTCTGTAATGTATTTTAAATATAATAGAGGGGATGTTTTCTACACACAAGAAACTGAATATTTAGTCTACTGTGTGGAAAGGAAGAATACCTTTTATATTGTAAATTGTAACGTTTTTCAAACAGTAGAGCATGATAATATGAAAACATGTAAATTCTTACTTTTAACTAATAGGAAATGGAGTTTATTAGTAAAAAAGAAATAGAAGAAATAATTGATGAGTTAACAGGTGCATTTCATTCTTCCATCAAAAAAGAGTTAGATGATATTGAGGATATAGAATATAAAATTACTACGGATTCTATTAGAATTAAACAAGAAGTTCCAGATCATTCAATTCTAGCAAGTACAGTGCCAAGCGAAGATAAGTCCCAAGTAGAAAAAGTGGTATTTTTTACCGAGAGTATTTGTAAAGGCGTCAAGGATATTTTTCAAAAATTCACGTTTTGAATGTGTTTAAAGAAGCGATAAGAATTTTTATAAAGTTTATCTTCATTCATGAATTGGTTCATGTAAAACAATTTAAAAATGGTATGACAATGGAAGAATATCGCAGAACTAAATACAAAGAGAGTGAATTCGAAAAAGAAGCTAATGAGAAAGCAGCAGAAATTTTAAGTAGGGATGGAGAGTTCCAAAGAGAAATAGTCAGAATTATAAACAACAATAAACCCACAGATATTTATGTTGTTGAAGAGCTTTCAAAGCTTTATGAAGATTCCTTAGCTCAGCAATGAGAGCATCACTTTGACAGGGTAGAGGCCGCTGGTTCGAGCCCAGTCGGAATAATCATTAAAAACCTTGGTATGACGCGGTTTTTGTGAAATACAAGAATCGCATTTTTCTTGTGCGTCCGGCATGGATCCATTCTATAGGGTGAGAGGCACGAACCATGAAGGCAGTTGTAGAGTTGGCTTTAAAATAGAAAAACCTTGAAAGCCTTGTAACCAATCAAGGTTATTTAACGCTTTTTAATTGCTATACTTGTTTATCCAATCTATAATGTCTTGTTCTACATGTAGATATTCATCTGGACTATCTTTTAAATCAATTCCGGAAACAATTTGTAAAAGTTCCCAAACAGTTTCATCTGATATATTTGGCTCATCCTGTATTACATATTTTGAAGCCCAATCTGCTACTTCTTCTCGTGTTAGCTTTCCTTGTAAAATCATTTTTAATTTATTAATTATTTCTTCTTTTGTTGGTTGTTTCATTTTTTCACCACTTTCCAATATAATTCCCATTGCTAGAAAAAAAACCTTGAAAGAGTTTTTACTCAATCAAGGTACTCAAGAATTTGTAGTTCTATTCTGCTTTTACAGCTTCTTTTAATTGTTCTACTACACTTTTTAGCCATTGAATTGGAGTTAGCTCAAGATCAGGAAAATATACTCCGTCTGCACAGTGTTGAATGTATTCATTCTTTTCATCATCCGAATACTCACTATTGATGAATTCTGTTAAAAATACGATAGCAGATTTAAGATATTCTTTACTTTCCTCTGTTAACAATTCTTGTAATGCCTCTTCAGGTGAATCTGCATCTTGATGAAAAGTCCCAGCCAAGAACTGAAAAACTGGATCTTCTGGATTATTTTTGACTAACAAGCATTTTTCCCTCCATTCCATTATTTGGTTGGATAACCAGTTAAAATAAAATTCCCTGCTTCATCCTTCTTTAATACTATCTTAGCATTCGACATATGTTCAACTGTCGTAGAACCTTTGTGTACCCCACGTCCAATAATTTCTGTACCCTGATAAGGCAGAACCAAAGTTGATTTGCTTTTTGGATTACTCAACCAAGCTTGAATAATTTTTTTGTTGTTTGGATCGTTTAAAACTTCGCTAGCAACTTTTTCAGCAGTAGCTCTATCTTTAAAAGTTGATGCTCCTGTTATTTTAGGATTATCTTTTAACCGCTGCAATAACTCGGCATCAGTCTTTCCAACATGTCTGGAAATCAAATGCCCACCCCTTGCCTCATGTGCTGCTAATCCTCCACCGGGGGCAAGAGGGCTAAAGTCTTTAGGATTAACATTACCTTTACCCTTAGTGCTAAGTTCAATGCCATCGTTGCCTGCTTTACCTCCGCCTACATTTATCCCATCCATCTTACTTAACCAAGCTTGAATCTTATTCTCCACCGGAACCTTAACATTCCCAACCCCTTCTATGGCCAATCCCATTTGCCGGCTTGGCAGGAGGTGTCTTAAGTTTGTTGCGGCGTTGTCTACGAACCGACCGACTTGCAACGAACCTTTTTTTGCACCGGTTTTTAAATGCTGCGTCATTTCTTTCGTCCATGCCTTGGCACTCCTGATGCGGGCCAATATGCTGTTTTCCGCATGGACAACCAGGTCGCAGGCACGTTGTGATTTCTGGTGCAATCCAGCTTTCAAGCTTGTAAATAGCTTGGGATCCATTGCTTCTAGAAGAGGTGCGAACCGGGCGGCACTGCTGAATTTCGAAAGCGCGCTGACGCCAGGGACGATATCCAATGGGGCGAGGGCACTGCGGAATACTCTTTCGCCTGTTCCCAGTTTTCTCCCTGAAATCCAGTCTTTTCCGGAAAGGGTCGAACTTAATTCCAGTGTACCATAAGCCACACCCAATGCCATCCCTGCCGGCGGACAAATGAATGAAGCGCCGACAATCACGGCAAGCGCCGTAATTTGTCCCCAGAATTCTTTGTTCAACTGTCCGTCTTTAATCGATTCATACTGAAAAGCATGGGAATTCAATGTCGTCTGTATATATTCTTTTTTCGAAAAGTCCTGGCGGGGGTTCAGTTCTTTCCATGAGGCGTATTCCCGTTCCATCAGCCTGGCATAGTAGTTGCTGCCGCTGAACAGATCTTCCAGTCCGACCTCGGCTTTTGGCACTTCGATCGTCTCCTGTGTGCCATAAGTTCCTGGAACAACGATTGTTTCTTTTGCGCCGATGCGGTTTTTCGTCTTGATCTCTGATATCGATAAGTCGCGCATCGCTTCGACAAAAGCATCGATATCTTGATAAAACGGCTCATCGATGGTGCGGTCGACAATATCTCCGATGCGGCCGCTAAAGCGGTGCATGACAAGAAAATCCTCATATAAGCTTTGATATTGGCTTTTGCGATCGGTATGGGTAAAAGAGATGACACCATCGCTGTCATATTTGGCGATGTCTGACTGGGCGTCTTCCAAAAGATCACTGATATCTTTTAAGTTGTCGATCATGCCTTTTCCCCATGCACCGAGGCCGATCAGGTTGCCGATGTCTTTCTTGGTCCTTTCCCATTCTGAAGGTATATAGTTGACATTCACTGTATCCATGCCTCCGATTGAAACGAAATGGATTCCATCAAGTGGAAAAGCTTTTGTTTCATTATAAGACAGATAAAGGAATTTTTGGTAAATAAAAATGAAAAAAGGGAATTTTAAGAAAAAACTACCAAGAGGTTTCTAGATTATTTTCTTATTTAGGTAATAGAGACCGATTATATTGTATCGAATAAAAATGCCCTTTATGGAATATAGGACCAAAGCCGTATAAAGCAATTTTTATTATTTCCACTGTAAACTTGACAGGGGGCAGTTCAAAATTAGGAACTCTTTTATTAAATAAAGTACTTTTTCAGTGGTGACGATGTATACGGGCAACTTTTTTATTGACGAACTTGTATATACAGGTTAAAATAAAAGCATCTTGTATATACAAGTTTTGAAAGCGGTTAAAAGGAGAGTTCATAATGTTAAAAAAATGGTTTCGAAAAAAAGAGGAAACGCTCTTAGCCCCTTTAACCGGAAAAATAGTCGAGATCGAACAAGTTCCTGATCCAGCATTTTCCCAAAAGCTCATGGGGGATGGAGTGGCTATTGATCCTGCAGACGGAATTGTCGTTTCGCCGGTCAATGGGGAAGTTATTCAATTTTTCCATACGAAGCATGCGATTGGTATTCGTTCTGAGACGGGACTGGAGCTATTGATCCACATCGGTTTAGACACCGTTATGATGAACGGTGAAGGATTTGTTGGACATGTGAAGGTCGGTGACAAAGTCAAGGCGGGAGACAGTTTACTGACATTCGATCTTGCATTGATCAAAGAAAAAGCAGCAAGCACGATCACACCGATTGTCATCACCAATATGGATGCCGTTCAATCACTCGAAAAGAAGTCGCTCGAAAGCGTGCAGGCAGGAACGGATTCATTTATGGTTGTCGTAGCAAAATAACACTTGTTTTGTAAACGATTACGGGGGGGATCATCATGAATATCAGCAAACAATCAGTTGAAAAGATTGTTGAGTCTGTTGGAGGAAAAGAGAATATTGTAGCGGCAACACATTGTGTTACCCGGTTAAGATTTGCATTAAAGGATGAGGGAAAAGTAGATAAAGAGGCTTTGGAAAGCATTGATCTCGTCAAAGGCTCCTTTTCGGCAAACGGTCAATTTCAAGTCGTGATTGGACAAGGGCTTGTCGATAAAGTGTACAACGAAATGGTGGAGTTGACGGGGATTGACCGCGCGACAAAGCAAGAGATTAAAGATGCAGCGGAAGCGAAGCTAAACCCGCTTCAGCGTGCGATTAAAACATTAGCTGATATTTTTATTCCGATTTTGCCGGCGATTGTGACAGCAGGTTTGTTGATGGGAATTAATAATATCCTGACAGGCCAAAATATTTTTTATGAAGGCAAATCATTTGTGGAAGTGCATAAAGAGTGGGCCGATCTTGCCAGCATTATTAACTTAATTGCCAATACGGCGTTCGTCTTTCTGCCAGGTTTAATCGGTTGGTCAGCGGTAACGAAATTCGGCGGCAGTCCATTGCTTGGTATTGTGCTAGGCTTAATGCTTGTTCACCCAGATTTGTTAAACGCATGGGGCTGGGGAGCAGCGAAAGAAGAAGGAAACATTCCTGTATGGAATTTGTTCGGATTGGATGTTCAAAAGGTAGGATATCAGGGTCAAGTATTGCCTGTGCTAGTGGCATCGTACGTGCTGGCGAAAACAGAGCTGTTTTGGCGTAAACGAATTCCCGATGCGTTTCAGTTGCTGTTAGTCGCTCCGCTTTCGCTGCTATTTACCGGTTTTTTAGCGTTTATTGCGATCGGACCGATTACATTTGCAATCGGCAACGGGATTACAAGTGTATTTGTTTCAGTGTTTCATAATGTTCCAGCAATTGGCGGGCTTCTATATGGAGCGATATATGCCCCTCTTGTTGTCACGGGGATGCATCATACGTTCTTGCCGGTTGATTTGCAGCTGATCACCAACACTGGCGGAACATTTTTATGGCCGATTCTCGTTCTTTCTAATATCGCTCAAGGTTCGGCGGCGTTAGCCATGATGTTTTTAGCAAAAGATGAAAAACTGAAAGGGCTGTCATTCACATCTGCCGTTTCAGCTTATTTGGGTATCACGGAACCGGCCATGTTTGGAGTGAATTTACGCTACCGTTATCCATTTATTTCTGCGATGATAGGAGCAGCAATTGGCGGAATGTTCATTACGCTTAATAAAGTGATCGCATTTTCTATTGGTGTTGGCGGTCTTCCTGGGTTTTTATCAATCGTTCAGCAAAAATGGGCGCCGTTTTTCATTGGAATGGCGATCGCGATTGTGCTGCCGTTTGCTCTAACATTTGTGTTAGGAAAAATTCGCAAAGATCATAATTAATAGAACTGTGTTCTAAATAATAAATATGAATAATCAAAGATTCATACCATTGGTGAATGACCGCCAATGGTATCGTTTTTCCCGATAGTCTCAAAATTATAAACGAGGTGATATTCATTGAAGCAGCCATGGTGGAAAAAAGCCGTTGTTTATCAAATTTATCCGAAAAGTTTTAAAGACACGACGGGAAATGGAATAGGAGATTTGCAAGGGATTATCGAGAAATTAGACTATTTAAAGACATTAGGGATTGACGTCATTTGGCTGACGCCTATTTATGCTTCGCCGCAGCGAGATAATGGCTATGATATTAGTGATTATTTTAGCATTCATCAAGATTATGGAACAATGGAGGATTTCGAGCGTTTGCTTGCTGAAGCCCATCGGCGCGGTATCAAAGTGATAATGGATATGGTCGTAAACCATACCTCGACCGATCATGAGTGGTTTCAGCAGGCGCGTTCGTCAAAAGAAAACCGCTACCGCCATTTTTATATTTGGAAGGATGCCAAACCAGACGGCAGCCCTCCAACAAACTGGAAATCCAAATTTGGCGGATCGGCTTGGGAGTATGATGAGCAAACGGGACAATATTATCTGCACTTGTTTGATGTAACTCAGGCGGACTTAAATTGGGAAAATGAAGAGCTACGCAAAACGATTTATGAAATGATGCATTTTTGGTTTCAAAAGGGAATTGATGGCTTTCGCTTAGATGTCATTAATTTGATTTCGAAAGATCAACGTTTTCTCGATGATGACGAATCCCTGCCATTGGGTGACGGCCGCCGATTTTATACAGACGGTCCGCGCATCCATGAGTTTTTGCAGGAAATGAATAGGGAAGTATTTTCTAAATATGATATTATGACAGTCGGTGAGATGTCATCGACCACCATTGACCATTGCATTCAATATACTAATCCAGCACGGAAAGAATTGAATATGACGTTTAACTTCCACCATTTAAAGGTAGACTACCCAAATGGTGAAAAATGGGTGGCAGCTCCATTCGATTTTCTGGCTCTAAAACGAATTTTATCTACTTGGCAAGTGGAGATGAATAAAGGCGGAGGCTGGAATGCGCTCTTCTGGTGCAACCATGACCAACCGAGAATTGTGTCGCGCTATGGCAATGATGGAGCATATCATAAAGAATCGGCGAAGATGCTGGCAACAGTTATTCATATGATGCAAGGAACACCATATATTTACCAAGGTGAAGAAATTGGCATGACCAACCCGAAGTTTGAGCGAATTGAAGAATACCGAGATGTGGAAACATTAAATATGTATAAAATTTTGCTTGAGCAAGGAAAAACAGAAGCAGAGGTGCTTGAAATTTTAAAATGTAAATCGCGCGATAATTCACGGACACCTATGCAATGGGACGACAGTCCGCATGCCGGATTCACAACTGGGACTCCTTGGATTCATGTCGCGCCGAATTTTAAAGAGATTAATGTGAAAAAAGCATTAGAGGATCCAACATCGATTTTTTACCATTACAAACGTTTGATTGAATTGCGAAAGAACTATGACATTATTACAACAGGAAACTATCAGCTATTGTTAGAGGATCATCCGCAAATTTTTGCTTATGTGCGCAATGGAGATGGTGAAAAGCTTCTAGTAGTGGCCAACTTTTTTGGCGGCCAAACAAAATTTGTTTTGCCGAATGAGCTTGATATAAACGGATATACAAGCCGTATCCTGCTTTCCAACTATAATGACTCTTCTGAACATGTACAAGAAATCATGTTGCGTCCATATGAAGCGATTGTGTATCATTTAACAAAATGATACTATACAATTCGGTGATGACTATGAAGGAAAATAAATTTATGGCGATTTACAACGACCTTTTGCTTCATATTCGCAAAGGCATTTTTCAGCCGAACGAAAAGCTGCCTTCTGAAAATGAATTGTCCCAGCGGTATCAAACATCGCGTGAGACGATTCGCAAAGCGCTCAATCTTCTATCAGAGCATGGCTATATTCAAAAAATAAAAGGAAAAGGTTCGATTGTGTTAGATGTAGGAAAATATGATTTTCCTGTCTCTGGACTTGTCAGCTTTAAAGAATTGGCGCAAAAAATGAACAAGCCGGCAAGAACGATCGTACATGAACTGGAATTGATCGAGCCTGATGAATATATTAAAAGACAATTGGAAACCGAAAATAAGGAAAAAGTTTGGAAAGTGATTCGTGCTAGGGAAATAGAAGAAGAGAAAATTATTTTAGACAAGGACTTTCTTTGCCAAAAATTCGTTCCAACATTGACGCGCGGCATTTGTGAAAATTCGATTTATGAATATATCGAAAATGAATTAAAGCTTCGCATTAGCTTTGCGAAAAAAGAAATGTTTGTCGACCGAGTGACAGCTGAGGATCAAAAATATATGGATTTAAACGGCTACGAGCATGTAGTAGTGGTGAAAAATTTTGTCTACTTAGAAGATGCGAGCTTGTTTCAGTATACCGAATCGAGACATCGGCTCGATAAATTTCGGTTTGTTGATTTTGCGCGGCGTACTCATCACCCGGGGATGTCCGATAAGTCCTTAAAATGAAGCCAGTGGAGGAAAACGAGTTGTTTTTCTCCACTCAGCTTGTAGACTTTGTTGACAAGCTGACCTTGAAAGAGTGTCGAACACTCATTCAAGGTGTTTATAATTACTTATATTGCACGGCTCCTAGAAATCTAAACTGATGTTTTTCATTGACATTTCCATTATATTGAAAGTTATAAAGTAAAAGAACTGAGTTCGCTTCTTGATTTAAACAATCACCGCAAAACTCTATAAATTTTGGAATTATCTCCTCATCATAAGAAAAGCCTTCAAGTAGAACACGGCAATCAATCGATGGCTCATCATAGAATTCTATTTCTCTAAAATCTTCATTGTAGTAATCAATGTTAAAGTCTTTTTCAAATTCGGAAGGTAGTAAATCTCCATCTTCTTTAGTGAAAGCGCCACCTTGACAGGTTGGAGGTCGCTGGTTTGAGCTTAGTCGGAATCATCCTCAAAAATCTTGATATGACGCGGTTCTTGTGAAATACAAGAATCGCGTTTTTCTTGGTGCGCCCGGCATGGGTGAAGTCTATTGGGTGAGAGTCCCGAACCATGAAGGCAGCAGTAACGGTTAGCTTTAAAATAGAAAAAACTTGAAAGGCTTGTAGCCAATCAAGGTTTTTGTTCTAAATCAGTTACCTCCATCTCCAATTTATTTCCCAGTCTTCATACACAGCCGGCAAATAAATTCCTCTTTTATATTGATGATCATTCACAATAAACCAATTTTCATCCTTCAGCCATTCTTCATTATATTCACTCTCTTTAAAATCGTTTTCTTCATCCATCAGAGCCTTAAAAAACTCTTTAAACTTTACTATATTTTGATTAGGTATAAGTTTACCATACATCCACATGCCTTCAGTGTTGATATCTTGTATTTCGCCTAGACATTCATCTTGGAAATATAAAAACATAATATACTCACTCCTTAGGAGAAATTTTTATGAATTTGCTAGGTATCTCTCCTCTGATCAAATATTCATTGTCTCTTGTAGTCCAAGTTAACGCTCTATTTTTCCAAAAATCAGAAGAAGAGCTATCTCTCTCAATTAATTTTCGAATCTGTTTTGGGGATAAAATGGCTACATTTTTAACTTCTCCTGATCTAATCGCTTTTCTCAAAGAAGAAATATCTAATTCTATTAAGTAATCCCCATAATTTCCAATAATACCTTTATTACCAGTGAAACTAATATAAGGGCTATTTGATTTTGCTCCCCTTCTGTAACCTCCTAAAATATGCTCTATAACAGTAACTTGTCGATTTTTGTATATACCTTTACTATTTGCAGGAACTAAATTACCTGAATCTGATATAAATGGCTTACCAATTCCATTAGATCTTTTAGGTGAATGCAATAAACTATCTCCTCTATAAAGTTTACCAGTACCCTTATTATTGTTTTTAATTTGGCTTCTCTATTTCTCCTTCAACGGTTCATTATGTAAAAAATGACCCCAACTGTACTGGAGTCATCTTTAGCTGTATATGCATTTTGAACTGTCTATTTTTTGATGTCATAACTATACGAAGATAATAATTTTTAAATACTTAGTAAATTTTTTGTTTATACTACCCAATATTAAATTTAGAGGAAACATATTTTTAAAATTCCTGGTCCTTCCCCCCATTAAATTCTTTGGAATAAATATGTTCCGTGTAGATATTAAATAAAAAAACACTTTAATTCGTCTTCTGTTGCAACATTACTTCTAATTTATCTAACTCAATTACTAGTGGTTCATCGTAACTCTCAACTAAGTTGGTATCAAAATACGCTCTCAAGGCTCCTTTTAGCTTAGAATCTTTCCTTAATTCATCAATATTGCTATTGGTATTTACAGTTTCTGATAATTCTTTCAACTTATCTATTAATGTATCTAAAAATTTATGTTCCCTCTGACTTTTTTTTTCATAAACTAAATCCATAACCTTTTGTATTTGAATTTTAATATTATCCATTTCTTCGTTTTGCATAACAAAACCTCCTATTTTGAAGGTATTGGCCTAATTTCCTTTATCCATTCTAAAGAATAATTTAAAGGTAATAAAATTTGGTCAGCATCCCCTTTTAGAATACTACCGGTTTTAGTAATTTGTTTTTCAGCTCTGCCAATATTCAATATAGTTCCTTTTGGAATTTCAATTACGGCTTCATAGTTCCTCGTATTTTTCCATTCTGGGAGTAAAGCTAAGTCAATTTTAGTTTGTATCCTATTTACAGCCGGAGAAGTTGTAGCAAATGTTCCGCCTGCATCTGCATGCCCGCCAAATACTCTATAGACTGTAACATTCTCTTTTGTAATCACTGTTCTATAATTTGAATCTTTAAATGTAGTAGCAATACTCGAAGGTAAAGGCATTTTTTCAATTTCCTCTACCTGATTGTCAATACGAGTTGAGTAATCTTTTCCTTTTTCAACTGTTTTTTTACCAGTACCCTTAGGAAATTATAAAAATGTACTTTATAAATGGGCGGCAGTTTCACTAACCATCACCCATTATATCAACTGACTTTCCGTTCAGGCATGATATAAGCGGTCTTGTGTTTCATCATACCATAGATAATATTGACAAGTCTTCTCATAATGCAAATAAGCGCTTGTTGTTTGGTTTTACCTTCTGCTAGCTTTTTCTGATAATACTCATAAAACACAGGATTTCGAGGAGTTTTACTGCCTTTACAAATATGTATTTGTTGAACAGCCAAGTTATAAAAGATAGTGTATAATTTCCTGTTTCCTTGTTTGCTTTTCTGAATAGTTTCCTTGCCGCCCGAACCCATTCTGACAGGGGCTATACCTGCATACCTTGCGAGTTTGTCGGAATTAGTGAAACGATGAATATCCCCGATTTCTGCAATGAAAGCCGATGCAGTCACCGTATTAATGCCTGGCATCGTTTCAAGCTGCATCCCTAATGGCTTGATAAGTGCTTTTAACTCTTTATCTACTTTTTTGATTTTTTGCTTCTTAAAGGCTGCGCCCGAACACCATCAGCCATCTTTGTTCAGACAATGTGGACAGAGTTTATCTCTCAACATTAGAAAAAGTGTGCAAAGTGCTGGACATCGACATCCAGGAGTTAATCGAGGTGGAGTAATCCTCTCGCTATAGTAATCGGTGGTAGCGAAGAAAAAGTTACGAAAAAATTTTTGTAAAATGGTGGGAAAACAAGGGTAAGGTTTTTGGCGATAAAAACGGTAGTAACTGATAATTTTTCAGTGGGTTATATTTGATGAAAATTGTAAAATAGGGCATCTTTTTTATACACATTTTGTGCGTACAAGATAACTCTAAAAATTATCATATAGAACTTGAATAGATTACATGCACGAATTGTATCACTAGCAGCTCGTTCGGCACTACGTCACTAGTAGAAAACCCTCAAAAGAGAATTTATATTCACCTTTTGAGGGTTAATTCAATGATATTTTACTTCAATCCTATTCTTACTTCACCGTCATGAAATATCTCAATAACATATCCTGAAGATGGTGAAAATATCCGTGTATCAAAACTTACAGCAGTAACGTCATCTATAACTTCAAATACTTTATTTAACTCAGATTGAATTATAGGTAATGTCCTTTCATCCCAAATAACATATATAACGTTGCTGTATTCATCAATGTTTTGGTTCAAAAAGGAGATGATCTCATCAACTGTATTCACTTTAGCATGATAAGTCACTTTCTCCCATTCAATACGCCCCCACTCAGTAAATGAAAAAGAATTCTCAAAATCTCTTAGTACTTGCTCTCTCTCACTATCAGATAAGACGTGTACATTATCACCTAGTGCTTCAATACACTCATCAAATAAACTCATTCAAATTTCCCCTTATCTATTCAAATATTTTAATAAAGATTTAAAGGTGTTTTCGTTATCCGCGAATGGAATAACGATTTTTCGAGCATTAGCCCCTTTACCATTGCGAAAATCTTCAATGTTTATATGTGTCCCCTTATTTGGGTCATAATCTAATCTCCATCTTACTTTTCCGTCAGCAGACTGCCTACCAATTACTTTACCATATCCAGCACTTGACTTAAGAGTTCCTATATATGGCTTTGAATTTGGTCCTAAATTTCCAACTAGGTCTAGTGCTTTATTTCTAGCCTGTTCATATGTCTAGACTTTATCTAATACTTGTTCCCCTTTACCAATACCCTATTTAGTAATCTTAAAAGCAATTATAAAAAAATGAAGTGACCCAGTAAAATGGGACAAGGAAAAACACTCCATAGCGATCAAGGGGCGGTCTATACGTCTTATGCTTTTCAACATTTAGCCAAAGAAAAAGGCATTACCACGAGCATGTCCCGCAAAGGAAACTGCCATGATCATGCCGTAATAGAATCGTTTCATTCTTCATTAAAGGCTGAAACATTCTATTCACAAGAAAAACAAAATCTCACTAACTCTATTGTTAGGAATTTCAAAACCATTATCCCAGTTGTAATTTGCTGCAAATATATGAAGAAGTATCGAATTATTTATATGTTTTACTTCTTCATTGTCTTCACAATACAGGAGCTCTTTTAACTTTTCTAACTCTTTGTTATTCATAAACCCCCTCCTTTTCACAATCTAAGTTTTATATGTTTATCTTAAACGAAAAATCTCCCGTAATTAAAACCTACAAGGAAATATTGTTTCCTATAGGCATTTATCTTCAATTATTTTTCTAGTTTATTTAGTTGTCTTTCCCAAAGTTCCACAGATACACCTTGGTTCGGATATAGTGGCAAACCTTATTTAGGTAATAGAGACCAATCATATTGTCTTAAAATAAAAATCCCCCTTAAAATTTGAAGGGGGATAAATGATTCTGTTTTGCAGGTAATCTTGACGGCAGCTTGTTGTCATTTTTTGGTTTTATAATATGTTTGTTGGCGTATTTTTTGTTTAAGATAAAAATAAATTTTTTGCATTCTATTAGACTATGATTTATCCTACTACTACACCTTGACATGGTGGAGGTCACTGGTTCGAACCCAGTCGGAATCATCGAAATGAAAGGTCATAAATCCTTGAGATATAGGGCATTGACCTATTTACATGTTCAAAAGTTGAGAGTCGATCGAGTAGTGGAAACAAAAGATTGATTATTGAATCACCCGCCAAAGTGATGGAAAGGTGCGTAAAAATGTTAGGGGAAAGTAATGGAATGGCGTTTAAAAGTGATTGAATCCCTAGCCAAAGTGATGGGAAAGTGCTTAAAAGTGATTGAATCCTTAGCCAAAGTGATGGGAAAGATCCCAGAAGTGATTTAAATCCCCAGCAAAAGTGGAGGAATCAATCGATCCTAGAAGTAACCTATCAAATTTGCAGCAATCGGTGAATGACCGATTGCTTTATTATTCGGAACACAAGGATTTTAAATCTCGAATGCTTATTTTGTTACCCCATGCATTAAAAATGGGTTTAATATTATAATAAAAAAAAGAGAACTCATTTTTGAGGTGGACTAGGAATGAATAAAACTATTGCAGATATAGCAAAAATTTCGGGAGTTTCCAAAAGCACTGTATCTCGCTACTTAAATGGTGGATCTGTTAGTGAAGCAACAAAAAGAAAAATTGAACTTGCCATTAAAGAAACAGGATATACACCTAATCCTTTTGCACAAAGTTTAAAGGCTAAGAAAACATATTTTATTGGAACGATTGTTCCGCGATTAGATTCCTATGCAGCATCGCATACTTTAATTGGGATTGATGAACAATTAAAAGAGTTGAATTTTCAATTATTAATATCCAATACGAATCAGCAAATTGAACGTGAAATTGAAACGATTTATAGCTTGGCTAGTCAAAAAGTTGCGGGAATTATTTTACTTGCTACTCAAATTACACAAGTACATTTAGAGGCATTTGAAAAGGTGAACATCCCGATTCTTCTTGTTGGTCAAGAACATCCTGATGTACATAGTCTGATTCATAATGATTTGGAAGCAGGCTATGCAATTGGAAAATATGTATTAGAGAAAGGGCATCGAAAAATTGCTTACTTAGGTGTTACCGAAAAGGATGTAGCAGTTGGAGTAAGAAGAAAGGAAGGATTTAAAAGGGCAATAGCAGAAGCGGAAGGATGTGAGGTTCGTTATTTTGAAACAGGTTTTAATATGTTTGCTGCTCAACAAAGGGTAACAGAAATGCTAGAAGGATTTCAGCCGACTTGCATTGTGTGTGCAACGGATAATATTGCTCTTGGTGCTTTAAGGGCAGCACAATTAAAAGGATTGAGCATTCCAAAGGATGTTTCTATTACGGGTTTTGGAGGATATGATGTGACGGAAATTATTCACCCAGGGCTAACAACAGTAAAACTGTTTTTTAAAGAGGCTGGAAAGATGGCAGCGCAAAACATTGTAAAGCTTGTCAATGAGGAGTCAGTTCCAAAAAGAACATTATCAAAATATGAAATTATTGAACGAGAAAGCGTTGACAGCATCATTCCTAATGACTTATAATCAGACTGGAACCGGTTCCATTTCATAAAGTTTGGAACCGGTTCCTAAATCGTGAAAAATGGAACCGGTTCCACTAAATAAATGGGGGAGGAAGCTATGAAATACAATCAAATCGCAAAAGAAATTTTAGAAGCTCTTGGTGGAAAAGATAATATTTCTGCTGCAGCTCACTGTGCGACACGTTTACGTCTAGTTTTAAATGATGAAAGTAAAATAAATCAAGAAGCGCTTGACAAAATGGACGATGTAAAAGGAACTTTTTCAACGGGTGGACAGTTCCAAATTATTTTAGGGTCAGGTACAGTTAACAAAGTTTATCAAGAATTGACCAAATTAACTGGACTTCAAGAAATGTCTACAAAAGATGTGAAAGATGCTGGAGCGAAAAATTTAAATCCAATTCAACGTTTAGTGAAGCTACTTTCTGATATTTTCGTTCCGATTATTCCTGCCATTGTTGCTGGCGGTCTTTTAATGGGAATTAATAACGTATTAACGGCAAAGGATCTATTTATTGAAGGTAGGTCCCTCATTGATGCTTATCCAGAAATAGCGGACTTAGCAGCACTTATTAATACATTTGCCAATGCGGCATTTGTCTTTTTACCAATTTTAATTGGTTTCTCCGCTACACAGCGCTTTGGTGGTAACCCGTACTTAGGAGCTACTTTAGGTATGTTAATGGTTCACCCTGATTTATTAAATGGTTGGGGTTATGGTAGCGCCTTAGCGAACGGTGAAATTCCAGTTTGGAGTATTTTCGGATTTGAAATTGAAAAAGTCGGTTATCAAGGGACCGTATTACCTGTATTAGCATCATCCTTTATTTTAGCGAAAACAGAACAATTCTTACGCAAATATATTCCGTCTGCACTTGATAACTTATTAACGCCATTATTAACAATTTTTATTACAGGCATTTTAACGTTTACAGCAGTAGGACCGATTACTCGTTCTGCAGGTAACTTATTAACAGACGGACTTGTTTGGTTATATGATACTACGGGACTCATTGGTGGTGCGTTATTCGGTTTAGTTTATGCCCCAATCGTTATTACAGGTATGCATCATAGCTTTATTGCAGTTGAAACACAATTGTTAGCAGAATTTGCTAAAACAGGTGGTTCGTTTATTTTCCCTGTTGCGGCTATGTCAAACGTAGCTCAAGGTGCAGCAACATTAGCTGTTTTTATGATTATTAATGATAAGAAAATTAAAGGTATTGCGTCCGCAGCTGGTATTTCGGCTCTTTTAGGAATTACAGAGCCTTCTATGTTTGGTGTAAACTTGAAGCTTCGTTATCCATTTATTGGTGCTATTACAGGTGCAGCTATATCAGCCGCATTTATTACGATCTTTAAAGTAAAAGCTGTTGCGCTTGGAGCAGCTGGTTTACCAGGTATTATTTCAATTCGTCCAGATTCCATAGTTCCATACGTAATTGGAATGGTTATTTCATTCATCGTTGCATTCGTAACAACCATCATTTTAGCGAAACGTGCAGCGAAAAAAGAACAAGCAGCAGAAAAAGCATCTTAATAAATTAAATATTGGGGTCTGATCCTTAAAAAGAGGTCAGGCCCTGTGTTTACATCGTGAAGGAGTTTGAGGTTTAAAGATGGAATGGACGAGAAAACAACGGTATCGCCGAATCGAAGAAGCGACAAAAGAAGAATTGAATGCATTAAAAGAAAAAGTCAACAAAAGCATTTGGCGTCAGAAATTTCATATTCAACCAGTAACGGGACTTTTAAATGATCCAAATGGTTTTTCTTATTTTAACGGAGAATATCACTTGTTTTATCAATGGTTTCCGCTAGGTCCTGTTCATGGATTAAAATATTGGTATCACACAAAATCAAAAGATCTTGTCAATTGGCAAAATGTCGGAATTGGTATTAAGCCGAACGATTATTTTGATTCTCACGGAGCTTATTCAGGTAGTGCTATTTGTCATGACGGTAAGCTCCATTTAATGTATACAGGAAATACAAGAGATGAAAATTGGGTTCGTCATCCATATCAATGCTTAGCGGTAATGAATGAAAATGGACGTATTGAAAAATTACAAGAGCCGGTTATTAAAGAAGTTCCAAAAGGTTATACCGATCATTATCGCGATCCGAAAGTTTGGAAGGAAAATGACACTTTTTATGCTGTTATCGGGGCACAGAGGGAAAACAAAACAGGTTGTATTGTTCTTTATTCATCACCTGATTTAAAAAATTGGACATTTGAAGGTGAGGTTCAAACAAACTTAAAGGAATTTGGATTTATGTGGGAATGTCCCGATTATTTTGAACTAGATGGAAAAGGTGTGCTGATCTTCTCACCACAAGGGTTAGAGCCAAAGGGAGATCAATTTCAAAATATCTATCAATCCGGTTATCTTTTAGGGAACACACTAGATTTAAAGACAAAAGTTTTTGAACACGGTGAGTTTGTTGAGTTAGACCGTGGATTTGACTTTTATGCACCACAAACGACAATTGACCATAAGGGACGTCGCCTTTTAGTCGGGTGGATGGGTCTTCCCGAAATCGAGTATCCAACTGATAAGGATGGATGGGCTCATTGTTTAACATTACCGAGAGAGTTGACCGTTCAAAATGGAAAGCTTATTCAGTGTCCTGTAAAAGAACTAGAAGCATTGCGACAAGATTCGGTAAATGTGAAAGATATTCTCGATGATGAGAAAAAAATGTATGATGGATTCAATGGGACGACGTATGAACTTATTTGTGAATTTACGAACATGGAAGCAGATGAAGTCGGGATTGAATTCCGGTCATGTAATGATGAAAAAACGGTCATCTCCTATAACAGAAAGGAACAAAAGGTGACCTTAGACCGTACCCATTCAGGCGAGGTTCCAGCTAAAGAATATGGAACAACAAGAAAGTGCAGCGTTGAAGGGGATACGTTAAAGCTTCATCTGTTTGTTGATACGTCTTCTGTCGAAATTTTTATCAATGACGGCGTTGAAGTATTTACGAGCCGAATTTTTCCAAGACCTGAAAGCACAGATATTCGCTTCTTTGCACGAAACGGAAAAGTTACATTAGACACAACGAAATATAACTTATCCACTATGAATTAAAAGGGAGGTGTAGACAATGGGGCGCTTATTTTCAATTGGTGAAGTGTTAATTGATTTTATTCCAATGCAAAAAGGCAAAGCATTAAAGGATGTTCAATCTTTTAAACGTGCACCTGGGGGAGCCCCAGCAAACGTTGCAGCAGCTGTTGCGAGATTTGGGGCAGAATCTGCAATGATCACAAAGCTTGGAATGGATGCCTTTAGTGACTTTTTAATTGAAGAGTTACAAAAAATCGGTGTGAAAACAGATAAAATAAAGCGAACAAAGGAAGCGAATACAGGATTAGCATTTGTTTCACTGCGCGATGATGGTGAACGTGATTTTTCCTTCTATCGCAATCCTTCTGCAGATCTTTTGCTTTCAGAAGATGAAATTGAAGAAAGTTGGTTTGCCAAAGGAGATATTTTACATTTTTGCTCCGTCGATCTAGTCGAAAGCCCAATGAAAAAAGCCCATGAAAAAGCAATTCGACTTGTTAAAGAAAATGGGGGAATCATTAGCTTTGATCCCAACGTTCGCCTTCCACTATGGAACAGTGCAGAGGATTGTCGACAAACGATTTTAGAATTTATTCCGAAAGCACATATCATCAAAATTTCCGATGAAGAATTAGCGTTTATCACAGGAATCACTAATGAAAAAGAGGCGATTGAAAACTTATTCACAGGTGATGTAAAAGCCGTTATTTACACAAAAGGAGCTAATGGAGCCGACCTTTACACGAAGAATGCCAAATATGAATCAACTGGTTTCAAAGTTGAGGTTCAGGATACTACAGGTGCAGGAGATGCCTTTATCGGTGGCTTTTTATATAAACTACTCGAAAAAGAAGTAAACCATGATAACTTAATAGATGTATTAAATAAGCACCATCAAGATATCCTCACCTTTGCCAATGCAAGCGGTGCGATCACAACAACAGGAAAAGGTGCCATTTCATCCTTACCGACAAAAGAAGAAATCCTTAACTTCATTTCATGTAAATAAATACATATTAAGATTAGCAGCATAGACCACGGTCAAGGTCTGTGCTGCTATTTTTTTAGTAGGAGTGGAGAAAAGGTCGTGACAGCCCCAGAACTATGAGTTCGCAATGAAAAACTGGCCTACTTCACGGATCTTATAAGAATCAGATTTAATAGTTGGATCCATGAGATCGTGGATAAGAAAAGGGAATCATTAAGGTTATATGAAGGCTTCTACAAATAATGGAGGAAGGTTTATGCAAAGTGTCATTGCCTTTGATGTTAGTATGGGAAAGAGCTATATGGTTATTTATAATTCTGCTCAGATTTGTGTTTATGAGGAGGAAATATTACATAATCGCCTACAATTACGAAATCGCATCAGCAACTTTGTAGTTGTGTAGGAAAAAAAGCAAAAATCGTGGGGGCTATTTGGCATGCGTAAATTTATTTAGTTAGGGGCTTCTAATAAGTCGATTTTCCAGCTTATAGACGCCCCTTTAATGTTGATATATCAATGCTTATGATGTTTCGTTTTCAGTGGATTTTGACTTTTTGGACAGCCCCCTAAATAAATCCACTGAAACAAATAGATTTACTAAAAACTCTTGACTAATTGTAAGTAGGGGATGTCTCAAAACATGAGACATCCCCTTGCAACGATAAAGTACCTTCATCTTACAACTGCTTGATGCTTACCATTTCCGCAATCGAATCAAAAATAATATCAACAGCGGTCTTTAGCTCATCATCGGTCATCGCCAAAACAGGGATAAACGTGATGACAGGACCTAATGGTCGGATAATGAGCCCGCGCTTTCTAGCTTCTAAAATAATTTTATGCTCAATCTGCTCCGAGCGGTCGAATATTTCTTTTGTTTTCTTATCCTTGACGATTTCGATGCCAATCATGAGTCCTTTTTGACGAATATCACCGACGATCGGCAGTTCATAAAGCTTTTGCAATTTACCTGCCAACGCATGAGCTTTTCGTTGGACATCCGAAACTAAGTTTCTCTTTTCGATCAACTCAATATTTTTTAACGCAACAGAACAAGATAATTGATTTCCCGTATATGTATGACCATGGAAAAATGTTTTATTTTCATGAACATCTCCTAAAAATGCAGAATAAATTTCTTCTGTTGTCAATGTTGCCGCAAGCGGTAAATATCCTCCTGTGATGCCTTTGGCTAAGCAAACAATATCAGGCTGGACATCTTCTTGTTCGCAGGCAAATAATGTTCCGGTTCTGCCGAATCCAACAGCCACTTCATCGCAAATAAGCAAAATATTGTATTTGCGGCAAAGCTTTTCAATACCTTTTAAAAACCCTTTCGGATGTACAATGATTCCTGCCGCTCCTTGAACGAGCGGTTCGACAATCATACCCGCGACTTCTGAATGATGCTGTTCAAGCGTTTCCTCTAGCTTTGTTAAACAATAATTCACAATTTCCTTTTCATCGCCATATCCGTCCATTCTATATACATATGGGGAAGGTACTTCAATTCGTTCAAACAATAGCGGCCTAAAGATTCGATGGAATAAATCCATTCCGCCAACACTTACAGCACCAATGGTATCCCCGTGATAAGCTTCTTTTAATGAGATAAATTTGTTTTTATCCTTGTAGCGGACAGGGTCAATGTTTTGCCAGTACTGATATGCCATCTTCAATGCAATTTCAACGGCAGCAGCCCCTGTATCGGAATAAAATACTTTTGATAAATTTCCTCCCCAAATTTCCACTAGTTTTTTTGCTAATAAAATGGAAGGAACATTCGCGGACCCTAAAAGCGTAGAATGAGAGATTTTTTCAATTTGTTCATGAAGCACTTCGTTTAATTCAGGGTCACTGTGTCCGTGAACATTTACCCATAAAGATGCATAACCGTCTAAATATTTTTTTCCTTCGACATCATAAAGGTAGCTTCCCTTTCCTTTTTCAATGATGAGCGGCTTTTCTTCGATATAAGACTTCATTTGGGTAAAAGGATGCCATACATATTGTTTATCAAGTTGTTCTAACTGTTCGTACCTATACTTCAATTTCTAATCCCCCTGACAATACATTCTTAAGTTCTTGCTTGGATATCAATGTGTTGGCTAATTGAGTAAGACTGTCTTTAGACAAAGAGTCCATTGTTGGCAATTTAGCGATGATAGGAAGATTCAACATCTTATGTATAGTCCGTACATTATCAATATGAATCATATTGTATTGGTCAAAATGGTTAAATATAAGCCCGAGGATTTTAATGTCGTGCATTTCGGCATAATTTACAGTTGTGAGTGTATGGTGTATAGCCCCTAATCCAGCCAAAGACACGAGAATTGTTGGCAATTCACATTCTTGAATTAAATCTTTTGTCATATAAAATCCGTTAGAATGTTCAATGAGCGGAACCGCGAGTCCGCCTGCTCCTTCTACTAGAACAACATCGTATTGATTTTTTAATTCTAAAATTTTATTTTTTATTTCATTTGGCAGAATCGTAGTATTTGTGATCTCTGAAGCTAAATGAGGGGAAACAGCAGGCTCCATATAATACATCCCCGTAGAGCCTTTTTCTTCTCCGATCACTTCTTCATACCAATATTGATCGGCAAAAGAATCGCTCTCTTCTAATACACCTGTTTGAATGGGTTTAAATATTTTTGTTTTCACTCCCATTTCTTTCAATACCAGAAATAGAATGGAAGTGACAATCGTTTTGCCAATTTCTGTTCCGGTCCCTGTGATAAAAATCGCTTTTCCCATTAAGATGCAACTCCTTGTTTATGAATCAAAAAGTTCGTCCGTGGAAGAATCTGCGCTGCGATGATGGAACATAGGATACATAAGAAAATATCTCCCGGTATAGGAATCACAAAACCAAATAATAATGTTTGAGCAATCGTTAACGACTTATCGAAAATAAACTTCATTGCTGCATATAACCAAAGACAGCCAAGAAGATACACTACAAGAAGGCAGGCGAAATTAGCGAGAAAAATAGAAAATGTTTTTACCAATTGAAATCTCTTAATCAACCAGCCATTGACGTATGCTCCTAACACAAAACCTAGTAAATAACCAAATGTAGGTTTAAAAATGTAACTTGGACCTCCTCCTTCCGCAAAAACAGGCGCACCTGCCAGTCCAATCAAAACGTAAACAAGCTGGCTTAACATTCCGAGTTTTGGGCCTAACAAACACCCAGCTAAATAAACAGATACAATTTGCAGCGTAAATGGGACATATGGAATAGGGATTTTAATAAACCCACCGATCGCCGTTAACGCCGCAAAAAGAGCAATTAACACCATCGACTTGATTTTCATGTTTTTCCTCCTAATACAATATTTGTTTTTTATTATGCAAGAAGAATGATAGAAATGTCAACCTAAAATTTTATTTGGTTAACATATCAAAAAGGAAGGAGGTTAATGAAGGGAACTTTGCCAACTATAACAGCAATCATCGAAAGACCGATTTTGTCATTGAAGCATGAAGTTTTTTCGGTCCAGACCCGGATAATTTTGACTTTTAATAGATAGATATAAGCGATTCAAAATCAATTGGGAGCTGCAGCACATTCTTTCTTACACGGCGAATTATTCCGCCCGCTGCTTCCGGATTAAAAGAGCACAAGCTAATTATGATATAAACCGTGGAGCAAAGAAAAACGGCATCACTAAAATTGGTACCCGCACTTTCGAAAAACGTATGGGTACCATTTTTTTTAGCGCACGAAAGATGTAGCGTTGCTGCAGGAGATTTCATTCATCTCCTTCAGTCACGTTCAAGATCTGATCGATCAAGCGGCCGATGATTTCAGTTTATAATCAAGAAAGTTCTTGTTCATGTTTATGAATTACTGTTTCGCAATCCTTTAAACACCATCTCTTTTGCAGTGTCCGGTTTGCAAGACGGATAGTTTTCTGGAGAAGGATGAGTTCAAGTAAAAACAACAAAGTTCGTCGTTTCAGAAGGGTAAACAAATATTTATGAGCAGTCGGGAAACTCAAGGAGTAATTGTGTTTACAAAAATGTGTAGAAAAATTTGACAAAAGTTTGCTGCATTTTCTTTAATTGCAAATTGCCTTTATTAAACATAGTTTGATAAGGTTTATTTTTTTTCGCTTTGACAACTGTTAATTGGTATGTTAAAAGATAAACAGGCATATAGAAAATAAGAATCATTCTGTTTTATTAATAACAATGTTAGGAGAATGAACGATGGAAAATGCAGGGAAACAGATTGGAAAAGATGTTGCCGGTACGGCCTTATTTGGCGGGATTTTATTGCTGTTTTTGTTCGGGGATCGTCTTATTGATCCGAGTTTCATTCCAAAAGAAGTTTTAAATGTAAGTACGTTGTTTTTAAGCATTATTTTAGAGGCCATCCCATTTATTTTACTTGGTGTATTTGCATCAGCGCTCATTCAAACATTTGTTTCAGAAGATACGCTCAAACGCTTCATTCCGAAGCACCCGATTCTCGCTCTCGTTCCCGCCGCAATTGTTGGCGCATTTTTACCTATTTGCGAATGTGCGATTGTTCCGGTCGTGCGAAGACTTGTTTTAAAGGGAATGCCGCTACATTTAGGCGTCGTTATCATGGTGACGGCACCTATTTTAAATCCGGTTGTGTTTGCCTCTACATATTACGCTTTTCAAACAAATATGGATGTCGTTTATGCCCGAATGGGACTAGCGTTTGTCGCTTCGATCGTTATCGGTGCAATCATTTATTTCTTTTTTCGCACTAGCTTACCATTAAAAAAACAGCATCATTTGCATGAACATCATCATCATTCAAAAAATCGCTGGCTTGAAACACTTTTGCACGCCAGTGATGAGTTTTTCGATGTGGGGCGCTATTTAATTGTTGGTGCGCTTGTTGCAAGTATTTTTCAAGCTGGTTTTGATCGAACGACGCTGCTGGAAATCGGAGGAGATCAGGCTGTAGCACCTGCAGTCATGATGGGATTAGCGTACATTCTCTCATTATGTTCTGAAGCGGATGCATTTGTCGCAGCTTCGTTCGGTTCAACGTTTACGATCGGTTCTCTTGTTGCCTTCCTTGTTTACGGTCCGATGATCGACTTAAAAAATACGTTTATGCTGTTTGCCTATTTTAAACCGAAATTTGTAGCTGTATTCATTTTCGTAGTAACGGTTGTCATTTATGGCAGTATCATTCTTCTGCAATCATTAAACATTTTATAAAGGAGGGAGACGTATGCGTTCTTTTCATATGTTCATTGAGGGATTATATTAGCAGGATATGCGCTATTGCTTTTTAAGCTTTTATTGACTTCTCAATTAGCGAATTATGTATCGCCGAAAATGCATCCATTTATATATTTTGCGCTATTTGTGCTGCTTATATTAGGAGGAATGCAAATATTGCGGAGCGGCATGAATACGTCGGAGAGTCATTGTCATTGCGATGGAGAACATCATATGCCGAAGACGCCTGCTAGTACGGTGTTTATTTATTCGCTCTTTTTGCTGCCAGTAATGATCGGATTAATGCTGTCCAATCATGTGTTGGACAGTTCTGTCGCTTCGAAACGAGGCGTCCAATTCGGTGCACAGCCATTAGCGGAGAGTTCCAATTCGCAGGTTCAAACGGAAGAGAAAGATTTAGTAGAGGAATATTTGCGTGATCCAGAAGGTTATATGAAAAAGGTAGACGAGCGAGTAAATGAGATTTTGCAAGAGGACAATTCGGCTGTGCAAAGTACAGAAAAGGAAAATGAGCAGTTGAAAAACGATTTAATCGGAACGGATAAAATTGTTGTGACAGATGAAAAATATATTTCTACCATTAATATGATTAGCGAAAATGTCGAACAATTAATTGGAAAAAAAGTCGAAATTACGGGCTTTGTTTTTCGCGAACGAGATTTTCGTTCGAATCAACTCGTTGTGGCTCGTTTTGGTGTTACATGTTGTATCGCCGATGCGAGTGTTTACGGCATGCTGGTGGAGGGAGAAAATGTTGCGAAGCTGAAGGATGACACTTGGATTAAAGTTACAGGTACCATTCATAAAACAACGTATCATCAATCAACCATTCCAGTCATTGAACAACCCGCTATAGAAATGATCGAGGTACCAGACCAACCGTACGTTTATGAAGAATACTAACTGACTAAAGGGTTCGATGTCTGGCATGTTCCGAAGTTTGTTGAAGAATGGTAGGCTAAAAGAAAAAGAGAGCCTTTTGTTCCCATGTCTCTGTCAAGTAGACAGTGAAAAAAGAGTATATTAAGTGCACATCTCCCTGTTAAGAAGACTGTGAAAAAAAGAGTGTAATAAGCTGCGGTCTTTTCTCGGAATTCAACCGGGGAAAGGCCGTTAAATTTTTCTTAAAACTATTCGTGATTAACTCATCAATCGCTAGATATGCTTGTCCTAATGGTTTTGAATGTAACTTCTCCGTTTTCAAATCTCTACTAATCGCGCTCCTTCAGCTGTTATGAGTTCAACTTTTCATGCGCCGTTATACATTTCATCAGCACAAAATACTTCAGCAGAAGGAACAACAAAAATTTCGCAGCTCAAATGGTCAAAAAGGGAACTAAGTTTAAGTCCAAGTAAAGCATAAAGATTTACAATATTCATTTTGATGCGGAAGAGGTTTATACTTAGAAGAGAGTGGAGGAAGCAGAAAAATTTCGTGAGCTGCTATTTTTTTCAAGGGGACTGCAAAAAAGTTAAAAATAATGAGGATCACCAATCTTTTTAAACTGCAGAAATGTTGTCAAGCTCTCATGGAAGAGGAGAAGTTTTACATAATTTGTGCTGTCGCGAGGCGAGATGAATTGGTTCCCCTTTATCATGTTTATGTTCAATTATAAAAAGTAAATCTAATTGATCTAGAGGGTGACATATGAGAAAAACGATAATACTTCCGTGGACAGAAGAGTGGGAAAAATCGTATAAAAAAGAAGCGAAAATACTTAAAGCTATTTTTAAAGATGAAATCGTTGATATATTCCATATAGGAAGCACGTCTATCCCGACAATCGGCTACGCAAAACCAATTATCGATATTTTGATTGTTGTTAAAGATATTGAAAAGGTTGATTTATACAATGAAAAAATGAAGGAATTGGGATATGAAGCGAGAGGGGAAAATGGGATATCTGGTAGAAGATACTTCCCAAAAGGACAAGATAACCGAACACACCATGTACATATTTATCAAATTGGCCACGAAAATATTGAAAAACATTTGCTTTTTAAAGAATACATGATAAAAAATCTAGATGAAGCTAAAAAATATGGTGAATTAAAAATGAAATTAGCAAAACAGTTTCCAGATCATACTCATCAATATCAAAAGGGGAAAGAATCGTTTGTCAATGAGATGGTTGAAAAATCTCTCAAATGGGCATCAAAAAATAATAAATAAAGAAAAAGAAACTCGGTCAAGCAATTGTTGTCTAGGCAAAAAACAAAATATACTTATTATGAAATTGTTTTGTTGGCCAAAATTTTGGAGAAGACTAAAACAAATTGGTTGCAAGCCCTTAAGCTATTTCTTTCTTGCAAGATGCCTTATTACCATTTATGTATTATATTTTATGAGGTATAATGGAAAAAGATTTGATGGGAATTTTATGGAAGGTCATTGACGAAAGGTGCGGGCTTGGATGGTCAATCATATGATTCAATCAGTAGCAGAAAAGTTATCCTGTCTTCCTTTTATTGAAGGCGTTGTGTTGGGGGGCTCTCGTGCAAGGGGGACTCATGAAGAGGATTCGGATATTGATATCGGTATCTATTACAACGCAGAATTATTTGATCTCAATGCGATGAACCAGGTTGCTGCAGAATTGGACGACGAGCGTAGAAGCAACCTTGTTTTCCCTCCCGGAGCATGGGGGAAGTGGGTGAATGGAGGCGGGTGGCTGGTCATCAACGGGTATCATGTCGATTTCATTTTACGTGATATCAAACGTGTGGAACAAATCATCAAAGAAACCGAGCAAGGAATGGTCACTGCCGATTATCAGACCGGGCATCCCCATGGTTATATCAGTGCCATGTATCGGGGGGAATTGGCGATCAGCAAAATACTATATGCGAAGGATGAAACCTTCTGCCAATTAAAAAAACGGGCAGAAACTTATCCCGCTGCCTTGCGGAAAAGTTTAATTGACTTTTTTATGTTTGAAGCAGAATTTTCTTTATTGTTTGTAAAGAAAAATGTAAAAGCAAATGATAAATATTATATTGTAGGCCATGTTTTTCGTATGATTTCATGTTTAAATCAAGTAATATTTGCATGCAATCATGCTTATTGCATTAACGAAAAGAAGGCAATCAAGCTGATTGAAACATTTGAGCATAAACCTGAGAACTATGCGCAAAAGGTGAATCGCATTTTTGAACTACTTGGTTCTTCGCTTATGGAATGCTGCGACATGACGGAGAAGCTTTACAATGAAGTGAAACAACTTGTATCGGAGATAAATCACTGTTGAGATGAGGGGAAGAATGCTGAAGTCCGATGGTAATTTGATGTTTACGGTTGAACATCTTGTTTTTACTGCTGATGGAACATAAGACTGGATCATCATGAGTGATCGCTTCAGTCTGTCCCCTCAACAATAAACAGCAAAGGAGTGTGGCATGATGCGATTGGAAAATCGCTTTACACCTAGGAGTGATGAGGAACTCCAGAAGCTTACGGTGGGTGAACTGAAACCGCACAATGCACCGATTACTCTTGTCGAATACGATCCGCGTTGGCCTGAATTGTTTGAACGGGAAGCAAAACGGATTCGTTCCGTACTCGGCAGCAAAGCATTGCAAATCGAACATGTTGGCTCAACTTCGGTGCCAGGACTTTGTGCCAAGCCAATCATTGATATGCTGCTGGTTGTGGAGGATTCTGCAGACGAGCCATCATATGTTCCGGCATTGGAAGCAGCTGGCTATCGACTGCGAATTCGAGAACCTGAATGGTTCGAGCATCGTTTATTTAAAGGACCGGATACTGACATTAACTTATATGTGTTCAGCAAGGGAACGTCTGAAATCGATAAAATGTTACGATTTCGAGATTGGTTGCGCTCGAACGAGAGCGACCGTGACAAATATGCGCAAGTGAAGCGAAGTTTGGCAAAGAATAAATGGCGGCACGTTCAGCACTATGCAGATGCGAAAACATCAATCGTGCAGGAAATCTTAGCACGGACGAACGATTCAAATGCTAAATAAGAAGAAAAGGTGATCTTCTAAAATTTGAGTTGTTTCTATGAACAGACAAGTTCTCGAAAATGAGAAAAAACCATTGCTATGTTCCCGCAAACGCAATGTTTAAGAGATAATCCATTAGCTCGTGCCACGTTGAGTTTGTGGCGAAGATCCGTGAGGTAAGGAACGTGGGGCGGCTTGTCCGGCCCTGTTATTCATTTATTTCAATCCATTGCTAACGATCCTTAATTGTACCAACTGCCGTGGCGCTAGTATATTTATTAAAATCATCGGTGGCTGCTGTTTTGTTAAGTGCAATGGAAGGGGAAAAGGGTTTTTGCGCATGCTCATGCGCCTTGAGCTTAATGAGAGAAGACAGCGGCTAAAGAAGCCTAGCACAAAAAGGGCGTTTCTAGACGGAATATGCACTATTGTTTCGTCCATCAACAGTAGACACCAAACGTTTTGTTCGTGTTTCATGAGTGTGGGTACGATGTTTCGCTGGATTGTGTCCGAACTATTTTCTTCGCCTTTCATCATATGAAGATCTCGTTCCTCTTATGAGGCTGAATAGTTGCAACATCTATTATCCAATATATATAAACTTACAAAAAGGGGTTGTATGTAATAAAGAAAAGAAAAAGGGGAAAGAACTATTCTGTTTCCGATCACATCTTTGCAATAACTGTTGTATTCTTCATGTGCTTAGCTATTATTTCATTTCCTTTCCTGCTTTTTTATGCAGTCATGCATCTTATTTCGTTGACAACTGATGTGCGTATTCATTCACTTGGAACCTTCTCTTCGCTCAAAATTATCCTGACATTTTTTATAACGACTGTAGTCACCACAGGGATGGTAGGTACGATTTTTTCGATTATCTTGAAGCGTTCGAAAGGAATGTTTGGTTTTCTTTCCGAAGCGCTTTTGATGCTTGCTTTCTTCTATCTTTATACCCGTGGTGCTAGATAAAATCAGACAAGCATAAAAATAGCCCTTGCATGAGGATCTCCTTAAAATGAAAGTGCGACCAAACATTTAAAAGGA